>Ga0316202_10000008_pt1 | contig 680324 bp, 581 predicted proteins | sample 3monrhotite_MG_FD_204934 | JGI IMG/M metagenome (GOLD analysis project Ga0316202, IMG submission 204934) | Microbial mat bacterial communities from mineral coupon in-situ incubated in ocean water Damariscotta River, Maine, United States -... | ecosystem: Environmental > Aquatic > Marine >...
ACTTACTCCATTTACGTAGTTATGATCCTTATTATTCAATGGTGAACCTAAGTGTATTATAGGAAGCCAACCATTTGGTCCCATTTCTGAAATCCAGATATCGTCTTTTCCTTCATTGCCAATATTGTCAGGATGCTCTTTCCTAACAATAAAAAGGCTTTTACCATCGGGCGAAATGGTAGGTTTTAAATCGCTCCATTTACTATTTACGTTACTACTTAGAATTTCCAACTGAATATCTTCTTCAGCAGGAACCGTATTAATTTCAGCTTTAATTGGTGTTTCTGAATCTGAAATTCCAATGGCATCAATCTCATTCCATCCATTAACTAAATGTCCTTTTGTGTAGACGATAACTTCCTTGACTTTGTATTCAGTAAGCCGCATGTTTATGCGGTACATCCGGCTTATTTCACCTTCTGCAGGCTTGGTATACGACTTAATCTTGTGCTTTTTCCCTTGATCATCAATCAAGCTGATGGCCACCACTGTGCCACAGTTTTGGCTTTCAGCAATGGCTACTTGCTTGATCTGCATGCTTTCTTTGTAACGAACATGGATCCATTGTTTTCCTGATTTGTTTTTCGGAGCCCAAGCGCAAGGACTACCGCCACCTTGAGGCATCACATTAGGCTTTCCTAAAACTTGAGTCGCTCGAAACCGCGGTGAAACAAACTTTTCGGTGAATTGTGAAGAATAACCTACAACTTCGCTTGCCCATTGTACGTTCTGACTCTGGACTGATTCGGCAGTTGACAGTATGACGACAATCAATAATAAAACTCTTGTAACAGTGGCTCTCATAAATTGATATTATTCAATAATCGTTCCGTACTACAATTAAAGTCATTCACAATTAGTATAAACTTAGTACAAATGAGTTAGAGGATGAAATATTGACCCAGATTTGGTAGATCTATTTCCCAATATGTAGTGTGGACAGTTTCGAATCTCCAAAATCTCTTTTTCGGCTATTTTATGAAGCATGCGACCGATGATAATAAAATTAATCGTTTAACAAATGAAGCGCCAAGAAAGGTGCCGTTGCTGTGTCAATTCTGCCCTATAACGGATTCAGACAAAACCGCATGTATGAATTTTGTAAATTGTGTTTATCTCGATTTCAAATCAAAATACAAGAATGTTATCAATTTTTAAAATATTCAGTATTCTGTTCCTATTTTTAATAGCACATTCTATTGGCCATGCTCAGAATAAGAATTTCTTAAGATTTGAAGTAGGTTATTTAAATTACTCCTATGATAAGCTGCCTTTATACGACCAGTATGATGATAACGAATTATTCGAAACGAGACTGCTTAATGCAGGATTTACTACTTCTTTTGCTTATGGTCATTTCTTTAATGATTCGCCATGGTATTTCACTTTTGGGACAAAAATTGATCATGTTGGTTGGAGTCATAGTATGTGGCATTTACAGACGGCACCTTGTAACACCTGTGGTTCTTATTTGGATACAATTTTATACACTGGCACGGAATTATTTTTTAATCAGAGTTTAGCTCTTGGTTATTTATTCCCAATAAATGACAAGTTTTCATTCAGAGCATCAGTAGGTCCGGAATTCATGCTGGTGTCGCTACGCCATGAAAATAGTGTAGGTAGTATTCCGTATTATGGATATGTTCATGGCTCGAATGGTAAGGCGAGCTTAAGGTATTATCCTCATCCAATGATTTTAAAAACGAATTTAAAGTTAGCAGGGAGCTATTCATTAAGTGAAAAAATGTCTGTGATTGTAGCTATTGGTTATTCAAAGAATCTTTATTCTAATACGGATCGTGTTTATGATAAAGGGATTCGTCTTTCGTTAGGTATTGATATGGGACTTTAACCTTTCTTTAACAAAAGTTTAAATCAGATTGTTCTACAATTATGAAAGCCTTGCTTGTGGTAATTTGTCTAATAATGTCAGCTGGTTTGCAAGCTGGGCAAAAAACAGATCATTCAGATAGCACACGAAAAAGCTCAATATCAATTGAGCTAGGTGGAAAGTCTTTAGGATTTGGATTGACTTACGAGAGAAAGTTTCATTTTAAGCCAAATTTCACTTTATCCGTAGGTACCGGTGCTGCCTTTAGTGTATTAACAATGCATTATTTCACGGTTCCAGTAATCGCAAGAGCGGAGTTTGGTAATCGTAAAATACGACCGGTGTTGGGAGCTGCAGTATCTTTCGGTATTGGTAATGAAATGAAACATGGTTATTCAAACTCCATTGACTTCTATAGGGAAGAATGCTCAGGAGTGGGTTGCGCTCCGTGGTTTCCAAAAGTCACTTATCATTATATAGGTGAGTTGGGGGTTCGGTGGTATCAATCAAACATGCATTCATTTATAATCTGTTATTCACCATCACTTATTTATAATCGATTTAGAACAGGGTACTCTAGCTCCAGTCACAGGTTTTTTCATTCTGCAGTCATCGGGTATTCGAGAAGTTTTTAAAAGGCTAATTAACGCTCCATTAAAACTGAGTTACTTCTAATCTGTTTTTCAATATTCCAAAATACCAATATTCAATTGCTTCGCAGATTTCATCGTTGTAGAAGTACTTGACTTCATGTTTATTATTTGAAAGAAGCAATTCACTAACAACGGAGATAATCTGTCCCTGATCGTTGCAATATTTAGTTGTTTTTATTTTATTAGTTTCAGTTAATCCACTGGTTATAAAGTAATCTGGAATAAGCTTGCTGTAAGAAACGATTTTTGTATTGGCATCTACATATTCATATTTGCTGATTCCAATTTTAGAAACACGATTCCAATCACAGGTTTTATTCCACATTGACATAGATCGCCAGCTTTCAATTAGTAATCCATTTTTGTTGAAAATAGCTTTGTTCATACTCGTGTAGGTCGTGTCTCCTTTTTTTACTATGTAATTGATGCAAGTGCGAGAAGAATCTTCCTTATTCAATTCTATAACACATGAATCACACTTGTATGATTCAGTGTAATTATATTTCTTGATTATTGTTCCTTTCCTATTAGTGCGTTTGTAGCCAATGTCTTTTGGCATCAATTTGTTGTAGAACTTACTATATGTTCTTTTCTCGTTTTTTAGCCGCTCTATTCGAATTATCGAGTCGTCCAGTCGTGTAAATCGAGTGCCACCTTCAAATGAAGGAACAGAGTCATCTGAAAAGTGTGTTAGTATTACTTGATAGCCGTTGCAAGTATCACATAAAAAGATTGGTTGAACCGTACCTTCTTCCATATAATGTTGGGATGGGTAATTGAGGTCTATTCCTTTGGTACAAGCAGGATATTGTGCCATCAGTTGATTTGAACTGATTAAAAGTAAAATGAAAACTAGCCATTTAAGCATATGCAAATAACGGAGTTTACAGCACAATCTTGCGTCTATTTCCCAATACAGAACTTCCCAAAAATATTCCCCAATAAATCATCAGAGGAAATAGACCCAGTAATGGTTCCTAAAGAATACAGCGCATCTCTAATGTCAATAGCCAACAGATCTCCGGAAATACCATCGTTCATTCCTATGAGCACTTTACTTAAAGAATCTGTACAATTCGTTAACGCTTCAAAATGACGCTGGCTGGTTACAATTGTTGAATCTGGAGATTTACGATAGCTTAGGTAGTCGAGTAGGAGTGATTCAATTTCGTCTACCCCGTTCTTGTCCTTTGCAGATATGAATACTTTCTTGTTTACATCAGAGAATGCCTCCTGCCATAGCTTAACGTCTTTAGCAATGATGTCTGTTTTGTTCAATACCACAATCAACTCTTTGCCCTGTGTGTTCTCGTCCAGTCTGAATTGATTGACGAAGCTTAAAGCGGATTCAATTTCTTGATCACTGGTGTCGATCAAGTATAAGATGATTTCCGCTTCGTTGATTTTTTCGAATGTTTTCTTTATCCCTTGTGTTTCAATTTTGTCATCCGTCTTTCTAATTCCGGCAGTATCAATAAATCGAAAGATGACTCCTCCAATGTTGATCTGGTCTTCAATGGAATCTCTTGTCGTACCAGGAATGTTAGAAACGATTGCCCGGTCTTCATTTAACAAAGAGTTCAAAAGGGTTGACTTACCTACGTTTGGTACGCCAACGATAGCTACGGGAACTCCATTTTTAATAACATTTCCAAGCTTGAAAGATTCAATTAGATTGTTCAAATAAGCCTGAATCTGCGTAATAAGATTGTTCAACTGGGTCCGATCCGCAAATTCAACATCTTCTTCACTAAAGTCTAATTCCAATTCAATTAAAGAAGCGAAGTTGATTAGCTCTTCTCTTAGTTTCTCAATGTCAGCACTGAATCCTCCTCGCATCTGACTCATCGCCAGTTCATGCGCTCCCTCAGAATTCGAGTGGATTAAATCCGCCACTGCTTCTGCTTGAGAAAGATCCATCTTACCATTCAAGAAGGCACGTAAAGTAAATTCTCCTGGTGATGCTAATACCGCTCCATGCTTCAAAAGCAATTCAATAATTTTATTCTGGATGTAAGCAGAACCATGGCAAGAAATTTCAATAATGTCTTCGCCTGTAAACGTATTCGGTCCTTTAAACCAGGTTGCAACTACTTCATCTATTAATTGTTCGCCTTCCTTTATCAATCCAAAATGAACCGTGTGGGAAGCCACTTTAGAAAGGTCTTTCGAAAAAAGTTTAGCCACAATACTTAAGGTCTCCGGACCAGAAACTCTAATTACTGCTATGCCTCCAATTCCGGGAGGAGTGGAGATGGCGCATATGGTTTTATCGTGTTGTAACATTGTGATACGCGAAAGTAGCGCTAAAATGGGGATTGGAAAAACGCTCGAAGAAAACTTGCGATTCGTTTGAACCTTTTTCAATTTACTGAATACTACTTATTGTAACAGATAGATAAAGCGATTAGAATTCATAGCGTGACCTAATCCTTGAAAGTTCCACCTCTGCGGCAGATAGAGGTGGAACGATCTAAACTCGAAGCAAAGAAAAAACCTAACGCCTGTAACCAAGTGAGCGTGCCGTTCGTCATAGCCATTAACGGTATTTCACAAAAAAACCAAAAAGAACTAGCAGAGACGTAACTTTACGTATCTAAGACTGTTCTATATAGCGAGCATGAGAAACTTGATTCTAACCACTTTAATCATATTCGTTGCAGGAGTAACTGCGATTAATGCGCAAGTATTGAATGGTTTCGTACAGGACGAGAATAACGTGCCCATCCCGTTTGTTAGTGTTTACGTGAAGTTTACCGAGTTCAGAACAGAGACGGATGCGGACGGTAGATATTCCCTAAGACTAGATCCAGGAGATTATGAAATAGTTTTTGATTTAACCGGTTTCGAACAGAAAACCATCAAAGTTCTAATTAGCCAAGATCAAAAGGAGATTGTCAAAAACGTTTGGCTGAAACCAGCACAGGAGCTAGACGAGGTTGTTATTAAGAAGAAAAGAAGAGATCCTGCTTATGAGATCATTGCCAATGCAGTGAAGCGAAAAAAGGAAAACCAATTTCAGTTCGAAACAAGTAGAATGGAAGTCTATATAAAGGCAAAAGAACTTATTTCAGATCAAGAGAAGAAACGTAGGGACAGCGCGAAGCAGAAGGCAAAAGAGGAAAGTAAAAAGGAAAAAGAAGTTCAGGAAAATGTAGATGCTCAGAACTACGACCCATTTAAGGAAAAGCGAGATAAGAAGATTCAGGAAATGGCCAATAGTATGAATCTTGTAGAGGCACAAATCACGAAAAGCTTTCAATTCCCAAATAAAATTAAAGAAGTTAAAACCGCGTACAAGAAATATGGAAGTGAACGAGGGCTTTATTACTTAACTACTACCGAACGAGATATGAATTGGTATAAGGGATTGGTAAATGCACCAACCTTGTCTGAAAATCCGTTTATCTCTCCACTAAACGCTTCTGGTGTATTGTCCTACAAGTTTAAGCTGGAGGAACAGACGATGGACGATAAGAATCGTTTTGTCTATAAGATTCGAGTTACGCCAAGGAAAAAGGGAAATACAACGGTAGAGGGCTTTATTTGGATCACTGACCAGACGTTCAGCATCAAGAAAATTGATCTACACCTTCCAAAAGGTGGTTTGCTATTCTACGATGTGTTTAGAGTGCAGCAAGAATACGATGAGATAAATGATTCGTTATGGATTTTAACAGCACAGGAGTTTGACTACGAAACCAAAATGGGAAGACAGAACTTTGTAGGTAATACGGTTCTAAATTTCCAAGACGTGGAACTAAACGTGACCTTCCCAAAACGATACTTCACCAATGAAGTGGGTTCCTTTACCGAAGATGCGTACGAACGTGATTCATCTTATTGGTCGAAATTAAGACCAGCACCACTTAGTAAAGAAGAACAACGCATTATTGAAATTAAAGACAGTATTTATGCAGTAGTAAATAGTGAGGAGTTTCTTGATTCTGTTGATAGGGAATACAATAAAGTTACGTTCGGAAAAGTAGTGTGGCATGGAGTAGGGTTCAGAAATCGCGAAAAGAAAACACACATAGAGTTTGGCTCCCTTGCTGATTTGGTGGAGCCGTTTCAATTGGGCGGAATGAGAATCGGACCTTATTTATGGTATTATAAAAAGTGGGAGAATGAAAAGGCTTTAATCATTAATCCGGATGTTAACATAGGGCTAAGAAATAAAGACATAAAAGGAGATTTTTCAGCAAGCCTATTATATAACCCGATGAAGCAATCTAAGATTTCAGTGTCTGTAGGAAGAGAGTTTGACATGTTTACATTCAACGATGGGATCCTGAGCATGTTTAATCGAGGTAATTGGGTAGATCAATATTATGGAATGCTCGAATTCAGAACTGAATTGTTCAATGGTTTCTATTTAAATGTTAAGGCGAATTACTTGTCAAGAATTCCGGTGACAGATTATCAGTTTGGAACATTGGTTGATGATTTTGTAGAGAACAATGAGCCCATAGATTTTGAAGAGAATCAAGCGTTAATCGGAGTATTCTCGTTCCATTATACGCCATTCCAGAAGTACATTACGGAGCCGAAGCGGAAAGTAGTCTTGGGAAGTAAATGGCCAACCTTTAGTGTTTATCTAGAACAGGGGTTTAAAGACTTATTATCTAGCGATGTTGATTTCACTTATTTATCAGCACAGATTTCTCAGACTTTTAAAATTAGATCTTTAGGGACGTCTAATTATGTACTTAAAGGAGGGAAGTTCTTAAATGAAAACAAGATTACCTACACGGATGAAAAGATCTTTCCAAGAGGAGATCGAGTCTTTTTCTCTAGTCCATTAAGTTCTTTCCAGTTACAGGATACGACCTTGTTTGCTAGAGGGTTCTATGCGGAGGCGCATTACATCCATCACTTTAATGGGGCATTGGTAAACAACATTCCAATTATCAAAAAGACTGGTATTACGCTTGCAGCCGGTGGTGGGATGCTTTACATCAAAGAACAAGGCTACTTGTACAAAGAAGCATTTGCTGGAATTGTAAAGTCGTTTAGAATCAGACGTCAACGATTCAGAATTGGAATGTACGGTGTAATAGGTGATTCTAATCTTGGAAAGGCGAGACCAGCTCTGAAATGGTCTGTCAACATGTACTCAGCGAGAGAGAAGAAGTGGGGCTTTTAAAAGCATAGGGTATTAGCTTTATCTCATGTTATGCGCTCGTCTTAATTTATTTTGAATCCTTTCCTGCTAAGTCTCTTACTTGTCAGTTTTGTTGATCCATAACTTACCCCTTACATCCAAATCGGGATGTTTTATCATGTTTTTTATAGAAAGAAAAATCATAAGACCCAGTGTTGTAAATCGGAATAAGTTAATCATCACATCTCCAACAACATTGGTGTCGATATCAAATATTTCCCATGCAAGGTCCATAAAACCATGTAAGAAAATTAAAACCCAAAGATTTTTCCAGGCGGTGTAAAACCATGCGAAACCAGCACTTGCCAAGAATGTGAAAAGGAAAACACTGATACTGTCTGTCATTGATTCTGCTTGATAAAGATGCCCGATTCCAAAAAAAATGGACGGCAATAGAATAGCGGGAATAAATCCCCAGCCGGCATAATAAAAAAGAATTCCAAATAAGAATCCTCTGAAAAGAAGTTCTTCAAAAAAACCAGCAACAACCATGTCTCGATGAATTCCTTGAATGCCAATATCAATATGAAAATTATTCATGATTCCGAAACCAATAAACATTGGTAGAGAGCATAACAGACCAATTGCCAATCCTTTTAAAAACCCGGTTTCTAGCCCTAGGGCTTTGAAAACCTTTTTTCGGAAAAGAAAAAATGATACCAACAAAATCAGGGTGATTTGAGAATAGACCAATAGGTTTGTCGCAACTTGGTCATCTAAAGCATTCCATGATTCCTTTCCAAAGATTACGTAGCCAAAAAAGTATTTAATATTACGAGCAGCTATAAAAGCTATTATGACCACAATTGATATGCTAATTCTCCTTCTCAAAGCAGTGGTTCTTAAATATTGATTTCATGAGGCTAACAACGTTTGAGCTAAAGTACGGAAATCGGTTGGGTAGGCTTGGGTTCTGTACTTTAGGTTTTGTTGGCAATCTTTTATTTGGCTACTGTATCGTCAATGAGTACTCGTATCTAGCGATTGTGGATTCTCTGACTAGTATAAGTTTATCATCTAACTTCGTATAATTATATTCGCCATTTAAGATTAATCCCCAATCAAAATTAGCTGTCCAGATGTTTTCATCTTCGAATGAAATTATATCATCAGCTATTGAATAACTACCGCTTCCTCCAGCTGGATTATAAGCAGTGGTGCCCAATGAATTATATGTTTTCTTTTCAAAAATCACAGATGCACTTCCTTGAACTCTTGGGTATGGAATGGTGTCGGCAAAGTATGTTGCAGTGAAAGTTCCATGGTAAGTACCTTTATTAATCTTCGCCTTAGATTTTCCACATCCAACCAGAATGATTGTCAGCACAACTATTCCCAATATTTGATTTAACCTATTCAACTGTAGATTTGTACGATTGTATTCATTAATTGTTGCCAACTAGCTTATAAACGTATAATTATTCCTTTTACCCCACCATTTTGATAGGGATAAAAGGACCTTTGTGGTACTTTATACAAGTCAATAACAAAGGCGTTCTACCTCTGAATTACCAATCGCTTAACAGCTCTTCCATTGTTGATGTTGAACATGACATGATAAACTCCAGAAGCAAAATCAACTGTGTTGATTATGGATTGAGAACCGTTTACTTTTTCGGTGTAAACAATCTGACCGATTCCATTCATGATCGTTAAATCACCATTGTTAAATGTGTTTCCGAAATCAACTTTCAAATAATCTGAAGCTGGGTTAGGGAAGAGGTTGAAGTCAATTCCAAGTTCATTAATACCATTACATCCATTCACGATAATTGACACGGTATCTTGATTTCCACATAAGCCAGTAATGTCATAAGTAATAATATGGGTTCCAACTCCGGCAGTTGACGGATCGAAAGTATTACCAACCATTCCGGCTCCACTCCATGTTCCTCCTGCGTCAACTGAAGTCATGGTTACAAATGCATCAGCTAAGCAAAATGGTCCAACGGGAGTGATGGTAGCATCTTGCTGAGGAACTACATCCAAATAAACGGTGTCAGCCGCTCCACAAGAACCAGTTATGTCATAAATAACCTCATGAGATCCAACACCTGCAGCTCCAGGGTCGAATTGATCTACCGTAATTCCAGTTCCAGACCAAATGCCACCAGCATTAGCCGCAGTTAATGTAAACGGAATATCAGACTCACAATAAGGTCCTACACTTGTGATTGTAGGATCAAAAGTTGCCGTTACCACGATGTCCTGAGTACTTGTTGATCCGCAAGATCCTGAGATAGTATAAGTGATGGTATGTGTTCCAACTCCTGCAACTGCAGGATCAAAGTTTCCACCGCTTACGCCAGTTCCACTAAATACTCCTCCTGCGTCAACAGCTGTTAATGCAATAGCAGCGTCAGATGAACAGTAAGGACCTGTTGAAGTAATTGTTGAATTACTCAACGTAGACACATTAGCAGTAATTGGAGTTCTAGCACTAATGCAATCCGGTTCCTGAACTTCCCAATCGTAAAAGAAGTAATAGTAGCCAGCAGCGGTTGCACTGCTTCCTGTAATACTTAATACACCAGGCAAATCATAAGGATACGATGGTCCTGAGTTGTTTCTAAAAAGTGAAGGATTACCTCCGTTAATAGTTCCCAGTTGATAATCACTTCCAGGTGTTAAGTCGAAGTTTAACGTTATTCTACTTTGCCCTCCAGGAATATTAATAGTTGCTGATTGGAGCACTGTTCCAGTATTGTCTCTTAATTCAATGGTTCTGTTTCCAGCTCCCTGCGCTTCTACCCATACAGATACTAAAGTAGCAGGAGAGATTACATCAAATATTAAATGCTGATCTCCATTGAAGTTTCCTCCACCACCGAAAGTATTGTCTACTGGTCCCGCGTACTGAGACGGCTGAGGAACTTCTTCCTGAACAAAATAGGTAGTTGAAGCTACTAATACTGGAGTTGTATACGTTCCACCTGTATTTACTAATGTTCCAGCTGTAGGAGCGTCATACCAGTTCATATTGGAACCGCCACTTGCTAATAAGGTCGCAGTGTTTCCTTCACAAATGTTATCATCTGTTCCAGTTGGAGCAGTAGGTGTAGTTACGGTAATGTAATTTACCTGTGTTGAAACGTCATTCCCAATTGCATTAGTAGCCGTTAAGACTACTGTATACGATCCACTTCCTGTATAAGTATGAGACGGATTTTGAAGTGTTGAAGAATTTCCATCGCCAAAATCCCAAGACCATGAGGTTGGTCCAAACGTACTCAAATCATAGAATTGAATGTCTCCTGAACAAGTCGTAGTTAAGTTAGAATTAAAGTTAGCTACAGGAGCTACTGAAGATAAAACACAGTTCCAATCGGCATTGAAACCTTCCAATTCTAATCCTCCATCCGAATGGAAAACTAAAGTCAAACTTCCGCTACCGCCAGTAGAACTGATAGTTCCCGTAGGCACATTATCATTACAGTATCTGTCAATTAATGGAGATGCTGACGATGGACCATCAAATACATCGATCCAATCGTAATCGCAATTTCCTGCACTTCCAGGTTCAATATCGAAAAATGGGAAAGTAAGATCCACTTGAGTTGCTCCAGTTGGAGAAATAGTGATCTCGGCATCTTCGCCTGGCCCATAATCTCCTGTCGCTCCACCACTGTCATATATGGTTCCAGCACAAGCTGTTTGAGTAGGGTAGGAACCTCCAGTTGGAAGTATGGCAACACATGGTAATGCAGCATCAATATTGACATAATTCACGAATGTAACCGTATCCGCACCACAACTTCCTCCATCAACTATTAGTGTAACCGTGTATAAACCGTCAGCAGTATAGTTGTGAGTTGGGTTGTTCAATGTGCTTGTTCCTCCATCACCAAAATCCCAAGAGAAATTGATTCCATTCGTACTTAAATTGGTAAATGTCGCTGCGAAAGGTGCAGTACATGAAGTAGTAATAGGAGCATTAAAGTTTGCTGCCACCACTGGACTATATGGTAGACCAACTCCAACTGCGTACCACGCGTCTGTTGTAGCTTCTACCTCTGGAGAACAGCCACCGTATAAATCAATAGCAGATTGAATTGCAAAAAATCGAGCATCAGCAAATTCCGAATTATCCGTTAAGTAAACGGTCAAGTTTCTAAACGCAATAGAAGATGCGATAGAGAATCCTTGCGCTGAAATGTTGTATGAATCTCCATTGTCGTTTGTTCCACTGCCACCATCAGTTAAAAGATGATACCAGAAGTTCTGAACTCCTGAGTTGGTGTGAACTCCACCATTGTCAGCTCCTCCTAATGGGGCCCAATTCGTTCCAAAATATGTATCTGGATCTCCTCCTGCATTAGGGTTAGACATTGATCTAAGTGCTCCACCTATGTCTTCGCCAATAAGCCAATTCCAATTTGTTGGTCGCGCATAGTTTTCAATGCTAGCACCCCAGATATCGCTAAATGATTCATTTAATGCACCTGACTCATCTTGATAAACCAGATTTGCTGTGAAAGTACATAGTCCATGTCCTATCTCATGTCCAGCAATATCTAATGCCGTCAGTGCAGTCCATCCACCTCCACCATCACCGTAAGTCATTCTTGATCCATCCCAAAATGCATTGGCGTATCCAGCATCATAATGTACATAGGAGTTAAGGGCAAATCCTGACCCGTTAATACTGTTTCTTCCGTGAATGTTTAAAAGGTAGTCATATGTCATCTCTGCACCCCAATGCGCGTCAGTAGCCACTTCGTCCTGATCTGCGTTTACATTATCCCAATAGTTGTCGGCATCTGTAAAGTCAACAGCAGCGCCATAGGTTGTGCCTTCATTCATGTCATAGGTATTGATTCCGTTACCTCTTCCAGACTCTCTTAATCTATAGCCTCCACCGAAACTATCGGTTATAATCGTTCTTGTTCCGCTATAAGCTGTCTCTGCTGTTCCAGTAACATCTGCTTCATGAATTACTTCTTCTTCATTGATTATTTCCCCAGTTGATGCATTAACATAAACAATCGTTCTTGATACTGGTCTGTGTGCATAAATGTCAAATTTCCAGCACAACCTGTAATCGGCCGCTTGGTAAGATCCTTTGAGCGGTACATAGGTTAGTTCCCCTTTTGGGAAATAAGTAGCCTCATTACTAGCGTGGGCACATTTAAGCTTTTGCATGGCAATTTTCGCTCTCATGGCTTCTCTTCCACCAATAACGCATGATCCATTACAGTTAGCTTGTTCAGACTTAATATGATTTTCTTCTGCTTCTACTTCCCATTTATACGTAGTTGCGCCAATATGTTGTTTGGCTTTGTCTAAAGCCTGAGACTCCGAAAGTGAACTTGACGAAGCTTGTATGTTATTGTGGAGCATCCCATTTACCGCATAAACTTTGTCCAGGTAGCTGTGAAGAATCCAAGTTGCAAATTTCACCTGATGACCATCGATGGTTTGCACATATCTATAATGTACATGTCCGAGTTTGTCTTCCTGGCTGTCAATGAACGCGAAATCTGTATTAGACTTCAATCTTAAGTTTTTCTTTAACCAGTGGGAAATATTATCAAGATCAATTTCAGATCCTTTTCTAAAGTGAATGTAAGATGGCAGTTGGCTATGCTTACTGTCTCTAACAACATCAGCACCGTTGTAAGAATTGTGCGCCTCTATTCCAGTGTGAATTTTCTGGCCAAAAGAAATCGATGTGCACAGGGTTAAAGTAACGGCTATTAGCCAGTTAAGATTTTTCATAGTGTAATTGTTTACTTGGATGCATTGTAATTTAATAATTCTTGCCGAATTAACATAGGATAACAGCATCCAAACAAGGAATTGTTAAGTCCATTACATAAAGTTATCTGGTTGTGTAGAATTAATACTTCATGTTTCAATTTTCTTTCTAACTATATTTGAGCCAATGCATCATCCCATTGCCAAGAGTGCTTTTCGAAGAAGGTTAACTAATTCGCTCATTTTGAGTTCGTTGTTGGTTTGCTTTTCTGGTAGCACCTGTTTTGGTCAAGATCCTACACATCATAAGGTGGTGACCTATCATCCGCACGATTATGAGTCTCACAATCAGAATTGGTCCATCGCTCAGAACGAAAGAGGCATTTTATATTTCGCCAATGGAGATGGTCTTCTAGAGTTTGATGGAGTTAAATGGAGGGCCACTGGCACAAGTCGATTGACCACATTATTATCGTTAAGAATAGACGAAAAAGGCCGAGTGTTTACCGGAGGGATTGGTGAGATAGGATATTATGTTCCCGACTCTGTTGGACGATTAATGCATGTGGATATGTCTGGAGAGATTCCAAAAGACATGCACTTGGGCCACGTCTGGTTTACGATGTTTAATAAAGGCTGTACTTATTTTCAAATGCACGATCTGATGATTATAAAATCAGGTGATGAATATGCGTTTAAAAAACCTCAGAGTAAATTTTACGGCACTTATTTAGTGAACGGAGAAGTTTACGCGGTAGATAGAACGAAAGGGGTTTATCGTTTCGAAGGAACAGAAATGACGGTTGAGTTAAATACCGATACTATAAAACAATCGGTTATCTCAATCGAATCTTATAGCGATCACGAGCTGTTGTTGGTGATGAATTACGGCAATCCGTACATATATAATACGCATTCAAAACAGTTGATGAAAATGGATTCGGAAATAGAGGAGAAGTTACCATCTGCTCAGATTTACCGGAGCTATGGCCTCAGCAATGGTAATTACCTGTTTTCAATTACTGATTTTGGGCTTCTCGAGATCAATAAGAATGGAAAAATTGTAGACAGTTATTCGGAAAAAGACGGAATTCTTAGTGGAAGTATAAATGATATTTTTCAAGATCATGAAGGCAATGTTTGGTTGGCAACGAACAAAGGAATTTGCATGATCGACTATAGTTCACCAATAACTCAAATTGAAGAAGGTGGTGGTTTTACTGGGGTAATAAATTGCATTGACAAATTTGAAGGTGAATACTATATGGGCACAGATGAGGGCGTGTATAAGGTTAACAACAAATCGCTTGATGTAACAGAACCGCTCTGTGTTCATGTTGAAGGCGCTCATAGTTTAGCATTCGACTTACTGAAGTTTGATGGTGAGCTAATCTTAGCGCATGTGCATGGGTTAGAACGAATCTCAAAAGATGGAATGAAGAACATCAATTCTGAATATAGCCGTTCGATGGTTGATATTAAGGGGGTTGAAGGCCGGAAGTTGTTATTTGTAGGTGGAAGAAGAACGTTAGAAATATTAGAAAAGAAATCAGGTGAGTTTAAAAGATTAATTTATTTAGACGACTTTGGAGATGAGGTTTTAAGGGTAGAGCAAGCCTTTAAAGGAGTGGAAGAAGGGAAACTAGTTTTCTGGATTGGTTTGTTTTCAGACGGAATTGCCAAAATGACCATCGACAAAGAGACCTGGAATTATGACCTGGAATACTATGGAGAGAATTATGGATTCGATCCTGGGTACGTAGTTCCTTTTAGAGTGGATGATGAGTTGAAGTTCATTACTAAATTTCAAAGCACTTACATCTATCAGTCGGATCGAAATTCGTTTAAAGTTGATGAGCCTTTGCAGGAGATCCTGGGAGAGGTGGCGAGTTACTTTATGTTTGAAGACAGTGTCGGTAGAATCTATGCTGAAGCAGAAGGTCCAATTTACATCATTGAGCCTGGGCCGGACGGAATGAAAGTAATGGATGCACAGTCGTTAAATAACTTGGGTGTCGGTTATTTCAATGACCTATATATAGACGAAAATAATATCTGTTGGCTAGCTGGAGAGCAGGCGTTTATGCGTTACGATCCCAAAAAGAAAAAAGATTACCAGATGTCATTCCCAGTCTCCATTAGAAAAGTGGAAACGACTAATGACTCGCTTCTGTTTGATGGAGATTATGGAAATATAGATTCGATCATCTATGTTCAGGATAAGGCGCATCAGCCAATTCTTAATTACAAAGACAACAATTTGGTAATCGAGTTCGCAGCAGCTTACTACCAAGATTTCGAAGAGACCAATTATAGTTTCTTTTTAGATGGTTTTAGCTCCGATTGGAGTTCATGGAAAAATGAGCACAAGGCGGTTTTTACTAACCTACCTGCGGGTGAATTCGTTTTTAAAGTTAAAGCGATTAACAAATTTGGAGTAGAGAGCGAAGAGGCGACTTATTCATTTTCAATCCTTCCGCCTTGGTATAATACGTACTGGGCCTATGCTTTATTCGGATTGTTCGGAATATTAATCCTATTTGCGCTGATAAGACTGAATTCTAAAAGGCTGAAGGCTGCTAACTTGAAGCTGGAAAAGATCATAGAAGAGAATGTATCTGAATTGACCAAACAGCGAGATACTTTAAAGACGCAAAAAGAAGAAGTAGAATTACAGCGTGATTTGGTAAATGAAAAGAATAAAGAGATTACGGATTCCATTCAATATGCTAAAAGACTTCAGGAAGCTATTTTACCACCCCGAAAATTAGTTGAGAAATGGTTGCCAGATTCTTTTATACTCTACCTTCCTAAAGACATTGTAGCTGGGGACTTCTATTGGATGGAAGTAGTAGACGATGTGGTTTATTTCGCTGTAGCAGATTGTACTGGTCACGGTGTGCCCGGAGCAATGGTTTCTGTAGTTTGTTCAAATGCTTTAAGTAAAAGTCTATTGGAAGAGAAAATTGGAGATCCCGGCAAAATTCTAGATCGAACAAGAGAGCTGGTTGTGGAGCAATTCAAAAGGGGAGATGACGAGGTGAGAGACGGGATGGATCTTTCGTTATGTAAGTTCGACACTTCTAACAACGAATTCTATTTTGCTGGAGCTAACAACGCAGCATGGGTCGTTAAAAAAGGAAGTGATGAAGTTGAGGAGACCAAAGGTGATAAACAACCAATAGGCCGGTATGACGTTAATAAGCCGTTTAATACACATCAACTTAATGTAGAAAAAGGCGACACACTTTATTTTACATCAGATGGATATCCTGACCAATTTGGAGGTGAGAAAGGCAAAAAGATGAAAACAACCAATATGAAAAAATTATTGGTTTCGTTAAATGCGCTATCGCTTGATCAACAAAAAATCAAACTAGGGGAAGAGTTTAATAGCTGGAAAGGGGATTTGGAGCAGATCGATGACGTGTGCGTCCTAGGTTTTAAGCTTTAATAGCGGATCTACTTTGTCTTGGAAGTAATTCCTAAAGCAAATTTACAACCGTCAATTCCAAGTTTTACTTGATCGTTTCCTGGATTTAACTTTTCACATTTTTGGAAATATGGCAATGCATTTTTAAACAACTCCATTGTTTTAGATTGGATTTGTTTCGTTTGATCAAGGTTATGCTCTGGCTTCGCACTCATTAATTGCTCAACAGCTAGGTTATAATATCGAACTCCTTTCGCGTAGTTTGCCGTGAATTCTTTTGATTGAGAATCATCTGCTTTTAGCTCAGAAAGTGCTGGAACTTCAGCTTTTTCAGTGACTTGCGAAAACGACATGCTTGGTGTTAGGGCTATGGCGCCTACTGCTATACTTGTGCAGATAAGGAACTTTTTCATGATCAATAAGTTGTTAGTTGATGAAAAGATAACGCAAATAAAAATTAGATGGTTGCTTTGAAAGGATGTAAAGTGTAAAATTAATGACCAACTTCTTAATCCTGTTGTATTAATTAAGAATACAATTATGACTATTATTGATGTTGTAGATTAAAAATTGAATAAATATTTTTGATCGCATAATTAAGTCCATTTAACCCAAGTAAAATGAAAAGAAATTTAATAGCTCCTTTAGGATTTTGTTCAGTTGCAGGAATCGCCATCATTTCAATGGCTCTGCTAATGTCTAATAAAGCAGGCGCACCTGACGGTAGAAGCTCATCAATAGGTGATTCAGGTAGTACTTGTACAACTTGTCACGGAGGATCTGCCCTTACTATGGCTGGGTTAATTTCAACAGATATTCCAGGTACAGGTTATGTGCCCGGTCAGACGTATAACATTACGGTAAGTGGAGATGATGGTAGAACTCGTTATGGATTCGAAATGTCAGCCGAGAATAGTGTAGGAACTAAGGTGGGAGCATTTACAAATTCAGGTATCGTTGGTATTTTGCCTTCAGGAAATGTTACTCATAATAACTCTTCAATTGATTTCTCAGGAACAGTAGGGTCTTGGATCGTTCAATGGACTGCTCCTGTATTTGGAACAGGAGATGTGACTTTTTCATCAAGCTTTTTAGCTGCAGATGGCAATGGCGGAACTTCTGGAAGTGGAGATCAAGTGTTCAAAGGAAATACAACCGTTTCAGAAGATGTAGCTTCTTCAGTATTTGTTCAAGATTTAGCATCGATAAACATCTTTCCTAATCCAACTGTAGATGAAATTCAAATTGAGCATTCAGAAAATATTAGCTCGATTAAGGTATTTGACATTTCGGGTAAAATTTGGAAATTAAAGGAAGGATTGAGTCAAGAAAAAGTTAAATTAAGCCTCGCAAACCTTCCATCAGGATATTACCTAGTGGAAATTACTACTACAAATGGAGCTATTCAGACTAAGAAAATCAGCAAAGTATAAGGGCCTCTTAAGTATAATTGTAATAGCATGTGGACTTTCATTGTCTTCATGCACTTCGGCTAAAACAGAGCCTATTGAAGTAGTAGAGACGGGTATCTGCGACACACTTACGCCATCTTTCGCGTCAGACGTTTTACCTGTGATACAGCTAAATTGCTCGTTTGGAGGATGTCATGATGCTGGTTCGGCCAGTGGAGGTTACGTACTAGAAACTCATGCTCAAATTAGCGCTAGCATTAATTCGGTTTGGCCGGCAATGAATCATAATGGTTCGTTTTCACCAATGCCTAAGTTTGCAGCAAAATTGTCGGATTCTACGCTTCAAGTAATTTCTTGCTGGATAGACCAAGGAACTTTAGATAACTAGAATGAAGAAGTTTACAATAATCATGTTGGTTGGTGTTGGAATTGCTCTGCTTTCCTTTACCATGGTTTGGAATTCTTCGAAAGTCGAGATTTCAAAGTCTGATCGAGTGGACGCTACTCTAGTATTGTTGGGGGATAAGAAACCATTGCATTATATCGCTGATTTGGATACAAGTAAAATCCGAATGGGGAGAGAGTTGGTTTTGGCCGGAAGAACCGTTGGGCCAGATGGGAAGAGAACCAAATTTCAATCAAACTATTTTGTTTGTACGGATTGTCACAATGTGGTGCAAGAAGATCCTAATCTTAAGAAACCAAATCCAGACGATCGCTTAACTTATGCAATCACAAATAAATTACCATTTCTGCAAGGAACAACTTTGCATGGTGTTGTGAATAGAGAACATTGGTATAACGATGATTACGCAAAGAAATACGGAGCCTTAGTAGCGCCAACCAGAGATACGTTGGTAAATGCGGTGCAGCTTTGTGCAACTACTTGTTCTCAAGGAAGACCATTTACAGATTGGGAGCTAGAGGCCGTTATGCATTACCTTACTGATATTGGCTACAAAATGTCAGACTTGAACATTAGCGATCAAGAATTAAAAGCAGCTGCGGAAGTGATAGGCAGAGACGATGCGAGTGATGGAATAGGAATGTTGAAGACAAAGTACTCACCAATCTCTCACGCAACCTTCTTAGATCCTTTGGCAACTCCAGATCGGAAGTTGGGTGCTTCTGGAAATGTTGAAAACGGTAAATTGATTTATGATAACAGTTGTTTGCATTGTCATCAAGATGGAGGAGTTACCAATTTCATCCTTGCAGACGAAAAACCAGATTATCAGTATCTAAAAAATAGCATGGCCGGGAATACGCACGGTTCAATTTATTATATCGCTCGTAAGGGCACTTATGCATTAAATGGATATCATCCATATATGCCAAATTACACGCTCGAAAGAATGAGCCACCAGCAATTGGAGGATCTAGCTGCTTTCATAAATCAAATGGCTAAAAAATGAAGAAATTAATATTATCAACTTTACTCTTATCGATTTTAAGCACTGCGTATCTTCAAGATAAAGTGTATCGAACTTTTAATGATACTAGAGTAATTAGTGGTCATAGCGTTGAAACTTTGGAAAAAGGAAAGATGGACATTAGAATCAGCCATCGATTCGGAGATTTAGTAGGAGATTTTGGTGGGATGCAAACATTTTACGGACTGGAAGATGTTGCCGATGTTAGAATTGCTTGTGAATATGGAATTTCAAATGATTTCTCAATAGGGTTAGGTAGAAGTAAAGGTGCCGGACCATACAGACAGATCGTAGATGGATATTTGAAGTATAAGATTTTAGGTCAAAAATCAGATAATAGTATGCCGTTTACGTTAACGGCTGTGGTTACTACTACGGCAGCTACAAGCCCTGCTAGTGAAGATTTGACTTCTCCAACTTCCTATCAGGAAGTGGCTCATCGATTTGCTTATACCACTAGTTTAATTATCGGAAGAAAGTTTAATGATCGTTTTTCAATGCAGTTAAGTCCTACCTATGTGCATAGGAATTACGTGGTATTTGATGATCAAAACGGAATTATTGCAATTGGTGCAGCTGCAAGATTAAAGTTAAGCAAAGTGATAGGTCTTATTGCAGAATATCATCACTTGCTTCCTTATAACCGAGTTACAAGTACTGGAACTTATTTTAATCCAATCGGATTAGGAATTGAGTTTGATACTGGAGGGCACGTTTTTCAAGTGAATTTCACGAATTCTAGAGGTCTTTTAGCTACAGAATTTCTTCCGTCTACTTCTTCAGACATCTTAGAAGGTCAATTTAGACTTGGATTTACAATTTCAAGAGGATTTAAACTAAGAAGGTAGATGCGGTTATGAGAATTCTTCTCATTGAGCCTTTCTACACAGGGTCGCACAAGAAGTGGTGCGATGGATTTCAAAAATATAGTTCCCATCAAGTTGAGCTTGCAACATTAAGTGGCCGGCATTGGAAATGGCGAATGCATGGAGGTGCAGTAGAATTAGCGAGATCGTTAAACTTAAGTAAAGCCAAATACGATCTTATCATCGCTTCAGATTTTTTAGATCTGGCAACTTTCAAATCACTTTATTGGGACAATTCGTGTAAGTTCTGTGTGTATTTTCACGAGAATCAAATTACCTATCCATGGAGCGAAACTGATCAGGATATAGTGCTTAAACGCAATAATCATTACGGGTGGATTAATTATACTTCCGCTCTGGTAGCGGACTTTTGTCTATTTAACAGTGATTATCATCGGAACTCGTTTATAGGTGCTTTGCCAGATTTTTTGACCCAATTCCCGGATGGTCATGATTTAAGTTCGATTGAAGAAATCGCGGCTAAAAGTTCAACGTTATACTTAGGTCTCGAGCTAATTTCAAAACCTAAGAAAGAAAACCGATCGCCAGTTTTACTTTGGAATCATCGTTGGGAGTATGATAAAAATCCGGAAGCTTTTTTCGATGCGCTACACGAAGTGGTTGATTTAAATTGGAAATTGATTGTCTTGGGTGAATCCTATAAGTCTTCGCCCTCTGTTTTTGAAATGGCCCGACAAAAATTTAAAGATCGAATAATCCAATGGGGTTATGTTGAAGCTAAAGAATCGTATCAGAACTTTCTGGTCATGTCTGATGTTTTACTGGTTACCGCGAATCAAGATTTTTTCGGTGGGAGTGTGGTAGAAGCTGTGCATGCCGGGGCTTATCCAATTCTTCCAAATCGGTTGGCGTATCCAGAACACGTAGGATCAGGTTCGTTATATAGTGATCGCGAAGAAATGATTGAGAAATTGAGACAGGCAATTGGAAATTTTGAAAACTTGCCAAGCCTATCAAAGAATGTTGAAAAATATAGTTGGAATAACTGTATCTCATTTTATGATTCAACGTTAGATAAGTTAGTGAACCATTATGGTTCGAAAGTTGTACCTTAAAGTATTAAATACAAAGTTCTATGTTAAAGATTTCAATATTCGCAATTGCAATGCTTACCTCTTTTGGATTGAGTGCTCAGATTTCTCGTGGTATGGGTAATAATGGGGGCGGTGGAGATACTCAAGGTCCTCCTCCTAAAGAGAATAAGGGTCAAAGAGCTTGTGATTGTTTGGAAGATTTGGAGCGAGATCCAGGAAACGATTTGACTTTCCATAGAAAAACTCAAAAACCTTATTCGGGTCCATGTGTTGCGTTTCATGACAATGAGAAATTACACAAAAAGCTGGTTTACGCTAACGGTAAAGAGCATGGAAAATGTTATTCGTTCTATGATAATGGTCAGAAGGAGTATGTAATTGAATTCTCCGCTGGAGTAGATCACGGCAAGTGGACCTATTGGAGTGAAGATGGAACCTTGGCTTGGGAGAGCTCATATGAAATGGGTTTAAAAGAAGGAGAGTGGGTTTGGTATTTTGAGGATGGTTCAGTTCGTAAAAAGGAATCCTATAAAGGAGGTTTGAAAGATGGCCCGATGATCGAAAATTTCGATACCGGAATCAAGAAAAAGGAAATCAACTATAAGTCTGGAGAAATGGACGGGAAGTATGTCATTTACTATAAAGATTCAACGGTGAAAATGGAAAAAGCCTATGCAGGAGGGAAGTTAGATGGAGAATCAACCTATTATAATGCTGAAGGTCAGATGTTGTTCCAGAATTATTATAAAAATGGCCAGAAGTCAGGAGAATGGACTTTCTACTATGATGATGGAGTTGTAATGGATATAGAAGTTTATAAAGGTGATAAAAGAGATGGTCATTGGAAGTCTTTCCATGATGATGGTAAGCCGAAGTTAGAAGTGTTTTATTCAAGTGATAAAGCTTACAAAACGATAGAATACGATCGGTTCGGAAATCCGATTGAAATTGAAACTGGTGAAGCTCCAGAAGAAGATCCAAAGAAAGCCGCTAAGCAAGCCAAAGCTGTCGCTAAAGCAAAGAAGAAAGGCGGTTCATTTGATTTTGAATCAGTAGACGAGGAGCTCATGTGTGGTTGTATTAAGTCTGAATCTGACGGAGAAAAGGTGTCAGACGAATGTGAGATTGAAAAGAGGAAGTTTAGAACAGCCATGAGTAAGGCGGATAAGAAAACGCAAAAGAAAATGCGAAAACTGATTGCAAAATGCCAGAAGGGCTAAAACGGTAAGAAATAAATGAGTACAAAAGTATTAGTTGTTGGAGCTTCTGAAAAGCCTGAACGATATAGTAATAAAGCGATAAATCTATTGCTGAGTAAAAATCATTCTGTTGTTGCTTTGGGTAGAAGAGCAGGTAAAGTCCAAGATGTAGTTATTGATACCGGTTTTCCAGATTACGAAGCCTTAGATACAGTTACGTTATATGTTGGACCAAGGCATCAGCCTGAGTATTACGATTATATTAAAAATCTTAACCCAAGACGCGTAATCTTTAATCCTGGGACAGAGAATCAAGAATTTGTTGAGTTGTTAGAAAAGGCTGGAGTGGAAACGGAAGAGGCATGCACGCTAGTTTTATTAGGTATCGGCTCATTTTAAAATTATACTAAATCATATTTTTTCTCGTTGAGAATACATGGTATTCTCAAAATTAAAATCTACGATCGTTTTACTTTTCATTGGAATAGGAGCGTTTGGCCAAGCCGATACTATTAAAAACATGGTTTTTGAAGGGGCTGGTATCAGGGGGATTGCTTATGCTGGGGCGGTTCAGGAGCTTGAAAAGCAGGGTAAGCTGGATTATTTAGAAAAAGTTGGAGGAACTTCAGCCGGAGCTATTACCGCTTTGGCGATATCGCTGGGGTGCACTGGTAAAGAAGCAGAAGAGCTTGTTGCTGATACTAAGTTCAAGCAATTTAACGATGGCGAATTTATCTTTATTGGAGGGATTACCAGGATGTTCAAGAAGTATGGCTGGTACAAGCATAAGAAATTTCGAAAATGGTTAAAAAAAATAATCGAAGCCGAAACTGGAGATGCTGACATAACGCTAAAAACATTACATGATAGCGGCTATGTTGATCTGTATGTGACTTCAACGATACTTGATCAACAGCGAATAGAAGTGTTTTCTTATGAAAACTATCCAGATATGAAAGTGGTAGATGCCGTTCAGATCTCCATGTCAATTCCACTTTATTTCGAATCATTGTTTATAAATCCGAAAGGAGAGATCGTAAATCCAAAAAAGTATGAAGGAGAGATGCACTTAGCCTTTGATGGTGGAGTGACTGCCAATTTTCCAATATTTATTTTTGATTCTACATATACAGAGAATGGAGTAGTGAAACGAATTGCTAACCCTGGTACGGTTGGTTTTAGAATTGATACAGATGAGCAAATAGCTTACGATGTAGAAAGTAAGGGTATTGCGCCAATGGAGATTAATAACTTAAAAGGTTATTTAGGCGCATTGTATAATTTAACGATAGAGTCACTCAACCGTCAGCCATTAAGTGATGATGATTGGGATCGAACCGTTTCTATAAGCTCTGGAGATGTTGGACCAAAAATTCGTAAATTAAAACCCGAAGAAAAGGAACAGTTATTGAACAATGGTAAGAATGGAGTTGAAGTCTTTTTTAGTAAGAATTAGCATAGGAGTTGCCGCGCTGCTGGTCCTCTGGGTAGCTCTGCTGTCTTTTCAAGCTGAAAAGCCTGTAGAAGAGGTTGCTCATAAATTGTATATCCTAAGGCACGCAAAATCAGACAAGACTAATAAGTCTTTAGCGGATTTCGACCGGCCTTTAAATGCTAGAGGGTATGCTGATGCTCCATTGATGGGCGCTGTTTTGGCTGCAAAGGGTGTGAAGCTAGATTTAATAGTTGCGAGCCCATCCAAAAGGACTCACCAGACGATCATTCCGGTTGCGTTAGCATTAGGCTATGATACAAATGATATCGTTTGGAATAAAAAGATTTATCGTTGCTCATTCTCTGCATATATGGAAGAAGTAGCCAAGCTTTCTGATAAATACAATAATATCATGATGGTGGGCCATAATGGCGCTACCACTAATGCTTCTAATATGTTGCAAAAAGACTCTATGATTACAAAAGTACCGACCGCTGGCGTAGTGGGTATTGATTTTGGATCAACTTCTTGGAAAAAAGTAAAGCAAAAGAAAGGAAAATTGATTTTCTTCGATGTTCCTAAAAATCATAAATAGATGATGAAGAAAGAATACACGAAAGGTGACCTTACGATAGTCTGGAAGCCAGAGATCTGCGAACATGCAGCCGAGTGCGTGAAGAATGCATCGAAGGTTTTTAATCCGACTAAAAAGCCTTGGATTCAATTGGATCAAGATGATGCTGAAACTGTGATGGCTGCAGTAAGAAAATGTCCGTCTGGTGCATTAACGATTAAAGGGGAATGAAGAACCTTTTTGGAATTGTTGTGATTGGGCTGTTTATGTGCGCTTGTGGGCAATCAAACATACCTGTGCCACAAGACACTGTCTTAGAAGATTCGGGCCGGGAAAATAACCTAACCGAAGACAATTTATTTAGGGTAGAGATCGCTACTACCATGGATAACCAGCAAAAAGCATGGAATTCAGGAAGTTTAGATCAGTTCATGATTGGGTACTGGAAATCAGATTCATTGAAGTTTATTGGTAAGTCTGGATTGAATTATGGTTGGGATCAAACGCTTGCCAACTACCAAAAAAGTTATCCTACAGCTGATTCCATGGGGATCTTACAGTTTAACAATATCTCGATTGAGCGTCTGGATGCTAAGGCTGCGTTGGTGATAGGTAAATGGACCCTGTTTAGAGATGTAGTTGGAGATACACTGGAAGGTCACTATTCCTTGAACTGGAAGTTGATCGATGGAGAATGGGTAATTGTTGCTGATCATTCCAGTTAATGAGAGAAATTCAAAACCCTCCCGAAAGCGTTATTAATAAAGACCGTCAGTTTAACTGGGGTTGTTTCAATGGGCCAATTCGCAACGTTAACTTGTTGGATGCAGATCTAGGACTCAAGACTTTTAAGAATCTTGGTCTGCGAGAGTGGCAGGCATTTCAGCTACATTCTGATGATGGTTGGTTTGTTATGATGGCCATCTACAATACGAAGAAGGTTTGTATCGTTCAATTCATACTCTATAATATCTTGACGAAAGAGAAGATGAGATATGAGAAAAAGGTGCTTCCAAAGTCTTTGCATATCCCCAATGGTCTATTTAATACTAAATGTAGTCATCGATCTAAAGGGTTTTTCATTGAGGCTTCTCATGAAATAGAAAATAATAAGCTAGCGATCAAAGTAGAGATTGAAGCAACTGGTAAGCTTCCTAAATTATCAGCAAACTTTGAAGCTGACCATAACATTTCTAAGTACTCTCCTTTAGTGGTTTGTATGCCTTTTTCTGAATCAAAAGGAATGTACAGTCATAAGTGTTTGATGCCGGTTTCCGGGGTGATTGAATTAGGTGGTCAAATTATTACAATTCAAAGTGACAACTCTAGCTTAATCATCGATGATCATAAAGGGTATTATCCATATCCAACAAAGTACGACTGGGCGACCGCTTTAGGCTATGACCAAGGCAGACGCATTGGGTTTAACTTAACAAATAACCAAGTGATCAATCAAGAGGAGTACAATGAGAATTGTATTTGGGTAGACGGTGAGATGATTCCACTACCGCCAATTGAATTTGAAAGACCAAATGGTTTTAAGTCAGATTGGATTATAAAAGACAAAGAGGGGTTTGTAGATCTAGTTTTTACTCCTGCGGTTCACAATTCGGTTAAATTAAATCTTGGCATCATCGCGTCTAAGTATGAAGGACCATATGGAACATTCAAAGGTCATTTAAAGAGTTCGGATGGTAGCGTATACGAGCTTAATGACCTTTTCGGGATGGGGGAAGAATTCTATTTAAGAACTTGATTTCCAGAATCTAAACAAGCCTAACCTCTAGTATGTGTTTAGTAAATGTTTTGAAATAAAAAAAGGACACTTAAGAAGCGTCCTTTTTTTATTAACTGAAGTTGATTGTTTGCGATTGGGATCACAAACACTTCGTGTGAGTGTAGGTATAACTAGTTCTTGAATAATCAAGATTTCTATTAATAAGACCGAATTATTGCAATGATCGTTGCCTGATTGGCAAAAAAAGATTTTAAATGAGGGAGAATTGCAATATATGCGACAACTATCGCTCGATCATTTTCTGAAGCCAATAATGCACACATTCCTTCGGCAAGCTCAGGACAGGCTGACTCTTGCGCAGTCATTGTCTAAAGCCAATGATGCACACATCGTCAACTTGTTCTATCTCTCCAGACCAAGCTTCTAACGTAGTATCCAATACGGATAGCTGTTCGAGCATTGATTTGCCTTGTAAACTCAAGATTAGTTTTTTAAGGTTACCCGTTTTAAACTTTTTCCCTTTGTCACCTCCGAATTGATCTTGAAAACCATCTGTGAATAGGTAGACCGTGTCGCCTTTGTTTAATTTAACGATGTGATTTGTAAAATCATTGTGCACTGCGTAAGCCCCAATAGGCTGTTTGTCGGCCTTCGTTTCCTCAATTACCGTTTCTCCTTTTCGTACGATCCAAAGAGGGTTGTTGGCACCAGCCCAATTAATTAATTCGCCATTTTTGAATGCACAAAGACTGATGTCCATTCCGTCCTTGACTTCCTCCTCACTCATTTCGAATGTCTGAATAACTAGCTCACGGGTCTTGTTCAAGATAGCAGCTGGTTCTGTTAATCCAAATTCTCGAGTTGTACGGTTGAGCGCATTATTGCAAACTACAGAAACCAAAGCTCCTGGAACGCCATGTCCAGTGCAGTCCGCAACCGCAAGAAAAAGGTATTCGCCAATACTTTCTAGCCAATAAAAGTCACCAGCTACAATGTCTTTTGGTTTGTAATAGATAAATCCGTCCTTAATTAGTTCATTAAACATGGTCTTAGAAGGAAGGATTGCTTTCTGGATTCGCTCGGCATACTCGATGCTGTCCGTAATTTCTTTGTTTCGTTCGGCTAGGATGTCTTTCTGGTTTAATGCAATCTTTCGTTGTTTGTCAACTTCAGCTTTTTGCTGAATTATAATTTTCTCAGATTTCTTCTTAGCTCTTAAGTTTCGATAAACCAACAATACGATACCGAGTAAGAAAAGAACTACACCACCCATGAATAGCAAGACTAGAAAGTTCGTTCTTTCTTTCTGCTTTGTTTCAATTTCGACCAGTTTCCGAGTTTCTTCTTGTTGTAAACTATCTTGAAGGAGCTTCTCTTCGTACTTATTAACGTGTTTTAAGCGAATGATCTCTTCTTTTTGGCCAATTCCATACATACTATCTTTTATGTCGTGAAACAGCGTGTTATACTTAAATGCGTTCTTATAGTCCTGGGTAATGCTATACAGTTTCTTTAATTGCTCTGCCGCTCGGATCTCCAGTGTGAAATTGCTTCTTGAAAATGCGGTATCATAACAGGTAACTAAAATCTCTTCGGCTGCTTTAAACTGCTTTAATGCTAGTAAGGCTTTGCCTACATTAATTTTACTTTCATATATAGCACTCCATTTTTGAGGCGTGGCTTTAAGTCGATACGATAAGCCAAGTTGAAAATGAACTAGAGCCGAATCAAACTTTTCTTCTTGAAAATCTAAACTTCCAACATTGTTATATGATTGGCCTAGACCTCCAAGGTTGTTAGTTTCGAGTCTGTGGGCAAGGCACTTGTAATGATAGAAATGCGAAGAATCAAGTGCTCCAACTTCCATAAAGGATATAGCCATGTTGTTGTTCAGGAAATTATAATCTCTTCCGGAGATTTCTTCAGCTGCATCTATAAGAGGAAAAGCTTTCCGATAAAATTCAATTGCTTCAAAGTTGCCATCATGTACTGAATGATTAATTCCAATAACTACATAGCAGTCTAATTGCTCTGCTGCATCCAGTCCATTAGGAATTAGTAATGCTTTATTTAAAAAACGAATTGACTCGGTTGAATTATCCCAGCGATAGTAACGCAGACCCATCGCATAATATGCTTTTGCCTTAAGAACTGGGTCTTTAACGGATTCAGCATATTTTTTTGCCTCGATTGCATGATTGAAGGTTTCTTCATAATTGCCAATTTTTGCAAACTCTTTCGATGCATCCAAATGAAGTTGAAATTTTTCCTCTCCAGTTGAAAATTCAATCCGAATGATTAATGAGTCACTGAAATCAGAATGTTGAGCACAGATAGAAGAGCTAAAAAGTAGTAGCAGCAGACTTATGGAAACTAATTTTAATTCGAGACGCCTCATTTGAAATCGATTCAATAAAGGTAGGTCTTAAGATGCATCAAAAAGCAGTCATTCCGATTTTTCAGGAAGACCTTTGACTTTTGTCCCTTCCGTTACCGCTGTATGCCCGGTTCTAGGGAATGAAAAGGGAACCACATTGGGAGGTCCGAGCTTGCCTTCAACCGATTGTTGGACAATAATTGTAATGAAAATGTAATCAGATTCCGTTAGGTTAATCATGTCAATCTGATAGTAAATCCCATCGCCTTTACCAAAGTCTTCGGAAGTATATTTCCAGCTACCTCCCCAAAACGCACTTTTGTACAGGTTGTTTTTACTTTTGTCTTCTACGATTCCGTCAAACTTTAACAGTGCATCAGGCGATTTGTTGGAGTTGATGAACAGTTCATTTTTTGCATGATCCACTGTTACGTAATTGATTCCGGTTATGTGTCCTACCGACTTAAAGTTTGTTTTAGTATTTAATGAATCATTGATTACCTCTAATTTCGCCCGACCTCTAAATCCAAACTCAGACATGTCTTTTTGGGCTAAGTATGCTTTATATTCAGCTTCGGTAATACCAAAATTAGCGTGATAGGGGAGGTCCTTAGACATATCCTTGTCTGCAGTATATTCTTTAAACCAAGTTCCTTTAGACTTTATTGAGTTTCTGATCTTTACCTTGAGTTCTGCTGCCTCCTTGTTTGGTCTCAATTGGAAAATAGAAGCTTCGCATTCTCCCGTTTCAAACCATTTGTCATGAGTTTTTTGCCAATTGACGGTAGTTTGGGCCGAACTAAACAATACGGTTAGTACTAGAAAAGGAAGGATTATAAACTTCATATGGCAAAAGTAGAGCAATCATCGTGCCGATGCAAATTTTGGCGTTAAATGCTTCTATAGCGCTTTGTGTGCGGAAGAAATTTGTTGATTAAAGGTGGTTTAGCCTGCGAAAAACTAATATTATGCAGGGCTAATTAATATTCGTGATTTCTAGCTTAATATTAGGCATCACATTTGCTATCTTAGTTGTATGAAATATTTCCTGTTATCCATTTGTTTTCTGTTCACTTTCTCAGCCAAGGCTCAAGAAGATGTGGAATTAGTTATATCTGCGGGGATGATATATTCTTCAGGCACAAGCTTCAGTAAATCGGGGAAATACATTGCAAATTTCGCCTACAAGCGGCTTCATATATGGGATGTGAAAACCGGCCGAGAAATTCGAGAAACAGGCGTTACTAGTAATGATGCACATACGTTAGATACTGTCTGGTTTTCCGATGATGACAAATACGTTTTTGTTGGGCTGATGATGAATAACGACAAATATCGTGTTGATGTATTAACAGGTAAATCCGAATTAATTACAAGCGATGTAACTTACGATTATACGCAGCCAATGCATCAAAATGTTGGTATGAAAGCCAATACGCACATGGCAAGTAAGTCTAAAAAGGACTTAATATTTAAAAGTCCTGATAACAAACATGACCTTCGAATGAGGAAGATCAAGAATCCTTATGATGATTTAAATATCGTTCCGTACATGTATACTAGTGTCCTGAAATCAGGAAGCAAAGAAACGTTAGCGAATGATACAGCTTACACCGTTGATATAGCCTTTTCTAGTGATTCTAGACTGGTTTATTCTAATAAGCGAATCTATAATTTAGAAACGCATAAGCTCGTCAGTGAACTTCAAATTGCTCCTTATGCTCCATTAGGAGTGGGATTCTTGCCTGGGACCCACATTCCTGTTACCGGTGCAAAAGATCATATCCGTATCTGGGATTTTCCAACCATTAGAACAATTCCATTGGAGGGGCTTTCGAGTTTTAAATACGCACCTGGATATGAATATGGAATTGCTGATATCTACGATCAAAAATCAGAAAAGAAAAAACAAGCCCGGGTCGATTTTAGACAAGAGAAAGTAACCAATAAGATTACAAGTGTGGCCAGCAAGATTGCCTATTTGAGCACAGTTGGCATTGATGCTAAGACTTATTGCATGAATGATTATGAGAAAAAGTCAGCTAATTCTTACGAAATGAAATTTTTCGGATATGTGATGGATGGGCTTACCGGTAAAATGATAAAGAAGGTTAAGAATACCACAACCATGCTGAACACTAATGTTCCCAATCAAATCATTATAGATTCATCTAGCTCAAAAAAGCAATTGTACGATCTTAATAAGGGGGTTATAAGTGATTTCCCTGTTGATAAGGAGGCTATATATTCCTTTGTTTACCTGGTGTCGAATTCTAAGAAATACGCGCTAGGAAACCTTTATGGCACTCCTGCGCCAGATCCAAACAAAGAACAAGTACAGGTAGCGGCCTGGTCTACTTCAACTGGTGAGCGTGTTTTTAGCGAGTGGGTAGATGGCAACTCTTTTTTGGCTTATGAAATTAGTCCTGATGAATCGATGTTTGCCATGGCTGAGAATTCGGGGGACATTTTAATTTATAATTTCAAATCTGGTGAAAAAATGATGCATTTGAAAGGGCATCGTAATTCTGCAATGGAACTTTCGTTTAGTGATGATGGAAATAGGCTGATTTCTGCATCATATGACGGTACTCGTAAGGTATGGAACCTTCAAACTGAAAAAGAAATGGTTTCATTAATCAGTATTGGTGATGCCGATTACGCCATTGTTACTCCCGATCAGTATTACTATAGTACTAAAGGTGCTAACAGCAATATCCATTTCGTGAAAGGAATGGAAATTTATCCATTTGCTCAGTTCGATTTAAAGTACAACCGACCAGATATCATTTTGCAAAGAATGTTGGCGGACAATCAAGAAATGGTTCGACCATATAATCTTGCCTATCAAAAAAGGCTAAAGAGATTGGGCTTTTCGGAGGATATGCTAAGTGGAGAATTCCACATGCCTGAAGTTGAAATCACAAATAGTGAAAGCTTTCCAATTACCACTAGTTCTCAAGAAATTGAGCTGGCCGTAAGAGGAATAGATTCAAAGTACAAGTTAGATCGGATCTTATTAAGAGTGAATGGGGTGCCGGTTCATGGCAAGCTTGGGTTAAGTATTAAGGATAAAGGTGTAAAGAGTTTAGGACAGAAGATTAAACTTCAACTTGCGTCAGGAGCAAATGATATCTCTGTAGCAGTAATGAATGAAAAAGGTGTCGAATCTTTAACTGATAACTTTTCTATAAAATACATCCCAAGCAAGGAGAAACTGCCGAATCTGCATTTGTTCACGATTGGTGTGTCTAAATATAAATCAGCTGATTTTAATTTAAATTATGCGTCAAAAGATGCCAGTGATTTGGCTGCCTTATACAATGGAGAACATGCACCTTTTAATGAAGTCATTAATCATCATTTAGTTGATGATAAAGTGACCGGATCAGCGGTGAACCAACTTAAAGAGGCGCTAAAAGAAACAAATGTTGATGATGTTGTATGCGTTTTCTTCGCTGGTCACGGGTTACTTGATGGAGATTTGAATTACTTTCTTGCTGCTCATGACGTTAATTTTGAAGATCCGGCTGAAGGCGGAATTCCGTACGAGACTTTAGAAGATTTACTAGATGGTATTCCAGCTCGAAAAAAATTAATGCTGTTAGATGCATGTCATAGTGGTGAAATTGATAAAGAAGAAGTCGCCATAGTTGAAAACACAACCCAACCTGATGATGTTACATTTAGAGCTGTAGGGTCTAGCGGAATTCAGCAAGTAGGATTGAACAATAGTTTTGAGCTCATGAAAGAGCTGTTTTCAGATATACGAAAGAGTAGTGGTACTATGATAATTTCGTCAGCTGGAGGTACAGAATATGCGATGGAAGGTGATCAATGGAATAATGGAGTGTTCACGTATTGCTTGCTAAATGGACTGAAAAATGGAGGTGCTGATCTGAACAGAGATAATGTAATCATGATGAGCGAGGTTAATAAGTATGTTCGAGAGAAAGTTAGTGAGTTAACCTTAGGGAAACAGCAACCTACCAATAGAGTAGAAGTATTTGAACTCGATTTTAGATTGTGGTAATTAAACGCTGAATCGAATTTCGATTTTTGTTCCTTCGGCCGAATTAACTTCCATTTCCCCGCTGATTTGCTCCACAAGAGAATCAATTATTTCAAGCCCTAAGCTGTTCGCACGTTTGGAGGAACTAGAATCGTAGCCAATTCCGGTGTCTGAAACTAGCAATTGAAAGGAATTATCACCCACGCAGGTTAATGCTATGTTAATGGACCCTTTATTGTCAGCTGTAAATGCGTGCTTAAATGAATTGGTCACTAATTCAGTAGTTATAAGACCAAGGTTTATAGCAATGTCTATCCCTAATACGCAAGGGTCCGATTTCCATATCAATTCAATGTCATTATTCAAATTGTAGGATTTATCTACATAGTCCAATAAATTGCTGAGGTATTGATCAAAATGAATAACGTCTAAAGAGCCTGATTCATAAAGCATCGTATGAACCAAGGCCATAGAATGCAACCGATCCTTGCTTGTTTCCAACGCCCGTATTGCCTGAACGTCACTAATGGTGCTGAATTGGAGGTTTAAAAAACTACTAATAATTTGAAGATTGTTTTTCACCCTATGATGAATCTCCTTAAGTAGGAGTTCATTTTCATCGTTCTTGTCTTTTAAAAGCTTTTCTAAGTGCTTTTTCACCGTAATGTCAGTGGCTACTCCGACAATATATCCAGTTTTTGAAATGGAATTAGTCCATTGAGTCCAAATTTCCTGACCGTTAATTGTCATTTTGGATTCGTGAAGATGCATGTACTCAGCGCTTGATTTACCTTTTGCAATTTTTAAAATGTTGGATCTTCTGGAAATGGCTTCTTCTTCCGATTCTGAAATTAATTCAAACCACCTATTGCCTAGAATTTCCTCTGGTTGAAATCCAAATAATCTGGTAACGGTATTATTGGCGTAAATAATTGCTCCCGAAGTGTCGGCAACAAGCACCAATGTATCTAAATCATCGAGTGTTATTAATTCTTGAATTGAAAATGTAGGGGATTCTGTCATTTAATCGTTAATCAGAATCAAGAATATTGCGTTCATAAACTAAACCTGAAATTCTATTTAGATGCAAGTTGATCTTTAATTCCTTTTTTGATCACTTTAGAGTATCGTAAGTTTTTATCAAAAAACTCCCTGTCATTACTGTAAGTGATAAAGGCTGAAGGCATATCGAGTAAATCTTGAATGTCTGAATAATTCTTGTTATCAGATTTTTCAATCAAGTTCATTGTAATATCGAATCTAGGAACTTTTTTAACATCATCTCCAAGTTTGGAATCAAATGCTATTCGCTTAGCAAAATGGCCATCTGCGATAATTTCTAACATTACTTCACTGTCAGTAGGGATGGAGTAATTGAAGATATTTTTACTCATGTCAAGTGATTCTGTAATCTTACCATTTTGGTAAACGTTAACATGGTAGTTTTTAACTTTATCTGTTGAATTAACAACTTCTCCTTTAATCACGATTTGGGGAGATTGAGCGTTAGCAGAACTTAGTGAACCAAGAATTAAGGCACTTGAAAATGCAAAAGGTAAAAGGCGTTTCATAAACTAGTAGTGTTAGTTAATATGCTTGTACTACGCCTTTTAACTATAAAAGTTCCAATTAAATGATGGAAATTCTATTTAGAAAACGAACCAATCGAAATTGGTTCAGAATTACACGGCTTAATTACCAAACTGGATGTGATTAAAAACTGGCTATAGTTACTCCGCAACTCTATTTTTCACGTATTTCTCTAACCACTGATCTTGCTCCCAAAGCAAATGTAGTATTGACTCTTTGGCTCTGTAGCCATGGCTTTCCTTAGGAAGCATTACTAATCTTGCCGTAGCTCCTAATCCTTTTAGTGCATTAAAATATCGTTCACTTTGTAAGGGGTAAGTTCCAGAATTGTTATCTGCCTGTCCATGAATTAGTAGGAGAGGAGTTTTCATTTTGTCCGCATGCATAAACGGTGACATCCCGTTGTAAATTTCTGGTGCTTCCCAGTAACTTCTTTCTTCGCTCTGAAATCCAAACGGAGTTAGTGTTCTGTTGTATGCGCCACTTCTAGCAATTCCTGCAGCAAATAAATTAGAGTGAGAAAGCAAATTTGCAGTCATAAACGCTCCGTAAGAATGTCCTCCTACAGCTACTTTGTTTCGGTCGATGTATCCGAGTTTGTCCACCGCGTCAATAGCAGCTTTCCCGTTCGCTACCAATTGTTTCCTAAAAGAATCATTTGGCTGCTCATCACCTTCGCCTATAATAGGAAAAGAAGCTCCATCTAATACCACATATCCTCTTGTTACCCAGTAGATCATCGATCCGTAATACGGGTAAGTGAATTTGTTAGGGTTAGCAGTAGTTTGAGCTGCACTCTTTTTGTCCTTGAATTCTCTTGGATAAGCCCATAGAATCATTGGAGCCTTTTCCTTTTTTGTTTTATCATAACCAACAGGTAAGTACAGAGTTCCAGACAATTCTAATCCATCATCTCTGTTGTATTTAATCACCTCTTTATGAACATCCTGAATACTCTTAAATGGGTTTTCAAAATTTGTTATTTGGCTGGTTTTCTTTTTCTTAATATCACGCACGTAAAAGTTAGGATACTCAGTTGCAGATTCCAGTCGGATTAAGAAAGTTCCTTTTTTAAGATCAATTGCGTCATATATGTTCTCGTACTTGTTCTCATATTTAGAAGTATATAAGCGTTTCTGTTTCCCAGTTGTCATGTTGATTTGTGAGATGAAAGGGAACCTTCCTTCTTCCGTATATCCTTCTCCGATCAGATGAGCAACACCTTTGCTAATTGCAATTACATTTCTTCCAAGCTCATTTTTTTCATAAACATAGTTTCCTGGATCGGTGTATTTATCTTGGTAATTTCGATCCGTAATTATCTTCGGTTTTTGAGAAGCATCTGAGGGATTGAATTGGTACGCTTTTGTATTTCTAGTATTCCACCAATAGTCATAGGCAACTGCAATTTCCTTGTTGCCCCATCCAATTCCAGAATATCTATTAATGGTTTTAATGATTGATCTTGGTTTACCATCAAAAGGCGATGTCAGTTCAAATACTTCGTCTCGATACTCGACTTCAATTGCTGGATCTCCTTTGTCTAATGCCTCCGCCCAATACAAAGTGGCTGGTTCATCATCTCTCCAACTAATGCTTCTTTTTCCGGTTCTAGTAGACATAAAGCCTTTTGGCATTTCCTCTAATAATGGGGATTTGTGAAATGACTTTAATATTTCTCCTGTATTTTTTCTAATTACCGTTTCAGATGGAAACCTTCCATAGGTTACGATGTAAGAAAATGGTCTTTGAACTTCTGTTACTTTTACTAGACTTCCGTCTGGTGAAAACGAAAGGCTTCGATACATAGCCACTGGGGCCCAATCTGTAATCTTAGCATCAATCGTAATTTTCTTGATTTCTGATTTAGCCAGTTGTTCAAAGTTGAATTCATCATTCTTATTTTTTAAAAGATCTTGATACGTTCGGTTTTGGGCCTTGCTTCCGTTACTAACAGAAATGGTTGGTCCTTGCGGCACAGCTGTTTCTGTATCAATTAAAGGTTTTCTGTTTTTTGGTAAAAACTTGGCAAGCAACGCGCTGTTGTCAGGGAACCATCTGAATACACTTCCCATATTAGCATTTAAAACACCGTCTGTTAGTTTGGAAGCAGTAGACGTTGCCACATCTATAATCCATAATTCCACACCAGTTTCTGATGTATGTGTAAATGCTACTTTGCTTTGGTCAGGTGACCATGAGAAATTAGCTATACGCGGATTTGCAGGCAACCCTTTTACCTGAATTTCCTCATTTCCAGAAACTACTTTGTACTTGATGTTATTGTAGTAGGATGCTCTACTCGAAATATTGGTTTTAGGGTTGATTCTTAACCCAGCTAATCTCATTTCCTTTTCTGAAAGTACAGCTATGCTCTTGTAGCTGTCTCTATATAAAAGAAATAATCTTTCTCCTTTGTCGTCAATCCTTGTGGAAGGTGCAGCAGGGGCATCTACTAAGTCTAGAATTTCCTTTGGAGGCTTTTGATAATTAAGGTTTTCTTGTGCGCCTGCAGTTACGCACATCAGTAGAATTAAAAGAGAGACTATTTGTTTCATGTTTCTAGATTTATTTCGAAACATGAAAGTAGTTAATAAAGCAGAAGGAAATAGTAAGATTGTTATGAAAGGTCTGGATTATTTCCTTCCAAAAATCCGCAACTTACGTGGGTATGCTAGGGGAACTCTATAAGTGACTGACAGCACCTTGTTGTTTGATAATGGCGAGTTTTTAAATCGGTATTTTTGCATTCTGAATTCTAATGCTCCTAGTTGAATAGTTAGAAACCATCCGCCAACAAAGCCTGAGCTACTGAGTCTAGGGTCATTAAACTTGGTCTTTTCTATTGATGAATTAAGTTGGAAAAATTGTTCCATTTCACCAGCTGCCGTGTTACTTTCAAATTCTTGATTACCAACTATTGAGTGGCCAAAAGATGCTCCAAACATTAGGGACGTGAATGGTGTAACGGAAGCATAGTCTTGAATCCCCGTACCGGTCATGGCTATAATTAATGGAGTAATGTCCACTCCAATATCACCAAATATTTTTGTGTTGTTTAATGATCCCTTTCCCCATGTTTTTACTTGGTCTATTTTGCGTTCCTCATATTCACCCCATATATATTTCATGGTTGTGGCGTGTCCCATTTTACCTGTTTCAAAATTCAATCCTAAATACAAAATACTTGCTCTGGCATGAGCACTAAGTCCAGCCATAAAACCTCTGGTTTGAAGCTTTTCAGAAGCTAAGTTGTTGATTCCGATTCGAGGACCAATGCCAAAGAAGTATCCCATGTCTTGGAATCCAAATAGCCCAGAGCTGGCTACCACATCATAAGAAGCCGTTGTTTCGGTAACAATCGCGTTATACCCAGAAGGGCTGTAGTCGGTATAAGTTTTAGAGTCTAGTTCTAAATTTGCTATCCCACCGTGAACCGCATTTAAGTGAACGATCTCGGGTTGGAGCTTCGATTTTAACGCATCGAACCTAAGTGCGATATAAGGCCTTGAGTAAATTTTAAATGATCCAGGGCCAAGACCATCTTGAAGACCTAGGTTCAAATCAATTCCAAAATCGATACTTCCAAAAGGCACTCTAGCTCTGTAGCCTGGTGATGCGGTGAAATTAATAATCCTTCCACTATATGAGTTGTAACCTTCGGGCTTGAATTTCGCCCAGTTCAAAGACGCACCTATAAATGGATACGCCCTAAATTGTTTGAATGCACTGCCTTGGAATCCGAAAGCCCCGAATTTTATTGGAATGTTAGCGCCAATGCTGAAATACTTTGCATGTACCTCTGTGATGGCATTTGATCCGGTCCAAATCCCTCTGCTTCCTTCATCAACAGTTACTCGGCCAAATCCAAATTTGATCTCAGCGATATCTGCTAGGATATTAAAACCGGTCCATTTTTCATTGATGGTGAAATTATCACCTAATCTGGGTTTAGAAAGTTCAATGCCCAGACCACAATGTTGCTTGTCTAATTGATGCTGAAGTTTAGCATATCCTTTTTTCGCTTCTGGTGTTAGCTGTTGCGAGAATGAAGGGAGGACAAAAAATAAAAATGTAATTAATGTTAGGTATCGCATTTACTTTTTATTCAAAAGTAGCTGCGCTCCTAAAGAGTTTCAATAGGGCAAACGCCTTATTTGACGAGTGTAGTGTCTGAAATAGAATCCATTTTAACCGTTGTTGCAGGTGCAGACTCTTCAGGAATATCTAAATCCATTACTACTTCATCCCATTCTGGTAATCGATCTTCTTCTGCTATTTCAGTACATGAAAATACAATTAGCGGCAATGCAAGTAAATAAACCTTTTTCATAGTTGATAATTCTGGCGTAAAGATAAGAAATACGATCTGCTGGCAACTGCCAGCCAATTCTTCGCATGATCTCTAATTCCAGTTGGGTTTTCCAGAGAGGTCAAGCTGCCGTCTGGGCACAACAGTCTCCACTTCCCATCTTTTAAATCAATTTCAAATAAATAATTAGAGTTTTTAACGAACCCAGTGTATCGATTTCTTTGAATCGAATCTTTTTGCCAAATAATATCCATACCATAGAATAATGGTACAGAACGTAATCTATTGGAGCAGTGAATTTTTAATGACTCACCACTAGCTTCACAATACCGTTTCGAGCTAAATCCATTGTATAAGTATGTGCGAAGTAGATTCCATTTTTAAGGTCGCTCAGATCTAATTCTATTTGGCTTGCACTATAAATGGATTCCATTTTCACTTCTTTTCCGTTCATATCATAGATGTGCACGTTGTAAGAGTTAACGTTTCCAAATTTGACCATTACCTTATCTTTCACAGGGTTTGGAAAGGCAGTTGGAGCTATGTCTTGCACAATTCCCGAATCGTGAAAAGTTGCGTCTCCACCAATGATAATAGGGTAAAGGTTGAATTTCACTCCCATTGAATCACAATGCGCTACTACCTCTGCCGATGTATATTTTGAGTAAGGAGGTTTTTGAGATGGAGCATCGCCAATGACCAAAATCATACGTTTGTTTCCAGGGGTCCAGTTCGTATTATCCACCACCTTCATAATACCTTCGTTAACAGATTCGGGTGTATCAGGATTCGGCATAATTGTATAACCATCCATGAATTTTGAAATTTTAGATACGTCATTATCCAGCTCTGAAGAATTAAACCATAGCTCTCCATGCCAGTTTCTATCACCATAGGAAGCTACCGCAATATTTACATTAGGAAACTTTTTTAAATGAGCCTCAATCATGGTTAATCCTCTTTTTACAGTTTCTAAATCGTCTTCCATGCTTCCTGTTTTATCGATTAATAAAACCAAGTCAGTCCCATCATTTAGCCGTGTTGAAAGCACTTCCATTACGCTCAACATAATGTCTTCAGCGCGCTCTGCATAGAAAGATTTACCGTTGAGCTGAGAAGCCATATCTCCAAAATAAGATACCGCTAGATTTCCAAAGTTGTTTTCATCATAGATTTCGTAAATCTGATTTAAAGAATCGATTGTAGATTCAGAGATGTGATATACGCTCCGATCAATTATGGAATCTTTCATTTTTTGAGCTAAAGGAGCTGGTGTGTATATTTTATTCTTTCTTTTCTTTCGTTTTTTCTTCTTGTCCTTTACGGTTTCCACATCTTCATTTACAACTGGCTCAACGATGGTGTCAACTGGAATCAGCTCAGCAACCGAATTAAATGCGGGAGAAGATTTTACTTCTTCCTGATTAGTTTGAGAAAACGATTCTAACTCTTCTGCACCGCAGCCAATGGTAAAAGCAGAAATTGAAACAGCTATGAATAGTGTTAAGTTTTTAAATTGATGGAGGGTGAGGATTGATCGTATGTCTAGTTGCTTCATAGTTGGTCTGTTTAGTTATATAATACAGGATGCTGATTTCGTGACTTTTCATAATCGTGTACACTTATAATGTGGGAATGTTAAAAAGGTAACCGTCCATTGTTAAAATCTTCTGAGATATTGAACCTAGAAATCGGTACTTTTGTAATTATGAGATACTTAGGATTAATCTGTATTGCACTTCTATTGTTCACTTCATGCGCGAAGAGAAAAGCTGAAAAGAGAGCAGAAGAGCAGAATCAAATAATATTAGATTATATCGCAGACAATAATTTAACAGCAACTGCTACAGGATCTGGATTGTATTATGTTCTTGACCCGCAAGGAACTGGAGATTTCCCAACTTCTACTTCTGATGTAACCGTTGCTTATAAAGGGTATTTGGTAGACGGAACCGTGTTTGATGAAAGTACAGCGGCCGGTGTTACATTTAATCTTCAGGCAGTTATTGCTGGATGGACTGAGGGTATTCCATATTTCAGAGAAGGTGGAGAGGGATTGTTATTAATTCCTTCTGATTTAGCTTATGGGGCAAATGGATCTGGTGCAATTCCTCCACATGCTGTTATCATATTTGAAGTAGAATTAATAGATGTGCTTTAAACTCTAACGCCTACCACACAGATATCATCTACCTGATCAGACCCTGACTCTTTCATCCAATCTTCTATTGCTTCATCTAGTATATCATGTTGACTAGACCATGCTCTTGTTTGCATTGAAAGTAGCAGTTCATAGAATCTTTTAGTCATAAACTTCTTACCGCTCGGACCTCCAAACTGATCCGCATAGCCATCTGAGAAAGTATACAATGTATCTCCTTTGTCCAGTTGAAATTCAACCAACTCAAACGGTTTGTTTCCTTTCATGTGTTGACCAATAGGTTGTTTTGTTCCAGATATTACAACTAAATGGCTGCCGCCTCCAGAAATCTCTCTTGCGCTAGACAATCGAATTGCCTTTTCAGCATCCTTGGTCACCAAGCATAATGGATTGTAAGCCCCTGAGAACTTAACTTCATTAGTTGTTTTGTTCCACGCGCAAAGTGCGATGTCCATTCCATCTTTTTGCTCAGCGTCAACTCCTTTTTGCTCCAAGGCTTTAATAATCTTATCTCTTAATTCATTTAAGATAACGTCCGGTCTAGTTTCTCCACCTTCAGTAACTATGTCATTTAGGAAGCTTACACCCAGCATACTCATAAATGCACCAGGAACACCATGGCCAGTACAATCAGCTGCTGCCCAGATCGCAATGTTGTCTTTTTCGTGGGCCCAATAGAAATCTCCGGAAACCACGTCTCTTGGTTTGAATAATATAAATCGATTGTCACTTATGCGATCCCAAGTTTCTCGGTTTGAGAAAAGTGCATTTTGGATTCTACTCGCATAATGTATTGAAGATTGAATTTGTTTGTGCTGCTCTTCAACGATACTTTTTTGATCTACAATTACTCTTTTTTGCTTATTCGAAACAATTAATCGGTTACCGATAAAAATGGAAAATAATGCAAGTAAGCCCAGGCCAATAAACAAGTACATTCGCTGTGTGCTCCCCCGTTTTTCTTTTTCTTCTGCCTTTGCGGCCGCAATTGCTGTGGTTTGCTCATGCTCCAAGCTATCTTCAATGTGGGCTAGATGAGTTTCAAACTCATATTCTGTACGTAAAAGCTCTTTTGTCTTTTCTTCATTAAATAACGAGTCTCTTAATTCTCTGGAGTCCTCATACATGATCAATGCATTTTCAAAATCACCAATTTTCTTATAAGTAATGTACAGTTTAGACATTTCGCTCTGCACATTTCCTTTGGCTCCAATACTATCAGCAATTAGCAATGCACGTTGGTTTAACTCAATTGACTTATCAAATTGTCCAAGACTATCATAAACTGATGAAAGAGAGCCCAAAGTTGAGCATACGCCTTGTAAGTCTGAAATCTCTTCTCTAATGGACAAACTTCTTTCGAATGTGGCAATTGCCTCTTTATAATTATGCTGTCCGCGGTAGGTCCTGCCAATTCCCATTAATGCTGTCGCAATCCCGTATTTGTCTTCAAGTTCTTCATAGATTTTCAAACTTCTTTCAGAATATTCATTCGACTTCTCATAATCTTTATACTGTCGATACGTATCTGCTAAGTTCGCCAGTGCCGTTGCTAAGCCTTGCTGATTATCTATTTCCTCATAGATGTTTAAACTCCTAGTGTAGTAATCGAGTCCTTTCTCTTTGTCATCTTGTTCAAAATAGATGATTGCAATATTCGCTAGGGTAGCAGCTTCAATAGATTTCGCTTCTGGTCCAATTTTAACACAGATCTTCAAACTTTTTGAGAAATAACTTAAGGCTTTCGTGTAATCACCTTTCATCCAATAAGCAAGCCCAATGTTGTTCACGATCGAAGCTTCAAATTGAAGGTCGCCCAACTTTTGCGTTACTTCAAGCGCCTCCGTGTAATTTTCAATTGCCTTATCAGAGTTACTTATCATGTAATAAATAACACCGCGAATTTTAAGGGATTGAGCCAAGAATTTTTTCTCGTTTAAGTCCTTCGAAAAATTAACGGAATAATCAATTAAAATTAAGGCGCTATCCGGGTCAGAGTAGACGTAACCATCTATGATGTAGTTATTTAATGCTTTTACTCTTGACGTATCATTTATTGAATTGTCTTCCCATGCGTTCCACAAACTATCCAAATACTGGGCGTTAGCCGAGAGTCCAGCAATGGTTAAAAACAAAATGGCAATTAATCGTCTCATTATAATCTTGTGGTAAGATAGTAATAAACAGACTTAAATATTACAGTAATAGTTGGCTGAATTTCTAAAATATTTACGCTTATTACTACCTTTCGCTTATGAAACCTGCGTCCATTCATGAATTGAAAATTGATCTAGCTCATAAAGATCAAAAAGAGCTGATTGCGATCTGTTTAAGAATGGCGAAATACAGAAAGGAAAATAAGGAGCTGTTGACTTATCTGCTAAGAGATTCAGATAATGAAGCTCACTATGTAAATAAGTTAAAAGAAGAAATTTCAGATCAATATCAAGGCATGAATACTTCCAGTACTTATGTTGCGAAGAAGAGTTTGCGAAAAATTCTTCGATACATGGATCGATTTATAAAGTACTCTGGTAATAAAGAATCTGAAATTGAATTAAGGATTCATTATTGCACTGAATTGAAGAATTCAAATGTCCGAGTAAATCAAAGTGTTCTCATTAGCAATATTTACAACAGGCAAATCGACCGCATTCAGAAAAGGCTTTCAGAGATTCATGAAGATCTAAGGTTTGATTTTGAAGATGACATGCGAAGTGCAGATCTATAGTTAAGCTAATTCAAGCTCATTAACACTTTTTAAATCTATTCGAAATTCTGCACCTGGATTATTTTTAACGACAACGTTTCCATTCATTTGTTCAGCTAGAAGGTAGACTAGCTGCAAGCCTAACGTTTCAAATTGCTCTGGGTTAAGGTTTTCAGGAAGTCCAATTCCATCATCTTTAACAATCAATTCTACGCTATCGTCTTCTTGCTTTTTAAGGCTTATGTCTATGTTCCCAACATGGTCAGGGAAAGCATATTTATGAGCGTTGCTCACTAATTCATTAATGATCAATCCACAAGGAATTGCAAAATCCATATCAACATCAGCAATTTCTTCATCGACTAAGATGTTGGTCTCAATTTTTTGATTTTTTCCAGAATAGGAAAGAGTAAGCGATTTTACAACTGAATTGAAGTAGTCGATAGGATCAATTTTCCCTATGTTATCTGAGGCGTATAATGTTTCGTGGAGTAGAGCCATGGCCTTAATTCTATCTCTACTATCTCTTAGTTCGGATTTTACTAATTCATGTTCTGATAAAGTACTTTGTAAGCTGAGCAGACTAGATACAATTTGAAGGTTGTTCTTAACACGGTGATGCACTTCCTGCAGCAACATGACTTTTTCCTTTAAAGATTTTTGAATCGTTTCTTCTACTTTTTTACGTTCAAAAAATAACGGGACATCAAAATCATGTCGTTCCAGTCCCTTTTTCTCTTCTTCCGATAAATATTCTTCAATTCTATGAGGAGGAGCCATTATAAAAGTGCAATGCTCGTCTCCCTTTGCTTTGCAACTTATTTCAACAGCGGTTAATTCTATTCCGTAACTTTCTTCGCACCATCCTGATGAATATCCAGCATTCATGCTGCAAACAGGGTATTTAGATAGCTCACCTTTTCGAATCCATGAATCGGCTTCAAACGAATAAGGATGATGGTATTTTAAGTAGTAATTATCGTCAGGAGCAGGATTACTTTCAGGTAATATATCTACAAATGCCCACCCGGTATAAGCGAAATGAACAGGGCCAGCAGATAATTTTGAAAGCGGATCAGTTAGGTTCATTTTCGTATGAAACTTGGCTGCATCTTCCTTGCCAATCACATGCGCAAAATCAAATAATAGATTTCTACCGATTTTATATGCGGCAGTTTCACCTCGGTCTGCATACATTTCTAAAATGCTATTCAAAAAATCATAGGAGAGGGCATTAGCTCTCATCAAGACATAACGCTCACCATTGATAGTAATTGTACCTTCTTCAGGTTTAGTTTCTACGGTTTTAAAAAACTCAGCAACCGTCTTTTGAGCCATTTCAAATGGAGGAGCGAAAGCTTCAGGAGTGCTTACTGTAGGACCGTTGGATTTGAAAAATTGTTTTTCAGATTTTAATAATTCAACTTCTTTCTCAAGTTCTTGAATTTTCCTTAATAGTTGATCTGTTGATTTGTTCTCCAAAGGTCTAGTTCTCTTATAAGTGAAGGTACACTTTCTTTAGCATGAATCCAAGATGATTTAATTTCATAATTAATTGGTTTCGACTACTTTTAACCCATGTATAGATTGGGCTTGAAAAGTAATACCGTAATTAATGTTTTTGGAGTTTTATTGTTGTCAATTTTCATTAGTTCTTGTGGTGAAGAAAACCCAGAAATAGTAAAGGAAATAGGGGACCCTGAGATAACCCAAGAGACAATGAATTTCTTTGAGAATCAAACTTTTCAAGATTCTGTAGCTTATTTAGAATATAGGCTACAAGATTTAGATCAAAATCTCATGTTGGACTTCTTTCAAGAGTACGGATTTGATTCTATTAATGTATCCGATCAAATTATCTATCCAAATGAAGGATCTGCATCGCGAGTTTTAAATCACTTTATTTCAATCATAGATAGTAAGGACTATGAGGAGATGTCTTTCGCATCAAAAGAAAATTGGCCGAGATTAAATTATTGGGAGCATGTGTTGCTAAATTTACCTGAAGGGTCTAGCTATCATAGTAGTTACAGCGGATACCTGAAACGAAAAGAAGAAGAGAAGTCCTTTGCGACATTCATTCATTCCTTAGATCGATCTTCGGACAACTTACAACGAACCTGGACCTTGTCTAGAGACGCTGCTTTTTTATTAGTGACTTCTGATAAATATTATCAGTCAAAGTATTACCGGTATGTAGATGGACTACTTCAGGCCTATGAATATATTCTAGATAAAGATGAGCCTAGCATGGTCTTAGATATGTTGGGTAGGAAATTAGAAAACGGAGATTATTATAGTACTTGGGATTCCAAACATATTTATCAGGATTACCTGCCATTAACATTATTAAAAGAGTTTTCTGATTCTGAACGGGATATGGAAATAGAAGATTCAGAATTTTTCCGAAGTGAGAATATTACAGTACAGGCTGCCTGGTTCGTTTCGTTTTGGCAGCGTAGGTATGCGGAAGGAAATTTAGAAATTGTTCATCGCATCTTAACGGACATTCAAGATCACTTTGAAGGTGAATTAATGGCTGAGAAAGTATTCGAAAACACGTATGAAATACCTAAGGTTTACGATTCAATTAGTCATGCCTGGCCAGCTTCAGGTGAAGGGGTAAGCTTTGTTTTTAAAGGAGATGTTTACGATGGGATTAGTGGTTTTTCGAAAGCTGCCAATGAAATCATCATGTACAATGCAACCAATATTCCACTAGGCGAAACGATAGAGCCAGTATCAACTGAAGGTTTTCAGTCAGAAGAAATGTTGGCAGAAATAAATAAAATCGGAAAAGGCTTAATGCCTGTAGACACTCCGTTCGACTCTACTCAAGCTCATGCTTATTCGTATGAGATGAGCACTCAAATTGCGGGCATGCATAACCAATTCATAACGTTGGAAATTTCTACATGGAGTTATACCGGTGGAGCGCATGGAAATGGGTATGTTGCTTCCCATATTTTCGATTGTACGAAAGATAGTATGATCGACCCTCATGATTACATCATTAGAGAAACAGAATTGACAGAGAAAATTAAAGAAGATATTCTTTCTCAGTACATAGGTGAGGGGACGAGCCTTGAAGATTTAGGAATTAATAGAGTAACAATTGCTGCAAATATTAGCATTGTGAATGGGATGGTTCATTTCCAATACAACGCTTATGAAATAGGGCCTTACGCTATGGGAGCGCCAACTGTGTCATTTCCTGTAAGTGAAATGAGGAGATATTTCTTGCTCGACATTTAATTTTAGCGGAGAAAAAATCGGCTAACCGATTCTGCAACATTCCAACCTTTCCTTCATTTAAGATTGAACCGCATTTAACTATATTCTATATTGTAGTGCATTTAAGTAAAAAACAATCATGATGAAATATGTAATTGCCATAATTACGCTAACACTTTCCATTACCAGTTTTTCTCAATTAAACATAACCCAACTAGGGTACGTAGATTTATATTCCGCTCATGGAAACAATGACCTCAGTGATATTTGGGGGTATGTTGATGGCAGTGGAGAAGAGTATGCGATTGTTGGTTTACAAAACGGAACCTCTATTTGTCACGTGACCAATCCGGCAACAGCAAGTGAAGTGTTTTTCGAATCAGGTATGAGCTCAATTTGGAGAGACATGAAGGTTTGGAATGGATTTGCATTCATAACAACCGAAGCCGCGAACGGACTTCTTATTATTGACTTGTCAACTTTGTCTGGAGGAACACCAGTTGCTTTAACTACAACATATTATAATGGACCTACTGGGGATGAATGGCAGTCTGCTCATAATCTCTACATCGATGAAAATGGAGTTTGCTACATTTTTGGAGCAAACAGAGATAATGGAGGAGTTATCATGTTGGATGTTACTGATCCTGGAAACATTATTGAGTTAGGTAAAATTGAAGATTATTATGTTCATGATGGAGTTGCTAAAGGTGATACCCTGTACTGCGGAAATATCAACGATGGTATCATGAGTATTTGGGATGTGTCTAATAAGTCTGCACCAGTAGAAATGGGGACTTCACCAACACCTGGTACATTCACACATAACATTTGGTATTCAGATGATCTAAATTATGCTTACACCACTGACGAAATCACAAACGGATATTTAGGTGAGTATGATGTATCTGATCCTACTAATATTTTTGAAACTGATCGTATTCAATCTTCTCCTGGAGATGATGTTATCCCGCATAACACGCATTTCATGAATGACTATATCATTACTTCTTACTATAGAGATGGCATTGTAGTTCATGATGTTTCTAACAAGGGAAACATGATTGAAGTTGGAAATTTCGATACTTCTCCAGCATTCTCTGGCGATGGATTCAACGGTTGTTGGGGAGCGTATCCATGGCTTCCTTCTGGAAACATATTAGCTTCTGACATTGAGAATGGCCTTTATATTTTAGGTCCTAACTATCAGCGAGGATGTTATTTAGAGGGTACCGTTACTGACATTAGTACAACAGCGCCAATTAATGGAGTGCAAATTGATTTAGTAACAACTACTATCAGTGATAATAGTAACATTGTTGGAGATTATGCAACTGGTTATCACGCATCAGGAACGTATGATGTAATCTATTCCCATCCAGGATACTTTCCTGATACCGCATTTGGAGTGGTACTTTCAAATGGAGTGATTACAGTTCAGGACATTCAGCTTGTTCCAATTGTCCCAGTTAATATTTCTGGACATGTTACAGAATTAGTGGGAGGCGCTGATGTTGCCGGAGCAATTGTAGTAATAGAAAACGATGATTTTACGTTTAACGTAACGGCCGATGGTTCTGGTAACTGGACCGTAAGTGGAGTAATTCCTGGCGATTATCTTGTTACTGCTGGAATGTGGGGGCAAATAACGGCTTGCGCAAGTTTTACATTTGATGTGACAAGTACTGTAGCAAACATTCAATTAGAAACAGGTTATGCAGATGACTTTGCTTTAGACCTTGGTTGGACGGAGTCGTCAACGGCTGCTAGCGGTATTTTTGTTAGGGTTGAGCCAACAGAGATTTCTGGCGGTGGTGGAGTTACTGTTCCAGATTTTGATTTGTCTGGAGATTGTGGTGGACTATGTTATACCACAGGGAATGGTTCTTCAAGTGTTGGAGCTGATGATGTAGATGACGGTGAAACTCAAATTACTTCACCGAGTATGGACTTGTCTGGATATCCAAACCCATATTTGAACTTTAGCCGATACTGGGATAACTCCGGTGGTGGCGGAGGCGGAGGTGGTCGTAATGACAGCCTTACAGTGATACTAAACGATGGAACTACTGATTACATCATCGACTTTTATACAGAAGATGACAACGATAATGCTTGGACCGCCTTAAGCTATAGAATTAAAGACTTTTGTGGCCCAACGTCAACTATGACTGTTACTTTTCATACGGAAGATGAATCGCCTGGTCACTTAGTAGAAGCATCTATAGATGGATTTGAAATTGCAGATAGTGCTGGAACAGGGTTAGAAACAAACGTGATTACCGAAGGATTGAATTTATATCCAAATCCGGCTCAGAACAACATAACAATTACTTCAGAAGCTGGTCAGATAGCTTCTTATGAGGTGATTTCTATTACCGGAAAAGTAGTGTCCGCTGTAAACGAGGTGAATCAAACAACTGTTAATCATGTTTTTAACGCTTCTGCTGGGATTTATATTTTCAAAATCAAGCTTGATAACGGTCAATTTTATCATCAGAAAGTGATCAAAGAATAGCCAGCATACTGAATTGTCGTCATAACGACTATTACATTTGATTTATCGAATTATTAATTGGCGTAATAGGCCAATGCTTTACTTTGTATTAGTAAATCTAATTGATGGCATATATAGACGTAATAGGGTACGATGAATCTGAGGGAAGATTAAAAGAGATTTACGATGATCTAATTAACAAACGTGGTAAGCTTGCTGCAATTCATACCATTCAAAGTTTAAATCCAGAAACCATTGTTAATCATATGGATCTGTACCTAACCGTAATGTTCGGTAAGTCTCCATTGAAACGTTATCAAAGAGAAATGATGGCCGTGGTTGTTAGTGCTGCTAACAACTGTTCATATTGCCAAAAACATCATGCTGAAGCCGTTAACCATTATTGGAAGGATGATCAAATGGTCGTGCAGCTTCGAAAGGATTATAGAGAGCTTGAGCTGGCTGAAATTGACATGGCCTTATGTGATTTTGCATGGGACATGACTAAAAACCCAAGTGAAAAGAAAGAATTTCATAGTGAACGGCTGAAAGCGCTTGGTGCTGACGATCGGTCTATTCTTGATGGAATACTGGTAATTGGCTACTTCAATTTTGTAAATAGGTTGGTGCTTGGGTTAGGAGTCCACATCGAGGAGGATGGTGGTTCTGGCTACAACTATTAGAAGAACTGATTGATTCCGAATACAAATCCATTGTGATTTATATCCATAGTGTTCACCCCATAGTCAATTCGAAAAGCAACATTGTATATTTTCCTGGTATGAATCCTCAATCCTAGGCCAGCAAATAGATCATAATTTACTGGAGAGAACATTTCTTCTATAGAACCACCGGGAGGCCGGACTGATCCAAAGTCAAAATAGCCGTTTGCTTGTAAGTAGAATAATTTATTAGTCCAAAGAGTTTGTCGATATTCAGCATTAATAACTGCTAAGGCAGTTCCACGAGCAACGCGGTTACCAATGCCTCTAACGTTAACATAACTGTCTAGAACAAATGGAGAGAACGGAGAGAAGTTGTTCGTTGCAATAGCCAAGTCCATGTTCACCGCAAAATTCCCCAATTCCTTAACTCTCTTGTAATATTTTAAAGACCCCATAAGCTTTAGAAAACTAGCTTCTGGAAAATCTTGGGTTTCAATATTCTCTACGTAAATTTTGTAGTACAGGCCATCAAAATACTGATGGTGAAGGTTGACTCGCTTGTACTCGAAAAACGCTTTCACTTGATATTTAAACAAGTCAAGCGTAAATCCTATGTCGAAATCGCCAACCATTCTTTCGATGTTCTCATATTTTTCCTTCATCAGCATTCCACCTATAGATGCTCGGTGATAATTTGAAAACCAGAAGTATCCGCTGAGGTCGACTGAATAATTATCATAATTAAAATTACTCTGGTCAGTTTCAAAGTAAAGCGGTTCTATTGAAGAGTAGCTGCCAATGGTAGCAGCATGGCCAGTTTTCCCATTGAGGTGCCTAGGGGATGCTGTAAATAGTTTAAAGCTATGTCGTTGATAATATTGATAGAACCCGCCAATAGTATAGTTTTTTCCAAGCCAGTTAATGTTACTCCCGCCAAGTTGGATTTTAAAATTATCTGGAATAACACTAATATCTATAATTGGGATGAGGTAAGTTGATTCTTGTAGTTTAACCGTCAGCTGGATACCTTCTTCAGCATCTTTCATTTCCCAAGAAACTTCAAAAAATAGGTTGGTATTCTTAATTAACTGAATGTCATTTTCCCAAATTGAATCGATGTAAAAATCACCTTCGGCCTGCTCAGTAATGCTTTGCAAGTATTCAACTTTGGTTTTCTTCAGCCCAACATATTTGATGCTCTTGATCACAACGGCTTTGCTTGAAAAAGCAATGCACATCAACAGTAATATGATTGATAGGTTTTTCAGAATGTGTTAAATCTTTTGATTGCAGCTGTATAAACCCAGTTGTCTTCGCTAACACCCATTAGCGTGAATTCGTATGTTTCATTCGGTGCTAGGAAAGGTGCAGGTGCCGTTTCATGAATGTTTAAAACGACATTCGATGTATCATAGAAATCCCAAAACTTATCTGTGGTATAGGTGCCGGAAATAATATTACCAAGCGTGTCACTAACTACCTCGAAATAAATAACGTTGTTCGGTTCGGATTCCGAGATCCACGAAAACTCTGGGTTTACGCCAACTTCATTTATGTTTACGATACTGTCAATAAAGGCGGTTGGATTCGAGTGATATTTAATTTTTACCGGATCAGAGATGTGTACTTTACCTGGAGAATTATATGTTACGATCGCCCAAACATCTGACAAATTAGGGCAGGTATATCGTTTTAGTTTACCATTCAATACATCCAGGGAAGGGTAAGTTTCTTCAGAATATTGAGAGATGTCTGACGAATCCGAAATTCCGACTTTACTGATAAACAAATGTGGATCGCTAGAGCCACTAATGGGATAGTAAAAGACGTTTATAGGAGAGCTCTCATTTCCAAATGTAGAAGTATCTCCAGTTGCACAAGCAATTAAAAAATCTGTAGTTAAATCATTGTTTTCTTCAACATATAGCTCTAAATCAGACAGAATATCATTGGCCTGATCTCGCTTACAGGAGTACAACGAAACAAAGGTTAATGCGATAAAGAAAAACCGCTTCATCTCTTTGTTATGTATTTAATGCCTAGATTAAAAGTACTTCCCAGTCCAGCATTTTTACTTCTCCAAAAGTTGGTGTAAAGCAATTCAAAATTTAGCCTTTTGGATAGCTGATACTTGAATCCAAGTCCAGAGGCTGTGTAGCTTGCAGGGATAACCCAATCCGTAACAACAGGATTCTGCGGCTCAATGTTATTGGTTAAACGATGTACGTGTTGAGTCATTACATAAACCGTTATTTTTGGAGTAGGGAAGTAGCTCACAAAAAGATTCATTGGCAAATCTAGCATTGCTATTTGGGACTGATTTGTTTGAAATCTGAATAAAAAATCCAACTCTCCGAAAAGCTGAAACTTTCCAAATGTTTCGCTGTAGTATAATTGATTCCACCAAGTGATGCGATTCCAGTCAGCCCAAGTCAGACTGTCATTTCCCTCTGGCGCTTTGATCGTTGGTGCCAATAAAGTGCTTTGAATTGTGAAATTCGCCACCGTTTTAAAAGGCTGAACCTTAATTCTAATTCCTGCAGATGCCAAACCAAATCTTGTGGTATCTGTATTCGTGAATTTAAAGATTCTATTGATTGCGCCAGCGCTAGAATCAGTTGGAGCTCTTCCATTCGACCTGATATTTAGATCAAAACCAACATTTATTCTATTACTCTTGCTAACTCCGGCAGTCACTTGAATTAGGCTCGTAGCAAAAGAAGAGCGAAAACCACTATAGTTCACACCTTGCCAATTGGATTTGGTTTCTGTATACAAAGAATTAAACATGGTCAAATCAAGTTGTCCTTTTCCTAATAAACTTCCAGCATTGAATGTTTGTACGTTGTATTCGATAACAGGCACACTGCCACCAGCCGTTGGCATAGATGAGAGTTGTTCTCTGGTAATTTTGGCGCCATTGTTCAATGTCCAATCATAGTTGTAGTTCTTCGTTTTCAATTTGTCTGAAAAAGGAGTTTCTCTATAGGTGTTAATGTATTTTACCACGTCAGCTTTAGTTTTACCGAAATCACTTAAGTACCATGTGAAAATCTCCGATAAATAAATTGCGCCTTCTTTTTCATAAACAAACCAATCGTTGTTTAGGGCATTTTTTGTACGTGCTTCTAATAAGCTCTCTATGTTGGCCCCAGAATACATTGCGCTTGTCAATCTTGGACATCCAAGAGCACCGCAAACCAAACTAAAATGTAATCTAGGATCCGGAAAGTCTTCTCGAAGAATGTTATTCTCCAAATGATCCAGCGTGACCTTATTTCCTGCAATTTCGTGGTTTTGGCTTTTGAAAAAACCGGCTACTTCCATCGGAGAGTTAATCGGAAAGTTTTGACAAATAAGCTTTATTGTAGAGAAATTATATGCATTTATTAAATGGGCTTTTTGCTCATTTTTGGTGAGGTTTTTATAGTCAAAAGATGCGTAGTATTTAATGGTAGATTCAAGTAACGTATCTGCTTTTAATGCTTTGTAGTCTACAAGTCCACCTTGCACATGTCTCGATAGGATTTGTTTATAGTAATTAACTTCTTGAGCATTAGCGTTTTGATAGCTGATCAATCCCAGGAGACTTAATAATATGATTGAAAATAATTTCATGAGGGCTAAACTAATGCTGCCATTAGAATACAAAGGTACTGTAGAAGACAAAGTAGTAAACGATAATTAAAGAGTTTTCTTGTAGAAAGCAAATAATGCTTGTTGTTTCAATCAGAATTTTTGCGTTGTTCTGGCTAATACAATCGCTACCTGGAAGATTGATTAAATTTTAGAAAATTAGCTTTTATCAATGGTTCAGCCAATTTATTTTGAGGTGTGAAACGATTGTCCGTTTTGCCTCCGGCTGCACTGTGGTCGGCCTTCCATTTCCAAAGAAATCCACCAGCAAACCAATCTTCTTTCCAGATACTAGAGAACATCGCTTGATAAGCATTCTTTTGAGCCAGTTCATTTACAGCCCCAGGTTTCTCACTATCCCAAGTTTCTCTCATGTTTGTATCCACGCTCCTAAAACCATACTCCGTAAACAGAATTTTTCGATTATATCTCTTACTCACTTTCTTTAATAATGGATTTATCCGGCTCCATTTTTGTCTCATTGCTTTAACTCCAGGAGTTTTAGATTCTGACATCGGGAAGTAAGAGTCAATACCGATATAATCGAGCTTCGACCAGAATTTAACGTGTTGAAAATTATCCCAATTTGAAGAATAGGTTAGTTCCCCTTTGTAAATGGACTTGATCTTTACGATTAAGTTATTCCAGAAAATAGGCCTCTTAACGACCCATTTTTTGAATTCACAGCCAATACTCAAAATTTCCACGTCTAAAGAATCAGCGATTCTTGCAAAGTCTAAAATATATGTAGTATAGTTTTTCTCAAGGGCGATCCACTTAGAAGGGGCTTTAGTAAAATCAATATCTCCAACAAACTGATCTTTAATCCAGAGTTGAGGTTTTAACATTACTTTGAGCTTTTTACTCTTAGCAATACTAATACTCTTAACTACGCCTGCTTTTCGCTCTCCCCACCATTGGTATTCAAAATCATATCTAATCGTAGTTTTTCCTTTGTCTAAGAATCCAAACGGAATTATTCCAACCCATTTAGCATTAACCTGAAGAATCGGGTTTATATCGCTTGATTTAATTTCCTTAGGAGGAGCTTCTAAAGAAACACCGGTAAATTTTTGAGCACTGGAAGTAATGCTTAAAAAGATGAAAAGAATCGTAATTAATCTCATGAACCGTACTGAAGTTTAATCGTTTTTTCAACCGGTTTATTTTGAGGGGTAAATCGATTGTTTTTCAGTCCTCCGCTTTGCTCATGGTTAGGAAACCACTTCCAAATGAATCCTCCTTGGAACCAATCTTGATTCCATGTTGTTTCATAAAATGCTTCATAAATTGTGTTCTGAACTTTAAGATCTAAATCCGAAGATCGTTCTGAACTCCAAGGTTCCTTTAGTAGTCCAGCACAGCTTCTCCAGCCGTATTCAGTAAATACAATTTTCTTGTTTGCATGGGCTTTTGAGAACTTGTCAAGGACAGCATTCAGCTCTTCGAATTTCTTCACGAGTTCTTTTTTACTAGCATTAGCTTTATCTGATAATGGGAAATAGGCATCTACTCCAATGTAATCCATCCGATCCCAGAAGGGAATGTATTTGTAAGAATCCCAATTGGCTGCATAAGTAATTTTTCCATTGTAATTGGCTTCTACAGAATCAATCAATCGATTCCAAAAAGCTGGTCGAGCCAGCACGAAAGATTTCCATTCGGTGCCAATTGAGAGCATTTCTACATCCTTTTTCTCAGCAATTTTTGCGGATTCAAGAACATAGTCTAGGTATGAATTTTCAAATTCAAGCCAATCCGTTTCATTGTCGCAGGTGTAATCACCAGTGAATGCATTCCAAAACCAAATTTGTGGTTTAAGTAATACTTTTAGGCCGCACTTGTGAGCTGAATCAATGTATTTTGAAACTCCATTAGTTGTTTCACCTTCCCACTGGAATTTAGAATTGTACTTAACGGTATGTCCATCTTTCTCACAAAAGCCAAAAGGCATTAGACTTACCCAATCACAAGAGCTCTTTTCTACTGCAAGATCAAATTGGTTGCAAGTAGCGATGCTATTAGTAGAAACAAAGCTAATCCCTTTCATTTTAAGAGAGTCAGCCGTTTTAAATAAAAAAGAATCACCTTCAGAGTGGCTCGTTTTTGTCTGAACTGATGAGCACAGCGAGAGGCAAATTAAGACCAACCCACAAAGTATATTAATTGTTATCTTCACAACGTATCGTAAATGAAGTTTAAAATTAACACATAAAATGTCTTTAGACAGACAGCGTATGTGTGTTTAGAAATATTTCTTTGATCTGAGATGAAACACGTAGTAATTATTGGTAACGGAATTTCTGGGATAACTGCTGCTAGGCACGTTAGAAAAATGAGCGATCATAGAATTACCGTTATTTCAGCTGAAACGGATCATTTCTTTTCTAGAACTGCCTTAATGTATGTTTACATGGGGCACATGAAATTCGAACATACAAAGCCTTACGAAAACTATTTTTGGAAAAAGAACAGAATCGAATTGGTTAATGAATACGTTGAGTCTATTGATTATGCTTCAAAAACATTAAAGTATCAAGGAGAAGGCGCGTTGGAATACGATGATTTAATATTGGCCGTTGGATCTAAGCCAAACAAATTTGGTTGGCCAGGTCAAGATTTAGATGGTGTTCAAGGATTATACTCTTATCAAGATTTACAATTGATGGAGAAAAACACTACGGAGCATAAGGTAGAAACAGCCGTAGTTGTTGGTGGTGGATTGATTGGCGTTGAGATGGCAGAAATGCTTTTGACGAGAGGTGTTAAAGTTACTTTCCTTGTAAGAGAAAGTAAATTTTGGGGCAATGTATTGCCCGAAGAAGAGGGTAGAATTGTAGAACGACACATGATTAAACATCATGTTGATTTGAGATTCAACACGGAATTAGGTGAAGTTATTTCAGATGAAAATGGTAGGGTAAAAGCTATTAAAACAAAAGACGGCACGGAGATAGAATGTCAGTTTGTAGGCTTGACAGCTGGCGTGAGCCCGAATGTGGGCTTCTTAAAGTCAGGCGATCTTCATCTAGAAAGAGGGATTTCAGTAGATAAATATTTACGTACCAACCAGCCGGATGTGTACGCAATTGGAGATTGTGCAGAGAACTCAGAGCCATCAACAGGCAGACGCCCTATGGAGCAAGTATGGTATACTGGAAGAATGATGGGGGAAACGGTTGCTCGCACGATATGTGGTGAGGAAACTGCATACAGTCCGGGACATTGGTTTAATTCAGCGAAGTTCTTTGACATCGAGTATCAAACCTATGGAATTGTATTACCGACTTTGGGTGAAAATGAATCCCAATTTTATTGGGAAGACAAAACAGGAGAGATATGTGTCAAAATAGTTTACGATACTAATTCTAAGATTGTCAAAGGGACAAATGTCTTCGGATTGAGAATGAGACATGAAGTTTGGAACAAATGGTTGGTTGAATCTGCTACACTTGAACATGCTTTAGTTCATTTAAAAGACGCCAATTTCGATCCTGAATTTTATAAAAATTATGAAGGGCAAATATTAGCGAAATACAATGCCGAGAATGGTACTTCAATAAGACCATTGAAAAGAAGTTGGAAACGAATTTTAGCGAGAAACTAGGTATGAAGAACTTACAAAAACTTGGTATAGTAGTATTTCTTGTAGGAGTAGTGATTTTCGTTGCGTCAATGTTCATGGGTAAATTCGAATTGACCAATGAAAAATATCAGGCGTTTATTGCCGAGCGAGGTTTTACCCAAGAGATCTTACTGACTGAATTTGAAGAAAACATTGTAGATAAGGAGTTTGGAAGTACGTTTGAAATGTCTTCTTTAATTATTGCTGCGGTCGAAAAATCGAATGCGCATTACATTGCATTGGAGCAATGGGACATGAAGGTTCATGATAAGCCTCATCCTTTTGCTTATGAAGTTATTAAGAGGTCTGGGAAAGGCGTTATTGTTGAAAATAAAGGCCTGTTTTTCTTTCTAACATTTGGACTCTGCATCATTGGCTCGCTGACGTTTATTTTGTTGAATTATAAAGTTTTAGGACCAGCGGGCATCAAGAACAATGGTATTTATCAAAGCGGAGTTACAAATCGAGGGCTGGTAGGATGGTTGTCATTTATTGGCCTTTTCTTATTCTACGTTGGTCTTTATTTCACCCCGGAATACATAGTGAATCAAGTATTCATAGTTCAGCCCGTTAAGGATCTATTTGGTGGAGAATCTTCTCAATGGTTCTTATATGGGGTATTGTATTGTGTCTCCATGATGGTGATGGGAATTAGGATGATCATTAAGTATCGTCACAATAAATATCAGATTGTTCGTACAATTTCAGTTGTTTTCTTCCAGGTTGTTTTTGCGTTTATGTTAGTGGAGATCCTTCCATTGTTTGGTTTGCCTGGTGTAGACTTGAAAAGCGCTTGGCCTTTAGATTATGATTTCTTGTTTGATTGGAATGTAAAAAGCCTGATAGATAATGGGGATTTTGGGAAATTCGTATTCGTTTGGGGGATTGCACTTGCATTAGTTGTAATTCCAGTAATGGTTTACTTCTTTGGTAAAAGATGGTACTGTTCATGGGTTTGTGGATGTGGAGGTCTAGCTGAAACAGTAGGGGATCCTTATCGACAATTATCAAGTAAGAAAATGAAAGCGTGGAAGTCTGAACGTTGGATTATTCATATCGTTTTGGTATTTGCAGTTTTGATGACGGTCTGGACAGGTTATCATACTTACAATGAAATTTATTCTCCAGATCTTGATTATGATTCTAAAACTAAGCTTCTCGGACTTTCATCTGATACCTTAAGGAGTTGGTATGGATTTTTAATTGGTTCTATCTTCTCTGGGCTAGTTGGAACTGGCTTTTACCCAATTTTCGGAAATAGAGTTTGGTGTCGATTTGGCTGTCCGCTAGCGGCTTACATGGGCATTATCCAGCGTTTTAAATCGAAGTTTAGAATTACCACCAACGGAGGTCAATGCATTTCTTGTGGTAACTGTTCAACTTATTGTGAGCAAGGAATTGACGTTCGGGCGTATGCTCAGAAAGGGCAAAACATAGTTAGAGCTTCTTGTGTAGGCTGTGGAGTTTGTTCGGCAGTTTGCCCTAGAGGAGTTTTGAAATTAGAGAATGGACCGAATACCGGTAGTTCAAGAGTTGAGAATCCGCTTATTATGTTAGGTAATGACGGTCTGTTCCATTTAAATGATGATGCGCATCAAATCAAGTAATTGAATTCAGCCAATCCTATTATTGACGTTGTTATTCCCGCTTACAACGAAGAAGAATCTGTTCCGTTAGTGGTTAAGGATATACCTGGCAATGTTAGGAATATTGTTGTGGTCAATAATAATTCTTCAGATAATACAAGCGCGAATGCCAAAGAAGCTGGCGCAATTGTAATTGATCAACCACTGCAAGGTTATGGAAATGCTTGTTTAAAGGGAATTGAATACGTCAATTCTTTAGCGCAGCATCCAGATATCATTGTATTCTTAGATGCAGATTATTCAGATCATCCAGATGAATTGAATAAAGTTGTTTCTCCAATTTTAAATGATCAGGTTGATATGGTAATTGGTTCGAGAGCACTTGGTGCAAGAGAAAAGGGATCAATGATGCCGCAGCAGCGTTTTGGAAACTGGTTAGCCACCGGAATGATTAAGCTGTTCTATGGACATCGATTTACTGATTTAGGGCCTTTTAGGGCGTTGAAATTTGATAAGCTCCTGGAGTTAAAAATGCAAGACAAAACTTATGGGTGGACGGTTGAGATGCAGGTTAAAGCAGTGAAACTAAAATTTAATTGCGCAGAAGTTGCGGTTAACTATCGACAGCGAATTGGAGTCTCCAAGATTACTGGAACCATAAAAGGAACTGTACTAGCAGGTTGGAAGATCATCACCACTATTTTAAAATACACGCTCAAAAAGGTGTAGGCTTGGTTGCTTTGTACAGAAAAGGACAATCACTCAGTTAATGTTAAATGATTCTTGAAAATCAATTCATTTACTTAAATAATCAATAGTTTTGTTGACCGATAGGCTATGGAAATTCTTTTTGTAAGTATTTACGTTTTCTTTTTAACCTTCATTTTGCTTTATGCATTAATGGAGTTGAATCTTCTTTTCCTGTTTTTATTTAAAACTGATAACAGAGATGAAGTAAAACCTGGGGACATTCCATTTGTAACCATCCAGCTTCCTGTTTACAATGAATTATACGTGGTTGAGCGATTGATAGACGCTTGTGCAAACTTCAATTATCCAAAAGACAAGTTTGAAATTCAAATGCTAGACGATAGTAATGACGAGACAGTTGATATTATCAAAGCACGTGTTGAATATTGGAAGGAAAAAGGAATTGACATTAAACATGTTATTCGGCCTGATAGAGTGGGGTATAAAGCCGGAGCTCTTAAATACGGAATGACCTTGGCGAAAGGAGAATTCATCGCCATTTTTGATGCAGATTTCGAGCCAGATCCTGACTTCTTAGTAAAGACAATGCCTTATTTCCAAAATCCAAAGATTGGGGTAGTTCAAACCAGATGGAAACATAGCAACGAAAATTACTCAATGCTTACAAGGCTTCAAGCTTTTGCTTTGGACGCTCACTTTACCATTGAACAATCGGGAAGAAACAAAGGAGGTCACTTCATTAACTTTAACGGTACAGCGGGTGTCTGGAGAACAGAATGCATTAATGACGCTGGAGGTTGGGAAGCAGATACATTAACAGAAGATTTAGATTTAAGTTATAGAGCGCAAATGAGAGGCTGGAAATTCCAGTACCTCCAAGAGGTTGAATCACCAGCTGAATTGCCGGTTACAATGGGAGCTCTGAAAAGTCAACAATTTAGGTGGGCTAAAGGAGCTGCGGAATGCACTCGAAAGAACTTAGGTAAGATGCTGGTAAAGAGAGGGATTGGCCTTTCCACGAAGCTGATGGCCATCTTCCATTTGTTTAATAGCTTTTTATTTATCTGTATTGTAGGACTGTCTTTTATGAGCGTTCCACTTATGTTTATCTTAAGCAGTACCGGACATGAAGAGATCTATAGTTTCTTGGGAATCTTCATGACGAGCACGATTATACTCGGAACTGTTTATTACGTGGGTTCTACTGCAAACACTAAGAACAGAGGAAAGGATACGCTGAAGTTTCTGCTGTACTTTCCCGCATTTTTAAGTGTTTCAATGAGTCTTTCTTTATATAATGCTATTGGTGTAATTGAAGGGTATGTGGGTAAGAAGTCTCCATTTGTTAGGACGCCTAAATTCAATGTAAATAAGGGTGGAGAAGAAGATTGGAAAACCAACAAATATTTAGGAAGCATTAAAAGTCTAAGCTTCATCACTTGGTTGGAAGCTTCTGTAATTGTCTATTTCTTGTTTGGCTTTATTATGGCAGTAAGAATGGGACAGGCAACATTAATTCCTTTCTATGCAATGTTAATCTTTGGATTCAGCTACTCGCTAATTCTCACGATTAGACACACTAAATATGCCCGTTAAACCGAGATATATTTACTTCGCTTTTCTTGCCATTCCTATCGCTGCATTAGGATACTTAGTTGATCGTGACCAAAGCTGGGTGTTGTTTTCGCTGTTTGCGGTGGCCTTTGCAGCTTACTTTATTCTTGTTGTTAAACGAGAAAGTACGCTGAAAGAATTGTTGGTTGCTGGTATTATGCTTCGGTTAATGTTAATTGGAGTTTCACCTGCGCTGTCAGATGACTATTACCGATTTGCTTTTGATGGCGACATGCTGGTTCACGGTGAAAACCCATATTTAGTATTTCCAGATTCGTTAGAAAACCCAACAGACTACCAGGCAATGCTAGTGGAGGAAATGAATTCTCCAAGATATTACACCGTTTACCCTCCAATCAATCAGATCTTCTTTAGTGTTCCTTCCTTGATAGCTGGAGATAATATTGTGGTCTACACTTTCGTTTTGCGCATTCTCATTATTCTATTCGAGATTTTAATGGCCTTGCTTCTTTTGAAAATGCTTCAATTCTTGAAAAAGGATTTAAAATTGTTTGCTTGGTATTTCTTAAATCCACTGGTCGTTATTGAGTTAACGGGTAATCTGCATTTTGAAGGAGTGACCATGTTCTTTATGCTGCTGGCGTTCTATATGCTAATGATTGGGAAGTTCTGGCGTTCCGCAATCGTTTATGCGGTGGCTATTGGCACTAAACTCATTCCGTTAATTCTTCTACCATTCTTTTTCAAGCGATTGAAGCTAAAGGCTTTTCTATACTATTCAATTATTGGGGTTATGACAGTTATTCTGTTTCTTCCATTTGTAAGTACAGAACTAATAGCTAACATAACCAGTAGCATCAATCTGTATTTTGATGATTTCATGTTTAACGGTTCAGTATCGTATTTAGCGAATGACCTTACCGGCATGTTTACTGGATATGAATATAATTTATTAGTGCTTGGGAAAGTGTTTCAGGTTGTAGTCTTGGTTGCAGTAGTGCTAATGAGTTTATTCGAAAAGAAACCGGATTGGAATAGCCTTATTCACAAAGGTATGTTTGCACTATTGATATATTACTCCGTGGCGGCTATTGTTCATCCTTGGTATGTGATTAATCTGCTTGCACTCTCATTGTTTACCAATTATAAATTTCCTTATGTGTGGTCGGCACTGGCGTTGCTGAGTTATTCAGCTTACAATAGCGATGGGTCTGTTACTGAGCATCCTGCAATTCTAATTACAGAATATTCTTTGCTGTTTGGGATGGTGATTTTCGAATTAATCTATAATCGAAAGAAGCGAAAAATGATTGAAGTTGCTGCTGTTTAGCCGTTATTTCATCAATTTTCAGCAATCTAGTATTCCCTGAAGTAGTTTGAACCAATGCCTTATGCGATTAACTTAAAATTAAAGCTACCTTTGCGCTCGATTTTACGTTGGGGCTTAATCCCAATGTAAATAATTTGAGCAGATGGAATCGATTAGAAATATTGCAATCATAGCACACGTAGATCACGGTAAAACAACCTTGGTAGATAAGATAATTCAACAGTGTGATGTGTTGGACGATCGTAAGGAGACGGGAGAATTAATCCTTGACAATAATGATCTTGAAAGAGAAAGAGGGATTACGATTCTTTCTAAGAATGTATCTGTAACCTACAAAGGTGTTAAGATTAACATCATTGATACTCCAGGTCACGCTGATTTTGGTGGTGAAGTAGAGCGAGTATTGAAAATGGCTGATGGCGTTCTGCTATTGGTTGATGCATTTGAAGGTCCTATGCCTCAAACCAGATTCGTATTAGGAAAAGCAATTGGATTAGGTTTAAAACCAATCGTTGTTGTGAATAAAGTGGATAAGGAAAATTGTACTCCTGATGAAGTTCATGAGAAAGTATTTGATTTGATGTTCAACTTAGATGCAACTGAAGATCAACTTGATTTCGTTACTATTTTTGGTTCTTCGAAAAACGGTTGGATGAATACAGATTGGCAAGTGCAAACTGAAAATGTGTTCCCGTTGCTAGACGCAGTTATTGAAGATATCCCAGAAGCGCCTTACCAAGAAGGTTCTCCTCAAATGCAAATTACTTCTCTTGATTTCTCTTCATTTACTGGAAGAATCGCAATTGGAAGAATATTCAGAGGTGACTTAGAAGTTGGTAAAGACTACATGCTTTGTAAAAGCGATGGGAATAAGAAAGTAAGAATTAAAGAATTATTTGTCTTTGAAGGACTTGGTAAACTAAAAGTTGACAAAGCTCGATCTGGAGATATTTGTGCAGTAGTTGGTATCGAAGATTTCGAAATTGGAGATACGCTTTCTGATCTAGAAAATCCTGAAGCACTAGAGCGTATTGCTATTGATGAGCCAACAATGAGTATGTTGTTTACCATCAATAACTCTCCTTTCTTCGGTAAAGAAGGGAAATTCGTTACTTCTAGACACTTAAGAGATCGTTTGTACAAAGAGCTTGAAAAGAATTTAGCACTTAAGGTTGAAGACACGAACACAGAGGATAAATTCAACGTATTCGGTAGAGGTATTCTTCACTTGTCTGTATTGATTGAAACAATGCGTAGAGAAGGGTATGAGCTGCAAGTAGGAAAGCCTCAGGTAATTATCAAAGAAGTTGAAGGTCAAAAGCATGAGCCGTATGAAACGCTTGTAATTGATGTGCCAGAAGATTTTTCTGGAAAAGCAATTGAGCTGGTAACTCAGCGTAAAGGTGACTTATTGGTAATGGAGCCAAAAGGAGATCTACAGCATTTAGAATTTGACGTTCCTTCAAGAGGATTGATCGGATTGAGAAACAACATCTTGACTGCAACTTCAGGAAACGCTGTAATGACGCATAGGTTTAGAGAGTATGCGCCTTACAAAGGTGAAATTCCAGAAAGACTTAAAGGATCATTGATTTCGATGGAAGCAGGAGCTTCTACGGCATTTGCACTGAACAGACTTCAGGATAGAGGTAGATTCTTTGTTGAGCCAGGAGATGTAATCTATAAAGGTCAGGTAATAGGTGAAAACTCTAGGGATAATGATTTAGAGATCAACCTTATTAAAGGAAAGCAGTTAACCAACATGAGAAAGTCAGGTTCTGATGAAGCGGTTAAGATTGCACCTAAAGTTAATTTCTCACTAGAAGAGGCAATGGAATACATTCAAGCTGATGAATACCTTGAAGTAACTCCTGAGAGCCTAAGAATGAGAAAAATCAACTAGGCTTTACTACATTTAAGTAATGAAAATCACACGAGAGCTCATAAAGTCTCTGCCGAAGGCTGAACTACATTGTCATTTAGACGGGTCGGTTCGCATCGAAACGATTTTAGAATTGGCAGCTGAACAAGGTGTTGATCTTCCGCATTCAACAAAAGCTGAACTAGCTGATTACTTGCAAGTTGGAGATGATTGTGAAAATCTAGAGGATTACCTAAAAGCATTCCCGGTTGTTAATGCTGTGCTGCAAACACCATCTGCACTTGAGCGTGTTACTTACGAGCTTGCGCAAGATGTTGCTGAAGAAAATGTTAGGTTGTTAGAGGTTAGATTTTCGCCAGTGCTGCATACCAATACAGGCTTAAGCTTAGAGAAAGTGCTGACATCTGTTTTAAAAGGTAAGGAACGAGCTGAGAAAGACTTTAATCTTAAAATGGGGATCATTATAAGCTCGATTAGGAGTATTTCTCCTGAGGTGTCTATGGAGTTAGCTGAGCTTACTGTTAATTATAAAAGCAGAGGAGTGGTAGGGTTTGACTTGGCTGGACCAGAAGAGAACTTCCCTGCTAAAGACCATAAAGAAGCCTTCTTTCACATTATTAACAACAACATTAATACTACCGTTCATGCGGGCGAGGCTTATGGTGCAGAGTCTATTCATCAAGCCATCCATTACACTAGAGCTAATCGAATCGGTCACGGAACTAGGCTGAGAGAGGATCAGGACTTATTTAAATATGTGTTAGATCATCGAATCACCTTGGAAATGTGCGTTACCTGTAATGTGCAAACTCAATGTGTGAAGTCATATGATGATCATCCAATTAAGGACTATTTGGATGCGGGTATTAGGGTGACTGTAAATACCGACAATCGTTTAATTTCAAACACCACACTAACTGAAGAATACCTTAAGGTTTTTAATCTTTACAATCTAAATGTTAGTGACTTAAGAAAACTAATCCTTAATGGTTTTAAGGCCGGATTCTTGCCTTATGATGAACGCAAATCAATGTTGGAAACAACGCAGGTTGAATTGGATTCATTGTTAAAAATTTAGAATTAATACGAACTATTTCGTAAGTTCTTTGTTCCTTTCACAATGATCTTTGTAACCGTCTTTATTTTCTTCATTCTGGTTCTGAACTCCTATACCATTTTAGGGACCTGGAAGCATTTTAAGAAAACTTGGCCTAAACGCCTTTGGAGAGGATTTTTATTATTCATGCCGCTCTGGGAGATTGCAGCGGTTATCCTCATGAGTTATCAGTTTCAGCCCGATTATGGGAAATCAAATTTTGTTACCAACCTATTTATGGGGGTTACGTTCTCATTCTTTCTAACGAAACTAACCATCAACACTTTTCTCTTTATAAATGATGGCTACAGAATAATAAAATGGCCCTTTCAGAGTATCGCTAAGAAGAAACCTGTCCCGTTAGAAGGTAGAAGAAGGTTCGTTACGAATGTAGGGATTGTGTTAGCAGCGATTCCATTTACTGGTTTGCTATATGGAACGCTAAAAGGAAAGTACAGCTATAAAGTTTGGAAGCATAAATTGGCATTTAAAGAGCTTCCAAGCTCTTTTGACGGGTTGAGAATAGCACAGATTTCTGATATTCATTCTGGCAGTTTTGATGATCCAGAGGCGGTTCGTGAAGGCCTGAGGACATTGATGGAACATAAGCCAGACCTCATATTGTTAACCGGTGATTTAGTCAATAATTTTGCCTCTGAGATGGATGATCTGGTTGACTTATTTAGAGATGAGTTGGATGCGCCTTTTGGCAAGTATGCTGTGATGGGTAATCATGATTACGGAGAATACGTAGAATGGGGATCTGAAGCTGAAAAAGAAGCAAACATAGCTGGAGTAAGAGATCAATATGCTAATATTGGATTTAAGCTCTTGGATAATGATGCTACCGTATTTGATTTACACGGTGAAAAAATATCCTTAATTGGAGTGGAGAATTGGGGTGGAGGCAACTTTCCTAAATTCGGTGACTATGATCTGGCTGCAAGTAAAATTGACCCTGATAGTTTTAAAATCTTGATGTCACATGATCCAGAACACTGGGATCAGCGAATAATCGACCACGACCATTTCGTTCACTTAACCTTATCCGGTCATACGCACGGAGCTCAAATGGGCGTTGAAATCCCAGGATGGATTAAATGGTCGCCTGTTTCTATGCGCTACCAGCGCTGGGCGGGACTTTATGAGGAGAAAGATCAATACCTATACGTTAATCGAGGCTTTGGATTTATTGGATATCCTGGGAGAATAGGAATCTGGCCAGAGATTACAATCCTTGATCTTCACCAAGCATAAGCGTCTCTATTTCTTAATGATTCTCGTTTTTCTTCTGCTTACCTATTTCTATGTGAGGCTTTCTAGTCCGCTAAATTGCCCTTTTCATTAACATCCTGCAGATAAGTCTACAAAGGGAAACTCAAACTAGGCCTTCGGAAGTTCGCCCTATGTTTTGAATCATTAATACTTCAACTTGAGCCTCAAGATGTCCTGCCCTCGGTTTGTCAAAGGGAACCGTGTCATGAAAATGAGTTCAGGATTTGTAAAACGAATATTATGAAAAAATTAACCCTACTAGTTGCCTCCGTATTTTTTATCATGGTTCAATTCAATGCTAGTGCACAGTCTCAACAGTATACTATGACTGAAGCTGAGCGAGTAGAAGCCAAGAAAGAAATTGCTGAGAAAACTATAAAAACGCAAGAAAAACTTCAAGCAGAACAAGGAATTAATGGTTACCAAGAGCAGGGCTTAAGAGTCAAGGAAATCAGAAAAGTCCGTTCAGAAAAGGCCTTAAAGGAAGCTGAAGAAAAGAAATCTGGAGGAAAGTAAAATAATCACCCCTTACCTAATTGACTTAATATGAAAAAACATTACAAATTATTATTAGTCCTCGTGTGCACGTTAAGTGCTTTTACTGCGCAGGCCGTAAACCGTACTTGGGTAGGTCCCAACAATGGTAGTTTCAATACTGCTGGTAACTGGAGTCCTTCAGGGGTTCCAAGTGCTAGTGACAATATTACCATAGACCCCAGTGGAAATATGAGAGTTAGATTGAATGGAAATATTACGATAAACAATCTGATTTTAGATATGGACGCAGGTGGATCTCGAGTTTTGGATCTTGAAGCAAATGGATACATCCTTACCATTAATGGAACAACAACAACGTCAGCCGGAGCTTCAGATGAAGTTTATCTGGATGCAACTGATGCTCCAGGAGGTTTTGTGTTTAATGGAGACGTAAGTCTTTCAGAAACTGGTTCAGGTCTCACCTGGATTACAGCCGATGATTTAAGTCAAGGAAGCATGTGGTTTAACGCTAATCTTACTACCGGTAACAACGCATATACAACTCCTGGTGATGAGCCAAAATGGTTTTTTGATAAAGTTGGAACGCAATCTTGGACGTTTAATTCAACTTCATGGTATATTGTCCCTCACTCTATAACCGTAGGAGTTTCAAACACTCCAACTTTAAATATTGTTGGAACAGGAAACGATTACAGAGTAGATATTTATGACGGGATATTAACGGTGAGCGCTGGTGCAACCTTAGATATAGGGAAATTTTACATGGATAAGTTTGTAGCTGGTGGCGCGCATACGTTGGAAGCTGGAGCAACCATGAGAACAGGTGAAACCAATACGTTAAGTACAGGTTATTCAGCTTATAATTTCGATGAAACAAGTACGGTTGAATACTATGGTGCAAGTCAAAGTGTTAGATCTAGAACATACGGAAACCTTGAATTATCAGGAACTGGAACGAAAACTTCAGCTAGTAACTTTACCATTAACGGTGATTTTGTAACCAATTGTGCTTGGAATGATGGAAATGATACACACACGTTTAGTGGTTCTACAACTCAAGACATAGGTGGAACAGTAGCTCCAACCATGTACAATATGATTTTAAACAATGCGGCCAGTCCAGCAATGAATATGGTGAGCAATATAACATTCGATCGAGTTTTAACCCTTACAAATGGAATGGTTTCTACCAATGCGAATACACTAATTAGTACTTATACTAATACGGGTTCAATCACCAGTCATGGTGTAACTGACTTTGTGAATACAGGTGCTTCTGGCACTTTAAGACGTTACGTAGCAGCCACGGGGTCGTATGATTTCCCTGTAGGAAATAGTAATAGCTATCAGCTTTTAAACCTTAATATAACCGGTGGAAACACTGCGTCATATTTCGATTGTAATTTTGCCAACACAGCGGTAAGCTATACTTCTTTTGTCGAAACCTCTTACAATTATGCTGGTGTAGTATTGAATAATGGAGGAACTGGTACTGGAGTCGGTAATGCTGATCCAGGTGTTTGGACGTTAGACGCGAATGCAGGTACAGCTAATTACTCGCTTACTTTAAACGGAAGAAATACAGATAATCCGGGATCTAGACATACGATTTTAAAAAGTTCTCAAACTCCAGGTTCAAGCACAACTGAAGTTGATGAAAACTTTGATGCATGTAGCGGTTCGGCTCCTTCTGGATGGTCTACATCGATTACTTCAGGTGTAGCTGATTGGGATTTTGATCAATCAAGTTGTGTAGGATTCTCAATAGATGGAACTTGTATGGCATCGTTTGATGATGATGCTCAACCTTCTTCTGGAGATAATACGGTAGTGCTATATTCTCCTGTTGTAGACATGAGTGGATACGCAAGTGGAACATTGAACTATGACTGGCAGCTAAGAGTTTCTGGTGGCTTAGATAATTTAACCACAGAAGTTTATGACGGATCGAGTTGGGTTCAAGTATTCTACGTGAATTCGACTTCATCAGGAAGCGAGTCTACTGATTTAACTCCTTACCTAAACAACAATTTTCAAGTTCGATACACCTACGATGATTCCGATGGATGGGGTTGGGGTGGTGCGATTGATAACGTAGAAATTATCGGTACATCTGCACCTAGTGGATATGGAGCTTACGCTTTGGATGGAACATACAGTTCTTGTTCGACTTCTGAGCCTATCCAAGCAGTAAGAACTGGAATGTCAGGATTTTCAAAATTTACTTTAGCGGTCGCAAACTCAATGCTTCCAGTGGAGTTGTTAGATTTTGCTACTGAATGTAAAAAGAACGAAGTAACGGTAAGCTGGTCAACAGCTTCTGAGGAAAATAATGATTACTATACCGTAATGGTTAGTGCTGACGGAATGAGGTTTGTTCCAATTGGAACAGTTTCAGGTGCCGGAACTAGTAACTCAGAAAACTATTATGAGTTTATTGATAAAGACCCATATCATTCAACGGCTTATTATAAGCTTAGACAAACTGACTATAATGGGGAATTTGAAGAGTTTAACCCGGTTTCTCAACCATTATGTGCTGCTGCAGATGGAGAAATAAATGTCTTCCCAAATCCAGCTGATCAATCGTTTAACATTGACCTTGGTCCAGATGCGGATGGTGATTTTGAAGTAGTGTTGATTGACGTAGCTGGTAAGATTGTTATGATTAAAGACATAGAAATTAGAAACGGATTTCCTTCGTCAGATATCAATATAGCCAGATTGGCTGTAGGTGTATACACAATTAAGCTCTCAGGAGAAGGTCAAATACTTACTTCCAAACTATATAAGAAATAGAATTCATTCAAAAAATAATCAAACGCCTTCAGTTAATTCGGAAGGCGTTTTTTGCTTTAGTACAATCCTAAATGTTTTTGATATTTATAGTCAGGGAATATATTTCCACTAAATCCTTGATGTGAAAGGATCTCTGCCAAAACATCTCGATAATCAGTAGTGATATTTAAATCGACTCTCCTGTCTAATTGTTCAATTTCCAGTCCTGGCCATTGTCCATACATTCTGCCGCCATTTACTTTCCCACCTAATACCATCATCGCATTTCCATAGCCGTGATCGGTACCTCCGGATTTATTAGATCTTAATCTTCTCCCAAATTCACTCATTACCAGAACTGTAGTCTTGTCCTGATAGTCTCTAATGTCGTTCCAGAATGCCGCGAGTGATTTTGATAAAGCTTTCACTAATGCAGGAAAATAATCTGCTTGATGTTCATGATGATCCCATCCTCCAAAATCAACATTGGCTACTTTAACTCCAGCATTCATTTTAATCAAACTAGCCAGTGATTTAAAAGACTCGTTTAATTCTGCAGACTTTGCAACAGAGGGGTAGGAGCTTGAGCCTCCAGCTGAACCGTTCTTTTTTACAAACTCAATTGCATCGATCGTTTTAATAGCGGTTTGATCTACTAATGATTCTGAATCATGCCAAGCGCGAAACAACTCATGATGCCTAATCGTCTCCACCAATTGGAATTTCTTCAGATTTCTGATCGCAGTTGCTTCACGAGCTCCGCTTAAGGATACTGGGAATTCACCACTGGTAGAAAGACCAGGAATTGATCCACTTGGGTTAATAGCATTGAGATATCTTGCCATCCAACCGCTATTTTCTGCGCCTTTGTCACTAATGCCACGTTCTACTAGATCTTGAGCTACGAAATGAGACCTGGTCCCATTGGTTAATCCGCAGGCGTGAAGAACGGCCAATTGACCACCTTGATAAAGTTCGTAAAGCTCCGCTGCATTTTGGTGCATTCTGAAACCTTCCTTACCCAATGAGTTTTTTAGCAAATATCCTTTTTGACTTCCTCTGTCTGTTGTTTTTAGCGTAGCTGCACGACTATCATTATAAATTGAACTACTTGATGGTGCCACTAATTGTAAGCCGTCTGCGCCACCTCTAAGGAAGACTACAATAAATATCCGATCGTCATTAATGATTGCGTCCAACCCTAAAGGAGCACCCATCACGCTTAAGTTACTTGAAGCAAGGACTGCAGCTCCTGCACCACACCCGATTAAAAATTTTCTTCGATTCATAACTATCTTTTTTGAAATTCAGGTGAGCAAGCGAGCATGGCGATCAGTGCTCGTAGTTTATGGTCGTACCATTTGGGATGGTTCTTCCTAATTTTTCCAAAAGTGGTGTCGTAGTCTATGTCTTCCCACATTACTTTCTTGAGCGGGGCTAAAGCTTTTTCGCTTAGCGGTTTTCCATGCATTTTCTTGGCCCAATATTGAATAGTTTCTCCCAAGTCGTCAATAATTGGGGTTGACTTTGGTAAATCCATATGCACTTCATCATAGCTGTCATGTGCATACACAGTCCCGCCTAGAATGTTCCATCTTTTAAGCATCATGTAAGAGTTCACCCAATACTCACTGTTGTCTGGTTGACCAGTTGGTGGTCCCCAATTGTATTGAGCGTAGCCCATCTGCTGCAAGTACCAATAGTAATCAGCAAAAGGCATGAACTCAACGCCAACCGTCCTAAAAAAAGAACTCATTACCACATTTGGTCTTTTGATTTTCGAATCCAATCCAGTTTCAAATTCTTTAGACATCAAGATTACTTTAACAACTTTCTGAATCTGATCGTCTGCTTCATAATTATCATTCCAAACTTTAACGGCCTTATCAATGATACTTTGAGGAGGGTTATCCGATATTAACCAAGTACATAGTTTCTTGCAAAGAAATTTTCCAGTTGCTGGGTGAGATGCCACCATGTCTAATACGTCCAGCGCATCTTGCATCGGAGCCCGATGTGAATCGAAGTCGACTCCAAAAATTCGTTTTTGGTAGTGGTCATGAACAGTGTCATTATAGAAGAATTCACCTGTTGCAGGAACCGCTTCTTCTGTCCATTTCATTTTGTGTCCAACAGACCATCCTGTGAATGCCCGGGCTATTTCATAAATATCTTCGTCAATAAAACCTATTGGTTTACCTTCTTTGGCTCCAGGAACGTCCTCCCAGTCTTGGTAGAGATGATTCACGTAGGCATCTTCTCCCATGGTGTGAAGCTCCATTAGCTCCCGTGCATAATTCTCATTTGCTGGACTTGCTTTACTGTGCACATTGTCTAGGTAGAAAAGCATACATGGAGATTTCGCTGTAGCTTCTAAGAATTTCCTAAAATTCCCAAACGTGTGTTTCCGGATCACTTCGCGATCATAGATTGGGAAGAGCAAGCTAATGGCTTCATCAGATTCAATACTAACATTGAAGTGGTTGTGCCAGAACTCAACCATAATTTCATTCAGTTGCCATTTACTGTGCATCTGTTTAATCCAGCTGTATGCAATTGCCTCGTATGCGGGACGATGAACTTCGAATTGATCAATGGGTTGTGTTTGTGTTATTTGCCATAGGTTTTTAGCTGTTTCAAAGTAACGCTCAAAACCAACCCGTTTATTCCTTCCTTCCCATTCGATGGTCATTTTGAAGTTCTTGATTCGCGAATCTACTTCAGCGTCAGCGTCCTTGGGTTCGAGTTGTTCATCAACCCATGATTCCCATCCCATAGAGTTGAGCTCTTTTAAAGATTCTTCGGTAACACCGTAAGTAACTCTATTTAGTCGTTTGAAATTCATAGATCATCAAATTACAATTTTGAAGCCAAGAATTTAATTGGGGCGTTAACTAAGTTATGAGGGTAGTTGACTAATTGAAACGTAGAATTCTCTTATTTAGGTATAAGTTGGGGTAAGAAGTGGTCTGATAATTGTAATTTCAACTTGTAAAAAAACTAAAAAATGAAAGTTATCATATTATCATTAGCGCTTGTATTTACTGGAATGGTTGCAAATGCTCAGAAACTAAATATTAACACGGATGATGCAGAGGTGAAATTTGAATTCCCTGCAGATAAAACTTCTGGAACAGTATCAGGATTTAAGTGTGAAATTGAATTTGACATGAAGAACTTGTCAAAATCTAAAATGACTGGAACTGTTGACGTAAATACATTAGAAACTGGAAATGCTGGAAGAGATAAGCACTTGAAATCTGCGGATTTCTTTGATGCTGCAAAATTTTCTACGATGAAGTTCGTTTCTACAGCAATGGTTGAAGGAAAGACAGACGTGCAAATGACTGGTGACTTAACTATTAAGGATAAAACATTGCCTTGTACGATAAACTTTAAATATGAAGAAGGAGTATTTAAAGGAAAGACTACGATTGATGCATCAAAGTATGGTGTGTCTCCAGGTAAAAAAGATGGAACGGTAAACATTACGTTTATCATCCCTATTGCAAAATAGTATCTGAACTATACTGTTTAAGCCGATTTCTACAGGAGATCGGCTTTTTTTATGTCCGAATGTTTGCCTAAGAATGTTTAAATTAGGTAAACGAAAGGCAACAGATTCTATGGCAGATATATATTCGGACCTAAAACATCATTTCCAAGAAGTTGAGAATGCGGAAGTTAATGAAGGTAAAGGTGCTCAAGGGATAAAACATGGCGGGAAAATGTTTGCAATGTTTCATAAAGGGAGCTTACTCCTTAAGTTTAGTCCCGAAAGAGTAATAGAGCTTGTTCAATTGGACAAAGCGCTTCCTCATGACCCAGGCACTGGAAAACCAATGAAAGACAGAGTCTTAATTCCAGCTGCTAAAAGTGAGTCATGGATTGAATTGACTCAAGAGTCCTTGGATTACGTTAGTAACTAGCACTTGTCTTAAGAGCCAAATACGCGTTCAAAAAATCCAGGTTTATAGTTTTGATTACGTTGAGCGTCATTACTTACATCTTTAACCGAATCTTTTCGTAACAGTTTTATGGTTTCTGAACTGGAGTTCTCATTTCTAGCTACTTTTCTGCGCACTTCCGCGTTTTTATCTGCACTAAGCACGGCTAGAATTGCAGCGTTGGTGGTTTGGTTTTTGGCCAGTTCAATTCGAATTCTATCAGATTTATCTTTAGTAAGAAATGTTCTTATAAAGTCGGATGTGTTTTCATCTTTGGCAAATTCCTCACGTATTCCAATTTTCTTTCCTTTAATCAAAGAAGTTTTGAATTTTTCCGAGACTCCATCCATTTCGCTTAGTAAGCTTAACACCTTAGGGTGTTCACAATCAACGTATTCATCCCATGTTTCCGGGCCAAGTTTGATTAGAAGTTCTTTGATTTCCTTTTCCAGTGGAATCATATGACTTTCCCTATCATAATCTTGGCCAATTGCATAAGGCGAGTTGTCTTCTAAGTTATATGAATTGCGAGTGAATAAGCAGTATATCTTGGCCCTTAGTAGTTGTTCATCTGTCACATTTATTGCGAAAAATAAAGAGTGCTCTTTTTGAACTTCTTTTGCGGATGTCCACACTTCAAGTGGGAGGTAGTTTTCGTTTTTACAATATTCGCAAGTTACCGTTCTATTTGATCCGTCAATGCTGAGCCCGGACCCACAGGACATACAGCCCATCAGTAACGATTTTTGATCTTCTTTTTTTTCCGATTCCTCCTCAGTCGTTTCAGCTTTTTCCTCGTTTATAATCCAAAGGTCAAGATCTGGATCGATCATTTCCTTCGTTACCTTGTCGTTCTGTTTAATAGCTGAAGTAGAATTACAATGCCCACATTTGATTTCATTGTTGGCAGTTTTAACGTTATCCTCATTGTATGGTAATTCGCATTTTGCACAACTTGGTTCTTGAACCTGATATACATAAGTGCCTTTGAGTTTTTCAGCTGTGGCTAGAACGAAACCAGACCCACTTTTCTTCTCAATATCTAAGGCTAAATGGGTGTAGGCAAGATTTCTTATTTTATAACCTTGATCCACTGGGCTGATGTCAACTTCCTGTTTACAGTGATAGCAAGTCTGCATTTTTTTCAATTCTGTGATGTGAAACTTTGTCTTGCATTTGGTGCAGATAATCGCAAGACTGAATTGAAATCCAAGGAGCATGGTTTGAGTTGTTTAGTGAGTTTGTTTATCCGCCAAAAAGTTTAGAGAATAGGCCTGAATTGTTAGGGTTTTCAAATGCTGCAGATCGAATTCCCTCATCATCGTCTTTTTTTAATTTCTTCAAAGTTTCTGTAGAAAGATTCGGATTATCTGCTAATTCTCTTTTAACCCCATATTCTTTATCATTAGCCAAGGTGAGCATAGCTTCCTCGGTTAAAGATTTGTTGGCTGCAAGTGATCTACGCACATCTTTTCTATCATCAACGCTTAAAGTTTGCATGCTCTCCGGTTGCAGAGTGAGAGATTTGGCTACGTCAATTCTTACAATTTCAGTTTTGCTGGAAACAAGAATGTTTTCTAAGTCGGTTGACATATCAGGTTGTGCGGCTAGTATTGAGTTGACCTCTGGGTGGTGTAAATTGGCAATCTCAATGCGTTCTTCTGGAGTCAGTTCTTTCAGGCGTTTTTTGATGTCTGCATCGAGCCTCTCTACTTCACTGTCTTCACCAAAATTTCCTGCGCATCTAAATGGATTTTGACTATCGTCATAGTCCATGTAGTTTGATCGCAAGGAGTATATTTTGGCCTTCAGGAGGAGATCTTTCTGTTCCTCGAGATTAACAATTACCGTAAAGGGATGGGTAGGAGGGATTGGGTGAAGCCTGATCCAAACATCATAAGGTACATAGCTTTTCGAATCGCAATACTGACACGTAACAGTTCTGGTATCTCCTTTTAAATCTAAACCAACTCCACAGCTGAGACATGGCCAAATCACCGCTTTTTTAAACTGATCATTTACTTCTAAGGAAGAATTGCTAAGATCGCTAGGGTCGTTTATTACGCATGAGATTATATCCATGTCGCTCCATTTTTTGAAAGCTTCAGAAGGTCTTCTTACTGGAATGATTTCACCACATTTCTTACAGTCAATTTGAGTTTTTGACGCTCTTATTTGATCTTCAGTGAATTCAGTTTCGCAATGATGACAGCAAGGTGTTTTTTTAAGCTCGTAGTATTGATACTTAAAGATTGCTCCAATTATTATGGTTCCAGTTGACTTCTTGGGTGTTCGGTTTTCCCAATCAGACTTAGCTATTTCCACAAGTAAAAGATTCCTAAGCCAGGCTTCGTGCTGGCCCTTTTTTAAGATCGATAAGAACGACATTGGTGATAAACAATTGTGACAAACACAAGTGTCTTCTAGACCTTTTAGTGGAACCTTCGTGTTACAGCTAAAACATTCAATTTCTATGTTAATCTCTATTCCTATGAGCACACTATCGAAGATATGATTTTTCTTTAATGATGTTGTGGTGCTGGTTGAGGATCGGTTCCCATTGTATTATCTTTAGTTCGCTTTGTTGTGGAATTCCATTAAAAGCAGAATCTTCTAGTCATGATTTACAAGCGTTTAATAGTATACTTATCCTTGATATCTTGTCTCACGTTGAATGGATGTAAGTGCAAGGATGTAACTCCTGTTGTCAATTCAACCATGATTATTAAAGTTGTGGATCGAAGTTCAAATATTCTCCTGGAGAATGTTCGGGTTTGTTTTTATGCGAAAGAAGAAATGTTAGGATGCACAATGACCGATTCCAATGGCGTTGGCTCTTTGGATGTTCCCGCAAGAAAGGGGTATTTGGAATGTAAAATGATTGGGTATGAGAAATTAATAATAGCTAATGTTGAATTGCAGCCACACAAAAGGCACCATTATAATTTTAAATTGTCTTTATTGACGTATAATTAATCAATTGCCTTTAAACGAGGAAACCAGAAAATAATAAAACAACACATGGAACCAAGAATAGTGACCTTAGAGAGCAAGAAGCTGATTGGGAAAAGCTTATCGATGAGTTTAATAAATGATAAAACTGGAGAGCTTTGGAAAAGTTTTGGTCCTAAAATCAAAGACATTGATAATAGGTTAAACGCGGATAAAATATCACTTCAGGTTTATGATCCAACTTACCATTCTGATTTTAATCCTACCAAAGAATTTGAAAAGTGGGCTTTAGTTGAAGTGAAAGACTTCAGTGACATTCCAGAAGATCTAGAAACTTTTTTATTGGTGGATGGGGATTACGCTGTATTTGATTATAAAGGCTCAAGTGCTGACAGTACCATTTATCAACATATTTTCATGACTTGGCTTCCTGAGTCAATTTACCGCCTAGATAATAGACCTCATTTTGAGGTGTTGGGAGAGAAATACAAAAATAATGACCCGTCCTCAGAAGAGGAGATCTGGATACCAATACGACCTAAGTGAATAAAATTTGGCGAATAGATGAGTCTAAAACTGCAATTGTAGCAATAGATGAAGATAATATCTACACTGGAGAGATGATCTATGAAGAGCTCAATGCAGCAATATTGGATGAACGAATTGAAAAGCCAGACGAGTTAAATTCCATGCCATTTTCATACATGCGCCAAGTTATATTAAGAGATGATCAAGAGCGAATTATTATAAAGCACGGTAAGAAGTCTACGTTTGCTTTTCAGGTCTCTTCAAATAAGCAGCGTTCGGAGATATATCAAGAAATAAAATTACGTTTCCCTAAAGCCAAAACTATTGACCGTAAAGCTAGTATTATGGAAAAAGGTGGGAAACCATTTGCGGCCATTATTGCGATCAGCATTGTTTTTACCGTAAGCTTATTTTTTCGACTAAGTGATTATTCTGATGGTATTTATTTCGCTGAAGGTTCTCAAGTCACGGCTCGTGCCGATGGGGTTGCAGATTCGTTTCTAATCATGCTCGTTGGTATGGATGCTTCCTATTTTATAGGCTTGTTTATTGTTCTCTATGTGTTGAGTATAGGTGCATTTATCCTTAAAGTAAAAGTCGATCGATTTAACAAAAGAATAATTATTAAGTAAAGCGAAGCCAGCTCGGTAATATGCTAAACAATATCATTTAAATCATAGAATTTTTCGCCTCAGCAATAGCAACAACGTTTAAGTTTACAAAACCATGTTCTTCAATGTAAAGGGAGATCATCTCCCCACATTTAGAACAGCTTATCCCTTCAATTGGATCAAGATCAATGGTCACGAAGCCATTTGAAATGGCCCATTCTACAGCATCTCGGATGCATTTTGCCTCTTCGTGCAGCTCAAAATAATCATACATCATCGCTACTGAAAGAATTGTAGCCATTGGGTTGGCTATATCTAAGCCAGCTGCTTGTGGGTAGGATCCATGAATCGGTTCAAACATCGCATTTGAACTTCCAATTGAAGAGGAGGGAAGCAGACCAATTGATCCACCTAAAACACTTGCCAAATCTGATATAATGTCTCCAAACATATTTTCGGTAAGAATTACATCGAATTGAGATGGGTTCAGTACCATTTGCATTGCTGCGTTGTCTACGAATAAATAATCGACTTCAACCTCTGGGTAATCAGCAGAAATCTCCTGAACCACTTTTCTCCAAAGTCTGGATGTTTCCAATACATTGGCTTTATCAACCAATGTTAACTTTCCGCGTCTGCCTTTCGCTGCTTGAAAGGCAGGTACTGCAATCCGTGTAATTTCGTCTCTTGTATAAATGCAACCATCCGAAGCGGTATTCCCATCTTTGCTTAGACTTTTTTCTCCGAAGTAAATTCCTCCAGTCAGCTCTCGATAAATAATTAAGTCAACTCCCGAAATACGGTCCGCTTGTAACGGAGATTGGTCGATCAACTGATTTTGAACTTCAAGTGGTCTGATGTTACTGAATAGCTCAAGTTCTTTCCTTAAAGCTAATAGGCCTTGCTCCGGTCTTACTGCTGCAGAAGGGTCGTTGTCATATTTCGGATCACCAATTGCTCCCAAAATCACCGCATCTGATTGTTTGCAAGAGTGTAAAGCTTCCTCACTTAATGGTTTGCCTGTCTGATCAATACTCGATGCACCAATTAATTGATGGTCTAACTCAAATGAGTGACTGAATCGTTGATTAACAGATTCAAGTACTTTTAACGCTTGGCTCACGATGCCAGGCCCTATGCCGTCTCCTTTTAATATAGTTATCCGCTTTTTCATAAGTTGATTATTGATCTTGCTTGTTCGAAATCTGCAATTTCATCTCGCATGTTTATTAAGTACTCTGTTTCTGTTGTGCCGCTTAATAGCAGCTGTTTCTTTAAGGCGGGGATTTCAAACGGAAACTTTATAGTTCCTGATGAAATTGTTTGATCCTCTAAATTGATCTGAATCTCTTGACTGATGTTAAGTTCAGCTAGTAAAGCAAGCACTTGCTTTGTGTTAAGTTGGATGGGTAGAATCCCATTATTATAAGCGTTGCCTTTAAAGATGTCAGCGAATTCACTACTTACAATGGCTTTAATTCCGTAGTCGATTAACGCCCAAGCTGCATGCTCACGAGATGAGCCACAGCCAAAGTTATTTCCCGCAATAAGAATGCTGTTTCCTTGCTGTTTAGTAGTGATTGGAAAATCATAAGATTCCTTACCGTTCTTGTCATATCTCCAATTTGCAAACAAATGTTTCCCAAATCCAATTCGATCTGTAGCTTTTAGAAATTTTGCTGGAATGATTTGGTCAGTATCAATATTGTCGTGCATGAGCACATACGCCTTTGAGTTAATTTTGTCGATCATGAGATGTAGTCTGTTAGTTCAGTTATTTTTCCTTCTAATGCGCAAGCGGTGGCTAGTATAGGACTGGCAAGAAGGGTTCTAGCACCATCTCCTTGTCTTCCTTCAAAATTTCTATTTGAAGTAGATACACAAATTGCCCCTGAAGGGATTTTGTCATTGTTCATCGCTAAGCATGCTGAACAGCCTGGTTCTCGAAACTCGAATCCAGCATCTGTAAAAATTTTAGCTATTCCTTCGTCAATTGCTTGTTGCTCAATCGACTTAGATCCAGGAACTACCCATGCATGCACATGGTCTGCTTTTTTGTGATCTTTCACGATCTCGGCAGCTGCTCTTAAGTCTTCAATCCTGCTGTTTGTGCAGGATCCGATAAAGACATAGTCTACCTGCTTGCCAAGGATGTTGTCAGATGATTTGAAGCCCATGTATTTCAATGACTTCTTAGAATTGAATTTAGAATCGCCAACTTTATTATGCAATGAAATAGCGGTATCCGGAGACGTTCCACAGGTAATCATTGGACCAATTTCGGATGCATTAAAAAGATGGGAGGAGGAGAATTCCGCGTAATAGTCAGAATACAGATGCTTCCATGTGTTTACTTGATGCATGGTTATTTCTGTTTTTGCCCCAACATAATCGATCGTTGTCTGATCAACGGCTATTAATCCTCCTCGTGCTCCCATCTCTATGCTCATATTGCATACGGTCATTCGTTCGTCCATGCTTAACGCACTTATGGTAGACCCTGTGAATTCTATAAAATGACCTGTCGCTCCTTTTGTTCCTAATTTTGAAATGATGTATAACACCAGATCTTTGGCAGTTGCACCTTTTTGCATCACACCATTAATCTCAATCTTCATTGATTTCGGTCGCTTCAAAATGAGGCATTGAGAAGCAAATACTTGCTCTACTTGGGTAGTTCCTATTCCGAATGCGACAGTACCAAATGCTCCGTGGGTAGAAGTATGGCTATCTCCACAAACAATAGTCATTCCTGGTTGTGTGATGCCTTGCTCTGGGCCTATTACGTGTACGATTCCCTGTTTCGGATGACCTACTCCGTAGTATTCAATGTTGTGTTCTGAGCAGTTCTTAATCAACATATCTACCTGATGTTTAGATAAAGCATCTTTAATTGGTTGATTTTGATTTTTAGTCGGAACATTGTGATCTGCCGTAGCTGTTACCAAGTTCGGACGAAAGACTTTGATTCCGCGTTCATTTAATCCTTCGAAGGCTTGTGGACTCGTTACCTCATGAATAAAATGTCGATCGATGTAAAGCACATCGTTTTCTTCATCTATTGACTTAACAACGTGCAGATCCCATATTTTGTCTAATAGTGTTTTAGCCATGATTAGATGGTTTTTAGGATTGATTTCAACTTTGTATCTGTGATTAAATTTTCCTGATCTGCTTCAAGCACAAAAAGCTCATAAGCCTTATTCAGCTTAGCTCCATTCAAGATGAATCCAAGTTTTTCCGCACAATGTTTTAAGGCAGCTCTTCCGCTGCGCGCTGTTAGGATGATCTTTGAATCTCCGGCACCTACATCTTCAGGGTTGATGATCTCATAGGTTTCTCTGTTCTTTAAAATTCCATCTTGATGGATTCCGGAAGAGTGGGCAAAAGCGTTTTCACCAACAATTGCTTTGTTTTTTTGAACTGGCATGTTCATTTTGTGAGCCACCATCTGGCTAATTGCAGTCAGTTGCCTGGTGTCAATATGATGGGTTAAGTCAATGTGCTCGTGCTGATTGATAATCATGACTACTTCCTCTAAAGAGCAATTCCCTGCTCGCTCTCCAATTCCGTTGATCGTACACTCAACTTGACGTGCGCCAGCAATTACACCCGAGATACTATTGGCAGTCGCAAGGCCTAAATCATTGTGACAATGGGTTGAAAGAATCGCCTGATCGATATTAGAAACGTTATTTCTTAAATAGTCAATCTTAGCCGCATACTGTTCAGGTAAACAATAACCAGTTGTGTCTGGAATGTTAATGATGGTAGCCCCATTCGAGATTACCGCTTCAACAACTCGCGCTAGAAATTCGTTATCGGTTCTTCCAGCATCTTCCGCGTAAAATTCTACTTCTGCGGCTTTATTTCTAGCATAGCTGACAGCACTTATTGCTCGCTCAATTACTTTTTCTCTAGTAGTTTTTAGTTTTTGAAATATATGAGAGTCTGATGTGCCAATTCCCGTGTGAATCCTAGAATGGCGAGCTGGTTTTAAAGCTTCTGATGCAGCATCTATGTCTGCCTCAACTGCTCTGCTTAACGCACAAATACCACTAGTAATTACAGTTTTAGAAATTTCATGAACTGCTTTGAAGTCCATTGGGCTAGAAATGGGGAAGCCAGCTTCAATGATGTCAACTCCTAAGCCATCTAATTCCTTAGCGACTTCAATTTTATCTTCCAATCCTAATTTGCATCCGGGGACCTGTTCGCCATCTCTAAGAGTTGTATCAAACACATACAATCGATTGTTCATTGTTCAGTTGTTTTGTTTAGATTTCCCCACAAAATTTTAAATTCGACACCTAAAATTCAAACAAAAGAAAACGGATGGTTAACATGTGTAACTCACATGGTTAGCTTCTGAAAGTCAACTACAGTAAATGATTAGAAAGAACTAAATTCATATGTCCAACCAGCCAAGAGCTCAATTATATCATTTGGTGAAGTCGCTTTCTAAATCTGAGAAAAGACACTTCAAACTGTATGCTAATCGAAATTTCTCGGGCAAGGAATTAAAATTTTTGAAACTTTTTGATGCCCTGGATAAAATGAAATCTCCAGAGGAGGACAAATTAAGGGCTCAGTTTTCTGGTTTAAAACCATCTCAATTTTCAAACCTTAAGGCGCATTTATATGATCAGTTGATGATTAGTTTAAGGCTCCTACATCATATGGATCCGTCAATTCGTATTCATGAATTAATCAGCTTTGCACAAGTGTTATATGCTAGAGGGCTATACAGACAAAGCATCCATCAGCTAGATAAAGCGAAAGTATTGGCGATGGATCAACGTGATAATGTTGCTTTACTGGAGATTATCGAATTTGAAAAGCAGATTGAAAACAGGCACATTACTAGAAGTTCTACAGATCGAGCAGAAATGATAATAGGACAAGCTGCAGAAATTAGATCTGGTTTAATAGAGGAGGGGATGTGGTCTGATTTGTCGCTTAAGATGTACGATTACTATTTAAAGCAGGGTCATGCTAAAAACAAAGCGGAATATCAGGACTTGAATAACTTCTTTAATGAGCATCTGCCAAAAGGAGAATTTGAGATGGGTACAAGAGGTGAGGTGTACAAATATCAGAGTTATGTCTGGTTTTACTTTATTACTCAAAACTTCCCAAAATGCTACTTTTTTGCTCAGAAATGGATTAAAACCATCGAAAAGAGTCCAAAACTGCTTAAAAACGAGCCAGAACTATACTTGAAAGGAGTGCATAATGCATTGTCGAGTTTGTATTATTGTAATGCCCCTGACCGTTTTCAGCAACAGTTTATTCAATTCGAAAACTACGTTGAGAGATTAGAACTAAAAGATAAAAACGTAGACAAAATTTGTTTCGTGTATTTGGAGACTGCACGGATGAATTCTTACTTTTTAAAAGGTGATTTTTCAAATGGAATTAAATATTTAGAAGAATTTATTCCGCAGCTGGAACAACGAGAAGGTTCGTTAGACATGCACCGAAATATGGTGTTTTGGTATAAAGTGGCATGCATGTACTTTGGGGCTTCGGCCTATAAAGAGTGTATTCATTATTTAAATAAGATCATTAATTCTACAGGATTTAACTTGCGGGAAGATGTTCAATGTTTCGCTCGAATCCTTAACCTAATTGCCCATTATGATTTAGGAAACGATGATTTAATCGATTATCAGATTCGATCTACTTACCGTTATCTATTAAAGATGGATGACCTACAGAAGGTGCAAAAACTGGTTATGAAGTTTTTGAAAAACTCAGTATTCATGGATCGATCAGATCTAAAACAACCCTTTATGCAGTTACGAGCGGACCTTGATGTTGCTTTAGAAGATAAGCATGAATGGCGACCATTGCTTTACTTAGATCTTCATTCTTGGCTGACCAGTAAAATTGAAAAAATTCCGGTGGAGCAGGTAATTAAAGAAAGGCAAATAGGAAAGAGATAATTAATAATACGGATAACGTTATTGAATTTTGTCTCCATGAATTTCATGTCCCCAATTATAACCGAACTGGCTATTGGACTCGCAAATTGTTACATGATCATTTATAAACCGCACTCCGCTTGCGTATTGTACTCTTCTCTCTTCATCGGTTCTACTAGGAGATGGGTCACAGTTAAAACTGATTGATTTGTCGGGAGCATAGTTGATTTGAATCAAATAATTCTTTGAATCATCCTGGTAAGTTACGTTTCCGAGATAATTATATGTTGTGTCGAAATCAAATGGGCTGCCAGTTTCTGACCATTCTCGGACACTGAAAGCGTAATTCCCTGCGTATTTAGCACGCTCGTTATCATATTTTTTGCAAGAACAAAAAACAATAGTTGATACTAAAAGTATTACAAGAGTTCTAGCTAATTTCACCGTAACACAATGTAATTAAATGACACTTGAAAAGAAAACGCTTTTAACGAACGGTGTAGTTTAAAGAGAAATCGGTGAAATCAATTATAATTTCTTAAAGAAACTGCTAGTTCATGATTGTAGCTCTTTGTGCTTTTACTTTATCACTTGCTAAGAATTCATCATATGGCATTAGCTTATCCATAAATCCTTTCGGGCCGATCTCCACAATTCTGGTTGCTACTGTTTGCGTTAACTCATGATCGTAAGTCTTAAACAACATGGTTCCTTTGTAGTCAGCCATACCGTTGTTTAAAGCGGTAATTGATTCCAGATCGAGGTGATTGGTAGGTTCGTCCAACATAATCACGTTAGCGCATGCTAGCATAGTCTTGGACAACATACATCTAACTTTTTCCCCACCGGAAAGTACGGATGCAGATTTAAAACTCTCTTCGCCAGTAAATAACATTTTACCTAAGAAGCCTCTGATATATACTTCATCCTTGTTTTCAGAATAACGTCTTAACCAATCGATCAGGTTGTCTGAAGTGTCAAAGTACTCGCTGTTATCGTTAGGAGAATAGGTATGTGTTATCGTTTGTCCAAATTCAAAAGTTCCTGAATCTGGTTCTAGTTCACCAGATAGAATTTTAAATAAAGCGGTAACCGACATGCTGTTGTCAGCAAGGAATGCAATTTTATCACCCTTCGTAACATTAAGATCGAAATCCTTAATAAGAACTTCTCCGTCTAACGTGTAATTCAAGTTTTTTACGTGAAGAATCTGATCTCCAGCAATTCTTTCTTGTGTAAATATGATGGCAGGATATCTTCTACTTGAAGGTTGAATATCGTCAACGTTAATTTTGTCGAGTAGCTTCTTTCTACTTGTTGCTTGCTTAGACTTGGATGCGTTTGCACTAAACCTAGTAATGAATTCTTGAAGTTCTTTTCGTTTCTCCTCGGCTTTCTTATTCTGATTTGCCTTCTGCTGTGCAGCTAATTGACTAGATCGATACCAGAATGTATAATTCCCAGTGAACACCTTAATTTTTCCAAAGTCAATATCCGCAACATGCGTACAAACTGTATCTAGGAAGTGTCTATCGTGAGATACTACAATTACCGTGTTCTGAAAATCTAAAAGGAAGTCTTCTAACCATGCGATGGTCTTCGTATCTAAATCATTGGTTGGCTCATCTAGAATTAGTAAATCTGGATTTCCAAATAATGCCTGAGCAAGTAAAACTCTTACTTTCAATGTCCCCTCTAATTCTTTTACCGCTTTGTGATGCTCTTCTTCTTTAATTCCCAGACCTGAAAGGAGTGATGCTGCATCAGACTCGGCATTCCAGCCATCCATTTCTGCAAATTCAGCTTCCAATTCAGATGCTTTGATACCATCAGCTTCAGAGAAATCAGGCTTTGCATAAATCGCATCTTTTTCTTGCATGAGGTCCCATAAAGTGCTGTGCCCCATCATAACCGTATTCAGGACAGAAAACTCATCAAACTTAAAGTGATCTTGGCTTAATACTGCCATTCGCTTGCCTGGTTCAAAATCAATCGAACCTGTATTCGCATCGATTTCACCCGAAAGAATCTTTAAAAATGTAGACTTACCTGATCCATTCGCACCAATTACACCATAGCAGTTTCCATGCGTGAATTTGATGTTTACTTCGTCAAACAGAATTCTTTTTCCGTATTGAAGTGAGATGTTAGTTGCTTGAATCATAACAATGCCTTTGAAATTTGGGTGCAAATGTAAGGGTTAATAGGGAAAAGAGAAAGGAAAGGGAATTTGGATTTTAGAATTGCGACTTACGATTTGGGAATTGTGTAGATCGTTAATTGAGATTTTTAATTCGTCAATCGTAAATCCTTTCTTATTTCATTCCTTTCTTGATGGCTTCAACCATTTCAAATACGGCAGGGCACACCTCAACGTTTTTCATGGTTAAGTTCAGCAATTGTTTTTGCTTCACCCGATCTGTATGCGGATACTCCTTACATGCTTTTGGTCTTACATCATAGATGGAGCAAGTGTTGTCGTCCCAAAGAAAAACACAGGGCATGGTTTTAAAAACGTAATCTTGATCTTCGTCCACACGGATGTATTTTTCAATAAAAGCCTGTGGTTTTAGCCTTAAATGCTTCGAAATACGCTGCACATCTTTATCCGTAATCCTTGGACCAGTTGTTTTGCAACAGTTGGCACAATCTAAGCAATCAATATGCTCAAATGCTTCATCATGAGCATCATGAAATATTCGATCTACTTCCTGATCTCTTTTAGACTTCAATTTTTTTACCAGGTTCAAATTTTCTTTTTGAGCCCTTTTAGCCGCAGCTTTATTTCCGTGAAGATCCATCACTTGGTCTGAGGTCTTTTATGCTTCCATCTCTTGTGACTCCATAACCAAAATTGGGGTTTTGCAAGAATGATTTCTTCCAATGCCTTAGTATGAGTCTCGGTAATCTCTCCTTCTGCTGTCTCTTTTGGGTTTTCAAAAAGGACGTTATACTTCATCGTATAGTGACCTCTTTTCACCTTCTCAATATGAGCATTGATGACAGGCAGGTCGTACGTTTTAGCGCTTTTCTCTGCGCCTAACAACACTCCAGTGTCTTGATTTAGGAAGGTAGTCCAATAAGCCGTTCTAGGATTGCTTGGTGATTGATCAGACCCCATAATAAAAGCTCTATACTTTCCTTCACTCGATTTTGCAAATTGACGAACCGCTTTAGCCATAGGAACCATTACTAAACCAAACTTTTCACGAGAGGTTCGCATCTTTTTATCAAAATACTTATTTGAAAGTGGCTTATAAATACCAATACCAACATGTTTGTGGTATAAGGGAACAGCAACAACGGATAATTCCCATGCGTTGTAATGTCCACCAACTACAATTACATCTTTGCCTTCGTCATAGTATTTGTCGATAAGTTCCGGATTTTGAATCACCATCCGCTTTTTCACCATTTTTTTTGATACGGTAAAGTTTTTGACACTTTCAACAATGATGTCACAGAAATGCTGGTAAAACTGTCTTTCAATTTTCCTAAGTTCTTTTTCTGAAAGGTGGGGCAGGGATCTTTCTAAGTTTCCTCGCACCACTTTTTTTCTATATCCGAAAACGAAATAAATCAATAAATAAAAGAAACTTGAAATACCAAGCAATAGCCATAACGGAAGAATGGACAATGGAAGAATGAAGATGTAATAAAGAATTTTGCTTCCCACTTGAGTTAAAACTAGCCTCAAAATTAAGTTAATTTCTTATTTTAAAATCAAAAGGCATCAAGTAAGGAGCTTGAGATTCATTTATTAGTACTAATTGCGTGCGAATCTTAGTTTATATTTGATCTACATTATCCAAACAATCGAATTGAGAAAGTTATTTTTCATAGTCACAGTTTTACTATTGACATTCTCTTGGTCTTCTTCTATGGCAGATCAAAAGGGAAAGATCGATTCAATTATCCAAGTTTTTCAAAATTCAGAGGATGATGCCAATAAGGTTGACATCCTTTTTGATGGTATTCCTTATTTAATGAACACGGAACCGGACACCGTAATTTACTTTGCTACTAAAGGTGCCTTATTAGCTTCGAAATACAATCGACCGAACAAGAAAGTTAGGTTTGTTGCATTTATTGGAGATGCTTATTTCAGATTGGCCAAATATTCAGAGGCCTTAGAGCATTTGTTCAACGCTACTGAAATGGCTGAGGAAATGGGTAACGATGACGAAGTTGCCTATTTGGCAAACACCATTGGAAGTTTATACAGAGTGACGGGCAAATGGGATGAAGCGGAGACTTATTATAAGAAAGCTTTAAATCTTAGGGCGCTTCATAAGGATACGGCAGCTATGGCATCTTGTTATAATAATATTGGAATCGTTAATATGCTTCGTTCCGACTATGACATTGGAATGCACCAATGGGGAATGTCATTACAAATGAGAGTAGCTATTGGGGATTCGCTTGGCGCGGCTACCACTATGAGTAATATGGCGATGTATTATCGAGATATTGGAGAGACAACACTTGCCTTGGATTATTTGAACCGAGCAAGAAGAATTAAAACGGAAGCCGGAGATCTAATAGGTGAGGCATTGGCTTGTGATAATCTTGGAGAGCTTTATATGAAGCTGAAAGACTTTAAGAAAGGAGAGGAGTTCTATTTACTTGCATTAGAGAAAATAATTGAATCTAAGTCTAATCACTACATCAGTTCCGAATATGAGCACATTGCCAATTTTTATAAGATGTCTGGCGATTTTGAAAAGGCGCTTAACTACCTCGAGATTCATCAGGAGTTAGAGGCAGAGATTTTAAATGAATCTACCTTGAATAATATGTCTGCTATTAAGTCGGAGCATGAGGCTGAGAAAGCTCGGATGACAATTGAGAACTTGGAAATGTCAGCTGAAATGGCAAGAGAGAAGGAGCTGGCAAAATCGGAGAGAGATAGCATATTGTTCGTTGGATTGATCATTATTTTATTTGTGGTTCTGGTTTTTGCAGGGTTTGCCGTCTGGAAGTTCTTACAGAAGAAAAAGGATAACAGAATTATCTCTAAACAGAAGGCAGAGGTTGAGGAGCAAAGAAGAGTTGCCGAATTTCAAAAAGATGTTTTGTTCGAAAAGAATAGAGAGATCATGGATTCTATTAATTATGCCCAACGACTTCAGAGTGCTATTCTTCCTGATCTTGATGAGTATAATGAAGTTTTTAAAGAGGCTTTTATACTGTATTTGCCAAAGGATGTTATTGCAGGAGATTTCTATTGGATGCAACGAGTAAATGGAAAGACTTTTTTCGCTATTGCCGATTGTACAGGGCATGGTGTTCCAGGGGCAATGGTTAGCGTTGTATGTTCCAATGCATTGGATAGAGCGGTTAAAGAATTTAAGTTGAGTGACCCGAGCGACATTCTTACTAAGACATCAGAATTGGTAGAAGCAAACTTCTTGAATAGGGAAGGTGAAGTCAAGGATGGAATGGACATAGCTTTATGTTGTATGGACGACAAGACAAAATCTCTGAAGTATGCTGGGGCCAATAATAACCTCTATTTAATTTCTGAGGGAGAACTAATTGAATTCAAAGCGGGGAAACAGCCTATTGGAGCATTCGACTATGATTTTGGTTTTGAGACTCATGAAGTGACTTATAAAGAAGGAGATGCTATTTATCTTTTCACTGATGGATATGCAGATCAATTTGGCGGAGAAAAAGGTAAGAAGTTGAAATATTCAAACTTTAAAAGACTGTTACTAGAACAAGTGTCCACTGCTATGTCAGATCAAGAATCCATTTTTGCCAATACAATTACCGAGTGGCGTGGAGATTTAGAGCAGGTTGATGATATCTGTCTAATGGGTGTAAGGTTGTAGGTACGGAAGAAAGATTACAGGGAAACGAGCTTTCTGTGTTCCTTTTATCAATGCTTCTGTCCTTAAAGCATTCAATCCTTGAATCCTTCTATCATTCCTTTACTTCAGACCATGTTATGATAAACGTTGGAAACGTCATCATCTTCTTCCATTTTTTCTAGCAATTTCTCAACTTCTTCAGTTTGTTCTTCGTTGAGTTTTTTAGTAGTTGTTGGAATTCGTTCGAACCCTGATTCAATAATCTCCCAAGATTTAGATTCAAGTTCTTTCTGAATAGATCCGAAATTTGGAAAGTCGCCATAAATCATGATGCTTCCATCTTCTTCATCTTTAAAAACTTCTTCTGCACCACAATCAATTAATTCGAACTCTAATTCTTCCAGGTCAAATTCTTGATCGGTTATTTTAAAATGACATTTTCGTTCAAACATAAACTCAACAGATCCACTAGTGCCCATGGTTCCACCATTTTTACTAAAAGCGGCTCTAACATTAGCAACAGTTCTGTTGTTGTTATCGCTTGTGCATTCTACAAACAAAGCAATTCCGTGAGGAGCATAGCCTTCAAAGTTTACCTCATCATAGTTAGCAGTGTCCTTGTCGGTGGCTTTCTTAATGGCTCTATCAACATTGTCCTTTGGCATGTTGATGGCCTTAGCATTTTGAATTACAGCTCTTAATCGAGAATTTGAATCAGGATCTGGACCACCTTCTTTTACTGCAATTACGATGTCTTTTCCAATTCTACTGAATTGTTTGGCCATTTTTGACCAACGCTTCATTTTTCTCTCTTTTCTAAATTCAAATGCTCTACCCATTTCTCTGTCGTTTTAACGGTTACAAATTAAGTAATTCTCTGTCAAAATTCAATACAGAAGTCATCCTTTCGAATTCTTTGCTGTAAGGAGCCTTTATTTCAATTTCATTTCCGGAAGGCAGCATCAATTCCAATTTGGTTGAGTGAAGCATCATAGTTCCCATATTCCATCGTTCGAGAAATAATCTGTTTTGTTTATTACAACCATGAGGCCGGTCACCAATTATCGGATGGCGAAGGTGGTTGAGGTGCTTCCTAATTTGATGCATTCGCCCAGTCTTTGGAGATAAAAGAACAAGACTATACCTAGATGTACTGAAGTTGCCAAAGGGGATTTGGAGCTCTGTGTGTTGCAATAATTCAAAATTAGTTTGAGCAGATTGTTCATCCCCGCTATCATTAACTAATGGCTTGTCAATCACACCCGATTCATCTATATAGCCTCTTACTATAGCAACATAGGATTTTTGACTTGTTTGCAATGCCGACTGAAATGCAGCCGTTAGTTCTAAGTTTTTAGCAAAGAGTAATACTCCTGAAGTCTTACGATCAAGCCGATGAATTGGATTTATTCGTTGACCTAGTTGGTCTCTCAGAATTTGAAGCGCAAACTGATCCGTATTTGTGACTAATTTACTTCGATGAACAGCCAGACCGTGAGGTTTATTGATAGCTACTAAATCATCGTCCTCGTAAAGAACTTCAAGCATTTAGAAGAAAGTAGACTTAACGCTTATTGCGTTCACAATTAATGCAGGAACTTTATCATCATTTGTGATAATTCCTTGAGCAAATTTATTCAAGCTAATTACTTGCCCCTCATTATTAACGGAAATCGCAATCATGTTTCCTTTAATTTTTTTACAATAGTCCAAAGACTTAGTGGTGAAAGATCCACTTCCAGCCATAAGCTTAGTCTTGTATTCAATCTCATTTTTCTTCAGCTGACGGGCTACAATAGTCATGTTAGTTTGAATCTTTCGAGATAACATGTTATCAGTCTGCGAAGGTGCAACTAGATGAATTTCAGCATCAAAAAGACGAGCCATGTAGGTTGCGATATTCATGATTTGTAGGCTTTCTACACCTACATCTACCGGGAATACAATTTTATCAACTGTACTAACCACCACGTCTGCCTGAATAATCAAGAAGGGAAGGTTTGTACTAAGTACTACTTTCATAGCGAAAGAACCAAGCACTTTCTGCATTCCTTTAGCACCATGCGTTCCAAGAATAACTAGGTTAGAGTCAACTTTCTTAGCTGTTGAAGCAATATCATCAAATATGTTACCCGTTTTAACACTCCCGCCCAATTTTACATTAGGGTTCTTTGCTTTACAAGCCTTAATTATCTCAATCAATTTAGCTTTAGCTGCGTCCTTTTCCGATTCCTTCTTAACGATGTGAACTAAATAAACTTCGGCTAATGATTTCTTAGCCAAATTAACTGCATACTTAAGCGCAGCATCTCCTACTTCAGAAAAATCATGTGGTACAAGGTAATTTTGTTTGCTTTGATTGCTCATTGAATCTGGTTGAATAATTATAGCTCATTAAATATAATCATTTGAACTTATTTTAACATGCAAAATTGAACAGGATATCAAACGCGCGATCTTAATAAACTACAAATTTATGTCGATTGAACGGCTATTATTGAAGACTAACGCGAATAATAGGGCATTTGATTTGTTGCAGACACGCTGTAAAAATAAGTTCAAAGCTTGGTAGATTTTTACAAATTTTTGACCCAAATTTACAAACAGGTGAACATTTCAATGAATACTTTTGTAATAGATATATGAGCGTAAAGGACAGATATAAAGAAATTAGAATGAGGTCGGTTGATCTTTGTGCTCCGTTAGAGACAGAAGACTTTGTTCCTCAGTTAGCGATTCACACAAGTCCTACTAAATGGCATTTGGCACATACTACGTGGTTTTTTGAACAGATGATTTTGAAAGAATATGTTCGGGATTATCAGGAGTGTAATAAAGACTATAACTTCTTATTTAATAGTTACTACAATATAGTTGGGGATCGAGCATTAAGAGTAGAAAGAGGATCTTCCAGACCAACGGTATCTGATGTTTACAAGTACCGAGAGCATGTGGATTTAGCGATGGAAGCGTTTCTATCTGGTTCAGTTAGTGAAGAAGTAAAGGAGCTGGTGGTCTTAGGATTAAATCATGAACAGCAGCATCAAGAGTTATTAATAACGGATTTAAAATTTACGTTTAGCAAGAATTCAACCTTTCCTGTTTATTTGAAAAATGGTTCTAAGGTGAGCTCAAGAAACAACTCTTCAGGCTGGGTTAAGACTGAAGAAGGAGTATATGAAATAGGAAGCAAGGGAGATAAATTTTACTTTGATAATGAGCTTAACATGCATAAAGTTTATTTAGCTGATTTCGAAATCTCAAAAGCGTTGGTTACCAATGGAGAATTTATTGAATTTATTGATGCAGGTGGATATTCGGATTTTAATTTGTGGCTAGACGAAGGATGGTCTTGGGTAAATGAAAATAACGTTAATGCTCCGCTCTATTGGCACAAGATTGATAATGTATGGCATTATTATACGCTTGGAGGATTGATGCCGGTTGAAAAAGATGCAATTCTTAGCCATGTTAACTTCTACGAAGCTTCGGCATTTGCATTTTGGAAAAAAATGCGGCTACCTACCGAATTTGAATGGGAAATTGCCTCTGATCAGTTTGAATGGGGAGAAAGATGGGAGTGGACCAACTCAGCTTATTTGCCGTACCCAGGTTTTAAAATAGCCGCTGGAGCAGTAGGAGAGTATAATGGTAAATTCATGATAAACCAGATGGTTCTTAGAGGGAGCTCAATTGCAACGGCAGAAGGACATAGTAGAAAAACGTATCGTAATTTTTTCCATCCTCACTATAGATGGCAATATTCAGGAATAAGATTAGTGAAATGAGTCAGTTTTTAAAAGACGTATATGCTGGGCTAAGTTCAGAACCAAAAACTTTGTCGTCAAAGTACTTTTACGATGAAGTTGGAGATGACCTGTTTGTGAAAATCATGAACATGCCGGAGTATTATTTGACAAATTGTGAGTTTGAAATTTTTTCAGAACAATCTTCTTCTATTATCTCAGCTTTCAATATGAAAGAGGAGTTTGATTTGATTGAACTTGGGGCCGGAGATGGTACTAAAACAATTCAGTTGCTTAAGGCTTTGAATGGAAGTATTCAGTATCAGTATAGTCCAGTAGATATTTCTGAAAACGCTTTGGAAGGCTTGAAAGCTCGATTAAATAAAGAACTGCCTTCAGTTAAGGTGGCTAAGCAGCAAGGAGAGTACTTCGAAGTATTGGGGCGGATAAAGAGCGTGCAAAAACCCAAAGTTGTTTTGTTTTTAGGTTCAAATATTGGGAACCTAGAAGATGCTGATGCTAAGAATTTCATTTCGTTGCTATCTGATTCACTTAACATAGGCGACAAGTTGTTAATCGGGATAGATTTAATTAAATCTTCTTCTATTGTTTTGCCAGCCTACAATGATGGTCAGGGATATACTAGAGATTTTAATTTGAATTTGTTAGATCGAATCAATCGAGAACTAGATGCCGATATAGAGATTAAGAACTTCAAACATGTACCGAGTTATACTTCGGAAGAAGGAATCGCTAGAAGTCATATCGAAAGTCTTTGTGACCAGACGTTCCATATTGCAGGGAAACAATTCAACTTGGTAAAAGGGGAGCAGATACGTACGGAGATTTCCAGAAAGTACAATGACGAAATCATGGAAGACATTATTAATGGGTCAGGCCTGAAAGTAATCAATAAATTCACCGATAATAAGAACTATTTCGCAGACTATTTGTTAGAAAAAAGATGATTGCAAAAACTCCTAAACCACCTTATTACACGGTTGTGTTTACTTCAACTAGGAATGATATCGATGATGGGTATTCAGAAATGAATGCGTTAACGGAGGAAATGGTTGAGCATTATCCCGGTTATTTTGGGAACGAATATTTCCGAGATGAAAATGGATTTGGAATTCATGTTTCTTATTGGAAAGACATGGAGTCTATAATGGAGTGGAAAAATGATGAGCTGCACAAAACAGCTAAAGAATTTGGAATTGAAAAGTGGTATACTGAATATAAAGTAAGGATTGCCAAGGTAGAATATGATTCAGAAATGTAAAAGATAAGTTATGAAAGCAGTTTGGAACAACGTAGTGATTGCGGAAAGCGATGAAACAATAGTTATTGAAGGGAATCATTATTTCCCAAGAAATTCAATAAACGAAGAGAATTTCTCTGAATCAGATACTCATTCTGTTTGTCCTTGGAAAGGAACTGCATCTTACTTCTCTGTTGAAGCTGGTGGAGAAACAAACAAAGATGCTGCTTGGTATTATCCTTCAGCCTCAAAATTAGCTGAGAAATTCGAAGGTTACGTGGCCTTTTGGAAAGGTGTTGAAGTTATTGATTAATAGCTGTTTAAGAGTTCGCAGATTGCATTGATTTCATTTTCTGAATTGTGATAGTGAAATCCAAACCGTAAGAATTCGCCACGCTCAACAGCAATCACCTGGTTTTCCGCCAAATAATTGACAAGACCTTTTTGATTTTGGATGGAAACAATGCCCACTTTTTCCCTTGCGCTGGGTTCGCCAACCAATTTAAATTTGTCGTGATCAAGGTTCTCAATAAAAGAGGATACTAGATTTTTACTATGAGCTTCAATCGCTTCTTTTCCGATTTCAAGCTTGATTTTTAACGCTGCATTTAATAAAAGTAGATTGTGAAATGGTAGATGTCCTGGCTCATAGCTATGAATATCTCGTTTAAATAAGAACTCATCATTTATCATCCTAAAACTGTTTCTTCCTCCAACAACTGGCGAGAATTCATCTAGAAACTCCTGTTTACAACACATGGTGCCAGAGCCATAGCCTCCGTTCATCCATTTGTAGTTACTGCTGATAATAACATCCACCGGCAACGATGAGAATTCATAATTGAATACACCCATGCTTTGGGTGGTGTCTAGAATGAAAACAATGCCCAATTCTCTACATTTCTCTCCAATCGCTTTTGCGTCTAGTAAATAACCTGTCATATACTGGACGTGGCTTAGGGCAAGCACTTTAGCAGTCGTTTTGGCTAATGCTTCCAGCACTATCTCGGTGCTAAACGCTCCTGAGGGGATGTAAGAGATTTCAAATTCGTTAAGTGTAAATGGAAGGTTTACCGATGGATAATCTCCTTCATAGAGCAATACTGAGTTGCGAGTCGGTAGCAAAGAAGCTATTATACCCGATAATCCGAAACTGAAATTTGGAATAAATGCAACTTCCTTTGATGAAGCACCTAAAAATGTTGAAGTCAATTCTTTCGTTTCATAATAACCTATCTGCTCGTAATCAGCATAAGCTTTTTCAGGGTTTGAAAGTTGACCAATATGAAATTTATCTAGAAGTTCTTTTCCTTGTTTAGTAATGATCCCAGCGGCTGGAGTGTTTACGTATATCAGTTTATCCATTCTCATTTAATTACGTTTTGAATATAAATAAACTTTAGTGATAACTTCTTGTTATTGGCACAAGAACTAATTCAGATTATCTTTGATATCAATGGCTCAAGCAGAAAACACAATTAAACCGTGGAAAAAGAAACTTCATGAAGTAATTTATGAAGCTGATACTCCTTTGGGTAAACTGTTTGACGTTGCGCTATTGATTGCCATTTTTCTAAGTGTAGCAGCAGTAATGTTGGAAAGCGTAGAATGGATTAGCGTAAAGTATAGGACCGAACTGTTTATCGCAGAATGGGCGTTTACCATTTTTTTCTCGGTAGAATATGTACTGCGAATTATAGCAGTTAAAAAGCCTTTCCGCTACATTCTTAGCTTCTATGGAGTTATAGATTTACTTTCTATTATACCTACTTACTTAGGTCTATTCGTTACCAATGCATCTTTCCTAAGAGCAATAAGAATCATTAGACTTTTGAGAGTGTTCAGGATTTTCAAATTAGCACGATACATGTCTGAAGCAAAAGTACTGATGCAGGCATTAAAAGCGAGTAGAGCAAGAATACTAGTTTTTCTATTTGGGGTAATGGTTATGGTGACGATTATGGGAACCATTATGTATATCATAGAAGATTATGAAGACACAGCCTTTACAAGTATACCAAGAAGTATCTACTGGGCAATCGTTACGCTGACAACCGTTGGTTATGGAGATATTAGTCCTCTAACGGCAGCTGGTCAGGCGCTTTCATCGATCCTAATGGTTATGGGGTATGCGGTAATAGTTATATCCGGTGTTTTTGTAGGGGCTGAGGTAAGAAATGTAAGCTCTTCAAATGTTGTTTCTACACAGGCTTGCCCAAGTTGCTCTAAAGAAGGTCATGATCCTGACGCGGAATTCTGCAAGTTCTGCGGGGAATCTTTATAACAAAAAAAATCCCGCCATCCAATGAGTGGAGACGGGATTAATAATTCTAAAGTCAATTTTATTGATTAGCGCTATACCTTTTCTTTTGATTAAGTAAGAACGGCTTTAAGTTTTGACCGTGACGTTTGTATTTACCTACGCCTAGGTTTGCCGCTTTACTCAAGTACAATGAAGCTTGGGAGTAATCATCCATCCAAAGGAAACAGTGCGCAATGTTACAGAACATAGCAGCCGTTACTTTTTTGTTGATTCTCGCTTTTTTATTCTTCGTATCAGACTGGCTTAAGATTGCTTGGTACTGACTTACTGCAGTTCCAAAATATTCTAATGCAGCATCTTTTTCTCTGTCATCAGCTAATTGCAACAGACCATCTTGAACACTTTGATATGCTTCTAGTACATCCGTGTAATCATGGTTTCTATCTTTAGCAGTGTAGATTTCAATGGTTCTTGACCTTGTTGGGAAACCTATATCATCAGCTAACATTGCGTTAAGTTTTGATATAATACCATTGATAACATCCTTTTGTCTTTTATTCCAAAACGTTTCTTCATTGTCCATCCACCAGATTTTCAACTCGTAAACAGATTTGAACTTCGGAGAAGAAGCTGACTGATATCCATTTGAAGATGCAAGAATTTTATCCATGATCACAGATCCATCTTTGTCCTCTATCTTAACTTGAACAGGATGTCTGAACTTGATACTATAAGTCCAGTCTCCAGCAGAACTTTTACTTTCTTTGATTTTACCTTTGTCAAAGCCTCTAAATCCTAAAGTGATTTTTGCACCGCTTTCAGATCGATTCATTCCAGGGATGCTCACCATATTTGCTATTGCATCTGTTTCGATGTCAGCAGTTAAGAAAGGTGGAGCTGGATCTGGGGTACAAGGGCAAGAGCCGTACACTTGATTTGCCGGTTTTACAGCATTTGTATCACCTGCAGCAACCCTTTTTTCGTAGGCGGCCATTGCGGTGAAGTAGTTTCTATCTATTCCGTTCTTCGCATCGTTCCATGCCTTCATGGCAATTTCACGTTCTTCTCGAACTTTAGCTAATCTAGCTTCATACCAAGTAACAGAATCTGCGTTTCGTTGATCAAAATCCTGAGTAACGGATACCGAAAACTCTTCTGTTCCACTTTTAAAGGGGTTAGAAGGAAGTTGGATGTAAGTGAAAGATACTTTTTCATCTTTCATGTTTTGGGCTGTGGCACCGATCGTAAATGAACCTAAGGCGACAAGCAAGAGTATTTTTGTTTTCATTTTAATTCAGCTTTAATGAATGAATTTAACATTTTAACCAAGACATTACTAAAAGTATGCCAGATTAAAAGGGCAAAGCTGAAAGTCGAAAGTTGAAAGTGGTTAAAGTGTTGCGGGAGAGTAGTGCTGACAAGAGAATAGGAAAGTGGAATAACTTTTAAAATTATTGACGCAAATCAATTAACGCACACGAATTTTTTCGCCAACATTGAGAATCTTCTTAGATGAGATGCTATTTAAGCCACAGATTTTATCTACTGTAGTTCTATAATGTAATGCCATGGCATATAATGAATCGCCTTTCTTAATGGTGTGCCATTTATGCTCCTTTGCTTCCTTAGCTTCTTGGGCAATCTGTTCGGGAGTTTTATTCTTTGCCGCAACAAACCTCTTTTTGGTGCCGTCAATTTTACGATAGTCAAACAAGCCTTTGTGAACGATCAAATTTTCTGTCTTTAAAGTTCCAGTCTTGAAATCGATGATTTCTTCTGGATCGATAGGACTGTGGAAAAATCTCACTTCAAAATGGAGGTGCGCTCCTGTAGACCTTCCGGTACTCCCGCCTAGGCCTAACACATCTCCAGCTTTTACTCTTTGGTTGATTTTGGCATCTAGCCTTGAAAGGTGCGCGTAATACGTTTCCAAACCATTATAATGTCTTACTATCGCCAAATAGCCAAATCCAGCTGCATTGAATTTTGCATAACGAACGATCCCATCAAAAGCGGCCCTAACGGTGTCGCCAGTTTCCAAATCCATATCAACTCCATAATGAAATCTTCTACCTCTCATTTTAAAAGCAGAGGTCATTGGAGCTTTAGATGGAAGACAGAAGTTGCTATAATTTGAATCTGTGGTACAAAGCCAAATCGAATCATTCAAAATACTCATGTCATTATCGTAATTGAACGTCACTTCATTTTGCCAATCGACTTTCAAGTTTGTTCCATCGATTTTAGAAGCAATCTCAGGACTCATAATTCCATTGAAATTGAGCGCGTGGCTATATTCCCAGGTCCTATCAGCAAAGAGATAAATAGTATCGTTACCATTTATTAGCGTATCAATAACCTGACGTTTGTCCTGCCCGAATACCATCAACGGTAATAAAAGAAATAATAACAGTGTTTTTTTCATTGAAACAAATGTAGGGGTTTCGCTTGTTTTTCAAGAGAGGATCTTATTGTACTTAGTAACAATGGCTTTTGAATAAGCCTACTTGAGTTTTGAAATTGTTAATAAGATGTTGATTTCCAATTCACGATAATTTGTTATGCACGCATACAATTCAAAAAGTAATTTTACTTTTGTCAAATCACTTAAATCAACACATTTTTCTACATGGAAATCAAAAAAATACTTGTTGCGAATAGAGGAGAGATCGCAATTAGAATTTTTCGGGCTTGCACCGAGTTAAACATCAAAACAGTAGGAGTTTTTACCCATGAAGACCGCTATTCTCAACATCGATATAAGGCAGATGAAGCCTATCAAATTGGAAATGACGATGAGCCTTTAAAACCATATTTGAACATTGATGCAATTGTTGAAGTTGCAGTAAGAGAAGGTGCGGATGCGATTCATCCGGGGTATGGGTTTCTTTCGGAAAATTCAGAATTCGCAAGAGCTTGTGCAGACAATGGAATCATTTTTATCGGCCCTCGCCCAGAAGTAATGGACGCGCTAGGAGATAAAGTGGCTGGGAAGAAAATTGCGAAGAAATGTGGCGTTCCAATTATTGAATCAAACAAGAAGAAATTAACGAGTGCTAAAATAGCATTGGCCCAAGCTGCGGAAATAGGATATCCAGTAATGTTGAAAGCAGCAGCTGGTGGAGGTGGAAGAGGTATGCGTGTTATTCGCGAGCCAGAAGTTCTAGAAGGAGCGTTTGATGAAGCAAGAAGAGAGTCTAAAAACGCTTTTGGAGATGACACTATGTTCCTAGAGAAGTTTGTAGAAAATCCGAAACACATTGAAATCCAGATAGTAGCTGATAACCACGGTACAATTAGACATCTATTCGAACGAGATTGTTCTGTGCAAAGACGATATCAAAAAGTAGTAGAGGTTGCTCCGTCCTTCGGATTAAAACAAGAAACGAAAGACAACTTGTACCAGTACGCGTTGGACATTGCAAAAGAGGTTGATTACAACAATGTCGGTACAATTGAATTCCTGCTAGATGAGGACGATAGCTGTTACTTTATTGAAGTAAACCCACGTATTCAAGTAGAGCATACTGTTACAGAAATGGTAACAGGAATTGATTTAATTAAAACTCAAATTTTCGTTGCTGGCGGTTATCGATTAGAAGACCAGCAAATTAAAATCTACGATCAAGAATCCTTAAGTACAAATGGCTACGCGATGCAGTGTAGAGTTACAACAGAGGATCCAGAACAAGATTTCAAACCAGATTATGGTACAGTAACTACTTATAGAAGTGCCGCTGGATTTGGTATTCGATTAGATGTAGGTTCTGTTTATCAGGGAGCAAGGGTGAGTCCTTTCTTTGATTCGATGTTAGTAAAAGTATCGGCCCAATCTAGAAGTTTAGAAGGTGCCACTCGAAAAATGACAAGAGCACTCCGTGAATTTAGAATTCGTGGGGTAAAGACCAATATCAAGTTTTTAGAAAATGTCATTAATCACAAAACCTTTATAGGAGGGAAAGTAACGGTAAACTGGATACAGAATACCCCTTCATTATTTAAGATTAAGGAGCCGCTTGATCGAGCAAGCAAGATTGTGTCTTACCTAGGGGAGGTTATCATTAATGGTAATCCAGATGTGAAGTTTGTAGACAATACGAAAGTTTTTACTCAGCCTAAGATTCCAGCTTTTGATCCTAACGCAACGTTCCCGAAAGGAACCAAAGACATGCTAACGGAAATGGGTCCAGAGAAATTCTGTGCTTGGCTTAGAGACGAGGAAAAGATTCATTATACCGATACCACATTTAGAGATGCTCATCAATCGTTATTAGCAACGAGAATGCGAACTTTCGATATGTTGAAGGTGGCAGAAGGCTTTGCTAAAAACCATGCGAATACCTTTAGTATGGAAGTTTGGGGTGGAGCAACTTTTGATGTTTGCATGAGATTCTTACATGAGAACCCGTGGAGGAGATTAAGAGAGTTAAGAGAAGCAGTGCCGAATATTCTATTCCAGATGTTGCTGAGAGGTTCTAACGGTGTTGGATATACTGCATATCCTGACAATCTGATTGAAGCATTTGTAATCAAAGCATGGGAAAATGGAATGGACATCTTCCGAATTTTCGATTCTTTGAACTGGGTAGACGCAATGGCTCCAAGTATTGAATACGTTAGGACTAAGACTACTGGAATAGCTGAAGCAGCGATTAGTTATACTGGAGATATCCAAGATCCAAATAAGACGAAATATACCCTGAGGTACTACTTGCAGCTGGCAAAGGATTTAGAGAATGCAGGTGCACATATGATTGCCATTAAAGATATGGCCGGATTGCTAAAGCCGTACGCTGCAACAGAACTTGTTACAGCATTAAAGGAAACGGTTAAAATTCCAATTCATTTGCATACACATGATACGTCATCATTGCAGCCAGCAACTTACCTAAAAGCTATAGAGGCTGGGGTAGATGTAGTTGATGTTGCTTTGGGTGGGTTGTCAGGATTGACATCACAACCAAATTTCAATTCAATCGTTGAGATGATGAAGTTTGATAAGCGTGACCATAGTTTTGACATACCGAAGCTGAATCAATATTCAAATTACTGGGAAGACGTTCGTGAATTATATTATCCTTTTGAGTCTGGTTTAAAAGCTGGAACTGCAGAAGTATTCCATCATGAAATTCCAGGTGGACAGTATTCTAATCTTAGACCCCAAGCAAATGCACTTGGTTTGGGAGACCGATTTGAAGAAGTGAAGGAAATGTATGCTCAGGTGAATATATTGTTTGGAGACTTGGTTAAAGTAACTCCTTCTTCTAAAGTTGTTGGCGATATGGCCTTGTACATGGTTACGAATAACTTAACTCCAGATGAGGTATTAGAACGAGGTGACGAGATTTCCTTCCCTGAATCAGTTCAGAATTTCTTTAAAGGTGATTTAGGTCAGCCATTTCAAGGGTTTCCTAAAAAGCTCCAGAAAATTATTCTAAAGGACAAAAAGGCCATTAAGGGTAGGCCAAACAAGCATTTAGAACCAGTTAATTTTGATGAAGAATTTCCTGCATTTCAGAAGAAATTCCAGAGAGGGTTTGCCAGAAGCGTAGAATTTGAAGATTTCTTATCCTATAAGCTTTACCCGAAAGTATTTGAGCAAGTTTTCAAAATGTTTAAAGAGTTTGATAACGTTGCAGTAATTCCAACAAAGAACTTCTTCTATGGAATGGACCTGGGTGAGGAAACCATCATTGAAATTGCTCCAGGTAAAACGATAATTTGCCAATTGCTCTCCATTGGACATCCTAATGAAGACGGAATGCGAACTGTTTTCTTTAAAGTAAACGGTCAGACTAGAAACATTGAAGTATATGACAAATCTCTAAACGTAGAAAAAGTAGAGAATGTGAAGGCAGATCCAGCTGAACCTGGTCATGTAAGTGCACCTCTTCAAGGATTATTATCTAATATTTTCGTCAAGAAAGGTCAGAAACTGAAAAAGAACGATCCGATATTTGTAATTGAAGCCATGAAAATGGAAACGACTATTACTGCTACCGAAGATTCTGAGGTGAAGTCTATCGTACTGAAAGAAGGAACAATGGTAAACGCAGATGATTTAGTAGTGACAATGGCTTAATCGACTGTAATTAGTAATGTTTCTGCAGATGCAGTTCCTAAGTCACGTGCTTTCACATAAAAAAGTACGTAAGTGTTTGGCATGCTGAAATGAACAATTGAAGTGTCACCTGGATTCATCACAGAATTATAAGCTGGATTAAGCGCGTTACCCCCTTCTTCTACAATTGATAAGCTTAACATTTCATTATGACAGTTAATAAGAGTTAATGAGTCGGGTATTGTCAATTCAGTGGAGGAGTACTCTAAGCAAAGTTTCTCCGTACGTACATCTTTTTTGCATGAAGCCAGGAATATTAAAAGAAAACAGAATATGACTATTAATCTCATGTTTTCAAAACGTCCACAACTCCGATAAATTGCACTAAGTAAATGTAGTATTCGAAAATGTAGGAAAGCAGCTAGTAGAAATACTATCCGTTAGTAAGCCACCACCAGAATCTACCCAATCCTGATTTCTTAGGATTGATTTCTGCTTGTTTCTTTTCTTCGATGATTACTTTTTCGATTTCAACCTTTTCAGAAACCTTTTGTTTTTGAGCAGCTTTCTTCTTTTTGCCTTTAACTTGTTTTTGTTTTGGCTTATAGCTTTCCTCAAGTTTTTGCTTTGCAAAGTCTTGTTTTGATGGTCCTCGGTTTACATTGGATTTAGGCTTCTTTTTAACTTTAGCTTTTTTCTCTTCTGTTCCTGGTCCGTACTTGTGTTGCGGCTGACGAGGTTTACGTTCTTTCTTTTGACGTTTTGGCTGATCGGTAGTAGCTTCTTTTTTATCCTCACCTTCTTCGCCTTCAGCTACTTCCTTTACTTTAGGTTCTGGTAAATCTATTTTATCCACCACTTTAAAACCTTCTAGCGTAAGTTTAGGTGCTTTAATTAGTTCAGCTTCCTCTGGCTTTGGAAGATCAGGGAATTCAGGTTTAGGTTGACCAAGAATATCGCCAACGGTAACACCTTTATCTTTCTTGTCTGCTTTCGGCAATTCGATTTTGGTAGGAGTTTCTTTTACTGGTTCAGGAGTTTCGGAGCCTCCTTTAATTGCTTCAATTAATTCAGCTTTCTTTAATCCTGATATCCCTTTGATTCCAGCTTCTTTAGCAATTGCCTTAAGTTCTGCAACTGTCATCTTAGAATGATCAATTGCAACTTCCTCCGAAGTTTCCAGTTTAGTTTCCTCAACAGGTTCTTCAACAGGTTTCGCTTCAGATACAGGTTCTGCCTCAGTGGTTTTCTCTTCTTTAGGCTTTTCTGCAATTGTCACTGGCTCTATAGTAGGCTTTGGTTCTTGAGCAGATTCAACGGCTACAGGTACCATAGCTTCAACAATTGGAGCTACAACTTCTGGTTCTTTATTCTCAAATAATTCTGTGATGAAGGCAACGTGGTTTTCTTCCAATTTGGTATTTGGACCTTTTTCAAAGTTGATATCGAATTCTTTAGCAAGAGTCTCTCTTACTTTGAATGTCTTTTCACCTACCTGTCGTGCCAATTGAGCTAAACGCATATTTCGCTAGAATTTGAGTAATGCAAAAATAATGGAGTTATTGGAATAATAGGAAGAGTAGGAGAAAAATCTAGTTTGACGCGATGCTATGCGTTGTTCCATGTTTCAATTTATACCACTTCGCCTGTTCTTCATTGGTGTATTGAACCGACTTAATCATGAATAAATTCTCTTGTCTTTTATTACGTTGAGGCGAAAATGTTCCTATTAGACAAAGGTTATGCCCTAGAAATCGATCTAAGTCAGAGCCAACAGTTCTGTAGGCACCTTCAATGATCCATTTCACGTTGTTGTGATAGAAGTAGTAGTGATCATCTTCTTTCTTTATTGACCTGAAAACGGTTTCTGATTTGTCATAAACAAAGCGAATTGGCTCGTAGTTTTCCTCACATGCATCAAATATTTCAGGAGTATACGTGGTATAGTAGTGCTTTCTACTTCGTTCTTTTTTAAGCCCTATAGATGGTTCAAGTGCAATGTTTAGGTTAAACTGATCACCTTCTAAAAAAACTAGTTCTTTAATCAATATATCAGTATATCGTTCTGATGAGATCTTAATCTTCTTGTTTTTATGGCAAGCGGTCAGCTCGAAAGTGCCCAAACTGTCAGTTGTACAAGCTTGTTCGCCAATGGAAATAACAACATTTTCCGCAGGATAAGTTTTAGATTTAATCGTTCCTTTTAAGGTGATGCTGTCATTTAGCGAAACTGAGTAAACTCTCGAAAACTTGTATGTGTTTTGACCAATGGCGAGAATTGACGTCAAGCTAAATATCAATGCAAGTGTAATTAATTTGGTCATTTATGTAAAAAGGGCTGACTAATAAAAGTCAGCCCTCAGGTTTTAGGTTAATTGTGCCCTTAGGTTAAGGCGTTTTGATAAGAAACCGGTCAAATTCCTTATCGCTGAATTAACAAATAATTAACAAATACCTTGCCACAAATAGATGGTTGAAAAACTGTTGATGAATAAAGTGAAATCTTCTTTAAAATGAACAATTTGAGATTACCTTTGTCTTGTTAAATTGAAGCATGTACAAATTTTTTCTTAAACCGATATTTTTCCTTTTCGACCCTGAAAAAATTCATTATTTCGTTTTTTTCTGTATTCGTTTTATGCACTATTTCCCTGGAGTAGGAGCAATTAACAGGATGATGTACAAGGTGAAGAATCCTAAACTTGAACGAAAGTTGTTCGGGTTAAAATTTGATAATCCAGTTGGTTTAGCGGCAGGATTTGATAAGAATGCTAAGGTCTATAATCAGCTCGCTAATTTTGGTTTCGGATTTATTGAAATTGGAACGGTAACACCAAGTCCTCAAGAAGGAAATCCTAAGAAAAGACTCTTTAGACTTCCAGAAGACGAAGCACTTATTAATCGAATGGGATTTAATAATGCAGGTGTTGAAGTAATAGCCGAAAGACTAAAAGGAAACAAGCATCGAGTGATTATTGGTGGGAACATTGGTAAAAACACGGCAACAGACGAAAGTGTCGCTGAGAAAGATCTTTACTTAAATTTCAAAACCCTCCATCCAGTTGTAGATTACTTTGTGGTTAATGTAAGTTGTCCTAATGTGGGAAGCACTGCCAGGATGAATAGCAAGGAATTTTTAATTGAGCTTTTAACTGAGCTTAAACGGATGACTAAAGAAATTGGTCCGGCACGTCCAATCCTGCTGAAGATTGGTCCTGATCGGTCAGAGGCACAACTTGATGAAGTAATTGAGATCATTGAGAAAACCGGTATTGATGGTGTGATAACCACCAATACAGCTACAGATCGCTCTAACTTGAAGACTTCAAAGGAACGACTGGAAGAGATTGGAAGGGGAGGCTTAAGTGGGCAACCACTTAAGAAGCGCTCTACAGAGGTTATTCGATATTTAGCAGACAAATCAAATAAAGCTTTTCCAATTATTGGAGTTGGTGGAATTCATTCGGCAGAAGATGCTTGGGAGAAAATTGAGGCAGGCGCTGATCTAGTTCAAATTTATACTGGATTTATCTATACCGGTCCGAAGCTCATAAAACGAATCAATAAAAAGATTCTAGAAAAAACTGCATGAGTTCGATGGTCTCCATCATCATGCCTGTTCGAAATGGACTACCATATCTTGAAGAGTGCTTGATTTCAATTCGAATCCAGTCTTATGAAAATTGGGAATTAATTGTTGTAGACGATGGCTCAAACGATGACTCATGGGAGGTGCTCTCGAAATTCGCTTCCATAGATCCACGTATAAAGCCTTTCAGGAATAATGGGAAGGGAATAGTGGATGCACTAAATTTAGGCTATAAGAATGCTTCTGGTGAGTTTATTTCAAGAATGGATGCAGACGACCGCATGTCTCCCAATAAATTGGAACTGATGATTAATGCACTTTCCAAAGGAGAACTGTCTGTTGGTTTAGTAAAGTATTTTTCTGAAGATGAAATTGGAGACGGATACAGTAAGTATGCTAAGTGGTTAAATGGTTTAACTGAAAACCAAGATAATTTTTCCGACATTTATAAGGAGTGTTCAATTCCTTCAGCCTGTTGGATGACTTCTCGAGAAAATTTTATCGCATGTGGAGGTTTTGGATCTCATTATCCGGAAGATTATGATTTAGCCTTTCGGTTCTATCGTGCTAAACTGAAATTATCTCCTGTTGATTCTGTGCTGCACTATTGGAGAGATCATGGTGCAAGAGCGTCCAGAAACGATCCGAATTATGCAGATAATCGGTTCCTAGAGATTAAACTGAACTACTTTTTAGAAATTGATAAGACTGACGCTCAGTTGGTTTTGTTAGGTGCCGGTAAGAAAGGGAAAGAACTAGCTGCTATGCTGGTAGAGAAGAAGATTCAATTTAAATGGGCGACTAATAATCCGAAAAAAATCGGTGTTAACATTTACGATCAAATACTCATTTCCGATCAAAACATTCAGTCCACAGATCAATTAATTATTGCAGTGGCAGGGGGTGAAGGTGCTAAACTGAGAACTCGATTTGTTGAAGGATTTTTCTTTTGTTAGCTAGAACATTTCATCAAGAATAGCTGGAATACCTGAAAACAGTATATATGCTGCGATGCCCATACCAACCCAGCCAAAAATATTTCCTAACCTCGCAACTTTTAAACTTTTATTGTACCTCATAGGATCGGTTAGATAGATCTTCTTGACTTTCCGATGTTTAGATAGTGCTATAGGCCCCATGATTAATCCTGGCAAGATTAGAAAACTGGTGCTCATGGCGATAATTCCAATCAGTTTTGCAGTATTTGCTTCACTTAATATTTCATGACCATTTGGATTATCTAAAATGCCTGAATTGGTATTACCATAAACATAGTTAGTGGATTGAGTAGGAGCTACATAGTCAGCAGGTTGAGTCCAGGTAGATTCTTGGGTTGCATTATTGTACCAGTAGTTCCTTTTTTGTTCTTGCGAATAATGTTGCACCCAGTTGGACTTCGGTGCAGCAGGATTGGAAAAATTTTCACGAGATACAGGAGCACCAGGAGAAGCAGTGCTAATTGGTGCGACAGGTGCTGTAACTATAAACAACTTGCTGATACTTGGTTCATTTTTGGCTTCAATCCATTCCGGAAGTTGACTATGCCAAACCATTGTTTCTGGTTTGATGTTCTGAACTTTTAAATCTTCTAGACTAAAAGGTCCTTTTTGTGCGCCATTATCTAAATAGAAATATTGTGTCATCTTAATTATGCATTAACCTCAGATCCAGCTTCCGCAAGTCTTTTGCGATCACCTTTACTTTTTCTAATTCTACAGCTTACCACTTTGTACTCTGGGCAAAGGGCTTCTGAGCATACTTCATCACTGGTGATTTCATTCAGCATAATGTCAGGGAAGTGAAACGTTGAGCTTAAAATACCTTCTTTCACATCTGTGGTTAACTCAGCGCGAATATCAACTTTTCCTCGAGCCGACTCCACACATACGAAGTCGCCATGCGCAATACCTTCTTTTGCAGCATCTGCAGGATTAATCAATAGTAAATCCTCAGTAAGAATTTCAACATTCCCAGTTCTTCGGGTCATCGCTCCACAATTGTAATGCTCTAACTCTCTATTCGTAGTGATGATGTAAGGGAAGTCTTTACCATGCTTGAGAATCTCGTTACTCTCTCTGAAATTGGTAAATGTAAATGCTCCTTTTCCTCTTTTAAATTCTTCAATGTGTAACATCTGAGTGTCTTCTCCACCTTCTGCTACTGGCCATTGCTTACCATTGTCGCCTAATTCATCCCATACTACTCCTTTGAAGAACGGCACTATCTGAGCAATCTCGGCAAGTACGCCATCAGCTGTGTAGTCAGGTTGTTGATAGCCCAATCGGTTCATCACATCAATTACTTGTTGTCCATCTCCTTTAGTTCCTTCAATTGGTTCAATGACTGCATTAACTCTTTGAATTCTCCGCTCGCCATTGGTAAATGTTCCACTTTTTTCAAGGAAACTTGATGAAGGTAAAACAACAGTTGCGTGTTTTGCAGTTTCCGTCATGAACAACTCACTTACAATTAAAAGCTCCAATCCATCCATGGCTTTTCTAACATGTTTTGTATTTGGATCTGTTTGAACAACATCTTCTCCAACAATCCACAGTGCTTTCAAGTCTCCCGCTATAGCAGCATTAAACATCTCTGGAATTTTCCATCCTATATGACTTGGTACGGCATCGCTTTCGTAAAAGTCTTTGTACATCTGATGATTCGAAGGATCAGTTACATCATAATAACCAGCACCTTGATGTGGTTGCGCTCCCATATCAGCAGCACCCTGAACATTATTTTGACCTCTTAATGGATTTACTCCAGCTCCTTTTTTACCGATATTACCAGTAATCATGGCTAAATCAGCAATTGTTTGAACCGTAAACGTTCCTTGGGTGTGCTCCGTAACACCTAACCCGTGGAATTCCATTGCTGCCTTTGCATGGGCATATTCATGGGCAGCTGCTTTAACCTGATCTTTAGGAACGCCAGTAATCCGCTCCATTTCATCCATGTCAATAGCTAGTATTCCAGCTTTGAATTCATCGTATCCTTCAGTTCGATTCGCTACGAAATCTGCATCTTCCCATCCTTCACTAATGATGTAGTAAAGCATCATGTTAAGAAGTGCAACATTAGTTCCAGGTCTCAATTGTAAATGATGTTTTGCGTATTTAGCAAGCTCAATTTTTCTAGGATCGATAACGATTCCAGTATTGTGCTTCATCATTTGTTGCTTAATCTTGGCGCCAGTCACAGGATGGGCATCCGTTGGATTTGCCCCAATTACGATAATGCAATCTGTGTGGTCAATATCTTCAACGCTATTCGTTGCAGCTCCTGTTCCAAATGCTCTTTGCATTCCTAAAGCAGTAGGAGAGTGGCACACTCTTGCGCAACAATCAACGTTGTTTGTTCCAACTACCGCACGCATTAGTTTCTGCATCAGGTAATTCTCTTCATTAGGAGTTCTTGCTGAAGAAATTCCGGCTATAGCATCTGGTCCGCTACTTTCTTTAATTCGATTGAATTCATCTACGATAAAGCTATACGCTTCATCCCACGTTGCCGGCTCAAGTTCACCATTTCTTCTAATTAAAGGAGTGGTTAATCGATCTTCATGATCCACAAATTTAAATGCGTATCGTCCTTTTAAACAAGTATGTCCAGCATTTGCTTCAGCTTCATAGGGTGCTGTAATGCTCAGTATTTCACCATTCTTAGTGCTTACTTCCAGATTACACCCAACTCCACAATAAGTACAAACCGTTCTAGTGGTTTCGTTAGACTTGATTGCCTTGCTTTGGAATACATCTGATATTGCTGACGTTGGGCATGCTTGAGCACAAGCTCCACAACTTACACAATCTGATTCCATAAAGCTTTGGTCAAATCCTTTAGAGATTTTACTGTCAAATCCTCTTCCAGTCATCGTTAAGACCATTTCACCTTGAACTTCATCACAGGCTCTAACACATCTGTAACAGTTGATGCATTTAGAAAGGTCAGAAGTCATATATGGATGACTGTTGTCTTTTTCACGGTCTAAGTGATTAGCTCCGTCAGGATATCGAACTTCTCTAATTCCAACTTTAGCTGCTACATCTTGAAGTTCACAATTTCCGTTAACCTCACATGTCAAACAATCCAATGGGTGGTCAGTAAGAACCAGTTCCATGATGTTCTTCCTCAGTCGTTGTACGTTTGGAGATTCAGTATAGATATAGCTGTTTTCTATCACTGGTGTATGACAAGAGGCTACCGTTTTTATTGGTCCATCCAGTTCCAGCGCAACATCTACGCTACAAACTCTGCATGATCCAAACGGATCTAGGTTTGGCGCGTCACATAGCGTAGGGATTGCATCTCTTTTACCTTCAACTCTTCTTACAAAAGAGATGATCGTTTCTCCATTCTCAATTTCATGAGCAATGTCGTTGATGAAAGCTTTTTTCTTCATAGCTAGTTCTTTTTAATTCGCGATGTACTGCGATAATTCTGGATTAAAGTGCTCTAATGCGTTTTTGATTGGAAGTGGAATTCCTCCTCCATGGGCGCAAAGCGATCCAACTTCTAAAGTGTGAATCAAATCGTCTAGTAAGTACTTGTCAATTTTATAGTCTGAATCTTCCTGAGCTTTTCGGAACATTTCCATTCCACGCTGAGTTCCGAGTCTACAAGGGAAACACTTCCCACAACTCTCGTAAGCGGCAAAATCTAATAAATGTTCCAAGTATTTCACCATTGGGAAACTCTCTGGTACACATACAGTGCCTGCGTGTCCTAATAAAAATCCAGCGTCTTTAAATGATTCAAAATCTAAGGTTAAATCATTAAGTTTTTCGGTTGGAACCAATCCTCCTAGTGGTCCACCTATATGAACCGCTTTCACGGGTTCTTTATATCCACCACCTAATTCATTTACGATAGTTGACATTGGAGTCCCCATTTCAACCTCATACATTCCTGGGTTGTTAAAGAAACTGTCTAAGCAAACAAGTTTAGTTCCTGTAGATTTTTCAGTACCTATCTTTTTATATTCTTCTCCACCGTTTTTCATAATGAAATGAACAGCGGCTAATGTCTCTACATTGTTTACGATGGTCGGTTTATTGAAAAGGCCTTGCTCAGCAGGGAAGGGTGGACGTACTCGAACTTCAGGTCTCTGACCTTCAATAGAGTTGATCAATGCTGTTTCCTCACCGCAGATATAAGATCCTTGTGCTTTAATAACTTTAAAATCAAAGTCAAAACCACTTCCGTCAATGTCTTTACCAATAAGGTTAGCATCTCTTAATTCTTGAATTGCATCTTCAACGATCTTAACTGATTCTGGATATTCACCTCTTATATATAAGATCCCGTGATTCGCGTGCATGCAGTAGCCCGCAATCATCATCCCGAATAATACGGAGTGCGGTCTTTCTTCCAATAAATAACGATCCGAATAAGCTCCTGGATCACCTTCGTCTGCATTACAGATAATGAATTTCGTGTCGCTTTTGTTATTTCTACAGAACTCCCACTTAAGTCCCATTGGGAATCCAGCTCCACCTCTTCCTCTAATTCCAGAGCTCTTAACGTCATCTAAAACATCTCTGGAATCTCTTTTTAATGCTACTTTGAACGGAGTATAGTGTCTTTCAATTCCTTCGAATTCTGCAGTTAGTAATTGAGGGCCATGTACTCCAATGTTGTACTTGTCGACAGCTGCTTCTCCTTTTTGCACAATTTCAGCAATCTCTTCAGCGCTTTTTGCCGAGTAGTTATTTCCATTGTAATTGAAAGCTGCATTTTCATGACATCTGCCCAGACAAGTCATGTGACCAATTTCCTCTTCCTTAAAGTGATTCTTTAGTTCGGTTGACACATCTTCCTGTTTTCCAGCGCATAAACAAGCTGATCCATTACAGATGTAAACCTTCTTTCCTTTGTTTTCTGGTTTAAGAAAATCATAGAAAGTGGTAGTTCCATAGGTCACGGCTTTCCCCATTAAGAACTCCTCGGCTAACTTATCTAAGTCTTCTTGTGAAGGTGCTCCGCTGCCATCATTAGCCAACTTTCCCATTCGATCAAATAGATTATCGTCAATTCCTTTTCGTCCTGATAATTCACTTAAGTTCTTACTTCCCATTCTAATCTAATTAAGCAACATGTTTGCTGCTATTGTTTTTTAATATCCGCTCTGGATGCGAATAACAAGTGGTTTTTCCTTTTCTGGTAAAAGCAAAAAGGGTCATCCCAAATTCTTTAGCATAATCAACTGCAAGGCTTGATGGAGCAGATACTGCAACCAGTACAGGTATCTTAGCCATAAACGCCTTGGTCACAATTTCGTAAGAAATTCGCCCGCTTACTAATAAACATTTAGCGTTTTTCAATTGTCCATTGTTAAGTAATGATCCAATTACCTTATCAACCGCATTATGTCGACCAATGTCTTCTTTCAAAGTTAAAAATTCTCCGCTCATGGTAAATGCCCCCGCACCATGTGATCCACCTGTCTTCTTAAATGTCTTCTGTTGTGATTCCATCACAGCATACATTTCATCTAAAAGTAAAGGATCAAACGCTCGCCCCACTTTCAAAGAATTTCCTTCCACGGATAAATCCCCTAATTCTCTTTTCCCACAGATACCGCAAGATGATACAGAGAGCATCGAACGGTTGTCTGAATAGCCTGATCCTAGCTCTGACACAGGAATTTCCACATTAACTTCTGTAATGTGTTGTAGTTCATTTGTTTTAATTGAGTTTAGCTCAATTGCGGATTCACCTTTGTACAAATCTTCAGAATAGAGTAGGCCTCTAACCATGTCCAATTCATCGCCAGGAGTGCGCATTATAACAGTAAAAGGCCCTGCATTAATGTTAATTTGCAAGGCTTCTTCTACCGTTAATAAGTCGTCAACACGATCAGATTGATCATGTTGAAATTTTATTCCTTCATATTTTGATGCGTCCACTACGATAATCCAGTGATCACTCCATCATTATCAATGTCCATTCCTTCCGAAGCAGGCACAGCAGGTAATCCAGGCATTCTCATCATGTTACCTAGTATGGGAATTAGAAAACCAGCTCCAGCTGCAATTTCAAATTCCCTTACTGTAACTCTAAACCCTTGTGGTCTGCAGATTAATTTAGCATCATCAGAAAACGATTTTTGCGTTTTTGCCATACAGATTGGCAGGTGAGTAAGGTTTAAGGCTTCAATTCCTTTTAAATCTCTAATTGCTTTAGCGGAATAATCTACCCCTTCAGCTCCATAAATTGTTCTAGCAATTGTTTCAATTTTGTCTTTTACGCTAGCAGACCAGTCGTAAAGTGGTTTGAAATTGTTGTCTCCAGATTCTATGGCATCCACAACAGTTTGAGCAAGATTTTTAGTTCCTTCTCCACCGTCAGCCCATCCTTTGGATACTACGGCTACGATTCCTCTTGCTTTACATTTATCAATTACCAATTGAATTTCTTGATCGTGATCACCAGTTCTATGGTTGATGGCAATAACCGGGTTCATGCCAAATTTTTGCATGTTCTCGATGTGCTTTTCAAGATTTGGAAACCCTGCTTCAACACGTTCAACACTTACATCTCCGTATTGGTCTTTAGTAGCGCCACCGTGATGTCTTAAAGCACGTATTGTTGCAACAATTACAATAGCTTTCGGCTTTAGTTTACCATAGCCACACTTAATGTTAAGAAATTTTTCAGCTCCTAAATCTGCACCAAACCCAGCTTCCGTTACCACATAGTTGGAAAGTGAAAGGCCCATTTGAGTCGCAATAATAGTGTTGGTTCCTTGCGCAATGTTTGCAAATGGTCCACCGTGTATAATTGCAGGATTGTGCTCAAGTGTTTGAACCAAATTCGGTTGGATCGCATCTTTTAGAAGAATTGCCATCGCATTTTGAGCATTCAGATCTCTTGCGAAGATTGGTTTTTTGTCCCAAGTGAATCCGATAAATATATTTCCTAATTTTTCCTTTAAATCTTCTCGATCAGTAGCCATACATAGTATTGCCATAATTTCCGAAGCAGCCGTAATGTTGAATCCACCTTCTCTAGGTACACCATCAGTAGTGCCTCCAAGACCCATAACAATGTGTCGAAGAGATCGATCATTCATATCAATAACTCTTTTCCAAGTCACGGTTCGTGCATCGATCCCTAAGCTTCTAGTTCTACTTTGAATGTTGTTATCAATAACAGCGGCCAGGAAATTGTTTGCTTTTTCAACAGCTGCAAAATCACCTGTAAAGTGAAGGTTAATGTCTTCCATCGGAACTACTTGAGACCATCCGCCACCGGCAGCTCCACCTTTAATTCCGAATACTGGACCTAAGGATGGCTCTCTTAAAACAACAACACTTTGCTTACCAATTTTATTCAAGCCTTCATTTAAGCCAATTGAAACCGTAGTTTTTCCTTCTCCAGCTGGAGTAGGCGTTAACGCGGTCACTAAAATTAAATTATTCGAATCGATCTTCCCTTGGTCGATTAAATTTAATGGAAGCTTAGCCTTGTACTTCCCGTACATTTCTAAACTGTCTTCTCCGATATTTAATTTTTCTGCTACATTTTTAATGTGCTCCATTTGAACACTTTGTGCAATACTTAAATCACTTTGTGGCTTTGTTGCTGTACTCATCCTTGTTAATTTATCCCCTTCACATTGCGATGATCGCTAAGTTGAGAGTTGTTGTTTGTGGAAGTTGAAGATAGGAAAATATCAGAATTTTCCTCAGCATTTTTTTGAGGTGTCAGTTTTAGTACTTTCTAGATGGAGTCAGAATTATCACTATTATTGATGTAGAAACGGAAAAGGAATAAAGAAAAAAGGGTATGCGGAGTAAAACACATAAAATTTGGATGGTCTTAGGACTTATCGTTGCGCTAGGATTTGGGGTAAGTTCATGCAAGGCTGTAGCTCGGGCCGCAGCAAAGTACTGGACGAAAAAACAAATTAAAAAATTCGTTGGTGACTGTGAAAATCGAGCAGCAAAATTAGTCGGTGAGGACAAAGCCGCTCATTTTTGTGATTGTGCAGTAGATAAAGTTTCTGAGAAGTACAATTCATTTGAAGATGCGAAAGACATAAGTGCTATTGAAATCATTCAAATAGCAAAAGGTTGTAAGTAAGAAAAGGTGAACCTTTATATTCTAAGCAGAAATAGAGCCCTTTATTCTACTAGTAGATTGGTGGAAGCTGCTGAAGACAGAGGTCATCACGTTCGGGTACTAGACCATTTACATTGTAATCTTGTAATTGAGAAGGATAATCCGCATGTTATTTATCATGGGGAGCAGGTTGAAATTCCAAGCGCAATTATTCCTCGAGTAGGTTCTTCAGTTTCCTTTTATGGTAGTTCGGTTGTTCGTCAATTCGAAATGATGGGTACTTATTCTGTTAATAGTTCTGATGCAATTTTAAGATCGAGAGATAAATTAGAGAGCATGCAGATTTTATCTAAAAGTGGGGTGGGATTGCCAGTTACTTCTTTTACAAATTATAGCGATGACTTCGAGCAGATTATTGAAAGTGTCGGTGGAACTCCACTAGTAATTAAACTAATTGAAGGAACTCAGGGTCTAGGAGTTCTTTTAGCTGAGAACGATAGCTCAGCTGAGTCAGTTATTGAAGCATTCAATAAGCTAAAAGCCAGGGTAATAGTTCAAGAATTTATAAAGGAATCAAAAGGAGAAGATATTCGTGCCATTGTGGTTGGAGGGAAGGTTGTTGCTTCGATGAAAAGGAAGGGACCTCCCGGAGAATTCAGATCTAATATTCATCGTGGAGGCAGTGGTACTGCGATCGAATTAACGCCAGAAGAAGAACGTTCGGCCATTGAAGCTGCTGCCGCTTTGAAACTTAACGTGGCGGGTGTTGATATGCTTAGGTCTTTCAAAGGTCCTCTTGTAATCGAGGTTAACTCTTCACCGGGATTAGAGGGAGTGGAAGGTGCAACAGGTATCGATGTTGCTACAAGCATTGTTAAATATATTGAACAAGCACATCGAAATTCATGATCATAAATAAACAAGAGATTCAACCTGGTCAGAGCCGTTTAGTTCATATTGGGGTCTCAAGACTTCCGTCAGGAACAAAAATTAATATTGAAGCTCACGTTTTTAGAAGTGAAAACCCCGGTCCGGTGATGCTGGTTCTTGGAGGAGTTCACGGAGATGAAATTAATGGGATTGAAATTGTAAGAAGGGCCGTAAAATCAGAGATGTTTAACCAACTGGAAAGAGGTTCGGTTATCGCTATTCCTGTTTTGAATGTGTTTGGGTTTATTAATTTTTCAAGAGAATTGCCAGATGGTAAGGATGTGAATAGGAGCTTCCCAGGGAATAGTAAGGGTTCGTTAGCTTCAAGGGTTGCAAGTGCGTTAAGCAAGCAAATTTTACCATTAATTGATTTTGGAATTGATTTTCATACCGGTGGAGCAAGTGTATATAATTATCCTCAAATTCGGGTTTCAGAAACTGATCCGTCAGCAATTGATTTGGCGATGCAATTTTCAGCACCCTACATTATTAAAACTGGATTAATTCATAAGAGTCTTCGAAAGGAATGCTCAAAAAGAGCAATCCCCATGTTGGTTTTTGAAGGTGGGGAATCATTGCGATTAGATGAGTTTTCCATTCAGGAAGGGTTGAGCGGTTTAGAAAGAGTAATGAAAGCAAGAGGTTTTTCATCGGTGCAGGCTAAACGACAAAACAACGTTGTTTTCAGTAACCACATCTGGATGAGGGCGCCAAACCCGGGGCTTTTCATTAGCCTTGTGAAGCCAGGTGATCATGTGAAAACTGATCAGAAGATTGGAAAGATTACGGATCCGTATGGGGTTAAGGAAACCTATATTCTGTCAAAGAAAGCAGGAGTGATATTTGGTTTAAATAATAGGCCAGTTGTAAACGTTGGCGATGCATTATTTCATATTGGATACAATTTAGAATTGATCAAAACATGATGCTTACTCGTTCATTATCAGGTAAGAGAAGGGTGAGAATTACTTTTTCACATTTTAATGTGATTGGTTTTTTATCATATCGTGTTTTAAATTCTAAGAATTGCTATATTTACCAGCAATAATGGACAGCATTTATTACTCCCCGACAGAAAAAACACCAGAAGTAAACTTTGACTTCAATAGTGGTGTGTTCTTAGTTAGAGGTATTTCTATTCCGGAAAACACAGTTGATTTTTATCATGGTTTAATATTCGCATTGCGTGAATACGCTAAGAATCCTCAACCGAAATCGACTCTTAAGCTAGGATTAGAGTATTTTAATACCAGTACATCTGTAATTATATTAAAGCTTTTAAATTCTTTAGAAGCTGCAGAAGGAAGTGAAGTTGAAGTGATCTGGTTCTATGAACAAGATGACATTGAGATGGAAGAAGTTGGAATGGACTTTAAAGAAATGACTTCTATTGGCTTTAAGTTGCATCCTGTCGAAGATTTGTACACGATCTAAATTAATTCCGTAAATTTAAGAATCAAGTTTAACCTCTTGAAAAACCTAAGATTACATACCGTAACCTTACTTGTTGTGGTGCTCAGTTGTTTTACAGCTCGAGCGCAGCTTGCATGGACTTTTGTAAATGAATTAACAGATGCAAATAACGTTGACGTTTTTGCCGTTAAAGCCGACCCTGCGAATTCTGTTGTTTACATAGCAGGAGCATTTACTTCTGATCTTTCAGGTGTTTTCACCACTGGTCTTAATGGAACTCCCGATTTTTCTACTAATAATGGAGGTGCGGATGGTTTTGTAGCGAAGTATCAAGAAAATGGAACACTATTGTGGGCTTTCATGGTAGGAGGTGCTGGTACTGATAAAGTTCAGGATATTGATGTTGATGCGTCTGGAGATATTTATATAACTGGTTCGTTTGAGACAGCCGGAGAATTTCGGGGTACAGAGGTAGTTTCTTTTCCAAATACAACGGCCTTTGGAGGTGTCGATATTTTCCAAGCGAAATATGACTCAGACGGGAAAATTGTTTGGCTGCATGAAGACGGTGGTGCAGGTACAGATAATGGTACTCATGTTGAAGCCCTTGGAGCAAGAATTATTTTCGCGGGAGATTATTCTGTATCAGGCTACACTGAGATTGGAGGCGTTAATCCAATTACTTACGGAGGTCAGGATGTTTTTGTGTTAGCAAGAAATCCTGCCGGTGCAACGAGTTGGTATTGTGATGGAGGAAGTAATGCCAATGATGCCGTAGGCGGTTTGACAATAGATACAGCGGCAGATACAGTTTATATGGCAGTTAATTATACTGGGGCTAGTATGACTTATGTTGATAATGGTCTTAACCCAACACCGGCTCAGCTTAATTCTGATGTAGGTTTCAATGACATTTCATATATAGCGCTTGCGATGAATTCTGGCTTATTCAGTTGGGTAAACCAAATAAGCGGCACTGACGATGAAATTTGTGAGGACCTCGAAGGAGATGCCTTCAATTTATATATGGTTGGATCTTACCAAAATGCTATCGTATTACCCGCTGTAGGAGCAGGCCCGGTAAATACCTCATATGACATTTTTACGGCTTCTATTAAAAACGATCTAGGTGCAGCAACATGGCTGGTAACAGAGCCGACTGTCGCAGCAACTAACGCAAGTGCGAAGAGTGTGTGCCTTGATTTATTAGGAAATATATGGGTTGCTGCTGAATATGCCGGAACCGTGAATGTTGACGGTAGCTTTCTTGAAGCGTCAGTTGGCGCTAGAGATTTGTTGGTACTAGAATATGATCCTGCTGGAAGCTACTTATATCATAATACAGCTACCGCTGCTTCAGATGTTGTGCCAGAAGATGTAACTATTGATGCTTCGAACCATTTGTATTTCGGAGGTTTTTCTATGGCAAGTTCTACTTTTGGCTCTATAACTACTTCAAGTTCTGGGTTAAGTGATGGATTTTTTGCAAAGTTAAGCGTGTGCGATGCAAGTTTTACTTATGCATCTGCCACTTTTTGTTCTGGGAACCCAAATCCACTGCCAACTATAACTGGTAATTCAGGAGGTGTTTTCACAGAAGGGTCGGGCAATGTAAGCTTTGTCAGTGCTGCTACAGGTGAAATTGATCTAACTGGCTCCACAATCGGAGGTCCTTATACAATTACTTATACTGCTCCCGCTGGTTGCGCTCAAACTTTTAATGTTACCGTTACAGCAAACGCAAATCCTGTTTTCAGCTTTTGCCCAGCTAACTCATCTACATCAAATGATGCAGGATTATGCTCGGATGTTGTTACTTATGCGGCTCCTACAGCCACGGATGACTGTGGCGCTGTTGTTATCACCCAAACGGATGGAACAGGATTGACTTCAGGAAGTGCTTTTCCAATTGGTGTTACTGCTCAACAGTATACTGCAACGGATCTAGCGGGAAATACGACTCTTTGTTCATTTACCATAACTGTGGCAGATACGGAGAACCCTGCTATTTCGTGTCCAGGGAATATTGCGCTTAATAACGATGCAGGAATTTGTGGAGCAGTTGTTACTTATGCCGCCCCAGTAGGAACAGATAATTGTGCTGCTCCAATCACAACGCAAACTGCTGGATTAGCTAGTGGAGCGACATTTCCGATTGGGGTAACGGTTAATACATTTTTAGTGACGGATGCTTCTGGTAATACTGCAACTTGTTCTTTTAATGTCACCATAACTGACACAGAGAACCCTGTTATTTCTTGTCCGGCCAATGTTTCTCAGGGCAACGATATAGGCGTTTGTGGAGCTACAGTGGCCTATAGTGTGCCAGTTGGAACAGATAATTGTCCTGGGGCCGTTACAACGCAAACTGCAGGTTTGGCAAGTGGATCAACGTTTCCAATAGGTACTACAATCAACACGTTTTTAGTAACGGATGCTGCTGGCAATACTTCTTCTTGCTCGTTTAATGTTACAATTACAGATACGGAAAGTCCTGCTATCGTTTGCCCTTCTGACATAACGGCTTCTAATGATTTAGGTTTATGTTCAGCGGTTGTGACTTATCTGTTGCCAGTAGGAACCGACAATTGTCCCGGAGCTGTTACTACCCAGTCTACAGGATTAGCGAGTGGAGCAGCATTTCCGGTAGGCACAACGCTGAATACTTTTATTGTTACTGATGCTGCTGGAAATTCAACTTCCTGCTCTTTCAACGTAATTGTAAATGATACAGAATTACCATCTATTTCCTGCATTTCAAATATTGCTCAAAACAATGATGTTGGTGTTTGTGGAGCGGTTGTAAGTTTTGTAGCTCCCATTGGCACCGATAATTGTGTTGGAGCAACTACTTTGTTAATTGCTGGGTTGCCAAGTGGATCGGTATTTCCGATAGGAACAACTATAAATACTTATCAAACAACCGATGCTGCAGGAAATGTTTCTTCTTGCTCATTTAATGTTGATGTTACAGACATTGAATTACCGACAATTTCTTGTCCTGGAGATATTACACAAGGAAATGATTTGGATTCATGTAATGCTGTGGTTACGTATCTAACGCCAGTGGGTGCAGACAACTGTGGCGGTTTTGTTGTTGTTCAATCAGAAGGTTTGGCAAGTGGGTCTATCTACCCGCTAGGAATCACTACCAATAAATTCATTATTACGGATGCATCTGGAAATGTTGATTCGTGCAGCTTTACAATTACTGTTGAAGACAATCAAAGTCCGACAGTCACCTGTCCTTTTAATATATTTCAAACCAATGATCCAGGCTCTTGTGGAGCAATCGTTACTTTTTCAGCTTTGATTACGTCTGATAATTGTTCAGGCACCACCATAGTTCAATCTGGTGGATTGGCATCAGGATCTTTGTTCCCAGTTGGAGTTACTCCAAACTCGTTTACAGTGACAGATGCCGCTGGGAACGCAACAGCTTGTAGTTTTAACGTAACTATCACTGACGATGAACTGCCAATCCTAACATGTCCTGCAGATGTTAACCTTGATAATGATGTGGATAGTTGCGGAGCTTCATTTAGTTTTGGAAACCCAATTGGCTCTGATAATTGTGGTCTAGACACTACTTACCAAACATTTGGACTCTCCGATAATTCATTATTTCCTGTTGGAAGTTCAACGTTAAGCTTTTATACTGAAGACATTCACGGTAATACCGCTACTTGTTCTTATCAAATTATTGTAGCGGATACATCTATGCCTGAGATTATCTGTCCGTCAGATACAATTGTTTGTGATAGCCTTATATTTTATGCGGCTATTACAGGGACCGATAATTGCGGAATACCTTCCATATCTCAAATAGATGCATCTGGATTTACTTCTGGAGATAATTTCCCAATAGGAGTTACCCTTCAGTCTTATCAGGCTATAGATGTTTCAGGGAATATTTCAACCTGTAGTTTTAATGTTGAGGTCTTAGCTCCAATTTATCCTTATTGGGATTCTCTGCCAATTCAAGTGTGTGAACTAACGGATACTATAGATTTGGCTTCTTTGGTGAACAGTACTGCAGGTGTATTCACGGGACCTGGTGTATCTGGCTCCAATTTTGTGCCGGCAGACGCTGGTGTTGGTGCGGTATCAATTACGTTTACAGTTAGCAATACAGTCTGTTTTCGGGATTCTGTTCAAACCATAACGGTGTTGGCAGATCCAGTAATTGACGCAGGTGTTGATGATTCTATATGCGGTATCAATTATAACTTAGTCGGGAGCTCCACTTTTGCAGGTTACTGGACCTCATTAACTTGTGATTTTGCGGATTCTACTGCACCAAACACAGTGATTACATCACCTGGGTTTGGAACACATGAGGCTATTTGGAATATTGATTCACCATCTCAATGCAGTGTCATGGACACTGTTGCCATTAGGTTTGATGAGCAAGGTTTTGCCGATGCTGGAGATGATCAGTTAATTTTGGATCAATTGGAAACAAATTTGGATGCATTACAATCAGCAGTCGGAAGTTCATATTGGGTGCTGTTAAATGGATTAGGGAGTTTCGGGAATTCTGGTTTTGAAGGTTCTTCATTTACTGTTTCAGAATATGGTGTTTATGATGTTGAATGGACGATTGAAAACGGAAGTTGTCCGGTTTCAACTGATATTGTAACAGTCGAGTTTTTAGAGTTAATCATTCCTCAAGGATTATCTCCAAATTATGACGGCCTAAATGATTGGTTTATTATTCCTGGCCTTTCTCTCTTTTTGGAGAGGGATTTAAAAATCCACGACAGATGGGGGAAAACAGTATATGTTAATGGAAGTTATAACAACGATTGGGGAGGAACCAATCATAGTGGAGAACAGCTTTTAGATGACACGTATTTTTATGAATTAACATTAGATAATCGAAAGCTAACCGGGTTTGTGGTGATTAAAAATTAATGAAAAGAATCATATTCATATCATTTTTAATTTTAAGCATTTGTCATGCTAAGGCTCAAGAATTTCCAATAATTGGGCAATACATGTTTAATGAAATGGTTCTTAATCCTGCAAGTGCTGGGCACAAGGATGTGCTTACAGGACAGTTTTCTTATCGAAAGCAATGGATTAATGTTAAGGGAGCGCCAACCACTCAAAATTTTTCAGTTCAATCGCCTCTGAAGAATGATCAATTAGGAGTTGGTTTTATGTACTATCGTGATAAAATTGGAGTTTCTTCCGAAACAGGTGTAATGGGGAATTTTGCTTATCGATTGAAATTAAAGAACGAGCAGCGTGTAGTTTTTGGAATTGGTGGAGGATTATTTTTTCAACGAACCCGCTATTCAGACTTAGCTGTAACACATTCGGGAGATGCTAATTTTATGCAGGATACGCCATTAGGAGTTCTTCCAAATTTTAGTGCTGGAATTAGATATGAGTACGATGGCCTAGAAATTGGAGTATCAATCCCAATGATATTAACAACACGTTTTAATTCCAATACGAGCAAATTTGAATTGCAAAATCGTTTTAAGAATTATAATTACATATTTAGAACAGTTTATAACTATACTTTAAATGAGGAGTTTTCAATGAAGTTTGGTGGATTATTTAAATATAATTCTGTTATGAAATCGCAAATGGACCTTACTTTGGCTGTTGAGATGAAGGAAAAGGTGACGTTAGGTTTGGGCTATAGAACCGATGAAGGAGTGCTGGTTTTAAGTAGGTTTAAGATAAATGATCAGTTTGATTTTGGCGCCCAGTATGAAATTCCAACGAGCAAATTATATCAATATCGAGCAGGGTCAGTGGAGATTTCGCTTATTTATACCAGTATATTTAACAGTAAAGCAAAAAGTCCAAGACAGCTTTGATTAGATTTTTAACCATATCGATTTTTCTCCTTACCGTAACGATGAGTTTCGGTCAGCGCTATGCGGTGTCTAAAGTATTGAAAAGTGAAAAAGGAGTTTCAAATATTTGTCCGATAAAGTATCAAGATGGACTTGTTTTTATGTCTAATAAGCGATCTCAAATTTTGAAAACGATTAGAGATGAAACAGGACACCTTCCTTATAATTTGTACTATCAGAAAGTAGATGGAAAAAAAGCTTCAATCTCAAGTAGGTTGTTTTCGCAGGCGCTGGCAACTGATTTTAATGATGGACCAGTATCTTTTGCAAAAGGAGGTAGTGTAGTTTATTATTCCAGAAATGTAGATTTAGAAAATGTATCAAATACTAAGAAATCTAGAACATTAGGAATCTTTAGCGCTTCTAAAAATGAGGATGGCTCTTGGTCGGATCCAGTGGCTTTTGAGCATAATCTGTATTCTTATAATGTTTCTCATCCGGCCATAAATGAAGAGGGCAACATTTTGATATTTAGTTCTACAATGCCAGGGGGACTTGGTCAGGCAGATTTATACATGTGTACCAAAACAGAAGGAGGTAAATGGTCTGCTCCAAAGAATTTAGGTTCTTCGGTAAATTCAATAAGGAACGAGATGTTCCCATCTTTCCATAATAATGAATGGTTAATGTTCTCAAGTGACGGTAGAAATGGAGTAGGTGGTTTAGATATTTTCATGACTCATTGGAAAGAAGCACAAGGGAAATACGGTATTTCAAGATCCTTAGATGCTGATATTAATTCAGAAGAAGATGATTTCGGAATTACAATGAATGCGGATGGATTAAGCGGATATTTTGGGAGTAGCAGATCAGGAAAAGATGAGATCTACCATTTTGAAAAAATAATTCCAAAACTCGAAAATTGCGAAGAAGATTTGAAAGTGAATTATTGCTTCCTAATACAAGAAAACAACATTCTGGAAGATAATGAATTACCATTGAAATTTAAATGGGACATGGGAGACGGTAATGTGCGTTATGGTCTTTCTGTTTCTTATTGCTATGCAGATACCGGAAGTTATGTTGCTTCGATGAGTATAATTGATACGATCTCGCAAGAGGTTTATTATGAAGTGTCGCAGGTGGCAATTGATATTCATGTTGAGAACAGACCTTACATTGAAGGGCCAGATACTGTTTTGGTAAATTCTCCAGTCTCATTAAAAACGAATTTGACAGGGCTAAATCCAAAAGCTGTGGAGATATATTGGGAGTTCAGTGATGAAACCATCATGGCGCATAAGTTTGATCATACCTTTAGTGAACTAGGTACTTATCAGATCAGTATGGGTGTTCTAGATTTGGATAAGAATGTAAAATGCGTAAAACGGTCAGTTGTGGTAGTAGATGAGGCAACGATGAAGCTAAGTTCGAATGATGGTAAAGAGCATAAAGGCCCGCCAGCTCAATCGGATAGTTTAGGCTTTGCGGTTGAATTATTAAACTCAATAAAGAAGAAAGCGCTTAGTGATCCAATGTTTGAGAAGGTGAATTATCCGGTGATTGAGCGATTTAATTCTGTGGATAGTGTGTACCAATACACGGTTGGTGAAACAGATAAAGTTGCCTCTTTATATCACTTATATAAAGAGATGAAACAGCTAGGTTTTGCTAGTAAAGTAGTTTCATTTGAATCAAATTACAACAGTGAAGAGCTAACCGAAGTTCTAATCTTTTTTGCTCCAGGTAGTGATGAAATTTCAACCTATAATGAGGTTAATTTGAAACAGTTTTCAAAGTTGCTATCCGATGCATCTAAATTAGAAATATTAGGATATGCCGATCCAAAAGGTAAGGCTGCTTTTAATAAAGAGTTAAGTTTGAAGCGTGCGAATCGTGTTGCTAAGTATTTAGAATATACAGGAGTACCGATTCAAAAAATGAAAATAAGCGCATTAGGAGCACTGGGAGAAGAAGGTGCAGAAGATGGTTTGTTGAAATATTATCGAAAAGTTGAAGTCAAATTGCTTAATAAATAATGGCATAATATTGGTATGATAAATCACATGAAAATCCTTTTCTCTATTTTTATTTTAGTTGCGTTTACAACCGCGGCTATTGGGCAAGCGGTGCCAGCTAAAGAAGAAAACATTCCGTACTTAGTGACTTTCGGAAAAGAAGCAGCCACCTCTTATGGTGATGATGATTACGCTCAAGTGTTCTTTTTCACTATTCCTAAAGACTTTAAGAAGCCAATCTATATTCGGGTGTATGATCCAGATACGGGAGGAGAGATTGATGAAAAAACAGGTGATTTTAATACGAAAACGAAATTTTCATTATATGGTGGGAAAGGCTGTATAACTGAGAAGGCAGCGCGGCAGACAAGTCCAACTGGTAAGTATAAAAGTGGGAACTTACTGTTTACAAAGACATTTGGATCTGAGGCGACTTATGACAAGAAATGGTACACTTTTGGTCCATTTAATCCTTCAGAGGGCGAATATTCAGCTGATTATTTTGGATACGTGTTTAAGCTTGTGTGTGAAGGTATAAGTGGGAATGATGGTAATTTGTACAAGTATTTCCTCTCTACAAGCAAGACCAAAAATGAGCCAGTTGAAGGTGGTAACGCTTTCACGTTTGAATATTCGTTTAGGCTGCATGATGACATCAAACAGGTCTCTCATATCTATCCATACATAGACAATAAGGTTATTTCGATTAAGCAATCAAATTTTGACTGGGATGCGGATGGAGCAATTAAAATTTATAGCGTTGCGACTTTGGCTTATGCAGTGAAAGTATCGGATAATGATAAGTGGCAAACGAGCCAGTACTTCATCAAAAGTCCAGAGAAAGGCAAGTCTTTAGACATTCGTTTTCAGAAACATACATCTAAAAAGGTGAAGAATAATAATGTTGTTTTTTATGTCACCAACCAATACGGGGAGTTTCTGCCTTTTTACACTGTTCCAATTGGAGGTGTTCCTAAATTTAAAGGGAGTGCTTCAGTGAAGCCTCTTAACAAATAGTATTTCTAAAGCATTATCATTACTTTGGTGGAATGTGCAAAATGCGCTTACTATTCTTACTGATTATTTCTATTTCTTCACTTTCTGTGAGGGGCCAATTCTACCAGTTTCAAACTTATGGGTCAGAAGCTGGGCTAAATGATCCTTTTATATATTCGATTGTTCAAGACCCAAGGGGTTTCTTGCTGGTCGGAACAGGTGAGGGGTTAGGTGTTTTTGATGGCGTATCGTATCAAACAAAATACACATCCGATAGTTTAGCCGAGGATTTTATATCCACTCTTTATAGAAGTAATTCGGGAATTGTTTGGGTTGGGCATAAAGAAGGTGGAGTTTCTTATTTAAATGGAGACGAGATTAAGAAGTATCATTTAAATGAAGAAATTAATTCATTAATTACAGGAATTTCAGAAGATGAAGAAGGTGTAATTTGGTTGAGTACACAGAATAACGGAATTTTCTCTGTAGACATTAAGTCTGGACTTCAGAGATATTATAGGGATCAGTTTTCTACCACTATAATTAATGATATTGAGATTACTGATAATAAGGACATTTTAGTTGCAACTGACGATGGTATGGCTGTTTTTCAGCTAGACGCAGATAGTGAAAAACTTCTTTTTTCAAAACGATATTTTGAAACGACTAATGCCAAATCAATTCAATCATTAGGTAGGAACGACTACGCTGTTGGTACCAATCAAAATGGACTTTACCAGGTGAATATTGTAACTGGGGATGAGTTTAAGATTGAACTTCCGGAAGATTTGTTGATTAAAAGCTTGAGCGGTGATGATGAGAATAACCTATACGTTTCATCTCATAATCTAGGTATGTTTAAAATAAGCGTTGGGAAGAATAAAATCACGCACTATAATGAGAATAATGGATTGCCAAATAGCGCCATTCAAACCACCTTTATTGATAGAGAAGGAACGATGTGGTTAGGTTCTTATGGTTCGGGCGTATTCAAACACGCGAGAGAAGTTTTCACTTATTACTTGCAATCCACAGATCACCCAGTGCATCATGTGCAGGTTGACAAAAATAAAATGTTGATTTCGTCTAAAAATGAAATATTAAGCGTGATTAATGGGGACTTTAACTTGATCGATACGCTGGTGATAGAAGAGGCTAGAGAAATTACTTGTTTGTTCCAAGATGTAAATCAGCAACTTTGGGTTGGTACTGCTACGCAAGGAGTTTACACCTATGATCCTCAAATTAAGAAGTTTAAAAATTACAGTTTAACAGATGATTTTCTAGGTAAGACCATTAATACCATTGTTGGAAATGGTGAAAATATTTGGATCGGAACTTATAACGGTCTTTATGAGATAGAAAAAGGTAATTCCTTAAATCATTATGATATTTCTACTGGTCTATCACATAACACCATTAATTGTCTTTTCTACGATGATGAAGATGAGATTCTGTATATAGGTTCTGAGAGTTCAGAATTATCGATGCTTCAAGACGGTCAAATATCCGGTCACCCTTATTCTGAGACAGGAAGTCTGATTAACGTATATCACATTGATCGTCTGTCTGATGGAGGTATCTATCTAGCCAGTTATGGGGATGGAGTGTTTAGATTTATAGATCATGGTTTCGAGCATTTCACGACTACAGAAGGCTTAGCGTCAAATTTTTGCTACGGGCTAATCGAGGATAGTAAAAAGATGCTTTGGGTGACACATAATGGTGCGCTTTCAAGGTTGGATATTGAAACAGCGTCAATTCGAGTTTTTGACCAAGATGATGGAGCGAACAAAGCTTATGAGAGATCAGCTATAGCTAGAGATGGTAGTGATATTTGGTATGGTTCAGAAGATGGTCTGTTGAAGTATAACGGTACTACTGATGTAATTAATTTGGTAGCTCCAGTAGTCGGAGTTACTTCGATTAAAATAAATGGAAATGCACGTGAAATACAGGAGGAAATCATTCTTAATCCGGGCTCATATGACTTCAGTATACTTCTCAGAGGTCTATCCTTAAAGAATCCGAAAGATGTTCAGTTTTCATATCTGTTAGAGAATTACGATACGGACTGGTCACAGATCTCTCCAATCGATGAAATAAAAATCAACAAACTTTCAGACGGGGAGTACTTTTTGAAAGTGAAAGCCTACAATAGCGATCTTCAAGCATCAAAAGAACAAGTCTATTTAACTATAATAATTAAAACACCATACTGGAAGAAGTGGTGGTTTTGGTTTGCTGTAGTTATTTTATTGTTGCTGATAGGGTATTGGTATGTGAGGTACCGTGAAAAACGATATGTCGCCAGACAAGAAGAACTGGAAGCAGAACTAGACATTCGAACCAAAGAGGTTATTTCTCAGAAAGAGAAGTTGGAGGCTACGAATAAGGATATTACAGATAGTATTAACTATGCCAAGAGGATTCAAGATGCCGTGCTCCCAGAGGATAATACTTACAAAGAGTTATTGCCTGAGTCATTTGTAACATATATGCCTCGTGATATTGTGTCAGGTGATTTTTATTGGGTTAATAAAAAGGACGATAATATTTTAGTGGCTTGTGGGGATTGCACAGGGCATGGTGTTCCTGGGGCATTTTTATCTTTAATAGGTCAACAATTATTGCGTGAAATTTTCGAGATAAAAAATATTTCTGACCCTTCGGAAATAATTTCGGAACTAGATAAGTCTCTTGTTTATATGATGAAGAAAGAGCAGGAGGATTTTTCAACTAAGGATGGGATGGACATTGTTATTTGTTCATTTAATTTCAAGGAGAAAAAAATGAAGTGGTCTTCAGCGATGCGTCCAATAGTTATGTATCGTGATGGGAAGCGTGAATTAATGCGTGGTACAAGAATGTCTTTGGGAGGTGAAACGAAAAGCAAGCCTTTTGAAATGCATGAAATGGACATTCAGGAAGGTGATACATTCTATCTATTCAGTGATGGATATCCTGACCAGTTTGGCGGACCAAATCGAAAAAAGATGAAAATATCTGGCTTGTATAATATTCTTGACGGTTTGCATGGTATGTCCATGGAAGATCAGGGTGTTCAAGTCAAGAAAGAGATCATGGATTGGAAAGGCGATAATTCGCAAACCGATGATATCCTAATTATGGGCATAAAGGTTTGACCAAGGAGTGGCTTCATTATAAAACGTATTATTTAGATGATGCAGAAATGGATAAACTAATTCTTCGGTGGAATACAGGTTATAAAGATTTCGAGATTATTCATGATAAAAAACGAGTAGGGGCGTTTGAATCGAGCAAGGAATTGTTCGAAGGGAACGCTTTCCAATTACATAATAAAGATCGAGTGTTTGTGAAGGGACTGCCGAAAAGTAATTTCGAGATCCAATTAAATAACAAACACATTAAGTCCAGTGCTAATCATCCGCGAACGGGTATTCAAGGTTTAGTAGTTATGTTTCCAGCCTTGATACTTTTGAACTTCATTCATATGGTGATTGAAATTGCCCAGCCTTCTTGGGGTTTTATAATTTTTGTTGGCACCGATGTTTTATTCATGGTGGTGCTTGGTGCCGCTTTACTTCTTTCTATTAAAGGGTATACGGCAGGCGTAATAGGAGTAGCCGCGTTGTATGCGTTGTGGATAATATTCGAAATTCTATTTTTCGAAATGGACTTAGTGTTTAGAATTATTATGTTTAGTTTTTATGGGTTTACCATGTTTGGTTGCTTCCGATTTGTAAAAAATGTAAAACGTTTAGGGAAGCATTTGCGCCAAGTTCAATCGTCTGAAGATATTTTAGATATATAAAAAAAGTCTCCACACCATAGGTGTGAAGACTAATCTGAACAACTGTACTATGAATAAACTAACCCTGGTCCTCGGTTGTGCTCAGTTTCTTAATCATCATGTAATAGGTTATTAGTCCAACGCCTCCCATTAGAAAGATCATTGCTGGAATTGCTATTTCTTCGGGCATTGCGCCACTAGCGGAAAGTAAATATCCGAATATGATGCCTAACGCTACGCCTGCAAATAGAAGTCCAAACTTAAGTGCTCCGAACCCTTTAGGGTCTCTAGACATATCTCCTTTGTCTATTCTAGCCATTCTTTCTTTGTTTCTGGTTTTGAAGAAAATAAAGAAGACTCCAAATATTCCAGCGAACATTGTCATTGGTATTAATATTTCTAAATTATGCATTGCGATTTTGTTTAAGGTTACGAAAGCTATGACGCCCAATTTTCGGATGACGTTACAAGTTTTTGCAATTTTTATTTTTTATGTAAAAAGTGTAACGTAATCGATTTGTAAAGCGTCATAGAATTAAGATTGGAAGACACGATATATATAAATCAGGTATTAGAGGGTAACACAGCTCAGTTTGCGGTGTTAGTTGATCGATACAAAGACTTTGCCTATACCATTGCATTAAGAGTGACGAAGAATGCAGAAGACGCAGAAGAGGTAGCTCAGGATTCGTTTTTAAAAGCATTCCAACAATTGGAAAATTTCCAGGGTAGCTCAAAATTCTCTACTTGGCTTTATACAATCGTATTTAGATCGGCAATTAGCAAGACACGAAAAAATAGTTTGGAAACATCTGATGCGGAGACCCATGTTGTTGAAAATAGTTATGTGGAGCATAGCACGCCTTTAGATGAATTGTCTAAAGCGGAGCAAAGTGAGTTTGTGAAGTCGGCTATCAATAGGTTGCCAGAAATGGATGGGCTTATCATTAGTCTTTACTATATTGAAGAATCTTCAATCAGTGAAATTGAAGAAATTACGGGCTGGACTGAATCCAACGTAAAAGTTAAGTTGCACAGAGCGCGAAAAAAGCTACACAAAGAGCTGGAAGTATTGCTGAAGCATGAAATTGAATCTATTCGATAATGAAAAATGAAAGAGAAGAAAATATCGATAAGTTGATAAAAGAATCGGGTGTGGAGAAATCTCCAGCTGGTTTTGAACAGTCAATCATGGCAGAAATTCGAAAGGTTGAAATTGCAAAAGAGAATGCGATGTACACCGTGCTTCAATCCAACGCAAGTGAAACGGTTTCTGATGACTTTACCAATGTATTGATGTCCAAATTGCCAAAAGAAAATGAGGCAAGTACATTTAAAATAATTGGCAAATATGGTTGGGCTGCTATAATTGTAGGCTTCCTTACCTTAGTTTGTCTCGTTATTATTGGAGGGGTAGGTCAAGAGTCTCCTGAAAGTTCGATGCAAATAAGTGATACTGTGAATAACGGAGTTTCTTCCTTTTTGGATAAGCTGTCGGTCGGTCCGATATTTATATTTTGTGTCCTAGCCGTAGGTTTGTTAGGTATGCTGGACTTTGTTTCTTCACGAGTTAGAAATTAATCGATCAACCAGCTTTGCCTAAATGCTGATTCTTCATTACGTTTTGAATTGGCTTAAAATGCTCTCTTAAAACCATCCATTTATCTGGATGTCGATCCAGTAAGGTCAATATGTTTGCCTTATGAGCCCTAATGTTGATTGTAATTGCTGCTGCAGACACAGATGGCTGACAGTATTGAGCCACATTTTTCCCATTTACAGATAAGTCTTTAAGCAACAACCGTTGTGCCGCTTCTTCATATCTATTCAGATAGACAACTGTCTTACTGTATTTACTTTCAGACCTTTCGATTACTGAAGAAGTCTGGTTTTTAGGTTTGTACTGATATAGTATAATGTGGCCTGCGTCAATAATAATTTCTCTATGCTCATAGCTTAGGTTGTAAGCAGCTGATGCAGCTTTTTGTAGGATACCTTCTAAGCTTTCAAAATCTCCTACAAAAGTTTTGAGTTTTGCTAAGGCTGAATCAGCCAATTTAAATTGAACATTTTCTTTTTTAGAAATGATGTCAAGATGATGATTGCTGAAGTTAAGGATGCTCTTGGCGTAGTTCTTTTTAAGCTTTTCTAATTCATGATTCAATGCGTTTCGATCTTCTTTTTCTTGATTCTTAGCATTGATAATATTTCCAAGCACTTCTCGATTTTCGAAGTCTTGATCTAATATGAATTTTATGCTTTGATGAAGTGTTTTTTCTAAGATTGATTTGTTTGCAGTGGAAAGCACTTCTGAGTTGCTAGTCATTTGAAATTGTGAAAGGGCATTATCCAAATACAAATAGAGTAGGTCATACGATCCGTCAAATGGGTTTAAAAACTTTAAGCATAAAACCGAATTGTCAACCTCGTCTCCAATAGAATATTGTTGTTCTTTACGAGCTTCATTTTCAAACGTAAGATCTTTTATGTTAGTCCAAGCTGTTAAGTTTTTATCTCCTCTAATTTTTTGAATCGCCACTTTAGTTGTAGATGAAATTGCCTCATAACTTACTTCTTCTGGACTCCAGCTAATTTGTACCACTTTTCTTTCTTGTTCGTCATGATAAAACACTACTGCTTTTTCTAGCGCAGGCAGTATTTGCTTAGCCATCTTAAAGGCTGGAGTAAATCTATTGGCTATGAACGTAAAGGATTTCATGGATACTTAACTACGTGAAATTAAGTAATTAGTTTGTAATTAAGTAATAAATTAAGTTAAATAAAGCAAAAACTTAATTTGTGTTAAGTTGGAAATTAAGCAGGTTAAGGGATTTCTTAAGTTCTATATAATTCCTTAATTCTCTTTCTGTGTCTACGTTTTCTCCGTTTAATTGTAAAACCATAACAACTAATAAAATGGAGATATTAATGCAAATAAGGGATAACACATTAAGTTTTAAGTTGAGCGACATTATTAAGCAATTATTGATCATTGCTCATAATTTGAAAGATTTTGATTGGTCTAGAAAAGGAATCAATGAGTACTTATTGATCAGGTCTTCAAAGCTATTTGAGGTGAAAATAAGCCCGAATCAAAAGGACAAAAAACCAAAATTTAAGCGTAAAATTATGCGAAGTTTAAAGTATCAATCGGTTAAAAGAAAAAGGACTTTTAAAGAGTTTGTTCATCAGAAATTTTCGAGGTCAAAAAGTAAAAAAGGTATACAACAACGGTCGTATCATAATTCCAGCAAGCAACAAAATCCGTTTGCTAGGAATGTGATTCGGCATTAACTTACTTCCATTTAACTTTGAATCCTTTCAGAACAGGAGCACCTGTGTACATTAGAACGCATCGAAATCCAACATTTGACGACCATTGATTTTCATCTAATGAAGAGCGCTGTAATCCAGGGTTGCAAGATGTTCCACCTCTTACAATTCTCGTTCTAACGATTGAGTCAATCGGCAACGGGCTAATTTCGTTTGGCATTCCATTTTGATCAATTCCCATAAAGATGAAAGATTGCATTTGCCCATATTCATCTTTTTCTGTGTAGTTATAGGGCCAGTATTGGTTAACGCACTTGTTGCCGGAATCACTTCTGTTGCGAATTTGATATGGGTATAAGATAGCAGCAGAGTCGGTGTTGAATCCTGACTTTCTGCAAATTGATATGAAGTCGTCATATTGAATGTCTGCTTGATACTTATCCAATAGCCACTCCTGGACTCCAGTTTTCATATTGATCACTCCGTACTTGTCCGATGAATAATCCCTTACGTATCGAATTGTTGTATCAGTTCTTTTGTTTTGTATTCCTTGGTAAAATTCGGGATCTACTGCATAGCTATCTATTGGGTGGGGAAGAGGCGAGCTCGAATGGTCTCCCGAAGTTTGAAACATCCGTCCATATCTAAATGAAAAGTAATCTTTGCCGAAGTCGTAATTCAGGTACTTTGGATTTACTTCTTTATATGAGGCTTTGAATTCCGGGTTTGAAGCTCTTAACCATTCACTTTCAGTTGGCAATCGAAACCCTAAAAAGCAGACTCCGTCATTGGGATTTACATTTCTTCTGCCCATGTATTTGTCTTTGCTAATTCCAGATCTGCTTCTCCATTTGCCTCTTTTCCATTTAGACCTCATGCCTCCACCTTCATTTGGGTTGTGTGAAACTAAATGATTCTTGATCCCAGATTCGTATTGTCCACAAAGATGAGCTTCCGTATTAAAAGGCTCTCCTTGCTGGTTTGGGTTTGTGGTTAGAAGCTCGTTTTTAATTAAAATCTCTTCGTTTAGCATGTCAGTCTTCCATTTTAAATATTGATTGATTTGATACCAGTCAAGGTTGACAACAGGGGCATAGGCGTAAACTGGATTGGTTAGGTAGCCTTTGATATATGGATCGTTGAAAGAGCATGTTTTTTCGCCTGATGGCTTGTGCGGAAGTGCTTCAATTACTTTTTCAGGGTAGTCAATATAAATGCGCTGAAGCCATTTTAAATATTGGATGTAGTTTATGTTTGGCTCTTCTGACACTCCAATATAGAATGAAGGTACGGTGTCGTTACCCGGAATGAATATCATGTCAGAAGGTGCTGTTTGCCCGGGTAAATTGGCGTTTGTTTTTACAATTGCATCGTGCAAGGTTTTATTGCAACAGGTGAATACGGCTAAGCAGGCTAGGACAAGCAAACAATGTTTCATTGGATTCAATTTACTCAATAATTAGATATTGAAAATAGGTTACTTGAAAATGGTGATTCGCAAATACCATTTTCATGGTATTGTCAGGTATTGGGTCAGTAGTTACATTTGTTTAGAATCAATCTAAATAATGAAACACGAATCTTTAATTCTTCCAAACGAGCTGTGTAATGTTTCTTTTGATCTTAAAAAGAAGAAAGAAATAAAAAAGAAATGCTGTAAAAAGTATTTGAAAAAAGGAAAGTCTTGTAAATCTTGTCCGTTGAGTTTTGCTTAGAAATCAGGATTAAACCAAATTAAGCTCGTAACTGTCCAGTTCATTAATTCCTCATTTGAGAACTTCATTCTATTAGGACCGTCAAAATCACCTTCAATTTCATATCCTATAGGAGAGCCTACTTCAGTAACGTACACGTGGAAGTGATCTGATATAAATGTTTCTAATCCAGCTCTTGTAGCAATTAAATCCGAAAACTTATCGCCAACCGCGAATCCGAATTCATCATATATAGTGGTGTCGGTCACTTGAATTTTCTCGACTACTTTATCGTCATGGTTGTTCATTTTAACAGAGGCAATGATTCGCTCCTCTTTTGAAATTTGATATAGGGTATAATTCGGCCCATTTTGGTGACCAACTTCTTGAATTACTGAATAATCTGGGAAGCAAGTAGTTAATGTGTCAAGATTGAGTTCTCTGTCTTTTACTAAGGTAAGTTGTCCAAAATCGTTTTCTCCTAAAATTAACTCTTGCTTTTTCAGTTCTTCAACAACATGAATAGCAGTATCCAACTCAATATCTTCGATTGATAATGGTTGTGACTCTACGATGTTTAATTTGGTTTCTGAGCATTTAATAAAACTAAACGCTAGAACAAGTAGAATTGCAATCTTTTTCATCAGGAATCAATTTGAAACGAATATAATTCAAGGGGTATAGGAGTAGACCCAATTTTAGAAAAGTAATTAACAGGTTAATCTTTATTAACCCTCAACAGATTGAGTCGTTTAATACTCAATCTAGAAATATCAAAAGACATTGAGAAGTTAATCTTGATGCAGTGAAATCTGGTCGCTAGGTTCTACGGAGATTTCGGAGCCCTCGGCTAGCATAACAGAATCTGGCTCTACAGAATTTAGAAATTCGAACTGAAGGCCGTAAACACTTCCAAAATCAACATCTATGGTGAAATGTTCAATTGGATATACGTCCCATTTTGGGTGCTTAACCTCGTATTCATTAGTTTTGTCGTCAGATGCATGGGCATATCCCCAATAGTGCTCTGTAATAAATTCCGCTTCACTTCCTGGTTCAAAACTGAGTGGTGTGCGTAGTGCGTTGACTCCGAATTTGTGCCACTTTTCATTAAGCTTCCACTCGTAAACTACATTTAACGATTGTTCATCTTCAAACCAGCTGTGCTTCATTGGTAACGTCTGGTAATTTTCTTTGTAAACTGTGTTTGCGATAAATGATATTGCTGCTTTTGGCACTATTTCTTTAATGAAAACCACTCCTCGTTTCCAATTTCCTAATTCATCTTTTCGTTTGACGTAAAATCTAAGGTTGACTTCTTCAAAATTAACATGAAAGGGAATTTTCATCCCTTTTACTTTTGTATTTAGAAACATGAACCCTACTAAGCTGACATAGGAATTCCCATTCCATTCGTCTAGTTCCGTGCCATAAGGGACGTAGGGTTGAAGTGTTTCTGCTGAAACCTTATAATTCGCTAAAATTAATTTTCTCCATTCGGCATTAAGGAAGCTCATAATTGGAAGATTAAGGTACAAAATGGTACGATTTCACTCTAATATAGTAAATTAAAACATGCTGTAATTCAGTAGAATAGACATTGTGTAATGTTAGAATTAGACAATAAACTAACAAATTGTTCAACTTTAGGTTTCCAATAGGCAACCATTAATTAAATTGCACGTACTTAATATAGACACTTACAGTAACTAGCGTATTTTTTACCCATTGTAAGAGCCTAGCTACAGATTTGCCAAGTACTAACTAACAAAAACAATAATCAAGCTTCCCCTGAATAACTTGATTATTAAGGATGAATTTCCTGCTGCTATGATTTATAAAAAACTCACACTACCGCTTTTATTCCTTCTAGGACTATTGCTGTTTCCTATCTCCAACTCTTTTGCCCATTCCGTTCAAGTTCAATACTGTGTTAGTTGCACAGGTGATTTAAGAATTTGGGTTGAACATTGGCACAGTACTGAGAATCCTTCTTCCACTACAATGACGATTGACGTTGATATAGCCGGAACAGTAACTACTGTAACCTCTGCTCCTGGTGGAGGTGTTCAGAATACGCTTCCTGGAGCTTTACCGGGTTGCTCAACTCCAATTACTTATGGTGCAGGTTGCCCAGGTGATGAGAACACATATAATGACTGGGTTTATTATGATTTCCCTGGACTACCTTCTGGAGTGCCTATTACGTTTACTATAGTTAGTGGTAATACTGTTTTTACACAAGATGCTTGTGGAATGTATCCACTGTCAATTTCATTTACGGTTCCGAATACAATTGGCGCGTTGCCAGATCAAAACTTATGTGGAGGAACTACTGGAGTGCCTACAGATCCTATCGTAATGGGGGCAACTGATACTTGGACCAATAGTAATCCTGCAATTGGATTAGGTGCAAGTGGAACAGGGACTATTCCTTCTTTTGTTCCAGTTGGTCCGGCCGGAACTACTGCAACGATATCTTATTCAAATGCTTGTGCAACTGGCACCTTTGATTTAGTGATTTTAGAACAGCCATCTGCGGTTTTCACAACAGAAGTTGCGGGTGTACCAGCAACCGAAATTTGTTTGGGTGAAGTATTTGATTTCCCAAATACCTCCTCAATTAGTACTGGTAGTTTAACCTGGTTGTGGGATTTTGGTGATGGTAATACGTCAACTGCCAATCAACCTTCCCACACTTATACAGCTCCGGGAATTTATAATGTCACTTTAACAGCAACTTCAGATTCTGGTTGTGCTGATATAAGTGTGATGGTTCCTGTTACAGTAAACAGTCAGCCGGTAGCTGCCTTTACTTCAGGAATTGTTTGTGAAGGTAACCTCACTACCTTAACAGATGCTACGGTTATAACAGTTGGAACGATTAGTAACTGGGATTGGGATATACTAAATGATGGATCAGTAGAATATACTACTCAGAATCCTACTCATAATTTTCCTGGTGTTGGAAATTACGATGTTGAACTGGTCGTCTCGACAGCGGCAGGCTGTGCGGATACGGTAGTACAAAATATTCAAGTGAACGCAAATCCTGTAGTTAGTTTCACAGTTGATACGGTCTGTTTTGGAACGGCAAGCACATTTACTGACATGTCGTTCATTGCTTCTGGAGCAAATGTGTCTTGGGATTGGGATTTTGGCGATGCCACAACAAGTGCGCTACAACATCCAACTCATAATTATGCAGCTTTTGGAGTTTACCCAATTCAATTAGATGTTACGTCTGATCTTGGTTGTGTCGTCACGGTTACAGGTGATGCACATGTTACTGATATTCCAGTTACTGATTTCACTGTTGCAGATGACTGCGATTATAATGATATCTCGCCAATTAATAATTCATTCATAAGTGCAGGTGCACTTGCTTATACATGGAATTTTGGAGATGGTTCGGCAATTGATGTTTCAGCTAACCCAACCCATACATATATACCTGGGACCTATCAAATCATTCTTACCTCTGGTACCGGTGGATTATGTAACTCAGCAGATACTAACACCATTGTAATTTATGATAAACCTGTTGCAGCTTATTCTGTTCCAGATATATGTTTTGGATTTAATTCTGTTTTTGGTGAATCTTCTTCCATTCCAACCATTATTAATGGAGATGCCATTACAAGTTGGGAATGGGATGTTGAGTCAGACGGTACGGTAGATTATAATATTCAAAGTCCTACTCATATGTATGCTGCTGAAGGTGGACATATTGCGAATTTAATAGTTACAACCGCGTTTGGATGTTCAGATACATTGGATACTCCAGTTACTGTTTGGCCGTTACCTGTTGTAGATTTTACTCCTGAAGATGTTTGTTTAAATGCAGCTTCTCAATTCTTTGATTTAACGACTATATCCAATGCGGTTACTACCAATTCAATTGCAAGTTGGGCATGGGATTTTGGTGAAGGATCTACTTCAACTCAACCTAGTCCGGTTTTAATTTATTCTGCAATGGGTAATTACGATGTTCAATTAGTTGCTACTTCTTTAAATGGTTGTGTAGATTCAACTACCAAGACAGTTGCAGTTAACCCTTTACCATTAGTAGATGTTTCTTCACCGAATCCTTCGGGATGTACGCAGCACTGTATTGATTTAGTTAATAATTCTTCAATAGGCATGGGATCCATTGCTTCATACATGTGGTATTTTGGTACAGGAGATACGGTTTATCATGATACTACTTCTTATTGTTTTGATAACCCAAGTTTAGCTGTTAATACTTATGACGTATTTTTTAGTGCGACTTCAGATGTAGGTTGTGTTTCTGATACGGTGTTGGTAAATTATTTAAATATCTATCCAGCAGTTTATGCAGACTTTGACTTTTCGCCAGATAGCCCTAATGAAATATTTGTTGTGCCAGGAGAAGTTCAGTTTACTGATCTTTCGCAAATCCCAAGTATATGGGATTGGAATTTCGGTGATGGAACTCCTAATTCCGGAGATACTCATCCAATGCACGTTTATGAAGACAGCGGATGGTACGATGTAACTTTGATGGTTGAAAACACTTATGGATGTAGAGATACTATGGTGGAGTCGTTATATGTAATTCCTGAGCCTTACTTTTACGCTCCGAATGCTTTCTCTCCAGATGGAGATGGTTTCAATGAAACTTATTTCCCTAAGGGATATGGCATCTCGGCCGAAGATTATGAAATGTTAATATTCGATAGATGGGGAGACCTCATTTTTAGAACTGATGTTTTGTTTGGTGCTTGGGATGGTAAAGTCAAGGGTAGAGAGGTATTGCAAGATGTTTATTCTGTTCGATTTAACTTCACAGACATTCATAAGCAAAAGCATAAAGTGATTGGTCATATCACTATACTGAAGTAGTAATGACATTAGACTTCAAGAACTAATTATTTTCGCTCTTTCATTTAATTATGAAGGAGCGATTTTGTTTATGGCCAATTTTCTTGATCCTTATTATCTCAGCGTTTCTCGTTTTTAACGTATTTCATTGAGCAATTAGGCATGCCACTAACGCTTATTTTCACCTATATTTGACCTCCCTATTACGCTTAACTCAATCTTAAATGAAGAACCTACTTAACTGGACAATTCTGTCTGCGTTTATATTAATTTCCATTTCCGCAATTTCACAAACCACTCTTTTAAGCGATGACTTCGAAGATGGTGATTTGGTTGGATGGACGGAAGGAGCTACTGGTCATTGGACCGGTGCAGGAACTCCTGCCTTGAACGGTTCATTTTCTATGAAACATGCTTTGTCTAGCGGAGTAGATACATCTTACATTGTGAGTCAGGTGCTTACTGATCCATCTTCCGGTGAAATGACTTGGAGATGGCAGTGGAAAAACGGATCATGGGATCCTTCTGGGAACAATCGATTTTGGTTTCAATTACTTTCTGATCAAGCAAACATTAAAGATACTGGAGCAAATGGATATGCTTTAGGTATACAAATTACGCCAACAGGAGCTGCAGACCCAATTGAATTACATAGAATCACTGGAGGTGTTTCTAGCGCTAATTTACTTTCATTTCCTGCCTTTGATGTCGGAACTGATTCTTGGTATGGATTTGAAGTCACCAGAAGTGTAGCTGGTGATTGGGAGGTATTCATAGACAATGACGGAGGGTTTGATGCTCTGGTAAGTGCAGGAACGATAACTGATGCAACTCATGCGCCAGTAAATCCATGGGTAGGTGCACTTTTTAGATTTACAACAAGTCGTGCTGGTGACTTCTGGATGGACGATGTGCTGGTTCAATCCACAGCTGGTGGTGTCCCTGAGGTGAGTTTGTCTATTGAGAAGGATACCATAAATGAAGGACAAAGTTTAATGATTACGGCTTCAACAACGTTACCCGTTGACGCTGATAAAATTTTTAGTCTTTCTACTGCAGGAGTTGCCATATCTAATTCAGATTATGCGGCTTTACCTGCAACCATTACGATTCTAAATGGTCAATCTTCTGCTTCAATTTCTTTAAGCTCTATGAGTGATGCCAATTTTGAAGATCCAGAAGATGTTCAAATAACGCTTGGATTAAATGCTCAAACCAACGTTACAATGGGTGTGGATAATCAAAACTTGATTATTACAGATTATGTTACCATCATGACCCATAACTTACTTTACTATGGAGGTGCTGCCCCAGGATCAGCTCCAACACCGCTTAGTGTTGATGAAAAAAATATCAGGTTAGCGGAAATATACAATCACACTAAACCGGATATTCTTGCACTTAACGAAATTGTGACCACCCTTACAACTTACGGAGATAGCTTGCTGATTGGGGCAGTTAACGTTGGTGGAGTAAATTGGTATGCAAAAGCAGCCTATGATGTGCCAACCGGAAGTTCGCTCTCAAACATGCTCATTTACAATACCCGAAAATTTGTGCTTGAATCTCAATCAACAATCTCGGTACCTGGTCAGCGTGATCCAAACGTGTATAATCTTTATTATAATTATCCTGATTTAGTCACATTGAATGATACGATTAGATTACACGTAATTGTAACGCACTTAAAAGCTGGAACTGGCGCATCTGATATAAATGATCGAGGCGTGAAGACTGATTCCATTATGAGTTACATCGATAAAAACAACCTGGTAAATACGGTTTTAATGGGAGATTTTAACGTGTATGATGATACGGAAGTAGGTGTTCAGAATTTGATAAATTATCCGGCAAATCCAAGTATTAGTTTAAATGATCCTATCAACACATTTGGTGCCTGGAATAACAATGCAACTTTTGCAAATGTACATACTCAGTCTACGAGAAGTAGCGACCTAGGAGATGGTGGAGCTTTTGGAGGGATGGATGATCGTTTCGATTGGATAATGACATCTAGTGCTATGGTTAATGGCACAGACAGCATAACTAACCTGCCAAACAGCTATTGGGCTGTTGGTCAAGACGGACTAAGATTTAACGGAAATATTATAAGTCCAGCGAACACTTCTGTACCCGCAACGGTCGCAACAGCACTACATGAAAGCTCTGATCATTTACCTGTACTGATGCGCCTTAAGTTTAGTCATCCTGTTGCCACTGGAGGTGCGCCCATTGTAACCACAGACCCTAACGATGTGAGCATTTGTGAATCCCAAAACACTTCATTCAGTATTTCAGCTTCAGGTGCTACAGGCTACCAGTGGCAAATTGATACAACCGGTACATGGGTTAATTTAATAGACAATGGAACATTTAGCGGAAGCATGACCAATTCAGTGTCTATTACTAATGCAGCTCTAAGTCTGAATGGAGCTCAGCTCAAATGTATTATAACAGGTGCGCTGCCACCAAGTGACACCTCATTAGTTGGGACGTTAACTGTAAACTCAGGTGTAACCGTTAATCAAAGTCCTGTAACAGCTTGTGATAGTGCTTTGGTTAGTGGAAGTTGGTATTTCTCAACTCAAATAGTTTCTGACGTTTCGATTGGAGCAAATGGATGTGATAGTACATCAGTCACTGATCTTACCATTAATAGTTCATCTGCTAATTCGATTGTTGATTCAGCGGTTACCGTTTACAGCGCGCCTAGTGGAGCAACCTTTACAAGCACTGGAATTTACACCGATACGATTTTAAACTCATCTGGATGCGATAGCGTCATTACCATTGATTTGACGATAACCGGGGTAGGGCTTAATGAAATGGCGATTGAACAGATCATTCTTTATCCCAATCCAGCTAAAAATGTGATTCAGTTGAGTGGAACAGAGGAATTGTCCGAGGAGGCAGGCTATAAAGTTACTACAGTCACTGGCCAAGTTGTGCTCTATGGGGAAGTGTTGAAATCGTCAATTGATATCTCTGAGTTAGATCCAGGGGTTTATTTATTGCAAATAGAAAAGGGCGAGCTTTCTAAGTCAATTCGATTTGTAAAAGAATAGGAGATTGTTTCTAGGATTACTTCGTGATCCTATTCATTCCAAGGTCAGAGTTATAAGCCAAAATCGTTTTACGATTTAAGGGCTTTTTTAATTTAATTCATTCGTTTAAGCGTTGCTTAGCTCGGGGTTAAATTAAAAAAGCCCAATCTGCTATGCAGATTAGGCTTTTAACTTTCTTGTGAGCGCGCTAGGATTCGAACCTAGGACCGCCTCCTTAGAAGGGAGGTGCTCTATCCAGCTGAGCTACGCGCCCGATTAACTCCACAATTACAATAAAATCTGGAATTCAGAATTGGTTGTAACTGTTTCGGGGATGCAAATTTAATAATATTGGCTAATAACAAAAACAAAAACCCAATTACTTAAAATAAAAAAGCCAATTCGGAAAGAAGAGGCTTTTAAATCGGTTCGTTATGGGGCTAAATCCCTAGTGATGGTGGCCATGGTGGTCACCTTCAGTTATATCACCATGATAAGAGCAAGTTTCTTTACTAGCGATACAATGTTTTCTCATCATTGCATTGACCTTAGCCATTTGATCTTCGTTAAGCATCTCTTTAATCATATTGTCAGATGCTAGTACTTCGCTTTTCAAATCTTCATGAGCCGTTTCCATGTGGGAAAGTGCAATAGAAACAGTCGCTGTAATTGACTCAACTTGCTCCGTAGAAAGACCCAATGAATCTGTCATCCACGCAATTGTCTCGTCAGTATGTTCAGCAGGCATATGGAGCATCATCTTCGTCATAGATTGATTGGCAAGACAAGTGCTGTCACATGTAGCGGCATGATCGCATTTTTTACCATGGGTACAAGATTCTCCGTGCTTGCACGAAGTATGGTCACCATGCTTACATTCTTTATTTGCTTTACAGCATTCCTTTTTGTCAGAATGGTCACATTTATCGCCATCGGCTGAGCACTCAGTTTGTGCACTGCATTTACTTTGACCACCACAGCTTGGACACATTACTTGCCATAGAATAACTGCGTTAATTAGAAGTATTAATACGAGGAGTACATTAGTTTTTTTCATTGTAATTTTTTTATTCAGTTGTAAAGATAGTCCAATCAGACAATCTCTGCTTGTTTGGATGGAATAGAATTTGGTTCTACCTCATGAAACTTTTTATTAGCTGAAGCCATTTCCTTCAGAATAGGTCTTGATTTAAACTTAGGTCCAAACCTATCTTCGTAGCTTTTCATTAAGTCAACAAGTTCCTGAGCACCAAAAGAATCTATAAACCTGAATGGTCCTCCAGTAAATGGTAGAAATCCTAGTCCAAAAATAGCCCCTAAATCGCCATCTGTAGGCGAGGAGAGAATTTTTTCTTCCAGGCAATTAAGTGCTTCATTGATCATTAAAAGAAGTGGCCTCCAGGTCATGTCTTCAAACGTAAAGTCTTTTTTAGTTGGGTTTCCGAAAAAGCCATAAACAGCAGGGTTAGCACCGTTTCTTCTACCATTTTTACCATCGTATTTATAAAAGCCTTTTTTGTTCTTTTTACCTAAGTAGCCAGCATCAAACATTTTAGGCAATCCTTGAGCAATAGTGACTCCTTCTCTCGATTCAACAATTTTAATCATGTCGCCACTCATTACGTGAGCACCAACATCAATTCCAACTTCATCAAGCAAGGCAACAGGGCCAACAGGCATGCCTTTCTTTTTCATGGCTTTGTCTAAGGCTTCAAGATTCGCACCTTCTTCAATCATTAGCATGACCTCGTTAAGGTATGGGCATAATATTCGATTAGCGTAGAATCCTGGGCCATCTTGAACTACGATACAGGTTTTTCCCTGTCGTACCCCTATGTCATAAGCGATTCCAATTGCTCTTTCCGAAGTATAGTCCGTTTTGATGATTTCTAATAATGGCATTTTTGGAACTGGAGAAAAGTAGTGCATTCCAATAACGTTTTCAGGCTTTTTAGCATGGTTGGCCATTTCGGTAACTGATAAAGCTGAAGTGTTCGTTGCGAATATATAATCGTCAGGACAGTGTTTTTCAAGCTCAGTAATTATTGACTTTTTAAGATCCATTTTCTCTACTACGGCTTCAACCACTATGTCAATATGCTCAAAGCCTTCGTAGTCAAGCCTTTCCCGAATTCTTTCAATAAGAGTGTCTGCTTCAACTTTTGAAATTTGTCTTCGTTTTAATTTCTTTTTGATCGATTTCCAGATCAGTTTTTTAGCATCTCGAATAACATCCTGGTTAATATCTTTAAGCACAATGTCCATTTGGTTCATGATGCTTACTTCGGCAATTCCTGCCCCCATAAAACCAGCACCTAGAATTCCAATTCTATTTATAGGCTCAAACTTTCCATCATATGGATTCTTCTTATTGTCAGTCATGTTAAAGAAGATCTGACGTAATTCCTTTGAGACTTGAGTCAGCATCAATTCTTCGAACCCTTCTCGTTCAAATTCATATCCTTTTTCCAGGCCATTCTTCAATCCAAACTCTACACAATCAATAATTTTTGGAACAGCTGGGTAATTCCCTTGAGTTAGTTTAAATACTTTTTCTCGAGCTTTTTTGTAAACAAGATTCCTCCCAGTGCCAGTGCCATCAAGAAATTTATCCATCATTGAGCGCTTTCTTTTACGCTCTAATCTGCCACCATTTTTAATGATTTTATCGGCTAAAGCAACTGCCGCAGTGTGCAACTTGTTTCTATTCACAACTTCATCAACTAGTCCAATTCGCTTTGCCTGGCGAGCGAAAATGTTTTTACCAGTTAACATCATGTCCAAGGATTTTTGTAATCCAACTAGACGAGGGAGCCGCTGTGTTCCACCACCACCTGGTAGTAGGCCAAGTTTAACTTCAGGAAGAGCAAATTTTGTTTTTCGATCATCAGAACATATTCTACCATGACATGCTAAAGACAGCTCCGTTCCTAATCCATAGGCCGTTCCATGAATAGCAGCAATTACTGGCTTTTTAGCATTTTCCAACGCATTTAAACTTTTATGGCCGTGCTCAAGCAACGGTAAGAAATCACCTTTTTTATCAGCTTTAAATGCCTTGATGTCCGCACCGGCAATAAAATCTGGTCGATCTGAAATTACAATACCAGCCCGAATACTATCATCATTTGCAATTTCATTAAAGACATCATCAAAATATTCGATTAATGCGGGAGAAACTACGTTCATTTTCTCATGCTTGATGTGCAGCCAGATAGTGGCGATTCCGTCCTTCTTTTCTAATCTAAAAAAATCTTCTCTATTCATCTTAAGCTTCGTATTTCTTTAAAATCATTGCATGACCATGAGCGCCAGCCGCACAAGCAGCCAATAATGCATACTTACCACCTTCATGTTTTAGTCTGTTTGCTGCAGTGTTAATTAGTCTTAATCCTGTTGCTCCGAAAGGATGTCCGATGGATAATGATCCTCCCCATAAGTTGAATTTATCCATATCTATTTTACCAACAGCTTCAGTTCTTCCGAGTTTTTCTTTTGCAAAATCGTCAGAGGCCAAGCATTTTGTATTGGCTAGAATTTGACCGGCAAATGCTTCATGGAACTCGATTACATCCATGTCTTTTAAGTCTAGTCCTGCTTTTTGTAAAACCTTGCTTGTTGCGAATGCTGGGCCTAGTAACAATTCTTCTTCTAATTCCTGTCCAGTGAAACAAAAATCTACAATTTCAGCTTTAGGGGTTAGACCTAGTTCTTTTGCTTTGGATTCAGTCATGAATAAACCAGCAGATCCACCATCGGTTAAGAATGATGAGTTGGCAGCAGTTAATGTTCCATGCTTTTTGTCAAATGCTGGTCGAAGACTACTGAGTTTTTCTATCGTTGAAACCCGTATTCCATTGTCTTGACTGACCGGTTTGAATTTCGGAGGAAGTGAAATTGAAACAACTTCACTTTTTAAATGACCATCTTCCCAGGCTTTTTCCGATAGTTTATGTGATCTTAAGCAGAATTCGTCCTGCTCTTTTCTGGTCACTTCATATTTAGCGGCAAGAATATCGCAATCTTGCCCCATTGTACGTTTGGTAGAGAATTCGGCCACCTTTGGTCGCTCGGGGGAGAAATGTCGAGGTCTTAACGAGAATACAAATTTCAAATTATCACCCATGGTCTTAATTTTTTGGGCTGCGAAAAGTTTTTTCCTCATTTCCTTTTTGAAACCAATAGGGGTATCTGATGTGTTATCTACACCACCTGCAATAAAAACATCAGCTTGTCCGGATCTAATAGCACCAATTCCTGAGGCAACTGCTTGATTTGCGGAAATGCATGCCTGTGTTACTGTATGACATGGAGTAGTAGTTGGGATTCCAGCGCCTAATGCAGCTTCTCTGGCAACATTTGATGTTTGCAGATTTGAGATCACGGTTCCCATTATTACCGTATCTACTTCTTTAGGATCTATGCCAGTCTTGGTCAACAGACCCTTAATTGCATATTGACCTAATTGGTAGGACATGATGTCGTTATGGAAATAATCAGTCCCTGATTTTAAAAATGGGGTTCTGCATCCATCTATGAAGACAATTTTATCAGACATTCTATTCAAATTTTATACGAAATTACCATTTATTTCCAATGCATGCATTGTATTTTGAATATTCTTAGGTAGATTTACTCGGAATAAATTCATGGAAGAGAAACAAGATTCGTTCTTAGAGATTGCTGAGAAAATGGTTATTTACCAATTGAGGGGTAACTGGTTGGCTATATCTAAAATTTACAATGACATGGCTTCGGAACAAGGAGGTACCATGTCTATGGCTTTTATCCTGTTAACTATAAACACAGAGAAAGGTACGCCAGTAACCAAAATAGCTCCTCGGATGGGCATGGAGCCAAACAGTCTTTCGCGAATTCTTAAGTCTATGGAGAAGAAAGGTCTGATCTATAAACGCAAGAGTAAATCGGATAAGCGGAAAGTCTACATGTGCTTAACTGATTATGGGATTACCATGAAAGAATTTACCACCAAAGCTGTTTTTTCCTTAGAATCAGCAATCCAAGATGATGTTTCAGAAAGAGATTTAGAGGGCTTCTTCAAGGTGGCGAAACAAATACCGAAAGCGCTGCAACAACTAGCTTCAGCTAATCAGGAATAAAGGTTAAATCGTCTCTATCTTTTTGAATTAGTTATGTTTGCAACAAACATCCTATTTCAAAACATGAATAAGCTATTCACTTTATTGTTAATTATATCAGGTTCAATTTCGATTGCTCAAGAATCAGCACCGACATTATCATTGGGAATTGACAAAGTTCTTTTTTCAAAAGGAGGCCTCGATGTTGAATTGATTTCTGAAATAATTGCTTCAAAACAAGACGAGTTAAAGAAGACAATTGTTAAGCGAGAGATCCTTAAGCGCGTGAATCAAGAAGGGTGTTTTGCTACCAAAAATTACGCTTACAATGTAGTTGATGTTATATTGAATGAGCGTAACAAAGGAGTTCTGCAGCGAGAAATTCTAGAGCATACAGCAAACTACGCTTTTGTATATGGAATTTCGGAATTGTATTTGAGGCTGTCTTGTGAATCAGACGCCAGTCTATTAAGTTCTGTAATCGCTGACTTTGGTTATCCACCTTCCGATTCTCTTTATAAGAAAACAAATAACAGGCCCTTAGGATTGTTTCTTGAGCGAATAAATACACCGATTAAGATGGGCAACGTTGAGTCGTTGTCTTTAGCGAATATACTATTGGACGTTGTGTTTGATGCTTCTCAAAGCAGCGAGCTGTTAAAGGGAAAAGGTTTTTTTCAGAAACCATTGTACCTAACTTGGGATGAGTACGAAGTTGAGAATAGCTACTATAGATACTTAAATGGTGTAAAAGATCAAGGTAAAGAAGCTCGGGTACAAGCTTTGAAAAAGGAAGTTCATGACTTCATCAAGCAAATCTTAAGGTTTTATAATATAATCGGAAAGGTTGATGGAGTTGAGAATATGGAGACATTAAAAGATCGACTCTCTGTACAGATAACTGAAAACACTGCACATTTAGAAAGTCATTTGTTCGCTGATGCAATTAGTTCTCAGAATGAAATATTTGAGGAACAAAAGAAGTCATTAGAGGAAGGTGAAGATTTAGATAATACGATAGAAAGACTTAGAGGAGATTTAGCTGAAAGAGCCCGTCAGGCGGTAGATTATGATCTAGCTACAATTGAAAGCTATAGAGAAGATTCAGCAGCTCTCGTTAAGCTCTTTGCAGATTATAATGACTTGTGCAACGACATAAAGGCTTGCACCAGATCTTTCGTTTTCGGAAGGCAAAGCACAACTAATTTCCTTGAAGCTGAAAAAAACAAGGCTACTGCTTCTGGGGCATCGGTAAGTAACAGGCCTTATATGGATACGCTGGATCAATTGATCACTAAAAACAAAGCGATCAGTGCTGAGTTCGGACGAATTACCGGTCTAAATGCAAATTTTGAGAAGGACCTGACAATACCTATTAAAAAGTATTACGACAAAAGAGTAAATACGTTAATCAACTTTAATGAATACACGGTGGCGAAAAAGCTGTTAGAGGAATCTTATCAGAATAGTGATAAGGTAGCTCAGGCAGTAATCTTATTGGAGCAGGAACTGGCGATAGAAAAGAAAAAAGTGGCTAAGAACTCATCACTTATTGCCAGTGATCTGTCTGAAAATGTAAGGTATTTAAATACTCAGCTGGAGGGGATTACAACTATGAAGTTGGACTTGTCCCCAGAAAATGATTCCACGCTATTGGAAGTTTATGAGCAACTCTACATTTTAAAGAATAACAATCACAGTTTTGTGAATTATCATTATATCGGATATTTAAGAGATGAGTTATTGCCAGAAGTAAGGTTGATGAATCAACATCAAGGAGGTAAGTTCAATATGGTTATTCGTTTAATCGAGAATATCACTTATTTAATAGAACAAGAAATATTCAGTCCATTTAGTCAATCGAATGAGGTTGGCGATAAAAGCTTGCTCTCGATCTTGTTGCAACAAGGAGATGAGATTAATTTTGATTATATAAATTTTCTCGAAAAACTAGATCATTTAGAAGAAGCTGGAACTTACTCTTACTTGCTACATACTCTAATTGGAATAGGGGATATCCATGCGAAGAAGGGAACTTCTAGAGCTCTTAATTCTGTTATTAATTCAATTGAGAAGTACATTGATTTTGGTGTAGGCGAAGATCAGATAGATCTTGATGTTGAGGGAATTATACTTTCATTATACAACCAGTTTGCGGATCGAGATTTCAATCGTTTGAAATTTCATTTAACTGTAGGATTGAATCAGGCTACGTTTCTTACCCAAGGTTATTCTTTAGGAACTTCCGATACAATTAATAATCTTGGTTTTGCTTCAGAGAAGATAGGAGTGAAGCTTAAATTGTTTAATTGGAAATTGAAACGATCTTACCTACCAGGTGAATTTTATCGGGGAAAAGAAGTAACGGTCAAGAAGTCAGGGCGTCAGTTTAATGGTGATCCTATTATATCAGACTTACACGTTTTAATGTACGGTTCAGGCTTGCTTTACAACGTCACCAACATGTCGTCAAGCCGCGACTTTAATCATCCGATTGTAGGATTGTCTTTAGGTGTGTCAACTTACAATCATTTAGACTTTAATGTTGGACTTGCAGTGCCGCTTGCTTCTAATCGTAAATTTAATAGTGATGATTTAATGCTAAATGTTGGATTTGACATTAGGTTCTCTGAGTATCTAACTGCCTTAAATAAAAAGAGAAAGTTAGATAAAGCTGAAAAATTAAAGAACGATAGAACTCGCTTAAGTTCACAGGAATCTCGAAGAAAATAAGCTATAGACTATAGCCTTTTTCTAAGACAAAATAATCTGCGATAGATCTTCGCAGATCTTTTGGGTTCACTTCATATCTTCTAGCAAAACGCTTTACCATTTTTCTTTGCAGGCCTTGCTTTGTGCCTTCAGGCAAACTATCAATAGCGTGGTTCGCAGCCACCTTTATTCGTTCAATCCCTTGATACAAGTGAAGTTGAAGCATTTGCTCCATCACAGCTATTTTACCTTTGTCATGATCAGATGAACGAAGTTTCTGTACCCTAAGCAGCACGCTTTCGCTGATATAGGCTTCCGCAAGAATATCGGATAAGTTCATTACTATTTCTTGCTCATCGATCATTTTAAGCTTTAATTTTTGTCCTGCAATGCCAGCAATGGCCAGAAACAACCTTTTCATGTTAGCAACAATAAGATCTTCTTGACCCACTGAATAAGAGGAAGAGAACATTTGTCCCATGTAAGCTTTCGGAATTTTCTTACCAGGAGTAACGATATCGATTTCTTTCGTTTGCATTGCTCTTTTCATTAATTCACCAAAAGAGAGCATCCGGTTAATTTCATTCGTGCCTTCGTATATTCTCGTAATTCTAGCATCTCTGTAGCCCATTTCAATGCCGGTTTCAGCACTATAGCCCATACCTCCATATATTTGTAAGGTTTCGTCAACGCAGTAATCCAGAACTTCTGATCCGTAAACTTTAAGGATAGCACATTCAACAGCATACTCACGCAGACTGTCTATTTTAGCTTTGTTCTTTGTTGCACCATCAGCTAATAATGCAGCTTCTTTTACATCTATATATTTACCAGTTCGATAGACAGCACTTTCTGTTGCGAATATCTTAGTAGCCATTTCTCCAATTTTGAATTTAATAGCTCCAAATTCTGATATTGACTTTTTGAATTGCTTTCTTTCAATTGCATATTCAATGCCTTGAGAGAGTGCAAACTTACACCCACCAATCGCTCCAGCACTCAATTTGATTCTCCCTGAATTTAGAATATTAAGCGCTATCTTAAAACCTTCGCCTCTTTTTGCGAGTAAATTCTCGGCCGGAACTTTACAATCATTAAAGAATACCTGTACGGTTGAAGATCCTTTAATGCCTAGTTTCTTTTCTTCTTCACCTAAAGTGATTCCTCCAAAGTCTTTCTCAACTATAAATGCGGATAGCTTTCGGTCGTCTTCTATTTTAGCAAATACAATGAAAACGTGAGCAAATCCACCGTTTGTAATCCACATTTTTTGACCATTTAAAATGTAGTGTTTTCCATCTTCAGTAGGGATGGCTTTGGTTTTTCCTGAGTTGGCATCAGAACCAGCGCTAGGTTCAGTTAATGCATAGCTGGCTTTGTATTCGGCCGTGGCAATTTTAGGCAGGTACTTTTGCTTTTGTTCTTCCGTACCGTAATATACTATTGGCAAAGAGCCAATAGAGGTCTGTGCACCTATTGTAGTTGCGAAGGAAAAGCCACTAGCAATGGCTTCCCCGAATAAAAGACCAGTGTTAAAGTCCAAGTCCATTCCTCCATATTCAGGAGCAATTGACATACCGCAAAATCCCAATTCTGCAGATTTGTCTAATAACGCAACGATTTCCTCTTTGTCTTTAGACGCTTCTAGTTCCTTTCCAGCTTTTTTCATAGGCTGAATGATTTCCTTGTTGCAGAAATCTTTGACCATGTCTCTAATCATTAACTGCTCTTCACTCCATTCTTCCGGAATAAAAATAGCTTCTGGTTTAGATTCTTTAACTATGAATTCGCCTCCTTTTAACATCTTAAAGTCTTTTGTTTGAGCAAACTTAAATAAATATTCAATGCGTGCATTGCTTTTTTCTTTGAATTGCTACCTTCGATGAATAATCTTAGTTTTAATCTTTCCCATTAATTAACAGCTATGTCAAGAGTAGATCGATTTAAGTTTAAAGGTATAGCTTCAAAGGATGATATCCTGAAAATTGAGCGTGAGGAGCAGGAAACTACTTGGCCAAAGTCCACTTATGACGCAGTTTTGGACACCATGTCCGATAATCCTAATGAACCGGCTTTATCGTTTTTCATGCTTGGTAATGAGTATAAAAAACCATTCACTTATTCTTATTCAGAGCTTATCTCCGAGATTAACAAAATTGCAAATCAACTTCGTAAACTCGGAGTAGGCAAAGGAGATACAATTGGTCTTATTTTACCAAATTTACCTGAAACGTGCTTTTCATTAATCGCGGCTCAAACGGTTGGCATTGCCTTTCCCATCAATCCTTTGTTGGAAAAGAAGCATTTGAAAGAATTGATGATCGCAGCAGAAGTTAAGGTCCTTATAACAATAGGCCCATTTGTTAAAACCGATGTATGGGAGAAGGTAAACGCAATTAAGAATGATGTTCCTTCGCTAGAGAATGTGATTCAAGTGGATATGAATCAGTACCTGCGTGGAGTTAAAAAAGGAATTGTTGGATTAATTAAATCGTTTAAAGATTCAGGAAAATCTACGGACAAGCAGGTATTGCACAAGTATAGTTCTTTAGTTGGAGGGGATTCCAACGTTGAGCTTGACTTTGAGCGGTATAATTTACCACATGATCCTGCGGCATATTTCCACACAGGCGGAACAACTGGGCGACCAAAAATTGCCGTTCAGACTCAAGAGAATATTTGTTTTGACTGTTGGTCGACAGGTCAAAATCTAAATACAGGTATGGATGCATTAAACATGTATGGTGGTTTACCGCTATTTCATGTTTATGGTGCTATGGTTACTTTGTCATTGTGCTGGGCAGGCAGTGGGCATTTAATTCTTGTGACCCCAAAAGGATATAGAGGAGATGGGGTGATCTCTAACTTTTGGGACACAATGAAATACCATAAGATAAACGCTATGGGTGCAGTTCCAGCAATTTATAAAATGCTAAATGATGCTCCTGAAGACGTTGATACGCCTGATTTAAAATTTGCGATCAGTGGCGCTGCTCCTTTGCCAATAGAAGTTATGAAAACTTTCAAGGCCAAAACAGGCGTGGAAATCTTAGAAGGGTATGGATGCACGGAAGGTGCCGCTATGGTTGCGGTTAATCCTCCATACGGCTTAAGGAAACTAGGCTCTGTAGGGTTTGCAATTCCGTTTACTGAGATTAAAATACTGACTTCTAAAAATGGAGAGACTAAAGAAACGGAAGTTGGGATCATTGGGCAGGTGCACCTATGGGGCAAGAACGTATTTAAGGGATACCTGGAGGAAGAACATAACAAATCAATTTGGACCGAATTTGGTGGTAAAACATTCTATAACTCAGGAGACTTGGGAAGAATTGATGAGGACGGATACCTTTGGCTAACAGGAAGAGAAAAAGAGTTAATCATTCGAGGAGGGCATAATATTGACCCGATGAGCATTGAAGATCCAATGTATGCGCATCCAGAAATTGAAATGGTAGCTGCGGTCGGTAGGCCCGATAGTCGAGTAGGGGAAGTTCCAGTGTTGTATGTGCAACTTGCCGCTAACGCCAGCTCTACGGAAAAGGAAATTATGGAGTTTGCTCATCAACACATTAGTGAAAAGGCAGCTATCCCTAAGAAAATTATAATAATAGATGAAATACCTTTGACAACCATCGGTAAGATATTTAAACCAGACTTGTGTAAACTTCAAATTGAGGAGGTGTACATGTCTGCTTTGCCATCGCATTTGGAAGGTGTTTCTTTGGAAGTTGTGACTTCCAAATCGAGGGGACGAGTTGTAGAGATCACTGGTCTTTCGAGTGAAGAACAAGAAAATGTCACAAACATACTAGGGGCTTATGAAGTGCCGTTTATATTTTTGAACTAATCCAATTCGTAACTGTTAGTTTGATACTTTTACACCAATGAAAAGTCCCAAATTAAAGAGCATCATCGTCCTTTTCTGTGTCACCGTATTTACCGTGGTTTGTGGATTTAATTTGCAATACCTCCAATTTGATTATGATTTCGAGAAGTTCTATCCAGAAGATGATCCCGAAACTCAATTTTTTCAAGAGCACCGAGAAAGGTTTGCTTCTGATAACGATTTTCTTTTAATAGCGGTTAAAAACGAAGCGGGTGTTTTCAAGAAAGATTTCCTGCTAAAAGTCCAAGATTTAATCGAAGATTTAGATACCATTAGAAACGTGGATACTGTTATTAGTCTGACCCTTATGGAGCGAAGGATCAGGCAATTCAAAGTCCCGTACATCAACTATGATAACTTAGATTCGTTACAAAATGACTCGATTTGGATATCAAAATCACCGGACATTTACGGACAACTTATATCTAAGGATTTCAAAACACTTTCTCTTTACGTTTCCCATACACAGTACCTAAGCACTAGGGGTTGTAATATTCTATCTGATGCAATGTCTAGACTTCAGGAGGATCATGAGTTTGATGAATTCTACATTGCTGGAAGATCAGTTGGTCAAACCTATTACGTTGGATTAATGCAGAAAGAGTTGGGATTCTTTACGATCACTTCTTTTATACTTCTTCTAATATTCTTGATTGTTGCTTTTCGTTCATGGTGGGGCGTTGTATTACCTGTTGTTGTGGTGGTGATGGCAGTTGTTTGGATCTTGGGAATAATGGCCATGATTGGGAAGCCGATCAATTTAGTTTTAACCGTGCTGCCAACCATCATGTTTGTGGTCGGGATGAGTGATGTAATTCACATTGTGTCAAAGTATTTGGAAGAGCTACGATTAGGGAAGTCGAAAATTGCGGCATTAACTGTTACGGTAAAAGAAGTTGGAATGGCCACGCTATTAACTTCAGTTACAACAGCCATCGGATTTTTAACTTTATACACTTCCAGGGTTATACCTATTCGGGATTTTGGGCTTTACGTGGCCTTTGGCGTCATGATCGCTTTTGTTCTTTCGTTCCTGGTTCTACCAGCAATGTTTGCGTTAATTCCAACACCCGAAGTTGCAAAACATAAAAGCGAATCAACGTTTTGGACAAGGGTACTTAGAAATTCATTTCGATGGACTATCCGGAACCAATGGAAGGTGGCTATCATGGCTGTGGTCGTAGTACTGACTTCTTTGCTTGGGATGTCCAGTTTAGAGGTTAATAATTTTCTTTTGGAAGATCTGAAAGAAGACGATCCGTTGAACAAAAGTTTCATCTTCTTTGGAGATAATTTTTCAGGAGTTAGGCCTTTGGAGCTATCCGTTTCTTGCGAAGATGGAATTCTCACTCCTGATAACATCAGAGCATTAGACTCACTAGAGAAGTTGGCAGTCTCTATATACCCCAATGAATCGTTCATTTCTCCCGTAACTGCTGTAAAAGCCATTAACAGGTTAAAGCAAGGTGGCGCAAATATGTACTATGAGGTACCGGAATCTGATAAAGATTTAAAGAAGGCCCTTAAAATGCTTAAGAAAGCGCATTCAAAAGGCGATTTGAAGACATTCCTTTCGGACGATGGTAAGATTGCTAGGTTAAGCACGACCGTTAAAGATCTTGGTGGAAATGAGTTTAGAAGATTACATCAGGAATTTGAAGCGCGAATCGAAGGACAGTATCCTGGATTTGAAATTGCTCAAACTGGAACAGCATACTTGATTGACAAAAACAATCAGTACTTATCTACAAGTATGATGTGGAGTTTAGCCATAGCATTTGCGGTAGTAGCTTTAATTGTAGGTTTATTGTACAAGTCAACCCGAATGATGCTTATTGGCTTAGTTCCTAATATTTTCCCGTTAATAATGATTGCTGGAATTATGGGCTTCATGGGGATTGATATTAAAGTAAGTACATCCATTTTATTTACAATCGCTTTCGGTATTGCGGTTGATGACACAATCCACTTTATTAGTAAGTTGAAGATAGAATTAAGTAAAGGCAAGTCAATGGTGTTTGCGATCAGACGAACGTATATGTCTACAGGAAGGGCTATAGTTTTGACAACAGGAATCTTATGTGCTGGTTTTCTAACCTTAGTGTTTTCCAGTTTCTTAGGTACGTTCTACATGGGGATGCTGATCACTTTGTCTTTATTGTTTGCTTTGATCTCCGATCTTTACCTTCTTCCAATATTGGTATTGAACTTCTACAAACTGAAGGATAAGGATGAGGCCAAGAAAATACAAGGCAATAAAAAACCCTCAATGGAAATCCATGAGGGTTCTGAATAGGCACGCTATTTACTAGTAAGATTCTTTTTTATCTAAGCTTCCGTTTTCAGCGTAGAATTTCCAAGTTCCGATTTTTCTATAATCGTAAATTTTCTTGTCGTAGATTAACTCTCCTTCAACTTTCTTTTGCCCTACAGCATAATAATCGTTCTGAGAATACTCTAATTTCTTTTTGTTGATCATTTCAAATAAAGACTCAGGCTTGCCATTCTTATAGTAAGATCTCTTAGCAATGTGATAGTCAAAACTTTTGTGATACTCTTCGTAATATTCTAGTTGACCATTGTCATAGAAGTCAGACCAAATAAGTGGGGCAGCATTTACATACTTCACTTCGGATTTCATTTGACCATTCTTGTGATACAGCTTAGATACTGCAGAGAAGGTGTTGATTCCTTTAAACTCTCTCTCTAATGTTCCGTCTGGATAATAGTTTTTATAAACTTTCAACTGACCTTCAACATAGTATCCTTTGTGAATAATGTTTCCATTGTCATACTTGTCAGTTTGCCAACCATTACATGCATAACCATCGCACATTCTAGTAGAATCACCTTCTAGCATAGGATTTAGTCCTTCATAAAGGTTTACTCCATATACATCATCCACATCTTCGGCCGTATATAGCTTATCCTTTTTAATCTGACTGTTTAGGTCTTTAGTAATTTGCGCATTGGCTACTGTGCCCGTAAGTACCGCTGCGGCTAATATAAAACTCAACTTCTTCATTCTTCTGTAGTGTTAATCCAACAAAAGGCAATTTTTTGGTAGACACGCAAAGTACGAAATTTTTGCGAAACATCAGTCATCATTGCCAACTGATTTTAACTTTGCAATCTTTATGCCAAGATATCCATAAGTGATTGTCATCAGTGGACTTAATATGTTGAAAAAGCAGTACATCCAGTATTCTCCGGTGGCTACACCAAGCACTCCTGATTGATAAGCTCCACAGGTGTTGTAAGGTATTAGCACACTGGTAACTGTGGCCGAATCTTCTAACGTTCTACTTAAGTTTTGAGGAGCAAGCCCTCTTTCTTTATACGCATTTGCAAACATTTTACCAGGGACAACAATTGCTAAATATTGGTCGGAAGCTGTTGCATTAAACCCTAAACAAGTGATGGCGGTTGAAGAAATAAGACCACCTCGACTTTTTGCCAACGTTAAAATAGCTTCTGATAGTCTTCTCAGCATCCCTGAGACGTCCATAGCGCCTCCAAAAGTCATTGCGCATATAATTAGCCAGATCGTATTCAGCATGCCATACATGCCACCAGTAGACAACAATTCATTTACAGTTTCACTGCTTGTAGTAATAGCTACATCCGTAGTCATGGCATTTGTGACTGCTTTATAAGCGTTCTCTCCAAATCCCGACCTGATTAATTTGAATTCCAAGTTATTGGTTAATAATTCATTTTCAGACAGGCTAATAACAAATGCATCATCAGTTAAATCAGTGTTTAATTCTGGATATGCTATTGATCCAGTACTAATTAATTCTTCGCCTTTAAAAACTTCTAATCCAATTTTGCCATTCCCTTCTGCCGTATTCCAGCTAGATTCAGTAGATCCGTCATCCCAAAGAATCGAATATTCCGGACTTTCAACATAGGCTACGATCTCCTGTGTGGAGGTCATTTCATTAATGATGTGAGGCTGGAATGCAATTGCGAAAACTCCACCTAGGACAGCTCCTCCAAGCAACGCGGGTATTGCCGGAACTTTGAATATGATCATTGCAACAACCGCTAATGGGACTAAAAATAAAACCGGAGAGATCCAAAACTTATCATCAAGCGATGTTAAAATTTCATCTATTTCAGTCAGATTTCCTTGAGCGTCAGAAAAGAAGCCAATTATTAAAAACACTATTAAAGTGATTATTATAGATGGAACGGTAGTCCACATCATATACTTAATGTGTGTGAAAAGATCTGTTCCAGCCATTGCTGGCGCTAAATTAGTGGTGTCAGACAAAGGCGACATTTTATCTCCAAAATATGCCCCAGAAATAATAGCTCCTGCTGTAAGCGCAGGTTCAAATCCAAGCGCGTTGCCAATCCCTAGTAATGCAACACCAACCGTGGCTATGGTGGACCATGAGCTCCCTGTAGCAAGAGAGATAATAGCACTTACAATACAGGCCGTGAACAAGAATATAGTTGGATGAATAATCTCAAGACCATAATAAATCATGGTAGGTACCACACCTGAAATCAGCCAAGTTCCTGCCAACGCTCCGATTAACAGCAGTATAATTACCGCAGACAATGCAGAATGAATTGATTTAGTAATCCCAGCCAATACATCTTTCCACTTGTTGCCAAGTCGAACTGCGATCATCACGGCTACCGCGGCTGCACTTATTAATGCCAGTTGATTCGCTCCACCTAATGCATCTTCAAAAATAGACACATTGTAAATAATCAGAGCAAGCAATACTATGATAGGTATCAAGGCCTGAAAAAACGTTGGTTTCTTAATTTGTTTCGATTCCATTAGCTAATAAATTCGTTCAATTTTCTGTAAAGCAATTGTAATGGAAGTCCCATGACTCCATAAAAATCACCATTTATTTTTTTTAACCCTGCATATCCCATCCACTCTTGTATTCCATAAGAACCCGCTTTGTCAAAGGGTTTGCACGTTGAGATGTAATCTTTAATTTCTTCGTTGCTTAATTCATGAAAAGTAACTTCTGTAGCCTCGCAATAAACAGATTGTTTCTCATTACTCGTGATGCAAATCCCAGTGTAAACTATATGCGTATTGCCAGATAGCTTTCGAAGCATTTCAAATGCGACTGATTCATCAGCTGGTTTACCCATTACTTCTTTGCCCAATGCAACTATGGTGTCCGCTGTGATAACAATGTCTTGATCTTTAAGCTGGTCAATATGTGCATTCCCTTTTAGTTCAGCTAGCAATGGCGCTATTTCGTCAATGCTTGTTTCTGGAGGGTAGATCTCATCGGTTTCGATCACTCTAATTTCAAAGTCTAATCCCATTTCGTTAAGAAGATATGACCTTCTAGGCGACTTAGAGCCTAGGATTAGATTATATGAAGCTAACTTTTGATTAAGCGTCATGATGATGAAATATGAAATGAAAAATAGGTAAGTACATCAAGCCGATAAACATAGCTATTTTTAATGATAGACTGGCTTGTCTGTGCTTTTGTTTATACAGTAATATAATCGAGATGAGGACCATGGAAAAGACACCAATACAGAAGTAAATTTTACTAAAGTATCTCTCTTCAAGCATTGGATTAAACCAAATGATTAACACAAGTACTGCCAACAATCCCGTAATTAAATAAGTTGATTTCTTAATGCCCAACAAAATCGGTATCGTTTTGATATTTAATGCTTTATCTCCATCCATATCAATTATGTCTTTAGATATTTCTCTGGTCAGATTTAAAAAGAATGCCATCTCCATAAAGAAGAAAATAAAGTCGTTAAACTTCTTTTCGTAAATGTCTTTAGAAATTCCTTCATAAGTGTCTGGATCAATTTTGTATAGGGTAATTGGAATATCATACAGTAAAGCATATGCAGGTACAAATGCAATGATGAGGGCAACAGCCACATTCCCAATAAATGGAAGGGATTTAAGCTTAACCGCATAGATGAAAAGGGCAAAATTGAAGAATACAGTAATAATTACCGGTAAAATACTTGAGTGCACCGATGCAATAACGGCTCCTAAGCTCAGCAATACTAAGGCTCCATACAAGAGCATGGTTTGTTTTTTACTAAGGTATTTTTCGACAACTACTTTATTGGGTTTGTTGATTATATCAGCTTCAACATCGAAAAAGTCGTTAATCACGTATCCTGCACCTGCAGCAAGCATAACAGACAAAACCATGAACGTAAACTGAAGATTAGTAGAATATAGTTCTATACCTGAAATGTTTAGATTGGTTTCGAAATAGAAAAATCTTAGGCAGACTAGGGTTAGTGCCATGATAGCCAGATTTAATGGCCTAATAATTTTAAAGATTCCGATAATGCTTTTCATGATTCTAAATGCTACTAAGCATCAAACCATTTGCCCTGCAACCTAAGCGTTTGTTCAATAACATCTCGAACACAGCCTTTACCGCCATTTATTGTAGACACATATTCCGCAACTGCTAATATCTCCACAGCTGCGTCTTTGGGACAGGTTGGGAGCCCAATTTGCTTCATTACATCTCTATCTGGGATATCATCTCCCATGTATAAAATTTCATTTGATGAAATTGACTTTTTCTGCATGTAATCCGCTAAGCAATCAAGTTTAGTTCCTGCCTCCATGAACACATCATGAATACCTAGATAATTTAACCGTTGCTTGACCATCGGTGAGTTTCCACCAGTGATTATACAAACATTATATCCGTTTTTTACCGCATGTTGCAATGCAAATCCGTCTCGTGTATTCATTACGCGAACCATTTCTCCACTTGGATCAAGGATTATGCTGCTGTCAGTTAGAACACCGTCTACGTCAAAAATAAATGTAGTAATGTCTTTTAATTTCGTTTTGTATGAGCTCATTTGGACGCTTGAGTATTGATAATCAATTTTGTAAATCGTTCGTAAAGTTCTTTTAATTCTTCTTGATCCGACAGAATTTTCAAATGATCTTTAATAACCAATTGATCATTTCTCTTGGCAGGACCAGTTTGAACTTCGCCAGGTATATTGTTTTGAACCTTTAAAGCAGTTTCTAAAATGAGCGGCTTTAACAAATCAAAAGACAACTCGTTATTCTCACAGTACTGCTGCGCTTCAGAATATAAGTGATTTGTGAAATTATTTACGATGACTGCAGCAACATGTAATTTCTTTCTTCTTTCAGAATCCATGAATTCTACAGAAGGCGAGAACCTTTCGGCTAGTTCTTTTAATTGCAGCCCAAAGTCGTTGTGTGAAGTTTCTAATAAAATTGGAATTTCCGTATCTAGCGATATTTGAGATGAAGTTAATGTCTGAAGAGGGTAGAACGATCCGTACTTTCTAGTTTCGTTAGCTAGAACATTAAATTGAACACTACCTGATGTGTGGACGCAGTTAATTTGTTTTGGAAGCTGCGTAGAAATTGATGCCAATTTATCATCAGGAATTGCGATGATGATCAACTCAGTGGCGGCTGCAATTTCGTCAAAACTGGCTATGGCTTTAGCGTTAACTAACTCCGCCAACGCCTTAGAACGGATTAAATTAGGACTGTAAATCTGGTTTACATTGGCGCCTGTCTCATGCAATCTTACAGCTAAGTTTGATGCAACATTACCGGCTCCGATTATCGCTATTTCGTTGATTTTATCCACCTAGATTTTCCTAAGCGTGAAATTAATTAAAATAATAAGGAACAGAGGCCATATTATTCAATTAACCACGATTCTTTACTTACATTTGCAGCCATTGTTCTGAGCGCAATATTTACGATCAAACAAAGACCTGTTTATGGATTTTTTAAAGCGGCTTTTATTTTCAACGACAACCATGGGCCTGTTGCTTTTGGTTTTTCTGTCTTCCATTGGTATAGCAACCTTTGTGGAGAGTATGGATTCTACCGAAGCCTCTAAAATTCTCATCTACAATACATTTTGGTTTGAGCTAGTTTTAGTGCTTTTAACTGCTAACTTGATTTACAACACATTTAGGTATAAGATGTGGAGAAAGGAAAAACTAGCTGTATTAACTTTTCACCTTTCTTTTATCATCATATTGATTGGTGCTGGTATTACCAGGTATACTGGAGAAGAAGGAATAATTAAAGTTGCCGAAAATGAAGCGGTAAGCTACATGTACTCAGCCGAGCCATTTATTAGCATAACCGGACTAAATGTGGATGGCACTCAGAATAAATTAGAAACTCAAAAATGGTTTGCCAAATCTACTCCTTCTGGGAACGACTTTTCACTAGATTTTCCAACCAGGTCGGGTAATCCATTAACTTTTGAATACGTAGCTTTTATTCCAAATTCAGTTGATAGTGTTAAGAAAGCTGACCAAGGTGGATCGGATATTTTGGAGTTTAATATTGATGGAAACTCTCATTTCCTAATGGATAATGGGATTGTGGAGATAAGTCAAGATGTGTATGTCAGCTTTAATAATGACAGCCAGTCTTCCGCGATTCAAATTACCTCTGAAATGGGCGATTTGTTTGTGCAATCACCTTATGATGGGCTGTATAAAAACATGGAGGAACTCACCATTGAAGATCGATCTAATCCGAATGGAATTGAGATGGACACATTGGTTAGAGATGATAAACATGCTTTTAGTATTAGGACTCTATATCAAATTGCTGGGTCACAAATAGTATTGAAAAATTTCCACAGTAAATCTATCATGACATTAGCAACTTCGAGTGAAGATGGAGCTGGGATAGATGCTCTAGTAGTTAATGCAGTTTCCCCGTCAGAAACGAAGCAGATCGTTTTAAAAGGCGGAAAGGGTAGACCAGGAATTCCGTTTCCATTCGTTATGGATGATGTGCAATACATGGGCAGGTATGGCTCTAAAATAGTGCAACTTCCGTTTCAGGTAGGACTTAAAGAATTTAGACTTAAAACCTATCCAGGGGTAAGCGCACCATCTTCGTTTGAAAGCGATATAGTAGTTGAAGACACCTTAAATGGAACTATCTTAGAAAGAACGATACTGATGAACAATGTGCTAGATTATAACGGTTACAGGCTGTTTCAAAGTTCTTATGATTCGAATTTACAATCTGGAGATCCAAATATTACCTTGCTTTCAGTTAACCATGATTTCTGGGGAACATGGGTAACCTACGTTGGCTATTTCTTGATGACATTAGGCTTTGTGATTACACTAACTACGAAAACCTCCAGGTTTAATTTTCTTTCAAAATCTATTAAGAAGGCTTATAAAGTATCCGCTACAGTTGGATTATTAGGATTGTCTGTTTTTTCATATGGTCAAGATGCTGATTATATTCCGGTACCTATTGAGCATTCAGATTTAGCGGGTAAGATTTGCGTTCAAGATTACAATGGTAGAATCAAGCCGCTCCATACTTTGTCTACAGAAGTTCTGCGAAAGCTTTATAAGAATGACATTTTTGAAGATCAAGATCCCGTTCAAGTTTATTTAGGAATGATGTTTAGGCCAGATCATTGGCAAGAAGTTCCTGTTTTACACATTAGAAATTCGGACGTAAGAAAGACGATTGGTATTTCTGGCGCCTACGCTTCATTCGCTGATTTCCTTTATATAGAGGATGGTGAACGAAAAATTAAGTTAGAATCGGAGCAGGTAGAGGCTTTTGAAACTCCAGAGTCTCAGAGAAGTTCTTATCAAAAAGAAATTTTAAAAACTTATGACAAGCTAATTCTACTTTCAGGAATATTTAACAAGCAAGGATTAAAAGTATTCCCAATCATCGGAGATAAGAAAGACACATGGTCTTCTGGAACTGAACCTGAAATCTCAAGGATTCCAACGTCAATTGATAGTTTGTCTGCTTTGCAACTGTTGGTTGGATATGAAATGGCCATGAAAATGGGCTGGGAAGAAAATGATTGGACCAAAGCCAATAACATCATTAAACAAATAGGGAAGTATCAAAGAGAACAAGCTTCTCATATCGTGCCTTCGGAAAGTAGAATAGAATTTGAAATTAGTTACAACAAGCAGCACGTATTCGATAAAGTATGGAAATATTACTTTTCAGTTGGTCTTTTAATTCTAATGCTGGAGGTCATTTTTATTGCTTCTAACGTAAGAAACGAAAGAACGATGAAGATCTTCAAATGGGTTTCTTTTATCATTGTATTAGGCTTGACTTTATGGCATGGCTATGGAGTTGCATCAAGGGCTTATATAGCAGAACGAGCCCCATGGTCTGATGGGTATGAGGCAATGGTATTTATTGGTTTTATGGCATCGTTAGCCGGTTTAATATTCTCTAAATCTTCCAGGTTAATTATTGGTTCCGGAACGCTGTTGGCAGGAATTATCTTGATGGTTGCTCATCATACTAATTACGACCCAAATATTACTCCTTTAGTTCCTGTTTTAAAATCAATTTGGCTAAACATACATGTTGCTATAATAACAGGAAGTTATAGCTTCCTTGGGCTTGGATGCTTGCTTGGATTATTAAGTTTGGTGCTGCATATTTTAAGAGGGCGCAAAAATTATAGAAACGTAACTCGTAGTCTTGATATCATCACTTACATCTCTGAAATGACAATGACCATTGGACTGATGATGGCTGCAGTCGGAACATTTTTAGGCGGAGTGTGGGCTAATGAATCATGGGGAAGATATTGGGGCTGGGATGCAAAAGAAACTTGGGCGCTTGTTATTGTTTTATTTTATGCGATGCTCTTGCATTTCAGGTTTATTCCAGGAATGAAAAGTAAATTTCTATTTAACGCAATGTCCATGTGGTCTTTTGGTACGGTTATCATGACCTTCTTCGGAGTAAACTATTATCTAGCTGGGCTGCACTCTTATGCGGCTGGAGATTCTCCGCCAATTCCAACTTGGTGTTATTATGTGGTTACTTCGTTAGTAGTTTTAACAGTTGTAGCAACCATTCGATACAATCAAACTAAAAAATATAAGCTTGACTAATTCAATCTACAGTTTTACAGTTAAAGATATAACTGGGAAGGACTTCCCTTTAAGTCAATTTCAAGGAAAGAAACTACTTGTGGTTAACGTTGCTTCTGAATGTGGCCTTACATCACAGTATGAGCAGTTAGAGGAACTATATAGTTCAACAAATAGAGACGAATTTGAGATTGTTGGTTTTCCAGCCAATAATTTTGGCGGTCAAGAGCCAGGTACAGATAAAGAAATCATGGACTTTTGCACAACTAATTTTGGGACCTCGTTTCATATGATGTCCAAGATTTCTGTAAAAGGAAATGACCAACATGAACTCTATCAGTTTCTAACACAGGAAGCTAATAATGGAGTAGAAGATGTTAAAATGCTATGGAATTTTCAAAAGATCCTAGTAGATGAAAAAGGGAACTTCGTTAAATCCGTACATCCTGATACGTTGCCAATTGATGATGAAATATTATCTTGGGTGAATGGCTGATCCAAAATTAGATATACTTGTAATCGCTGCTCATCCTGATGACGCAGAGCTTGCAAGTGCAGGAACAATTCTAAAACATAAAGCCCTTGGCAAAAAAGTCGGAATCTTAGATCTAACTCTTGGCGAGCTTGGAAGTAGAGGAAGCGCGGAGATTAGACAAAAAGAAGCTGCAGTATCTGCTGAAATCTTAGATCTTGATACTCGGGTAATGTTGGATTTAGGCGATGGGTTTTTTGAAGTGAACGAGGAGTCTTTAAAAGAGGTAATTACTCACATTAGAAGATTTAAACCTGACGTAGTCCTTTGCAATGCAACTTCAGATAGACATCCTGATCATGGAAGGGGGTCAGAATTAGCCTCAAGAGCTTGCTTTCTTTCAGGATTGGTGAAAATTGACACTATTTTCAATGATGAACTTCAAGAGAAATGGAGGCCTAAAGCAGTCTATCATTACATTCAAGACAGACACATCGATCCAGATTTTGTAATTGATGTGAGCAACGAATGGGAGAAGAAAATAGAGTCGATTAAAGCGTTTTCATCTCAATTTTTCGATCCTAAAAGCAAAGAACCAAACACGCCTATTTCTAGCCTTGAGTTTTGGAAGTATATTGATGCTAGAGGTCAGTCATTTGGACGATTGATCAATGCTAAATATGGTGAAGGCTTTACTGTAGAAAGGCCATTAGGTGTTGATGACCTTACTGGTTTAATCTAATTTGTTCAGATTTATTTGAGGAGCGAAATTAATCCTAGGTGTTGAAGGCCAGTTCAATTCTGTTGTTGTGAATTTTTTCCTAGTATAGATTGCACATTTAGTATTTGCTACTTGGTATAAATACTGATGTTCTTCTTTTGGCAAACCGTCTAAAATTCCCTTTAACACACTCCATCTTACTTTTTCTGGTGAGTTACCGTAGTCGTGCCATACAATGGTTGTTGCTTCTGGATCAACCCATTCAAAGATTTTTTTAGAATCACTTGCAACAGCTTTACTATGGTGATCTCCATCAATAAAAACTAGATTCGGCTGAATATCGAACTGTGAAAAATCAGCGTGAAGAGAATTCCCCTTAACTGATGTGATCTTAGGATTTGATTTACTTAATAACTCAAGTTGATCAAGGTAAATTTGATCATGGCCAAGTTCCTTGATGGCTTCCGCTGGCAGGTTAAAAGTGAAACACTTATCTGTAAAGTCTACTACATTCACACAGCTTTCTCCTCGCCATGTTCCAATTTCAAAATATTGGCAGTTTGCTGTGGCCTTAGCCAGTGACCTAAGGAGTAGGAGGTCCGTTATTAAGCTGCCGCCATCTAAAAACAGGTAATTGGGTAAAGAAGATTCTGTTACGATATCGTCAAAAGCTATGACTGGAAGACCTTTCTCAAATCCATACTCAGAATGGACTAAATCCTTATAAACACTATCGTGCTCTAGCACCTGATTGATCAAGTGAGGCTTACTTTTTAATATTTTTATCGCTTTAGAAAGCTTTCCTAATTTACCCATGTTATTATTTCAGCCAATGAGAACAGTCTCTTCCTGTTTGTTCCGATAAAAGTGGCAATTGTTTTTCAATAAATTGTTTAATGACCTTCTGATTTTCATCATTGATAACCACTTTAGACTGAACTAGGTCATCAGAAAATGAAGCGTCCAGTGCCTTCTCCATTAATTTATGTCTCAATTTTTTGGACGGAATAGCTGTCCTGAATACGCTCTTTAAAAAAGCGGGTTTCTTTTTTAGGATTTTAACCAGTCCAGGTTTGCTTATGTTTTTCCTTTCATTTGCTTCGACTTTCGAGACTTCTGATCTAGGTTCAACTTCTAGAAATGATTCAATTTCACGAATGGCTTTACCAAAGTCAGCTTTAAGATCATCGAAGAAAACAAAATGAATTTTCTCAAATAGTTGCTGATACCTAAGGATTTGGCCCGTAAAATCAACGCTATCCAAATAACGCGGTCTGGTTCTAAAGTGGACACCTTCAGTAATTGTATCGTTATTAAAGTCTTTCTGGAGTGCAAGATTCAAGTCGGCTATGGCTTCGTCACCTCCTTTTACGTGCTGATTATGTAAGCTGGCTATTAAGTCTACCGGATTCCTCAGGCAAATAATGATTTTTGCCTCTTGATTTAACTGGTGAATTTCCTTGGCTACAGTTTCACTGTACAAGTACCAAACAGAAACATCTCCAATTAGGCGTTCTGAGTCAAAACTTGGAAGCACACTTTCTATCGTAAGACTATGATCGCGCAGCAATAAGTCTAAATCCTTGCCCAGGATATGTGAATCTTTGCCCAGAAAGGAAAGATCGTTTCTTTCGTTAAGGCTTTCAAATATGGAAGTCGTTCCGCATTTAGGAGCTCCTACAATTGCAAAATCTAATGTGTTTTTTGAAAGGCTCAAATAATTGAAATATTAACTCCGTGTTTTCTTTTTAAAGCGATGGCAAGAACGCTGTTCCAAATAACTAGTGCTACCACGGTCCCTATAGATGCTCCAATAAGTCCATAAATAGGAATGAGGACAGCGTTAAGCGCTAAATTAATAACAAGGGTGATTGCAGAAACGATAAATACAGTTTTTTCTGAACCAGCCATATTTAAAGCATTGCCCACAGCACCTAATAAAACATTGTACAATTGTCCGAAAGCCAGAATTATCAACGGTAGGGCAGCAAGTTGATACTGATTTCCTTTGCCAAAAAGATCTAGAAAAAACGTGGGAAAGATGAGAAATGAAACACTCAACAAAGCTCCAAAGACAAAAATTAATCTGGTAATATTTTTAATTGCTTTTAAGTGCCCCTTCAGTTTGCTGTCTTTGAAGTATTCAACGAGGTAGGGCCCAATTACCGCGTTCATAACCACCAACGGCATAGCGATAAAATTAGTGAGCTTAAGTGCGATGTTGTATGCTCCAACATGGTCATTTGTAGTTTCCCAGAAGCTAAGCATTATTAAATCTGACTGGTTGTTAGCCATCATAACAAATGATAGAAAGAAGAAAGTAAGAGCAGGTTTCCAATACTTTTTATCGAATGGAAGTTTTTCGGTTGCTTTTAAATCATGCTTTTTAACCAATAACACTGCTACAAATAAACCTATGAAAATGGCAACTACGTTTAATAGAATGATCCATTCAACATTGATGTTGCCGAAGTATCCGATAAAACAGATTAGCCCAATTAATAGCAGTCCGGGTCTGAGAATGGTTTCGGGAATCATTCCCGTTACGTTTTGCTTAACTCCCTTCATGTATGCTTTTAGAAGCATCATTAATGTGAATAGAGGAATTGCCGCAGCGGCTATTAAACAAGCTTCTTTCAAATAGGAGCTAGGTTCAAATGGATTATCAGTGTAGAAGTACCAAGCAAAAGCAAATAGTCCAGCTCCAAGAATAAAAGAGACTATAATAGCAATTGTACCAGCCTTATTCAGAATGGCGGATTTCACATTGTGGCTATGCTCAGGATTGCTCATTTCCCTGGTGATTAGCACATCAAATCCAACTAAGCTGATATGACTTAATAAAGTAATCCAAGAAAATGAAATTGCGTAAGCATTGTATTCAATTGCGCCAATGCCTCTTGTGATGTACATTGTTAAACCCAGACTTATCACTAAGCCAGCTAGTTGTAATAGCATGGACAGCGAAATTTTCTTAGATATTTCCGAAAGTGAATTCAAACTTATTGAGCCTTAGTAGAACGCAAAGTTGTATTTTTTATTGGAATTAAATCTCATGGTGAAAAATTTATATATTTGCGCTCTCCAAATGCAGATGTTTCGGCATCGAATCTGGAAAAATGGTGGATGTAGCTCAGCTGGTTAGAGTATCGGTTTGTGGTACCGAGGGTCGCGGGTTCGAACCCCGTCTTCCACCCAAAAGCAAAGCCTGACAGAAATGTCAGGCTTTTTTTGTGCCGAAAAATTTGTCGAAGCAATGCTTCAGAAAATTTTGAGGATCAAAAAAAGAAACCGGAGCGCAGCGAAGGCTTTGCTTTTGAAGGCCCAACAGAAGTATTTCGGGTTCACTGAGCGCAGCGAAGTAACTACTTCCCAGCCGAAACCTTTAGGTCGGCTTCGCCCATTTTCCTTTTTTAGCCTTTATAGCAGTAACTACTTCCCGGCCGATACCTTTAGGTCGGCTTCATCCATTTTCTTTTTTTATTCTTTACAGAAGTAACTACTTCCCAGCCGAAACCTTTAGGTCGGCTTCGTCATTTTCCTTTTTTAGTCTTTACAGAAGTAACTACTTCCCAGCCGAAACCTATAGGTCGGCCTCGAGAATCCCCATAATTCTACTTTCTCCTTTTAGTTCCCCTAATCGCAGGCTCGGAAGAAGGATCTTCAGGCCATACATGTTTTGGGTATCGACCTTTTAATTCCTTTTTAACATCGAAGTAAGTCTCTTTCCAAAAATTCCTTAGATCCGTAGTAGTCTGAACTGGTTTATAGCCTGGAGATAGCAAATGCATTAAAACAGGTTGCTTACCCATATTTACACTTGGTGTATCCTCTAAACCAAATACCTCTTGTATTCTAACAGCCAATACGGGAGGCTCACCATTAGATCTGTAAGCCAACTTAATATTGGAGCCGCTAGGAACCTCCATCTTCGTTGGTGCTTGCTTAGTTAATTTTTGAATTAAGGAATACTCTAATGAATTTTGAAGCACAGTGTACAGGTCGATTTTTTTCAAATCTTCTGGTTTCTTAACCTTGTTTAAATAGGGTGGAAGCCATTCTTTATTGGTGGCCAACAATGTTTCAGTACTTACGTCTGGCCAGTTTTCCGATGGGTTCCATTTTCTAAGCGATAGAATTCTGTTTTGCCATTGTTCCGTATCATCATTGAAGTTTAATAAATGACCTCCTTCTTTTTTAATGGCTTCGCAGATAGCGTCAATTAAACTTGAAGAATCAGGTTCCGGCAATGGCTTTGAAACCAATACTATATTTCCGATCCTCATCTCCAGAACAGCAATTAATCCTCCTTTTTTTGTGTCCCAAGAAATAGTTTCAACTTCTTTCACCATTGGCTGTAAGTCTTGTGGATTCAATGGAGATGCCATGAAGATTTTACCCATGCCTTGTCTGGCATCAACATGAGCAACCGCTAGCCAAGGCTCATGAGCTAAATCATCCTTATGACCAGCCATCGCTAATCGTCCATTCGCCATTTGAAACTGGGCGTTATTTCCTGGTCGAGCGGATGCTATTCGCTCAGGGAAAGCTTGAACCAATAATATTCCGGTGTCATTAGAATCGAAAGTATCATTGGAAGCTTCGATGTTTAACATTCTCCTATAAGAAGATGCTACTTTATCAATTCTTGAAAATTTGCGACCTAAATTATTCTCGCCTCTAAATCTTCTTAATGCTTCGATTCTCAGGTTTAAATCAATTCCTGCTTCTCTTGGCAATGGATCCCTTTCTTCAATGATAGCAGCAATGTCGGTGGCTAAATCTTCTAAGCCCATTTCTTGAGCTGCCAGCAACATATGTGCTATTCTTGGATGACATGGAAGTGCATTGATTTTCTTACCATGCGCTGTTATCCGACCATTTTCTAGTGCTTCAATTTGATGTAGCGTTTCTTTAGCCTTTTCTACTGCTCCTTTTGGAGGAGGCGTCAGCCAAGTAAGCTGTTCAATGTTGAGAATGCCCCATTCTGATAAACTTAAAACGAGAGAGCACAGATCAGTTTCTTCTATCTCTGGTGTTCTATGATCTGAAAGTCTAGATTGGGTAGCCTTAGTCCACATGCGATAACATGTTCCTTCAGACATCCTTCCAGCTCTACCGGCTCTTTGTGTGGCTGAATCTTTGTCAATTTGAACGGTTTCCAATCGAGATAATCCAGACTTAGGATCAAATTTTGAAGTTCTTCCGAAGCCAGAATCAACAACTACTTTAATTCCTTCAATAGTTAAACTCGTTTCCGCTATGGACGTTGCAAGTACTACTTTACGCTGTCCGTTTTGATCAGGAGTGATGGCTGCTTTTTGCTTCCCAAAAGGCAAGGCTCCATATAATGGGTGAATTCGAAATCCTTTTAGTTGTGACTTTAAAATCTCTTCACATTTTTTTATTTCTCCTTGTCCCGGGAAAAAAGCCAGAATGTCTCCTGTATTTTCTTTAGCTGCTTTTACAATTGTTCTAGCTGCTAGTTCAGGTAACAGCCTCATGTCTGTTTCGCCTACGTACTTTATATCCACTGGGTATTGTCTTCCTTCAGAAACTACTACTGGACAATCAAGAAGCGAAGTTAATGTTGGCATATCCAGCGTTGCTGACATGATCATAATTTTCAAATCAGGCCGCAGCACTTGTTGCGCTTCTCGGCATAATGCAAGGGCCAAATCTGCGTGGATACTTCGCTCGTGGAATTCATCGAAAACCACCATTCCCACATCTTCTAAAGCATTGTCGCTTTGAAGCATTCTCGTTAGAATTCCTTCTGTAAGTACTTCAATTTGCGTTGTCGAACTAACCTTATTGTCAAATCGAACCCTGTACCCAATTGATTGACCTACTGGTTCTCCAATTAATTCTGACATTCTCTGAGCGATAGATCGTGCGGCTAATCTTCTAGGCTCTAACATTAGAATTTTCTTGCCATTCAACCATGATTCTTCCATTAAGGCAAGCGGCAAAAGTGTGCTCTTTCCAGCTCCAGGAGGAGCATTAACGATAAGAGTGTTTGAAGAATTAAGCTTTTCCTTAGTCTCGTCAAAAACATCGGTAATGGGAAGATCTGAATGATATGGATTGAATGCACTCATTATATAGCCTCAAAATTAAGTATTAAGCTAGAACTTATGGATTTACTTTTTCTCCTTCGGAGGAAGTTTTGTTAAGACTCGACCGCCAGAATCACGAATAAAGGTTTTGGATTCTTCTTTTAATTCATCAAGATTTATGGATTCTTCTAGTTCGTGCGCTAATTCTTGGAACCTAGCGTCCGCTTTCATTGCTAAACCATCTACTTTTAATGCTACTTCATTGAAATTCAAAAGTCGAAGTCGTTTTAAGTCGCGTAATCTAGACAGTGCAACATAACCTTGACCAGGTTCAAATGTTCTACTGAGGTCAAGTTCCGCTGCGTCTAAGGTCATACCCTGGCTTTTATGAACAGTAATTGCCCAAGCTAACCTTAATGGAACTTGTTTGTAGGAGGCTAAAGACTTTCCTCGTTCATCGTCTATTGACCATTCTTCGGGAGCTGCAACAACCTTGTCATTGTCTAACGTCTTAACAACGGGTAGGCCTAGCTGGTCCCATTCGATGATCTCTCCAAGTGTTCCATTGATGTACCCTTTTGTAGGATTGTTTTTAACGAACATCACCTTCGCTCCAATCCTCAGAGGCATACTGTTTTGAGCCATAACAGATTTCTTAAGGATATCAATTAATCCCTTATCACCAGACGTTTTAGCCCTAAAGAATCTACTTATTCCAGGGAGATCTGCTAAATGAGTATTATTGATAAAGTCAACATCTTCGTTATGTGTGTAGAGCTTAGTAGGTTCAATCCCAGATTCAAAAGTAGTTTTTGACGCATCAATTAATGATGATCTAGATTCGCTAGTAACATGACCTTTTCTGATCTGAGCGAGAATGTCATTTAAGGGGCTATCATTTTGTCTAAACTGCTCCGTTAAATAGCAAACATTGAAATTGGCATCCTGCCAAGCCGCAGACATAAAAGAGAATTTATCTCTACTTTTCTCTCCATACTGACCTATTGGAGGCAATTGGAAAAAATCCCCACATAGAATAACTTGAATTCCGCCAAAGGCTTCATAACTATCCATACAGAATCCCAATATTTTATTAATTGAGTTTAGCTGATCCTTATGGAGCATTGAAATTTCATCAATGATTAGGACTTTGGTTTTGAAAAACTTCTCTCGGAGCTTTTTCTTCTTCTTTAGGTTAATTAGTTCTTTTGGCTGCATTTGCATTTTCACCCCAATCCCAGACCAAGAATGAATAGTACTGCCTTTGAGGTGAGTTGCCGCAATTCCAGTGGAAGCAGTAACAGCTACTTCAACTTTCGCATCTTTTAAATGTTGAATGAATTGATTTAAAACATAGGTTTTCCCAGTACCTGCCGATCCGGTAAGAAATACATTTCTTCCCGATTTTAATATTGCCAATGCTGTTTCTTGCGTCAAATCAAATAATTATATCGCAATAATAATTAGAAGAAGCTCAGGATATATTTGATTATTAAAAAGTAACTAACTAAGTAGTATTAATTCAAAGCATATGATATTTTCTATTATCTTCAAGTCAGAAGAAAGTAATGAGTTATTTCACACCACAATTCGAAGAAAGTTTAACCCAAACGGTTCAAGAAATTGAAGCAGTCTCAAAGGTTGAAGTGGTAGTAGTTGTCAAAGAACGTTCTAGCAATTACCAGCACATACCTGTACTTATGGCTCTTTTTGCGTTTGTTATGGCATTCGGATATTTCATGATTTCTCCGATTGTTTATGGAGATGCAATGATTATGGCTGGTAGCGTTGGGGCTGCTGTTTTAAGTTTTGGTTTAGGCTCAGTTAATTCTATAAAAAAGATCTTTATAAAACGTTCAAATCTTGATCGTCAGGTTGAGTTAAATGGAAGAGCAATTTTTCAGAAGGCTGGTATTCATCATACTAATGATGAGATCGGGATTCTAATTTATGCGTCAAAGCTAGAAGGTAGGTTATTGCTATTGTCAGATCGCGGCATATCGAAAGAAATACATCCTGAAGAACTCAAAGAACTTGAAGCTAGTTTGCAATCAAGCTTCATTGTTGGAGACGCTACAGGATTTGTATCAAGCCTAAAAGAAACAGCAAAGTTATTTGGCGAAAGATTGCCGATAGAAGAGAACGATGTTAATGAACTTCCAGATTTTGTAGATATAGAAATTTGAAATTAAGAAACTACATATCGGTATTTATTGCGTTTTCAGTTTTGATGCTTTTATTCGTTTTCGATGCAGATGCACGACCAGGAGGTGGTGGTGGATTTAGCTCAGGCGGTGGAGGCGGCTTCAGCTCTGGTGGTGGCTCATGGGGAGGAGGATCCTCAGGAGGCGGAGGAGGAACGACCGATCCGCTTACGTTAGGTTTACTTTTTGCCGGGATAGTCCTTTTTTGGATTATAAAGGCGATGATCAAGAAGAAAGGAAAAATTGCTACTTCAGGAGTTTCTGTTCAAAGTAAGCTACCCGACTTAATAAGAAGAGACAGCCAACTTCAAATGTTTAAGGCGCAAGATCCAAACTTTTCAAAGTCAATGTTTGTTGATTTTGTAAGCTTGATGTATCATAAATACTACCACTGGTATGGAGAAAAGGAATTTAAAAATTTACAGCCGTATCTAACTCCCCATTTATTTGATGCAGGAATAAAACCAGCCGATTATAACATTACCGAAATCATCATTGGGAATATTGAGTTAAGAGAAATTAGTACGCTGAATAATCAACCTACAATTGAAGTAGAGTTAGAGGCGAATTATACAAGTGTTCAAAGCAATGGAAGCAGAATGCGATACATTATGACTGAAAGGTGGAAGTTTGCACACAATGGAGCTTGGCCGTCTCAAGAAGTTTTTGATCCGAAATCTATAAACTGTCATAATTGTGGTGCACCTTCTGCGTTCACAGATTCAGGTAGTTGCACACATTGTGGCACCGTGTTAAATAGCCAGAGAATGCCATGGTATGTTGCAGGAATAGCCAGAATAAAGACTCAAAGCTTTAGGGCTGGAGATTTAACACATTACAGTCCTGAACAAGGAACCTATGATCAGACGTTAATTCAGCCATCGTTGGAGATGAACATTGCTCGTTTTACCCAATCACATGGAATTGCTAATTGGAATGAGTATCGTCAAAAATTTGTGACTGATGTCTTAGGATACACCTTTCTTCAAATATATGAAGCATGGTCAAAACATCAATGGGAGGACGTGAGGCATCTATGTTCTGACCGTTTATTTGAGTCAAATGAATTTTGGATCAATAATTATAAATCTTCAGGACTTATAAATAAACTAGATGACATTAAACTGCATAAAGCAGAGGTAGCTGCAATTGAAGTTGATACTTTTTACGAAGCGATAACCATAAGAATTCATGCAGCATGTAAAGACTACGTTGTTTTGGCGGAAAACAATAAAGTTGTTGGCGGGTCAAAATCTAGCGATCGAGCGTTTAGCGAATATTGGACATTTGTTAGGCGAGTAGGAGTAGAAAAAGATAACATGGACGCAAGCCAATGTCCAAATTGTGGTGCAGCTGCTGATAAAATGGGCCAATCTTCCATCTGTGGATATTGTGAGACAAAAGTAAATACAGGTGACCATTCTTGGATTATTTCAACGATTACGCAAGACGAGGTTTATTCAGGATAGATTTTAAACTACAAGCTATAGTTCATCAAGTGGAATTCTATCCTATTGATTAACTTGGGCCAATTCAAGAATATCATATGACTATATCTAAAGAACTCTTCGCTTTTTTAAAAGACCTTGCCAAAAACAACAATAGGGATTGGTTTGCGGAAAACAAACCGGTTTTCCAACAACATCAAGTTGATGTGAAATTGTTTTTTCGAAGCATTGAAGAACGATTGCAGGAAACGGATGAGATTGAAGGTCATAACGTTTACAGGATTTATCGTGACGTAAGATTTTCAAAAGACAAAACTCCATACAAAGCAAGGTTTTCGGGTGGTTTTAAAAGAGCAACAAAAGCCTTGAGGGGTGGTTATTTCCTAAGTATTGAACCAGGTAATACATTTGTAGGTGGTGGATTTTATGGTCCTAATAAGGAAGATCTTTTAAGGATTAGAAAAGAGTTTGAGATGGATGATTCTGAAATTCGGGATATCCTGAATAATGAAAAATTTAAGGCCCTTTTTGGAAGTTTACAAGGTTCAGAATTGAAGACAGCCCCGCGTGATTTCAACCCGGAGCACAAAGCGATTGATTTAATTAGGAAGAAGCAATTCTATGCTGGACGGTACTTTACGGACAAACAAGTGTTAAGTGATGACTTTGCAAATGAAGTTGTGGATACGTTTACAACCTTAAGGCCATATTTCGATTACATGAGTGATGTGTTGACCACTGATATGAATGGGGTAAGCATTATTTAAGTTGGTCCCTTGTTTGAATTTAAATTGTTTCACTAAGTGAAAAGCATACTTTACTAATTGAGTGGTTTAATCTTCATGCTTTGGTTAGATATTTGGTAAGCTCATCATATGAAAAAAGTAATATCATATATTCTTTGGATTGCGGTAGTTCTGCTGGCAATTAAGTTGGTTGCAATTGCCATTGCATATTTCAATTTTGAAACAGATTATGAGTTTCTTAAGCAGAAGCAAGACTTAATTCACAACAAAACATGGTTGGTTGCATTCTACCTTCATCTGCTAGGTGGAGGAGTAGCGGTGCTAACTGGAACAGCATTGTTTTTTACCAGGTGGATCAAACCGAGCTCTAAACTTCACAAGTTCATGGGCAAAATTTACTTTATTTCAATCATGTTTGTTGGTGGGCCAACAGGACTTTACTTGGCGTTTTATGCTGAATCAGGATACTTAGCAACAATTGGTTTTATTGGTATGAGTGCTGCTTGGATGGTCACCACATTCGTGTCAGTGGCTAAAATTACTAAGGGCGATGTAAAAGGACATTATAAATGGACAATAAGAAGTTACGCTACAACATTAGCTGGAGTTACTTTGCGAATCATGACCGGATTAGGAATAGAGTACTTGCATTGGGATTACGATACTACGTTTTTAATTACAGCATATGTTCCTTGGTTGATGAATTTAGGATTTGCTGAAATTGTAATACTTTTAAAAAGCAAAAGCATAGACCTCGTTTCCACTAAATATGCAATAAACAAGCAATGAAAAAAAGACGATTCATACACTATCAGTTTGTTTTGGTGCCGATTGTTATTGTCTTTACAATGATCATGACATTCACGGCCAAAAATAACTTCACTGCTGATTATGCCAATCAAATTGGACATATGGGAGATGATGCTATACCAAGAGAAAATGTAATTAGCTTTGTAAATGCTGAGATTCTTGAACCGTTTATGAAGTTGCGAGAAGCTGATTTGGGACGTGAAAAAGGACCATGTTTTGATCATGAACTTATCTTTGATCATTTGTACGAGGAAGAGCAAAATCTGCCTTTTTATAAGGATCAAATGATTGGCGCGAAAGTTGTTGAACGAGACTGTGATCGGCCAAATTATATATATACGCTTAGAATCTATTTTGATGAGAAGAAAGTAATGGTGCAAACCTCCTCCTTTGACGAATGGCAAACATCTTCAGCTTATCTGGAGGACTATAGAAACGAATTAAATAAAGAAGAATTATGAAGTTATTAATTATATCATTGAGCTGTTTTCTAATGGCCGGAGGATTGATCCAGGAAACTACTGATCTACAAGCTAATTTTACGGAAGATTTAATGATGAAAGATTCTGTAGACAGGTATGAGGTGCAATCTTTAGTGGAAAAGAAATTAGTAAAACCTTTAAGTAAAAAAGTCGGTCTGAAATCTTCTGATGAATTTATGGACAAAAGCGGACATAAAAGAAAGCATGAGTTTTACACGGTTAATTACAACTTTAAAAACCTCAAAAAACGATTTATTGAATTAACTGACAAAAAGGAAGTATTCGGAGACTTGGTGCAAATGGACGGGAGTTTAAACTCACATATTTGCTCTTATAAAGTAGTTTACCCAGATAAAGAAATCTTTGTAAGAAACTCGGTCCTAGAAGATTGGATGTCCGTTAAAGAATTCGTTAAGAAGGCTAAAAAGATCGAATAAAATCGAATCTCAATTTTAAACATAAGAGTTGATTATCATTTTATCTTTGCCCTTCTAAAGTTAAAATTAGCTCCTATGAATCTTAAATTTCTTTCCATTTTAATGTTAGGTAGTGTACTCGTTTTTGGGTCTTGCTCATTGGAAAAGAGAGTCTACACCAAAGGATATCATTCGTCTTGGAAAGATGGAAGAAAAATGGCGAAGGAGCAGCTTGAAGAAGCTGAAACAGCCAACGAGCTAGATCTAGATACGTCAAATTCGGTAGATAAGGAAAGTGAGAAGCCATTGGTGAAAGGTGGAGTTTTAGCTATAATAGCATCCTTGTTAAATGTAGTATTAGGTATTGCAGTTCTCGCTACGGGTAGCGCAATACTACTTTGGCTTGGCGCTTGGGCTTTGGCGCTAGGGGCAGGTCTGTCTGCACTCTCTAATTATAATAAAGAACCAGATAAGTATAGAGGGAAACAACTTATTGCTGCGTTACTTTTTACTACTGTGGTGACTCCATTCTTAATGCTAATTTATGTGGTAAGTTTAATTTGAAGTTAACGCTTGATCTTAGCTTACCAATTTTATTCTGATTCCTTGTTGCGTTTTGCATTTCCAGAAATTACTTTAGCCAAAAATTCGCTGAATGAGAATCTTCTTTCTAATAGTATTATGTCTATCAATTTCTAGTAGTTTTTGCCAAGAATGGGTGGATCAAATGAGAGACCCAAACGTGAATTTTTACGAGGTTCAGAAATCATTCAATGATTACTGGAGTAACCGTACAATTGAAAGAGGAAAGGGATATAAGCAATTTAAGCGCTGGGAATACTTTATGGAACCTAGAGTCCATCCTCATGGAAACAGGCCAAATCCCACAGCTTCTTTTGTTGAACGATTGAAATTTGAATCTGAATTTTCTCAAAAGGAAGCGAAGGCTGGTTCTTGGTTGCCATTAGGGCCAAACGATTGGACGAACCCAACTGGATGGAATCCTGGAGTTGGTAGAATTAATTGTGTAGCAGAAGAGCCAGGAAATCCTTCTACAATTTATGTTGGATCACCGGCAGGTGGGATCTGGAAATCGATAGACTCAGGTGCATCTTGGTCTCCTTTAGCTGATGATTTCATTTCAATGGGAGTTTCCTCAATTGTAATCAGTGCACAGAATACAAACACTCTTTATATAGCTACTGGCGATGCTGATGGAAGTGACACGTATAGTATTGGGGTATTAAAGTCAACCGATGGTGGAGCTACTTGGAATACCACTGGACTCAGCTATTTAACCACTGAGTCAAAATCAATTTATAAATTATTGATTCATCCAACGAACGATCAGATGCTTTGGGCAGCAACCGACAATGGGTTTTATAAATCCATTGATGGTGGAAATAACTGGGTTCAAAAAAGCAATTATGCAATTAGAGATATTGAACTAAACCCTGACAACCCTAATACAATTTTTGCAAGCGCTCGTTCTGTTTTTTATTCTCATGATGCTGGAGAAACATTCACCTCTGCCTCTGGACTACCTAGCACTTCATTAGTAAGTAGAATGGTAATTGCAGTAACAGAACATGATTCAAATTATGTTTACGCTTTGGCAGCCAACGATGTTGATAATGGCTTGTTAGGAGTTTATCAGTCTATTGATGGTGGTCTAACTTATAATTTAAAATTTGATACGCTTAATCTCTTAGGATATTCGGAAGATGGCTCTGGAACTGGTGGGCAAAGTTGGTACGATCTTGCAATTGCTTGTAGTCACACTAATAGAAATAGGATTCTCGTTGGAGGTATCAATGTGTGGAGGTCAAATGATGGCGGGGACTTTTTCACCATAGTTTCTCATTGGGTACATCCCTCAAGCGTTGGATATACTCATGCTGATATTCATACTTTAGATTACATTGGCAGTAGGTTATACTGTGGAAGTGATGGTGGGATATTCAGATCATTTAACAGTGGAACTACTTGGAGCGATATTTCCATAGGATTAGAAGTAGGTCAGTTTTATAAACTTGGAATTACAGAGCAAAATCCAGATTTAATTATTGGCGGATTACAAGATAACGGCACGTTCATAAGAAAGACGACTGGTTGGGAGCATATTAGGGGAGGAGATGGCATGGAAGCGATTATAGACCCAACTAACGACAGCGTTTGGTATACGTCTTATCAATATGGCTCACTCAACAAAACGGTTGATGGAGGTGCTAATTTCTTTGGCATTTCAGATAGTATTACAGAAGGTGGTGCTTGGGTAACTCCTTATGCAATTAACCCGGTAAGCACTGATATCTTGTATGCAGGATATGGTTCCGTATGGAAAACAACTGACGGTGGATTAGATTGGGAAAAAGTATCCCCATATCTTTTTACAATGCGGCATATAGAGGTTTCGTCTGCTAATCCAGACGTTGTATATGTATCGTCATATGATGACATTTATAGAACTACCGATGCAGGTGTAACTTGGAATGATGTGACTTCAAATTTACCAGCAGGTCCATCTATTTCAGGATTCACGATTAGTCCAACGAATCCAGACGTAGTTTTCATAACTTATTCAAGTTATTTTTCTGGAGACAAGGTATATGTTACCAGTGATGGTGGAACTACTTGGGATAACATGAGTGGGAATTTACCAAACATTCCAATTAATTGTATTGAGTACGAACCTGGCAGCGATGCAGGTATTTACGTGGGTACTGATAACGGCATTTATTACAAAGACAGCAATCTAATTTACTGGCAAACATATGATGATGGGCTACCTAATGTCATCATTAACGAACTTGCTATAAACAGTACTGAAGGAACGATTAAAGCTGCTACCTATGGAAGAGGAATTTGGGAATCTCCTTTGAAAGCCCCATTGGGTCTTCCTGTAGCAGCATTTACTTCAAATCTAACTGAAGTTTGCCCTGGACAAACTGTGCAATACACCGATCAGTGTACTGACCATGGCCCATTTTGGCAGTGGACATTTCCTGGCGGTACCCCAAGCACAAGCGCTGATCAGCATCCCTCCGTAACTTATTCAGCACTGGGAGATTATGATGCTAAATTGGTAGTGAGCAATATTACTGGTAGCGATTCAATAACAAAAACGTTGCACATTTCGGTAGTAGATCCTGTTGTAGGAAGTTTAGATCTAATAGAGGACTTTGAAGCAGGATGGGATTCTGAATGGGTGATCAATAATCTTGATTTTGAAACAACCTGGGAGCTAGTTCCATATGGAGGATATGGCCTAAGCGATTCTTGTGTAGCAATTAACAACTACGGTCAACAGTCGTTGAGCAATGATGAATTTTTCACAAATGCTTTTGATGCTTCCACTGAATCTGAAGTTTGGTTGCAGTTTGACTATGCTTACGGAAAGAATAGTGGTTATAAGAAAGATACATTAGCTATTATGACCACAACAAATTGTGGCGGAGCAGTAACCGAGGTTTTTAAAGAAGGAGGTACCAACTTAGCTACTATACCTGGATTATTCACTGGACCATTTGCTCCCTTGGATATCTATTGGAATACGGTAACGTTGGACATAAGCCATTTAGCGGGGGAAGCTAGTTCCAAAGTGCTTTTCAGAAATATTGGTCGGCAAGGGAATTGGATTTACATCGATAATATTAACATTACTAGTTATCAGCCGGCTACCGATGTTTCAAATAATGATGTGCCGTTGGTGTCGGTTCACCCGAATCCAAGCAATGATTTATTTCACATAAAGGGACTTCCAGAAAATACTATTTATGAAGTGTACGATTTATCGGGAAGAATGCTGATCGAATCAGGACAATCATCGTTTGATCTGGGAAGATATTCCGCGGGTGTGTATTTATTAAAACTTAATGCAGGTGGAATTCCGCAAACAATTAAGTTGATAAAAGAGTAGTTTATTTTTTCTCCTCTTGGTCTTTGTAAGGATTTGGCCGTTTAAGCATTTTATACAGGAAAAGTACAACAAGAACTAGTCCTCCTAAAAGCACAAACAATAGCGGCATATTTACTTCTATTTCATCGCCAACTGGTCCATGAGTTGAAGTAGAGTCAGCTTGAGCAAAAGAGCTGACAACAAATAATAACATTACACCAGTCGAAATAAATTTAGAAAGTACATTCATAGTGCGAATGTAATAAAGATGTACTTATATTAATCTTACTTTAGAACAGTGCGTAAAATAGTCTTCATATTATTCACCTTATTATCAATTTCTCTGTGCGCACAGAAGGACATAAGACTATCTCAATGGAATGATTCGAATTTGCCAGATTCAACTCGCTATCAAGCAGTTAATTCTAAAATATGGGATCTCTTTTTTACGATACCAGATTCTGCTGAGCAATTGGCATATGAGCAACTTAAATATGCCAAGTCCACTGATAATAAAGTTCAAATAGCGGATGCTTTCAATTCTTTAGGGATCTCCTTCACAGTCAGAGGACAAAACGAAAAGGCAATTGAAAGTTTCACGAAGTGTTTGGAGCTAAACATTGAGCTTAAAGATTTAAAAGGAGAAGGAGCTGCCTACAATAACATTGGGATGGTTCATAATAACGAAGGAGATTTCTATAGGGCAATTGCTTTCTATGAGAAAAGCTTACGAATTGATATAAAACTTATGGATGATGAAGGCAGAGCTGCATCATTGGGAAACATTGGTATCATATATACCCATCAAGAAGAATATGAAAAAGCGCTCGAATATCATCTTCAAAGTTTAGCGTTAGATATTAAAAATGAAGATTCTAGGGGTGTAGCAGACACCTACGTTAACATTGCTGTTGTTCACAGGCACTTGAACAATTATAACGAGGCTTTAAACCATGCAAATTTAGCGTTAGCAGGTTATTCGGAAATCGAAGATAAAGCTGGTTTAGCGCTATCCTATGAAAACATGGGAGCTATTTACCACGAGACGAAGAGATATAAAGAGGCTTTAATTCACTTTGAAAAGGGAATGAAATTGAAAAAAGAATTAGGGGATAATTCTGGCATTTCACTGCTGTCTAGCAATTTTGGATATCTAAATAATGATATGAAAAATTTTAATAAGGCGATAGAATGGTGCCAAATCGGATTAAATATGGCCGACACTTTGGATATTCTGGTGGCTCAAAAGGAAAATTGCAGATGCTTATATCAAGCATTTAAAGGATTAGGTAATAAATCCTTAGCGCTAGATTATTACGAGAGATATCAGTTATTAGAAGATTCAACTGTCAATGAACAAAATTTAGCCTCATTAATTTCTAGAAAATTTCAATTTGCCTATGAGAAAGACACGTTGGCTGCCGGGTTGATTTTTCAGCAGAAAGAAAAGATTAAAGAAGAAATTAACAAAGCTCAATTGAGGTACGAACAAAAACAAAAATACTGGCTGTGGGCAGGGTTGGGGCTCGTTGGCCTTGTTGGATTATTATTTTTTAGAAGCTATCGTCTAAAGAAAAGAGATAATGTAATTATTAGTGCTCAAAAGAAAGAAGTTGAATTTCAAAAAGCAATCGTGGATGAAAAGAACACGGAGATCGTAGATAGTATTAACTATGCTAAGACCTTACAAAATGCAATACTGCCTCCAAAAGAAGCTTTAAGTGATTCATTTCCAAAGCACTTTTTACTTTATCAACCTAAGGATATTGTGGCAGGAGACTTTTATTGGATGGTAAATACCGCTGAATATACATTTGTTGCGGTAGCTGATTGCACTGGACATGGAGTTCCAGGTGCAATGGTTAGTGTAGTTTGTTCGAACGCATTGAATAGAGCCGTTAATGAGTTTCAATTAAAGGAATGTGGAGAGATCCTTGACAAAGTAACTGATTTGGTTATTCAGCGCTTTTCACAATCCAATGAAGAAGTGAGAGATGGAATGGATATTTGTTTGCTGCGATTTCCTTCAGTTAATAAGTCAAAGGTTCAATATTCTGGAGCTAATAACTCCTTATGGATCATCAGAAAAGATTCTTCAGAAGTAGAGGTAATCAAAGCAGACAAGCAGCCGATTGGTCTTTATGGCGCAAGAAAACCATTTAATAACCAAGAGGTAAAGTTTGCTTCAGGAGATCGATTGTATATGGCATCAGACGGTTATTCAGATCAGTTTGGAGGAGATAAAGGAAAGAAAATGAAAGCTAGTAGCTTTAAAAGCTACCTAATTGAAATTCAGCAAGAATCAATCGAAAGTCAGCAAATTTTACTGTTAAATAATCTACGTGCTTGGATGGGAGAAATTGAGCAAATTGACGATGTGTGCGTTATGGGAATCGAAATATAATTGCGACCTTACTGCAATGAAGCCTTGCCACTATTTTATATTCTTGTTTATTTTCTTTTGCTCTTGTGGAGGGTCTACTGTTGATAAGGGTCCATCTGGCAAATATAAAGTACAGGCACAATTTCTGGTGAAGTCTTCAGGCGGCTATGATTACCAAGAAAAAATAACTAAGAATTTAGGATATCCAACTGGTGAAATAAAAGAATGGTGCGCTAGAGTTGTCTCAGACCGTATGATTAAGCAAGCGGCAATTAAATCGAACTTAGATACCACCAAGATTCATGAAATTCGGAAACAGCTTTTAGCGAGCAATGTAGACCAAACGTCAATAGTGTCTCTGGAGTACTATTGCGAAGACTCAGACTTAGGAGTAGCATTTATAAATCATTTAATGGACGTTGTAATTGAAGAAGAAAGGCACGAGAAAATAATAGCAAACGAACAGTCGCTAGCCTTTATAGAAATGCAATTGGATTCGGCAAATCGAAACTTAAATCATTTTGAGGAGGAAATTCAAGCGTTTAAATCAACTAATCAAATTTTAGACTTAGATAAAGAATCTGGACATTATTTTGAAATGGTTGTTACCCTTCAAAATGAACTTCGAATGGCGCAAATTAAGCGTGAATCTATAGAGCTAATTGCAGATGATTTAAAGAATAGTAGTCTGAAAGAATCCTATTTTACAAATACGGATGAGTTTTTAAATACCAAAATCCGAGAATGTTTTGATTTAAAATCATCGGTGACTGATCAAACTAATCAAATGAAAAAGGTTAAAGGCGAATTGTCTTCTTATTTGAACAATGTTTTGCAATCGGTTCAAATGAAAATCTCTGACATAGAATCAAGGATAATGTCATTCGAGTCAGAACTAATGAGAGTTCCTGAAAAACAAAGAGGAATGCTCGAGATTAAAAGACAGGCTGAAGTTGCGAATAAACTTTATCTATTTTTAATGGAAAAAAGGGCGAATACAGCAATTGCTAGAGCAGGTATAGTGGGAGAGATAATGGTAATAGAAGCTGCTCATGTATCAGCACAATAGGCTAATGATTAAAAGAAAATATCCTTAAATGTTTTTTCCTCTTCTCCAGGACAAAGAATATCATCCCATGTGTCAACTTCGCAAGGCTCAGGAGTTGCGATTCCTCCAAGGTTGAAGGCTGCAAATATTGCAAACATAATTACGTAAACTCCTCCGACAGCTGCTGCACCTTGAAGTGCAAATCCCATAAACTTCTTGACTTTGCTAATCCCTTTAAAAGGCCTCATCGATCTAAAAAACCCATAAATTAATCCTCCTACAATTCCAAAGACTACTCCTGGCATTCCACCTTCGGCTCCTTCATCTGTGTAAAAAGTAACAGGCGCGTTGTAAGGAAAGAGCTTACCTAACCATACACATCCAAAAATAATCGCTCCAATGACTATTGCCATTGCAATATTTCGATTCTTAAAACTAAAGTGAGGGGGAGGTGGTGGTGGAACTAGATGTGAATTATCAATACTGGCTAACGGATCCATAAAGTTGAATTTGTCTACGCAATTTAATAAAAATGAAATCCGTCTGAACCAATTTAAAGGTCAGTTGTTTCTCATCCATATAAACACGTAAATTAGAACATGAGTTTATCTCCCGGTAGAAGAGGTTTTGTTTTTGACAAGTATGAGGCGCCTGAGCGCTCAGATTTTGACAAACTATTTGAGGTGTTTAAAGAGTTGATAACGCACACTTCTGGCGACCTGGATGAAACATTAGAATGGCTGGATACGCTAGATAAAGAATACAAAATTAGTAGTGAAGACTACACCATGGATGACTTCGTAGAAGATTTAAAGAAACGAGGTTATATCCAAGATGAGCTGAAACCTGACGGGAAAAAAGGCGGAATGTCAATCACGGCCAAAACTGAAAGAGCCATTCGAAAAAATGCTTTGGATCAGATATTTGGGAAGCTTAAGAAACAAGGATCTGGAAATCATAAAACTAAGCATAGTGGGCTAGGAGATGAGCACACAGGAGATTATAGGGATTATCAATTTGGAGATTCTATTGATAAAATCTCGATGACTGAAAGCCTTAGAAATGCTCAGGTCAATCATGGTATGGGCGAGTTTATGTTATCAGAAAATGACTTGGTGGTAGAAGATTCTCACCACAAAGCACAAATGAGTACGGTTTTAATGATAGACATTAGCCATAGTATGATTCTTTATGGTGAAGACCGAATAACTCCAGCGAAAAAAGTGGCAATGGCTTTAGCCGAATTAATTACTACTCGTTACCCTAAAGACTCCCTAGATATAATCGTATTCGGAAACGATGCCTGGACCATTAAGATTAAAGACTTGCCATATTTAAATGTTGGTCCTTACCATACGAATACTGTTGCTGGTCTTCAATTGGCAATGGATTTATTAAGAAGAAAAAGAAATACGAATAAGCAAATTTTTATGATCACTGATGGTAAGCCAAGTTGTTTGCGCATGCCTGACGGACAGTATTATAAAAACAGTGTTGGACTTGATGATTTTATTGTTGAGAAGTGTTACAACATGGCTGCACAAGCAAGAAAATTGCATGTTCCAATAACAACATTTATGATTGCCCAAGATCCGTACCTACAATCATTTGTAGAGGAATTCACGGCAACCAATAAGGGGAAAGCATTTTACACCGGACTTAAAGGGTTAGGCGAAATGATTTTCCACGATTACGAAACCAATAGAAAGAAAAGAATTAAATGAGTGAGATTACGAGCATCAAAACATTTGGCGAATTAAAAAAAGCCGGGTATGAGTCAAAGTCGATTAAAGATGAATTGAGAGCAAACTTAATTGCTAATCTTCAGGAAGGTAATAAGACGTTTGATGGAATTCATGGATACAACCATACGGTTATTCCTGAGTTTGAACGAGCGATTCTTTCTAAACATAACATTAACCTTCTTGGTCTAAGAGGTCAAGCTAAGACTCGGTTAGCTCGTCATATGACTAAACTTCTTGATGAATGGATTCCGGTAGTTGCTGGCTCAGAAATTAACGATGATCCGTTCCGTCCAATAAGCTTGTTCGCAAAAGAATTAATTGATGAAAAAGGAGATGAAACCCCAATTACATGGCTCCATCGAGACGAAAGATTCTTTGAGAAGTTAGCTACGCCCGATGTGACTGTAGCTGATTTGATAGGAGATATCGATCCAATTAAAGCGGCAAATTTGAAGCTAAGTTATGCGGATGAGCGTGTTCTTCACTTTGGGATGATTCCTAGAGGTAATCGTTGCATTTTTGTGATTAACGAGTTGCCAGATTTACAAGCAAGAATTCAAGTTTCATTGTTCAACATCTTGGAGGAAGGCGATGTTCAAATTAGAGGATTTAAGTTGAGAATGCCTTTAGACTTACAATTTGTATTTACTGCAAACCCTGAAGACTATACAAATAGAGGGAGTATTGTAACTCCGCTGAAAGATAGAATTGGATCTCAGATCTTAACACATTATCCAGAGTCGATTGAAATTGCAAAGACAATTACAGCTCAAGAAGCCAAACTTCAGCAGGATAGAGCCATTAAAGTTCATGTTCCAGCTATAGCTAAAGATTTATTAGAGCAGATTGGTTTTGAAGCAAGAGAAAGTGAATACATCGATCCTAAAAGTGGTGTGAGCGCTCGAATGAGTATTACCGCATTTGAGAATTTAATTAGCACAGCAGAAAGAAGAGTGCTCTTAGAAGGTGGATCTTCAACGCAGATTCGCTTTAGTGATTTTATGGGGGTGATTCCAGCTATTACTGGAAAAGTAGAACTTGTGTATGAAGGAGAGCAGGAGGGAAGTCAGTTTGTAGCAGAATCTTTAATCGGAGCAGCAGCGAATACTTTGTTTCCAGCATACTTTCCAAAAGTGGAGAAATTAGAAAAAGAAGATGAACGTAGCCCTTATGATGGATTGATTTCTTGGTTCTTCGAAGAATCTAATTTCGAATTATTAGATGATTCTAGCGATAAAGAATATGCAGAGAAATTATCTTCTATCCCACCACTTCAACGACTAATTGACGAGTATCAATCTGGTCTTCCAGATGAAGATGTTAACTTCATGAAAGAGTTCCTACTGTGGGCCTTAGTAGAAAATAAGAAACTCAGCAAAGAAAGATTTTCAGAAGGACTAACGTTCAATGATATGTACGGTGGATATATAAGCGGAATGAATTAAGGTTATTCAAAATCTTGCATAAAATCTTCCTGGAATATTGAACTTAATCGGAGCAATAACTCATCTGCATTTTCTATAGAAAAAACAATTGGTGGCTTAATCTTCAGAGCATTGTTGTCTTTGCCATCCGTGCTCATTAGTATAGCATAATCTTTCATTCTATTTGCGATGTAAGTGGCTTTATGTGGCAAAGGGTTTTTATGAGTGTCTACTAACTCAAAACCAAGAAATAGCCCTTGACCTCTAACGTCTCCAATAATTGGAAATTTGGATTGAAGCTTGATTAATTCTGATTTAAGGTAATTTCCAACTTGGAGCGAATTTTCTTGCAGGTTTTCGTCATTTACAACACGAAGAACTTCCTTTCCAATGGCACAGGATACTGGATTCCCGCCAAATGTGTTGAAGTATTCCATTCCATTCGCAAATTTCTCAGCGACTTCTTTCGTGCAAACTACAGCTGCTAAAGGATGTCCATTGCCAATTGGTTTTCCAATAGTAACGATGTCTGGCACCACATCATGCAATTGAAAGCCCCAAAAATGACTACCAACTCTTCCAATACCTACTTGTACTTCATCAGAAATGCAGACTCCACCAGCTTTTCTCACGGCCTTATAAGCTTGCTGTAAATATCCTTTTGGTAATTCAACTTGCCCACCACAACTGATAATGCTTTCGCAAATGAAAGCAGCCACATTCCTATCTTTTGCTTGAATGTTTTCTATCTGTTCTTGAACATGAGCAGCATATTTTGGCCCAGAATTTTCACCTTGATATATACCTCTGTAAGTGTCTGGTAATGGAACAATGTGTGTATGCTCCGGTGCACCTTTTCCACCTTTACTATCAAATTTGTAAGAGCTAATGTCTATACAGCCATTGGAGTTACCATGATAGCCAATTTCAACTGCGATCATGTCTTTTTGATCAGACCAAACTTTGGCCATCCTCATGGCTAATTCATTCGCTTCACTACCAGAATTCACAAAATGAACAACCGATAGCTCATCAGGAAAGGTGGCTAGAAGTTCTTTGGCAAAACTGTTAATGTTCTCATGAAGATACCTTGTATTCGTATTTAAAACGCCCATTTGCTGTTGACCGGCTTTAACTACTCGAGGATGCTCATGTCCTACATGGGCAACATTATTTACAGTGTCTAAATATTTTCTGCCTGTGTCATCAATTAAGTGAATGCCTTGCCCTCGAACCATATTCAAGGGTTTGTCATAAGACAAACTCAAACTTTTTCCGAGGTGTGCATTCCGGAAAGAAGTGATCTCTTCTTGGTCTTTTTTGTTCTTTGGCTCTAATCCTCTTTCCTGAAACAATGTGTTTGGATCTGGACAGATTCCGAGCCAAATGGCCCGATCATTAGGATAACAAACACCAGGGTAATTGTGCACGTTTCCTAAAAGATCTAGTATTACTTGAAAATGCAAGTGTGGCACCCAATTTCCATTTTCGGTAGCATCTCCAATAGTTGCAATCTTATCACCAGTGGAAACGAGGTCTCCAACTTTTAAAGTATTCAAACAAGACCTTGACAAATGACCATAAAGACTATAAAAAGGAGTGCCGTTATCTGTTTTATGTTCAAGAATGATAGTTGGGCCGTAGTCTTTATCGTAATCGTTGTTGTAAGCGCTAACTACTTTTCCGTCTAGGGGAGAATGAATTGGAGTGCCAGCATCCAACCAGAAATCAACGCCTAAATGAACCGTTCTGTACTCTGGTCCGCTATTGCCTTCTTTACCATAAGCATCGGTACTATAGAACGGCCTAACTTCTCCATATCCTCCTGCAATTACTGTTTCCGGATGTTCTTTTTTTAAGCGGTTGATTTTAAAATCACTTAACGCTATATCTGTATACTCATGTTGTCCACCTAGCCAAGAGCTAGATACGCTTAAATTAATTGTTTGGACCGCTGTGAATTTCTTGTCAGGAATAAAGTCGTTTAAACTTATTTTTTGACTGGAAATCCAATCCGCAACTTCAATGTGATCAGGATGCGGGGAAAGTCCACATGCTTCTCTAAAGGCATAATGGGCAATGTTTTCATCTACTGAGACCCATTTATATAAGGCCTCCCAAGCAGGCGCTTCGCTAACGACCAAATATTCATTGTCTGGTTCTTTTTTCTTATTAATTGCAGATTTGGTAACGGTAATGACCAGTTGCATTGCAGCTAACGTGTAGAGATATTTAAGCTCGTTCTCTAACAGCGGAAACTGTTCATGATATCCTTTGACAATTGAAGCTGCCGCATTTAATGGATCTGGCTTGTGCATAATTGCATAGGCAATTGTCACCGATAAATCATTAACGGTTTGGGTGTAAACCGCATCTCCGTAGTCAATGATTGACTTTACCTCTGGGTTAATTAAGTCATCAGAGACTACAATGTTGTTGTCATTAACATCATTGTGAACAATGCTTTTCCTCAGATTCACATATTCTTCTTGAAATCCGTTGAAATTCGTTTGAAAGTAAGTTGCTATTTCCTTTTGTCTATCGCTGAACAAATGGACAAATTCTGAAGTCCATCCAGCTTGAGCTACATCCCATTCTAAATAACGGTGGGCCTTTTTGTTTTCAAAGGTTGAAAGGATCTGAGTAAGTTTTCCAGCTTGGGTTCCAAGACTGTGAAGTAAGTCAGATTTAATAGGGTTTACAGAAGACCATAGGCGTCCAGTGATCCAGGAAAGGAGACGAACTTTACGCAGATTACCTTCTTCATCAGTAATTTCGCTTATGAAGTTTCCTTTTTGATCAGGATGTGTAATAGGAGCCGTAATTGAGTGTTCGCTATTCTCAATAAACTGCAAAAGCTCTTTTTGAAATATTAAAAATTCTACATCTTCTTCAGGTCTGCTAATTTTCAGTAAATAGCTCTCGGATTCAGATTTAAGCCAAAAGTTAAAATCGACTTCACCTGGAAGTTGTTTGATTTCACCTTCAAAACCGTAAAGGTTTTTAGCAATTTTTGCTGCTTGATTCAACTCAACTTTTATAGATTTATAATCTACGCTCATTGTTATCAGGTAATAAATCCGACTTTATTATCGAGGCTTTAAATTTAGAGAATTTGATGGCTTCTAGTAAACGATCATAGAATATGTTTAGAATAAGGGTGAAGTTGAAATAGGACAGTTACCAGAGGTGATGTTTAGAACCAGGCGAACCAACCGAAGTCATAGATTCCGTGATATTCTTCCGGAATCTCTTTCATAATCGAGTCTTGTCCTGTAATTCGATTCTGATACAAATATGAAGGGTCAATTATTGAATCATTTCCGAGAGAGTCGGTTATAAAACGGAATCCAATAGATGCAACTACGAAAAGTGAATCTCCCTGCCATTTGTTTTTATAAATGGCGTTGTAAGGAGGATGGCCGTAATCAGTGGTGTAAATATGTTCTGTTACAGCATTAAAGTCTGCGTTTAGTGTACCAACGTGATTAGCTAAATCAATTTTACCATTAACGTTAAGGTGAATACCGTGATGATTCCTGGGGCAACATCCCATGCCGCTATATGTGTTTACCAAGTAATCCAAGTCACCATCGAAATCTACATCAATTAACGTGTCGCTTCCGTAATAGTCATAAACCTCATATTCCTCTTTTTCCATAACATAGCCTTCATCTGAAAAATAAAATAGAAAATGGCTTCTATTTTCTTCTTCTCCAGTAATTTCAAATCCATAGATAGACCACAAAGAATCTCGTCCTAAATCGTATGATTTTCCATAGAAACTTTCACTCCAACGATTTGCAATAGCCCGTAGGTTAATTTCTTTTATTGATAAAATCTCTTTATTGGTAAGTGTCCTGGAAACTCGATAAGCTATCGTATCAATTACCAACCCAGCAATGGTATCTACTTCTAGTTCAACTTTAGAAATCCGGGTAGTAAGTTTTGGCTCTGGCAATTGAGAGCATCCAATTAAGACAAGGAGTACTAATGTGAAGAGAGGCAACCATTTCATGGTTGCAAGTTGAGAATTTAGATTAATGATAGTGGGGCTGTTCTAGTATTCGCACCGAACTAAATTTTATTCGTTAAACTAATAAAATCATTGTTTGGTAAATACGTTTGAGGCAACGGCTCCTAACATCCAAGCGTCACGGGCCAACACATCCATTGATTGATTATTTGGAAGGTGTACAATTTCTCGTTCGTTAAAAGCAGAATCAAGTGCAGCTTGAGAATTAAAATAACCTTCCATGTAAATTTGGTTTAAATCTATTTGACAAGTTCTGTCTTCATTTAATTGTTGAGATATGAAGCTGATTTTATGATTGTGGGCGTTTTTTAAAACAAACATTCTAAGCTTCGGGTTAACTGTATTAATATGGTGATCGGTAACCAAATAAACCTGCGTATTAAATTCATTTTCGCCAGTTATGTCATTGTATTCCGACATAGTTATAGTCATGTTATTTCCACCAATTAACACAATATTTCCGTATTTATCTTCCCAATATCCATTACCATTGTTGTTCTTGCAGGACAATAGGTTAAAGGACAAAGCCATGGCCAGAATGAGAATTGAGAGGCATTTAATTTGATTCATGGTGATTTTATAAATGTAAGCCAGCAAATTTTGTAGGCGTGTATTTATGCTTACTAATTAATGCCCCGGTGAAAGGGTCTATCCAGTATTGTATGCGAGTGCCGTATAAGTTTGCTCTTTTTTTTCTGAACAATTTAAAACCAATGACCTTAGAGATGTTGATTGCTAGATATGCAGAATCGTGATCTTCAGAACTAACTTCTTCCTCTTTAAGTTCGAATTTCCATTTGTTTATGTTGCCCTTTAGTCCATGCATTTTAGCGGCAAGATAGGCCAATGTGTCATTTAAAATCTCACATGTTTTGCTTGGATTGTAAATCAACCCATTATCTCCATAATATTCGAAATTATTAGTATCAATAGTAACGGAGAATGCCACATAATCCCATATCCCAAGATTACAGCCAAATTGTATCCTGGCTAAATCACGTTTATGGCTTCCAGTGCTGTCTTGGTATGAAATTGACTCATACCTAATTGAATTGTACGTAATAGCTTTGTGATATAAACAGCTGCCCAAAGCAGCTTGAACTATAGAGCTAGCTTTTATGATGAGTTGCGCTTTTCTAGATTCGCGAGTAACGGTTGCACCGCTGGTTGCTCGTCCTAAATGAATCATTGGAACTTTATATTCTATCACTTCAAATTCAGCATTTGTTGATTTATCTTCCGTCAAGTAAATTGCTGTTACTGATAGATTTAATCCATCTTTCAATGTTACATGGATAGTCGTGTCCTTGTAGAAACTCGTATGGAATTTTAATAAATACTCGCCAGGTTTAACTGCGTTTAATTTGAAATAGCCATCAAAATCGGTATCGACCCCACCAACAACATTTGAATCTAACTGATGTAAACTTATTGAAGCGAACGGAATACCGTCTTTGCTTCCTTTGTCGATAAACTTACCATCAATTGATCCCAAGTACTGAGCACTGGAAAGGGTGGCAATTAAAAGAAGTAAAAAAAGGGTAGTGGTAATCTTCACACATCTAATTTATGAAGATTACCGCTACCCTTTAATAAGTGCAGTTTATGAACCGCTAACTATCTTGTTATAACCACTTTTCTGGTAGTTTCATTTACTGCGTTAGATATTCTAATGATATAAGTTCCTTCGTATACATCTTGAACATCTATAAAAGCAATAGTCTGACCAGCATTTACTATTGCTGATTTAACCAGTTTCCCGGCAACATCAATAAGCTCTACTTTTAAATCTTTCTTTACCAATCCTTTAATTTGAACTGAAATAAGATCAGATGCAGGATTAGGGAACACCGTATAATTAAGTGTTTCTAATTCTTCAGAAATAGAAGTAGGACCAGTGTAAACTGTTGTTCCACCTGGAATAGAGGTTACAAGTGCGTTTGAATAAATTCCGTAAAACGTTGGGCCAATCGCATATGGATATGCAGAGTTCCAATCTGAATCTACCGTACAGAAATAAGCATAAGTTCCAGCTGGATATTCAGGTGTTACGCAAAAACGACCATTATGCTCATCAAGAAATTCTTCGTCCCCAGGATGAGCAACCCATTCGTAATCTTCTCTAAAGTAACCTAACCAATAAGTAGCATCAACTGCTGGTCCATCATCTACATTAGTACCATCAGCATGATGAGTTCTTACTGAAATACTTCTAAGTTGATATCCAGACTCAATTCTTTTAATTCCGCCAGTTCCATCTTCATTTTGATATCCGTATGCTCCATAAATAGGAAAGCCGTCATAGGCGTATCCGATCAAAGGAGAGTGTTGTGTGCTATCCATAGCGTATAAACCGTCTGCATCATATAAAGTACAGATGGTTGATACAACGTTTAGATCAAGGTCAAAAGCTGAAGGATTTTGATGGTGGTGATAATTTCCACCAGCTGGATGTCCTTTTGAACAATCGAATCCATCCATTTCTGCAGGTATTGCGTCTCTATTCCAATCTAAAGACCCTGTACATGGAGATCCACCAGGACCTCCACAAGGTGCACCTGTATTTGAATCCCATGAAACGCCATCACGATAATCGAACAATGCAACGCCATCTATAAAAACACCAATATTTCCAGCAGAAGTTTCTGTTAAAGTTCCCGTATTTTCCTGTGGGTTTAATGGGAACTTAAAAATTGCATTTTGATCCTCAGCGATAGAAGGATTACCATCTAGAAAAGGCCCAGAAGGATACCCAGGAACACCAGTACAGCTAATGTATACATCAGTAGAATTATATTCTACTTGTTGACATTGTTCTAGTATTCCTAGTGTAACGGGAGTTGAGTTGCCTGCAACATAGTATGTTCCTATGGTCGAAGTATTCTGCAGCCATGAGCTAACGGCTGGGCTAACTTGAGCTGTAAATGCTGTTGCAGATGCTACAAAGCCAATAAGTAAAAGTGCTTTTTTCATGTGGTTTAGTTTTGTTATGATTTATTAGAAGATGTTATTTTCAATTACGTGCACTAGGCATTAAAATTTCTTTAGGATATTGATATTTAGGATTAAACACAAAGGTTGAATCATTAAGTGTTAGCAGAAATGATATCAAATCCACTTTTTCATTTGCTGTTAATTTTATCGAACTGGAAAGCTCTTTTGCAAGAGTAGGTCCGTGCGTAATTCCGTCAGAATAGTGATCTAAGACTTGACGAATGCTAGTAAATCTGCCGTCATGCATGTAAGGATAGGTATAGCTCAAGTTTCTAAGTGTTGGAATTTTAAACTTCAAACTGTCTTCTGGCTGTTTTGTAATTGACCATTTTCCAAAATCATTTAAAGTAGTGTCTATCGGAAGACCGTTGTTAGCAAAACCAAAATTTGAAAAAAGAGGCTCTGAATGACAGGAGGCACAATTGATCTTAAATAGATTATATCCTTTTTCCTCTTGTGCAGTAAAATTAGCTTTCTCTTGCCGCACCAAATCGTATTTGGACTTGTCAGATACCAAGGTTAGCTGAAATTGAGAAATAGCTTTAAGTAGGTGTTCTCCAGTGATTACGCTATCTCCAAAAGCTTTGTAAAACAATTCAGGATAGATGCTGTTTTGGAGTTTTACAAGAACATTCTCCAAAGTTTCAGCCATTTCTGCTTGATGAGTAATTGGTCCCAACGCTTGAACATCTAGATGATTTATTGCTCCGTCCCACATAAATGATTTATGCCAAGCTAAATTCATTAAGGCAGGAGCATTCCGAGTACCAATTGAATCATTTACACCGTGGCTCAACGAATGATCTGTATGCGCAAAGGCGTTAAATGGAGAATGACACGAAGCACAAGAAACCATTCCGTCTTTAGACAAAAGAGGATCGTAAAATAATGCTCTTCCTAATTCAATTTTATCCGTTGAAAGCGGGTTCTTTTTTAAATCATATGTTGGTGTTGGAAAGTAATCAGGATAAGATAAGAGGTCTGCTTTATTGATAGCGAAGGCTAGAAAGGGTAGGGTAAGTAGAAGTAGCCAGCTGTATCTCTTCATTCTTTTATCGAAAATAATGATTGATACTGATTGGCTAATTTAACCGCCTTTGTACTTGGTGACATGACGACATTCAGAGTAGAAATATCAACCTGGTCTAAAAACTTAGAAACATCAAATTGAAGGTTCAACGATGATTTATCAATTACGCTAAATGAAACTGATTTTACGGAAGCATATGGAGGTAAATATCCTCCAATATGATATTGAAATAAGTTGTTTCGAGTTTTGCATCGAAGACTTTTCCCTTCGAGCTTGAAGTTGATATAGCCACTTTGCCATGCCCAATACATTCCTTTTACCGGGTCTAAATCTCCTCCTAAAGCCCCTGAAACATTAGTGACACTATCGATTCCAATGTTGAATTTTATTTCGTCATACTCAATAACTGAATCGGTTTCGAATATTACTTTCGACTTAGCGCTAGCGTCAATCAAAAATGCCTTTTCAGCTATTTCATAGGAAATTTTATCAGCCTTAATGAGTTGAATATCAGAGATGTAAAATCTAAAGGCGTTAATAGTAACACTATCGTTTATCGATGGTAAAAAATAGCTCTTGTCGAGTTCCATTGCTTCGTCATTGAATGTAGACTGAAAATTCAAGCAAATCGTATCACTTTGAGCAAAACTCAGCTGAGAGAAGGTTAGAAAAGTGCTAAACAAAAATAGAAGTCTCTTCATGTGGCTTTTCCACGTTGTTTAAACGTTCAAATTATTAGACTACGGTTTTTCTTAAAACTTGCGCTTGTCGTCATCTAATTTTGAAATATAACAAGGAAAAATTAAAAGTAAGAATATTGAGAGGAGGTTGGTGAGCGTCTTCGATTTTGAAATGAGGTACCCAACTACATTTCTTTTTCAACTAAGTAGTTGATCGTTAAGTTCTCTGCCTGGAGAACATCTTTAATAAAACTTTGAAACTGGGCTGCAACAGCTATCACTGGTGCTTTTTTAAAAGTTGCGGTTGGCCATGGTTGTAGTTTTCCATAAAGCCCTACCATTTCTGGGTAATCTAATATTTCATTTAGCTTCTTTATTTTAGCCAAATCTTTTGCAGGAGGGAATTTAAAATCTCCTGTTATATAAGAGGTTAAAACTTTTTTAAGTCCAATTAATTTCTTCCTGATTTCTCTACCCGTTTTGTTAGGATGAATCCCGTCAGAGCCTACGAAAAGCTCGGTTGGTGTGTTGAAATCATCTTTGTTTAAAATCGTTTTTAATGGGAATAAACGATGATAACCTTCAGGAGTGGTGTAATAAAACTCCCCTTGAACTATTGGGATAGAACCTTCCTTAATAAGGTCCGTTGCGTTTGGGTCTGACATGATAATCATATCAGAAGCCTGTATAACCAGAAAATTCATAACGGCCTTCGCAAAATATCTTATTTCATTAAGCTGTTCCAATTTATAGGCCCAAAGATTGTTGTAAGTTGTTTCGCCTTCTTTTTCTCTGGACTGTTTGTAAAATGCAGTTTCTGCTAGTATTATTGAATCCGTATTAATTCTAAATAGGGAAAGGCCACTTTTAATTTCCTCAATTATAATAGATTGCGAGTCTAATATAATAGAGGTAGAATCTACTGATAATGAGATTTCTTCAAGTTTTTCTACAAAATCTCTAGTGTCAATTTCATTTTGGGTTTCGCTACAACCAACTGCAACGAACAATGAGGAGATAACCATGATTTTGTGAAGCTTCATGCTACCAATTTAAAAATTATTTAATCTTTACTAATCAACGGAACACGGTATTTGATTACTTCCAGCCTTGCTGCTTCCGCCTCCGCTGCCGCTTTTAATTCCGCTTCCTTTGCAGCTAAAGTTCTTATATGGACTGTTTCAAGGATTAGTTCTTCTTTCGTTATGAACCTTATATTGAGATAGTTATCCTTATATCCGAAGCAACTAAATTTTAATATATAATCTCCAAAAGGAATTTTACGGAAGCTGAAATTACCTTCAAGGTCGGTGAAAGCAACATCAATCATAGCTGAGTCGCTAGACATTAACTCTAATTCAGCCAAAGGAACTCCCTTTTTCTCATCTCGATCTTCAAAAATTCCTCGTATCGTTCCTTGTTGCGAATAAGCTGATGAAACAGCTAGTATTGCAAAAAATATAATAATGTTTTTCATGAGTTCGAATCTTCTATCTATAAGATGAGATAGCGAATCCGATTCCATAAACCTTTATTGCGGAAGCTCTTCAGGTATTTTTTTAAGGTACTTATCTAAGAAAACTAGCATTGCCTCAGCCATTTTCTTTTGATTTTCTTTTTTACGAAAGCCATGACCTTCATCCGCAAATGTGATGTATTCTACAGGAACACCATTGGCTTTTACGGCTTCAACAATCTCTTCAGATTCAATTGGAAGTACTCGCACATCATTCATACCCTGAATAACCAATAGAGGTTTTGTAACATGCTCTGTATGGAAGAGGGGAGAGATTTTCTTAAGTCTTACCGAGTCATCTGTATAAGGATCTCCTAGCTCTTCATATAAGCCCTGTCTGAATGAAGCCCAATGAGGAGGAATAGATTTTAATGTTCTTATCCAATTAGTAACACCAAAGATGTTAATACCCACATCAAACTCTTCAGGAGTAAAACATAAAGCTGCCATTGTCATGCATCCACCATACGATCCACCGGCAATTCCAACTTTATCCATATCGATAACTCCAGTAGATTCTAAATATTTCTTGGACCAAACACAATCTTGAAGATCATCTTCTCCATGTTTTTTGTCATCTAAAGAGCCAAAACGTGTTCCGTAACCAGAACTACCTCTGTTGTTCACAGCTAGAACGGCATACCCATTGTTTACTAAAAATTGAGTGTTCGCTCTATAACCTAACATTGATTGACCTCCGGGACCACCATGAATAAATAATACACATGGTACCTGGTTCGTTTCTGATGCACCATGAGGGAGATAGAAATTGGCTGGAATTTCTTCACCGTCAAAAGACTTGAATCGAATTACTTTTCCGATTACCATGTCTTGCTCATCAATTTCACTTGCAAATCCTCCGGCCAAGTAGACTGGTTTTTCTCCTAATTTATAATGATAGATAGGAGAGGGACACGTTGAAGATCCCATGAGTAATCTTACGTTTTCTTCAGATCTGCTAATCACAGCAGTCTTAGGCCACATGCCATCAAAAGAAGGCAAGTCAACTTCAACACCAGATGCTAATTCGTACACTTTGGTTATGAACTTCGCGTCTTCATTATATCCAATTGTAATGTATTTGTCGTTTTTAGAGAGAGAAAAACCTGACACATTCCAATCCGATTCGAACTTCGATGTTCTTTTACCTGTTTCAAGATTTAATGCTGCTAAATAAGTGAAATCACTTCCATCATTAGTCGTGTAATAAAGCGTTTCACAGTCTAATGAAAAAGAAGGGTTATTATGAGTAACAGTTCCTTCGGCCTCGATTGAATACAATATTTCACCTGTGATCCTATTTAGCACGTACATATTAGACTTGTCATTGCCGGCATTCTTAATTGCTGCTACTAGAGAATCATTATCGCTTAATACTACGCTTGTATACAAAGAATCGTTCTGATACATCAATTCTGGCTCCAATTGATCTCCACTCAATTGGTCCACTTTTAAACGATACATATCGAATGTAGCTAGTGCCCGATTGTTTGAACCATAATAAAAGTGAGTTCCTGCATGGTTAAAACCAAAAGCGTAAGATTTAGATCCTTCGTAAGGTGTGATATCTTTTGAGGTCCCGTCAGTCTCTAAAATATATAAGTGATCATTTTCATCTCCACCTTGATCATGCCGATATAATAATCGATCATCATTTGGAAAACTTCCTTGAAAATAGTTTGATTCAAGTTCAGAAAATGTAAGCTGAGTAGGTTCTCCACCTGTAACTGGAATAGAGTAGAGGTTCATGATTCCCGTAATATCAGAACAGAATATCATCTTCTCTTCATTGTAGTTATAACCGCTTGGTCCCATTTGAGGATTGGAACCGAAATCATTGTAATTATAGATTTTAACTTCTCTGGCTGGAGTTTCTTCGGTTGTTACTTCTTCAGTTTTATTCCCGCAAGAAACTAGAATTGAAGTAATCGCAATAATCGACAAGATTTTTTTCATGTCGTAAATATATGGAGCCTAAACTATATATCATACTCTAACTCCTATAACGCACACGTCATCAAGCTGTTCAATTTCGCCTTTCCATTCTTCAAATTTGGCGTCAATCAATTCACATTGTTTAATCATAGGTTCTGCATTGACTGAAACAAGTAATCGCTTGAAGTTGGCTGATTTAAATTTCTTTCCTTTTTCTCCACCGAATTGATCTGCAAAGCCATCTGAAAAAATGTAAAAACTGTCGCCTTCGTTTAATTCAATTTCATGAGTTGGATAGGGTGTCGGCTCCATGTACTTGCCGATGGGCTGTTTGTGAGCTTTAACTTCTTCAACTTCTTGGCCACCTTTTCTTACGATCCATAAAGGATTATTCGCTCCTGCGTATTTTAACTTTTTCCCTTGTAAACAGCAAAGCGCTACATCCATACCATCCTTTACTTCTTCCTCAGATTTTTCAAACTCAGAGATTACAATTTCTCTGGTTTTGCTGAGTATATCACCTGGTTCAACTAGTTTATGCTCACGCACAGATCGATTCAGTCCGTTATTACAAACCACCGACACCATTGCACCAGGAACACCGTGACCTGTGCAATCTGCAGCCGCAAATAATATTCGGTCCTCCAGTGGTTCTAACCAATAAAAATCACCGGCTACAATGTCCTTAGGTTTATAAAGGACAAACGAATTATCTAAATATTGCTTCACTAATTTGTTGGGTGGAAGAATAGCAGTTTGAATTCTTCTTGCATAGTTAATTGAATCCATGATCTCAGTGTTCTTCTCTTCTAACTGATGGAATGCTTCATCGATCTGTGCCTTTTGTTCTTCTACTTCTTCTTTTTGCTCTTCAACTACTTTCTTTTGACCATCAATAACATCTCTTTGTTTTCTGGTCACTCTTAATCTATTGAAAATGAATATCCCAAAAATGGCCAATAAGGCAAGACCTCCATATAGAAAGTAACTTAGCTGTTCTTGTTGAGTTGCTCGGGCAGCATTACGTTCACTTTCAGCAGTTTGAACTTTATCTTTTTCTGCTTCAACTATACTGTCGGCAAGTGCTTGTTTTTCGTAAGAATGTTTATACTCTTGTTTGTAAAGCTCGCGCTGATTAGATTCTGATTCAATACTGTCTGTTAAAGACACTACCAATTCATACATCTCGAGCGCATCTGCATATTTTTTAGCACCTCTATAACTGTTGCTTAAAACTTCAGCAGCTCCCCGAGATTCTTCAATTCCACCAGCCTCATTTGCAATTCTCAATGCATCTTGTCCTAATTCAATTGCTTTGCCGTATTCGCCTTTTAACTGATGAATAGTCGCGATATGGGTAAGCGTATTTGCTATTCCTCGTTTTTCTCCAATCATCTGAAAGAACTCAAGAATGATTGGAAATTTGACCATTGCAGAATCTAGTTGCCCTGTTAGCAGATAAGCCTCTGCAATGTTGCCTGAAGTTAATGCCGCACTAAACTGATCACCAATTTGAGTAGAGAGTGCTAGTGCTTGATAGTAGGCATCTAGCGCTTCATCAAATCTTCCTAAATCTTTATAAGCTACTCCAGCATTCCCTAAAGCAGCAGCTTCCAGGTCAGGATGATCTAAATCTTTAATGAGGTTTAGAGATCGGTCGTAATATTCTAAAGCTGTTTCAAATTCTAGTTGCCCTCGATAAGCCATTCCTATACTGGTTAAAGCTTGAGCTATATCTGGAACGTTTTTGGCCTCCTCGGCCATTGTGAGGCATGATGTGTAACTTGAAATGGCTTTGGCAAAGTCACCTTGGTTATGAGCAATGATTCCGATGTTGTTGGTAACGGCAGAAATTCGTTCTTTGATTCCAGTTTCTTTAAATAACACTACACTTTGCTCATAGTATTTTAGTGCAGAATCTAATCCTCCTCGATAATAAAAGGATGTCCCTAGATTACTCACTGCCGTGGCTTTTGACTTTAAGTAGAAGGCATAATCGGCTTCAGAGATTTTACGTGAAAGATGAATCTCACATATGCTATCAGCGTCTTTATTAATTTCATAGGCTAGAGGTGGGTTCTGGCGTTGTTCAATTGCTTGCCATTCCATTAATGCACTTAGTTTAGTGGAATCATGTGTTGCAGTGGCGACAACCTCTTTTAACGAATCGATGATTGGATTTGGAGGTGGACCTTCTTGTCCAAATGAAATCAAACTAACAACGGAAATAAATAGCAGTAAAACCAAATTTTTCATAGCAACGAACTTACTTTATTACAGAGCCAAATCCTTCCGTAGATTAATTTTTTAGACGAACGATTAGTTTGTGTCGTTGGAAGGTGTCATCAAGTTTTAGTTCTATTACTTTGAGCGAGGAAAGAGCGTCTTTAAACTTTAAGTTCACAATTTGTGAACAGTCTTACAACTTAATCTCAATCATCCTTAGGGTATTCCTTACCTTGCCTGTTCTATTCTTAGAACGACACATTGAAGCTGAAAGCTGCTATAACTTTAATTCTTCTATTTGCCTCCTTACTAGGGACAGGGCAAGTAAAAAACGATGGTGAGTTATGGACAGGTACAACGATCAAATTCGATATCAATAAACGATTTAGACTTGACGCGAGTTATCAATATAGGTCTGACTTTGGACCATTTCAAAAGAAACAGTCATTCGGTCAAATTGGTCTTCGATTTAAAGTGGCAAAATGGTTTTTGATTAGGCCTTCATACCGTTTAACACGAATGCCAGATTTTAATGATGACAGCGATCGATTTGCGCTAGATTTTATCTTGCGAGGAAAATACAGCGACTGGAAATTCAAGTATCGATTTCGTACTCAATATCATACAGCAGTTAATCAAGTAGATCGGGCTTTGATGTTTAGGAGTAAGGTTACGGCTGCCTATAATCTCAGCAAAAAAATTGATCCAGTGGTTAGTTGGGAAATGTTTAGTCCTATTGAGACAGGAGCGTCTCAGCGAATAAAGCTAGGTGTTGACTGGAGGTTGAAGAAAAGCATTCATCTCAATATATTCTACGGTTTAGAAAAGCAGATGAACCGAAAGTTCAATGACAACACGCATATTTTCGGATTATTGGTTGGGATTAATACCGGGATTAAAAAAAAGAAGGAATGGAGTGAGGAGATCGAATGAATCAGTTTTTGACCATAGTAATAGCATTTCTTTTGGTTTTGTGTTCTTCTTCAGGACTTCGGGCGCAGCTGAGTTCAAATTTGCCTATTGTAAACTTAACCGTATCTGGAAATATTGAGGATGAGCCAGCGATTCCAGGATCAATGGACATTATTTACGATTCCTTGGGTGGAGTTAATACCGATACCGACATCCCTAACATATTCAGTGGTCCAATAACAATAGAAGCTAGAGGTAATTCAAGTTTAGGGCTCGAAAAGAAGTCTTATACGGTGAGAATGAGTGGAGGAGGAGTGCCTGTTTTGGGGATGCCTGCCGATAGTACTTGGATTCTTCATGCCATGCACATTGATAAATCTTTAATGCGAATTCCGATGAGTTTTTATTTCTCCGATGAGATGGGCCATTATGTAACTCGGCATCAATATGTAGAGGTAAACCTAAACGGACAATACATCGGTTTATATCTCTTTTGTGAAAAGATATTAAGAAGTCCAGATCGAGTTAATGTTGACGATGGTTATATTCTGAGAATTGATTGGGATGATGGCTCTGGTGGATTCGAAAGCAACTATGAATCGATGGGAGGAGTTGATATGAACTTTCAATACTATGATCCGAAAGGATCTTCTATGGACCTTACTTACAAGTCAGATATGAAGTCATACATGAATTCTTTCGAAGAGCTTTTGTTTACACAGGATCCTGGATATCGAAACTACATTGATATGGAGTCGTTTGCAGATTTCCTGTTAATAAATGAGTTGAGTAAGAACTCAGATGGTTATAAATTAAGCACTTACGTCCATAAGCCTGATTCTGGAAAGCTGACTGCGGGACCTATTTGGGATTTTGATCAAACCTATGGTCTATCTATGGTTTGTTCTAATTTCGATCATTGTGGATGGACTTATTTACAAAATCAAGATGGATGTGAAGACTTGAGTTCGATGCCGATGTGGTGGGCAGAATTAACGAAAGATTCTGTTTTCTGCAATCTTCTCGTTTCTCGATGGCAGAACTTCCGAGGGTCCTTCTTACATCTTGATTCCATCAACTATTGGATAGATAGTAATTACGTTTTTATTAATGCTGCAGTGAATAGAAATTTTGTTCAATGGCCTATTCTAGGAACAGATATTTGGATTGAGCCACAGCCCCTTCAGCCAGATTACCCTTCTGAAATAGCCTACATGAAAAGTTGGATGGAAAAGAGAATTCAGTGGATGGATGCTAACCTGATTAATATTTACAATTTCACCTCTGCAGGTGGTGCAAAAGTCTATCCTAATCCTGCTCAGGATCAAACAAATATTGCCATTCAGTCTGGTGGATCGGTAAAAATAGCGGATCTAACCGGTAGAATCGTATGGAGTTCTTCTCCTGGCTGCTCGGATACTGCTTTCAATATAGACGTATCGAACTGGGCAATAGGCTGCTATGTTGTTTATGTGAAAACAACTAGGGGTGTGTTTTCAAGTAAGATGGTTGTCAATTAACCTGAATATCGCTAAGTCTTACCACTCCAAAATCACCAGTCCTGTTTTATGGTGGTATTTCTTTCTTCTCCGTTTAACGAATTCGCCATTAAACGGGTTAATTAGATACTCTTTGGTAGAGTATGGTGAGTGTCGAGGGCCTCGTCTTTTTTGTTTTTTAGACTTAACCTGAAAAACTGATATGTGGTAAGTCAGCGAGTCATGAGCTTCGTTATCCTCATCGATGAAATTGAAATGCCATTCATCGAATTCTCCTTTAAGTCCGTTCTGTTGCGCAATAGAGAATGCCGCTGTATCAGTTAATACCGTGCAAGAATTAGTTGGGTTTAACCCGGTGCAAAAGATATTATGGACTTTATAAGTAACCGTGTCTACAAAGGCCCAAATATTCAGGTCATGCCAATTTTCAAGTTCAAAATGATATTGAATTTCAGTTAGGTTTTCTGCATAATGCCTTGAAGAAGGATCTCCGGGGAAAACTCCAGTGAACCGAACCATGTTTTTAAAAACACAAGCACCAATGTGATTCATGATTGCCGTATCAGCGGCCATTTTTATCATGTCACTTTTAGAAAGAGTTGCTATTTCAACAACGTTATTTGTTTGATTTGCTGGGGTTTGGCCCATCACCAAAACAGAACAGATCAATGCAAAGAATAGAGCGCAAGTCAGCTTCATTAGTACAGTTTACCAATTGATATTTATACGCGATAAAAGATGTTAATTAGAAATTATTTAGGGAAATTAAGACTTCTCCTCTTCCAATAAAACTTCAGTTGACTGAACAGGAATTTCCATTTTTTCCTTGTCAATATTTTCTCCTCCAAGTCCTGGACATGGTGCGTGAGTTTTGCATGAAGCCATAATCATACCTAGTCCTCCAACTATAAGTAGTGTTTTTACAATTTTCATTTGTTTTCCTTTAAATTATCTTGCTTTATCTTAATAAGATGCTTTGGTGTATTAAGTTACGTCTTTTAATTGAGAAAGGTCGCACTAGTTGATAAATGTATCGTGTGGAAGGGGGATTTAGAGCAACTAGATGATATTTGTGTGATTGGGGTTAGCGTGTAACTGGTTCGGACCGCTTTACTTTTGATTCCATCAATTCTATTGATTACCTATCTTTCATGAAAATTCTGAAATGAAACGATTCGCTTTTCCAATTCTATCCATCCTACTTATCTGTATAGTTGCTGTTAATCCAGCTGATGCTATTAGTCAAACTTATAAATCATCAGAAGGTAAGTTTAAAGTTAAGTTCCCTGGTGCTATTGATATTAAAGAAGAGGAGAAGGAAAAGTCCACCACCAAAAAGATTTCTTGCAACGAGAATAATAACGCTTATTTTGTGAATTGGACGGAACATAAAATCACCATGAAGGACCAAAAGAAAATGGCCGAAGTTTCTTTGGACTCATTTCTCAAGAGTCTTGGCGGCAGCGTTAGTAATAAGGAAGATTGGAATCTGAAAAAGTATGTCGGTCGCAAAGCGAAAATTAGTTTAGAAGAAGAAAAAGCTGTTGTTCATTATCGAGTGATCTTGGTAGGGCAAAACCAGTACCAAGTGATAGTAACGGCTAAGAAGAAAGACTTTGATGCTAAGGCCGCAGAGAAGTTTTTCAAATCCTTCAAGGTCACGAAGTAAGTAAAAAGAAGAAGCGGAGGTTCAATCTAACTCTTTAAAGTTTACTTTATACGTCCTGTTTCTTCACGATTCCCAGCTTTATCTTTTGCATCGAACCCTTTTAGTTTTCCAAAAGAATATCGAAGTCGTAATTGCCAAAAGTGCGTATCGTACCGATCTTGGTATTGTACTTCAAATCCTTCTAAGTTGGATTTACCTTGTTCAATGTAAGAAGATAGAATGTCATTTCCAGTCAGACTTACAGTCAGAGCGCCATCAAAAAACTTCTTAGTGATTGTTGCATTCAACCCATAGATCTTTTGGTATTCGAAAATGCCTTCCAAGCCGCTTGAAGTCCACCAAAAAGTTCCTTGAATAGAGAAATCCCATGGTAATTGAAGTTCATTGTACAGGTACCAATTAAAAGATGGAACCGAGATTTCCCTCAACTCTCCAGTACCAGGGTCATTGAAATTGTACGTGGTGTACGCATATCCAATGCCATTGTAAGTTGTCCATTTCTTAGTTTGATAAGGTAGCGTTAAATCAATATTAAAGCTCTCTCCCCAATTGATGTTCTGATCTTGAACCAGAAACCCATTGGTAATTAAGTTACGCTCTACCATCGTTAGACGTTCCTTAGGGGTCCTTGTATATCCAATCTCTATAGAAGCATATTCCATGTATGTTAACGAAGCTCTGGCGCTATGCGAGTATTCAGGCAATAGCAGCGGGTTTCCAATAAAGGCACTTACGGAATCCAGATATTCTACAAACGGATTTAAGTCTTGAAATCTTGGTCGATTAAAACGTGAAGTATAGTTTAAACCTAGCACCAAATCTTTAGAAAATTTATATCCAAAATAAGCAGTAGGAAAGAGGTTCATGTAAGCTGTGTCAATCACATTTTCATTTGTTAATGAAGATGTGCCAGCTGTTTGAGTGCGTTCTCCTCTAAGTCCCAACCTCATGTTGAATTTCTTCTTTTTGTAAACCGTTTGAGCATACAAAGCCCCAACACCTTCGGCAAAATTGAAGCCGGTGGTTAATGAAGTATCGCTAATCCAATTGGATCCGATCAATTCTTGAAACAACATGTTACTATTATTGGATATACCATAGTATTTCGCTCCTAGGCTAAACTTCCAATGATCGTTAATCTTCTTGTTGTAATCTATTTTCCCAGTCAACAACGAAATACCATTCGTTCCTGTGCTTAGCCTTTCATGATCTGCACCTCCCGTATCATCTGGGTTCTCTGTAATTTCTCCTTGATCTTTTGAAGTATACCGAGTGTAATCAACGCTGGTGTTCCAATTGACTCCAGTTGAATCGTTCCTAAATTTATAGTGAAGATTCAAGCCATTATTGCTCATCAAAGCATGCCGGTTGGTGGCGGTTACTAACCGCTGAATAGAATTCAAATTACTATCAAGTAAATCATTAACATTGGCAGTTGTGGTTTGAACATTGTCGTGAATAGACTTCCACTGAAATCCAATGGTAGAAAGCGAATCAATAGAGTAGTCGATGCCTAACCTTACATTCCAATTGTTAATGTCTAACGCATTTGTTAGGGCGTTATCAAAATACTGATTTCCTGCAGGATCGAATATGGTTCTATAGTAATCTGATGTGGATCCTCTAGTTCCATAAAACCAATTACCAGCCCCTAGCACAGCAACTTTTCCTTTCTTGTAATTAAAGTTTCCTCCAGCCGAAGAGAAGTAACTCATTCCCTGAGCTCCAGAAACATATAGTACTCCACTGTAACCTTCTAGATTGGCATTTTTAGTGATGATATTTATGACACCTCCTTTTCCTTCGGCATCATATTCAGCACCTGGGTTTTTAATAACTTCTACCTCCTTAACTTCCTCACTTGAAATAGTTTGCAATACATTATTTGAAGCTATTAATTGTCCGTCAATATAAACCCTAGCTGCACCTCTTCCGAAGATTGATATGTTGTTTTGTCCGTCTACCAATACACCAGGTGACTTTCTTAGTAAGTCAATAACAGATCCTGAAGAAGCCATTGCAGATCCCTCTACATCAACTATAACCTTATCACCATCTCTTCTGAATGTTGGTTTAAAATGAACAACTTCCGCGCCTTCCAGTGTTTCTATTGCTTTTAGGCTAACCTCACTAAGAAAAATAGTGTCACCGACTAATTTTGCAGAGATGTATGGTGGTTCTAATGACTGCGTTGAATCTTGAGGATAGTATATGGATGATTCTACATCACCATCTAAATATTCGATGGGATCTGAATCTTTATAGTTTCGTCTGGTAGAACCTTCTTCTGTTACCACGCGATACTTCGCCAAAGAATAGTATTTAGACTCGTATCCTGTTGCGCGGATTTCAAGAATTGCTTTTTCATTTTCAATTCCTTGAATCATTAAGGCTCCATCCGTAATTAATCCACCCTTAATCATGGAAGAATCCTTTGGACTGCGCAACAACGCATCTCCAAATTCAATTGGGGCACCCTCAGTGCCTACTACCGTACCTTTTATGGTAATTGTGCTTTGTGCACTTAGTTGCAACGTTAAAGCCGTTGCTAATATCATTATGGTTATTCTCATCATCCTCACAAATCCTAATCACGTCTGTAACGCAATTTTTCAAATCGGTTACTCAGTATAAAGGTAATAGTCGGAAATGAGGAAAAGGTTCAAAGGATTGTAAATAAATTCTACTGCTCTTTAAAACTCTGGAAGAAGCTTTCTTTAAACTTAACTACTTCAGCGAATTGCGTCTTTTGATCATCGTCAGTTTTTGCTTCAGCAAAATCGGTCAATGCCGCCATATAAGGATTGAGCCAAGCATGTAATTGATTGTGATCTTCCCCAGTCATGGTGCAACTAGAGATAAATTCATTGTTAGATGATTGAAGTTCTGCGGCTAAGATTGTATAATCTGGATGATCTGCTGCTTGCGCATTTTCGATTAATTCAAATGCTGCATTCATGTGTACCATCATTCCTTGAGGCACCTCAATTTTAATTGCATTATTTCCATTTTCAGTGGATTCCACGTTGCAAGAAGTTAAAATAGAAATGGCAAATAGAACTATAATTAGTAGTTGCTGGGTCATTATTTTCATCATCCTTTATTGGCTTTATGATTAAACAAATTTAACATTTCAGAATTAGTTAATTCAAAATATTAATTCTCTTTTCAAATGTTCTATAAGCGCCAATAATGGTTAATTACGAGTAATAATTCGCACTTAAACAATCAAAAACTGTTAATTAATAAGGCATGCAAATTGCATAAAGACAAATGAATTTCAGATGTTTGTTACCGTGTACAGATCTAGTATCATACTGGTTATAGTGTTTTTAATTGTTTTCTCCTTTAATGGGCTGGCCCAGCGGAGCGAACTTGATTCATTGAAAGAAGTCATTGAGCTCAACCAATCGGACACTGGTGTGGTAAAAGCTTATTTGCACTGGGGTTCTAACTTATATCAAACTGATATTGATTCTGCAGTTTTATTATGGAATATTAGTAAAGACTTCGGTGTAAAGGCAAGAGAAAACGTAAAAAGAGGAAGCGAAGAAGACATTCACTTATCTAAATCAATGGCAAGTGCATTGAACAATTCTGCATATTTAATAGCGTACAGAGGAGATACTTCTAAGGCTGTAAAGATGCATCTTCAGGCACTTACGTTAAGTCAAGGAGCCAACGATGCAGGCGGAATCGCTTTTGTGTACAACAATCTTGGATTGCTTTATTCACGATTTGGACAGTACTATAAAGCACTCAATTATCATCAAAAGACTTTAGGAATTAGAAAACAACTTAATGACATGGGTGGAATGGCGGGAAGCTATAATAGTATCGCTGTTTGCTATGAGAAATTAGGAGATGCCAAAAAATCATTTTCAATTCAATCTAAGGCCTTGTCTATATATGAAGAGATTAAAGACATTGATGGTATAGCTTTGGTGTATAGTAATATGGGCGTGGTATACAATCAGCAAGGAGATCTTGAGAAGTCCAGGTATTATTATCAGCGCTCTTTTGATTTAAGAGATAGTGTTGACAATAAAAGAGGGGCTATGCACTCATTGGCAAACCTTGGTTCGGCTTATCTCGCTGAAAAAAAATATGAAAAAGCAGTAGAGTTATTTAATGATTGCCTAGATCGATTGAAAGAATTGCCAGAGCCAGGCTTAAAGGGAAACATATATTTAAACCTTGGAAATGTATTTGAGAATCAACATAAGCTAGATAGCGCAAAAAAATACTACTTCTTGTCTTTGGATCAACATGAAGCAATCATGCTAAATCATGGATCAATCTACTCTTTTATTAACCTAGCTAGTGTTCACCAGCAAACAGGCGAATTGGTTAAAGCTCGAGATTTTGGAGAGAAAGGACTTCGCTTGGCAGAGGAAATCAATCATTTAGATGGAAAACAGAAAATAGCTGAACAACTTTCTAAAGTTTACAAAGAGCTAGGACAGTGGGAATTGGCAAGCAAGACGTATGAATTATTTGTTAATACAAGAGACAGTCTTAAGCGAAAAGAAAATCAACGTGCTACGATTCAACAGGAAACTCAATACGCCTATCATAAGAAAGCACTTAAAGATAGCTTAGAAGAAGCAAGGCGAGGAGAAATAAATCAGTTAGAGATAGACAAAAGAGACGCTAAATTAGCAGAGGGAAGGATCTTAAACATTGCATTAATTGTTGGCATATCACTTGTTGTAATATTGGTGTTAGTGTTGGTTGTTTCCAATAGAAGAAAACAAAAATTGAATGCCACTCTCGCTAAACAGAAAGAAGAAATTGAAAAGCAAGATGGAGAAAAAGAGTTGCTACTCAAAGAGATTCATCATCGGGTAAAAAACAACCTACAAATTATTACAGGCCTTTTAGAGCTTCAGTCAATCGAAATTGACGATGAGGCGTTTACCAGCGCTATGTTGGAAGGACAGAACAGGGTGAAATCAATGGCGCTTATACATGAGAAATTGTACCAGGTGGATGAATTAGCTACAATCGACATGCTTAGTTATATTGAACAATTATCTAGAGAATTGGCTTCAGCATATAGCGTTAAACACAGTTTAAAATCCAATATTGAATGCGTAAATATTCAACTAGACATCGATACAGCGATACCTGTTGGATTAATATTAAATGAATTAATTACTAATAGTTGGAAGTACGCTTTTAAAGAGAGAGTTGAAGGGGAGCTAAACGTGAAAATTTTAAAGACTGATGATAACACATATAAGCTAACCTACAGCGATGATGGTCCTGGTTTGCCAGATGATCTTGATTTAAAATCAGCAAAGACGTTGGGCATGAGACTTATAAAAAGGTTAACTCAGCAGCTTTTTGGTGAAATTAACTACATTAAAGCATCCGATTCGTGGCATTTCGAAATAGAATTCCATGATAATAGTTATAGAGATCAGATTAGATAATGGGCAAGGTATTAATTGGCATAGTAGAAGATGAAATGATTATCGCAGATACGATTGCGGCTACATTAAACAAGCTTGGTTATGAATGCACTGAACCTTGCAACACCTATTCTTCTGCAATAGAAATGCTAGACCGAGATCAGCCCGATTTGGTTCTTGTAGACATTCAATTAGCTGGTCAAGCGTCTGGAATCGAATTAGGGCATAAAATCAAGAATTCTTACCATATTCCTATTGTGTTTTTAACGTCTAACTCCGATGCACAGACCGTGAAAGACGCGAAAACTGCAGAGCCGGATGCTTATTTGGTAAAACCATTCAATAAAGAAGATCTGTTTACAGCCATTGAAGTTGCTCTCTTTAAGAAGAACAAAGAGGATCAAGGTCCAAAAGTAAATCTAGACGCCTCAATACACGGAAAGTCTATTTTCTTAAAAGAAGATAGGAATTTGGTAAAGGTTTTATTCGATGAAATTAAATACTTAATGAGCGATCATGTATACATTGAAGTTCATTTAGGGAGTAGAAGGCATATCGCTAGAATGAAACTAGATGAAATTTTAAAAAGGCTTCCCTCTCAATTCGTTCAAGTACATCGAAGATATATAGTGAACCTTGAAAAAGTAACCTCTATCGCTGCTAATCATCTAATGATTGGAGATAATGAAATTCCAATTAGCAAGTCTCATAAGGCTGATCTTTTAGAAAAGATAAATCGGATTTAACAGAAATCCACCATTACTTAACACCATCCTATTCATACTTATCAAATCTTTTATTCGTGCGGAGTTCATTCCCATATTTGGTTTATAAATTAATGATTGAGCACTAAAAAAGAGCTCTCATTACCTAAAACTAAAATTATGAATATCAAAACAAAATTTGCTTTAGCAACAGGAATATTAGCCTTAGTGGTAGCATGTACACCCGCGACTCCAGTTGGAGGAACTTTAGGTACTGCAATCGTAGGAGAACAAGTTACAACGGATGCGTTGAGCTTGGGATACAGTCAGATGAACAATGTTACGGATACAAAGTCTTACACCTACACGTGCACTTCAGACACTTCAGATCTGTCAGTTGGTGGAGTGTTAAGTGGAGGGGACATTGAACTAACTGTTTCGGATGGAGCAGGGAACCTGGTTATTAATAAGACATTCTCCGCTGTAGCAGGGTATACACAAATATTAGTTGCGCCTGCAGGAGACTGGAATGTTAATTTAGACCTTGATGGAACATCAGGGCAGATAGGTGTTGAGTTAAATACCCGGAACTAATGAAAAAGATTGGTTTATTAATAGGAGCACTGATTATATGCAATCTAGTCAGTGCTCAATTGGCGTTCGTGTTCGATCTTGGGTTGGTATATCCACAACCAGCTGGCGGTCCATTCCATGTGGCAGCGGCTGGTCTATACTTAGAGCCAAAAGTTGTCGTAGATGAACAAATTGGCATCGGATTAAAATTGGAAATGGATGCGGCTTCAAACGTATCAGCAGTTGCAGATAATGGATCTACTAGCACTACGAATAGTCAAATGGCTGCCGTAACAATTATGGGAACCGGAGATTATTATTTTTCAACTAATAAAGTCCGGCCATTTGCTGGCGGAGGTCTAGGCTACATGGCTTATGCTAGAAACTATCAAGTTGCAGGAGCATCGCTACAAGATGCTGCGAAAGGAGTCGGTGGAATGATTAGAGGCGGCATAGTACTTGGTACTTTTAGACTAGCTGTTGAACATAATTTCATGTTAGCAAGAGGGCAAAGTGCTACGGTAATTCAAGGTGAAAATTCAGTGAAGGCTAGGTTTTGGGGACTGAAGTTAGGATGGGAGATAGGTGGAGGCTCCAGGTTTTAGACAATTGGCAATCTTTCATTAACTTTAGTAAATGAGAAAAATTGCCATGCAAATCGAAGAATTAGGCAGGAAAGAGGAATACCAAAAGGTTTATGATATTGGTAGTCGAGCGCTAAAAAGTAAAGGTGATCATAAATTCGTCATGCGAGAGTTCAAAAAAGTAGCCGCTAGGCTAAGGTCTAGCTGTAAAGACTTAGCTAATAACAGAGCGACAGAGTTTTCTCAAGAGTTAAAAGATAAAGAGGCTTTGTTGAAACGGTATAATAAGATTACCGGAGAATCGATCTACGGGTGATTTGATTACAAGTCGCTAGGGTTTTATTGTATTGAACCAAATAGACAAATCATTGAACTTCCCAATCAACAATTAATTTTTAAATCGCACTTTCTTTGAAGTATAAATTAAAAAACTAAAATTATGTCAGAGAAAGTAACACTAATTATAAGCGCACAGCCGAACAAAGAAAACATGGCTGATATTCAAGGATACAGCGAGAAAGCTACCCCATTGTTTATGCAAGGTGGAGGAGAAGTAACAGGACGATTTGAAAACCAAGGAATGGTGATTGGTGAGAAGGCTGCTCCGGTAACTGTGCTGGTTAATTTTGATTCCGAAGAAAAAGCTAGAGCAGTATTCGAAACACCGGAATATAAAGAGTTGATACCAATGAGAGATAGAGCATTTGCTATGTTGAATGTATTTATAGCTAAGAATACGATGGGGTAATCCTTGGAACAACTTTATAGAAAAGCGTCATCGGTTAATTCGAGTGACGCTTTTTTTTGCATCTATCTTTTTAAGATAAACCCTGACAAAGTGGAAAGAGATAATCCGCTTTTCCTATCTTGGTTCTATGAGCCGCAAAACTTTATTCTTACTTACTATATTCTTTACTGGGATTAGTTTTGCGCAAACCAACACAGATAGTTTGTTCGCGGTATGGTCAGATGAATCTAAACCGGATTCTGCCAGACTAAAAGCCATTGATGATATGGCGTTTTACGGTAATCTATTTACGAATCCAGATAGTGCTTTCGCTTTGGCTGATTTAGAATTTGAATTCGCTAAGGCTGCAAAAGACACTGGATACATGGCCAGTTCATATAATACAAAGGGCAGTTCTTTTCTGATGAAGGGAGAGCCTTTAAAGAGCACAGCTTATTTTGATACCTGTGTTAATCTTTACAAAAAAGTAAATGACAGAGCTGGAGTTGCTTCAACCCTTAATAATCTTGGGATCGTATATCACAACGTAGGTAATTTAAAAGACGCAGTAATCTGTTATACGGAAGCGATTCAGTTCTACGACCAAGATGAAAACTTAAGAAACAGGGCCAGAACACTTTTAAATCTTGGCAACGTATATGCTGAATTGAATGATTATGATGCGGCTATGCTTAGATATGGAGAATGTAAATCTTTGCAGCTTCAGCTGGGGGATGAGAAAGAAATCGTCATCACGTATCTCAATTCGGCCAATGTAATTATGCTGAAAGGAGAGCTTGAGGCAGCTAGAATTGCATATGATTCAACTGTGTATTTGGCTAAGTTGCAATTTGATACTACGACTTTGGTACAAGCTTATGCGAACATCGCTGGACTTGACAGAGAAAACAAAGCGTATGAAACGAGTGCTTTGCACTGTGAAATAGCCCTTCAATTGATTCATGCCGTAGACAATGCAAGAACTAAGTCGATGGCTTATACCAGTGCCGCAGAGACTTATTGGGAATTAAAACAAGTCTCGAAAAGTTTGAAGTATGGCGAATTGGCGTTCAAATATGCAGAAGAATCAAACGATCAAGTAGAATTAAGAGAAGCTTCTGAAATTCTATACACCATCTATCGAACGTCCGGAAAATACGCTGATGCAATAAGAATGAACGAAATTCATTTAGCTGCAAGTGACAGCATAAATAGTAGTTCTAATCGCCATGAGTTGATTAGACAAGAATATAAATATGCCTATGAGAAGCAAGCCATAGCAGATAGTCTGGTTTCTTTAAAAGAAAAACTTCAGTCTGAATCTACCATTGCTTTGAGAGATGCTAAAATAGAAGATGATGCTAGATTTAGAAAAATTTTATATGCCGGTTTAGCCATGTTGGTACTTCTGGGAGCATTTATACTAAACAGACTAAGAGTAACGAGAAGACAAAAAGTTCAAATTGAGCTTCAAAAAGATCTTGTAGACGAAAAGAACAAGGAAATCTTAGATTCAATTTCTTACGCTAAAAGGATACAAAATGCGATTCTGCCTCCTGCTAAGGCCTGGAAATCAAATTTGTCTGATAGTTTTGTTTTATACATGCCAAAGGATATTGTAGCCGGTGATTTTTATTGGATGGAAAAAATTGGTGACACAACTTTCTACGCAGCTGCAGACTGCACTGGTCATGGGGTTCCTGGTGCAATGGTATCCGTGATTTGCAACAATGGATTAAATCGATCAGTGCGAGAATTTGGGCTAACAGATCCTGGGGAAATATTGAATAAAACTAGGGAACTTGTTATTCAAGAATTTGAAAAATCTGAAGAAGAAGTAAAAGACGGAATGGACATCGCGCTTTGTGCCCTAAGCGGAAATTCTTTAAAGTTTGCAGGAGCAAATAATCCTTTATGGATTCTTCGAGACAGTGAGTTCATAGAAACCAAAGGGGATAAGATGCCAATCGGCAAGTATGCAGCCCTAAAACCATTCACCACGAACCGACTGGAGCTAGTGAAAGGTGACATTATCTACACCTTCTCTGATGGTTTTATTGATCAGTTTGGTGGAGAGAAAGGAAAGAAACTGAAATCAAAGAACTTTAAGCAAATGCTAATCGAATCTGCAAATCAAAACATGGATGAGCAGAAAAATGCTTTAGAAAATGGTATTCTCGATTGGATGGGATCAATTGAGCAGGTTGATGATATCTGTATTATTGGTGTTCGAGTGTAATCAAGTTCGATCAAACTTAGATGCCTTTTGCCAGCAATAAGTGGAAAGGTTTCCCTGCTCATTTCGATAAACCTTGATGGTTGCATATTGATCAACCAATTGGCTGAAACAAAACTTCATTGCCTTTGCGGTCATTCTTTTAGGATCGTATCCGAATTCATTTAAAATTGAATTAACCAAAGACCGTCCAAGATGATCCTCCTGGAAGCCTTGACTAATTTCACCGTAAGAATTTGAGAAGAGCAAGGTATGGCTCACAATTCCAGAAGGAGTTTGACCCACTGTATGTCGCTTGATTTGAACGTGATGTTGGCCTTCCTTAAATTTCATTACAGCAATTTAGTTCGCTAGATTCAAAGGTATTTAAACCGTTGAAATAATCCTTAGTTTTCTATGTATCTTCACGCTTCACTAATTTGAGATTGGATGAAGTTGGTTTTGTTGACGGGTTTATTAGTAATGATAGGTATGTTCGCTAAGGCGCAGCCTGTGGATTCCACCTTTATGGTGAACAACTATTCTAAATCAATACATTCTATTAAAATGAGGGATGGGATTGAGTTGCATACAATTATCTATACTCCAAATGCGCCAGGAAATTATCCAATATTGCTTAATAGAACCTGCTATAATGCTTCTAGAAAAGACAACTACAACGTTTCAACTCAACCTTCACCTTATCTAATTAGGGATTTGTTTATCCTTGTATTTCAGGATGTTAGGGGTCGATACATGTCTGGTGGCACTTTTGATAATATGCGCCCCAACATTCCCGGTAATAAAAAGGAAGATATAGATGAGAGTTCTGATACTTATGATACAGTAGATTGGCTTGTGAAAAATGCAAAAAAAAACAACGGTAATGTTGGTATTTTTGGAATCTCATATCCGGGTTTCTATTCAGCAGCTGCACTTCCTGATGCTCACCCTTCTTTAAAAGCAGTGTCCCCTCAAGCTCCGGTATCTGATTTCTTTTTCGATGATTTTCATCATCACGGGGCTTTTTTGCAAAGTTATACGCCAGCGTTTTCGGTGTTTGGATATCAGAAGACTGAAAAAACAAAAGAAGGCTGGTACAAGGAAGAGATGGATAGATTATGGAATGCTGAAGTATCTGATGGATATGAGTTTTATCTGAACCTCGGTCCATTGTCTAATACAACTAAACTATATCATTACGACAACTTCTTTTGGAATCAAATCATTTCTCATCCGAACTATGACGAATTTTGGCAAAAAAGAAGCATACTTCCTCACTTGAAAAATGTTAAGCCGGCTGTAATGACAGTTGGCGGGTGGTACGATGCAGAAGATTTATACGGTCCTTTAAATATCTATAAAACAATAGAAAAAAATAATCCTGAAGCCGATAACATGATTGTTATGGGGCCATGGATGCATGGGGGATGGGCGAGAGAAAAAGGTCAACAGACCGTGAATCACGTTTATTATGGTGATAGCATTTCTACAGGATATCAAAAAGAAATCGAACTCTTATTTTTTCAAAAGTATTTAAAAGGAGAAGCCGAAGAGAAACTTCCAGAAGCATATATGTATGATACAGGCTTAAAGCAATGGGAGAAACATCATGTATGGCCTCCTAAAGAACAGCACGGGCATGGAATTAGATTTACTCAAAACGGTGGCCTTCTAATTGATGAGCCGTATAAAAGCACTCCTACATGGTCATACGTAAGTGATCCTGCTCATCCAGTTCCATATAGATCCGAAATTGAGGGATTAACATTTACCCCTAGAATGTTCATCACAGATGATCAACGGCAAGCTTCAAAGCGAAATGATGTATTAACATTTAAAACTGAAGCATTGAATGATGATTTCAAAATGGTTGGAGAGATAATGGCTAAACTGGTTGTTTCCATGACTGGCACTGACGCTGACTTCATCGTAAAAATTATTGATGTTTATCCTGATGACCATGAAGAATATGAGCACAACCCTGAAAATGTTACCATGAAGGGATATCAACAGTTGGTGCGTCACGAAACATTTAGAGGAAGATTCAGAAACAGCTATGAAAAGCCTGAACCATTTGTACCTGGCAAGAAAACAGAAGTAAATGTTCCGCTGCAAGATGTTAACCATACCTTTAAAAAAGGGCATCGGGTGATGATTCAAATTCACAGCACTTGGTTTCCGTATATTGATAGAAACCCTCAGAAGTACGTAGAGAACATCTATGAAGCGAAGGAGTCAGATTTTATCAAGTCCACAATTACGATCCATGGCGAGTCCAAAATTCGTATTAACTAGTACTGTATTTGAATTTGCGGTAATTCCACTACATTTGAGATAAGATCAGCCTTATGGAATTATCGAATTTAAAGAAATACAAATCCCACCTAATATTTTCTGGGTTAATCTTGACGTTTGTAATTGCATTCTACTACGCAGGTGAGATTATATTACCGTTTATTCTGGGGCTAATTGGCGCGGCCATTTTTAATCCTGCAGTAAAGAAGATTCAGAAAATAATACCAAATAGAAGTGTTTCGGTAACAGTTTTGTTGACTTTAATTATTGGGCTTTTTGTAGGCGCTGTTATGCTGTTCAGCAGTTTGATTGTTCACGATTTCAAACGATTCAACGAAGCATTTGTAATCTTTGCAGATCAAAATTCCGAAGGTATAGACGAAGTAACGAATGAAGTTAAAAACTATATCAGCAAGATCTATTCTGAAGTAGATTTAGAAAAGGCCATTGGGGAAACAAATATTGATTCATTAGCTCTTGACGTTGAAACCATCGCAGCTTCTGTTTCTAAACTTACCTCATTCTTCGAATCGGATACAGAACCTGTAGAAGTGGATAGAAGCTATAATTGGTTCTTAATAATAATCTATTCGATTGGTTACTTTTTGATGATTATATATTCCTATCCATATTTTGAATCAAGGTATCAACGCTACTTTGGTAAAAGCGAAAAAACTAATAAATATTTATCCGGTATCATTCAAGATTTCAATATAACGTTCACCACCTACTTCAGGCAGCGGACTAAAGTGGTGCTTATCTGCTCATTTATATTTATTGTAGCCTTTCTACTAATTGGAATTCCAGGCGCGATTATTCTAGGAGTTGTTGCAGGTATCTTATGCTATGTTTCACATTTTCATTTTTTAGCCTTGATTCCTCTTTCTTTGAGTTGCTGGGCGCTTTCCATAGAGCAAGGACAATCTTTCCTCTTGTATTTTGGAATTGTTTTCGGGCTTTTCATCATCGTGGCAATATTGGAAGAATTGGTGTTTTTTCCGAAAATCATGAAAGGTGTCGCAAATATGAATTCGGCAATCATGTTTGTCTCCATTGCTTTTTGGACCTACGTTTTTGGCGGAATTGGACTTGTAATTGCACTTCCTTTAACTACGGTTATATTGATATATGTGGATCGCCTACTGAGAAATAGGGACACGATAAGCATCAAAGAAACATCCGACTAAGAAGGTGGGGTAGGCTACTTCAACAAGGTTATTGCTGCGCAAACAACCGACTCGAAGGTCCGTACTTTGTGTCCTTTACCCAAGTGATCATCAAGTAAAACAACATCACCGCCTTTGAATCTTCTTTTTTCTCCATCACTCACTTCCAATTCAATTTCACCCTCAAGAATGTTGAGGTATACCTTCTTAGAAACAGGATGAAAATCCCACTCTGAATGAGGGTTGACGTTTTGATAATAAAAGCTATTGACGTTTTTTTCTTCTTGAGTGTGATATCCCATGGAAGAAGACTCTTCCATAATCATCGAATAAGTTTCAAAATGGCTGGTGCCATTGACATCTGTGTATAATCTAGTAATATCCATAGCTCACAATTGAAAATCTAGAAGAAAGATACACAACTTGCTGAAGAAGACAAATCAAGAATTCAGCCAAATGATGTCTGGCAAAATTGCTTCCTATTACGTTGGGAAACTCAAAATGAACGTTGGGAAACTCGAGCGAACGATTGGAAGAATTGGTCTATTCTATTTCGTTTTAAACCGCAATATTTATTCCAGCACACCAGCTGAATAAAATTCTTACTTATGATGTCAATTGCGGGATGCTCAGGTATTAAACAAGGTCCAGACATGGACGGAACCCATATCGAATTGGAATGTTTAAAATCAATTAAAAATTCAAGTATTTCTAAAAACTTGCCCTTAGCTGCAGATAAGCATGTTAAGTATCTACAACTGGATACGTATCAAACTGGGTCTAACAATTCAAAAGTAATTGAGCTAATGCATGATAATAAAGAAGTTTTGAAAAACAATAAAGCACTAAAACCTAAAAAGAGTAAAAAAGTAACGGATGACTTTTTTAGCTCTTTCCAACTCTTATCTGAAAACTATTTATGGTGGGGAGTCTTCATTTTCGCAGCAATTATTGCTGTTTTGGTTTATGCCAAAGGCGGGATCTAATCGCGTAAATCTTCGCAAGCGAAGCCACAATTTTGCACCAACTGGATTACTTCATTCTGGTTCAATTTACTTTTAGCTTCTATTCTTAGAACATTATCAATGTCGTCAATATCCACTGACCAAGTTTTAATCCCAATATGAATATCAAATACTGGACGAATCGCTTGTAATCGTTGCTCTGTAGCAATATCTGTTTTAAGGATGATCACATTCATTCTTCTGTACTTGTTGATGGATTAACATCTGGTTTAGGATCTGCACTTTCTGCTGGCTGATTCATTTTATTCACGTAAGCATCGTAAGCTTGCTCGCCTTCTTCCTGCCAGAATTTATCGTAGTTTTTCCATTTCGAAAAATCACTTTTTTTCTTCTTTTTAGAATCATCTTCACAATCCCAATCTTTACTCCGTTTGCTTCTGCTTCCGCTGCCACAGCCACCTATTAAGATTTTAGCCAAAATAAATAAGCCTACACCTTGCCAGTAAGTAATTGTAGTTAGTCCAAAGAGATCAGGCATAAGCCAGTTCCATAGCCACATGATTACAAAGCCGAATAAGATGGCCAATCCTACAATCGCTGCTCCTCCGAATATGATCATCGCTGCAATGGCTGCTGGGTTTTTTCCCCTCATTTTATGTTTCCAGTAATTTGACATTTTTTTAAGTTTTAATTATTTTTTCTAATTCATTGAATAACTGTGCTATTGCTCGATGTCGTCTTGACATTAAGGTTCCTTCAGGTATTCCAGTTTCTGATGAAATCTCTTTATAACTATATCCTTCAATATCTATCGCTATTATAATATCCCTATAAGGAGGCTTTAAATTTGAGATCGCTACTTCCAATTTGTCTTTCATCTCTTCCGAATATGAATTAGCAATTTGGTCGTGTAAATGAGTTATTTCAAAAAGTTTATTTCCTAATTCGTCTTGGCTGTTAACTGTCGGTTTTCCTTTCCTCATAACATCAACAATTTTATTTCGAATTGATCTGTAAACAAAGCCCGCGACATTGTTAATTGGAGAATATCTTTCAGCTCCAGAAAATAAATTGACAGCTACATCCTGCAGAATATCTTCAGCATCTCGATCAGTTGTCGCCCTAATTCTTGATTTAACATAAGACCGCATTGAGTGGTACTCATCGTTAAAAAATGATTCAAGTTTCTTTTTATTTTCTTTTTCTGGGGTCATTCCAAAGCGATCTCAAAAAGCACTTCAACTATAAAGACGGGGCTTTTATAAAATCTTGCATTTTTTTAAAAATAAATTTTAAAATGCATCTATTTACCCGAACATGATGAACGGAACGATAGGCTGAGGCTTGGAATTAGAGGGGAATAAGAATTTAATCGACTTCTAGAAAATTGAACGGAAATTCAGTTATGTCCTGCATTTCTTCACCAACTTCTTTCATCATATCATCTCCTTCGTCAAAAAGCCAATCAACGGCTATTGAAAAAGGCGCGCTTCCATCGTGATGAAATTTATAATCTTCAATAATAGAATTCATTTTAGACAAGATTTCCATTATTTCAAATACAAATTTTCCTGAGGCTGAATTGAAATAAGTTAAGTAAAATACAAATCTATGTTGCTGTTGGCCTGTACTGGTAGAAATGGAATCAGCCACAATTTCTTGAAGTTCTTCCAACCAAGCTATCACTGGCTGAAAGAAAGTAACTGAATCTTCCAATCTGCTCATTCCTTCAAACTTATACTGCCTTGTGTTGTAGTTTAAATCAACTAACAAAGACACCTTTGTTGGAGCTACGTGATAATGTGTTTTTTCCATTGTGCTCAAGATACTAATCAATTTTAGATAGAATACGTGCAAACATTATTAAGTATTGTTCAAATTAGGATAAAGTTGCAATCACAAAAGTGAAATCTTTAATAATTAATTTCTGATCATTTTAAAACACTACTAAATCCCTTTAGAATAGGGGGTTCATGTAAAATTTTCATTTCTGGTATATTTTTTGACTTTTGGTTAAGTAATAAGTTAATTTAAATTAGGCGTATGAAATCAGCATTATATATAGTAGCGATAGGAGTAGTTATTTCCTTAACGGGATGTGATCTTACTAATCAAGGAGTATTAATCGGACTACCAACTGTGGAAACAGTTTGTGTAACTCCAGTTTCAGACGGTGAAGTAACTTCAATGTTCACCAGAATTAAGGGTGAAGCATTTAAAGATGACAAGCTTGCTCGAGCGAGAATGGTTACAAAAGATCAATGCTTTAAAGTAAATCAAGTAATTACTTTAATGGGAGCGTTTTCTTTTGAGGATAATAAATTGGCCTTGGCTAAGGATTTATATGATCAAGTAATAGATCGTAACCAATATGACCTTGTAATTGATGCTTTGGTTCATAAAAGCAACAAAGATGAGCTGAGAGCATTTATTGCTTCTCAATAATCACTCTTTTTGATTCTCTAAGAAACTTGGTGAATCCATGTTTATTAAATAGATAGACATGCCTTCGGGGTTACCAGTTATTTGATAGTTTGATAATTGGAGCTCCTTAACGTCATCAAACACAATCCCTGGCCGATAATCAGGCTTTTTAAGATTGATTTTTATATTATCCATTGTGAGGTTCTGTACATGTCTTATGTAAAAACCCCAGGCTGGAAGTTCTCCAAACATTGAAAATTCTGGATAGTGACTTTCGTTCTCGGGAACATCATTTATTCTATGAAGCGGCATGTTCGCATAAGCACTATTTCCTCCACCTGGATATTTAATCGTGATATCCTTTAAAGTTATTTTCTGCACATCATGACCAGGAAGCCCTGTAATAGAGGCAGGGAAGGGGTTATGGAAAAATGGAGGTTCAGGCCCTCTAATTATATATTTCGCATCAGGAATTCCCTTTGCAATCTTTACGTTAACATTAGAAATCGTTAATCCTTTAATTTTCCCAGGCACCATTTTCTGGTGCGCTTTACCAATTCTAACGAAAATTGCATTTCCTGTGTTAGTGGCTTTAATGTTTCTAATCGTAACATTTTCTAATATCCCATTGCCATAAGATTCAACCGCAATAGCTGACCGAAACGTATCGAAAACCTTAATATTCTCAATCAGCACATTGGTAAATGCTCCATGAGATGCAGCTCCGAATTTAACAGCACTCGCGCTTGACCGAACAATACAATTGCTCACATGAATGTTATCACAAGTAGGAGTGCCATGCCAAGCTCTTCCATAGGATTTTATGCAGATCCCGTCATCGGATGAATTGATATAGCAGTCGTTAATGATAACGTTTTTGCAGTCGATAATATCAATGCCATCATTATTCCAATACGTATCACTATCTACTCTGATCCCAATTATGGATAAGTCCTCACAAGCATAGTAAGATTGGACCCAGCTTGCTGCATGTTTTAAAACTATATCAGATACTTTAATTTGGCGGCAATTTACAAACTCAATTAATTGAGGCCTTACTTCAACTCTTGGTCTTTTCTCTTTCAATACATATTTAGAACTGTCAAGCAGGCCAGCATAAAATAAGCTATCCAGATGAAGGGCAATTTCATGACCTTGTCCGTCTATAGTCCCTTTGCCGGTTATCGATATATGACTGGCACTATCTGCCATTACCATAGCTATCCAGCGGTTTAGTTTGATGTAATTAGAAGGGTCCGTGCTTCCTAATAATGTGGAGTTTTTCTCTAAATGTAGTTCAACGTTATTTTTTAATATCAGCGATCCAATCAAAAAGGAGCCTTTAGGGATAACGACTCTTCCGCCTCCATCCTCAGTGGCCTGATCGATTGCCTTTTGAATAGCAACCGTGCTAAGGGTAATTCCATCATCTTTTGCTCCGTAATCAAGAACATTATAATCCTTGGCCAGAACCCCAGTGCACGTTAAGAACGATACTAATATGATTAATACAAATCTGACTTTCATGTAAGAGATATTCTTCAATAGGGCAAGATATTCATTTTATTAGAGTACAATGTTAAATGATATCCTCCTATAAAGGTTTGTCATTATTTTGATTCTACTAGCTTTGAAATACCAAACTCAGGTTTGGGATATTAAATGAAACTGATCAAACACATATTATGGCTAGTTGCCATCCTAGTCACGGCATGCGCTTCACCTGCTTCATCTGAAGTTAGCTCATGTGAATGTGATTTTAAAGAAGGTATTAGTGGAGCAATGCTAGCGTCTCGATTTAATAACTTGGATGAGCTACGCCAGGTTTTAACTATAAATTATTCTGGCGACAGTATTACTTCTGATACTAGCCAATCTCTGTTTACAAAAGTTGAGTTGGTTCATTGTAGCGGAGGGATCCAGTTAATAAGCGAATTAGAATCTGGATTAAGCCAAGATGACATTACCGCGGCTCGAGACGGGGATTATGGAGATCAAATTGGATTAATGATTACTGCCCCTTTTGCGATAGCAAATCGTATGGAATTGAATAAAGTTTATACGTTGGCGAGATGGAGACCTGACTTATTTGGCGAAGGAGATATTGCTTTTTTCAATTTAGCTCAACTAGCAGTAAGTAGTATTAACACACCAAAATTGGCTTATATAAACCCTAGAGATAGCAGTGAGAAAGGGTATATTAATTCGTTCAACCACATTACGGCTCAGGCCTTTATTACATCTTGTTTCACCGAGGAAATTGCTGATTTCATAGCGGATGTACATGAATTGCACAATATGCCTGAATTGACTTCTGGAAGTTTTACTCAAGCCCAATTAGCTGATAGTAACAACAATCCGATGGACAACTATGTGGACATGATTAATAACGAATGGGGTCAAGAGCTTGGCAAAAAGTTGAAGAAACAATTCAAAATCTCTCAAAACACAAACTGGAGCCCCGAACTATTAACTGATTACTTAAACGAAATTCAGAAGTATTATTCCTCCTCGTTTAAAATTGGATTGAAGCCCTTTAGCCCAGAACAAGATCAAATTGTTCGTTTTGCAAATAAACTTAATGTGGTTATGCAAGGAGTTCCTTTTGAGGAATTTTAGTTAGATTTTTCTAAAAAGTATTTTGGAATTTTTACAGTTCCTGACTGGGTTGTTATATAGTCGGATTGAATCTTTTCTACGCCAACGGTTTTCCATTTGGTTAATCTGTCTAGCCAGCCTGCTTCAACCTCAGCATTATCCAAGTCTGCATCCGTTAAAATAGTTTCTTGAAAAATTGATTTTCTAAGAATTGCTTCTTGCAAATCAGCACCTGTAAAGTTCGAGTTAGTTAAATTAGTAGTGAAGATGTTACAATGCTGTAAATCTGCATTATTCACGAGTGCTCCAGTCATATTTGCCCATCTAATCTTAGCATTTGATAGTTCGGCTCTCATCATTTGACTATTCGATAATTCCGCGCCATCAAAATTAGCAAAACTCAAATCTGCATCATTCATTAAACACCAGTTCAAGTTAGCTCTAACTAAAACTGCTTCACTTAAATCAGATTGATTAAGATTAGCTGCCTTTAAGTTTGCCTTAGTTAGGTCAGCATCATATAATGTTGCTCCTTTTAAATTAGCATTGCGAAGATCGGCTCGATACAGGTCGATTCCAGATAGTACTTTCCCAGCTAAGTTGGCCCCTCTTAAGTCGGCTGCTTCGAAAGTGGTATTAGCAATAATATCGGCCAACTGATTTGGGTTCATATCCATATAAAGTAATGCCTTCAACAAAAGTCCTCTTTCAGGACTCAATGGGTGAGTAGAAAGACTGTCTCCTTCTGGGTACGTGTATGGTTTCAGCGAAAAACTATATTCAGAAATCCATGATGTGGAATATTGAGAAATGGTGCGAGATGAGTCAGAGTTTACATCTTGTCTAATCTCTTCAATTATTCCACTTAGCAATTTACCCGCATTGGATCCATTTAGAGAATCGATGACTTGCCCTTGATTCTCAATGATCTGGCTCATAAGATCAATTTCACTTTTAGACTTTTCTTTTTGAATGCTAAATGTAATGCTACCCACGGCAACAGCAATTATTACCAACGTCAAAATCAAGTTTCTATTAAATCGATAAGTTTTAGCAATTGATTTAACTTCATCTGATTTTCCAATAGTGCGCTGTAAGACTTTATTCTGATTCCAGATTTGGAGTAGCAAAATGATAAGACCCACAATCGTTAGACAAGCCAAAAAACCAATCCAATAAGCTTGTTTGTTTTCAACATAGGGTAGCCTTAGGTAGCCAAATGTCCATCCTACAAACAAACACAAGAAAATGATTAGGATTCTTCTAAGGTTTCTTTTCACGAAGTAAAGATAGTTTTCTAATTAAATGGATGAAATTAGTTTTATCTCCAATCGCTCATACTAGTTTACTTAAGGTTTGTAAGTCCTGCAATAATGATTAATTTTCGGTCGATGAAATCAGTAACCATTTTAATCACTTCGTTGTTTGTATTGTTAATGCTAACCAACTGTGATCAGGACTCCATTGTGGATGGCACTGATGATACGTTTTTGGAAGAAGTTTCTTTTTATCCGAACTCTAAACCAGGAACAAGGTGGTGGTGGTTTGCTACTGAGATTAAAAAACCAGACGTAAGAAGCCAATTAGACTGGGCCAAAAAGAACAATTTTGGAGGAGTAGAAATAGCCTGGGTTTATCCTTTATATAGATATGACAGGATGTATGCTCGTAGTTATAACCGGCATTATCAAAAAGACACCACAGCTCAGGAATGGTTAAGTGAAGAATGGTCTGAAATAGTAGGATTTACGAAGCGATACGCTGATTCAATTGGAATAGCTTGCGATTTCTCATTTGGCAGTGCGTGGCCTGTTGCAGGGAGTAATATTGGACCAGAACATGCTACCAAAATATATGGCGACAGCACATTTGAGCAACTGCTAACATTTGCCTGGAGCTGGCCTGACACCCAAGTTGTCATCAATCATCTTGACAGTAGCGCATTTAAACAATTTTCTAATCCGGTAGGGGAAGCATTGGCAGAAGCATTAAAAGGCTCTAAATCATCTTTCTTCACCGATTCTTGGGAGATAAAATTGGATGCTACTAATAAAATTTGGACTCCTGGGTTTGAAAAATCATTTGAAAAGCACTTTGGATATGATATCATTCCTTTTATGGATCAAGGATTAGATTCATTTCCTGACGTTCGTTATGATTACATGATGCATTTGGATGAGTATGTTACGAATGGATTTTATAAACCTTTTGTCAAGAAATGCAAAGAGCTTGGTGCATGGTCGAGGGTTCAATGTTTGGCATCGCCAACGGATGTGATGACAACCTATGGCTTGGTTGATATACCAGAAACTGAAGCTATGCTAAATAATCCGAACTATTCCAGAATTGTTACTTCTTCCGCATGTTTAGCTTCTAAGCCACTTGTTTCAAGTGAAACATTTACTTGTATGTATGGGTTTCCTGCTACTTACTTAAGGAAAGAACAAACGGCCGATTTAAAATTAATTGCTGATGCAATGTTTGCTCAAGGCGTGAATCATCATATCTATCATGGAATGCCATACAATCCGAAAGGAGTTGATAGCATTGACTTTTTTGCAACGACTTATTTCGGACCAGGAGGAAGCTTGGAGCCTGAATTACCCGCTTTCAATTCTTACATGGAGAAAGTATCTGGCTTAATGCAAAAGGGGGAAACGTATAGCGATGTAGCTGTTTATATACCGCATGAAGATGGAATCATGAAAGGAGCATACCCTCCAGAAAGACAACGTGTTTGGGTTTGGGGCGAATATGAGTTAAGATATATAGACCCATCAGCTGAACTAGAAGGCTATCATCCGCTGTGGATTAATAGACACTTTTTAGAGCAAGCTGTATTTGAAGATCAGAAACTGAAAGTAGGGGATGCTCAATTTTCAATTTTGTATGTAGATGTGGATTACATGGATGTTAGAGCCTTAACAAGAATTCTAGAATTAGCGAAACAAGGACTGCCTGTTTGTATTAAAGACTTCGTTAAGCAGCCAGGTAAAACAAAAGCAGATAACTATTCAAAGTTACTGGACGAACTGCTGGCTTTAAATAATGTTTCAGACTACCTGGAGCAAGTAATTAATCATGAACCACTTGTTGCCGGAGACAGCTTACCTGAATACTGGTGTAGAGTAGAGAAGGATGGAAGTCATTACATATTCTTCTCTCAACCAATTGCTAAAGACCTTGTTTATCCAGTTTATTGCGGCCAATCATTTATGGATGAATCTGATTTCAGAGACTTAACCTTGACCGTAAATGGAAATACGATTTTTCAAAAACTTGAATTCAAGCCATATCAATCAATAATGCTTAAAATAACTCCTGAAGGAGAAGTTGAGCAAATTGACATTGAATTCGTTCCAAATGATCCAGTGGTATTGCCTCGAGAGAAGCAGCGGATGCATTTTTAGGTTACCCTTTGAATTTTCGCTGCTTGCCTAAGTTTTTCTATTTCCTTTTTATCACTTGGAAACTATGGACTCTAGTCGAAGTATTAACAATAATTGTGTAAATACCAGAATCTCCGGTTAGACTAATTTCAAAAGTCTCAGCATCGATAAACTTATACGAGTCAACTAACTTTCCGTCTGCACTAATGACTGAAATTAAAGCGTTATTCACAAAATATCCGAGGTTTACAAGAATTTTATCTTTCGTTGGATTCGGATAATACTGAATTAAATTGTCGTCATTTACAATTAAGGAAGAAGGAATCACGTTTATTGCTGAGCATGATGAATCTGTTCCACAAAGATTGGTGACAGTTAAACACACGGTATAAATCCCCCCTGAACTATATACGTTCGTTGGATTTTGAATCGTGTCAGATGATCCATCACCAAAATCCCAGAAATAACTATTTCCTAATCCTAAGGAAGAATCAGAGAAGGAAGCAGTAAAATTTAACGAAGAACTTGAAAAGCTAGCTTCTGGCAATGCGCATACCGATATTAAAGAACAGATAGTATCTGAACCGCAAGAATTAGATGAAATTAAACAAACGGTATAATTTCCATCAACTGAATAAATGTGAGTTGGGTTATTAACGGTATCAGTATTTCCATCTCCAAAGTCCCAAAAGTAACTGATTCCAGGACCTGAAGTAGAGTCACTGAAGCTAACAGATAGTTCATTGAAAGTGTTCGAAAATGCAGCCGCTGGCATTTCACAAATAACAATTGCTGAACACGTTGAGTCTGTCCCACAAGTATTGGTGGTAGTTAAACAAACAGTATATGTTCCATAAGCGAGATAAGTATGTGCAGGGTTCTGAAGACTAGAAGTATTTCCGTCACCAAAATCCCATAAATAGGTGTCAGGCGCATCAGACGATAGATCTAAAAAATTATAAGATAAGTTTGTCCCCGAGCTTGAGAAAGAAGCAATAGGCGCATTTGTAATCGTAATCGAATCACCTGTTTGTACAGAGCACGAAGAAGTCCAACCATTATTAGTTGTTGTTAAAGTCATGTTGTAGGTAGCACTAGTTGCATAGATGTGACACGAATCGTTTTCAATTGTTGTGATTCCATCATTCCAGTCATAAACAAAAGGAATACTATCATTTCCCGCAAATGCATTTGTGTTATACATTCTGTTGTAAACAACTGGGGAAGCATATCTGGCCGCGCAAATTGAAGCTCCGGCACAAGCTGTATCCATGCTTAAAACAACAGAATCAGAAAGATCATAAGTAACGATCGGTTCTAATAACCAATCTACGTCCCAGGCAAAAAATTGTCCCGAAGGGTACCAGGTGCTGTCACCAGTCCAATGCCAATAACCTATTGCTTCTCCTTGACCATCATTTGCATTATAATCATCAGACATTACTCCTAATGGCGCGGTGGTATGTGTTTTTACCCGAACGAAATAAGGTTGATTCATCACGGCAGGCGACAAAAAATTAACCTCATAACGCATCACGTCAATGTTAGCCGGGAAATAAGTGTCATAAACAGTAATTGTGTCAATGGTAACCAAAGTTCCCATAGAACTATCAGGGTTAGCAGTGTATATTGAACATTCAATAATAGCGCTATCACCTATAGCATTAACACCAGCGTAGAAGACCATCCCACTTACTGTAATTTCCTGAGGGCAATCATAATATTGAGCATATCCAGAAAATTCTGAAGGGACATTCATGGTCACTCCAAGATATGCTGTAGCTTTTCCATCCCTAACGTATCGAATAGTATCGGCAGAACAACTTACCGTGCTCAAAGCGGATTTGTTTAAAATTTTATCAAGTTGATAAAGTGTTGCAGGTGGGGAGGTAGGATTATTTTGTGCAAGTGTAGCAGATCCAACAAGTAACATTAATAGGAGAGAGTAGTAGCGTATCATTATTTAATAAGTTTGATTTCAAAGTTATGATTTTTTAGTAAGCTCACATTTGTTAGCCAAGATTTTACCTTCTCCTTTTTCGGCATTTACCTTAAAACAGATGAAGTTCTTTTGATAATCGAACTTCTACTTACAATGTGCAAAATATCGGGAAAAGTAACTATACATTAAACCCAGTTTTGGATTCAGAAACTAATCTTGATTTATCTAAACAAGGTAATACTTCCTGTTTTTGATTCGTTAGCAATAGTTATCAGGTAAAAATAAGTCCCTTCACTAACCGGATAACCTTGTTGGGAATAGCCGTCCCAGCTGAATGGAAGCGAATTAGATGTTACGATTAATTGGCCCCATCTATTGAAAATCTCAAAAGTTGAACAATCATTAAAATTACCATTTACATCAATTTGAAATCGATCGTTCAATCCATCGTTATTGGGTGTGAAAACATTTGGGATATCGTCTTGATAGAATGAAGAAATTGGATCAACCAAAATCTGTTGTCTTATTTCATAATAGCATCCATTCGTATCATTTACTTGTAACAATACTTCGTTCGTATCACCAAAAGACAAATGAGTGGCAAAATATCCAGGAACTATTAGTTCGTTTTGAAATTGCCAATTCTCTAATCTTAGGGTATCTCCGTAGATTGTAAAGAAGTGCTCCAGCGAGTAGCAATTTGCTTCTGATGACTCAGGTATTAACCCAAAATTTGGCGAATCAAATATTAACAATGAATCACACATTATACTTTCACATCCAGATTCACCATAAGCTGTTAAACAGTACTCTGTAGATTGAGCAGCATTTATAATTATACCATTACTACTATCGGAAAACCCGTCCCAAGTCCAAACTACCGAGTCTGTGGGCGCAGTAGATTGGTAAGAAATGAAAATATCCGTATTTGGGCATATTTCATAATTAGGAATGTTTGACATCTCTACTTGAAATACCTCAATAAACACAGAGTCAGAGGATGCACAACCATTAGGAGCTATAGCAGTTAAATAATATAAAGTGCTTGAGTCTGGGTTTGAAACTGGATTGGCGATAGTATCAGCGGATAAATGTGAATTAGGAATCCAGCTAAAACTTGATCCCAACGGAGCAGTAGGGCTGCCTCCTAGTATTATTGAATTACCTTCACAAATAACCGTGTCAGGGCCAATATCTGGTAAGAAATGACCAGTGTAATTAACCGAAATTGTATCTGTGCCAAAGCATCCAGTTGAGTCCATAACGACTACTACATGAGTTTGACCATATACACCTGAGAAACTAATTGGTGAGCCAGGATGAATTTCGTCCCACAAAATATTGTATTGGGTTTGAGTTGGAGTTACCACTGACACATCAAAAAGACTAGAATCACTAGAGCATAATGCTCCTGAATTACTAGCATTTACATCAAAAGTATAACCTGGCTTGACGAAAAACTCCTCTTCTGCTGAAGTTTCGTAAGAACAATCTATACCTCCCGTGGTTGCAATTATTTTGCAAGTTTCAGTGGATTCAGCAATAAAATCCTCAACTGCATTTATCTGGAATGAAATAGAATTAGATCCGCTCGGAATTGTAACTGTAGCCGGTAAACTTCCTGCGGGGAAATCGGAAGAAGCATCCGTAGTTCCCGAATAAAAAAGATAGACGAGTTGATTACCTGTGGTATTTGGTCTTGTAATGGTAACCGTTCCACTCGTGCATCCTTCAAGTAAGTCGTTATCATTTGCAATTGAATTATAATCAACATTTAAATAAGGTGTTTTGGGTGCGCAATTCACGGCTTTGTATTGTACGTCCCTAATTGCTTCTCCAATCCATACGCCATTTCTATACTCCCGAACTTTTACAGAAAGTACGTACGTTCCAATAGACGGTGGCCAACAATTAATCACCCCAGTTTCTCGATCAATTGTTGCATTTGGCAATACGCTATTTCCAAAAACGTTATTAGAATTTGCCGGGAACTCCCAATTGCTATATTGAAAAGGATAAAAACTACTTTGGTCGGAAATGTCTTCTAATGAGAAAACCAATGAATCTGCGTCTAAATCTGTAATCTTGAAATCGTCTATATAATTGTGTTCTCCTGCACACAGATATCCTTTCGTTGGATAATCACCAAAGGGCGGTGAACGATTATAGCTTTGATTCAAAGGATATTTGATGTAAAAACTATTCCATGAGGATAACGGATTTTCGATATTGATGATATCATCATTTCTGCAGCACTTGGTCCAAGTCAAATAAAATGAACTATAAAAAGAAAAAATGGTGACGACTTTTTGGAATACATATTCCTCAACACATACACCTGGATTAGGAATGCATGCATCACCCATGTCCAATTGATTAATACTTACTAGCGTATTATTCATTGAGATTATAGACACGATTGAGTGTCCCCATGCTTCACGTGCTACAATATTTCCAGGATAAACGTCCGTTGCTGTACCTGGAGAACAATCTCGATATATTTTTAATTTTACTAGATAGTTGAAACCACCGAGAGAAGAAATTTCAAAGTTTCCCCCAACCATATGAGTAGCGCGGGCTGATGAAAAAGAAAATATAATTATTAGGGTGAGTAATAGGACGCGTATTTGCATACGCGTAAGTTAAACAGGTTAAGGAACTTAATAAAGGATTGGGTCCAAAATAATCACATAACCCCAATTTCTTTCCAACAGATCAGAAAATCTGAAACTTTTCACATTTTACAGTAATGCAAATTTATGATTAGCTATCTAGTTCCAGAGAATAATCTATTGCTATTTTGTCCTTTGCCTCTAAGAACAAAGGTCGTTGACCTGAAGTAGATTTGTAAAAAATCATTTCATAGGGGCGTGAATTATTTCCAAGAACGTCTTGAAATAAGTCTTGAATTTTATTACTGTTAATAATTTCAATAACCGAAATTTCACAGCCTGACCAAGTTGGATGTAAAATGGCCTCAATTCCATTGTCCTTAGCACAGTTTAAAACAAAATTGGTATCAGTACTCCAGCTCACATCAAATACTTCATGATTCTCACTAATTCCGTAAATAGTCGTTAAAATTATCCTTGGCGTCTTAAGTTTTTCCGTTGGAGGTCTAAATTCAATTCCAAAGTGCGGTTCAGAAATGACCTTTTTCCAATTTCCATTCTCTAAAATCGCCAATTGCCACTTTCCTAGAAGCAATTCTAATGGTTCATCTTTAGTGGGACTTTGTTTTGATTCAATATTTGAAGTGTTTTCAACTGCAAGTTCTTTAGCGGTAATTTTTTCCGCAGAATTTTCGCATGAAGCCAACAATAAAATGAAGGCAGCGATTAAACAGAAAGAAATAAATTTTGTCATGGAATAAATTTAAATAAACTGAATTGATTCGGCAGGTCTTAAAAGTTCCAATATTTGAGTACCTGAATCTATAAAATAGTTGATCTTTTCTTAAGATTAACCAAGGGCTTTAATATTTTCAATTCTATTTCTTGCCAGGAAATCATCGATTGTTTCAAAGTGCTCAATTACTCGTTGGTCTTTGAACTCAAATACTTTTTCTGCTAATCCTTGTAAGAAATCTCTGTCGTGAGAAACTAATATCAAGGTACCATCAAAAGATAGAAGGGCATCTTTCAAAACATCCTTAGACTTAAGATCTAAGTGGTTTGTAGGCTCATCCATGATTAACAGGTTTACAGGCTCTAGAAGTAATTTAACCATAGCAAGACGGGTTTTCTCTCCTCCTGATAACACACTTACTTTCTTATCAATATCATCACCACTGAACATAAATCGCCCGAGGATATTTTTTACTTGAGTCCTGATTTCTCCCTTAGCAACTTCATCTACAGTTTGAAACACCGTTAACGAATCATCTAAGAGAGCTGCTTGGTTTTGAGCAAAGTATCCAACTTTAGCGTTATGACCTAATTGACAGACCCCTTCAAAATCAATCTCTCCCAAAATTGCCTTAATCATGGTAGATTTTCCTTCACCATTTCTACCTACAAATGAAACTTTCTCTCCTCTAGAGATTGAAATGTTTGCCTTGTTGAATACTGTATGCTCTCCATACTTCTTGGTTAAATCTGTAGCCGTTACTGGATAATCTCCAGATCTTGGAGCAGGAGGGAAGCTTAGTTTAAGAGATGAATTATCTACTTCATCAATTTCAATTATGTCTAATTTCTCTAGCATTCTTTCCCTTGAAGAGACTTGATTCGTTTTAGAGTAGGTTCCTTTGAATCTATCTATGAATGTTTGAGTCTCAGCAATAAACCTTTGTTGCTCTTGGTAGGCTTTAATTTGCGAATCTCTTCTGTCCTTTCTTAATTCTAAGTAATGCGTGTACTTGGCCTTATAATCATAAATTCGGCCCATGGTCACTTCGATTGTTCGGTTGGTAACGTTATCGATAAATGCTCTGTCGTGAGAAATAACAATTACGGCTTTAGCTTTATTGATTAGAAAATCTTCTAACCATACCACTGACTCAATATCAATATGGTTGGTAGGTTCATCGAGAAGAATTAGATCTGGTTTTTGAAGTAAAATTTTAGCCAGTTCAATTCGCATTCTCCATCCACCACTAAACTCAGAGGTCATTCTAGTAAAGTCTTCTCGTTTAAAGCCAAGCCCTTTTAATGCCATCTCAACTTCCGCTTCGTAGTTGACTTCTTCTATCGCATAGAACTTCTCTCCAAGTTCTGTCACGTTCTCAATGATCCCCATATATTCAGGAGAATCGTAATCAGTGCGTGTTTCAAGTTCTTTGTTTAACCTTTCTATTTCGTTTTTCATTTCGAAATACGACTCGTAAACCTTGGCAGCTTCTTCAAATACCGTGGTATCATCATCAGTAAGCAAATGCTGCGGTAAATAGGCAATAACAGCTTCTTTGGGCGCTCTAACACTTCCACGGTTAGCTTCTTCAGCTCCTGCGATGATTTTCATCATTGTAGATTTTCCAGCACCGTTCTTACCCATTAAGGCAATTTTATCCGTTTCGTTTATTGCAAACGAAACATCACTGAACAAGTCTTTTCCGCTAAATGCAACCGCTAAATTATCTACAGATATCATGAATATTGAGTTTGCGGCAAAAGTAATTGATTTGATTTACTGAAGAAACATGTCGCTTGAAAAAGTATGACCCTTTGAATGATCGAATAATTAGAATCTAACTTAGTACTAAGCTGTTTTCAATTAGGTTCTTATCAATGCTAGTCGGGTTAATTTCAAAATCAAACCAATCTTGAAGCTTTGCGTCCATTCCTTCACCGTTTAAGAAGCTATTTAATGCTTTGTTAAGGCCTGTTGTATATTTGGCATGATTAGCACCTGAAGGATCAAAATGGCTCAGATCGTTTTGCGCAAATCCTTCGAATTCCGGACCTGTTATTTGAATATCAAAGCTATCTGGATCTTTGCCAATTGGACTGTGGACTGTGGCGGTGAACATGTGCCAAAAGGCTGACTGGATGCAATTATTCTTGAAAAGTTGCCGAACAACATCCAAGGAATCGATTGTTTCCTGAGCAGTTTCAGTTGGGAATCCGAACATCAAATAGGCGTGAACCATAATGTTGGATTCAGAAAATGCATTGGTTACTCTTGCTACTTGAGCTATGTCAACCCCTTTTTTCATTTTTGAAAGCAATCTGTCAGATGCTACTTCTAAGCCTCCTGTAACCGCAATACATCCGGACTTGGCTAGCAGCATACACAGTTCCAGCGTAAATGTTTTTTCAAACCTGATATTAGTCCACCAAGTTATTTTCAATCCTCTTTGCAGAATTTCTTCAGCCATTGCCCTCATCATCTTTGGAGGAGCCGCCTCATCAACAAAATGAAAACCAGTATTACCAGTTTCATTAATAAGAGATTCAATCTTGTTTACAAGATCTTTTGCCGTTGTATTCTGGTAATTTCCTATATAGTCTAAATGAACATCACAAAATGAGCATTGCTTCCAATAACACCCATGTGAAATGGTCAATTTATTCCATTTACCATCCGTCCACAACCGGTGCATAGGGTTGATCACATCCAGGAAAGACAAATACGCTTTCATGTTTAAGCCTTTATAAGTTGGAGCAGGCAAATTGCGATGATGTACAATTGTATTCGGTTCATGATTCTTGTATACCACCTGCCCAGATGTTCTAACAAACGTGCGTTCTAAAGAGTTTTGATCCAGATTTCCATTCAGATATTCGATGATTGTTAAAAGAGGGACTTCACCATCATCAAGCGTAATGAAATCTGTATAATCAAAAATTCTTGGATCGGATAAACTCCTTAATTCTGTATTACAGTATCCACCACCGAATACTACTTTTATAGCTGGATATTCGAATTTTATAAATTGAGCGCAACGCAAGGCAGCAAACAAATTACCCGGAAACGGAATGGAAAACCCAATAAGTTGCGGTTGATGTTTTTTGATCTCTATCTCTAAAAGCTCCAGTAGCTCTTGTTCTATCAATGTAGGCTCATAGTTCAAATACTCGTCTAGCTGATCGAAACTACTAGCAGCTGTTGCAATTTTCTCCGCGTACCTCGTGAACGAAAAGAACTCATCCACATTAGCCGTAATAAAATCTCCTAATTCTTCAATAAATAAGGTCCCACGATGTTTTGCCTTGTCGATTAAACTAAGCTTTTCAAATCCATCAGCAAGCTTGCTAGACCGATGGCCTACGGGAAGAAATCCTTTTTCAACTAGTTGATAAGCATCAGGTTCTGACTGTTTCCTCAAGTATGAAATGACCTGATCAACCTTTTCGATATAGTGCTTTCGATTCTTCCACACTAAATCAAATTGCCGACTTCCGTTTTCCTGAGCCTCCGTAAAACATTCTGTTATTACTTGTTTGGAGAATATGGCATTAAATAATCCAATACTTAGGTCACACTGCGCAACCTCATGCTGTTTTGATCTTAAGAAACCAGATAAGTATGCTGTAGCTGGATAAGGCGTGTTTAGCTGGGTGAATGGAGGAGTAATTAAAAGCGTTTTAACAGCCATGAAGTAAAGGTGCTCTAAATTCAATTCACAAGCAAAAAAAAAGGGCGACCATTGGCCGCCCTAGTTCCTTTTTAAAAAGGTGAATTATTTCTTTACAAATCTTTGTGATTGGTAATTAGCACCATTTCTAGCGATAACGAAATATACACCTGGAGCGTAATTGTTAACGTTAACTTGAATAGTGCCAGAAACATTAGCATAAGAATCGATAGTTCTTCCCAATGCATCTACAATCTTAACTGTTTCGATTTGATTGTTGTTTGCATCGATTGTTAACTGATCAGCTGCCGGGTTAGGGTAGATGCTTGTTAAGTTCACAGTATGCTCTTCAACACCAATACAGTTTACAACCGTGATATCAGCTGTAGCTACATTTGCACATCCAGTTGAATCTGCATAATTATATGAAACCGTAAAGGTTCCAACACCAGAAACTGCCGCATCAAAATTAGTACCCGACACTCCCGTTCCGGAGTAAATACATCCAACTGGAGAACCTGCTGGAAGAGCAATGGTTCCTAATTGAATGCAAATCGTGTCTTGACTAAACGCACCTAAAGTTACCGTTGGCAATGGATTTACAATTAAAGTAACTGTAGAAGTACTGTCGCATCCATATTGAGAAACAGATGAAGAATCTATAATGATTCCTGCTGAACCATAAACTGATCCTCCTATCATAATGCTGTCTCCTTGACAAATCCAAAGGCTATCATTTGTTGCTTGAGGAGCATGCACAGTCAAAACTGTTGACGTAATGCTATCGCAACCAGTAATGGCAAACGCGGAGTCAATTACCGTTGTGTCAGAAAAATAATAAGAACCACCAATTAATGCACTGTCTCCTGCACAAATATTAGCAGTCGCATTGTTATTATATGTTTGACCCAAGGTAACATTTATTGCAACTGGCGTCAGTGTGTCAAACGAAGTGGTATAGTACATTTCCGTTCTAGATAGACTTCCAGCAGCTTCTGAAAATACGTTCGACATTGGATTAGAGCTTAATGGTAATTGCATACCTGACCTAGTCAAAGTAACAGGAAATCCTGCAATATTAGTCGCGTATGGCGCGCCAGAATAAGAATTAACATCAGCTCGGTTTCCATATATTCCGATGTAATCACCAGCAGAAACATTAATACAAGTGAAAATTGTGTCTGCGGTAACATTGGTCCAATAACCTTCTTCAACAAAGTCATTTGTAGTTACCGACCAAAGCGGAGGAGGCCCTGAATTAAACTTTAAAACTGCAACATTTTGAGTTCCCGAACTTGCTTCAGTAGGAACTCTTAACTTCGTTATAATAATATCTACAGGAGCCTGAAAATAATAACCTCTAACGTTTCCGCTGAAATTGGATCCGTGTGTAGGTATAGTCATTAAAGTATCCGTTCCAGGAGTAGCACCAGTTGTAGCAACATAAAAAACAGTATCTGTACTTAGATTTCCTGTAATTAATGTGTCATTGCCTGCAAGAGTATTAAGCCCTGCTGAATCACTTGACCAAGAATATCCACATTCTCCAGACGCAATGATCATTGCACTGCCTGAATCGCAAGGAGGTATTACATTGGTACCTAAGATCTTTGATTCGGAATAAACGGGTTTTGATAAAGGAGCTCCTGAATTAAATAAAGACGGATCATCCGAGTTTAATTGGGCGGATGCGCTTACTGAAAAGAGAATCGCAGCAGCACATAGTAAGTAGCGTATATTCATATTTTATGTGTTTTATATATTAAGTAATGAAAGAAATCTGACATTTCTACTTTCGACTAAAAAGATATACTAATCGACAAATCAGCATAAAACACAGTCAAGCAGCAAGTTGATCATCTATTTCTTCATTTTACAGCGTGTTAATTATTAACATCAGGTTGTCAATTTGTGGTTGAGCTATTGTTCCTATAAAAGCGTTTTTCCTAAGCAGTCTTCATAGCAAATGGTCTACTCAATCTAAGTTCATTAATAATTGATAAATTGCAGCATCTAATCAACTACCACAATCCAACGATTTAAATTGTGTCCTAAACCTCTCATATCTATTGTATCTCCTGTGTATCAGGCCGAACAGATTGTTGACGAATTGGTCTCACAATTGCAAGCCGCTTTAACTGGAATCACAGACAATTATGAGATCATTTTAGTTGATGATGGAAGTTTTGATGACTCTTGGAATAAAATTCAGGCGAACAGTGAAAAAGAAAGTAGGGTAAAAGGAATTAAGTTGAGTCGAAATTTTGGCCAAAGTAATGCGGTAACCGCAGGTCTATCAAAAGCAAATGGTGAATGTGTTTTCGTTCTAGATTGTGATCTTCAGGACGATCCAAAACACATCCAAGAATTATACAGCAAATTTAAGGAAGGATATGAAGTAGTTTTTACAAAACGCTTAAAACGGAAACACGGCTTCTTTAAATCTATCCTGGCTGGAATATATTACCTATTAATGAAGTTGGTTAGTCGTTCTGAATATACCGAACAGGTAGGCAGTTTTCTACTAATTTCTTCAAGAGTCAAGAACGAATTCTTAAAACTAAAAGAGCAGGATAAATGGTACACATCCCAGATAAAATGGATGGGGTATAGGTCTGCTACTATCCAAGTAGAACATTCAGAGCGCCATAAGGGAGAATCCTCATACTCTTTGTATAAGAGTATTAAAGTTTCGTTGCCAGGTTTGATTTCATATTCAAACAGGTTATTGTACCTATCGTTTGTAATTGGACTAGTGCTAATCTGCGTATCGTTAATTGGTTTCGCATGTTACTTTTATCTTTTAATTTCCGGTTCCTCGTTACCTCAAATGAGTTTAACCAACAGCCTATTATTAATGTGTACTGGCTTAATCCTGGTATTTATAGGTGTACTTGGACTGTACATTGGCAGAATTCATCTTCAAAGTAAAAACAGACCACTATTCTTGATTGATCAAGAGGAAAACTTCAATAATGAAGGGTAAAACTGTATTCATCATCCAATCCTGTTACATTCCTTGGAAAGGCTTTTTTGATGCTTTAAATAGGGCAGACGAGTGTATCCTGTTTGATGATATGCAATATTCCAAAGACCATTGGCACAATAGAAATCAAATTCAAACAATCGATGGATTGAAATGGCTAACGATTCCAGTGTTTGGAAAGAAAAACATTGGTCAAAAAATTAGGGATGTTCAAATTGACGGTAATAAGTGGAGGGAGAAACATTGGAATTCGATCAAGCACAGTTATGGTAGGAGCCAATATTTCAATGAATACAGTCCCGTTATAAAATCGATTTATCAAGATAAAGTATCCGCTTCCTTGAGTGAGATGAATCATGCTTTTATACTTGCTATTAACGGGATATTAGGGATAACTACGAAAATCAAATGGTCGCATGATTTAGAGATCATTGAAGGAAAAAATGAGAGAATCATTCATTTAATGCAGCAATTGGATGCAACTAATATACTTGCAGGCCCAAGCGCTAAAAGTTTCGTGAAGGAAGATCAATTTAATAATGCAGGTTTGAACGTGGAATGGTTAGATTATTCTAATTATCCAACCTACAATCAACTTTTTAATCCCTTTGTACATGAAGTTAGCATTTTGGATCTCATTTTTAACGAAGGACCAAATGCCAAAAAATACCTGAAAAGCTTCTAACATGCCAAGTGAAGAATTCATAAAAGCTAACAACGCGCTTTACAAAGAAATGCTTGAAGAGCATGGTACGGGCTCTGCTGGAGTTGGTATGGGCACAGAAGAAAGAAGTCTAATTAGATTCGATCAACTATTGAAACTGGTTAACGAGCGGACTGAAGCTTCATTTTCATTGTTGGATTACGGCTGTGGAAATGGTGGACTATCAACTAGAAGCAGTTCTATTTATTCAGCAATGAAGTATACTGGATTTGATATTAATGTAGCTGCATTAAAAGTTGCCAAGGAACAACTCAAAAGTGATCCAAATCAAGTTAGCTGGATTAATAAGCTATCTGACACTGAGACCTTTGATTATGTTTTATCCAGTGGTTTATTTGGTGTGAGCGTAATTTATCCGATGGATATTTGGAATGAAAAAGTGAAAGAAACGTTGCATGAATTTGATAAACTCAGTAAGAAAGGTTTTGCTTTCAATTCTTTAACGATCCATTCAGACAAAGAACACATGAAGGATTGGCAATATTATGCTGACCCTGCGGAAATGGTTGATTTTTGTCGAAAGTACTTTTCAGACAAAGTTGAGCTACTAGACAATTACGGGCTTTATGAATTTACCATATTAGTTAGAAAGTAAATGGCTGCCAGCTATTTAAACTTATAAAAGGAACATGTATCCAACTTTAAGTTCTCTTCTCGTAACACTTGTATTATTTAATCCACGATCGATTCCGTGCATGAGCTCAATTCCAGCGAATAATCCTGAATTATGGTACAAGCCAACTTGAAAATATACAAAATGAGGTCTTTTTTTCTTGATGGATGGTTCTACGTTTTTATCTGACATCTGAAGAAAAGGAACTTCATATGCAGCTTTACCATGTATTGAAAAACTTGGAGTAAGGCCTACATCGAAAAATGTAGAAGGACCAGTACACCAATACCATCCGCTGTTTTCAGACATGTTTTCTCCACCTGACCCATCTTCTCGTCTAACAACGTCCCCGTTTACATCATAGTTTGGTCTTACAAAAACATAATCGTCAAGACCAAGACCAGGAGAAAGAACAAAACGGTCGCTGGCAATCACATTGTACCCAAATCTGTAATGAAGAACACTAGAAACTTCAGGTGCATCTGATAAATACAAAGGTGATTTCTGGTTGTAGAAATGCTTAATCCATTGAAATGCAAACTCAGTTAATTTAGACGTAGTACTCCATCTAATAGCACCTTGTTCTAAATCATATCGTTCAACTTCCCATCCTATAGCTCCATACCGATATTTCTGAGCAGGTTCCCAAACATGTTTAGCGCAAGTAGTGGTTATATGTGAATAATTTACTTTGAGCACACCTTCATTAAAGTGCCTCATCTCGCTTAGCTGCGCGGATGCTGCTAATGTAGAAACTGAAAATAATAGAATTAGGGAAACTTGTTTAATGCTTATCATACCGTTTGATTATGTTTAAATCAAAAGTAGATTAGGGTGGTTGTTTTTGAAATAGGGCGTATGCCTTATTTGCTAAAAACCTTACGGACAGCGTGAATGGTTAAAAATGAATATCTAAAATTGGATGTAGCTCCATTTCATTTTCGGCTGCATTTCTTGGGTACTTGTGATCGATATCAATAAAACCTACGCCAGTTATTGTGATTGTTTTACCTTCTAAATCGTCTTCATTGGCCTGAATCCATTCTCTTACTGATTTGAACTGTTGATAATACATAGAGCCTAAAGCGTATTCGCAACTAGGATTTGGATTCTCACAGTTAATATATTTATCATTTCCATCGGTTAATTTGATTTTCAAGTCACCGTCTCGATGTTTCTTAACCTTGTCAACTTCTGCTGTAATGGAGTAGATTACCTTCTCAACATCTTGCCTTACATCATCATTATCTATTTCTGGAGCGGCCAAAGCTCCAATTGCCTCAACTCCAATGACTACAACTGCTGTGTCAATTTGAGAAGCAGCTTCATCTATACATAGTTTGACTTCTCTTCTGGTACTGGATCCATTACAGGAGCTAGGATTTTTCTTGCCTTTTTTACAGCTCGGCAATGAAGAAGCAATTATTATAAAAACTAGGAGAGTGGGGAGAATTTTAAATTTCGACATAGGGTGGTGTTACCGTAAAGGTAAGAAGATAGGATACACAGAATTGACTTCAGTATTCTTTTTCAAAAAGGCCTTGAAATGTTAATTTGTCAACAAATATAAATTCATGAGGTCCTCTATTTCTCGTTTCGCTGTAAGTTTAATTTTGCTTACATCCATTTCTACTTTTGCCCAAACTGTGCATAAGAACATTCTTGTTGAGACTTTTCAAGGACATCGATGCGGAAACTGTGGCAGCATGGATTATGCTGTAGAGCAGAAACATGATCAATATGGTGATTCCGTTGTATTTGTTAGTATACATCCAGATACTCCATTTAATGAGCCAATTATAGGAGGCCCAGCTTTCATTACAGACTTCAGGATTGAAGAAGGTGAGCAAATACGTGTAGAATTTGGAATACCTTCTTCGCTGCCTCGAGCCATGATAAGCAGAAATGAAAGTGTACCATCATTTTTCATGTTTAACGCTAATCAGATTGATGCCGAGGTAGATGCACGAATTGGAGTTGCAGCAAAGTTTGATATGAACTGTACTGCTTATATGAATCCTTCAAGAGAAATCGTAAGTGAGGTTACTGTAACTGATTTAGACACGGTTCTTGGTGCATATAAGTTGATTAATTACATTGTTGAGGACTCGGTGATTGACTGGCAAGTAGTTTACCCAGGACAACATCCATCTTATACAGGAGCTATTGACGATGCATACCCCAATTATGCGCATCGATATGTACTTAGAGATGTAAACCGTCATATCGGTGTTTTAGAAGGAGCACCTATCTATACAGGTGATCTATATGGGTATCAACTTCCATATCCAATGGGGCTAGGAACTTCAGTGGTAGTAGTTGAAACTTCTCATCCAATGCCAATAGGTTGGAATGAAAATAAGATATCGGTAGTCTCATTTATTATTGACACGCTTAACCAAGAAGTGATGCAGGTAATTAATACACCTGTGGATATAAACGTATCTGCGAATGAAATAACAACAGTGGATCTTGCAATTTATCCGAACCCAGCCAACGATTTGACTTTTGTCCGGTTATCTCATCGGTTAAGCGATGCGAGATTAAAAGTGATTAACATGAGCGGGGCATTAGTAATTGATCAATTGATGAACTCAGAACAGGTCGCTATAGATGTTTCCAGTTTAACTCCTGGAATTTATTCCATCATTATTCAACATATGAACGGGGTAGTGAGTAAGCGGTTAGTGGTAGAGTAGGAGACTATTCCCAGTCCTGCTTAGGCCAATTCTTAGTTCCACCATCTATTGACATGTAATAGTGATCGGGGAACATGGCTTCTGAAATGTGTTTATTTGGCAGTTTGAATTTCTTTCCGGCTATAAGTTCTTCTTTATGATCAATAAGAAACTGTTCCCACAAAGGCTTAATCCGTTTTGCAACAGCCGCCAGATCTTGATTGCTATTTGAGCCTCCGCCACCGGTATTACTAAATATCGATTTTAGCGCATCCAAAACATCAAACATCATGTCTTCTTCGTCCAGTCTTGACACCAATACTTGCAAGCGTTCATAGTTAGATCCAACTTTTAGAACTGCATACTCGGCATTTCTAAACAACCAATCTTCTTTCGCTGTTTTCAATGTTTCTAAGGCCACATCTTTCAATTCGGCAAGACTATCTCTACTTATAATAGCAATGGCCTCAATTGAAGCGTCAATGTTCTCTCCTTCCAGGATGTTCCTGAGTTCTCCGTGCATTGAACTTGGTAATGGTTTTGGATAAAATTTCAACACATGCTCTTGAACGTATGGCGGACCATCTTTCAATAGTCGTAAACAGGTTTCATCTATATCCTGGGGTCTAAATGCTGAATCTCCTTTGATTTTAAGAAGATAAAAAATAGCTTCCCCAGCAGTTTTAGGATCTTTAGATATTTCAGCGCCTCTGCCCACTAATATTATAGCCGCTCGCTGCAGTTCCATGCAAGCCCCTCTGGGTCTTGGGTAAATATCCGTTCTCAGCTCATATATCCTATTTGCTTCAAGCGTCAATACATCAGCTATCAGCTTACTATTCTTTGGAATTCCAACGCATTCTATAAGAAATGCTCCTGTTGCTATCCAACTCTTATCACTTGTTTTCAAATATTCAGTGGCTACTTCCCTAATGTCACTTGCAAATTTCTCATCCCAAGAACGATCTACTAAATACTTTCTTGGAGCGGCTCTATCGTTATCGAATACGTTTCTAAGTCCTAACTCTCCTTTTAAATAGGGATCTGGAAGTCGTTGACATAGCTCTCTGCATGCTGTTTTTTTGATGGTATCGCTATCACTATCCAATAGGTCTATTAAACTGGCAGTTGCTTCGATTGATGGGATGCTTCCGATTCCCCAGATTGCTTTTACATTTCTGTTTTTAGCTTCCTTAATTAAAGCCGGTAGAAATTTACTATTTCTGATGTAAGAAAAAGCCGCATGCTCCTTGTGCTTTTCACCAACTGAATAGCCTGGATCATCTTCCTCTTTGATCCACAAGCCGACCAGTTTTTCTGCATCTTTTTCTGAAGCTTCTTTGATAACTAATTCAATCTCAGCATCTGGGAACTCTTCCCTGGTATATTCCCTCCAACCAAAATCGTGATGAACTTTCACCTTATAAGTTCCTGGCTTTTCAAACCTCAAATATCTCAAAACTGGAATTGAATGAAAGTATGGCTTTTCCTTTGTCACATCGCTTGGACCGCCAATTCCACCCATGCAAAATCCTCCAGGGTAGGGATCTGCCACTGTATCTCCTTGTTCATCAATTGCAGTTACTTTCCATCGTAAAGATCGAGCAGCACCTCGATAATCGCTGCCAAAACTCGCCTGAAAAGTCTTATTCCCAGTGTTTTCTAATTTGAAATGAAGTAAGATGTTTTCGCCTAAAAAGTACTTGGCCTTGTTGGTAGAAATCGAAACTTTGGCATTTTTGGGAATGCCTTGTTCTTTTAATTCGCCCTGAGCTTGGCATTGAGATAAGATCAAAACAAATACTAGGCAAAGAGCAACGACTTTATTACATGATGAGATTAGCATATTGTTGTTTACACCTAAACTGATGCTTAGTTCAAATTGTTGTTCTTCTACGAAGGAATCAGCATTTTGTCTATTTAATAAATACTATTTCATTTAGTATTTTAAAAGTTTTGTCTGTGCCAACAGGTTTGACCATAATGCCTCCTATATAAACTTTTGATCCTCTCTTTGAAGCATTGATATACTTGATTATCATTTCAGATTCACCGGGATCGCTGCTGGCTATTTCGACAACCGTACCATCTTTAATGAAGCTGACTTTGAGTTTCACGAGTTCGTATTGTATTCCTCGATAGTCGTTTGGATCCTGAATTACATGTTTTTTCAAAGCTGTAATCAACTGCTTTTTATTCAAGGTGTCACTGGGTAATATGAATCGAGGATCAGGAATGAAATAGAGCTTTTGAGTTAACTGAGCGACCAATTTGCCATCAACCATTACGGATAATTCATAAGCTACTGCATAACCAAAAGTGACAATACAAACGGGTTTACCGTTATTTTTGAACTTGACTTCTCCTTTAGATTCCCCAACTGGAACAGCTTTTAAAACATAGTCATAAGCCGGTTTGTCGTCAACGGTTACTCGATATTTACCTGTCTTTCCTGCGTCAAGAAACTTTTTACCTAATAAAGTGATTTTATATTCTTGAGAAAATCCAAAGGCCGCAGTTAAAAGAAATAATAAGATGGTAAACGTATATTTCATTTATACAATTTACTTAATTAAATCGATAATAAAGCCCTCAACTTTTTAATCAAACAACTATTCGTTAACTCAAGATAAAGGTCGTTTCCTAAAAAACGATTGTACCAATCAGATTCATTTCAGTTATTGCTAGTACAATAAAAAAACAACTATGAAATTTACAAGCCATTTAATACTAGTAATGATGTGCATGATGTCTTTTGCACTTTACGGACAATCAGCTAAAACTTATGTTGATGCAGGATATAAATTAGAAAAGAGTAAAGATTTTCAAGGTGCAATTGAGAGTTACGACAAGGCAATAGCCCTCAACACCGAAAACAAATATCATTTGGAAGCACTCTTTTTTAGAGGGAACTGCTACCGAAACAAAAGCGACTACACCAAAGCAAGGGCCGATTATGATTCGGCAATTAAGTTGAGCGAAAAATTACCTAGTCAAAATCCAAGATTTCTTTCAGATTTGCATTTTAACAGAGCGTTGCTAAGAATTCAAGGCTTCAATTACAAAGGCGGGATTAAGGACTTGGACATGGTAGTTAAATACACCCCAAAAGATGCCTATTCCTTTGCTTTGAGAGCAAAGTGCAAATATGACATTGATGATAAGGTGGGTGCTTGTCAAGACTTTAAAAAGGCAAAAAGCATCAAGGCAGGAGTTATTTCAGAAAAATTCGAAAAGGCCTACAAGAAGAGTAGTAAAAAATGTAAATAATAGAGACATGAAAAACACAATTATTATAATAGGATCTGTGCTGCTCATGGCTGCATGTTCATCAAGCACTGACGCTAAGAATGAGATGGATCAAATGATGGAAAATTTCGATGCAAGCATGGACAGTTTAACAAACGATTTTGAATCGAATATGAAACTAATCGATGCCGATCTAGATGCCGAATTGGAATCCAAAAGTAATGAGATAGACGCTTTTTTGGACTCATTAAATAAGGCCACATCCAGCTATGGCGATTCAGTGAGAGACGCTGCGTTGAAAGAATTAATGATCGATTAGTGATTAATTCTCACTTAAAAACTTACCTAAAAGCGAATGGAAATGGTGGACGCCTTGTTCTTTAGTAGGCGAAAACCTTCCAGCTTTGTAGAAACGAGATTTTAATCCTTTATGAACTCCTTCTACCACAAACTCATCTTCTCGTTCCACCTTATCTAACAACGCTCCTGCGCCTTCGTCAATTTTATTTTCATCGTATACATAAGTAATGAAAGAAACTTTGGTGCGGTTCAGTGAAACTGGTCGAACCACATTTACTGAAAGGCCCCACGGGTAGAAGTTCAACATTATATTTGGGAAAATCCAATAGTAATAGGCAGCAATATTCTTCCCGTAATCGGGATGATCAGTTGGTAAATCAAAAACTTCTTCACCACCTGAAGAATGGCCAATCTGTAAATTACAGTAGTCATATATCTTCGACTCATAGTTCGCATAGTCCAGTGCTTGGTTCAAATCAGGATGAACAAAAGGAATGTGAAAACCCTCTAAGTAGTTATCGCAATACAACGCCCAATGGCAGTTAATTAAATAATCTTTAGATAAAGACATATCTAATTTGAATTCATTTAATGGCAGAAATCCAATGCGCTCGTTCAGGACCTTTTCAATACTATCAAATGAGAATGACGGATCTAAATTTGAGAATAGGAATCCATTGAAATTTGCAGTTGAAAATCGGTGTAGATCATCGCATGGCCTTGGAAAATTCTCTGCTGTAGAAAATTCAGGCATGGATTTAAATGTGCCGTCTAGATTAAACTGACGCCCATGATAATTACAAGTCAGTCTACCTTGTTTCCCTGGATTTTGCACCACTAAATTTGCTCGATGCGTACAGACATTGCTGAGTGTTGAAACTTCACCTTTTTTGTCTTTCACGAGCAAAACTGGTTCGTCCAAGTAGTTTTCATAGATCGTAGTAGGGTATACCGATCCTTCAAATGGAAGCAAATCTTTTTCCATTCCCATCAAATGCCAAGCATGAACGAATACGCGTTCTTTAATTAAATCAAAAACTTCCTGGCTCTTATAAAATGAAGATGGAAGCGTTTCTGCTTCGGTGATGTTAGAATTAACCTCAAACTTTTTACTCATATAAACTGTCTTTTTTGGCAAATACAATGAATTAGCTGCTACAATTTAGAAGCTATCCAAACCACTCTATGCGAAGTTATTATGCTCCACAAACATCGTAAATTTAATTTAGGAGTTGAAATTTTCATTGAACAGGCAATATCTGCAATTGAAAAGCCAAGACTTATTGTTAAAGTTTTGCTCTGTTGTTGTTTCAACTAGATCTAAATATATCTTAACATTTTTGCGGTTATCCGTTAAATTAAGGGTCCTTTTTTTAAAGATTTGGGAAACTGATTCAGGGAAGCTTACATTTAGCCAAGCCACTCTCTAGTTTGGAAAATCGAAGTCAAATAAAGCTTGAATATTGCACCATTACGAATCGTAGTGATGGAATATTAGAACAACGGTTTGCTCGTGAAACCACCTATGAAGTCACCAAAGAAGACTTGATAGGATTTAAAAAAGCATTTCGAGAAGTGTCGAAAGGCCAAAAAATGCCGCTTCTTACAATTTCAGGTTTATATGGTTCAATAACCAAAGAAGCGAGAGAAGTAGACATCAACGAAAGTGAGGATTACACATTAGCTTTGGGTCTTGTGATTACTGAATTAGGACAGCGTTTACTTGCAAATTTTTACTTTAAAATTAAGAAGGTTAACTATCCAGTAAAGTGTTTCAAGAATGAAGAAGACACTATTGAATGGCTGCATGAGCAAGCTAGGTTAGCAAAACAAACAGGGTAGAACGTTATTTGGAAGAAGTTAAGCTCCAGACTAACACGATTCGGAATGTTCAAATCTCACCATATTAGAAATTGACTGTCTCGTATCTAATCTGAGTTGCAGGGCCGTATTGTCCGTCTTGTCCTCTTTGTCCATCATTTCCTGACTGACCGGATTGGCCTTTTTTACCATCGTAATATGCAGTTCCTCCTGAACCAGCGCTTCCGGCATATCCAGCAGAACCAGCAGATCCACCAGAGCCACCAGAATTACTTAGTTTAATCGTGCTAATGAAACCTTTAGCAGACGGGTCAACATGTAGTGTAATCGTTCCTCCTGTGCCACCGCGACCCCCATCGCCACCATCTCCACCTTTGCCACCATCACCACCGGTGCCGCCATAGCCACCGTTTTCAGCCATACTTCCACCATTTCCTTGACCACCAGAACCGCCTGTGCCGCCTCTTCCACCTGATCCGCCAGAACCACCATCGCCTCCAGTAGAGTAGATGGTAATTCCACCACCATCGGCATTGTATTGGTAGGAGTAGGTGTTTCTATTCGTTCTAACCTGAACCATCATAAAGGTTATTCCTATTTTTGCATTCGGAACAGCCTTCACGAAAACATCAACGTGAGTCCCGTTTCTTCCATCCGTTCCATTCATTCCATTCGAGCCGTCTCGACCATCGGTTCCATCTGTTCCTTTGTTTCCTGCACCCGAAATATAAGTACCTCCGCTTCCAGGCTGACCATCAGATCCGCTATGTCCGCTGCTTCCTGATGAACCTCCAAATCGGGCGTAGTAGTGATTTTTATAGTCCAGTTTGACGAATTGTTCGGCTTTAATTTCTGCGTTACTTTTAGGACTAACCTTTACCAGAAGGCCGTGATTAATTACCTCTGAAAATTTACCGGGTGCGGTTATTTTCCCATTACCATAGGCACCTCCAACAACCTCTATATCGTATAAATCAAATGTTTCTTTACCATCTAACATTCCAACGGTTTTCATTTCTTTTCCATTGTCCATCTTAGCTATAATTCCAATTGATTTAGTGCTTGAAAGACCAAATCCTTCCGCTTTATTGTAGCTGATTTCAATCCCAGTAATGAACGTTAGTTTAATCTCTTCCTTCATCACAACTGAATCATTCGCAACATGATTGTAAGAAATTTTTACGATGTTATTCGGCACACTGTCTTGGTCTGTAGAAACATAAATGATGCCTTCTGCAAATTTACCTCCTTCAACTTTCACATCATATTCCTTCCAAATCATGGTCCCTTCACTATAACCCTTAGTTTTATATTCTTTATCCTTTAAGGTTAAAGCGATTATTCCAATATCTATTTGACTGCCCAAAACATAACTTCTTTCCACATCATAATCGAAAGAGATGCTGGCAATTTTAGCTGGATTTAGCTTTCTTCCTGTAGCCCGAGATGTAGCAGTACTAATCTTATCTTTTGTGTTGTTGAACTTTACTTTAGCCTTGTCTTTAAACTTTTGAAACTTGGTTCGCTTGTCAACTGGTTCGGTTACTGTATCACTAATTGCAACTGTATCATTGGCCGGTTGGCTAAATCCAGAATTGCTCAAGAATAGGATGATTGTTGTAAACAGTAGAATAATAGTTCTCATGGTAGTGGCGCTGTGATGCTGATGTAATATTTCCTGCTTTTCACAAGATAATACTTATGAATCTAATGAAGGATGTACCAATTAAATAAAGATACAGATCATATGGTTTAGGAAAATTAAACATTGACACAATAATTTAGATATCAGCTAGTTATCCTAACATGAGACTTGCCACTTTACTTTTATTATTTCTCCCATTATTTTCAATATCGCAGACTTCTCCTGAAGGAGGGTGCTGGGACCATTACTCCTGGTACACCAATCAAATGAGAGATGGATCTGTCCTCAATAGTCACCAAGTTTCAAATACGTGGGAATATAATTCAAGTGGATTTGATTCTATTATTAGTAGTTGGGATTGGCACGCTGGTGACACCATGCAGCTTATTGCCGGAAGCAGTACAATTTATGAAGCTGTAGTTTTGTTTAAAGGTCCAAATGGAGATCTAAATATTCCGATCTGTACTTCGCCACCCTATTGGAATGCACCTGCTTATTTTGCTATTCAAGAAGGAATTTACACATTTGACGTAGATTCTTACTATGACATGGATTGCGGCCCAGTATCGCTGTCAAACTCTATTCGAATAAATGTAGAGCAAAGACTAGATTCAATTGTTGCAGCTATGCCAGCCCTTACCACAACACCATCGATTGATAAATTTGATGAAGAACTTAAAGTTGGGCCAAACCCAGCAAATAACGTGGTGACGGTTCAATTTAAATCCCCTGGTACGCTGTCCATCACGAACCTATCTGGTAAACGATTATTAAATGAAAAAATTGAGTCTAAGTACATAAAGAACATTGACGTATCAGACTATAAAAAAGGGATTTATATCATTTCATTTGTATCTCAAGATTATTCTCGGATAACCAAACTAGTAGTGAATTGATACTCTTAAAACAACCGTGTTTACTCCTGACTTTTTAAAGTGAAATTCCATTCATAAAAGCACCAACACATATCAGGTGTAGCATTTAAATGCCAAGACATTGATCCTTTTGTTTTCGTTTTGTAAGTGACTGTCGCGTTTGAATTTGTCACCGATTCTTTATCAATAGATTGGACCAACTCTGGTTTTAAAAGGGTTAATTCAAACTCTTTAAGCCTGTGTTTTGCCTTCACATATGGAGAGCGATGTTTATCTGGTTCATATGCATGATTTGACCATTCATCTGCAGTGAAAAGTGTATGTTCTGTTCTTATCCCCTTAAAAGAATTAAAAACCAGATTTGCAAAATGATCATCACTTGCGTCATGTTTAATCCCACTTTCAATTGTATAAACACCGGTCTTGGTTTCACCTAAAATCACTATTAATGCAGGGTAGAATTCAGATTTCATTCTTGAAATTCCATAATCAGTAAACGATTGACTTTCTCCTTGCTTAATTCTCAACTTTATAGAGGGTTCATCGCAAGATTGTGAAATTCCAGTTGCGCAGAATAGAACCAACCATATAGACATCCATATTTTCATGAATTAAATATATCGCTGTTCTCGGTAAGAATAATTTAAACATTATTCAATGTGGCCAACTACTTATTATTTGAGCGAGGCGATTTTCCCTATACGCGAACACCGATCACACAGACATCATCCAGTTGTTCTAAATCTCCTCTCCAAGCTTCGAACGACTCGTCCAAAACCGTGCATTGATCTTCCATAGGACCATCTTGAATGGAAACCAGCAGTTTTTTGAAATTGGCGCTTTTAAATTTCTTTCCTTTTACTCCGCCAAACTGATCTGCGAACCCATCCGAGAACACATAAAAAGAATCGCCTTTATTTAGTTGAACTTGATGCGTTTTAAATGATACGGGATCATCTACCTTACCAATTGCTTGCTTGGTAGCTTTAATCTCTTCGATTTCAGTTCCTTTATTACGAATCACCCATAACGGATTGTTGGCACCTGCAAACTTCAGCTCATTACCAGACAATGAGCACAAGGCGATGTCCATTCCATCTTTAACATCTTCATCTCCTTTGCCAAATTGATCGGCAACAAGTTCTCTCGTCTTATCAAGTATTAATCCTGGATCAGTAAGGTTAAATTCTCTTACAGCTCGGTTCATCGCATTGTTGCAAACCACAGAAACCATCGCACCTGGAACCCCATGTCCTGTGCAATCTGCGGCCGCAAAAATAATGCTATCTCCAACTTTTTCTAACCAATAGAAGTCGCCAGCAACTATATCCTTTGGCTTGTAATGAATAAAATGCTCGGGAAGAAGATCATTCATCATTCTAGGAGGAGGGAGGATAGCCTCTTGAATCCTCTTTGCATAAACTATACTGTCCGTAATGTCTTTACTCTTTTCTTCAATGATATCTTTTTGATGCTCGATCTCTGATTTCTGCTGAGTAATTGAAATATTTTGCTCTTCCAACTGTGAATTTGCTTTCTTTTTTTGACGATAGCCTCTCAGTACTACGATTGCAAGCACTGCTAATAGGAAGAATCCAATTCCAGCACCAATTAATTGGAAGTTTCTCTTTTTATTGAGTGCAGTCAGCTTATCCGCTTCCGCTTGAGATTTAGCCTGTTTAACTTCAGACATTTCCAGTTGAGCCGTCTTCATGTCTTTATCTAAAGTTAACAGCTCATTTTCTTTCTGCTTTGCTTCATTCTCAGCCTTGGTCTTAGCTAACAGCATGATAGACATTTCTTGTTCTTTATTTAATAGTTCAAGTTCTTTGGCTTTTCTCAAATCCTCTTCACGGCTGTGTTTAAGCTCAGTTGACTTTAGAAGATTGTCTTTATTCAACAGCTCTATCTCTTTTTGTTTCTTCTCCGTTTGATACTTTGTTTCCATTTCAGATAGCGCATTAATTCGATCTGTTTCAAAGATGGAATCACGGATTTTTGAATATAAATAGGTGAATTCGGCAGACTTCTTATAGTCCCCGATTTGATAGTATTTTGTTCCAAGCATAAGCGATGCTTTATGCATCATTTCAAAGTTGGAAGATCGATTAGCTAAGTCGTACGATTTAAGATATAATTCGATTGACTTGGCGGTATCGGACAAACTATACTTACCAGCCAGGTTATAGTAAACAGTAGAGAGACCAGCTTGATTGCCTACTTGTTCATGTAAATTAATTGCTCGCTCTAAATATTCTCTAGATTTCTCTTCTTGATTGGTATGCCCGTACACTGCACTAAGACTCTGAAGCACGTAAGCCATACTTCCTTTATCATTCAGTTTTTCTTTAATTACCAAAGCCTCTTCTAGTATGACCTTGGCACCTAAATAATCACCATTTTCAAATAGCAATCCTCCATAATTATTCAAAGACATGGCGATTGATTTTTCATCACCAGACCTACGACTTAAAGCAACCGCTTCTTTGTAATAAATCACACCTTTTTCAGGCTGACCGATAGCACTGTAAATACCGCCAATATTACCAATGAATTGAGCTTGCTTGTGCAATTCACCAGACTCTTCATAAAGCTTTACAACCATTTGGTATTTTTCTAAAGCCTCCACATACTTTCCTTGATGGTAGTAAATGATACCCAGACTGCTAATACAAGCATCAACACCACCTTGATCTTTTAATCTTAAGTTGATGGTGAACGCACTGTCAATAAGGGACTTTGCTGTGGTGTAATCAGAAATACCATCGTAATAGATGCCCATTAACCGAAGCGTATATGCCTCAGCCCATTTATTCTTTTGCTCTTTAGCTAAGCGAGTAGATTTCTTCGCATGCTCAAGAAATTGAATTGGATCTTTTCCATAATACGCTAAGCTTATTTCTCGATGCAATCTAGTTTGAGCTTTGGCAGAAGCGCCTGACAGTTCAGATTTCAAACTATCCACATAGGTTTGACCAATTGCTTTAGAAGCAAAGCTTAAAGCCGCAATACAAATTAGAAATAGGAAAAATAATTTAGCTCTGATCACTTGGTGAAATTAAGAATTCTACTTCGGTTATTCTCTTTAATCAGGAATTGAAGTTACTTGCTTCTTCCAAGCTCCAAATTTTAAACCCATTCCAATATTTAATTGAATCGTGTACTTTTCAGGGACTCTTGTATAGTGGGCCGGAAGATAATTACTCATGTTATTTCTAGATAAGAAATTACCTTCGATATCATATTCAAAATAGAGCCGTTTCCCGAAAGCCAACCGCATTCCACCTCCAATTGAAAACCCCATACTATTCTGATTGAGTACATTATCTTCAGCTGTTCTGTTTGATAGGTAAATAGCAGTTGCTTTGAGGTAGAACAACTCAGGAGCATCCGCAATTCTTTTGGCTGGATAAAATCTAACACCTGCCTTAACAACTTCAGTTTTACTTAAAATGGAAGGTAATGAATCGTATCTGAGGTTAGCGTGGAGGCCATTGTTTCTTTCATAAGATGCGGTTAGCGCCCAATGCTTATTTAATACAAGCTGAGCGTCTGCTCCAAATTTCCTTTTACCTCCAGGAAATGCGGCAACTAATTCTGTTTGAATGTTAAAATGATAAATTCCTTTCTCCTCAGCTCTTACCTCCCTAGCAACTTTGGTTAAATGCGAACCATCCAGTTTTCTTGCTAATATTTCTTGTGTATTTGAATCAATAAGAACAATGGTATGAAAGAGAGCGAAATACGCACGAGTCCGAAATAAACCATACAGTACCATGCTGGTGTCAACCGATACGTCCAGCCCAGTTCCGTTTTCCGGCATTTTTTCAGCATACTTAAATGGAAAAGGTAGAATATCAAGCTCCCGTTCCAATTTCAACTGTTGTTTCCGACTCGCTTTAGGAGATAAGACAACCCGAAGTGTATCATCTTGCAACGCTTCCTTTAACTCCAACGCATGGCGATGGATTGCATCCAGCAGTTGTTCCTGCTGGGAAGAATACGCAGTAGTAATTAATAAAAAACTGGCGAGTATTAGAAAACGCATGGAGGTAATTAGGTTTGGATGGAATAGATCAAAAAGTGTACCGCTAATTAAGCCAAGACTGATCTCAAATTGTCAACCAAAAGACAGAAATCCACGTTTGAACCGAATTTGAGCTACGATGGCCTGATTCTTGGTTTAATAATTACTAAATTAGATTCATGACTAGAACCATCAGTTATTCACTATTAATCGCGGTTGCGATACTTTTTTCTTCTTTTAAACCTGCTCCAGCAGAATATTCTGCCACAATGGAAGGCTGGGAAGTTGATGTTAATAAGGCCATTGAACTGTCTAATAGTTCGGGTAAGCCAATCATGGCGAACTTTACAGGTTCCGATTGGTGTGGATGGTGTATTCGACTAAAGAATGAGGTCTTTACAAAAGATAAATTCAACGAATGGGCAAAGGAAAATGTGATCTTATTAGAACTTGATTTCCCCCGTAGAATGACGATCCCTGAGAACATCAAACTTCAAAACTCTCAATTGGCTAAGGCTTTTAGCGTTACTGGATATCCAACTATATGGGTATTTGAAGCAAAAACGGACCCGACCTCCAAGAAGTCGCAGTTGAACGCCTTAACCAGATCTGGCTATGTAGCTGGTGGACCTGCGGGCTGGATTAAAGACATGGACGCAAAGTTAGCGGCTATTAAGAAGTAGTTTTTACCATTCCTTCGCACTCTTAACTTATCAAAGGGAAACTCTGAAGCCTAAAGTCTAACAATTTTGCTTAATTTCTACTTTAAATCGAAGGCAAAAATTCGGTGACATTGAAAAGATTTCTAATCATATTATTTATTCTACCAGTAACCTGTTTCGCGCAAGTGAACAAGGATTCTTTAACCATCGTATGGAACACATCTGATAATGATTCTAATCGGTTCGAAGCATTAGCACTTCTAGCAGAGTCAATGCGTCAAGTCAACATCGACTCTTCGTTCAAGTTAGCGGAAATGGGAGCCATGAAAGCTTACGAATTGGGTTACCCACAATTTGAATCGAATTTCTACAATTTAATGGGGATTGCCCGCAAACATCAAAAAAACTATCTCAAAGCGATAGAGTACTACCGTAAAACGATCGAATTACGCACGCAGCAAGGCGATTCTATGGGGGTGGCTGGGGTAAACCATAACTTGGCGAATGTTTATCGTGGGATTTTCCAATATAAACTTGCGTTAGATCATTATGCTAAGGCTTTAAAAATAAACGAGGCGCTTGGAAACAATAGGTGGATCATCAATAACTACACAGGAATTGGGATCTGTTATAAGGTTCAAGGAGAATACGAATCAGCATTGGAATTTTATAAAAAGGCCGAAGACATGTGCCTTGAGATTGACTATCAGCGAGGATTAATATTTGCATATAAAAACATGGCCAACATCTTCAAGATTCGTATGGAGTATGAAGAAGCGTTAAAATTCAATTTGAAATCTTTGGCCATTTGCGAACAGCTAAATTTAAAATCAAGTCTTATTAATGCACTTATTGGGACCGGAACAGTAAGGGAGAAATTAAACAGAAATAAAGAGGCAAAAGAGGATTACCAAAGAGCATTAGAAATTGCCGAAGAGTTAGGGAATAAATCCCGAATTGTAGGGATTCTGTCTTCACTTGGTTTATTAAATGCTAAAAATGGCCAGCCCAAAGTCGGATTACTCCAATGCGGAAAAGCGCTGAAAATTGCGGATGAAGAAAATTACTTTCGAGAGATGCGTCAATGCCATGCTTGTCTGTCCAGAGCTAATGAAGAGTTAGGTACAAATGACAAAGCTTTGTTTCATTACAAGCAATACGTAGCGATCAATGATTCAATTGTGAAAATGGAGTCTAAAGACGGAGTTATTAAAAACAACGAACAGTTTAAATACGAGCGAAAACGATTACAGGACAGCGTAGCTTTTGCTAATAAAGAAGCGATTCATGATCAACAAATACTGGAAAAAGAAGCCGAGAGCGCTCAAAAAGATCTGGTTACCGAAAAATATAAATCAACGTTGTACGCTGCCATTGGTGGAGTATTACTTTTATTAATCATAGTAGGATTTAGTATTAGATCATATTCTTTGAAGAAAAGAGACAACGCAACAATACTTCAGCAAAAAGAGATTGTAGAAAACTCAAATTTGCAATTGGAATTGAAAAATAAAGAGATTTTAGATTCCATCAGTTATGCTAAAAGAATTCAGTCGGCCATTCTACCTTCTTCTAATTCAGTAAGGCAAAATTTAGGAGATTCTTTTATTATGTATAAACCAAAGGACATAGTAGCTGGAGACTTTTATTGGCTTGAGAAATTTAACACAAAGGACAATAAGAATGGAGTACTATTTGCTGCTGCAGACTGCACAGGTCACGGGGTTCCTGGTGCAATGGTATCCGTAGTGTGTAACAATGCTTTAAATCGAAGTGTAAGAGAACAAGGGTTAACTGATCCTGGTGAAATCTTAGACATGACTAGAGAAATTGTTGTGAAGGAGTTCGAACTAGATGGTTCTGAAGAGTATGAAGTAATGGACGGAATGGACATTGCGCTTTGCTCGCTGATTGGATCTAAGCTGAAGTATGCTGGTGCAAACAATCCATTATGGATTATTCGGAACGGTGACTTTATTGAAACTAAAGCCGACAAACAACCGATTGGCAAATACCTTAACCATCAACCGTTTACCAGTCATGAAATTGAACTGCAAAAAGGAGATACTATTTACATCTTTTCAGATGGCTATGTTGACCAGTTTGGAGGGGATAAAGGGAAGAAATTAAAACCTGCAAATTTTAGGAAATTGCTCCTGTCAATTCAAGACTTATCAATGGAAGAACAAAAAAATCATCTTACTTCAGCTTTCATCAAATGGCAAGGAGAGTTGGAACAAGTTGATGACGTGTGCGTTATTGGCCTTCGTGTTTAGCTAGTTTCTAGCCTTACAACTTAGTTAATTCGATAAGATTCAAGGTTGTATCTAATCTTTCAAAACGAAATCCAAATCATCCCTTTTTAATCGAATAAATCCGCTATTTTTACTAGCGAACGATTCAACCTTTGATTTTTCTTGAGTAAAGCCGAAAATATAACTCCAACATCAGTAAAAAAGCGTCCAAGGCTTATTAGGTGGTTAACAAGCAAACGATTTTGGAAACGGTTTTTCATTCTGATAGTGTTGCTACCAATTATGCTTTTTGCCATTTTGCTAGGTGTACTTTATTGGAAACAAGATGAAGTAGTTCAGCACCTCATTGAGGATATGAATAAGGATTTCACTGGTTTAATTGAAATCACGGGCTCACATATATCGCCATTTGAAACCTTTCCTTATATCTCGATTGATTTAGAACATGTGAAAATCTATGAGACAAAAGAGAAGAATGACACCATTGTAGATGTGGATGAAATTTTCCTTGGATTTGATCTTTGGACCATCATTAGCGGCCAGATGGAAATTAAAGACATCAAGTTAAAAGAAGGTAGTGTTTATTTGGTGCAGCATGAAGACGGTGAATTCAATATAGTCAAGGCTTTAGTGCCCCAAGAAGAAGTAGAGGATCCGGAAGAAGAGTTTCACTTAGATCTTCACGAAATAGAACTCGTCAATATTGATATTTTAAAGGTTAACGAGGCAAGTAACTTGGTGATTGAAGCCTTTATAACGGATGCTGATTCTAAGTTCACAACAAGTGCCGATCACGTAATAGCTTCCTTGGACTCAAGGTTTGAACTCAATATCATTAAAGACGGAGACACTACTTTCATTAAGCACAAACATTTTGATGTAGATACAGAAATGGACTTCCAGAAAGTGGTTGACATTATGACAATTCAGCCTACGGTAGTCAAATTGGAAGGCTCTGAGTTCAAAATGGAAGGGTCAATAGACTTCTTGAAAGACGCGCTTGTAGATTTACATTTCAGTGGAAACAAAAAGGATTTCAGTTTAGTGATGTCACTGGCTCCAGCCGAACTTTTACCAGTCCTAAAACGCTACGAGAATAGCGGAGAAATCTTCTTTGACGCAACGGTTAAAGGCGCAACAATGAACGGAGCTAAACCTAAAATTGATGCGAAATTTGGTTGTAAAAATGCATACTTTAATAATCAGACGGTTAATAGAAAACTGGATGAACTAAATTTCACAGGAACCTTTACAAATGGACTACGAAGGGATCCTTCTACGATGGAAGTAACGGTTTCTCACTTTCACGCCCGACCTGAAATTGGGGATATTTCAGCCAACCTGACTGTGACCAACTTTAATGAACCTGAAATCAACTTACAGTTAAATTCTAACTTTGAATTGCCCTTCCTGGCAGATTTCCTGAACCTAAAAGATTTGGAAGACATTCATGGTGCTATCGCTTTAGAGATGAACTTTCATGACATCATTGATTTTGAGCATCCAGAACATGCCATTTCCAAGTTAAACGAGTCGTATTTCACAAAGCTAGTTGTTACTGACTTAAGCTTTACTTCATCTGCATTACCGGTTCCTGTAAAGGATGTTGATATCCTGGCAGAAGTGAATGGCCACAAATTGGACATTCAATATTGCAACTTGCAACTAGGAGGTTCAGATGTGAAAATTAATGGATCTATTGATGATTTCCCTGCCATTATACATCATACTGATAAGTTGGTGGATACGCGTTTAGTAATCAAAAGTGACCTGATCGATATCTATGAATTAACAGGATCAGACAGCGCTGCATTTGATGAACAGATTACAGATCTATCGTTAAACCTAGACTTTAAAAGTTCAGCTCGAGCATTTACCGAATCTCCGAATTTGCCTATTGGCGAGTTCTTTATTGAAAATCTACACGCTCAACTGAAACATTACCCTCATGAATTTCATGATTTTCATGCGGATTTGATTGTAGAAAAAGAGAATTTCAAACTAGCTGATTTTAAAGGCCAAGTGGACAATACAGACTTCCTGTTTTCGGGCGAGCTGGAACATTACGACATGTGGTTTATGGAACATCCTAAAGGAGATACTAAAATTGACTTTAACTTGTCTTCTAATCTAATCAGGTTAGAAGATGTGTTCTCCTATAAAGGTGCTAATTATGTTCCTGAAGATTACAGACATGAAGAATTTCAGGGACTTAAGATTCATGGAACTTCCCAACTTCATTACAACGATGGATTTAAATCTGCAGATACTCAAATCGATAAGTTTACCACACGTATGAAAATTCACCCGTTGAAATTTGAAGATTTTAACGGAAGAATTCACTATGAAGATGAGCATCTAATGGTAGAAGAATTCTCAGGTAGGTTAGGTAAATCAGACTTTAAAACCACACTGCACTGGTATTTAGGCGATGATGAGAGCGTGAAGAAAAGAGACAATCATTTTAAAATCACGTCTAAACGCCTTGACCTGGATGAGATATTCAACTACAACCCTCCACCGGCAATAGCAGCCATGGGAGCACCTAAAGTAGATCATGATGCAGGATTCAATATTTACGACCTTCCTTTTACCGATATGACTTATCACATAGACATTGGTCATATGAATTATAACCGATACCTGATGCACAAAATTAGGGGAGAAGTAAGTACCACATCTGATCATTTTTTGATTGTAGATCAAATGTATTGCACTGCAGCAGGAGGAGACTGGGACATTAGAGGGTTTTTCGATGGTTCGGATCCTGATCATATTTACTTTACACCAGAAATGACCTTAACTAAAATTGACTTGGAGAAATTACTGTTCAAGTTTGAAAATTTTGGACAAGAATATGTGGTTTCTAACAACCTTAAAGGGAAGTTCTCTGGAAGTATTACCGGAAAACTTCTGCTACACACAGACATGATGCCTAAAATTGATGAATCTGAAATTCATGCAGATGTGCATGTGGTTAATGGTGAACTAAATCATTTTGCAATGCTTGACATGATGTCTGATTATTTCAAAGACAAAAACTTAAGCAAAGTAAGATTTGACACTTTAGATAATCACATCGACCTGACCAATGGAATATTAACTATCCCTAACATGACAGTTAATTCATCACTTGGTTTCATGGATATTTCTGGAAAGCAGCATACCAATATGGATTTTGAATATTACATCAGAGTTCCATGGAAATTGGTAACACAGGCAGCTTCATCGAGATTATTCAAGAAAAAACCAGAAGAGGTGGACCCAGATCAAGTTGATGCGATTCAATACGGTAAAGATGGTAAGCGAACTCGCTATATCAATCTGAAGATTGAAGGAAATCCTGACGATTATAAATTTTCATTGGGTAAGAGCACCAAAAAGAAAAAGGATAAAGTTGCTTCAAACTAAAGCCTCACTTACTTTCTGCCTTTCAATTATTTAAAAGCAATCCAAATAGACAACTTCGTAGTTCAGTCTGGATTCCTTTCGTATCTTTCAATCTTGGCAGTTCAAATGGTAATCGGAGAATTAAGAGACTTTTTTGTGAAAGATAAAGTCGCCTTATGCTATAACGGCAATTTCGATGACTCTTATACCGAACGAATCATTTACTTATCCGAATCCGATTTAACGAAAAAGTCTCGTAAACGAATGTCGTTCTTGGTAGCGGAAAGCTTTCAAAACATTGTAAGACATGGAAACGAAGAGTTGCTTGCGAAAACTGCTACTGTATTTGGCGTAAGAAGATTAGATCCGTTTTTACATGTATTCTCTTCAAACGTTGTTGATCCGCCAACCATGGCCTCGCTTGACACTCAACTAAAGCGATTGGAGGGGTTAGACAAAGCAAGCCTCAAAGAATTGTATTTAACCTCGCTTCAAGATGGTGGATTAAACGATAAAGGTGGAGCAGGCCTAGGATTAATCGAAATGTCTCGGAAATCTACTCGTGATTTACAGTATACATTTGAGGAAAACTCAGATAAAAACTACAGTTTCAATTTACAGGTCGATCTGTTTTTAGAAGGGCAAGAAGAGGAGCAAGGGGAACCTTCAATACTCATTGCCAACAATACTGACCTTCATAAATACATTAAAGAAAAGGAAATAATATTCCTGTTAAAGACTTCTTTCACAGATGATTTAACCACTCCTTTGCTAAAGATGCTGAAAGGTAATACCAGTGATGCGATGGGATCAGTTGGTTACGTGATCTATCATGCAGCGGTTGAAATGATTCAGAACATTGTACGACATGGTCAAGACATAGAAGATCAGCGAGTAGGGTTATTCTGCCTCATGAAATCCGATCAGGGGTATATGCTTTGTACCGGTAACTATATAGCGGACGACTCTAAAGTTGAAGAATGGATAAACTTTCTAAACACGCAAGACAAAGACCAGTTAAAGGCCCTTTATCGAAACGGACTGATGGAAAGTTCAAAGAATAATACAGGAAACAGCGCAGGAATCGGAATGATTGACGTAAGAAGAAAGAATCTCCGACCAATTCAATATAGAATTACAGATCAAGCAAAAGGTAGGTACCTAGAACTGTATATCGAAGTAGCAATTTCTTAACCGAACCTTCCTTTTAAACAAGCTGTATTAGCGTCAAATTAATCTTTAGTCAATAATAAACTGCTGTATTGAACCATTTAATCTCGCAATGTAGCTTCCAGGTCTTAGGGATGCTATGTCCAACGTATTCACGCCTTTCACCAACGCTTTTGTTAGAACGATTTCACCAAGGACATTATATATATCTAACTGGGTTCTTTCCTCATATGGAGAAGATACGTTAACAAAAGACTTAGCTGGGTTCGGATATAGATTCATCTTTACTTGACCTGCTACATCTTCAATGGAAACTAAACTGAATATCGATACAGAATCAACTACTGAACATCCATTAGCATCAGTAATGGTTACCGAATAATTCCCTGCACATAACCCTGAAAGAATCTGAGATGTAGAACCTGTTGGGTTCCATACAAAACTGTGACTTCCAGTTCCGCCCATTGGAATTGCCACTGCGATTCCATCACAAGTTCCTGTTGAATCATCTACGGTAGTAAAGGAAGTAGTAAGCTGACCAGGCTCGTTAATTAGTATGGCTTGAACATTGGTACATCCAAGTGAATCAATTACTGACAAGGTATATGCTCCTCCAGTCATTCCACTCAACGAACTAGTAGTTTCGCCAGAACTCCATAAGTATGAATAGGAGGGAACACCACCAGAAACAACTGCTGAGGCAGTACCATTACTATCACCAAAGCACAATAAACCAGTTGACGAAGGCACCACAACTAAACTGTCGGGCATGTTGATTTGAAAAGTATCCGCTTCAACACATCCTCTAATTGCATCTGTTAATTGAACCGAGTAAGTTCCATCTGACAAGCCTGTTAAAGCACTCGAAGTGGAAGCATTATCCCAAAGTATATTAGTATTTACTTCATCGTTTAAATACAGTACAATGCTTCCATTCCCAGTAGGATCGGTCGCACAAGTGGCATCAATAACATCCACTGAATCTAGAACTGGAGCTGGAGGATTTACATATACTGAATCATAGGTCACACATCCATCGGTATGAGTGATGGTGACATAATGATATCCTGGTCCCATTCCTGTGGCTGTCTTTGTTGAATCGCCAGTAGACCAATCAAATAAACATCCACTAAACATACATGGGCAACCTGAAGAGTTAACGGTAGCCATTGAATTGCTATCGCCTTCACATTGTAAAGTGCCTATACCTCCAAAAGTGATAATCTTAGGATCCTGAATGGTAACAGATCCTGATTTATAACATCCAGCAGAATCAACTACCAGCACTTCATAGGTTCCAGCAGGAACACCACTTAATGTATCAGAAATGCTACCATCAGACCAAAGAAAGTTGTACGGAGCAATTCCACCGGTAGGAACCGAAACAGCAAAGCCATCCGCTTCGTGATTACAACTAGGCTGTGTACCCGCAATTCCTGGGTTTAGCGTACCACAAACAAATCCGTCAAAAGCATAATGACCATCGAAATCAGTCCCCATATAGCTTCCCCAGGCAATTCCAGAACCCGGTATAGTAAAGGCATCTTCTAATCTATTGATCACAAACCCATTTGGACCCATTGGGTTAACACTGTCCGCTCTGAAAGCATATACGATGTCTAATAATCCATTGCTGTCTAAATCTTCAATCAATGGAGTAGAGCCTAGGTTTACTCCAGCCTGAGGAAGATACATTGATGAAACAATGTTATTTTGAAAGTCAATGCTCATTAACTCATGTTCGAAATGAGTACCGGTATGATTATTCAAGGATACGATTACTTCATCTCTACCATTTAGATCCAAGTCTACTGCATTAGCTGAAGAAAAGTGCAATGCTCCAATGCTATCTTTCCATTCAACATTTCCAGTCGCACCATCAATCATAACTTGATAATAATCGAAAAAGGAAGGTGCAGATCCTTTGGCTAAAACGACAAATACATCAGGAGATACATCTCCTATGAAATCTCCAATTGTTGGAGCAGAACTTGATTCTGTGCCAGGGTTCGGCACAGTCCATAACGGAGTGAGCGAACCTCCATCAATTGCAGTTACCGTTCCATCATATGCTTGACAAATAATGTCCTTCCTTCCATCCGCATTCAAATCAGTAATACTTACAGGCGCGATATAACCTTTATTTGGGTCTGTTGCTAAAACTTGGGCACCACTTATGTCATTTAACATTAAGTCACTTAGGGCCACTTTATAAAGGTTTCCTCCGTCATTTTCTCCGCCTGAACCAAAGACAATTTCTAATATCCCAAGCCCATAAATATCTACAACAACTGGAGAGCAATAGGTTTCTTCACCATCAGGCATTGTATCTTTTGCTAACACATTACCAGTAACTGCATCAAGTACCATTAACATTCCTGGCTCTCTTAACGTATCAAAAATTGGAAGCGCATGATTCCCTCCATTTGCAACCAGAATATCCTCATATCCATCTGAATTCTGATCTGGAATGAATTGAGGTGAATAAAAATTAAACCAGCCGCTGTCTACAGCTTCTGTAGGTGGAGGAGAGAAAAACTCCCAAATCATATTACCCGTTGCTCCGTCTATTGCATAAAACTCGGCATAACGGCCACCAATAAACACGTCATCCACACCGTCACCATTAATATCTCTGAACTGAGCACTCCCAAACATCTCTTCGTCTGTAGGGAAATTCCAAAGCATTCCACCAGTTGCACCATCTATGGCAACAACTCCTCGAGCTTCCGCACTTCCATCTAGTCCACCTCCAATTACGATGTCTAAAACATTATCTCCATTCAGTTGAACAGGACGGGGAGAGGAGAAGGTTGTCGAAGTATCAATAAAAGTTGACCAATGAAGGGTTTGAGCCGAAACGGGAACAATAAAGATCCCAAGTAATACGGTTAAGAGTAAAAGTTTTTTCATAGGAATAATTCTCAGACTATAAATGTACGTTAATGTGACGATTTTATTAAATGATGGTTGCCCTAGAAATCTGCAGATAATTATCCAAGATTAATCCTACGTTCCAAGACTAGGTTTCTTCACCCACATTGCATAATTTTAAACTCGATGAAACTGTTATTCAGCCTGTTACTCACGTTTTTCTGTAGCCAACTAGTAATTGGGCAAACTTTGCAATTGCCTCCACGTAGCGTAGCAGCCTTAAATGGGGCAGATGTTGTTACCGCAATTACCCCGTTGAGTTTAGAAAATCGAGAGCTTTATATCTTCAATGAGATCATGAACGGAAATGTTCCGGCCTTTTCTCGAAATATGTCATTGGTAACTGATAGTTCATTTATCGGTTCTGCGTTCAAGGTAGTGGAGTACTATGTTATTCCAGATTACCTGGCCATTGGTCATGATACGAATTATTACCTGTGTCCAATGACCCCGATTTTGGGCCAACGATTGGCAGATTCTACAGATTGCATGCTGCCAACTAGAAAGATGGTAGATCAGATCTGGGCTAATGCTGGATTACACATGAATCCAGAGTCTATACCTCCAAGTCCGCTGATGACAACAGTACCCGTTATGAGCAATCATAATGATATGGTTTGGATTCAAAGACAACCATTGCTTGGTTCCAGCCCTTTAGGAACCTTAGTAGCTGGCAACAAGAAAGATGTGGTAATCAGTAATCAGATCTATAGCTTACCATCACCAGCGAGGGTTTTAATTTATGGATGGCACTATACCAGTGGATCGCCAATTCAGCCGCTCTACGGTGGCCACATTGATACTTATGCGGATTACAGTCATGGAATTCGATTGGTGCAAAAAGCAATGACTGTGGATGGAGTACCAGCTGATGGGCCCACCATACTTGGATCATCAACGGATTACATGTTACTTAGCGATGAAGGAATTATTCCAATCGCCTATTATCCAGACACGAGTTCAACCTTAACTGCACCACCAACTATCCCAACCTCTTATTCAGTATTCAGTGGCACTTCTACTAGTATCAACATACAGGTGTTTAATCACGTGGCCGATCAATACCAGCTGTATTTAAGCACAGATGGCGCATCTTTCTCAGGACCATTCACATACTCAAGCCCTAATTTTTCAATAGCAGGACTTTCAACCGAAGACATTCACTATGTGAAACTTACAGCGTCTAACTCATTTGGAACTTCAGGTTATTCTGAGGTGTTAGCAGCAGTTCCTTCTGTGTTAATTGATAGCGCACTTGTAGTTAATGGTTTTGATAGAGGGTCAACCGGTAATACATATGACTTCATAATTGAACATGGCTCAGCAATTTCTCAGGCCGGAATGACATTCTCCTCTGCAACTAATGATGCAGTTGAATCTGGTATGGTCAACTTGGGAGATTTTCCAATTGTTGATTACATACTAGGTGAGGAAAGCACCGTTGACGAAACGTTCAGCGCAGTAGAACAGACGATGATTCAACAGTACTTAGAGAATGGAGGAAACCTCTTTATAAGTGGTGCAGAGATAGGCTGGGACCTTGACCAGCAAGGAAGTTCAGCCGATCAACTATTTTACAATCAAATTCTGAAAGCTGATTATGTTGATGATGCTCCTGGAGGACTGAGTTCAACCTATTATCAAATTGATCCTGCAGCTGGGTCAATCTTTAATGGAATGGCTACAGTTAATTTTGATGATGGAACAAATGGATCCTATGATGTGGACTATCCAGACGTACTAGATACCCTTGGAGGTTCAACTCCTTGCATGATTTATACTGGATTGACGAATGAAATAGGGGGGATTCAGTACGAAGGATTAATTGGGGCTGGAATAGTAAACGCAAAACTAGTCCACCTAGGTATTCCAATTGAAACTGTGTATCCAGACGCGACAAGAGAAGAAATGATGATGCGAATTATAAATTTCTTTAGAGGCACTACAAGCACTACCGTTAAGGTTAATGACGATTTGGGACTTACGATTTATCCAAACCCAATCTCATCGTCTGCGACAATCAGGTTTAGTGCTAATGAAATGATTGAATCAATAGTCATAACAAATTTACTCGGTGAAATCGTAAAAGTAATTCCTGCTAATTCCCAACAAGGGAGGGTTATAGTTGATTTTTCCGAACATACGTCAGGCGTGTACTTCTGCCAATTAATAGCGAATGGGCATATTTTAAGCAGAGAAAAGATGATTCTTCAGAAATAATGAAAGTGGTTCAATCACTTGCTAATATCTAACAACTCATCAGACGTTTAAAAAATAAAGTCATACGTTAAATCACTAGCCAGAAAAGGGTCGTTAGTCGTCTCGAATTATTCCTTAACTTACTTACAAAATTATAACGCATGAAAAAATCAATTACATTACTATTAGCGCTAGGCTTCTTAATTTCAGGATCTACATTAATGAGTTTCACTGGTGGTGAAGACGATGGTGGAAGAATCAAAGTATACATCGTGAACAAATGCAGCTCTGATGTGAAGTATAAAGTAGCTTCTCCAGGAAGTACAACTCACTACACTGCTGACGATGGAACTAAGAATCCAAAGACATTTATGGAAGGAACTAAGATTTACAATTCCGATGGAAAAATGGTTCACGAAGTAAAGTCTGGTTCTGAAGGAGATGAAGTTGTGGTTTGTGATTAAACCATATTAGATTATTCTGAAAGCCTCTGTTTAACGACAGGGGCTTTTTTTATTGACTGTTTTTAACTTCATGTACCTATTCTGAGATGTTGATTAACAATGAACTTAACTTAGCACACACTCTGCTGCTTATTGTTTACTTTCGTAGCCATTAAACCCTCGGAATCATTTGTTTATTTGATTTGAGATCACCGTCTTTAAGTATGAAAAAATTAGTTCTCTTAGTTATTCCATTATGCATATTTCTATCTGAAACCGCCAACGGCCAAATATCTACTGGTGGGTGGCGAATTCAGTCGCTTGGTGCAAATGAAGAAATTGGTCAAGTTCAGGTACTAGCAAATGGTAATACGTTAGTAACAGGATCCATAAACGATAACTTATCGCTGATGATGCTAGATTCTAATGCGGCAGAACTTTGGAACGCTGGAATTAACAACGGTGGAACGAGTTCAGGACTCGGGTCTGTTATTACTACTAATGGAGATGTATTGACGGTTTCCGAGCTAACAAGCACTCAATCTCTTCTTTCTATGCATAATGCATCGGGTAATTTAATCCTTACGAAGGAAGTTTCGATTTCACCGGCAGCTTCTCCAGTAGCTTTCGGATTAAGAGGAATTATTGAACTATCCCCTGGGAATTATGCGGCTTATGGAGGGTTTGCAACTGCAGCGGAAGCTGGTCCCTGCATCGTTTTACTAGATGATTCTTTAAATTTAGGAACTACTTATAAATACCCATTAACCACTTTTTCACCACCTAGTAAACCCAATGGTTTTCAATCCATTACTAAGCTAAGTTCTGGGGATTATGCTTTTATCACTGAGGCAACAGGTGCCACAGCTGCACATTATGCATATATCGGTGTTATGGATGGTTCTATGGCCATTCAATGGATTAACAGGCTAGGAGTTCAATCGCCCATGTCTTTAAGGCCATTAGAAACGAACAATAACAACATTGCATTTTCAACAGTTGATAATAGTTCTTTAAATAATGCAGTATTCAATGTTTATTTAACTGATCCGATTGGAACCTATCTGAACAGTTATTCGGTCCAATCTTTTAATGATGAAACTGCTCCTGCATCAGATGTGGCTATCAATAATGACAACCACTTAATTTTCTCGGGGAGTTCAAATGAAACTGGATCAGGATATGGAAAACTAACCATTCTTCAACTGGATAATGCATCTAGTTTTAGTAGGGAATATTCAAATACTAGTAATAGCAGATTATCGAATAAGCAAGACGGTGGATTTGCTGCAGCGGGATTAAATGGTGGAGATATTTCCTTATTACATGTAGATGGGAATGGAAGTATCAGTTGTGCTCTGAACTTAAAAATTGAAGCAGTGGTTAGTGGCCAAGTGTCAACTGTATCAACTACGGAGACCGGAGCTAGAAGCATTCTTTTGGTCGATGAAACTGGAGTTGCGAGTACAGCTACGTCCCAAACCATTTCTATCTTAATCAGTTGTGCCTTTGAATCGAATCAAGAAAATATATTCGAAAACACTTTTCAGAAAGCTTCAGATGGAACTGCTGGTACAGTGGAGGCGGTAGATATTTTCATAAACAATAATGTGGCAGGAGTTCAAATGGTTGGTTCAATTAATTCAGGTGGAGCAGGAAACTCTGACGGATACATTTTGAACTTAGATTCGGATGGAAATCTCGTGGCTTCTGATGCTTATGGAGGGACAGGTGAAGAAACTATGCGCGCAGGAACCAGTTGGTCTGAAGGTACAGCCCTCTTAATGCACACGGATAACTGCACATCTTGTGACAGCAGTCTTGAAGCTTCTGTTGTTCTTAACTTAGATGAACATGGTACACCAATTTGGCAAAAGTCTTATGAAGCATTTTCAGATTTAAATGTGAATGACATGGAAGCGACTAATGGTGATAGTCTTGTAATGGTTGGTTTTACGTCTGCATCACCTAGTAATCAAGATCCTATTTTCATGATATTGAATAAAAATGGTGGCATTTTAACACAAGTTTGGATGGTTGGTACAACTTTTTCAGAAAAGCTATACTCAGTGGTGGAAAATGCGGTAGGAAACTACATTGTGGCTGGGTTTGTTAAACCATCAGGAAATAAAAATGGCTTATTAATGGAAATTGACAAAAATGGAAATATTATATGGCAAAAAACATATGATGGTGGGTATCATGAAACCTTGTTTGATGTTACTGTTTTAGACAATGGTAATTATTGTGCCATCGGTTACAGTCAGGACCATCCTAGTAAGTCTTTGTTTGTTTTGGAAGTAGATATGTTGGGGAATGAAGTATGGTCTACAGAAATTGGTAGTAATGCATTAACACCTGGTGAAGCCTTGCTTAGAGGTGAGAGTATTTACTCAAATAGTTCTAACGAATTAATTATAGGGGGAACCCTTACTAGCTACTCTTCAAAAGATCTTTTTGCTTTAAAATTTGATGCTTCACGAAATCTTCAATGGGCATATAAGTACGGTGATTCTGGATCAGAAACTGGAGGGCAACTAGTGGAGAACCCGCTAGGTACCGGATTTTATTTGGGTGGAGTATCCGATAGTTATAATGCCAATGACTACATAATCTTTAAACTAGACAGTACAGGTTTAGGAATAGATTGCCATTACGATACGATAAGCTTAGAAGTTGGAGGAGTTGGGATTAGCACAGGAACTGCCACTTTACTAGCTACACCGTTAGGAGCTACCACCGCCACTGCAAATCAAATACAAACCGTTGGATTAAACAACGTTAAGGAACTTAAGATGACCATTGACTTAAGTGCAACGGACGTTTCTTGCTTTGGCTCAACAGACGGAATATTAAACTCAATTACGCAAAATGGAACGGCACCAATAGCATATGGGTGGAGTACTGGAGCATCGGGAAATAACATTACGAACATTTCACCTGGAACTTACACAGGTTATGCAACTGACATTTATGGTTGCTTTGTTAGTGACACGATTGTGGTTAATGAACCATCACCGATGGCAATAACATTGAATAAATCTGATGTTAGCTGTAATAATGGAAATGATGGTGTTGCATGGGCTACTGTTAGTGGTGGAGTAGAGCCGTACACTTACAATTGGAGCAATGGTGTTCTAGACGATACTACGATGAACTTACTTCCATCAAACTATTCAGTAAACGCTTTTGATGCCAACGGATGTTTGGTTTCAGGGCTGATTACTATTAACGAGCCAGATGCAATATCAATTGCTTTTAATGTAATCGATGCGACTTGTAATGGGGCAGACGGCACGATCGTATCTGACGTTTCTGGAGGAAGTCAACCTTATACTTATGTTTGGTCCGGACTTCCGTCTATTAACGACACTGCAGACAACGTCACACAAGGATTCTATACGCTAACCGTAAGCGATGATTCTCTTTGTGTTTATTCTGATTCTATCGAAGTTGGAACTCGGGTAGATCCAGTAGAATTGTGTGTTGTTACTGTTGACACATTGAACAGGAATGTACTAAACTGGACCAAATCTCCACTTGGAAATATACTTGGATATAATATGTATCGAAATATAGCAGGAACCTATTCTAGCATCGGATTTAGATCTCAAGATTCATTAAGTTATTTCATTGACAATTCATTTGGTGTAGATCCAAATATTACCTCTTATCGATACAAAATTGCAGCGGTAGATACCTGCGGAAATGAATCAGCGTTGAGCGATTTCCATGAGACAATTCATCTCACTGCAGGTGTAGGAATTGGGGGAGAAGTAAACTTGATCTGGGACAATTATGAAGGATTTCCTTTCAACTATTATTACATTTTACGTGATTCAACGGGAACGGAAAACTGGGAAGTGTTAGATTCTGTAACTCCTTCAAACTTCACCTTTACCGATAACGATGTCCCTACAATTGGAGCCAACTATGCAATCGAAATTGCAACTCCTGCTTTGTGTGATGCAACTAAAGCAATTGGCGACTTTAATTCATCTCGTTCAAATCGGAAATCTGGAATTGCAGGTGGACCTACATCAATAGAAGAGCTTGCCGAAGAAACTCAAGTGTTTCCGAATCCATTTAAATCTAGCTTCACAGTCTTGTTACCTAGTGGGTTCAATCAGTGGAAGATTATCGATATGACAGGAAGGTTAGTTTCTCAAAATTCAGATCGAAGCCTGGAAAGATTTGAAGTTGATGCAAGTCAATTTAATGCCGGAACATATATTCTTGAGGTAGAATTTGCTTCTGGCATTGTTCGAAAGCGACTAATGAAACAGTAGTTTCGATAGTTTCTCTTCAATCCAGTGAACATTTAAAGTCATGAAAAAGCCACTATTTCCATAAAGGAAATAGTGGCTTTAGAAATTTGTCTTGCTACAAAAGCCTTAGTTTAATCTTCACTTCAACTTCTTGCCATAAACTCCCCAGCTATTGGCATTGTCTGTAGCTTCCTCACGAGGAGCAACAGCCATCTCTTTAGAATCGTAGTAGGCCACTTCCATCGTTTTCTCTTCGGTATCTTCTTCTGTTTGAGTAATTGGACCAAGTCTCATGTATGTACCAGCATCAACGTCTTCACTGATTTTAAGGATCCAGTGATCGGTTTCTTGAATCACAATTTCGAAACTTACATCGCCTTTATTTGCGAAAGAAATTACAGCTGTGTCAATTGTCATGTCTCCACAAATTGATTGATGATTTTTACTAATCGCTTCCCATTCACCTAAAAGTGACCTCAGTGCAAAATCATCGTTCGTAAATGATAAAAAGTAATCCGCTGAAGGCTCATCATTGATCTCTTCATAAACATCATCAGGAACAAATACTGCAGTATCGGAATCTGTAGATGCAGCTGGTTCTGTAGAGATCGAAGTATCATAAGTTTCAGTACTTACACATCCCATTACTAATGTACATGACAGGAATAGAATTGATAATTTGGAGATTGGTTTTAACATTTGCTTTTTATTTGACCGTGAAAATAGGGGATTTCGATTAATATCAATGCGCTTAATCAACAAGATCCAAATGTTCAATCAAAGCTTCTTTGCGATCACGACAATCGAGTCATTATCCTCGAATTCTTTATAAGAAGCTAGTTCTAAAATCTCGAAGGAATGTGCGAATAGTTCTTTTATGTCGTTTTCAGAATGGTAGTTCACGTACATTCCCTTGAATTCTTCATCTCCTTCACCTTTCCAAAACGAGTGGCAGATTATCCCATTTTCTTCAAGTAGCCCTGTTTGCTTTGAGATTGAAGCCATCAACTCTTCAGTTTTCAAGTGCTGCATAACTTTATTAGAGTAGATTCCATCGAATTTACTGTCCGTTTCCAACGTTATTGCATCCAACTGAATAAAGGTCCCATCGGGAATGGTGGATTTAAGATGAGTAATGAATTCCTCTGAGAAGTCAGATCCGATTACCTCATAGTCGTTGTTCAGAATATTCCAGTCTGTACCTGGTCCTGAACCAATTTCCAGTAAAGAGGATCCTGGTGTAAGATATGTTTTCAATCGCTCAATTAGCTGAGCGCTATCCACATCTTTAGCAAGCTGAATGTATTCTTGAACTGATTCTTTGGTCTTGTAGTATTCTCTCATGTCTTAAGTATGATGTGAAAATAATAAACACCTAAATAAGGTTAATGTTCTTTAATTGAACCTGACTAAAACCAATTGTTCAACTGACCCAGATCATTCACATTTTAAGCTCATCCATCTACTTTCGAATAAAACAATGGGATGAAAGTATCTGAAGTAATGAGTGTTCCGGTGGTAGTGACACAAGGCAACAAATCTGTAAAGCACGTACGTGAGTTAATTAGCAGAAAAGACATCAACGCCATTCCAATCTTAAGCATGGAAGGTGAAATTGAAGGTATTTTATCTGCCACAGATCTTGCTTCTGAAGTCAATGAGGAGCTTCAAATTTCAAAATTAATGTCTTCACATCCATATGTGGTTAGTATAGATTCGGGTGTAAAAGATGCTGCTAGAATGATGGACAAGCACCAAGTTCATCATCTAATTGCAATGGAAAACGGAGAGGTGAGGGGCATCCTTAGCTCCATGGATATTGTATCATTATTTGCCAATCAATAGCCGAACCAATGGGATTTAGCAGATTACCTACAGATTTTTACGAGGCAATTGGAAAGCTCTTTTATGCGGTTGCGATGGCGGATCGATCTTTTATGAAAGATGAAAAAAAAGAGATTGTCAATTTAGTAGCTGAGCATTGGTCTGAAAAGCTATTCTACAAAGATGCCGATGAGCTGGTCTATCAATCCATTCGAGCATCCATTGCGGAAGAACAGAAGAGTCAGGAGGCTTTTTCCATTTTCAAAGCGTACTATTTACTAAACGGACTCCTATTTACTAAAGAGATCAAGAAAGTCCTTTTAGAAGACACTAATGCAATTGGAAGTAGCTATTCCAAGCGAAACAAATCAGAATCTGCAATGTACGCTCAACTATATTTGCTGTTTACAAAGTAGGGTTCAAACTTTCAGCCCAATCACACAAACATCGTCTAGTTGTTCTAAATTTCCTTTCCATTCTTCAAATGCTTGATTTATCAACTCTTTCTGGCGAGGAAGCGTTTCCATTTGTATCGACAAGAGCAACTTTTTAAAGTTTGCCGACTTGAACTTCTTTCCTTTTTCTCCACCAAACTGATCAGCGAACCCATCTGAGAAAATGTAAATAGAATCTCCTGCATTTAATTCTAACTCATGAGTGGTGTAGGGAAGAGGTTTGTCAAACATACCAATAGGCTGTTTGTTCGCTTTGATCTCATCCACTTCAGACGATCCGTTCCTAATGATCCATAACGGGTTGTGAGCTCCAGCGTATTTCAGGGTGCGACCTTTTAATGCACACAACGCTACATCCATTCCGTCCTTCACTTCTTCTTCCGATTTCTCAAATTCGGATATAACAATTTCTCTTGTCTTATCTAATATCTTCCCTGGATCTACAATCCCATACTCCCTTACTGACCTATTAAGTCCATTATTACAAATAACACTTACCATTGCTCCTGGAACGCCATGACCAGTGCAGTCTGCAGCAGCAAAGAGTACGAGATCCTTTTGAGCTTCTAACCAATAAAAATCTCCCGCCACAACGTCCTTTGGTTTGTAAAGAATAAAAGAGTCTGCTAAGTACTCTTTAACCAACTTAGGCGGAGGCAAGATGGCAGATTGAATCCGCTTTGCATATTGAATCGAGTCGGTAATTTCCTTGTGGGTTTCTTCAATGATTTCTTTTTGAAATTCCACTTCATCCTTTTGCTGCTCAATAACGACCTTCTGTTTACGGGTAACTCTAAAGCGGTTGTACATAAATCCTCCAAACAAGCACAACAACCCTAACCCTCCATATAACGCAATTTGGAGGTTTCGTTGAGCTTCAATTTCGGCATCTTTTTTATCTGCTTCTGCTTCTTGTTTTTCTATGGTGGCAGCAGAAAGCTTTTGTTCTTCATCATGCATAAGTGAGTCAATAGCTGCTTGCTTTTCATACTCATATTTAAACCCTTGCCGGATAACAGATTTCTGATTTTCTTCGCTTTGTAATGAATCACGTGTTGAGATATAAAGCTCATACATTTCCAAAGCTAGAGCCGGTTTTGAAGTTGCTTTATATACTTTACTTAATAAAAGGGCAGAAGCTTGAATTTCGGCTTGCGCATCTACTTCTTTGGCTAAGTTCAAAGATCTGCTACCAAACTCTTTTGCCTTTGAATAATTACGCATTGCAAAATGGACTTTTCCAATATTCAAAACTGAACTTGAGGCTAATCGCTTGCTCCCCAATTCTTCATTTATTACTAAGCTTCGCTGAAGGAAATCCATTGCTTCAGAATATTTCTCCAACTCCAAGTAATTCTTCCCAATCCAAATGCATGCATTGGCTATCCCATCTTTTTGTTCAATTTCTTCGTAAATGGTTAATGCTTCAAAACTAAGCTGCAGCGCATCTTTATACCTTTCTTTAGAAAAATATATGTTCCCAATACTATTTAAACAACCGGCAATCCCTGTATGTCGATTTACAGACTTATTAAGCTCTAAAGCCCTTTGAAAACAATCTAAAGCTTTCTCAGAATTATTTGTAAAGCTGTGAACCCTTCCAATATTACCCAGAACTGAACCAGCCTCTGAGATCATGCCTTCATCTTCATAATACTTTAGGCTTTTCGAATAGGCGTCAATCGCTGATGTGTAATCTCCTTGCAATAAACAAACATTCGCGATGTTATTTAAAGTAGCATTTAACCCAATTCGATCCTCAATTTCATTTTGAATTGAAGCACTTTGCTTAAAATAAAAAACGGCCGTATCGAATTCACTTTTCATATAAAATGAAGAGCCAAGTGTGGTTAAGGCTTTAGCCATCCGCTTTTTCAATCCTTTCTCTTTCGCGAAATTATACTCTATTTGAGCAAGGACAAAGCCACTATCCGGATTAGAAAAAATTGTACTCCAGCTGATTGTTCCAATCGCTTTTAACCGGGCCGAATCGGGGTTGGACTCGTTGTTCCAGACCGCCCATAAACTATCCTCCTTGCTGGTCTGGGCAATTGCTGATGAGAAGTGATAAATACTTCCAAATACAATTAGAAACGTAAAAAGCCTATTCAATTAGAATTATGGTTTAATAAAATAACATTTCGAATATACCGATAATAAGATCGGAATATTGAAGTAAGGGTAATCAATGGTGAATTGCTTAAATAAGCTATTGGCTTTATGACCCGACAGATATGACTTTCATACAATGCGAATTCACTACCTTTATTCCGAATTACCGATGCACATGAAAGGACTTAAACCATTACTTCTCCTATTTCTTCTAATTGCCACATCTTGTGCGTATTCTCAATCTTTCCAACAGTACATTCAAGCATCTTCCGATGATGCGGAAGAGAAATATGACGGTTCTTATGTGACTACTTCGAGTTCTGACATTGAATTGGTTTATGATACTTGGAACGATCAGCAGCTACAAACAATAGGATTGAGATTCAGTAATGTAACTATCCCAGCAAACTCCTTGATCACGAATGCCTATATCCAATTTACCGCGGATGGAACCGATGCAGGTAGTTATACAATGGATATTTGGGGAGAAGATGAAGCTGTTTCAGCGACTTTCGCCAACACAACCAACAACATTTCAAGTAGAACAAAAACCACTGCCACTGTTAACTGGAGTGCTATTCCTACATGGACAGACGGAAACGCAAATACAAATCAACGAACGCCCGATCTATCAACCATTGTTACTGAGGTAATTGGATCCAATGGGTGGGTAAATGGCGACCCAATTAGTTTTATCATTAATGGAACCGGAAACAGTTCAGATAAAAGAAAGGCTGATTCATTTGATGAAGACCCACTTAAATCAGCCAAACTAGTGATCGATTACACTTCACTTTCTGATGTGGATTTAACGATTACGGAGATCCTAACACCATCTGAATTCAATTATCCTGATGCATCATCAGAAGTTCAAGTGGAGATTTACAGCTATGGAAATCTAACAGCCAGTGCCTACAACGTATCTTATGAAGTAAATGGCAGCTTGGTAGCAACGGAGCCTGGAATTGTTCCGCTAACACTAGGGCAGAGTACGGTTTTCACATTTGCACAAACTAGTGATCTAAGCGCCTTAGGCAGCTACAACATTAAAGCTTATGTAAGTATTGCACTTGATGAAGACGTAAGTAATGATACCTTATCTCAAACGGCAACGGTTATTCAAGAAATAGATACGTTGTTTTTTAGTCAGGGAAGTTCTTGGAGATATTGGGATAATGCTACAACCCCTGGATTAACGTGGTTCGATTCAAATTATGTAGATACTACTTGGCAAGTAGGAATGGGGCATCAAGGTTTCGGAGAAGGAGATGAAACAACTGAATTAAATGGAGGAGTGTCCAGTTATTACTTCAGAAAGAAAGTAAACCTGGCGAATGTTAATCTGCTAGATGAAGCCTATATCCACCTCATTCATGATGATGCAGCAATTGTATACATCAACGGACAAGAAGCTTTTAGAACAGAATTAATGCCGCTAGGGGCGATAGGACATACTACTGCGGCTAGACAAAGTAGTAATGACGACAATGAGAATAATTTCTATACCTATAAGGTCGACACTTCGTTATTCGTTTCGGGAATCAACACCATTGCAATTGGTCTTAAAAACAGAAGTTCAACTGATGGGGATTTATCTTTCAATTGTTGGATTTCAGCTGGATTCAACTATGATCATGATGGTCCTTATGTATCCTACAGTGGGGGAAATATTATAGTTGAAGAAGTTACTCCAGCGGGATTGGTAAGCAATACCTATACTTCAGCAACCGGCTTAACATTGACTTGCCAACTTCCGCACATGGGTACTAGCTTTTCATTTCAGTTAAAGCCTTCTATCAGTATTGAACCATCTGAATATGATACAGTCTTCTCTAAGTTTCTGACCATCTCTGATTTTGATGGACATATTCAAGCCTTAACGATGCTCTTACAAGGAGAAGGAATTATGGACGCTAGTTTCAATTGGATCTATGGAGCGAACGACTTGATTATAACGGGAGACCTGTTTGACAGAGGATTTCACATTACCGAATGCATGTGGTTGTTGTATAAACTAGAAAGTGAAGCTGCAGCTCAAGGAGGTAAAATCCATATGATTATTGGGAACCATGAAATGTTTAACCTCACAGATGATTGGAGGTATGTAGAAAGAAAATACTTCAACAATGCACACCTGATGGGCAAACGAATGATTGACCTTTACGATGCGGATACTGAATTAGGAAGATGGCTCCGTTCTAAAAACATCTTAGAAAGAATAGGGGACTACGCCTTTACTCACGGTGGACTTAGCCCAGATGTAGATGCATTAAATCTTACTTACGATCAAATCAACAATTTTGGACGAGCAGAGATGGATGGCGCGTGTGGGTCGGTTCCTTGTCAAACTACCACTGGGTCTGAAGGAGTTTACTGGTATCGTGGAATGGCTGAGGAAGATTTAACACAAGCACAAGTTGATACTATTTTGGCACGTTTCGGTGTCAAAAGAATCATCATTGGACACACTAAAGACGCAACGGCCAGATCCCTTTATCAGCGCAGAGTATTGGCAATAGATATGTATCATATGAGTAATTATGCTTCGGGTTTTATGGAAGCGCTTCAGTTTGAGCTCGGGTGCTTTTATATTTTCCATACTGATCTAACAGGAACCACCTATACCTTATTAGATTCTTGCGATAGTTTCACTGATGTTCTGGAAATAAATGGAAAAGGTCAATTACAGATATTTCCAAATCCCAGTTCAGACATCCTAAACATTAAGCTACCTGAGGATTTATTGGACGAGTACGATTATACAGTTCTTGATGCCTTAGGAAAAGTAGTTACCTCCGGTAAAATTGAATTCGAAACAACCCTTATCAATCTGGCCCAATTTGCTTCAGGAGATTACTTCTTAGTGCTTCAGAATAAAAAGAGAACGGTAACTGGAAAGTTTATTTTGAGGTAGGAGTGATTTCAGAAATTAGTGCTTTATCACATTCCACTTTTTGGGGTTAAATTTTCGTGTAAGTGCCAACTAGCTGCTCTCCAGACCATAATTACTCAGACATTGAACATACTTAATCACCAAGTATATCCGTTAACACCGCCTGAACTATCATTTTCCGGGTCAAATAGATAATCTAGAAATTCATAAAAATTATCTACTTTTTGATTGCGCTCAATTGCACCATCTGAGCACCAATCATATTTACCATAAGAATTGTCGTGATCGGATCGGTCATGGGGATGAAACCAGTTGCAGTGGCTCCAATAGGAGTTTTTAGATTGAGAATATGTTTTATTTCCAATTGGTATTATTTGGTACACACCAGACTTACTATTGGTAAAATTACTGGTCTCTGGGAAATATCCGTTTCCGTGATAAGAATGCACTACAAACTCATCCAAATAGGAGCACACTAACTTTGATTGAACCCTTGTGCTATCAACAAACTCTTTACATTCACCTATCTGGGACCAAAAATGATAAGCATCTATATATGGACATGTTAATTGAGCAACCTCCAGATCATTTGAGATATTATGATAATATCCCAAGGTGCTCTCGATAAATTCGGAGATCAATTCTTTGTTCTCTTTGGTCAATAAAACGGAAGCTTTATCAATTGCAGATTTCACTTGCGAGATTTTAGTATTATCAAACAAGCCCCAAGATGACCATCTCTGATTATCATATATCTCTTCAAATAAGAGATTGGAGAACTGCAGAGGTGTCATATCCGTTGGGTTTATATTACTTTCTGCACCACCCTCAAAAAAATTGGAATCGACTGTTAATTCAGGCCTCTCCTGATCAGTTAATCTACCTAAAATGGCATCGTACGCCCAGGCACCAGAAAGCGGAGCAGATGCTAAAACATAATCCGCAGAAAAAGAATTACCAGACGGCCGCCACTCATATAGGTTCTCAAGACTAGCCATGGAGCAAACATCCAAGCCCAAAATGTCCACAGACTCATTTTTGGTTAAAACATCGGAAATCTCAGCAGGGTATATACGATCTGCGTTTCCAGACTCATTATCCGGACACATTGCATATCCATTTCCGTGAGAGCGTAGGACAAGCATATAGTGATTAGCCGGATAATGCTTTTTACAATAGGAAATGAATTTTTTCAATGTCAACGCATTCGCCATATTAGCTTCGTACGAACTTGACACGGTAATTTCAGGAAAGAATTCTCCCCCGTCTAACCGCTGATATGAGTTGTGTTCAATTTTGTATAACCTCGTGTCAGTAAAATTCCCGTCTAAGGTAACCGAGTCATTAGAAAATCCTTCAATCCGATCAACAAGAGCTACCAAATTATAGTCATTTGAAATCTTTCCCTGCTTCATTTCTTCAATGTCACTCATTAGATGAGTTTCAGATGAATTTGATCCAACTGAATAATGCATGATCGTCCAGTTCTTTTTGTCTTGCGAAAAACATGAGGTGAACAGGAAACATAAGGCAATCGGTAAAATATATTTCATAATCATATTTAGTTTTTTAGACGCTATGTCTAGATGCCAATTGCAGATGAATTCCACACATCATTAATCAGAAATGCAGGTGATTAATATGTATATTTTCGAAGTGAAATTGCGAAACCGGAAGTCCTATAATATCTATCGATACCTTCCTTTCAAAACCTTCAACACTTCATTTTTTTTCCTTGTTGAGACAGGGATAGAGGTTTTTTGAATTGTAAGGTATCCGCCATCACGATTAATATAACTTTCCACATGAGCCAAATTCACTATATGTGATTGATGTACTCGGAGGAAATATTCATCAGAAAGCATTTCGTCAAACTCCTTTAGAGTCTTAGCTGATAAAAGAGTTTTACCATTTGATAAGAAAATACGTGTATAATTTCTCTCTGAATTGAGATGCAAAAAATCCATTACCGGAAAAAGATGAATTCCATCTGATGACTGGATCGCAATTTTTTGTTCTCTTTTTTCTGTCGTTTGGTTTGACAATAAATTTGAGATTCGATTTTTTAAGTCATTATTCTCGGTAAGGATAATCTTCCGAGTCGTCTGCGCCAAATCAACCCCATTAATAGGTTTCAACAAATAATCAATTGCGTTGAATTTAAATGCTTGAATAGCAAATTCACTGTAAGCAGTAGTAAAAACAACTTTGATCTGTTTATTTTGAATTTCGCGAAGAACGTCAAAACCGGTACCGTCAGTTAACCGAATGTCTAGAAAAAGCATATCAGGACTTAGTGCGTCTATACTTTTAACAGCCTGTTCAACATTGGCACAGCAATCAACCACTGTAATTTCAGGGCAGTGCAATTTTAACTCCAGAAGTAGTGCATTAATTGCTTGCTCTTCATCGTCAATAATTATGCAAGTATATTTTACCATTGTTCTTTAAAGGGTATAGTTATTAGTACCTCTGTACTGATGTTTTTATTTTGGGAGTGATCAATTATTTCAAATTTAGCTTTGCCTTTATTCTCTTGTTCAATTATTTCCAATCGTCTTTTAACGATACTTGTTGAATTCACCCTGTTTTCATCCATTTCGAAGACATTTTTCGACAGTCGGCCTTGGCCATTGTTGCAAATCGAACAAATCAATAGGTCATTATTACGTTGTATGGATATTGAAATTATTCCGTCTTTTAGATTTGGTGCGATGCCATGAATAACAGCATTTTCTACGAACGGTTGCAGCAGCATGGAAGGGATAATAACTGTATCAGAGTTGATTTCCTCATCGGTTTGGAATGTAAACTCAAAAGAGGTTGCATACCTAAGCATAATTAGATCAAGGTAAAGTTCCAAATGCTGTTTTTCTTTTGAAAGTGTTATTGTACTGTCCTCGTGCTCAAGAATTAACCTTAACATTTTCGAAAATTTTGAAATATACTCGTTCGCCTTGGTAAGATCATTACTTGAATAATAACCTTTAATTGTGTTGAGGGCATTGAAAATAAAATGAGGATTCATTTGTAAGCGTAACGCTTTTTGCTCTAATTCTTTGACTTCAGTTTCAAGATTAATTTTCATTTTGTCAATGACAAATCGTTTCCTGATCTTTTTAATACGGTATTTTATAAGCAGAGTGCTGATGGCCAAACAGAAAATGATGACACATAAAATAAACCAATAAGTTTTATAAAACACTTGAGAAACCTTGAATTCATAAGTGGATATTTCACTCAAAACTTCCCCATTTCGAACCCTTACATTAAACTGATATTCACCATGCGAAATTGATTCGAAATTCACATCTCCTGAAATACTGGACTGCCAATTCTGGTGAAAGCCATTAAGCATATATTCATATACAAAATCTGATTGATCCTGATATGAAATTGCTTCAAATGAGAAGGAAATGGAGTTCAATCCTCCGCTTAAAGTAGTTGGCACCAATTTTACGTTATGGCCATTTACCATGACTTGAGTTAAGTCAATTCTAGGAGGTGATTGATTAATCTTTAATCGGGTGAGCGTATTTAAAGTCGTTGCAGTACCGAAAACAAATTGATCATCATAAAAGTTAATGCGTGTAATACGTTCATTCACCGTGTTATTAATGTCAGATACATCCTGAATAGAAACTTGGTTAGAATGATCTATTGAGATTCTGCTGATTCCATTTAAGGTCATTGTCCAAATTTCGTTTCCATGGACAGCCGTCTGCAGACAATTTGGGGAGCCCAGACCTTCATTCAATCTTTTATTAATCCAAGTTCCATTTTCTTTAAGTATAAATAACCCATTAGTAGCAGTGGAAATAATAAGATCACCATTATCATTCTCATCCAGATCCACAATAGTTTGGAAAGATTTGTCTTTAAATTTTTGTTCTACAGCAGCAGATTCAATCAGCTCGAAAAGTCCTTGTCTTGTTCCAGCAAATGTTCTTCCGTTCTCCATTTGTATCAAGCAATTTGTTCTTTTATTTACTATCACTTCAGTTTTTACATCTTGAACAAAAATTGATTCATTGTCGGAAAAAGATGCATCGAACGTATCAGAATCAATTTTTAGTAAAGCGTTTCCTGCAATTAAGTAGGAGTCGTTATGCTTAACAAGATCATTTGCTGAAAACCGAAAGTATTTGCGCTTCATAACACCATTTTTTTGACGGACTAGCTTTATTATATTGGCTCCAGTCAAAATATAACAGTCATTATCTATAAACCGAAACTTTTCAATAGGTTGGTCAGATTTTAATGCAGCACGATCAGAAATTAATGTTGGTAATTCACCGTACTCAAAATTTCCGGAATTTCGCCCTATCCAAAGTTCATTATTGAACCATGAAAAAGAAGAAATTGCACCGACTGGTTGATTAGAATTACTTGAATATAAGCATTCAATTAATGTGTTGGATTTATAGAAAACACCATTATTTAAAGTCGTAAACCAAAGTCCCCCTTCGAAATCTATGTTCACACTACTTACCTCCATGTTTTCAAGAACCATATTAGGTTCCTTTATAGATGAATTATATTCATAGGCACCTCTTCGTGTCCCGACCCATAGGGACTCATCAATTGATTTAATTGAAATAATGGTAGACGACAATGAATCGATACGCTTAATGATCTGGCTCTTTACCTCCATGCTATATAATTCTGTATTATTTGAAAAATAAACAACTTTAGGGGTTGAATTAACTCGGAAATTATCGCTTGGACGAATAGGAAACAGGAGTTGCAAAGTATCCTTCCCACTAATGTTTAATGAATAAATTCCTTTCTGGGTGAACAGCAATAATTCGCCATTATAAGTTATAGCATCATGAACTGAAAGCGAATCTAGATTTTGAACCAGGGATAGTTGATTGTCCTTAAAGCGAAGAATTTTACCACCACGAGAAGCAATAATTACATCTTCATCAATCTCAACTATAGAAGACACCCAAGAAGACAAAGCACATTCAACACAAGAATCATTGTCAACTTTTATAATTGAACCATTTTGATAATATCCAAGTTTTCCATTTAAAGTTCTCAGCCAAATTCGATGTAAGTGATCTTCAAACATGCCAAATACTTCTAAGTCAGTTATATTTTCTTTACTCCCTATATGTTGAACGGTTTGGCCATTGTACTTATATATTCCTAAATCAGTCGTAAACCATAAGAAACCCTTTGAATCGGATAAAGATGAGTAAACATTATTCGTATGGAATTTACCATTCAATTGATCAGCTTGAATAAGCGGAGATTGAGCAAAGGTTGGGCTAGACAAGAAGAGGAAGAAGAGGAAGAAGATCAAAAATGCCAATATGTAATTCACTCTACCCATGAGCCAAAAATACGTCAATAACTAGGAATCTAAGATTGATTAGGATAAGTGGAGTTGTCCGCAGGATAAGTTGAAGTTTGCGAATATCCGAAAGGCTAAATTGAAACTTGTTAGATCATGTATGTTTGACCGTGGAACTTATAAAAAATAAAACATGCGTATAAAAAGATCGATCATATTCCTTGCTTCAATTTCTCTTCTAAGCGTTTTTCAATTACATGGCCAAGCTCCGGCACTCGACTGGGCAAAAAGTGTTGGAGGGACAAATCTAGAGAAGAGTTTTGACGTTGTTACAGATGCAATCGGACAATCCTATACAACTGGATATTTTGAAGGTACGGTTGATTTTGATCCCGGCTCCGGAGTTAGCAATTTAACATCAAACGGGGGACGTGATATCTTTATCCAAAAATTAGATGCCAATGGAAATTTCCTTTGGGCTAATAGCATTGGATCAACAGGAAATGACGAAGGTAAATCCCTAGCTATTGATTTGATCGGATCAATGATTTATCTGACTGGGTATTTTGAAGGGAGTGCCGATTTTGACCCAGGGACAGGAACTAGCGTTTTATCTTCAAATGGATCTCGGGATATTTTTATCCAAAAATTTGACGCGAGTGGCAATTATGTTTGGGCTAATTCTATTGGAAGCACCGATTTTGATTATGGGTTCTCAATTGCTGTTTCAAACCAGGTTCCAAACAATGCCGTATGTGTTACAGGAAGATTTAAGGGAAGTGTAGATTTTGACCCAGGAGCGGGAACTGCTACTTTAACTTCTTCGTCAGGATCAATAGATGCTTTCATATTGAAATTGGATGCAAATGGTAACTACACTTGGGCAAGAAAATTGTCGGGTGCTGGTACAAGTGCTGGAAATGGGGTGATAATCGATGTTGCCGGAAATGTTGTAACGACAGGATACTTTACTAACACAATTGATTTCGATCCGGGTGTTGCAATTGTAAATGCATCCTCAAATGGATTAGATGACGTGTTCGTACATAAGCTCGATGCTTCTGGGAATTTTCTTTGGGTAAAACAAATGGGAAGTTCACTATCCGACCAAGCCAATGATATAGCAGTGGATCAATCCAATAATATCTATACGACAGGTTTCTTCACAGGTACTGTAGATTTTGATCCTAATGCCGGTATCACAAATTTAGTTTCAAATGGTAGTTTGGATGCATACGTTCAAAAACTAGACGCATCAGGAAACCTTTCCTGGATCAAAGGATTTGGGGGTTCTGGAGTGGATAGAGGGTCATCAATTTGTAAGAATATTTCTAGTTCAATATCGAACGTATATGTTTCTGGCCATTTCGAATCGAATATGGACATAAACCCCAACGTGGCTGTACAAACAGTTTCATCTGTAGGTGGTAAAGATATGTTTATTCAAAAATTTGACTTTTCTGGTGGATTTATTTGGGGCGAATCTATTGGCACAACAACCGATGAATTTGGTGAAGGAGTACATTCAAATGTTAATGATGAATTATTGGCTACCGGCTATTTTAGTGGAACAGTTGATTTTGATCCATCCGCAGGAATAAGTAATTTAACAGCAATTGGAAATTCAGATCAGTTTATTGCAAAGTATAGAAATTGTGTCCCTAGTGATATTCCGAATTTAATGCCAGACATTACTATTTGTCCTGGCTCAACGACTTTCCTGGATGTTTTGTCAGGAAATCTAAACGATGCTACAGATTGGCAATGGTATACTGGTGGTTGTGGGGTCACGAACATAGGAAATGGTTCTTCAATTACAGTATCTCCGATGGTAACGACAGCATATTATGTAAGGGGAGAAGGAGGTTGTTCTGCCAGTGGCCTTTGCGATAGTGTTTTTGTAACCGTTTTACCTGTAAGTTTTTCAAACATTACGGAGAGTAATTGTGACGGTACATATACGGCACCGAGTGGCGCGATTTACACTACCACTGGAATTTACACAGATGTAATTACAAGCAGCGCTGGATGTGATAGCACAATTACTATCGATTTAACTATAAACAGTTCGTCCTCGGCCATTGTTTTTGAGGATATCTGTGGATCATCTTTTATTTCTCCAAGTGGAGCCATTTATACAAGCTCAGGTACTTATGCAGATACCATTTCCAATATCGCTGGATGTGATTCAATAATTACCATTAACCTAACTTTAATTACGGTTGATACCTTAGTATCTCAATCCGGTAATACACTTAGCTCTGGAAACGTATCTGCAAGTAGCTTTCAGTGGATAGACTGTTCAACAAATAATGCCATTACTGGTGAAACAAGCTCAACTTTCACCACCAATACAAGCGGAAGTTATGCGTTAATTATCTCTGAAAGTGGATGTGTGGATACATCTTCATGTTATTTAATTACTTCTGTTGGCTTTGAAGAAGATAATTTAGAAAGGATCAGCTTGTTCCCTAATCCTGTTATTGATCAACTTACAGTAGTATTCCTAAAACCAGAAGTTGGAACAATGCAACTTTTAACACTTGATGGCAGATTAATAAAGGAATGGCAGGTAAATACTAAGACCGTTCAGGCGGATTTAAGAGATTGTGTTTCGGGAACTTATATGCTTCGTTTCAAATCACTAACCTCTAATAATGAACTGGTTAAGCGTATTGTGAAATAATTAGTCCTTTTAGAATAGATTTGGTATTGTTATGTTAAGTTATTTACGAAAGGTTAAGCAGACTATAGACCTCCACGATGCCGATATCAAATGTGTTCTAAAACACGCTTAGAAAGTATAGTAAGCTCTAACACCTTACCTACGACCAAATCAACAATTTTTGACGGGCAGAAACGGATGGAGCATGTGGTTCGGTTCCTTGTAAAACTACTACCGGGTCTGAAGGAGTATTGTCGAGCCAATGTTAAAATTTAATATCTGATCCCAACATCTTATCTCTGAATTGCCCGTTCGACATTAAATATTGAGAAATTCATAATTTCAGATAATTCGTTCATTTTGATTAATTCTAAGCCGTAGCCGAGTGAATTAGAGTGGGTAAGTTAATGATAAACAGGGGTTTGTAATTATTGACCTCACTAGAAAAGATTAATACAGAGTTGAAAATCCCGCTAATTCAACCTTCTCAATCCCGCGAATTACCAATTAAAATAGTTTATGTATAAAATACCTTTGAAATACTGAATTATTAGACTTATTTAAATGGCATCGAGGAACGATGGATTCTCTCTTCTGAAGTCAGTTGTGTAAAATTACATTCTGGTTCAACTCTGGATTAGCTGACTGACTCAAGGTAAGACCAGTTTAACTCGAAATACTTTTTAAGAAAGGAATCGCTCTCCTTTGCAGCTCGATAATGATCTTAAAAATAAATAATACACAAGTATTTCCGTTGGACTTTAATTCTGAAATAGATTCTTACGCAAGTATGTCTATACATATCCAAAGACAAGTCTGTTGTACATAGATCTTCTAAAATGAGTAAACTGATAATGAGAAACGTGACTAACTAAACTATCAGGTGATTTTGCATCATAAACACGGAGCATTATCTTCTTTTGGACTTTTGTTCTGTACGACAGAATCTAGTATTCGGATGGAGTGAATCTCGATATGAGCGGTAGTGTTTAGAACATTTATGGCATTAATTCACAGCCCAAACGGTAAAATCTTCTTTACTTTAGTCTATTCCGACAGCGATGAGCAAGTTTTTCTTATTTATATTATTGTTGACTTCGATTTCGATGTCCGCTCATACAGATCTGTTCGAGCAGGCAAAATCTTGCTACAACTTGGATTCTGCGATCATTTGGACTGAAAACTATTTGAAGGAAGCAGAAGATCTTCCAATAGATGCACAAATAGTGGAAGTCAAGTGCTTTTTAGCTTCCAGATATATTCAAAAGGCACTTTATTGACCAACGAAAATAGAAATGACCGATTAAATACCAACCCAAGTCATTTAACAAGCGTATCAATACTGAAAAGCTCCTATTTGGTATAAATGTCCTGAATACTTGAATTTCGAATTTTCCGAATATTGAATTGTAAAGCGGAAGCTGAGAATCTATAAGTGCGATAGGAAATCATATACCAACGTAATTTCACTTTGTTTAGTCGTAAATACCAAAGTTTCGACCTGTATATACCAAAAGTTCGATCCGGTACTTAAAAAGACTGCGTAGTCCAATGTATTAGAAGTGGTTTCAAGATTAGCACTGCTGAAATCTACCTTCCTAAGAATGTAGAAATACTCATTCTCAAAACTTGGCCAACTTTGAAATGAACTCTTGTAGTGCGGTTTATAAGATCGATTCATTATAACCTATTTCGCCTGTTCATAGGTTTTAGCAATAGGATATCAATAATAGGAGGTCATAATTCTAAATTTCAAAAAATTCTAGCCTTAATAAACAACTGAATTTTTCACTCAACTCATTATTTGGCTCACGCCAACTCGATCTAAAACCCAGTATATATACCTGGAAAACCTAGTACAAGCACTAGGTTTTGGTGATTACATTCAGGGTTCAAAATCAAGCACTTATGAACAACTTATCAACATTTAGCTATGTCTTAACCCAACACATACGGTAGATCAAAAATTCATCGATAGGTTATCAACATATCGCTAATTGCTTTTTTACGTCAATTTGTTAAAATTTGAATGATCTGATGAATTGACCATAAAAATTGTTAAGTCTAAAACTTTAGCAGTTAGGAAACCAACAATATGAAAGTGACTCGTTTCTAAAGATTTAATCCCAAATGGGCTAACCTAATCGATTTTGGGAAACTCAACAAGAAATTAATATTTATGAAGTCAACTGGCGTAAAGTACTTTGCTATTAGCATTCTGTTTGCATTAATAACCACAGGCTTATTTGCACAACATCGAGTAGATGAATTCTCAGGAGATTTTTCTTATTCAATTCCAGGGGTTACCGTTTCTGGACCAAACGGAGAAAGTGTTTCTGTGGGATTTAATTATGCTGCTGGAGTTAGAGTAGATCAAGGCGCGTCAGATATTGGACTTGGATGGAATATGTCTGGGCATGGAGTTATTCTGAGAGAGAGAAGAGGAGTGCCAGATGATTGGAAAACAATGCGAGTTCCAACTCCAGGGATTAACGAATTTAGAACGCACAATGGCGTTTTATATATTAATGAGAGTACCGGTGATTCTGCTCAAGAAAAAGATTTCTACTTGTCGCGGTATAAATTGGATATGGATGAAGAAGAACTGTTTTTGTTTCCAGATTATGACCAGTTTTATGTAAAGGCTCCAGGCATAACAGCTCAGATGCAGCTAAATTATTACGCTTACGGTGACGGTAAATTTTCACCTGGCGGGACATTATATGATTTTGACGTAGCAGATAGCGCGTATTTCACTTTTAAAAATGACTTTCATGATAGTTTGAATTCCAGATACTTTGGAATAGGTGATTCCGTGATTTACAATAAACCGGATGAGCAAATAAACGGTTCAGCCATTGCCTTTGAAGGGCCATCCTATAATGCAACTGCCAAAGGACTCAAAGTTGCAAGGTATATAGAGTATAAAACCAACTTAGAGCTAGGCCGAACTGGAGATGAGTATGATTTAAATGGGATTGGGGCTATTTATATTACAGAAGTAGATGGTAGCACTTATCATTTTACAATTCCGGTATATGCTAACTATGAGTATACCGCTTCCTTCCCTTTGAGCACGGAAGGTATACCTAGAGAAAAGGACGGATGGGTAACAGTTTCAGATACTGGCGGCTACTATAGTTATGATAGCTATAATAGAAATGTCGAGTTTAATATCAGTAAAAAGTATGCTACTAAATGGCTTTTAACCAAAATTACTGGTCTTAATTACAATGATGAAAATAGTAACGGAGTAGCCGATGATGGTGATACCGGCTATTGGATATCATATGATTACCAGAAGTGGGCGGATGAATTTAGAAAACCGAATGTATACTACGGTAATACCTTAATTCCATCATTTGATTCAAACACAGAGTTCTTTCCTATGGAAGACACGACCAAAGAGATTTATCGTGGAGTTTACAACGAAATGTCGGAGCAAGTATATGTGCTCAATAAAATTGTTACATCTACGCAAACAGCTTTGTTTGTTAGAGATGTGAGAAAAGATGAGTTCGGAATGCATTCTTTTTGGAAAACCAATCACATGAGAGTTCTGGAACAACAAGCAGAAAGCCAGTCCCAAGTTGACACCAACTGGGTTAGTCATTTGCTTGATGAAGGAGGTACAAGTGATTATACAACTGGCACTTATCTAACAACTTTTTCCCCAGTTGATGCTGATTCAGTAGAAATTCGTTTTAACTCTTTTGACATTGGCGGTTCAAATGGATCTGCAATTGATTTGCAATACGATAAGCTTTACGTTTACGATGGAGCCGACACCAACGCAACGCTTCTTGGAACATATTACAATGCTGTGGCAGGAAGCAGTGTTCCGGCAAGCCTTCCACCAAGTACTTTAACATCTTCAAGTGGATCAATTACAATTCGTTTAGATGCATCAGTAAACGATTTAATTGCTGGTTACTCCAGAGGTGGATTTGACATCTCATGGAAAGCTCTTTGGAGTAATAATAAAAGTGGTTGGGATAATGGCCGACCACAGTCAACTCCTGCTCTAAAATTAAGTAGGGTGATACTATACAATAACGATGAAATGGGACCTCTTCCCTCAGAAGGGACAATATCAAGTTATGGTCGAATTTGGAATACATCCGAAGTGGCTGCCGATACAAATTTCAAAATATACAACGACCAGTGGTATCAAGATAATTCGTTAACCATTGATTCCTCAACGATCCGGTCGATCGAGTTGGTTCAAGATTATGGTTTGTGCAAAGACTATTGGGGAAATATTGATAATTGGTTAGATAGTACGGATAAATTCACAAGTTATTCAGATGTAATTAATAACGTAATTGCAAATACGGCTGAAAGTTCCAACAACGGAAAATTATCACTTACTGAAGTAATAAGGAAGGAGCGTTCTGGAATTCAGGTACATCCATCAACGATACTCAGCTACAACGAATCTGACACGTTATATAACCCAGATTTTAATCCCTTTAAGAAGGACTATTGGGGATTTTATAATTCGCACGCGCAGGGAGTTGGATTTGGTGGTTATCACTCGTCTTTCTCTGCCGATCAAAAAGATGCTTGGTCACTTTTCAAAATAACGACACCACTTGGAGGTGAAATTGAAATGGCATATGAGTCAGATAATTATTCTGGGGTTCTGGCTGACACCGTTGGCGGTGGCATTAGAGGACCGAGTAAAATTTATGCAATCAAATCAATGATAGCAGACACGCTAGGTAAGTCATGGACATTGACTTTAGAACACGATGATTCTACCTTTATTTCGGAATTAAGCAATGCGGTAGAAACTGCTCACATTCCTTTTGTAGCGGAGGAGTCCTGCATTTTTAATTCAGGTGAACGAAAAAGATATATTAATAATGGAACCACTTTCAACCTAACCGCAGGTTACAATATTAATAGTTTAAAATTCTATGATGTAGGCGGTGCGGTTTATGATGGAGATCCAGCGGGAGGGTATTTTAGTACCTGCGATAGTACTGAGATTCTTTATGGTGGTAGAGGATTTATTAATCTCGATTATGCAGCTGGAAATGAAGTTGTTGGAGGTGGAATCCGGATCACGAAAATCACTACTCGAAATACAAGTACCGAAACTTATGCAACAACATATGACTATCAAGATGGAGTAGCGACTGCGGAAAGTCATTGGTATAATTATTTAGAAACGTATGAAGATGCAAACAGTAATGAGCTTCACAGCAGCCTTTCAAATTTCAGAGGAGATAGACATCAAATGAGTCCTAAAATCGGGTATGGTAAAGTGACAATCAAGAAATTGGGGCAAGGAGGATTGAATAATGGTGAAATTGTTCGTGAATTTATAAATACGGATGAGGACTTTTCAAATTTTGAGCCAACTGTTACTAACATTGTAAGAACTACCTATCCAGATGCAACCACAACTGTTTTAGATTCTGTTACTGTAATGGAAGTCGGGAATAAGTTAGCGTCACTTTTTGGAAGTATGAAAAGCTCAACGACCATTGATGCATTCGGTAATCCAATTTTAAAATCTGTGAATACTTATGGTACGCCTGTAAAAGGTGCTAAATCTGAGCATCACCACATTAGGTATCGAACCAGAACAGTGCTGTTAGGTGGCGGTTTTACTAGAATAGAAAATTTTAATCTTCTACCAATAAAAAGAGATTATGGACTAAGATTAATGTCTCAAATTAAGTATTCGCAAGGGCAAAAAAGCATTTATTCTGTGCGGAGTTATGATGGAATCACTGGTTTACCGACAGAAACACTACTTGAAACACCTGATGGAACACAATTAGTTACCACACAACATGCATTTCGAGATACAAATTATTCGAAAATGGGTGCCAAATCTGAAGATACTTTGAATGTTAATTTATTAATGCCTAAATCTTTTACCAAGGTAACTCCTGATACTTCTTATTCAGGAAATAATGATTTCCTATCCTACACGGCAAATACATTCACGGATACAATTCATACTCTAGACAGTCAAGTCGTTTTAACATACTTAGTCCCGAAGTCAACATATTCTTGGAAAGGAGAACTAGGCACCTATGGGCTTTACGATGCAGATTCACTGGTAGAGTTTAATTATAATGAACCAGATGCTAGTAGTTCTAAATGGCGACTAGATAGTGAGATTGAATTAATGGATGATCGATACAATGTATTGGAGTCTTCTGGTATTAATAGTCGATTATCTGCAAAGAAATACGGTTATGAAGATCGTTTTGCAATTACTGGAGGAAGCAATGTAAGTTATGAGAGTTTCACTTTTACGAATTTTGAGGACATTCATACTCATGGAGTTTCACCATCATTGATTTGGCAATACGGAGGAGATTTCCTTAAAGGAAACGGAACAGATTCAGATGGGACGGATGATAGCAATAACGTGACACCACATACTGGTGATAAGGTAATTTATCTTAAAAATTCAGGTGCTACGATTACAGATATGCCAAGATATGAGGCCAAATTAGATGATGGTCTTCAAAAGGATAGATACTATAGAGCATTGGTATGGGTTCATGAGTCTGCTCCCTCAACAGCTGGATTAGTTGTTAAGCTAGAAGGCTCTACAGCTTGGACGAAATCCATGTATAGAAATGATCCAGACACTATAAAAGCTGGAGAATGGATTCAGCTTAGAGTTGAATTTGAAATTCCCTCTTCTTGGGCCAATAGTGGTGATGATGCAAAACTTACTTTGTATTTATCAAACACTTCATCCACCGGTGCGTTTTTCGATGATCTACTATTCCGGCCATCAGATGTTGCAATTGGAGGAGGAGTATTTGATAAATACACCGAGCGATCTGTGGCGCAAATTAATCCAGAAGGGTTTGCCACAAAAACGTTGTATAAAGAAGGAGATAGAGCAATTGAAATCTATCAGGAAATTGAAGGCACCGGATTTCAATTAGTGAAAAAAACCATTTATAACATCCAAAACCAGTAATTATGAAGAAGCTATTATTAATACTTGTGGTTTTATCAATTTCTCAGTTTGTTACTGCTCAAAGTATCTCAAATGCTAGGCACACGAATAACGTCAGCCCAAATTATTTCTCAGGAGATACACTTAAAACCCATTTTGTAACACTTGGTTTAAGCGAGGTAAGTAGCGTGGAACTGATCAAGATTGTATTGGTTGACCAAATGGTGGAGTTAAACAATATTGAAATTCTGGTAGGTAAAGATAATCTTGGACAATTGCGCACAGCCAGTGGGGAATATGAGTTTATTCTTGGGGATTACATTAATCTGTTATTTGACAGAATAGAAATACACGTGAATAATTCTACAGGAGAAGTCGCTAATCAAACAATAACAATTCAGTAAAGCTATGAGAGTATTAGGTATAATTTGTTTGACCGCTTTGATGATTCTTTCATCATTTTCCATGGCCCAAAATGCTGTAAGTTGGAAAAGTAAAATAGGAGTCAGTGATGCAGGAAGTGGAACCATTGTTTCTTCATGTGGTAGTTCAACCTGGCTTGAAGCCCAGTCAAGATCTCAAGATTATTTAGATACCAATGAAAATGGAAGTTTTGAATTCGTAGTTGATGCCTCCGTAGTGACAAAAATGATTGGGTTTATTCGTGAGGGCGATAGTTTTCCAATAACCGGAAATTCTCAAATGGATTATGGTTTTTATCAATATCATTCGGGATCGCAAAAGCTAAGTGCATGGGAAAGTGGAACTAACACCGCCATCTCGGATTATTCGGTTGACGATACTTTGAGATTAGAGCGAATAAATGACACTGTAATTTACTATCGGAATGATACCGTCTTAAGAAAGGTAACTGTTTCAATTAATGAGAAATGGTACATCCAAACTAATTTCTATAATTCTCTGCTAGGGAAAAAGTTCAAGACGGTTAAAAGTGACTTCACAAAAAAAGATGTTCACATAGCATTTGAAGTGACTGATATTGTTGCTCCGGCTTCAACAGGTATCATTGATATAACAGCCTCTGGCGGATCGGGACCGTATACCTACTTGTGGAATAATGATTCAACTACGCAAGACCTTGATAGTTTGAGTACGGCAAAATATACCGTAACAGTTACTGATAGCCTTGGAGAGTCGTCAACCGATTCCGTATGGGTCTTTGAAAAAACAAAACCGGAATGGGTAGAACTCTATGGGGCTGAACTTATAAGTGAATCAAAATTAAGGTCTACAGGGGGCACTTTAAGTTGGACGAAATCACAAGGTAGAGCTTCAAATTATTTAGAACCGGATCAAGATGGTGAATTCCATTACACTATTAAGGATAATGTATGCGTAAAAATACTAGGTTTTATTGAGGATGGTGATGACTTTCCAATTGAGCGTAATGATATAGACTTTGGATTATATCAGTATTATTTTTATCCTGAACTCTTTAGCATTGAATCAGGATCTATTCAACTGGTTAATCCTTCGTTGTCGATAGGCGATGTGCTTAAATTACAGCGAATCGGGAATGAAATTCGATATTATGTAAATGATGAATTAGTTAAAACTACCTCTATTAGTACACCTACCAAAAGATGGTACTTGCATGCAACTTTCTATAATAAGTGGATCAATGAATATTATGAAGACGTGGAAGTTTCGTTTGCCACCAAACGGATCAATTTGACTTATTCTACAAATGACATTAGAAGTCAAGGTGAAAAAGGAAGTATTAACTTAACAATTGGTGGAGGGGATGGACCATATTCCGTTTCTTGGTCAAATGGTTCGACTTTAGAAGATTTATCGGATTTAGAAGTTGGAGATTATACGGTGTCGGTAAGCGATACTGTAGGAGATACAATTCAAATAACCATTCCAATTTACCAGAAAGAATACGTTAGCTGGTCAGACCCGTTGAATACAATTGCAAGTGGAGCAAATGATAAAAAACTAACTAATATTTCCAATTTATCGGACTTTGACGTGACGCAGGGTAGATCGGTGCAATATCTAGATATAGATGAGGACGGAGAAATAACCTTCACTTGTAGTCAATCTACCATAAAAAGAAAGTTTGGGTTTGTTCAGGATGATGACCCATATCCTGGTGCTACTCAACAATGGCAAGGAGCTATTTACATATACCAATTCCAGCAGTACTATGGCGAAACGGGGCAGAATTGGGTGGTTTTTGATTACAACAATGCCGTCAACGGAGATGTCTACAAAATTAGTCGAGTTAACAATGTGCTCAGCTACTATAAAAATGGAATTCTTCAAAGGCAAACCACGGTTTCTCCTACTGGGAAATGGTATGTTCAGGCAGCCCTCAAAGAGAATAACTCCTATATAGAGGATGTAGAAATTTCATTTATCAAGTCAAAAAGACTTGCGTTGGATGAAAGTAAATCTGGAACTGAAGGAGACAATTGGGTTTATAATGAGGTTTACGATTTAGATGGAAATTTGTCTGGTCAAAACATGCAATATTTTGATCAAATGGGAAGACCAGATCAGGCCCAAGTTGTGAACTTGGCTGAAAATCTCACATTGGTAACTCAAAGTATTCCTGACTATTACGGTAGAGCGGGAATTCAAACTTTGCCTGCTCCAGGAGCTTCCAGCATTGGTTATATCACTGATTTTGTAAAAGATTCTACCGGAGCTGCTTATAATTATTTGAGCTACGATAAAAAAGGAAAGGTATACACTCCAAATCCAGTAAACGACTCAGTTGTAGGGACTCTTGGGCATTATTACAGTGACAATGGTATTGAAGATTACGTGGCAACCTCAGGTTACCCTTACATCAGAAGAACATTTTCAGCAGACCCGATCGGATCTGTTCAAAGTACCTCCTCGGCTGGAGATGAGATGCATCTTGGAAATGGAAGAGAACAAAAGAGCTTTTCAATGTACTCTGCCAATGAACTAGATGCAATTTTTGGAAATAGTAAATCGTACAAAGTAATCATCGATTCAACTGATCATTTGGAATCAAGCGCCTTATCAATAAGTGGTGATATTATTGCATTAAAGACAATTGCTGTAGATGCTGATAGTAATGAGGTGATTTCATATTCTGCGAACGGACGCGTTATCGCAACCGCTAGAAGTGGACAAGCTACCTGCACCCAATCGAGTGTTACAAAACAACTTGACTATTACGGCACACAAACAGTTGATCTACACCTACCAGCGGCAGCGGTTACATCAATCGTTCTTCCTTTACCTGTTTGGTTCAGTGGTGGACTTCCAACTGTATTCCCATCTTCAAAAGTTGATTATTACATTGTGGATCTAGATAGTTCTCGTCAATTAGTCGGAGCTACAGATTACACCATTGGAGTATCTGATCGTAAAGTAACTTTTTTAGGAGGCTATTCAAGTGGAAGTCACTTCTACAGAATAAGAGCAGAATACGATTCTGCCTATGTTGAAACCATCCTAGCTGCTGGATCTATAGTTCCAAAGGCATCGATCAATTACAAATTGGATTACTCAGATTGGCAAATTAACTATTATGACTTGGCCGGAAACCTTAGGAAGAGAACCCAGCCTTTAGGATTGGATTGTTCCTTGTCTGACTCGGTTAGTATGGCTTCAACTTTTGATTATAATCAGTTCGGGCAAAACATCGCTTCCCAATCACCAGATCAGGGGAAAGTGGAGATCACATACAATTCAGATTACCAAGTGAAGTTCTCTCAAAATGCTTTACAGGCGGATTCAGGATGGTTTAACTTTGTAAACTATGATAGCTGGGGTAGGACAATAGAATCTGGAGTTTCCCAAGAAGCTTCAAGTGGAATTTATTTTGATAATTTTCATGGTACTTCACCATCTTGTGGAAGTTGTACAAGCTCGAATTTAAAATTAGATACTAATACTGCCCCTTTTGGAAATACAAATATGGAAAGAGGATATACCGTGTATGATAAGTTAGGAGCTTCAGATAGCATTCCAAGCGCTTATTCTTATAGAGCTCAATATAACTCTAACCGACTTTTTGGCAAACTAGTCAAAACCTACAATAACGAAAATGAATCTTGGTACGGATACGACCTTTACGGACGATCTACCTACATGATTCAGCAGATTAAAGAAGCAGATTATATTGCTGAGAAAACTGCAACTAACGATCAAGTTAAAACCATTGAAATGACTTATGAAGCTTCAGGAAGATTAAAAGATAAAACCTTCCAAAAGAATGTTTCTACAGAAGAAATAACGCACCGTTTAACTTATGACGCGAATGGAAGATTGAATAATGTAGTGGCTACGGCCAATGGAGCAATTGTCGGCAAGGCAAATTATAAATATTACTTAACTGGACAATTGAAAAGAAAGGAAATTGGAAATCAATTTCAGGGTACAGATTATGTGTATACCATTAACGGTCAGCTGAAATCGATAAATCATGCAACACTAGATAAATCTAATGACCCTGGTCAAGATGGTCACTCAACGGGACTTCATCAAAATTATATATCAGATTTGTTTGCAATGAGTTTAGACTATTATGAAAACGACTATGTAAGAGATGGTTCTGAGATTGTTTCTTCGGCCACAGAAGGGACCAACGGGAATTATAACGGTTTAGTTAAAGCTACTAGGTGGAGAAATGCCATTTCAAATAAGATCCATAGAGGATCTGGGGGAGACGTAACGCTCTATGCTAGTATAACAGACACGGTTCTAATGTATGACTATCAATATGATTATAGAGGGCAGCTAAGTAGAGCAACTTTCGGCACTTTCGACAATGGAACAGAAGCTTTTACTTCAAGAGATGATTACTTGTTGGAAGGAACAGCTGGAAATGGTATCTCTTATGATAAAAACGGGAACATTTCGAATCTGGCCAGAAACGCTTACTCAGGTAATGAAGGAATTAATTTAGATTCTCTGGTATATACCTATTCTGCCAATACGAATCAACTGGCAAGTATAGTTGACCACGCTTCCAATTCTTATACCGATGATTTTGAAACCACCGGAAGTGAAACATTTACCTATAATAAGTTGGGGCAGTTAACAAACAGCCAACCGGAAGATGTCAGAAATATTCAGTATTTTGGAAATGGACTAACTCAAACCATGGTGTTTAATAGTACAGGAAATAGAACAGATTACACTTACAATGAAAGAGGGCAGAAGTTGAAATCAGAGTATTTCGATAGTACTTCGGCTGTATCAAAGTTTACTTGGTACATTACAGATGCTTCAGGGGCAATTCAAGCTTGGTATGATCAAGACGAAGCTGGAGCTGACACTATTGCGCTAGTAGCAAGACCTGTCTATGCGGGAGACCGTTTAGGAACCTACTACCAAGGAGATACTGCCGCTACTTATGAGCTAAAAGATCATTTAGGAAACGTAAGAGTAGCTGCCCGAGAAAGTAATAATGCAGATGGCTACATCGCAGTTTCATGGACAGATTTCTACCCATTTGGAGCTGCTATGCCAGGAAGACAAAGTGGTTCCTACAAGTTCGGTCTTGAAGGCAAAGAACAAACCGAAGGAAATAGTTGGGTGAATTATGAACTCAGAATGTACAATGCATCGCTAGGGAGGTTTACTACAACAGATCCTTTTGGTCAATTTCACTCACCTTACCTAGCAAACTTTAATAATCCTGTTAGTTTTAGTGATCCAAGTGGTGGATGGAGTAGACCAACTTGGTTTCAGCAGCAAGATATGCTAAATTCGCGTCAAAGCTATTTAGCCGATTGGCAATTGCAAAGTTGGCAAGAACGAGAAAAGCATTCAAGAGATATGAGTCATCCAGCAACTTATGCTAAATATGAAATTGATGGGCTTTTAGTGTCTGGAAATGCTGGTAGAAGCTATATGAGACAAAATTTGAATAACATTAGAAATAGAGGGATTTCGGCCGATAATATAGCTGGCATATCTGGCGATCAAGATTTAGCCGCAAAATATTGGAATCAGGCCCAATACAGGGGGAAACAATTTGATGACGAGCAATCTGAAAAAGAAAATTCTAATAGTGATGATAAGGGTAATCCGAACGCAGTAATTCTAGAAGAAGTTTCTGTAGTTCGCACTTATAATGGCTGGACAGATATTAAGGCACCTTGGTTGAATATTGCCGATTTAATGAAAATTGGTCAAAATGCACATGCTTTAAGAATTGATCATTATTCTAACTTCATGTACGGTTCTCCATTACTAGGCGCTATGGGCAATGCTAAAGGACCTGAAGCTGCAGAACGGGGCATATTTTTCCCCTCCGCCCACTCTCATCAGTTTTCTTTGTCACCGGGTAGTTTAGAAGGAAACATACTCATTGGTGCTGGGATGTCAGGAGAGGTAGTAATGATGATGAATGGACCGCAAACAGGGGAAACCCATTTTATGACAAGTAGATGGGGAGAGGCCGGTATACCTAACATTCCTGAAGGAGGAGTAGGTACAACTACATATTATTGGTTAGGTGATAGTGATTATTTTAATATTGGTTCATTGCATGGGAATTTTACATCAGTAATGATAGGTGGAGGATGGGTTGGTCCTTTATGGCCGGACATGGAATTTGGTTCTTCCTCATCTCCGTATACAGATGCAAATGGAGTAGAACATTCTGGAACTGTTCTGTTCCATTCAGGTGAATACGGAAGTGGCCATCCTTTTGGAGGATCGTTTCGACAAGGATCAAGTGAACCCTATAATTGGTAAAACATGTGAGTTTAAAAAATAAACATACTGACATATTAAATATTACTGAAACGATCTTATATTATAAAGAATCCTATTTTGCGTTTTTATTAGCTTTTTCAGTTATCTTAAGTGCTGTTAGGGCTGGAAGAAACTCTCTTTTTTTAGCCTTGTTATTAGTGCTATTAGGGTTGGTATTATGGATGATTTTAAAAAAAGGTAGAAAGTTTAAAATTTTTAATACCCAAAATACAGAGGAGGAGAATCGAAGGATTATAGTTAAAATTATTATGAAATCGAAAGAGAGAGATTTAAAAATAATTGAGGGAGATCCATTGATATTAGAATCAAAAATAAATAGGAATATAGTTCGGAGAGAATTTCGTTTTGATAATGGAATTATATATTTCAGGCCAGGACGAACGAGGTGGTATTTAGACTCGCAATTAAGGCAAATATTTTACGGTGCTGAGTTCATTAAGCTTTTGTATAAAAATATTGATCTTAAAACATAATTTCTAGTTTTGCCCTCAAACCGTTCAAAGATGATTATCTTTTTTTGGAACAGAAGTTGATTGTTAAAATAGTAATGACGTTTAGTTATAAATTCTCTTGTATGCGAATAATGTTTTTAGCACTGTTGCTAATCCCAATAATATGTAATGCGCAGAATCTCCAAGAAGATTCCCTAACATCTAGTAACTGGGTTTTAGTAATTGAAGAACAAGATTCTGTAAATAATTCGTGGACATTTATAAAGCGTCATTCTGAATTTGATAAATCTAAAGTTTTTGGTTTGGTATCATTTTTAGATCATGGAATTTTTATGTTTCGAGGGGTTCAGGCGAAATCACTTGCACCTAATAATAATGAGGTTGGAAACTATAAATTACAAAATAATAGCTTAACAATAACCTATAAACATAGTGATTTAGTAATCTACAAATTGAAAATTTCTGAAGTTAAATTGGATTTTTTCAAGGCAGGTTTGATTTCTAAATCAATGATTCCGCAGGGTCAGAGAAATTAAATGATAAAAATGAAATCCAAAAATACATTTGGTGTCAAATGGTTATTCCTTTTTATTACAGTTTTAAGCTTGACGATATTGTCTAACAATGTCATTTGCCAAAATTTCTTTATTAAGCCGTATCTGTCTGTCGATAATGGGATAAAAACAGATGACATGTCATATTCAACTTTTGACTATGATATGTACATTGATTCTACAGTAGGGACCCAAAAGCTAGCAAGTTACAAGCAATCTTTCGGTAAAGGATTAAGCTATGGATTAGCTATTGAAAAGCCCCTAACATCTTCTTTGTTTTTTGAATTAGGTTTATCCTATTTTAAAGGTAAACCTTCAGAATATAGCATTGAAAGTTTTACCACTTACGTTCCTAATCCCGCGTATCACATTGATATTACTTATACGGACATCTATGATTATAGGCCTATAATTTTGGATGTTGCAATTGGTTATCGAAAAGAATTTGGAAAATTCGCATTATATGGTTCATCTGGAATTAATCTTTCTTACGGAAAATTAAAACTTACTCAAAAAACAGACGTGTTTAACCTCATACCAGGTTATTTACCATTTGAACATCATACTTACATCTATGAATACAACAAAAGAGTTCAATTTGGTTCTAGAACTTCAATTGGGATTAATTATATCCTGTCTGATCGCTTTAGTTTCTTTATCGAGGGTCGATTCTTGTTTAAAAACATTAGCCCAACCAAATCTTCTTTAATATCATACGACATGAATGGGAATGATTGGACAGATAGCCTTACCGTATCACAAAAACAAATTGAATTTGTTGACTCTTATGACGAAACCCAGAATTCTAATTCAAATGTTCCAAGTAAACAACTTAGAAGGAGCTACTCATTAAGTAGTTATTCTATTTTGGTTGGGATCAGGTTTAAGTTCCCCGCGGTGGAAAAGGATGTTGCATATCTTAACGTAAATTAGTCCTAACTAATAATAGAACCCAAATTTAATGTTTAACCTCTTAAAAATCACCTTTGTTTGCTTATCTATCATGGCAGTTGAAGGGTGTGGATATTCGCAAAAGGATAGCACCTATTTTCCACTAGAATTCTCTGGAGGAAACATGGAGTTAGATTCGTTCATTCAAGATAATTATGTAACTCCTGTAGCCTCATCATATGGGGGAATTAAGATTGTAATGAGGGTTTCATTTATAGTTGATTCTTTAGGTGAGGTTTTGAAAATAAAAATTGAGGAACCTGTTAAATTGGAATCGTATTCTATTTCATACAATGACGGATTTGATGATACATTAAGGAATGACGCTAAAATTGAATTAACCCGTGTTATAAAGTTCACGCGTGGCCTATGGATTCGCGCAGAGCAAGCAGGAAAATTTTTAAACGCAAAATTCTCAAAAGAAGTCATTATCATTCCTCCTAATTTCGTTAAAAGAAAAAAGGACTATTTAAATCCTCGAACAATTGGTTCTAGTTCCATTGGAGGTGATATTGATCTGCCATTTAACTTACCTGAAAAAAATTACAACAATGGAGTATAAAAGTTAAATCAAGGTCGATTTTATATAGCCATAAAATACTTTAATGAGGCTATTAAATATAAACCTGGTTATGTCGATGCTTATTATAATCTTGGAGTCGCTCAACTCCAAATAAATGATAAAAAAGGGGCTTGTGAATCTTGGTCTAAAGCACTTTCACTTGGAGACGAAGGAAGTAAAGAACTACTTGGGAAATTTTGTGGCAAATAGATCTTGAAATATGTTTCAAGAACAAGCTGGGGCCCTATTGGTGTAGTACGAATGTCTCTATAGCCTATTTATTTGGCTACTGGAAGGCTACAATTTTCAACTCAACTTTAATAAATGTTCAGCCACACTATCATATTTTTAATTGTTATCAGTATAATTCTACTTGTGGCTTTGATTAAGGTGTTAAGATCATTTAATAAGAAAAAAAACAATTTGCCTTGGAATCTTCCATTTCCAAAAAAGGAATATTTGGATTTAATACGGACCATTGCTGGAAACGAAGATTTTAACAAGTGTACAAGACTTTACCAACTTCTAGGTTACTCATCTTTTGAAGAAATGACAATTCGAAATTATAAGACGATGGTTAAGATTCAAAACGGTGAATGCACATTGTACGAGCTAGAAATGTACTTGCGATATGAAGAACTAAAGAATAATAAGATTCCAAATGTTGAAGGTTGGGAAAAAATATTCAGACTTATATGGATTAAAATGCTACTGCCAGTGCAAGATAGAATCATTGCAAAATTAACCCATGCAAACTTATTTGTATTAAATAACAAACAGGATGTGGTAGATATGATTGATGGTCAGAAGATAATACTTGCTTTCCGCGAAGCAAGCGGTGAAAATATAAAACGGAAAGACTTAGATGTACTCAGAGGTCTAGAAAAAATGAATGAGCTAATGCCTTGGCCAATCAAAGTTCTTCCAACAATTACCCTTTATCCTGATAAGCAACCCTTAATTGAAAAACTATCAATAATATTAGAGAAAAGAAGTTTCCTTCAGGGAAAAGAGTGTTTTTATGCAATGTTCGACCCCCAAATAATAGAGTACAATGATAGATTCGAAGTAGAATGGAAGGAAAGCAATGAGGCTCTAATTTTTCTTTTTATGTATCTGATAGAAAAGAAGATAATTCGACCAGAAGAACTTAGAAATTTGAGTATGCATCTGACCTATTTTATGAAGGATGGCGTTAACATACCCTATGATTCAGCTAAAACTGCCAAAAGCAGAGTGCCAAATAAAAAAACGCTAATGGATTTCGCAACATCTTCTGGTAAAGCTTACTTAAAGCTGTTCTATATTGTGGAGACACTAAATTAAATGAAAATGGATGGAATATATTGTTTACTGAACTGTTACTAACTGCGTCTTTTCTCTTGGTAGCCATTGATTTTTAGCCCAATTTTGTAGAAACAAAAAACCCAAGAGGCGCTGGTCTGGAAAACTGCTCACTTGGGTTATTTAATTGTATCTAATGTCAAAAATAACACTTTTTAGGATAACATCCTACAGCAAATCTTATGCAAATACGCATATTGATCAACTATCTTCAAAACTTCACTTCTCAAGGTGTAAAATCCCTATTATTTCTTGAATTTAAGGCGTAATAATTTACATTATCACAGGGTGTTTTGGTAACCTCATTTGGCTTTCCTTAATAATTGCTTTGGTTGCTAATGCAGCAAGTTAGCCAAGTTCCCTTTGTCTTGTTTAATCCTAATTGTATTATCATGAAGTTGAATAATGAAGTGGTTCTCATTGACGAGAGTCTATATATCAGTACCCGAGAACTGATGTCGTACAAAAACTCGGAAGATAAATCTCTAAGTTTACAAACAATTCGTAACAGAGCTAGCGAATACATAAATGAGAAATCTCAAAACTGGGTATGTGTCCAAAAACACCTTAACGGAATTTCTCAATGGTGGTTTCTGTATTTATCTATACCTAAACAATCAATTAAGAAATGGGGACTTCCATCTTATGAGCAGTTTGTTAAGATAGCTGTGCCATTTGAAAATCTAGAAACAAAGAACATCGAAATTGAATTTGGAACGGAATTTCGCTTAATGGCCGCGGCAATTAAAGATCATCCTCGCTTTATCAGTGAGTATCAAGATCTGGTCATAAAGCCCTTGAAACAATTACAATATGCAAAGACACACGCGGTATTTGTGAAAATGCTTGAGTTAAAGCGCATGCACATCCAATTACCAGAATTGTTCGAATGTTACCAAAAGGTCGCCACTAAAGAGTCCCTTAGCTTTAAAACCAAAAGCTTTGAATATTATTGTAAAAAACTAAGGTTAGCTGAGTCAAAATTCAATAGAGTTTCCTTTGTAATAGCCCATAATGCAATTGGAAAACTATCCAATAATTTAAAATTAGATGATGATTCAAAGCGCCTAATTCGCAATTTATATAGGAGAAAGAACTCCTACCGAGAAATCACTAATAAGATTAATATTTTCCGAGGTGATAGAAATCAAGACTCAGTTGAACAAAGAACAGTAGAGCTTTATTTACATAACAATCAGGTTAAAAATTTGCTTCTAGAAGATCGATTTGGGCGATCAAAGTTTATGCATGAAGTGATTGGCTATTATGACCGTTATGTAGATGGAGTAGGAGCAGTTTGGGAAATTGACGGTAGAAAGTTTCCATTCGTAATTATTGAAAATGGGAAACCAAAATTTTATAGCTACGTCATCGTTATTGATGCTTACTCTAAAAGAGTAATTGGATATTGTCTTTCCAAATCTGAGAATAGATACTCCATACAAACCGCCTTGTTCAATGCTGCACAGAACACTAAACATTTACCTACAATACTAATCCACGACAATCATGGTCCGTATAAAACGAAAGAACTGCAATCTCTTCAGCTTAAAATGATAGAGATGGGAGTTAAATGGGTTCCTTCGCGACCATATAACCCTAGGTCAAAAGCCAATGTAGAAAGTAGCTTCAATCGTTTTAATAAGATTCCGTTTCGCGATAAACTTGGTTTCGTAGGAGAGTCAATCGTTTCCAGTTATAATGACTCAAGGCCGTCCCGGGAACAAATGGAAAAACTGTTAAAGAATTACACCTATGTTCCTGAAGCGGCCAACAGATTACTTATTGAAAGTATCATTGAATTCAATACAACGCCAATAAGTCATCTTAAGGGAATAAGTCCTATTGAAAAATTCATATCCAACAATTCTAATAAAAAAGTACAAAAACGACAGATCAAATTAACTCCACAACAAATTGCATTTTTATTCTATCCTAAAGCTAAATCAGTTGTTCGAAAAGGTGAAGTTAGAGTCCAAATTGACAACGAACATTATCGTTATGATCTGCCTACACAGAAATCAGTGGAGTTATACCGTGTTGCGGTTGACCTTTACTATCCACCTTATAATAGATTCTACGGATATCTTTACTACAGAAGCACGGGAGAGTTTATCTCTAAAGTAGCCCATAAGCGTCCAATAAATGAGGTTCAGGACGATCGTGCTCAAAAAGAAGAATCCTTTATCAAAAGAAAAGCATCGGATAAAAGAAGTTTCATTACTAATATGAGGTCTCAAAACAAAAAGGATGATACTAAATGTGATGCTGCTGAAATCATCCCAGAAGTTGAATTCAAACGACTGAAGTCGGACAAAGATGAAATGGCTCAATCAGAATTAAATGTGCTTCTTAAAATGGCTGGATTGGTTCCAGAACACAAAGTTGAAGTCATTGATTCGCTAGGTGCGAATCCCGTCAAAATAGAACTTAAGAAAGGAACCTCAAAAGGCAAACTAAAACCACTTGACTAATGTTTCAATTCAATCCATTTTCTTTTCACAATACCGAAGAAATTAATAGTAAATGCGGGTACGCACAGAAGCATCTAGTGATGCTAGTTATTATTGGATATACCGGTGCTGGAAAAACTTTTGCTTTAAACTATTATCATTCTAAGAATCCGTGGGTATATAAGATTACTCTTGGAGAATCTATTAAAGCTAAAGATATGTATGGACAATTTCTAAACCAATTGACTGGTGAAAAAAAAATCAGAAGAGAAAGCCGATCCATTTTAATTCGATTAATTGAAATGGAGTTGGAAAGAGTATATGGTAAGGGTCTTATCATTATTGATGAATGTGGAACCTTGAAAAAACAGGAATTAGCAGTTTTAAGAGAGTTACGAGATCTAACGAAATCAAAATTAGGCATGGTACTTTTTGGTCCTGATGACTTCCTAAGCAACGTTAGAAAATGGCAAGCTGAAGGGGTAGTCGGAATTGAGGAGTTATCCTCGCGAATATTCGATTGGATCAGACTGAAACGTCCTAGCGATGAGGAAATAGCGGCATTATTTAAGTCTGAAGGAATCATGAAATATGCTGGAGCTAAAAAATTCCTTGCAGATCAGCTGGAAATTTCAATTAAATCTCGCACTTGGCGGGATACTCAGAAAGCCGTCCAAAAGTTTTTTGACACCAGCCCTAAACTTTTAGCTGCGAATAAAACGCAAAAATAAGGAACGATTCATTTGAGAATAATTCGCAACAAAACTCACGACTAAATCGGGCAAATCCTGTTCGATTTAGTCTTTAAAACACCATTTAACTGAGAATGAAGACAATTGGGTACATACGAGTTAGTACAGACAAGCAGGATCTGAACAACCAAGAACATGCAATTTTAACTTTTGCAAACACTCAAAAACTGCATATCGATGAGATCGTCCAAATTGAAATATCTGCGACAAAGTCGAAAAGAAAAAGAAGAGTTGAAGAACTCTTGGATAAACTTTCTCATGGAGACAAGTTGATAACAACCGAGTTAAGTCGATTAGGAAGGAATATGATTGAAACTTTAAACATTATTGAACAGCTGACAGTGGAAGGAGTGGAGCTTGTATTTGTAAACCAGCCAGAATTGTCTTTACATTCTTCTAACCCCTATGGAAAGCTCATGATTGCGATTTACAGCTATTTTGCGGAAGCAGAAAGAGAATTTATATCAATTAGGACAAAGCAAGGTTTGGCAGCGGCTAAAGCAAAAGGAATAGAATTGGGAAGACCCAAAGGGGCTAAGAATAAAAAAGGACTAAAATTAAACCAGTTTCAAGATCAAATTGAAAAGTTCCTTCAACTAGGTTTAAGTGTGACAGCAATTCAAAAATTAATTAATGACCAATTGGAAGACCCGATTTCTTACAATACATTTAGAAACTACATAATCGCCAAAAGAAGTTAAAATGCGCATCCAATTTATATCTGATCTCCATCTAGAATTTCTTGACAATGAGAAATACATCAGGAAAGTAATGACTCCTGTTGAGTGTGATTTCATGGTAATTGGTGGAGATCTTCATTTACTGACAGTTTATAAAAAGATTAATTGGTTTCTTGATTGGCTGTCATCCAAGTATAAACAAGTTTTCATTGTTCCAGGAAATCATGAATATTATTGCTCTTTTGATATGGCAGATAGCGCCCAATCCTATGAGTATGAGCTAAGGTCCAATGTTCATATAGTAAACAATATTGCAAAGATCATTGACGATAAACAATTTTTATTCTCAACCCTCTGGTCCAAAGTTTATCCGGACAAGGCCCCAAAAATTCGGAAAGGGATGCGAGATTTTTCAGTTTGTAATTTTCAAGGTGAAAGATTGACAATAGAAACTTACAATACACTTCATACAATTTGTTCAAGCTTTATTAGAACAAAGCTTAATGAGAATCATTTACCAACCTATATTTTCACACATCATGCTCCATCATTCCGGCTAATGGACGATCAATATATTGGGAGTGGCTTAAACCAAGCATTTTACACCGATTTGGACGAGATATTTGATGAATTCCCTCAAATTAAGAACTGGGTTTATGGCCATACCCACAGCTCAAAAGAAGTTACTATTGGAAACGCCCAAATTTTAACCAATCAATTAGGGTATCTCTTTTCTAGAGAGGAAACTCGTTTCCTATGGGATAGATGCATTGAAATATGATAGATCTACTTTAAATGGAATTAATTCTTAGTATTAAATTCCTATCCTCTGAAACGTTGGCTTTCAATCTGTATGTACAACCCATTTTAAAGCTAAATGAACGAGTCGGGGAGAATTCGGTAACATACTCATTGTTCCAGGATTGATCATTTGCCATTAATGCTAATTCAAGACTCTCCATGTTTTGATCTACTAAGTCAAATTCAGTAGACTGCAGTTGATCTGCAACTTCTGGACTAGTAGTTAAACTATCTATATAAGCTCCAGATTTCCTGATATCAATTAAGTTTAATGTTGAGAACTTATAAACAGTTCTCCAGACCCTTCTGATTGTCCCAGGGCTACGATCAGAAAAAATTAAGGCAGATGTTCTAATTGCGTCAAAATCGTTGATCTCATAGATCAAATGAAGGATTCTTAGTTCTTCAGGAGTTAGAGACCTTAATAGGTTAGGAATATTCTCTATGGATTTCCCCATTAATTATTAGGATTTTCTTTATAAGCAACGGTTTCCTGAATTCTTCTTTGTTTGGATTTTCCCCTGGTATTTGTGAACTCAACAAGTAGACCTTGACGTATTTCTTGGACAATTCCTGTTTGCCATTTCGTTTCCGCTAGGAAGTAAACTGTATCTCCAAAATTCCAAAGAGGCTCAGTTACATCAACTTTGTAGTCTTTCCCAGTTACCTGGAATAAATTATAAACATTGGCATACCCATCTAATATAATCGCGAACTCACCAATTTTAATTTCAGGTATGGTAATCAGATAGGAACTCTCGCCATACTTTTTTGCCGTAAATGAAACATAATCCATATCTCCTGATCTACTGTCTCCCAGTGAATTAATAGAGGCGAGTTCAATACATCGTTTGTCTTTACTGCTTTCTAATTCAATTATATTGATCAGAATAGCTGGGTCAACTTTATTAGATTCAGCTTTTACAATAAACTGCAGACTATTGGCTAGTCTTATTTCAATTGGAGATTCTTCCCCTTTAACGCAGTTTTCTCCAGACACTTTGCCTACACCGATAAGTTTCAATGATGTGCTTGTTTTGGTTGAGGAGTATATTTTTTGTTTTTCTAAAGCTATTCCATTACCAACAATGTCATTGACATAAATAACGTTAGAAACCCATTCAGGCTCTTGGATTTGGGTTGTTTGTGCATTTAATGTTATTGAAGCACATGCCAAACAAATGATTAGTAACAGATAGTTCATGGTTTTAATTTCGATTACGAAGGTAAAAAGATTAAATCAAACAGAACATATATGTTCTGAATAGATCAACTGGATCGAAACATCTTTGATTTATGTCAATCAAGTTCACAGATGAAGAAGTTTACGCTCTTATCGGCAAGAAAATTGTCGAACTAAGAGAGAGTAGGGGACTTCGTCAAATTGATTTGGCAAATCTGGCAAATATTGAAGATTCTGCTTTAAGAAGGATTGAGGCTGGTAAGACAAATCCGACTACTAAATCTTTGTTGAATATTGCTCAGGTATTGGATGTTCATGTGAAGGAATTGTTTCAATTCTAGATTCAAATCAGAAAAACACTTTAAAATCTGGTATAAATACCGGGTAAACCAGGTGTTTATACCTGGCTCATTATCAAAATATTATGTCTATTTTTATATGATATACCTTATCAAGACCTAATCCAGTATTAATTTCACTTTACAACTTACATAATTAAGCATGGAACCAATATCGGGTAGTGGAGCGCGCGATGTGCTAATGGGAGGCGAAGGCCACAGAACCCTAAGTGAAAAAATTGTTGAGGGTAATATTGCCTTAAACGCAGGTGAAACTACTCAAGAAGTAAACATTTCTAACTGCATATTTAAAGGCTCCGTAATCATTACGGGTGGAGATCACATGGGATTGGATTTTCATGAATGTGTATTTGAAAGTGCGGTTGTAATTGTTGATGGAGATTTCAGAAAGCTTAGAATTCGAGACTGTAAGTTGTCTAGGCTGGACCTATTAGGAGGTATCTTTCGCTCAGAGGTCATTATTGCAGGCTGCGCGATTTCCAAGTTGAGAATTGAAGGTAAACCTGAAATAACTCAGATGCTAGTGTTTTCAAGCACGGAAACTCATCATAACGGCCAACCAATAAGTTTACCATTCGACATTGAAGAACAAGACACAATAGAGGAAGTACGGTTATCAAGCGGCTGTGGGCGTGTACGCTTCGCTTCGCTTAAGATTCAAGATTTCGTTTTAAAGGGTGTTTTTGAACTCGAAGACAGCTTAGAACTGTACAAACTAGATCTTCAGAAATTATCAATTCGCGAGGTAAAAAACAGAGGTGAAATTATAATTGAAGAATCACACCCAAAGCAACCTGATAACGAATCGCGATTATCATTCATTGAATCAAGCCTGGGTGTATTTAGTCTCATCAATATGGAGCTGAATTTGTTTAAAGTCTTTCATGTCACCAAGTGTAATTTACTAGGTATTGGAACTGATTTCGTGCTTTGGCCTAAAGATGTAGAAAGTGAAACTGAACATGGGCGTCTAATTGCTTACAGACAGCTTAAAATGTTAGCTCGAGAAGAAGGTAATAGACCCGATGAGCTCAACTTTACCGCGAAGGAAAAGGGTGTCTATCTCCAGATTTTAAAGACTGCAAAAGGTTCGCTTCGAGATCGGTTCATTTTATGGACCAGTAGCTGGTCGAATAAATTTGGACAATCATGGGCAACACCTATCGTCTGGTTGTTTGTGTTCAACTTCCCAATATATATCTTGGTTACATTGCTTTCTGGCATATGCATTTGTGATCATTTGGGTGAATTCTTCAGCTTCCTAATTCCAACGCACAAAATTGATTTCCTAGGCCAATCAATAACGGGTTGGGCTCTAGTTTTTGACTTTGCCAGCCGAATTATTAGTTCGTATTTTTACTACCAAATAATAACAGGATTCAGAAAATACTCAAGAAGTAATTTTTAAACTCGCTTAAATGAAAGAAGTTCTTCAATAAAAGTCACATGTCAAGCAATACTCACATTTTCACTGGTAACCAGCCGCTAGTAATTTCTCCAACACCAAACGCTGACGTTAAGCTGGTAAAGGCGTTCTCGATGAATGATATGGACTTTTTTCTAAATCCCAGTTTATCCCTGATAATCCAAATTGGTGTGGATGGCACTTACACCGAATACAAGAGATCATTTGCCTCATTCATCGACAAATCATACGCTAATACAAGAGTCGTTGAGTTCGAGGACTTTTTTATCACGGCAAGACATGGTGTTAAATTCTCCGTAGTGAACTTTAATCAAAATGCAGATTCTTTTGAAGTTGGGCTATTGTATCAACTTGTGCCTGAAAAAAGAAGTTCTCTAGAACTTCATTTAATGGGAGAATTGCAACCAGCTTATATTGAGCTAACAAGCTCTGATCCAAATCGAGGAATGGGTGTAGAAAGATTATATGAGGTGACTATTGTGGATAGGTTGACAGAAGAAGAAATTTTAGTTGCAGAAGTAAGTGAATATCCAATAGGCGCTTTCACCATTTTTCCAAGACAAAATTTCTTCGATGAAAGAGCTCAAAGAGATCTGCATAGATATATGGTTGAACAACACTTTTCCTGAGTTTAACAGGGTCATGCCACGATGACAGAATTATGCAGCCATCAAATTTGAATTTCATGTCAAGCTGACTATAAATGCCTGATGGAGTGATTATTGAGTAAAACGATTAAACTATACCGATGACCGAATCAATACTACAGAATTATCTGACTGCACAACATATCCGTACTTCAGATCAAGCGAATGTTGACAATTTAAAGAAAGCCGTTACGGTAATAAAAAATCTCCTTGTTAAGAAAAAGCAACGTATCATTCCATTTGCTCTAGTAGCTATGGATCCGAATATATCTGGGGAAGATCCAATAGTACAGGAGGTAGAAATTCTGATAATTAAGAAATGGCCCGCTTTTAAAAACAGTGTTACAGCTACTTCTGATAAGTCAACTACATACGTAAGAGCGGTGATATTAGACGCATTTCGTTTACTGGCGAATAGCGATATTGAGTTATGCGCAATTATTTGGCATACGGTAAGAGATATTGCTTCTCACAGCAAATTGGGTAGTGAAAAAGAAGTAATTATTTCGTTTCTAAATTGGATTTCGAACAAGGTAGAATCGGCTGCACATGATTCGTGGGGAATTCCTGGCCAAAATGAAATTGTGCCGATTGATGATATGCATCTTGAAATTCAAAAGCCAACAAAAGTTAGCTCCAGTGGATTGCATGACGAATTAACAGCGGCTTTTGAAAACAGTGCTCGTGGAGGTGAAAATCCTGGTCACGTCTTTCAAAACAACTACACTTGGATTGATTTTGCTCCACACAGAGCAGCTACGGGAATAGCAAGTGAGGTTAACTCTGCTTTGACAGATAGTTTCAATTCGCTGGAAGATGGAATCAACAATTGGAAATCTCAGATTGAACCGATATTTAACCGAATTGCAGAAATCTATGAAAAGCAATCAATTGCCACTAACAAACGTAGCGAGTTGTTGTGGTGGAAGCAGACACTATATTCCAGAAGTTTGAGTGAATCATATCGGAATAAATCATTACTCGATAATGGGATTTTGATGAGTATTGATTTGGCAGAAATGGTATCTGGAGTCTATCCGTTGAGTGTCGATTATTTGCTTAGAGAAACATTGTGGGATCTTTGCGGAGAAGAAGTTGATCAGAAGAAAAAACTTGCACATTGGCTTGAAGATTTTGATCAAGTGGATCATACAATTAGGGGTTCACTAGCAAAATACTCGGAAGCTTATGAAGGGCGACAATCCATATTAGTGGAAATGGTAAATTTTATTGAGAATTCTAACCCTGAGCAATTCTATGCTTCAACAGGCTTGAATGCTAATACTGAAATATCTGTTTCGGAATTATCTGTTTGGCTTTTTCATTCGTTGCAGGCAGACAAGTTGGCAAAAACAAAATAATCATGGCTGTTAGAAAATGTAGTCTTGCCGAATGTCATGCACCCGATTCTTTTTGTGTTAAAACAGCTACTCCAGAGTATCAAAATTGTACGCATTTCCTTAAAACATCTGCTGATGGCATTCAACACCCAAAAAAGAGAGCTAAAACAACGGCAATCCCATGGTCTGGACAAGCTTTCTATCCAGAAGATATTCATTTGGTTTCGCATAGATCATCACCAACAATTATTGGATTAGTAGGATCGGCAAAGGCAGGTAAAACAACCTACCTTGCACTACTATACACCTTGCTTTTCAATAACAGACGGGTTAACAACTGGAGTTTTGCTGGCAGCTATACTTTCAAGGAATGGGAATTACAAGCTAAGAGTCTTCAAATAAAAGACAGCGGAAAAATTTCAGCTACAAACGCCACCCCATCTACCCCTGATTATTACAGCTTATATCACTTAGCACTACGTAACAACAACCAATTATCCGATGTGTTGTTTGCGGATTCATCGGGTGAAGTATTCACCAAATGGTCAGAGAATGTGGAGGACCCAGCTGCTGAAAATGCACAATGGATATATGAAAATTCCAATAGTTTTTTCTTCTTCGTTGATTGTGAAGCCATTGTGAATAAGAAAGGAAGAGCTAAAAAGGACATTCTTCAACTAGCTGAACAAATCAGTAATAATATAGCTGGCCGTCCCATTGTAATTATCTGGTCAAAAGCTGAAATAATAGATGACATTCTCCCAAATATTAAGACTGGAATTGAGCAGAGGCTATCTATTCTATTTCCCGAGGCTGCTGTTCTAAAAGTGAGCAAGTTCTCGGTAAAAGCAAGCGATGACCTATTTTATCAAAACAATCTGAAGGCAGTAGAATTAGTCCTTAATCAAATCTTATCTCCAAGAAAAATCAAATTGGAACAACCAGAAGAGGCAACCGAAGACTATTTCTTAAAATACCGAGGAAGATATGGAACTGAATAATGAAATATTGATTATCGGACCACCGAAATCCGCCAAAACGACCTTCTTGGCCCAACTTTATGGTCGGCTTCTGGAAAGAAATGGTAAAATTATTATCCATGGTGCTCCAAAGAATATTGAGGGAATTAAAGACGCATACAATCGTTTGTCCGAAGGATTAGAACCTCAAACCACGCCTGCCAATGCCAATCTTGAAGTGGAAATTCCCGTAAAATTGGATGAACGGCAATTTGTACTTAGAGCGAAGGATTACGGTGGGGAGCAAGTGAGAGACATTACTAAGCTAATGGAATATGATTCAACTTGGGCAGGTCGAGCTAAGTCACATGATCGTTGGATTATGTTCATTCGCCCAGCAGAAATTTATCATCACTACGATATTAGCATGAAGGGGTTTGCTGAGCAGGAGAGCCAAGACGAAGCAAAACCTGAGAACCTACCTGAAAATCGATTATCTGATCAGGCAAAATTTATTGAGCTTCTTCAAATATTATTACACGCTCGTAAATCGGGCATAAAAGATAGGCTTAAGTCACCTAAATTGATTATTGCACTAACGTGTTGGGATGAATTAAACACCAATGACTCACCGACAGAAGTCCTGCAAACAAAATTACCATTGCTATACCAATTCATTAAGTCCAATTGGGATGAAAAGAGCAACCTAATAATGGGGGTGTCAGCTCAAGAATTCCCTCTAAAAACAGAAGAAGCCAGACAAAGATATCTCGAGGAACTTCCTGAATCATTCGGATATCTGGTCTTTGATGACAATGAGCAGGAACGCGACTTAACAATGCTTATAGAAACCTCTATTAATCAATGATCAAAATTCATCAGGCAACATATGGAGAAACCGATGGTCATGGATTGATTAATACATCACATGATGATAGAGTGAAGGCAGAAAGAATTTCTGGATATACTGATTTGGCAGATCGCCCAGAAGGTGGGAGACTATCTGCACCAATCATACGTGGAATGCATGTAGAAGATCAGTATTTACTAATTAAGTCTTTTCCAACATCTGTTGATGAAAGTCGTGGAGGACGAATTTTCTCCCATGCATTAATGATTAATGTTGATGATTTGGACAAGATCAATGACATCACAGAATTATTTAAGTACTTCACTTCGGCAATTGATTATCAGGCGGATATGAATCCAATTGATTATTTACCTACTACTGATCTATCTGCGTCAACAGACATCGAAAGTCGCGCTATCATCGCAGTTAATGGTCTGTTTGAGATGGAGTCACATGACCATTGCATTTCATGGATTGATGAAAGAGGATACTGGGATTTTATTCGGCTTATCTGGAAAAGGCTTCCATCGGGATATAAGGAAGATTTAAGATTAGGTGTGGCGTTTAATCCAAGGTACATTAAAAATGATCTTTGGAATTTGGTGTACATTCCAAAAGAAACCGTTCCTGTATGGTCTCGGGAAAATTTTTTGATAATCAACCACGTTGACGAAAAACCAGAATTAACTTCATCGGCAAGTTGGTTAATTGGGCAGGACAACAAAGATTCAATAATATCCAAGATCATTAATGACTTTCAGCCAAACATAACCGACCTATCAGAATTAGCAAGGTTGGAGAGCATGGGAAAAATATATCCAGAATTAGGACATGCCCCTGACCTAAGACAATTACTTGTCTTCTCAGCTTATATAGCAACAAAAATACCCAATAAATCAAAGGGTGTGAAAGGCAAATCCATACTTATCTCTAAGATAAAGCCTTTGCTAGAGAACACTAAAGACATTAGCTTAATTAATGCTTTAATTTATCAAACCTGGAAGGGATATAGGAACGGTACTGAAATAATGGAAGAGGTCCTTTCTAATTGGCTTTCAGAGAATCTATTTGAAAGTAGAAAGAACTCAAATCATGGCAGTATACTGGTCCAAGCCTTAAAACAAAAAGAACCTAATTGGTGGACTAAAACAGTACTTAATTTCATTATTGATCAATTGGACAAACAATGGAAAAATTCATACGGTGCCATAATCTGGAATTGGATGGTTCAAAATTGTGAATTGATCGAGCTCCACAACAGATGGTTACCCAATTCATTAGAACCAAATCTGGTTATTGATATTCCAAAACTTAAACCAAACGTTTATGAAGCTTTCCTAGCATTGTCAAAAGAAAAGAACTGGCTTGAGATTCACGGAATTATTGCAGTACGTCACCTATCAACAGAGCAGGCTATTACACGGCAGTTATCAATTGATACTGATCCGTCTCACACCAAAGCTCTAGAAGCAATGAGTGCTATATTGAAATGGAAACAATTTGTTGATATTGCCTGCAGTTGTGTGGATGTCAGAATGCATCATTTAGCTGCAGAAAAGCTTGTGGCCTCTCCAAAACTTCTTGAGAATATGGACCTAACTTCTGAAGCATCTCAACGAATTTGGGAAGAAGCTGTTAAGGGGGGTATGAGTATATGGGGTGATCTAAAAAATGAAAAAGCTGCACTGTTTCGAATTATGGATTGGATGATGACGGGTGGTCAGTTTAGTCTTTTTCTCTTAAAGAATATTAGCAAATCAGGTAGCTGTAGTATGATGGATTATGAGAGACGCTCAGAAATCTGGAATTATCTACCCAAGGAAGTCCGAAGCACCTTCATACATGAAACGGCAATAGATTCTATTAGGGGTCTCCAATCTGGAAAAACTGTAATTTCTTCGTTAGAAAAGGAATTACAAGATGTCTTGAAAACAGATAAATTGATTACTCACTTAATGGGCTCACTGGATTTCGATTTAGACTTTCAATTAGGAATACTTGAGTCCTGGGACAAGGTGAATTGTGATCATGCTATGTTATTGATTAATAACAAAAGATTTTCTTCTGATCAGTCCTCCAGACTTGGGGTTATCGTTAAATCCAATAAATGGAAAACTGTTGCTAATCATCTTTATGAATCACGCAAAAAAAGAAGTGATTTGCTACCATCTTTAGATCAATGCACAAATTTGCTTTCATTTCGAAGGAAATGGAAATACGAGAATACACAAGGAACTACTAAAGAGCCCAGTGTCTATGAACAATGGAAGTTGCTAAGGGAAGTCGCGACCATACTATATCCGGAAGGTCCTACTCAAAATGGGCTATGGGAGCGAGCAGGAGGCGATGTCTCTAACTTAGTAAAGAATGGTACAACTGGAAAACAAATATGGATACAGGCGTTACTGTCTGTGCGAAATGGATCAGACCCGGCGATAATAGAATTATTGAACAGTATGTTAGAGGACTTCCCAAATAATGAAGATTTGACCCTGCTAAAAAGAGTAATGAAATGAAAAACACAATATTGGTACTTACTGCCTTAGAGCTAGAAAAAACTGCCATTGAATTCCATCTTCAGGATATAGAAACAATATTTCATCCAGAGACCAACACTGATTATGCAAAAGGTCTTTTTCCTATCAAAGGTCAAAACATTGAAGTTATTGTGGGTAGAACGAACCAAACCAACATAAATGCTGCCCTCGAGACCGAACGGGCTCTAAGTTTATTTAATCCACGGTATGTGTTTTTTGCAGGTGTAGCAGGAGGCTTAAAGGACGTTAACGTTGGTGATGTAGTTATTGGAGCTGACGTATACGGTTATGAGAGAGGAAAAGCTGAAGAAGGTAAGTTTAAACCAAGACCTCAATTTGGATCTTCTTCGTACGATCTGGAACGATTTGCTTCTAGCTACGCAGCAAGCGAAAACTGGAAAAGTAAATCAAGAGAACTTTTAGACACCACATTTGCTCCCGAAATTAAAACGTATACTGGGACTATTGCTTCTGGAGAAAAGGTAGATGCTTCAATCAAATCAGAGTTACATGGTTTTCTGAAGCAAAATGCTAGCCATGCGCTGGCTATTGAAATGGAGGGCTTAGGCTTTCTAGAGGTCTGTAGAATGAGACCGGCAATCAAGTCGCTTTTGCTCCGAGGTATTTCAGATTTGGTTGGTGACAAAGGAGAGATGGACGGCAAAGGTTCTCAACCTTACGCCTCGCAAAATGTTGCAGCATTTTTATTTGGCGTAGTTGATGCTCTAATCACAACATTTCCTGAAGTCGTGGAAGAAAATATTGATCAACAATTACTTGAAATAATGTGTAAACTATATCCTGGAGGCATGAAAGATCAAGGTATATGGGAGACCACTGGAGGATCTCTTTCACTTATTAACTTAAATCAATCAGGTAAAGGGCAATGGGTTGAAGCTTTGAGAAATATGAAAAATGGAGGAATTGTAACCTTCAGCAAATTGCTTGAAGCTGTGTTAGTTGACCACCCTTTGAACCAAGATGTTAAGAAATTGGCTCTTAACGTGAAGAAATAAGAAAGTCTTGGTTTACAAAATTTACATTGCCGCTAATTATTAAATTAGATAGATCTGTCACTGATCATCACAATTTATATTCAGATAGACATGGGCAAAAAGAAGGGAGAAAAACACGTTGGAATGAACCGCTATATGTCTGAAGAACTGTCAAAAGCAACGCAGGAATTCGCAAACAAGTCTTTCGAGGCATTGAGTGAAGAAGAAAAAAAGAATCTTGAAGATCAGGCTAAAAAACTTAGAGAAAAGAGTAGGGGAGCTGTCTGTTCTGTAGTTCTTGTTAGGCTCAGTTGTTTCTTGTAGTTGGCGCCTTGTCATATTCACTCTGGGGTTCATATAGCCAGAAGTTGATTGGGTTGGAACCTTTAAAAGTATGAAGCCGTTTTTTTGAATTTAGACTTACGCCTAATTTTTTCTCTTTGGCTTGTCGGTTTAGAGATTCAAGTACCGGGAATCGTGCAGCTTCGCGGTTCGTGAGTTTTCGAGTTTTTTCCACTGAAAATATTTCAGTTTGCATTGTTTGCATCTTGTGCCAATGAGAATATTCCAAAAACTTATCCTTTGAAAACACAGAAAGGCCTCCAAACAAATCTGCAATTTGAGTGGCATTGCATTTTTCTGAATCTACTTCTCGAAACTCATTGATAGTATAGTTTTTAAAAAAATCTTGTTCATCAAATAACGGATAGGATTTCTCAGAAATTCTTTTCCCTACCTGTTTTAGAATTTCCTCTAAATTATTCCAAGAAACTCCTTGTTTTTGATCATAAAACACTTTAACTCCAGAGCTTGTTTTTCGTCTTTCAATACAAGATTTTAATATCTTGAAATACATTCTCTCGAAGTTGGCATTATCATCTCTGCCTTTAATGTCATGTCTATCATCTTGAGTGTCCCAAGTCAAAACATCAATCCGAATATCAAGTCTTACAATGTTTTCAATTACATAATCTATAAGTTTCAGTGAACAGAGGCGATATTTTGCGTTGCTTAATTTCGTCCACTTAAATTCAGATACGTTTGATTCTTTAAGTAACAACTCTAGCTCCTTGTGAACAGTTAAAATATGTTTCGAGGGAATAGAAAAACAAGACAAGCACCTGAACCTACTGTCAGTAATATAACTCTCATCTGTAAAGAATGAATACTCCAATTGTACAGAACCTTTGATAAAGAATAAAGTTAACTCATTCTAAAGGTAAATGTTCTTCTCTAGAATCGCGTAGAATTTTCAATTCGATAAGTTGTTCATGTATTTGTCAAAATTAAAATCCTTAATGATTCAAATGAATTTCAGATTCTCAATTTAACTTTGGAAGTTGGCACAATTTAAGTTTGGCTCCACAAAAGAGATATGGTTTAAGACCTGAAGATTTTAAAAAATATATTTCTGGAATAGAAAGGTACTTATGATCTGTAAAAAGTTCTGTCCTAGAATCGCGTAGAATTTTCAATTTTAATAGTTGTCCGTGAATTTGAATAATTTGAAACGGTGATTTCAACCAGACTACAATTTAACTTTGGTTCCACCTAGAATTCTAATTTCCGATATTTCTACTTGCTAAAAACGATATTTCTACTTGCCGTAAGCAATTAACTTTGGAAAGCTGCACAATTTAACTTTGGTTCCACACAGACTACAATTTGAATTTTGTTCCACAGATCCTTGCTATAAAATAAAAGTCCAAAGTCAAAGATTATCGCTATCAATCCGCTAGACAATAATTCTCCTAATGGTGATAAAATTCGCTCATTGGACATTTGTATACAAACGTAATGAAACTTTAACTTTTGTTACCCAACAGATAACATTTAAATTCTACACTGACAATTCAATTTTCGATTTCTGACATTTTAACTTTCGTTGGTCATTATGTTAGAGCAGGAAAAATCCTTGACGAACTGGAAAAGCACACTTTTGCTCAGAGAAATTTACCGAGCATGACCCAAATAAAATTAGAGCGGGCTAGTCTTTATAAATATCAGGGAGAATATGTACCTGCATTGAACCTGATGCTCTCCGTAATAGATGATTTACAAAATACGAATCATCAGAAGCTATTGCTTCGAGCCAATATAGATTTAGCTGAATATTATCGAAAAACCGGCAAATATGAAAAGGCGAGTGAGACCCTAAGTTTACGCGTTTAAACTCGGCTAAGGCGCTCTATATCAATAAAGCACCCTTTCTGTCCGATAATTAATATTATGTTAAATAGAATTATTAAGCCATTCCTCTATTCAATCCCACACTAACTCCAGCGTTATCGACTTTTTACTGTTTTAACACGCTTAATAAATGAGCCTTTTTCCTCGTTGAAACGGGCAACAATACTCCATCTGACATCACCACGTATCCTCCTGCTTTGGGATGAAAGCTTTCTAAGTGGTTTAAATTAATCAAGTGTGAAAAATGAATACGAACAAAGCCAGAATCCAGTAATATTTTCTCGAAATATTTTAAATTCTTAGAAAGGAGCATCGTTTTTGTTTTATCGCTAAAGAATACTTTGGTGTAGCTCCCATCTGCTTGTATATACTTTATGGAAGACACATTTTTTAAGAATATACCGTCAGAAGTTGATAGCGCGATTCTCTTTTCTGATGATAACGAATCGGTTAAACTTAAGAGGGAATTGGTTTGAGCCTCTGAAATTTCAAATCTAGCTCGCTTATTTTCATCCGCAATTTTAGAAATTGTTTGCTCCAACTCGTCTATATCAATAGGTTTTAACAAATAGTCATAAGCTCCAAGCTTAAAAGCTTCTAAGGCGTATTTGTCATAAGCTGTTGTAAAAACAATTCTAAATCTTGTGAAGTTGTCAGTTTCTTGAAGGATATCAAAACCCATACCATCGGTTAATTGAATGTCTAGAAATACAATGTCAGGAGTTACTTTTTGCAACAGTTCAATTCCAGATTTAACAGAATGAGCCGTCCCGATAACTTCTATTGGAGGTGATATACCATTAAGTTCCATCTGCAATGAAGCGATAGCCTGCTTTTCATCATCTATTATTACAACTTTCATTTTCTTTGTTTTATTGGAAGCTGAAGCTTGATTAAAGTTCCATTTTGATCCGCACTAATTGGGCTGAGGATTTCAATCCTGCAAGGGAAATTGAATTGTTTCGACAATATCCCGAGCCGATCTTCGATGTTCTTAAGTCCAACTGGATTATGACTTTTCACTTTGCTCTTATTATACCCAACCCCATCATCAAATACAGTACAGATTAAACATTCATGATTTATTTCAAAATCTACTTGAACTGTTCCCTGTTCAATTGGTCCAAGCCCATGGATAACTGCATTTTCCACTAATGGTTGTAAGATCATTGGCGGAATCATGGTTAATTCAGGTGTCTTAATGTTGGCGTTAATTTTAAAATCAAATAACCCATCATATCTTTTTTGCATGAGGCCTAAATACAATTCTAATATTTCGACTTCCTGGGATACTGATATTAGCTGCGTATCAATTTCCAATATTTTACGGAGTAATCTTGAAAACCGAGAAATATATTGATTGGCCTCCGAGAATTTATGCTGCGCATAAAATCCTTTTATAGTGTTTAATGAATTAAAAAGGAAGTGCGGATTCATTTGCATTACCCCTGCCCTCTGTTCCGCTAGTAAATATGCTTTTTCTAATTCAATCCTTTCAATTTCAATTCTGGTAAATTCTTTTTCTGATTCATATTTATTTTTAAGTTTTCTCAACCTGGAGATAACAATTAAAAAAGATGCAATTAAGAAAAGTCCCGCTAAGGTTAAATTGAACCAAATCTCTTTCCAAAAAGGTTGAAGAATAGTAAAGCGGATAGAGATTGGATCACTTTCTACTCCGTTTGGACGAACAGCTTTAAGGGTAAACTGATACTCCCCTGATTTCAAAGACTCAAAATTAATTCGTCTACCCGAAGTTGTTGCCTCAATTAATTCGTTATCAATGTTTAAAGAATAATGGTAAGTCAAATTGCCCATATCACCAGGAGATAGTCCAAGGAAGTTTATAGAAATGGAATTTTGAGTATAGTCTAACAACATGTCTCCATCCGTTATTTGTTTGGCTATACTATTTGCCATAAATGAATGAAGTTGTAATATTGGCTTTCGATTATGACCGTTAATATCTTTCAAGCTAAAAGTAATCATGCCTTCATCTGTCGCTAAATATATTTCGTCATCAATTCGCTCTATATCTGATATAAGAGGCGTTTTCAACCCTATTTTCTGGCTACAATTTAATATTTCATAACCATCTTGCATTGGAATAATTCGAGACAAACCACTTGTTGTGCTTAACCATAGGCTCTTTTCCGTATCAAGAAAAAGGTTCTGACAATGATTGTTTAAAAGACCAGAATTCTCATTAAAGGAACTAATTACACTGTCTCTACGAAGAACAAGCAAGCCTTCATTATTGGTAGCTACATACATTAAATCTCTTGACGAATCATAGCAAATATCATTGATTGAAGATGACAAACGACTGTCGTTTTCTGCTATACAATAAAGCGTATCCGCTTGAATTTTAAATAGCCCTTGTTGAGTTCCAATGTAAATTTCACCATCATTTCCTAGACATAGTGTTTTTGAACTTTTTCTAAGAAGGATATTTGGGGAGAGCTCAATTTCTAATTCTTGGGTTGGACGCCTAGCCTTTTGAAGGTTGTTAAAAAAAGTAGCACTCGGAATTTTGTGTACTTTTTTACTAGCCAGATAAACTAAGGTATCCAAGTGTAAAATATCATTTATTGGGTAACTGAAATATCGTTCAATTCCGGCTTCGATTATTCTACTAACCGACTTACTCATAATTATTTTTGTACCGTTTGTTAACTCCTTTATTTTTGTAACGGGCAAGTTTCTTGGACCTAGCTTCTCGGAGCTCTTAAACTCACTTTTATAAAGAGTACCATAAATTCCGTCACTAAATCCAACCCATAATTTTCTGTCTTCAGACCTGTGTAAACAAGTAACTTGATCATTTGGAAATAAATTTTTAGAATTGTAAACCTTAATGCTTGGAGACGATTTATAATAACACCCTTCTCCTTCCGTTGTTACCCAAAACCCATTATCACTATCGTGAAAAGTGGAAGTAATTACATGGTCTTTTAAGGAAAAGTTCGGTTCAATTTTGTTATTCGCTAATGAATATATATACAAGCCATTTCGGGTACCAATTTCTAGCTTATCAGTATCCGACATGCCTAACCAAGTAATTTCCTCACTAGCTGACATTTGATTTAAATAAATAATTTCATTTTGCATCGAATACAAGCTATTTCCATAACCAAAATACAACACCCCATCGTGATATAGGGACCTGGGATAGTATTTATCAAGAGGCATTGACATTCTAAGTGTACCATTATTGCCATCAATCTGAAACACCCCTTTTGATCCAAGCGCATATACTTGGTTATCCTCGCCTAACCATATATTATATATTAAACAAGGAAGATTACAATTTGTCAGATTTCCTGTTAAATCAAGAATGAAAATTTCGCCAGAATAAGTTGACAGGTAGATTGTACCTAAAGAATCTTCGCAAATAGACGAAAAATGCGATTGCCCTCTAAGGCTTTGTAGTTCTTTTGTATTTGATGAATTGTGAAAACTATCATTCCTATAATAGGTAATTTTGCCGTTATACGATAAAAACCAAAGTCTATTTTGAGAATCTTGGTAAATACTAAATATTTCGTTCCCTTCTAGTCCATTATTATCATCAAAATTCTCAATCTCATATCCATTAAATCGACTAGCTCCTAGATCAGTTCCAAACCAAATGTAACCGTTAGCATCTTCGAAACTACAGTATACCTTTTTTGTAGCAAGGCCGTCTAGATTTTGAATTTTAACAAAATATGACTCTTGACTTTGGACTATTAATGAATAGTGAAGAATAAGAATAAAAAGACATACAGATTTGAACATCAATCTAAATGTATGTCCCTTTTTTGATTTCCGCCAATTTAATTCTCAAATATCGAAAGGAGTTAAAAACTCTGTTCATTGTTCAAAAGGCGCGAATAGCTCTAACACCAAAAAATGTCAAGCTTTTAGTTACAAAGGTTTGGAATCCGGTGGATATGTTAACTGTAAAAGCCGTATTAGCGTCATTTTCTTTAGAGCTCCAGTAATCTCCAGTTGAAATAATAGATCCTCCATTTGCCAAAGAAGTGGCATTAATTACGGAATAATTTGAAGTCATTAAAGTCAATTCTTCCGGAGATGGTAAGTACCAATCTCCGTAGGTATATGAACCTTCTGTTATTTGAAGACCACTGCACAATTTAGCTGCAAAAGAACCACCATCATTTCCAACAGCGATAGAACTTGACATTATTATAGTTGTGTTCATTTCACCAGAATACGGACCAGAACCAATTGCATACGTGCTTCCCAATGTTCCTGCACTCCATCGAATGCCTGTAGATTGATCATCTTTTGAGCAAACTAAACCGTGCTCTCCAGTTTCGTCTAACCAAAACACTATGCCCCCTTCTACAAAGTCACCAATCTGAAAAACATTTTCCTCTATTACGTTACTCGTAATTGAAATGCCTTGTCCAGCCGTATAACTAATTGAGCTATCAACATAAGAGCCTCCTCCATTTGACAAGGTAACCACGGAACCACTTCTGCTAATAGTTTGAATTTCATTCAGAATAGAACCATCGATCTCTGTACTAATGTAACCTGCATCATTTACGAATGAACTTATATTAGATGGAGCACCAGTCAAACTCGAATACTGCCCATCAAAACTAACTGGAAGAACCACATAACCTCCGTTACTTAATATTAATGTATCTGCATTAAGGCTTATTATCTGGATTTCGTTCGTTATGGAACCATCAATTTCTGTAGATAGTTTTGAATTCCAATTTGAGACATCACTATTAGATATTCCTGAAGCGACAGATCCCGAGAATACAGGATCTAATTCTGTAATGGTTACTCCACCAATTACACTGTCTGCAGTATTTGCATGTAATGCATAAGGCACACTTATCAACTGTGTGCTTCCAACTATTGTAAAAGAACTTCCCCCAAACGGATCGATTTCCGTGGTCACAAAATGATCATTTCCACCCCAACTTACACCGCTCAAACTACCTGAAATTATAACTCCAGAACCAATTTCTAGGCTTACGAGACCATTTACATTTGTTGTAGCAGCGTGGGTTTCTGAGTAGACCGTGGAACCAGTAGGTGATCCAATGTTAATGCTAATTCTAATTGAAACATTTTGACCTGTTAACAAGACATTAGAGGCATCACGCACTATTGCTTGATAACTAAACTTTTCCGGTGCTTGCGAAAAAATGGTGTTAGGAATTAGAATCATAAATGACAGCCAAATCAAAAGAGTACAATAGTTTTTCATTTTATATTTTTATTATTTTGAATAGCTTAACCTGGTTAGGACCTTGCATTACATTTAAATGGTAAATAGCATTTGGAAAAGGCTTAAGGTCTATTTTAGTTATTTCATTATACACAGCTGACCTAGCAAGCAATTTTCCAGTATTATCATATAAAAAGTAAGTAACCTCTTTATCTAGACCAGATGTTAATTCCAAATTCAATAGATCTGAACTTGGATTTGGAAAAACACTAACTTCCATATTCAATACTAATTCTGACTGACTAACAATTGAGACTTCGTAAGCTTGCTGCACACCCTGTGCAACAGATCCTGTGGCTCCTGAGTTCGTGGTGTAAATAACCTGGCCAATTGAATAACTAGAACTTCCTCCAGTTCCACTAGCCTCACCTCCCCCACTTAAATAGGCATCTTGAGCATTTGTCTGAAAGCACAAAAACATTAAAATTAAGATGGCCATTATGTTCATTTTATAGTTCTTCATAGTTGATTTATTAAAACGATCTGATTGCTCTAACCGAAAAGAAGTTTAAATTCTTAGTTACAAATGTTTGAAACCCACTAGTTACATTTACTGTGAAAGCGGTACTACTATCTTTTTCAGTAGAGCTCCAGTAATCAGCTGCGCCAAAAGCAGTCCCTCCATAGGTAGTAGCGGTCGAGTTCACTACTGTGACATTAGTTGACAATAAAATCAGTTCTTCTTTTGAAGGTAAATACCAATCCCCATATGTCTTCAGGTTCTCAGTGACTTGCAATTCCATGCACATTCTTGCTGCATACGAGCTACCATCATCTCCGATCGCCACATGGCTAGCACAGATAATTGAGGTGTTCATTTCACCAGAAAACGGTCCATCTCCGTATGATCGTGTGTTTCCATCCGTCCCAGCAGACCATCGCATACCTGAACTTAGGTCATTCTTATCACAAACTAATCCGTGCTGCCCAGACTCATCTACCCAGAATATTATTCCTCCATGCGCAAAATCACCTACTTGATATTTTACAAGTTCAGAGGCAGACTTGGCATGCAAGGCATAAGGAACACTTAGCAATTCAGTTGTACCAATTATCGAGTACGAAGTTCCACCAGCAGGGTCAGTTTCAATTTTTGCAAAAAAGGAATCATTAGCCCAATCAATGCTTGTCATTGCACCACTGAGCAAAGTTCCTCCCCCTATCTCTAAAGAAATAAGTCCATTTGAATTGGTATTAGCAGAATGTGTTTCTGAATATACTACGGTTCCTGTAGAGGTACCTTGTAAAATACTCACCCTAACACCTACCGTAACACCTGTTATTAGGTTACTACTAGCATCCCTGACGACTGCTTGATAGCTTATTTTTTCTGGCGTTTGAGCCTTAACATTAAGGCCAACAAACATGGTTAATAATACGAATATAAAATGTTTCATTTTTTCTTAGTTTTTAAGGAGTTTAACAGTTAATTTCTTTAATGAATTATAACGTAGTGTTAGAAAGTAAACACCATTTGGTTGGTGCTCCATATTCAAAATATGAGTGCCTTGGAATGCGTTTTCTTTTTGAACTACTTGACCATAAATATTGGTGACAGTCATCTCACAACTACCTGTGTTTTCAATCTTAAAAATACCTTGGGATGGATTCGGATAAACAAGAGGCTGAGCAATTACTTCATCAACTTCATTGGCAATTAAACCCAGAGAATTAATCGATCCTGGTAAATAAAAGCAAGCTATTTCTTGTGACGTTAGTTCACGATTCCACAGGTAGACATCGTCCAAGGCACCGTTAAAAAAAATTGGAGCCCCAGAGGTTCTATCGTAATTCGCTAGCCTTCCATCTTGAGTACTAGTGTACATTAAAGGCCCTCCACTTCCAGAATAACTTACGGTTTCCTTAACTCCGTTAACAAATAAATCCATATCAGTAGCTCCCCTAATAATGCCAGCCAAATGAATCCAACTTTTACTTGGCAATAACGATGTTCCGTGCACGGTTCTTCTATCGTTAAATGATGAGCCAGTTCCATCTCCAAACGACATAGATGCTTGAGCTGTGTTTCCACTTGTATTTACAGATATTCCATAATACCTATCAGTATGGTCGTTGTTCGTGAAAAACACATTGGAAGCACTTGAATCTTCTAACCATACCCACATAGAAATTGTAATTGGAAATTGGCAACGGAAACTTGTATCGTAAGGTATTGAGATAAAATCATCAAATCCATCGAAATAATAAGCACTAGTATCTCCAAACCGATCTAAGACTTTTGTGGCCCCAGAAATTGCCCCATCATTTTGAAAGCTTGACGCATCAACCGACAAACTGTCGAATTCAAATCCCAACTTTAGGGAGGTAGTATCAAACAAATCGGTAAAGGGACCTGGAGAGAATAAATTTTGCACATCACTAAGAGACAATGAATCATTCCATAACTCGATATCGTCAATTCCTCCTTTCAAGTAAAATGGAGAACCTGTTGAACGATCATAACTTCCAATCTTCCCGTTGTTACTAGCGGAATAGGCAATGACTCCAGCACCTGTTCCTGAATAAGTAACAGATTCCTGTACTCCATCCACATAAAGGTCCATATTTGTAGACCCATGTATTGTTCCTGCCAAATGATGCCATTTCTTACTTTTTAAAACTGTTGAGCCTACTGCTGTTCTACGCGAAACAGAAGACGCACCAGTACCATCTCCGAATCCAATGGACATTTTCCCGGAGTTTGCATTTACTACAATCCCGTAGTACTCACTAGAATTATCATTATTCGTGAAAATTGTATTTGTCGAGCTTGAATCATCAAGCCACACCCAAAGAGAAACGGAGATGGGAAACTGTGTTTTATATGCAGGATGATGAGGAATAGCAATAAAATCATCAATACCATCAAAATAATATGCGTTAGAAAATTTTCCAAAACGATCTTTCACCAAAGTCGCTCCGCTAACAACACCATTAACGTTGTTAGCCGAGATGTCCTGGGCATTTCCATTAAAAGGAAAACTTAATTGAGAAACTTGCGCTACTATTGAAGCTTCTGTTAATATAAATACTGCCAGTACAGCTAATAATCTTGCCATATATAAATGTTTAATGTTTTGCTAACTTAATATTGAATAGTTTTCCTCCCCTCAAGAATCAGCTAGGTGCATTGATTCAATTTATAAGTGCCGACATTTGAGCTATATGTGCTATTACTAGTTGAAAGACGTTATAAATGGACTTAATAATTAGGTAATGATCTTTTCTCCGCTATCTCTTGCTCTATTTCCTTCGATGCATATTTTTCTCTATCTCTGGTTAGAACTTAGAAACCAATCGTTGAATAGTAGAATAATCAGCATTTATCCCTCTTATTTGAAGAATTCCTGATACATCAGGAGGTTAATATCAACCCTAGCCTATAGTAAACCACCTCAGAATAATTCCCTTTGTATAACTGTGATGCATGAACATTTTGTTTTGAGTTTTGGCACTAAAAATTTGCATCTTAACTTTTAGGTAGATTAATGCAACAGAATTTAGTTGAAGGTCATTGAAAGTATCTAACAAGTAACATCTACAAATAAACATAGGTGCACAGTTTGATGTCATTATTTTAAGAAGCAACCAGCGTAATTACATAAATCAATATTATGCATGGAATAGCCGGATCATCCAAGACCTATAAACTTCGGGATATTACCAGAAAACAATCGGGAAAATCCACCATGCTTTACCAAAATTTAACGGGACCGAATTTCAGTTAGTACTCATTAATACTATAAAGTGTAGAACATTTCGTTTTGGAATAATTCAACTTTTCGGAAAATGGAACATTTCTCTCTCTCAATAAAATTGTGAAAGCTCCATATTTTACTGAGTTTTTATAATTGGGCTGGAACATTCTTATCTGTTACCCAAACTTAGCTTATTGTAATGAAGAATCGATTCTATGCTATTGACCCAGTAATTCTTTTACTCTAGTATACTGATCCATTAACCCTAACCGAGCGTACAATGCCTTTAGAGAATTCATGGTGTTGATATCGTCCTTTCTTAAACTATGAGCTTTCTCCAAATACGTTAAGCCTTTCTTAAACATCTCATCCGCTTCTTTCTTGACCTTCTCGTACTCAGCATTATCAACGATGTCGTTTGCACGATTATTAATTTCTACTCCCTGATTAAAATACCATGCACCGAAATTATAATTCGCATCAAAATAATCTGGATTCAATTCTAGCGCCTTTTCATAAGAGCTTTTAGATTCTTCCAGTTTACCTAGATTCTCATAGATTGTTCCTAAAGAAAAATGCAGCACTGGATTATTTGGATCGTTCTGGATTGCTTCTTTTAATGACTGCTCTGCTTTGTCATGCTGCCCTTGGCCTAAGAAAAAGTTCAATTCATTGATCACTAGATTTTGGTTGTCAGGATATTTCGCCCGACACGTCTGAATTTGAGTGTTTAATTCTTCCAATCTACCTTCTTGTTGCAAGATGAAAATGATGAAACCACAACAATCTGCTCCTCTATAATCAATGTCCATGCATTTCTTATACCAGCTAATTGCCTGATCTGCTTTACCGCCTCTCTCTGAAGCCAATGCACAATTGAACATCGCCAGCGAATCGTTCTGGTTAAAATGTCCCGCTATATTAACAGAAGTCTCAAATAATTCGAAAGCTAAATCATAGTTCCTTTCATTAAACAGCGCTACTCCATTGTTCAATAAAACATTTTGTATGATGCGAAGTTTACCCTCTATTTCAGATACATATGGCCCTTCCTGGTCTAGTTTTAAAGCCATTTTGTAAGACTCAAAACTAACTTTACCCGGATTCTCATGTAAGTCGCGATAATTGGGTTTTTGAGTTGATAATAAAGCGTAATAGATATCCCCACTAAACTTCCAAGTTTTGCTTTTTACACTGGTCTTCTCGTGAACCACCGCCTTATCTATCGCTTCTTTCGCTTTATCAAGCTCATTATTTGATAAATAGCTATAAGCATTCACAACATTTGAAGGCTGCGCAATTACAGTAGATGTTAAAAGTACTAGTGAAAGGATAAAAAATAGGTTTCTCATGATGTATAGTTTCAGTAATTATTAGACTCCATTCGTCTTTGAAAAGCACAAAATTAGTTTTATTTCTTAAAGACATTCACTCCTATTCCAACCCCCCAATACCATCCATCTAGCGGTAAAAGACCAAACTCTACGTTGTAAACCATTTTTGCAAACCATCCTTTCATTCCCGGAAGCTTCCCATTTACTCCAGTTCTAAATCCAATTGGCGATTTTTTAGTTGTTGCTGTTGTTGAATAAGCGACAACCGGATAGAAAATTGCATCTACATAGATTTTCATGTATTCAGCGCTAACCGTTGATTTATCTTTTAATTGAGTTAAAATGTGTGCTTTTCTTAAAAACGACATTCCTCCATATACACCTAAATTGGTCTGTGTTCCTAACTCTTTATTTCCTTCAATGGAAGGCGTATAGCTTGAATTTCTGAATGTAACCCCTCCTCTAAGATTGGATTCAAACAGTTTTTGTGCCGTCACTTCTATGTAGTTGGTTTGAACGGCATCAACCTCCCCTAACCATCTTCCACTTTCCTTAGAAACTACGTCCACCTTGGTTTTAAATTGACGGATTGGAACTTTTATCGACTGTCCTTTCTTCTTTGATTTAATCTTTTTGAATGCGCCAGCTTCTACATGCATTGGTAGCTTACTAACCTCTTTTTCATCTCCTGAATAAGTAGCGAACACCATTCCTTCTACACCTAAGCCACCCGGAAGAACAAACTCTCCTTGCAATCCAGCTCGAAGACCTTCAGCCGCTTTATGCCAGTTAACCTGATTCGACATAGATCCTTCATAGTTGAAAAAGTATGCATCTATATATGATTTAGGTACCAGCTCAGCACTATCGAGTAGAATACGATATTGAACTTTTTCTTGAGAAAATGAAATGGTAGTGAAACCTACTAGGACGATTAGAATAATTGCTTTCATCATTTGTTTTTTTTACAAAGATGTTGATCAAAGCATGGCCAATCAATTCGGCATATGCCGTATTCTTCTATACGATCCCTTTCTGAGTTGCGATTTTAATAGCTTCCACTTTATTGTGAACCTGAAGCTTCTTGTAGATGTTTTCAATGTGCTTCCGAACCGTACCTGGACTGATAATAAGGTTGGCAGCAATTTGCTGATAGCCTAAGCCTGTGCACAATTGTTCTAAAATTTCTACTTGCCTTTTCGACAGATCGTGCTCTTCCGATTTTACAGCAGTCGGATTAGGAGAACGTAACAATTTCAAAGCTTTAATAGCGATGGTTGGTGACATTGGAGCTCCACCTTCCATAATTTCTGTTATACCCGATTTGATTCTTGAAGCAGGTTCGTCTTTTAGCAAGTAGCCATTTGCCCCAGCCAATATGGATTGAAATATATTTTCTTCATCGTCAAAGACGGTAAGCATGATAATTGCGATGTGAGGGTACTTCTTTTTCACCAATTCAGTGGCCGAAATCCCGTTCATTTCTGGCATTTCAATGTCCATCAATATCACGTCCAAATTGGCATCTTCCTCCAACTTGACCAGTAACTCCGCTCCATTAACTGCTCTGTATTTATAGTTGATTTCATCAGCAAATAAATTCAGCTTATCTGAAATGGCGCGTGCTAAAAAATCATTGTCTTCGGCTATTGCAATCTTTATCATGATATAATATTTACCTCAAAATTCGTTAAAGAACCATGTAAAGTCAATACGATGTCTGTCGTATTAAATTTCAATTCGAACTTGTACTCCATTTCCATTGCTAGCACTTATTTCCAGTAAAGCATTAATGTCATCGGCTCTTTTCTTCATGTTTCTAATGCCATTACCTGCCTTCACCTCTTTTTCATCAAACCCTACTCCATCGTCCTCCAAAACCAGATTCACCTTCTCGTCATTCTCTTTAGCAACCACTTTTACAACTGAGGCCGATCCGTATTTAACGGTGTTTTGAACAAATTCTTGAATGATTCGATAGAGGTTTAGAATTTCTAAAGAATTCAGCGTTTTCTGTTTAGAGTCGTTGATCAATTCAATCGTCACGGTATCCTTTAACAACAGCTTTAAATCTGCCAACTTATTAAACAAGGTCTCAAAATTCCCTTGATCCTTATTCATGGCCCAAATCGTATTTCTCAAGTCGTTCATCGATTCACGACCAAATTCTGAAATTTGCTGGAGTTGGACACTTTTGTCTTTCTCCATCCCATAAGAGATGTTGTCTACAGAACTAATCATAAATGTAAGTTGCGCACCAATATTATCATGTAACTCCCTGGATATCCGTAGTTTTTCATCGGTCATCTTACGAGCAGCTTCCGCTTTCTCAATTTCAGATTTAAGCTTAAATCGATCTGCCTCCAGCTGTCTTTTATGTCGTTGATTACGATAAATGAATAAAGCAATTAATACTAATACGATAGCAAGACCTCCGATGATTAGCGTTCTTATATTCCCGTTTTTAATAGCTACTTGTTGATCAGCACTTAACAGGTCTGCTTCAATTAATTCCTTTTCTTTCTTCTCCGTTTGATACAAGGTGCGCATCTCTACCATTGACTGGGCGGACGATTCATCGTAAATAGAATCTTTGTACTGCGCGGCTAAGCGACCATAAGTATAGGCGTTGCTCATGTCGCCCATTTTTTCATATACAATCATCAATCCCTTGTAGGCATGTTGAAGTCGTAAATAGGAATTGTGCGCCTTCGCCCCATCCAATCCCTTTAGGAGATAGGCTTCAGCTTCTTCATAATATTGTAAATCGCAATAAGCATTTCCGATGTTTACAGCAACAGCACTATAGCTATCTAAGATCTTCAAAGTGTCGTATAGTTCCAGCGCATCGTCATAAACTTTAATTGCTTCAAAATGCTTCTCTTGCAACCTAAGATTAGTACCTAGTCCTTGATACGCCTGCGCCAAGTACTCTTTTTTACCGCTCAATTTAGCAAGGTCGATAACTTCATGGTATACGACTTCCGCTTTCAAATGCTCAGAACTCAATTGGTAAGAATTGGCCAGGTTTCCTTTTGCAATCATTATGGCTACGGTATCGTTAAATTTGACACACATTTCTACCACTTTATTATAGGCTTGACGAGAGGATTTCAAATCTCCATTTCGTTCATAGATATTCCCTAAGTTGTTCGTAATCTGATAGATGAAAACCAAATTACTTGAATCCTCTGCAATTCGTATCGCTCTTAAATTACAGGCTAAAGCTTCCTTTAGCTTACCCCACTCTGAATAAGAGTTTCCGAGTTTGGCCAATGATGCCAATACACCTAAACTATCTCCCTGACCAACTCTATACTCAAGCGCATCATTATTTAATGCGATGGCCTCTTGATGGTCTCCCATGTAGTAATACGGGATGCTTAAATCGTTCTTGGCACTTGCAACTAGATCTACTCTTTCTAATTCTTCGGCCAATGCCAGGCCTTGTAGTCCGAAATAAATAGAAGAATCTGCATTGCTGGAAGCGTAATAATAAGTGAGTTCTAGCAGAAGGCGAACCTTCTCCTCCCCCTTTGCCCCTAGCAATTGGTTTCGCCATTCTTGACTTGATTGCCCAACGGCCGTAACCGTAGCAACCAACAACATTAAGAACAAAAGAGTTTTCCCCATGATTAAATCTTGATTTTAAAATTAATGATTTTAACTACTTAAGGAAATAAAAAAACAAAGGGCTAAGTCACCAGGATTTGACGTTGGAATAACTTCAATTAGAAATAACAAACTTCTTGGTTGAAAGAAGTTTATCGTCTTGCATTAAAACAAAGGTATAAACTCCTATCGGCAGTTCCTCTCTATCTAAATTGAATTCTCGCCCGTTGATATTCGGTAGCGATTTTACTTTTTGTCCTTGAACATTATAAATCTCTACACGGCCATTTTGAACTTCAGCATCAAAGTTTATGGTAGCGGAAGTGTTAAATGGATTAGGACTTACGGTAACTGCGGTATGATTTAAGTTTGCTAATTGATCAATTCCAACATTGGCACTGATGGTTATTGAATCGAAAGAATAAATCATCCATTCCGATCCTATCGTCTTGTATTTGAATGCTACATAACCACTATCGGACGTGTATGGAATGTCTAGTACAGTATCTAACCATTGTGATAATGGATTTATGACAGACATATTCCCTATTAAAACGAAATTTCCAATTGCCGGATCTGGATCGTCTGTTCCAAAATACACTTCACAGTTATCAGGCGTTGGAGTGCTGAATCCCGAAGCGTACATTTTCATCGTCATCACTGCTGGTGATGAGAAGTTAATTGGTGGAGAAACATACCAATCGATCATGGTATCTGTTGATGCACCACCTACATTGTAATCATGGAAAATATTCCCGTTATCAACCCAATCAAAAACCCCTATAGCTCCTTTTCGGAATTGTTGCCATCCTGCTTGCTGAGCTGGAGAATCAAATCCCGTATAATACGGCAACGATGCACTCTGAGCTAGGAATGTGTTTGAGATTAGAAATAGAATTAAGAAGGTAACTGTAGTTTTCATGTGGCTTTGAATGGATGTATACTAATACAAGTTAATCTAATTCACTCGATTCTTCCTTTTCCGATATCTAAGCGACCAAAAAATACTAGATCCTACCCCCAGTATTAAATAGAGATTTATCGTCCAAACATCATAGTTTCGAAGGCTCCAAATATTCCAACTAATGTTATCCCATCCGCCTGTTGGCGCTTGCATCGTATTGAAAAGTATCATCACAGCAAATGTGCACAATATGGGAAGAATTAACAGAACCATAAATTTTGGCTTAAGCTTCTTGGCTGTTAGCCCAACAACAATATTCACCAGGGTTACGCCAATTAACAATGGCCAAGACAAACCAACCGAATAGAATATCGCCCACATAAATCCATTTTCATAGGTTAAATCCTGAGTAAAAGGAGCTAAAAACATCCCTAAAACAATGATGGTGAGCCAATTGAGAAATCCATTTAAAGCCATAATTTAAATATAGATCAATCCACTATTCGCTCGTATTAAAAAATGTTAAGTAACTGATTACTTGGAATTAGACTCCGAAAGAACCGCCATCAGGCTTTTCTTGTCCATCTTTCCTCCATATTGGAAGGTGATTTCGTTCTTGGCGTTTAGAATGCAAATACAAGGATAATTTAGCTTGCCCTTAATTGTCCCCAGCTCTTGTGCGAGCTCATGAACACCAGCTTTGGCTCCTGTAGGATTATACTTAAACTTATTCCCTAAATAGGTAATCTCGTCTTTGCTTTCGCCATTGAAATCCACAAAATAGAACTTGCTGTTAAGCTCATTTACAACCTCTTGATTCTTAAATGTAGTATGCTTCATTTGCTGGCAATACTTACACCAATCGGTATGAATGAATACAACTACTGGTCGGTATTCCACCTTTTGTAAACTGTCTATGGATTCAAAACTTGAAGTGTTTAACTGGCCCATAACCAGATGAGGAGCAAAACAGCCCAACACCAAGATGACACCAATTAGCACTTTAGTCATTACTTCTTCTTTTTGTCAAATGAGTATCTCAGTCCAAAGAATCCTCTTATTCCTTGGTTCGGTCCAAACACATAAGCTGGATCAAAGGTAAGACCATTTGGGTTACCTGGAGTTGCAACTGCCTGACCTGAAGCATCAAACACTACATTTTGATCGAATGGATCTTGTGGTCGAGCCATCATTTCAACTGCCATTCCTTTCCAAGGTGTCCAGTTCAATAGATTCTTTACTCCGCCATAAATTTCTAGTCTGTCTCCGAATTTCTTTACGATTTGAAGGTTTTGAATACTCCACCATGGCGATTGAGCCGGTCTTGGATCATTATCACCCAATGTTGGCAATTCCATTGGGCCGTAGATGTTTCCGGTGTAATCTAATGATAAACCAATCTTCTTGAATTCATAACTCAATGCCCAAGTTCCTGTGTACTGCTCGGTAAGTTCTTGACGTTCTTTTATTCCTCCATCAACACTGTAGACCTCCATGGCTGTGAATCCAGCCAACAGCTTTAAGTTTTTATAAGTCATGTCTATGTTAAGAGATGCCCCATTTGAAACAGCATGACCTTGGATGTTATCATATACAATCAGGTTTGGATCTGTATCGTAATCTGCAAAGATCTTGTTGTTGAAATAAGTATAGAATAATGAACCGTCTAAACTGATGATGAAATCATTGTCGGTATAAATCTTCTTTACCACATTTAACGTGCTGTTCATAGATGTTTCTGGTCTTAATTCAGACTCAAATACTACTTCTCTGGAACCAGTTAAAGCTGCATGGTCTTCCGTAAATACATTGGCAACCCTATACCCTGTTCCCAACCCTAATCGCACGATGTTTTTCTTGTTTTTTGAACTCCACTTGTAGTTTAATCTTGGCGTAAAGATGTGTCCGTGCAAAGAGTTGTTATCATATCGCATTCCAAGTAATAATTTATTGGAAGCGTTAAGGTTGATCTCATCCTGAACAAAAAAGCCAGGAAGATAAGTATGCGTTGGTGCGTTTAATGGAGTAATGGTATCTGAAGTAGCTGTTGCGGGAGTATTGTCATCGTAATAAGTGTATCGCATGGCAGCCCCCATTAAAATATCGTGCTTCTCTCCTAGCTCTTTGTTCCATGTCATTTGACCAAATCCGATTCGCTGATCTGCGATGTACCAAGTATCTCCGTAGACAGAGTTTTGGTTGTGCCCGTTGGCACTAAACATAAACATGATTTTCTCTTTAACAGGTAATTCGTAGGCTCCGAATACTTCCCATCTACTGGTATAAATACTTTCACCGTAAACATCTCCACCGCCTCTGTGCGTTGGAAGCCAGTCCATTTCGCCTCCAAATCGGTCTTCGTAAACATATCGGCCGGCTAATGAAAATACTTTGTTGCTCTTTCTTTTAAAGTTCCATTTATTGAAGATGGAGATCCGATCTTGTAACGTAAGGTCCGTGAAGTTATCGTTGTTGTTATCAATTCTATTCTCAAAGTTGAAGTAGTTGATTCCTACTAGGGTCTGTACATTTTCTCCAAGCTTCACTTTGGTAGCGATGTCTGCATTTACTTCGCCCCAAGAGGTAGCAAAGGCATCTGCCGAGATGATTGGTGCGTTATCTGGTTGTTTTGTAATTACGTTGATGATTCCTCCAACCGCTTCAGAACCGTATAACGTAGATGATGGTCCTTTTACAATTTCTATTCTTTCAATTAATGATTGAGGGATTCCACTTAAACCATAAACAGTAGATAGACCACTAACTATCGGCATTCCATCAATCATTACCATGGTATATGCCCCTTCTAATCCGTTGATGTGAATATCACCAGTATTACATACGGCACAATTCACCTGAGGACGAACACCATTTACATTCTGCATCGCTTCGTATACAGATGGTGTTGGATTCTTTTGAAAAAATTTCGGAGTATAAACGTCAATTGGAACAGCGCTTTCCAACTTAGAAACGGGTTTCATCGTTCCAGTTACCACGATTTCATCAATAAAAGCTGGGTCCAACTCAAGTGTAAAATCCAACGTATATGATCCGGTTGCTTCTACCGTTATTGTTTGCTTCTGAGTTTCATACGTAAATAAAGATGCTTCAAGCACAACTTCTCCGGCAGGTACATTCTTTAATTTAAACTCACCCGCATTATTCGCGGTCACCCCAATTTTAGTCCCAGCAATCTTTACCTCTACAAAAGGAACAGCTCCAGACTTATCTTTCACTACTCCACTTATGGTAGCATCCTGTGAAAACGCTCCAAATGTGGAAACTGTTAACACTAATACTAAGATGGATTTTACTAAAGTCCTGATCATTTTATTTTGTATTCTCTAATCATATTTTTCGCAAGATATGAATTAATTGTTAGACTACCCTAACAATTTCTGCATTAAAATAGAAACACCTACATTTACTTCACGATAATATGTTAACCAGAACTACAGAAAACTACCTCAAAGCGCTTTACTATTTACACCAGCAAAGCCCCGAAATCTCTATTACTGACTTAGGTAATGAAATGGGCGTATCCAAGCCTACGGCCAATAACATGGTGAAGCGGTTGCAAGAACAAGGGTGGGTTAACTATCAGAAATACAAACCCCTTACCTTGAATGATAAAGGCGTTATTGAGGCAGCGATTATCATCAGGAAACATCGGTTGGCCGAAATGTTTTTAAGTAAAGTGATGAACTTCGGGTGGGAAGAAGTTCATGACATTGCTGAAGAACTGGAACACATAAAATCTGAATCTTTCTTCGAACGTATGGATCAAATCTTAGGATTTCCTACGCATGATCCGCACGGATCTCCTATACCTGATAAAGAAGGAAACATTACTCCACACAACTATCAGTTGCTTACGCAGATTAAGCCAGGTGCTAAAGTGGAGATTAAAGCGCTTCGCGACAGTTCATTGACGCTAATCGGCTACCTGAATAAGAAAGACATTGCATTGGGAATTACCATGGAAGTGCACGACATTGAGAAGTTCGACAACAGTATGATTCTAAGTTATGGCAAGCACAGTAAGGTGGTTTTAACCGAAACTGTTTGCAATAGCTTATACGTGGAAGTTTTAAAGTAACAACACCTCAGAAAAGCTAAATACAAGAACATTCTACATGTTCTATGTAGTAATTCCAAAGCTCTACCAATTCTCCAGTTTTAGTTAGCATGTAGATTCCTCTACCGGGATAATATGAATCCCAGTCGCCTTCTTGGTCGTGAACATCTGAAGCGGCAAAGAAGATATTTGGCACTCCTTTTAAACGGGCGAAAGTCGATAATGGACTATCATCATCGCAATACCCACCGGTGTGCTGGTTATTCTCGACTAAAAGTGAATCAATCACTTTAAATGAACCATACTCTAACTCAATCTTATGCTTGAACGCAAATGCCGGTCGTAATTTATGAGTAGAATCAGTCGCATACAATGGATAGGTGTCTCTAATGTTGCAAGCATCTTTAAAATCATCGTACTTACTTACAGCATGTTTTGTGGGTTCGCTCTTCTCTATGTTATAGACATAATAGCTTTCCCCAACAAAGTCACGATAGAATTCTTCTTCATCTTCTTTCTGGTCCTCTACCCAATTGCTATAGGTAAAGTAGTTGTAGACTCGCTCGTCTCGAAACAAACTAGCATGCTGTCCTCCAGTCTTGTAAGTTACCTTGTACATCGCATGGACATAATCACTTTCCGACTCAGGTTCTGAAGATTCGTCAACAAAGGGATTATGATCCAAAGAACGCATCAACTCTTCCAATAAAGCTAGGTTTTCTGCGGGAACTGTCTGGTCATCTGCAACTCCCTTGTCTTCTATGGCTGGTTCGTAAATGTCTTCTACAAAACAGTCGTATTCATCTGAATAAATAGTGGGAATGTTCCATGTGAAGTTCAATGGAACTGTTGTCAAGGGATCTCCATAACCATATCCATAACTCCCTGCGTAAGTACTGGAAATGGCCGTAGCTACTGCCAATGAACTCATTACTGAACTATCCATTACGAACACTCGTTCTGGGACTTTAATCGTTAAAGGGCTCTTCCCTACTTCTAAAATCGTATCCAGTTGCCAGATCCGAATACTTTCAGATGGGATAAAAGGAGTTCCGCTTTGCGCGCTTAAATTGTGCCTAACTTTGTCTTTCTGATAGTCATCTAAAGGAATTAAGAAGAATGAGTATGGTCCAGATTTCCCCTCAGAAATCTTCCTGTTCGAATACCTGTTCCTATAATCCGGTAGGATTTTGCCTTCTGGATTAATGACTATTAACTTTAACGATCTATCGAAATGAAAACTGCTGTCTTCTTCCAATTCGACATTAATTCTACCAAAAGTCAAATCGTTAGGAAGAAAATCATTCAGGTATTCGTAATAAAGCTCACTTTCTGATTGGGTCAAATTAGAACAATTCAAATCAAGATTTGTCAAAACAGTATCCAGTTCTTTCTGGCTAAGATTAGCTATAAACCACTGACATTGATACTCCTTAGTATATTGATCTTTGCTCTTTAAAACATTGAGGTAAACGCAAGGATCATCTATAAAATCTCTTTTGGCGTTGTCACAAACATCAGACAGTTGGTCATTAAATAAATCGGAATTAAAATCATTGACGATGTCTCGTAATTCATCATACATGTAGAGATAGAAAGGAAGAATCTCCTTATTGCTAGAGAAAATACTATCTAAGAAATCCAGGTCCTTAAAATCTGATTTAAACAGCACCTCATAATCGTTGAAAATACTTTTACTTAATTCGTCAATCTGAGGATGATCCAAGTAAAATTGCATTGGCCTCCCACCTATACTATCAAACTTATCATCAATTCGATACCAATTCAGATAGTCTTGCTTCATCCAAAAAGAATCTAAATGAGCTGATAAATTGTCGAATAGGTTCTTATCAAAATTGAGATACTTCAGTTCCGGCAAGACGGATATTGAATCAGGCATCGTTGATAGATTATTTCCTGATAACTCTAACCTGCGCAGCATTTTCAACTGTCCGACATCATTCGAGACATCTTTTAATTTGTTGTTTTGCAGGTACAGCTTTTTCAACTTAGCGAAACCATAGAATTCAGTTGGAAGTTTTTTTAGCTGATTGTCGTCCAGATGCAGTCGTCTTAGATCTTCCAATAAGAACAATTCTTCGGGTAGTTTTTTAAGTTGATTATGGGAGAGTTTTAGTCGTTTCAACTTTGTTAATTGACCAATGGAAGAAGGAAGAACTTTTAAGTCTTGATAAGACAAATCTAGACGGATCACTTCATCAGGATTTTCTAGTGCCTCTTGTAATGAGAAATAAGTCACGTCTCGCTGGGCTACAACAGTTAGCGCCCATAATTGAATGGCACAGAACACAATAAGCGTGGTTAAACTAGAGGCGTTAGTCATACGATAAGTATAAAGATAAATAAACGTTGGATTAACTTTAATGTTGTAACTATATGACGGCTTCCTTGTTCTACAAATACTATGAAACGATCACTAGCCATTCTCTTTTTACTTCCGCTCTCAACGTTCGCTCAGGATCCGAATCACTCAACAATGCTTAATTCAGCAGCTTTTATTAATCCTGCTATGGCGGCCACCGACACGATGGATCTTGCAACTATAAAGTACCGAAATCAATGGCCAGCAATAACCGCAAATTACATTACAACTTCAACCTATTATTCTCATTATTCTTCAGTTCTAAATAGTGCCACTTATGTGATTGGCAGCCACGATGCAGCTGGAGGAGGAATTATTAAAACAACAAATGTTGGTCTTGGCTATGCTCAGAAGATCAAGCTAGGCGATCATTTTCTAATCCAAGTTGCTGGAGAAGCAGTTTACTTTCAGAAATCTATAGACTGGACTAAACTAACTTTTGGCGATATGATTGATCCAGCTACAGGACACGTCTTCTCTTCTGGTTCAACTCCATCAGGCGGTACCGCCTCAGGTCTGGACTTCTCAACTGGCCTTACATTCAGTTACAAATCTGCTTTTATTGGGTTTAGTGGTCACCACTTGAATCAACCAGATCAATCTTTATTTGCTGGAACCAGTCCGTTACCTGCTAAACTAGGAGTGCAAATGGGATATGAAATGATTATCAGTCGAAAGTGGTTTTTAACTCCAATCGTTTTCTATCAACAACAATCAAACTTTAACCAATTGAACCTAACGCTACTCGCTAGATTTAAGCGCATTTTAATTGGTGGCGGCTACAGAACTCAAGATGCAGTGATTGGAACTATAGGTTATACAGGAGATAGAATTAGCGCATATTACACCTACGATTCCACAATTAGCCGATTAGGATCAGGAACCGGAGGAGCGCACGAGTTATCATTTTCTTATCGAATCTGGAAAAAAGCTCCACATGCTAATTACCTTGAATTTAAACCATGCGGATTGTAACAATCACCGTATTTCTTTTGTTTTATAAATACATGAAACGATTACTGGCCATTCTCTTCCTACTTCCTTTCGCAACATTCGCTCAGGATCCGAATTATTCAACGATGCTTAATTCAGCCGTATTTATTAATCCAGCTATGGCCGCAACGGATACCATGGATTACGCTGGACTTAAATATCGGAATCAATGGCCGGCCTTATCTGCTAATTACGTGACGACTTCGGCCTACTATTCTCATTATTCTTCTTTACTCAATAGTGCCACTTACTTAATCGGTAGTCATGACGTAGCAGGAAGGGGAACGTTGAAAACAACTAGAGTCGGCATTGGATATGCCCAGAAAATCAAATTGGGAGATCATTTCCTAATTCAAGTAGCTGGTGAAGCAGTTTATTTTCAAAAATCATTGGAATGGGCTAATCTAACATTTGGCGACATTATTGATCCAAGAGTGGGGTTTGTCTATGCAACTCAAGACACTCCCAGAGGTGGAACAGTATCTGGAATGGACTTTTCATCAGGCATCACGCTGAGTTATAAATCTGCATATGTCGGATTTAGCGCGCATCATCTTACCCAACCCAATGAGTCCCTTCTTATAGGAAATAGTCGTTTGCCAATGAAGTTTGGTGTTCAAATGGCTTACAAACTTGATATGGGCGAAAAATGGTCTGTCGAACCAATTCTTTTTTATCAGCAACAAGGTAATTTCTCAAACCTGAACCTGTCCTGTTTCGTTAAGGGAAGTGATTTCGTGCTTGGATTGGGATATCGAAATAAAGATGCCTTTCTTGGTACCGTTGGATACGAAGGAGCTCGAATTCGAATTTATTACTCTTACGACTTAACTGTTAGCCGCTTAGGCACTGAAACTGGCGGTTCTCATGAAATATCTATGGCTTACCGATTCTGGAAAAAAGCTCCACATGAAAATTATCTGGAATATTAACGAAGCAGGTTAACCATTCCTTCCATGTCATATTCATTGTTTACCGTATCGACTGCAACAAGCTGCCATTCATACGTTCCATTTTGTTGACTGAACCCTCCTAATGTACCATCCCATGAAGGATTCAGCTCATGAGACTGAAATATCAGCTGATTTTTATTGTAAATGCTAAACGAGCATTCCTTAATTCCAGTCATTTTAGGACCGAAAAAATCATTTAAACCATCACCATCAGGAGTGAAAGACGTTGGAACATACACTGCACTGATTATTTGACCGTCAACCCATATATTTTCAGAATAGCTCATTTCATCTAGAGGTTCCACCTTACTACAAGAGAAGCAAATAATCATAATACAAATTGGAATGAGTCTTTTCATGCTGTTAATAGAACAGTTAAAAGACGGGATTGTTACTCAACCTCTAAAATAAACGAGCTGAAATCTGACTTCAAAAAACTTTGACCGATGTGTACAGCTCGACATCGTTAATTAAGGTTAAGATTCAACCGTATATGGCTTATATAAACCAACGATCAATTATATTTAACTAATTGTTTTTCAGTTAGTAGAATAATACATGACCATAGATATACCAAGTTTTATTGAGCAGTTACCAGGAATACCAGATAGTATTCACATCCCAGAACCTTCTTTGCTAGTAGCGGGAATAGTACTACTCATCGTATTTGCAAAAATTAGAAAGAAGAAAAGATTAACGAAAGAATCTATTAATCAGATTCCTGACCTGTAATCTTCTACCGCTAGCATCCACAACCCAAAAACACTTCTTCCCCATCTATTAATTCATAGCTTGGGTAGCTTATTTCAACTGAGTAATAAAACCGGTCGTTTACTCCTTCTTCATAAAGAATATCCAGATCATTGTCTAAATCAGCATCCATAATAACAAGTGGAACATCATGTAACTCCTGTACTAATTCGAATCCATCTTTTGTTGCTTTCCAGAGTCTTACTCCAGTATTATATCGTTCCCCACACTCTTCTTCCTCATGATATGTCACTACCAAATCCAGGGTGTCTGAAGAGAAAACAATTGCATGTGTTTCATGCTTTTCTAGTTCCTCATTAAAGAACTTAGCCTTCTCCCCGAATATCGAAAGGTCCTTTTCAACGAAGACATTAGGAGTTACATTGGAAATCAATCCCCAGTCGCCTACTTCTCCGTCTAATTCAGCCCCAAAGTCACAGTAGATCATCGAATGATCATTCGTAAATCCATCCTCATTTCCGACCCATCCATAATTCTCTTCGTATTGATCATATTCAGCCAAAAGATCTTCTCGATGCTCCAATAATTCCTCATTTACTATTCGGAATGAAGCTGTCTTTCCACTATAAACAGAATCTGAAGTTTCAATAAAGATGTTCTTCTTTAACAATGCTTGATCTGAAGGCTTTAGGTCTTTAGTGTTTACCCTGTAATAGTGTCGGGCTAGATCTGCTTCATACATTGGCAATGATTCGGTTAACAAATGTTTGCCTCTACTGAAGTTGCTTTCGCTGTAGAGGTAGTTTCCTTCTCTAATAAAGAAGTCAGCTCTCTCTCGAAGATTGTAGATCTTGTTTTGTGGCGATTGTTTAACAAATAGCCCAATCGTAATAGACCTAACATAAGCTTCTGGCTTAACTTCATCTATTTCAAAAATGGTTTTATCATGTACTGAATACTCATATAAATCTGCCTCTGGCGACCTTTGCTTAAACGCGTTTTCACTGATCTGAAATGCAATACCTTTCAGAGACTCGCTGCAAACATTATAAGGATGAATCCCTTTACCAACGTATACTTTGCAGTCGGGATACCCTTTAGTCAGCTCATCGATAGTTGATAAACTCCCAATGCCTTTAGAAGTAGCCATTTCATCTTTCAAAATTCTTATTGCGCCAATTTTTCCTTTAGCATTAGGATGTAAAGTAAAAAGCTTCTCTCCTCTAAATGATACAGTAGCGAAATCATTAAAGCCAAACCCCGTTAATGGATGAAGATTGTCATAATTAACTTCAAACTCATCTGAAAGACCATGTTTTAGCTCATAGAATCCTTCGTCAATTCTAAATGGCCCGATTCCACCATCTTCTATAGTCCAGTTAGCAATTGGCGATACTTCATCAACATAGTCAGGAACAATATGATCTGATAATGGAGGAGATTCTATTTCAGAACAAGAGACAAAACCAACCATAATAACCATGCAGACCATAACTGTCTTGATGAGTCCATTAACTATGTGATTTACTTTTCCCATTGCGCTTGAAATAAAGATACGCAATGTTAATCACCATGTTTATAGGATCTATTAAGCGACTTGAATTCCAGATTATTTGAGAAGAAAAAGAATTGAAGCCTAGTGTTTTACGAACTTACTAGTCCCCGTCTCACCATCCTTTTCAATTCTTACAAAGTAAGTACCTGCCACCAGGCTCGTCACATGAATACGATTGTCACTTACTCCAGACTGCACTAGATTTCCTATTACATCAATAATCTGGTAATTAAAATTGCCAGTCTGCGCTAAGGAAACGGTAAGAACATCATCAACAGGATTCGGATAAGCGCTGATCTCTAATCGCTGCTCTTCAACACCAGCAACAATATCTAAGCATAGATCAACATAAGAAGAGTCTGAGGGATTGTTTCCATCAAATACAATGTACTTGATACAAGCTGTTCCAACATTTCCATCCGGAAAGACCTCTGATCCAAGATGAATGGTATCTCCCGCATTTGCAGTACAAAAATCCATATACTCCACTGAACCAACCTGAGGATATACTGGCTCAACACCGAAGAATTTAGGAACGTAGTGCAACACACAAAACTCAAGCGCATGCTTTGCTCCTACCAGGTCAACTATTTCAATTCGCTTTCCTTTCAGATCCAGAGAAGCGCCAGTATTGTTAACCACTTTAAATTGGGTATGGATATAGAACCAAGGACTTGTATTGGTATCGGTAAAAGAGACATTTACCGCAGAACCAGTAACATCAACTCCGTACTCATCGAATATCAAGATGTTTTGAGCAAGATTGGAAAATGTAAATCCAAAGAATAAAGAAGCTATTAGAAGTAATCGCATACCCTAATATATCATGATTCTAATCAAATCGGGTACTCATTTAAGCATGAAAATTGAAGTGCTAACAATCGTTTCAGAATCGTTATTTAGCCGGTTCAGGATTTCTTAGAACCTCATACTTAATCTTCTTATGCAAGGCTGCAACTTCAAAGTCTTCCAACATTGAAATAACGTCAGGATGAATATAGTTAGCTCTTCTTATATCGATAATCACTCTCGATTTTTCTTGAGCCATTTCAAACTGACCTTTCAATTTGGCTTTACTAAGGAAAGTGACATTATTCAATAATTGAATTTGTAAAAAATGCTCGCCTTCAACATTCGTCTTCTTAATCTCCATAGAAGATAAATGGCTTTTGATTAGGATGAATACAACCGAAATTACAAACCCAATTCCAACACCTAATAGAAGATCCGTAAATAACATCACAACAACGGTAGCTATATAAGGCACAAACTGCACCCAGCCCTCTTTCCACATCCTTACGAATGTAGATGGCTTCGCTAATTTGTACCCTACTAAAGTTAATACCCCAGCTAAAGCAGCAATTGGAATTTTGTTTAATAAAAATGGGATTATCAAAACGGCTATCAGGATTAAAAACCCGTGAAAAATAGCTGACATTTTGGTTTTACCACCAGAATGAATGTTTGCAGAACTTCTAACGATTACCTGAGTAATTGGAATTCCACCGATACAACAAGCTACAATATTACCCACACCCTGTGCAATCAACTCTCGATTAGTAGGAGTAGTATTCTTATAATGTGGATCTAATTTATCTGTAGCTTCAACACAAAGCAATGTTTCAAGACTCGCTACTAAAGCAATAACTCCTGCATAGAACCAGACCCTACTATCGGCTAGATAACCCCATGATGGTAGTTTAACGTGATTTTGTAGATCAGAAAGACCTTCTACTATAGGGATGTTTACAAAATGCTCAGATCCAATGGTTAGAAACGCGATAGGCTCAAATAAGAGCGCTAGTCCAATACCGACTACTACCACTAACAAAGGAGCAGGAATAACCCTTAATACTTTGTTGCTTTGAATTTTTTTGGCTTGCCAAATAATAAGAATGGCTAGCGAAACAACGGCTATAATGATGGCTCCCAAATTGAAAAACTTGAATGCATTTCCAAACTCACTAAAAGTTGTTTCTCCATCTACTTGCATGAAGGCTAAATCACCCTCTACATCAGCATCATAACCAAATAAGTGAGGGATTTGCTTTAGGAATATTATTATCCCAATCCCCGTAAGCATCCCAGTAATAACTGATGAAGGGAATAGCATGGCCAATTTTCCAGCCCTTAATAAACCGAATACAATTTGAAAAACACCAGCTAAAACACCAGCTACAAGAAACGCTTCAAAACTTCCTAAATCCAGTATAGCACCCATAACAATGGTTGCAAGTCCAGCTGCTGGACCACTTACCCCTAGCGAAGATTTACTAATTGCGCCTACTACGATACCACCTACAACTCCAGCAATCAAACCGGATAATAGTGGTGCGCCACTTGCCAATGCGATACCCAAACAAAGAGGGAGTGCTACAAAGAACACAACCACACTAGCTGGTAAATCAAACTTTAAATTAGAGAATACTCCGTGCCGATTTCTTTTCATTTTGGTTTTTTTGCAATACAAGGATAATTCAACTGTATTAAGTTGAAATTAAAGAGACATTAAAATGAGATTAGAATTACCTCTTTATCAGGCTAGTGTAGCCTTGGAATGATGATTGACACTTGGGTTCCGACATTAAGTTCGGATTCAATCTGAATGGTCCCGCTATGCAGTTGAATTATTTTGGAACTTAAGGCCAATCCAATCCCCGACCCTGAGATTGCAATCGTGTTCTCCCCTCGGTAAAAAGCGCCTTTCACTTTATCGAGATCAGCCGCAGGTATACCGATTCCTAGATCTTCGAATTTTACGGTGAATAAATTTTCGTGATTCGTTAATGCGACCTTCACCACATCATTTGAAGAAAATTTGCAGGCGTTATCAAGTAAATTAATAACCACCGATTTTAGTAAACCCTTATTTCCGTAAACAGTCGGTATTTTAACGTCTGTTAGCTCAATACTAAATTCAATTTTATGCTCTTCATTGGTGAACTCATAGGCTTCTATAGACTCCGTTAATAGCATATCTAAGCGTATTGACTCAAATTTAAGTCGCTCGCCACTTGCTGTTACCTTAGAAAGCTGAAGAAGATTGTTAACGGTTGAATTTAATTTATCGGCTTCTCGTAACACGGATTTTAAAGATTCAACATATTCTTCTTCAGATCTTGATTTTGAAATGGCAATTTCTGCCTCTCCCAAAATTGCCGTTAACGGGTTCCTAATTTCATGAGAAGCGTTTGAAATAAACGATTTTTGAGATTCGAAAGACGCTTCTAACCGGTCTAAAAGCCTATTAAAGGCGATTGCCAATTCTCCAATTTCATCATTTGCGTTGTCAACATTTAATCTTTTGTGAAGACTTGTTGCGCTTATCGAATCAGCTTTTTGAATTTTTCTTACCAGTGGTATTAAAGCCCTTTTAGTAACCAAAAAACTGCCAAGAAATAAAAATGGAATGCCGATGCAAACGATAAAAAGAATCGTGTATTTCAAAAAGGAAAGGTTTTGAAGCCCTACTTCATCTTCTGCAACCACAATGATTAAATACTTGGTCCCGTTAATGGTGAACAATCCACTGTGCCCTTGTTTTTGATTATCATTGAAATTATACGATTCTTCTTCTAGAAACTTCGCCTTGTGAACATCTGCATAAGCGTATTTATAAACCAATGGAACATTTTCTTCAACCTCTATAATCTCCTCTGTTTCCTGGGGTAACGTATGCAGGAACTGGGTTCTTATCTTTTCATATTCCACCGATGTAAAACTGTCTTTTTCTAAAAAGAAGTTTTCGGTGATTTTAACCCGATCTAGTAAATGTTCAAAGAATTCATTTTCTCGGTGATAGGCAGAAAACAAGTATATGGTAATCCCAAAAATGACAAACAAAAAACTTGCTATCACCGAAAAAGTCAACGAAAGTTTAGACCTAATCTTCACTGCGTGAATCTTTAATGGTATAGCCCATGCCTATTACCGTTTTTATCAAATTAGACTTGAAACCGTGCTCTATTTTTTTTCTTAAATAATTTACGTACACGTCAATAACGTTAGTCCCAAGGTCAAAACCAACTTCCCAGACATTTTCCATTATATCTGCACGAGATACTACAATGTTTTTGTTTTTCAATAGATATTCCAGAAAACCAAATTCGCGAGCAGTAAGTTCAATCTCTACCCCATCACGATGGACTTCTTTACTTTTTAAATCCATTATTAAATCTTCTACTTCCAACAAATGTGAAGAAGCTAAATTCCCTTGACTTTTCCTTCTAGATAAAGCCGAAATTCTCGCCAATAATTCTTGAAACTTAAAAGGCTTGCATAAATAATCGTCAGCACCTGAATCTAAGCCATCTACTATATCATCTGTGGTCCCCAAAGCAGTAAGCATAATGATAGGCAGGTCTAATTCCAACTTAGTCCTTATTCTTTTACATAACTCAACTCCGTTAATCCCAGGCATTACCACGTCTAAAATTATCAGGTCCTGCTCGGTCTGTCCAGCGAGTTTATAGCCCGTTGTACCATCAAATGCCTGAGTTACCTCGTGACCTTGCTCTTGCAGCCCTTTTTTAATAAATGAGGACACTGCAGCTTCATCTTCAACTAGTAATATTCTCATGAATCAAATGTAAGATGTGTAAGGGATTTCGAATTCATTTCTGATTATAAATGCTTCTACTGCTAATTTTGTTCGTTTCTAACCGACTTAATACCGCGGGCCTTTAGTTGGTTAAGTATTTTTCAACTAACGCATTTACCGATTGAGTGTTGGACTCAGCGTTAATTTCTTCTATTAGTTTTCCATCTAATTCAGACTTACATTTTGCCTCGACCGCTAACAATGGTTGTTCGTCTGGCGGTTCAGGGAAAATGTTTTGCTCCTGAAACAATCTTCTCGTGACGGCTGCCACTTCTTGAGCTCCTTTATAGTTCTGTTCCTGTTCTAATATGTAGGCCAATGATATTAGACCATACGCATCTTCAGTTTCAGGGTTATGTAATGCACGAAGATCATAATACTTCGTAATCAACGCTCTAGCCATTTCAAAATCACCTTTTGCCGTAGCTACAAACGATTTATTAAAATGATCGATGGTGTACATTCCAATTTCATTTAGCTCGAAACTAATGGTCATGCTCTCGTCATAAAAAGCCTCTGCCCGATCCATGTTTCCTACCAGTCGCCATAATTCAGCGTTCATGTGTGCTCGCTTCATCAACCAAACTTTACGTCCAGAAGTCTCCGCTAAATCGGCCAACTCGATACTCAATTCTGCCAATCGAGTTGTATCTAGCGTTCGTTGTGCATTTCTACACAAAGATGAAAGCGCTCCACCTATCAAAGTGTCATTATTGGTTTCTCTTCCAATGGCTAATACTTCGTTCGCTAATTCAATTGATTTTGCATCGTTACCTTCTTTAAATTGTTGATATGCTTCTTTCAACATTTCTTTCGGAGCTAAAACCGTTGAATCCGCACTTTCATGAAGTTCCGTCACGGTGGGTGTTGGAGCTTGAGAGGCCTCTTGCTCCGCATCACAGGCGATTAAACCAACGGAGCAAATTGCAATAACTGAATAAACTAATGTCTTCATGAATTATATTTTGAATAAATATAATGAGGATTTGATCAGGATGGATAAATATATTTTTGAAAGATAAATCTAGGGTAAACTAAACAGATGTAGTCAGATATTTGAAACCCAAATCCACGAGGCAATGCTAATAACTAAATTGATTATAGGATTTAATTAAACCGCAATGACTACTTTTGCAGCGTTAAATAATTCAAATGTCGTCTGACCAAATATTGATTCTTGAGCCATCGCATATCTTCCCAAGTGTGGAATTAAATGCGGTTACTGGTGTTTTAAGCATATCTGGTAGGTGCATGCCTGAAAACCCAACGAAGTACTTTGCTTCAATCAAAGAATGGATGGCTGAATACTTTAAAAATCCTAGGCCAGAGACCGAATTCAAAATTAACCTCGATTACTTTAATTCCAGCTCGTCAACACAACTTTTCCACTTGTTTTTATTATTAGAAACCTATCATAATGAAACTAACACCAACATAAAGGTGGTTTGGCTATATGATGTAGATGATGATGACATGCTTGACTTTGCTGAAAAACTGAAAGGCAAATTGGCGATACCTGTAGAGTTGATTGGCGTTGAAGACAACGACTGAAGCTTCTTTCTATTTTCAATTGATATTCACTTAGAATATCTTTACCTACTTGAGTAAAAGTCCATCCATAAAGATTCAAAATGCATCTCAGAACAATCTAAAGAACATTTCTTTAGAGATCCCTCACTACCAGCTAATTGCGGTAGCCGGAGTTTCTGGATCTGGAAAATCCTCGCTTGCTTTTGATGTAATTGCCAATGAAGGAAGAAGACAGTACCTAGATACAATTCCGAATTTCGCTAGACAATTTGCGGGCAAATACAACAAACCAAAGGTTGAGGCTATCGAAGGACTTTTTCCAGTAATCACCGTTGGACAGTTTAAAGGCGGAGGGAACAACGCTTCAACGGTAGGTACAATAAGTGAATTATATGATCAGCTTCGGTTGATCTACTCCAGATTTGGCTCGGTTAAGGGGCTTAGTCGGTCTCACTTTTCTTTCAACAGTCCAATTGGCGCTTGTCCGCACTGTAAAGGGATTGGTTTAGAAGAACGTATTTCTGTTTCGAAATTAGTAGCAGACCCGAACAGAACGTTGCGCGAAGGCGCAATGGTACCAACGCTTCCCAATGGATACATCATGTATTCTCAAGTTACGGTTGACGTATTAAATACCGTTTGCAACGAACATGATTTTAATGTTGACATTCCTTGGAATGAACTAACATCGGATCAACAGCAGGTAATCTTAAATGGAAGCGACCGAATAAAAGTGCCATTTGGTAAGCACAGTATAGAATCTAGGCTCAAATGGACTGGATTAAAGGCTAAGCCTCGAGAAAATGGCTACTACAAGGGAATGTTACCAATTATGACTGACATTCTCAAGAGAGATCGCAACAAGAACATCCTCCGGTTTGTTGAAAGCATTCCCTGCTCAATCTGTAATGGAAATCGATTGGGAGCTAAAGCTTTGTCGTCTACTTGGAATGGCAAGACTATAAATGACATTTCTAGCCAAAGTTTAAAAAACTTAAACAATTGGTTAAGGGAAATTTATGAACAATTATCTAAACAAGAAAAGAAGGTAGCTGAATCACTGCTAAATCATCTTGAATTACTCATTGAACTAGGCCTGGAAGACCTCACGTTGGGAACTCCTACCAGCATCCTAAGTCCTACTCATCATCAAAGAATTAGAATTTCCAATCAACTTCAAACAGGTCTTTCTAATGTGCTCTATGTTTTTGATGAGCCATCAATTGGAATGTCTATCAGTGAGAAACAAACACTATTGAAATTACTGAACGGCCTAGTCCACAAAGGAAACACAGTAATAATAGTTGAGCACGATTTAGAGCTTATAAAAGCAGCGGATTGGGTAGTAGAAATTGGCCCTGAATCTGGAATCAACGGGGGTCAGTTAGTCTATAATGGACCTAAAAGTTTGTTTTTGGAAAGCACTGAATCTCCTACCCAACGGTCAATTAACAACATTTCACCAGATCCAAACATTCTATTCCAAGTTGTCAATAAGCTAACCGACAAAGTTAAATTGGAAGAGGCTGATGTCTTTATTAATCAATCGCCAATTGGAAGAACTCCACGTAGCAACCCTGCTACTTACACAGGCTTAGCTGACCTAATTCGAGATCTCTTGTCAAAGCAGGAGTTATCAAAAGAAAGAAGCTACAAAAAAGGCCGTTTTTCTTTCAATAACAAGGGAGGTAGATGTGAAACTTGCGAAGGTGCAGGGAAAATTCAAATTGGAATGCACTTCATGGGTAAAGTAGATCTCGTCTGTGAAACATGTCTAGGTAAGCGTTTCAATCCAAGCACACTGGAGGTTAAGGCATTTGACAAAAGTATTTCTGAGATCTATGAATTATCGGTTCGGTCGGCTATAAATTTATTTCAAGGACAGGATAAAATGCTTCAGATCTTGAGCAAAATGAACGACTTAGGTTTGGGCTATCTTCAATTAGGACAATCCTCCACTACCCTTTCTGGCGGGGAAGCTCAACGGATTAAACTAGCCACTCACCTCTGCAAAAAAGGTAAAAAGAAATTCATTTTAGAAGAACCCACGAACGGATTACACCGTCAAGATGTATTGAACCTAGTAGACACGCTGAACAAATTGGTCAAAGAAGGGAACGAAGTCGTTTGCATCACTACCCACCCTCTGTTAGTCGGGCATCAAGAAATTAAGACTGAACATTATGGCGCGAAACTAAGCGTACCAGCCATTCAACTTGAAAACGTAAGAACCAATAACCTGAAAGGTATTGACATCTCATTCGAAAAGAACTCCATTACAGTAGTCACTGGGAGATCAGGAAGCGGGAAATCATCCTTGGTATTTGACACACTATTTGCTGAAGCTCAAACAAGGTTTACCTCAAGTCTTTCTAATTATGCCAAAAGCTTTATCAAACAGACCATTCCGGCCGTTGCAGACCAATACATCGGATTAACTCCTACCATAGCGATAAACAGAAAAAACTTACCGAATTCTCCTAGAAGTACTGTTGGAACACATACTGGAATTAGCGAAAAACTGCGATACCTGTACGCTAGACATCATGGCGTTACAGCCAATAGCCTCTCTTTCAATTCAGAACACGGCATGTGTTTAACATGTGCTGGAATTGGTCAACAGCCGAAGGCACAAAGAGAATTACTTGCTCCAGATAGCTCCTTATCTATTGCAGACGGTGCCTTCACCAATAACACAGCGATTAAATATTACGGAAATCCTGATGGTCAATTTGTGGCACTATTAGGCGCAGCAACTTCTTTAGAGTTATTGTCAACTCCTTTAAATGAACTGACTGAAGCACAACTGAATGTTGTGTTTGAAGGAACTGGAGACATAGAATGGGAAACAACTTGGAATTTTAAAAACAAGTCAAGGGAAGGTCAGCAAGAAATCAAAGGTCCTTGGAAGGGATTTAGCAACTTCATAGACGAAGAATATGAAAAGGTTAAAGACAACAAGAATATTGCGGCTATATCAAGCTTAATGCAGCCAAGTCAATGCAAATCATGCAGCGGGCAGCGACTAAACGAAACCGGATTATCCTTTCAATTAGCTGGAGAAAATATATTTGAAGCTGGGGGACGATCGATTAATGAATTAACACACTGGTTGGAAACCACGAAATTCCCAATCCCTGAAGTTGGAGTATTAATTCATGAGCAAATAACTCCATTAATAGAGTCGATGCTGAATCTAGGCCTAGGCCACTTATCAGTTAATCGAAGGTCATCTACGCTATCAGGTGGTGAAGGCCAGCGACTGCGAATTGCGCAACTTCTAAATAATGGATTGACCGGCTTAACCTATATCTTGGATGAACCAACCGTAGGACTGCATGATAAAAATGTAAAAGACCTTTGGAAATCTATTCAATCAATAAAGGAAAGAGGAAATACAGTAATTATTGTTGAACATCATCCTTACATAATCGAGAATGCAGATCATCTAATTGAAATTGGACCAGGCTCAGGCGATGCCGGAGGAAACGTAATAGACAGAAACAATACCACTGAATCAGCCTCCGTATTTGAACAGCTCTCCAACAAGCAAAGTGGACTGATTAAATTGAAAAGTGTCAATAAATTCTCATTGGTCAACCGAAATTTCGAGTTCAACTTGGGTCAACTAAACGTGATCACTGGACTATCCGGGTCAGGTAAATCTACCTTAATCAATCATGTATTGATTCCTTCCATTCAATTTAACAAAGCGAAGAATTGCGAAACCTTCAGTTCTTCATTGATGATTCCGAAAATCATTCATGTAAATCAAAAAGCCTTAATCGGCAGCAAGAACAGCACTATTACTAGCTTCTTAAAACTGCAAGACCCTATCGCTAAACTATATTCAAGCACAAATGAAGCCAAGCAGCAAGGTCTTAAAAAAGGAAGTTTTCTTTTCAGTCACAAAGACGGGAAATGCATCACTTGCAACGGAACTGGACAAATCAATTTCCAACTGGATTTCATGTCGGACATTTCCAATACCTGTGACACTTGTAGCGGTCAGCGATTTAACGATAATTCTAAACCTGTTGAAATTGGTGGATTGCATGTAAGTGCCTTCTACCAATTAAGCGTTGCGAAAGCCATCGAGCATTTAGTTGAGAATGCGCAACCAAAAGCATCATCAATAGTTGAGACGTTATCGATTCTGAACTCATTAGGATTAGGTCATTTGAAAATGAGTCAAACGACTGGAAGCCTTTCTGGCGGTGAAACTCAACGAATAAAACTTGCCAATCAACTTCAACAGGTCTCTTCTGACTCCTTAATTGTTTTGGACGAGCCAACATCAGGTTTAAACAAACAAGATGTGGTACAATTATTACGATTCATTAAAGGTTTATTGGATAACGGTAATACGATTATTTGCATTGAACATGATGAACAGGTAATAGCCACTGCTCAGCATTTGATAACCGTGTAGAAAAGTCAGTAGACACTAATAATAAAAGAGGTCTTTCCATCTTTTCTTTTTCCGAACCTGCACTCTTCCCTCCTCATTGATTCGATAACCAGCCCATTTAAACTTCAAGTCTTTGTACTCTTTTACCAGTTGCAAACTCCATTTATCATTCTTTTTAACTGCAAAAATCTTACCTTTTAACACGGTAATATCATCATACAAAGGAGGGTAAATGGCGGTTAAATTCCCTCTCCTGTAGATCACTGAAAGTCCGATTGAGTTCTCCTTTTTGGTTTTAATGGTTATTTGATATCCATTGAATCTTATATCTCCAACTGACTGCCCATTCGGCAAATCAAACATTTCCAAGTTCTTATAGTAAGGATAAGGATATGTCCCAAGCTTAATAACATTATGATGACTATCCTTTACCCCAGTAAAAACATAAGATTGACTTGGATATCCGCTTGCTACCACATTTTTTAAAGAGTCGTATTCAAAAGGAACAACTTCATTCAATCCCAAATCCAAAATTCCCCATTTGGCATTTCGTTTAGCCAATGTCCATGTTTGCTCTCCAAATGGTTTTATCTCGTCATACATTTCACCAATTTGGACATTTTCACCAGTATGGAAGGCTTGTTTTGAATCACCGACTTTAACAATGTTCAAAATATTCTTTTTGTAAATTTCTTTAAGTCTAGAAAGTTTGTCTTTCTCTCTTTCTATAATCCAACTTGTTGTCTCTTTTTCTGCTCCTAAGATCCAATTGACACAATTTCTTCTACACGGCTCACAATATCCTATTATGGCTTCAACGCCTTCGTAATTTTCCTTCTTTAAGGCTTTAAAGTAAGATTCTTTCAATAAAAATAGTTCGGCTGAATCCAGCAACCCGCCTTTATGCGAAAGTATCTTATTCGCAAAATAGAAGTTTCGACTATCTAGCGCATCTTTAAGAACATGATATTCCACATTCTCCCATTTATCAGTTAGGCGGAAACCTTGGTGCCGCTTCATTTCGAGAATTTCAGCCACCGAGTCTTTCCCTTGAGTTGACATACTAGATGCTTGCGCATAGTCATTTAAGATTCTAATGTAAAGTAGACTTGTATCATATGGCTGTCCTAGAAGTTTTAGAATTCTTGGTTGAGAATCATTCGCGTAGTCAGCCGCTTTTTTCCGGAATCGATCTTTTAGATTTGGGTCAACTCCGAGCTGCAACAACTTTTCAACCATTATTGAATTGTTTGCGGCCACCGCAAGATGCAATGCCGTTTGCCTATCCTTATTCTTTTCTAATAAAAGTGATGGTTGATTTAAAACCATAAAGTCAAACATTTTGTGTTGTTTTCTTTGGATACAAATATCAAAGGTTGATTTTCCTTCGTGATCTCTTAAATTGAAATTGAAATTTTGCCGCTTTAGAATTTGAAGAAATTCTAATTTCAAAGAATCATCTAATTTACGTCTGCCCACTCTATTTGGATTGTTAAGTACCATATGTAAGACTGTCAGCCGATGCGAACCTGTTCTGTAATTGACAGAAAGCTTATTGGATTTATACAGCTTTTCGACTAACTCAAGTGTGTCCGCACAAACCAACCGCTGCATGGTATAAACTCCATTCTTTTTCCATTCTACGTTCTTAATGTAGACATCTATCAGTTTATCATAGCGATGTTCTAACGCTTCTTCAAACGCATCATTTCTATTTTCTTTATCAGCCCTATCAAACATTCGATCGAGAAGCGCTGCATTAAAATTCTCTTGATTATTTCTTATGTATGCGGTAATGTATCGATGGCCACCGTACCCATTAAACCGCTTGTCATGTTCGGTTAAAGCGATTAACATCGAATCCCGTCCTGGAGAATATTTTCTTGACAAAACCCTCCAGTACAAAGTGGAAGTTGATGATCCAGCTCCGAACAAACCTTTAACCAGCAAGTCAAAAAATAATCCTTGCCCAAATTTCAAACTACTAGAAGTGCTGTTCTTCGTTGTTTTTGCACAAGTGCAATAAGCCCCACCTTCAATTAACTTAATTGCTTCCTGATACCTACCTTCTCTAGCACTATACTTCAATATTTTGCAAATGGAGTCTGCCTCTCCCTCTTGCCCAGATGCGGAAAGAGAACTTAACGCAACTATCACTACGACAATGACTTTAACTAAATTGGAAAATATTTTATTAGATAAATATCCGTACACTCCTCAATTCTCAACAATTATCTAGCCAATTTACAGCCTGGTCAAATGAATCAAATACTTTAGTTGGGTGCTTTTTCTTTTTCATTTTAATGTAGAACCGAATGATAATTCGCTGAGAGAGACTGTGTATCACATATGCTAATGCAATTAAATCTGGCGATGTTGACGCAGCATATTCTCGTGCCTCACTAGTAATACTAACAAAAGGCTCAAATTCTGACACTACCTTAACCTGCTGCCCATTAGTTATCTGTTTGAAGGCTACATGCATTTCATCAATGTCTTTAACCTCCAGGTCCGCTCCTTTCCTCCATTTTAAATGGACGGTAGACTCAGATAGGCGCTCAACGCTAGCATTGGTAATCTGAATTTTATCTATGATGTTTGTGGCAACCACCTATTAAAGATATTGATTTCTCCTTCATATCAAGCCATTCAATTGGTTTTTGATACGTATTGAATCAATAATAATAGTGCGTCTTCGAAAATTTAATAAGACCTAGAAAGGCCTTTTGCACTAATGAATGATGTAGTAATTGAGAATCTTGTCTTTATGATAATCATAAACAGTTCTGGAAATCAAGCCCTCCTCGAACATTTCGTCCAACTCAAGTAAATTCTCTTGAATCCGCTTCAAAGTCTCCCTTGTTTCTTGGTTCATTTCTGAGCGTTCATCTAACAATGTGGCGACTGTTCTTCTTTCTTTTCTCATTTTCAGGGATAAATGTATTCTTCTATTTGAAACAAATTCAACTACAATGAGCTAGTTATCAACAGTTTGTTTTGTTTAACACGGAAATGAACTAACTAGGTTTAGATAGTATAGAATTTAACATGAAAATAAGGGTAGCAAAATCTATCCTTCCATATAAGCGTCTAGAATCTTGTCTTTATGAAAATCATAAACTTTACGACTGATCATGCCTGTGGTAAATAGATTGTCGATTTCTCTTAAATCGCTCTTGATACTTTTAAGTGCTTTTCTAGTTTCAAGCGTTTGCTCGGACCTCGTTTTTAATTCAGCCTCGAGCGTAAGCCGTCTTGCCAAGTTAATTCTGTAGGGTTTTGAATCTTGCACGAGTCAAAAGTATCTTTCTAGACTAAATCATGCCGCAGGTAAGCACTTAGTTATCAACAGATTCAGAGTTAATAACCTTAATTGATTTAAATATCGATTTATTCCAGAAAATTATTAAACTACCTTAGTTGTATGGTAAAACATTGGTACATCTTGATTTTTATACTCGTCATTTACGGGTGCAAGGAGTCGGCTAAAGTCAGTTCAGAAACGGAGACGTCACCACTAGCGCTAACCGAATCACAGCTTGACTCCGTCCATGCAGTTCGAATAGACCGGCAAAAAGACAGTATTATTAGATACTATAAAAGCATAGAGTCTCCATCTTCATTAGCCATATTAAACACTACAGATACTGCTTTACTGCAGATTCTTAAACCAGAAACGTACCGATTGCCTGCCGGTTTAGAATCAAACTGGCCGCATGCAAAATGGTCTTATGCAAAGCTATTCGTTTACAACTTCGAAGGAAGAAAAACACCTCCTCCGTATAAAAAGCTGTTAGCTGACTCAAATTATCGGCAGGTCATCACACTGAACAAAGAGCAAGCTGAAGCAACAATTCTATTAAAGCATCGAGCAGGCAATGTTAAACCAATGAGCAAATGCCCAATAATTGTGCGTCACGCTTTGGTATACTTCAACAAACAAGATGAAGTAGTTGCCGGAATAGGGATTTGCTTCCAATGCAAGGAACAGCTACATTTTCCGTCTTATTATTCGAAAGAGTCAGAACCAGTACTTTTCGGAATTCATGATGATGATTATTATTACAATATCCTTGATGACCTTTATCAAAACTACTATCCAGATTTAATGCATTATCCCCACTTAGATGAAGCAAACAAAAATGATTCTATCTGGGACTACCGTCAACTTGAACTTCAATTAATAGATAAGTGGGATCGACTCTTCAAGCATGTTGGTGCCGACAAACGAGAAAAGTAGATTTTAACTCTTGAAGAATTGTAACTTGCTTCTATGTCTCAGTCAATAGAATGTATCTCATGCGGAGAATCTGACTCTGGAAAGTTCTGCTCTAGTTGTGGAGAACGGTTGAAACCGAAAAAAATTAGTTGGAAGGATTTGGTGGCAGACTATTGGGACAATGTCATTTCCTTTGATCTGCCTTACTTAAGAACCATTAAAGCGCTCGCAATCAAGCCCGGGAAGTTTGGGGTTTTGTATGTAGAAGGAACACGTAAACCGTACGTAAAACCAACTCAGTTTTTTCTTGTCACAGTTGCGTTACATGCTTTAGTTCTATAGTATTTTATTGACTATGAGGATTTAGTAAGAAGCCAAATACCGTCTGGTGGTCTACAAAACGAAGCTCAAATGGCCGTAATGGGTGAGCTTCAAGCATTTAATGACAAATGGGGTAAAGCCTTTCAATTTGCAACACTCCCCTTCTTTGCTTTCTTCTCCTGGCTACTTTTCAGGAAACGGAGCAAACGGAATTTTTTAGAATGCATTGTTTTGTTTATGTATACAAGTGGATTTATGCTGTTGGCTAATATTGTGTCAACGCAGGTCTCTCAATTCACTCCTGGCCCTACTGCGAGCATTATTAGCTTCTTGGCATTTTTTGGTGTGTTGATTTATCACAGTTGGGCTATTTCCACATTCCATGGTCAAAGAGGCGCTGGAAACTTTATGCGAGGCACCATGGCTTCGTTTTTAGGAATGATGCTTTTTAGCGCCATTATTGGCACTATAACCATCACTTTATTCTGGCAAGATTTAAAGCCTCTTTTCGTGTTTCCGGTGGAGCCTTAATCAAAAATCTAAATTGTGCATGTCGTAGCCAGGAACTATAATCATGAGATATCCGTAAGATTTGTCTTTTTTTAAATTCCATACAATAACGTCCTTGAAACTATAATCATCACGTTTAAACCCCATTCCGCTGGTTAAAGTAACCCGTTTTGTTTCTGTCCACTCTTTAGCATAGAATAGCTTTTGAACATCCGCAGAAGTATGTAAAAAGTGTTTTTCTCTATATTTTCTATCAAGCTGATAGTAGTCATCATTTTTTGTACGAACAATCGTATTGTACTTTCTGGAAATCGTTATTGATTTATGCATTCCAGTGGGAACAACCCACTTGTTTTTCTTTAAATCATAAATACCGCAATCATAATTAGGTGGATCAACTTCACAAGTATCTGTGTTCGGAACCTCGTACATTTCATTTCTATCAGTAGTCTCTTTCCAGCGTCCAGAATCAAAATAATTATATACGATCTGGTTATTTACTTTCGAAATCGTTGTGGTAACTACCCGTTCATGGTTTTCTTTATTATAGCAATACTGTTCAAATCCATTATACTTATCAGCATACTTCAAAGTATCATCGCACCAATGCGTTGACACTGTATCTACGTCAAAAGCCCTAAAATATTCCAGTCCAAAAACATTGACGAATGCTTTATTCATCACCCATCGCCCTTGATCAGGAACAAATGAGATTAAACTGAAAGTGTCATTTTTATAAACGAAATGATGAATTCCAAATGCAGGAACAACCATATCATAATACTCCGATACGGAAGGATCTCGATTCGGACCAATTTGAACTCCTAAGTTTGTTTTAGTAAGCTCTGGGATTTCGTAAGTATTGTTCGGATATAATTTATCTAATGAGTCTACATCATGCAGCTGCTGAGCATATCCAGGTAGTGACACAAAAATAAGTGTAAATAAAACAAAGGTTAATCTCTTCAACATTAGCTGTTTAATCATTAACCAAATTAAGATTTTTTTTAAGAGTTAAATCCTGCTCTGATAGGTATAAAGATCGTGGTATCGACCTTTCTGGTCAATAAGCTCATCATGCTTGCCCTTCTCAACAATTCTACCATCTTCAATTACCAGAATTTGATCCGCTTGCTGGATTGTGCTTAGTCTATGAGCAATGACGAATGTTGTTCTATCCTTCATTAACAAGCCTAAACTCTTCTGAATAAATGATTCGCTCTCCGTATCTAGATTAGAAGTTGCCTCATCCAGTATGATAATTTTAGGGTCGGCCAATAATGCTCTTGCAATTGAAATTCGTTGCCGTTGCCCCCCAGAAAGTTTAACCCCTCTCTCTCCTATCAATGTATCCAAGCCGTCATCAAAACGATCCGTGAATTCATTAACATAAGCTCCTGTAACAGCCGCAATCACATCTGATTCACTTGCGTCTGGCTTAGAGAATAATATATTCTCTCTAATCGTTCCTTCATATAAGAAATCATCTTGTAAAACAACACCTAGATTTCTTCGATAACTACTCAAATTTACTTTTGCCAAATCGACACCATCCAAAGTGACTGTTCCAGTTTCTGGATTAAGAAATGTTGCTGCCAATCCAGCGATCGTAGATTTACCAGAGCCTGAAGAGCCCACAAGTGCTGTAACACTACCTTTAGGAGCTTCAAATGATACATTATGAATTACTTCTTTGCTCTCTTCGTAGCTAAAAGAAACATTGTCGAAAACAATTTCTCCATTTACTTCATTTATAAGCTCGGTTCGAACGTTTGGATCATTCTCTTCTTCCATATTCATTAATTCCTGAGTCCGATCCAGACCAGCCATTGCTTCAGTAATTTGACTTCCAATGTTACTCATTTGAACAATTGGAGCCACCATTAGTCCGAGATAAAAGATAAAAGCGAAAAACTCACCTTGGCTCATTGAATCACCCATCATAAAATAACCTCCAATTCCGGTTATAGCTAAAGTTGCTACTCCTAAAAGAAACACCGAAGAACTCGTAATCAATGCTGTAGATGTCAAACTTTTCTTTACATTTTGAAACAAATTTTCCACGCCTTTTTCGAACGACTTATTCTCCTGTTCCTCAGCGTTAAATCCTTTAATAACTCTTATTCCATTTAGCGTTTCTGTTAACCTTCCAGTTACCTCGGCATTAATTTTACCTCTAGTCTTGAAAATTGGCCTAATATATCCGAAAGCTTTCATGATAATAATTGCGAAAATTAAAACCGGAACTAAAACACAAACTGTCATGATCCAATTAATATTAATCAGTGCTATTAAGGCAATTATAGCGGTAAGAGTTCCTCCTACTAATTGAACCAAACCAGTTCCTACTAAATTCCTTACACCTTCTACATCAGTCATAACCCTTGACACTAGAGCCCCTGACTTGTTGTTATCGAAAAAGTTTATTGGAAGTTTTAAAATTTTCTTTTGCACTTTAGCGCGCAATTCAGAAATCATTCTTTGCGCTCCAACACTTAAAATTTTGGTCAAGAAAAATGACGTAACAGCTTGCACCAATAAAGCTCCACAAATTATCAGCATTACGTTAACTAAAGCTTCCAAATCCTTTGCTGGTACAATATCATCCAGAATTGTCTGCATAAAAAACGGAAGTGCTAATCCAGCTATACTTTTAACAATTACCAGAAATAATCCGGGAATTACAATTTTCTTTCTAGGCCATATAAATTCTTTAAACGCCCAGACGAAAGAGACTTTCTTTTTACTCATGATTCAAACAGCTCTAATATCGAGCCAAATGAAATTTTACGCCAAATCGGCAGTTATATATAGTAAATCAATTAATCATGGCAAGAAACTTGCTAATTAATTGACAAGAAACAGCTGAGATGACACTTTTGGAAATTACAACTTCCTCAACCGTCTTTTTTGGTTAATTTTATGAGACCTATTCTATTACACCCAACTGAGAAATGAAACTGGTATCAATTTTTTTCTTGATTCTTGTCTGGATGACTCCATGCTTTGCTCAGCAATATAAAGCGGTAATGACCACATTAGTCTTCGAAGAGAACGTGTCTGTTAAAGATTATTCCTTCCGCATCCCAGGAGATACCAACTCAACTCATCTTACCAATATTGGAACTACCGAATTCGGTCAAAACGTTTGCCAAATTGAGGGGCTTAACAGAGAATGTCCGACAATAGAAGTCACTAGAGGGCTTGACACCATGCAGTTGAACTTCTTTCTAATTCGGATTAAAGACATCGACATTGTAATTGAAGGATTAAGTTTTAATAAAGGGAAATACACATGTGTGCATCAAGAAATGATTGACAAAGCACATATAAAAAATGAATGGATCTTAGAATATGGAACATTGGCTATGGGAATTGACTTCCAAACAGACTTTGATCCATTAAGTAAAATAGAATCTGCAAACTTGTTTAACGGCTATTCTACTTTGTACTTGAGTGAAATTAAGTTTTCTTCAAAAACACGAACGGATATTCAACTCCAGCTTTTTGAGAACGGAAAGTTTACTTATCACCGATTTGAAATTACAACCACTGAAGACACCATCAGTATGGCTCCTCTAACTTCAGTTACAAAACCAATCCGAAAAGTTGTGGGCGAATGGGAACAGACTAGTGATAATACTATGGTACTTAAGTTTCTCAATAATCGAACTTTTGAAATAACCAGTTCAGTATTTAAAATTAACTCCTCGCTAGTACTTACAGGAGAAGACGCTTTGTTAGACTTCAATCTAAAAGAACGAGAAATATACGCTTCAGAAGCTAAAACCTCTGCGCATTAAAGGCGTTTTAAATAATCACATTGGAATAGCATTTTAATTATCGGCCAAAAGCACGTCTAATTTTTCAATTAACCCGGGCGCATCTAAGTCTCTAGCTATGATTTCTCCTTTTTTGTTAAGCAAGAAAGAAGTAGGCACTTTAGTGATATTACACTCTACACATAATGGTGACTCCAACCCTTGAAGGTCTGAAACGTGAATCCATGGCAAATCATTCTCTTCAATTCCTGCCATCCAATCTTCTTTGTTTTCATCCAACGAAATGGCATATATCTCGAACCCTTTATCCTTATATTTCTCATAAGCTGGCAAATAATAATAACAATTCTCCTCAGAGCAAATGGCATTTCCTGACGCCCAAAACTGAACCAACGTATATTCGTTAGATCCCGGCACAAGTGCCGTTGGAGTACCTTCAGGCGAAAGCAATGTTAGACTTTGAAACTCCGTAGTAACCTGAGCTCCCTGACGCACAAAGTAAAATCCCGCTAGTCCTACAATTACTACAAAGACTGCTGCAATGCTAAGAATTTTTGCGTAACCTTTCGTTCTAGGTAACTCTACATCACTTGATATTCTATCCTTTATATCTAACCATTCCGATTTTGGTTCAAGTCGATCAAAAGATTCTTTATTTTCTTTAAATAGCTTTTCCAACTCGCTCATGCCTGTTTGTTTCTATTATTAATAATTTCAATTTCTTTTTTGCCCTGCTTAACTGAGATATCGATGTAGAAACACCAATATTCAATATTCCAGCGATCTCTTCGTGATCATATCCTTCCAACAAGTAAAGTGAAGCCACTGCCCTATAACCGTCTGGTAATTGATGAAGAGCTGTATAAACTGTATCCAACTTCTGTTTTAAGTCTTGATTTTTAAGCGGGTCTTGCTCCTCAACCACTTCATTATCCTCAACTGAAAAAAATATAGAGCTGGATCTTTTTTTAAGCGTGTCAATACTTTTGTTAACCACAATTCTCTTTAGCCAAGCTCCAAAAGTTGATTGGTATTTAAATTGGTGCAAGTTTGAAAATGCTTTTACAAATGATTCTTGCAATGAATCTTCGGCATCCTCCCTATTATTCACAATTCGGAATGATGTATTCAGCATGGCTTTGGCATACAATGCATAGATCTCTTGCATTGCATACTCATCGCCTAATTTTGCCTTTTCAATTACGTCCTGATGCTTGATTACTTCTATCGACATTCTAAATTCGAATCAACTTTATTGAAGTTTTATGATTGCATTAGTAAGTTGATCTCCATGAAGGTTTGTCGCAAGAATCACACCATTCTCATCAAGTAAAACATTAAATGGAATAGACCGTATTCCGTAAGATTGAACACAAGAGGCGGCCCACCCTTTCAATTCTGACCCATGGTTATCCCAACTCATTTTGTCTTTCGTAATGGCATTCGTCCAGGCGGTTTTATTCTTATCCAAAGAGACACTAAAGACTTCAAAGCCTTTTGCAGATTTAAAACTTGCATCTTTAAATTTGTTATAAGTTGCTACGATCTCTGGATGTCTTATCCTACAAGGCGCACACCAAGATGCCCAAAAATCTATCAGGACTACTTTCCCTCGTAATGAGCTCAACTTTATTTGTTTGCCTTGTGGGCTGTTTAAAACGATCTCTGGTGCTTTATCGCCTACTGTAACAGGTGCTGAAGGTGAAGAAAATATTAAAGCAGCTCCTAAGGCTAAGGTGGTTATTAATTTCATAATCTAATTGTTTTAATTTTTAGGTTTATCCTAAAGACTGATCAGATTATGGAATGATGCACCTTTTGAAAATTAATTTGTTTTCTTGACTACTCTAAAGTTCCTAGACAGTGAATTGCCGTGGACATGAACCAGATAGACTCCGTCCACTCCCAATAATTCTATGTCAATTGAATTTACATTTGTGTATTCCTTACTGAAAGTCAATTGCCCAAAAGAATTATAAATATCTACGTTTACTTTATCAAGTATTTGCTTACTATAGATCGTTGTCAATTCTGCACTAGGGTTTGGATAGACGTTGATTTGATTAACAAGCTCTTTCTCATCTATCCCAACTGAATTAACTATATGGCACGAAGATGTATCAACACATCCTGCCATGGTTACTTCCACTGCAAAAGAACCATTTTGCGAAGGAGCATAAATTTGATTTGTTGCACCAGCAAGCGCATTTTGCGCAGAATCACAATCTAGCCATTGATAAGTAGCCCCAAACTGCAATGATTCTAGAGCCGCAGTTCCAGCATCAAAAACAACCGAAGTATCAATATTGGTCACCGTTAAATTAATTGTAATGGTGCTATCACATCCAGCGGCATTTATAATTACATCTGTATAGCTACCCGATGCTGTGTAAACGTTTCCTGCAGGCGACAAGTAACTATTGCAAGAACTTGGCGATATCGTTGCAACTGTTCCAGCACAACCCGTAACGCAAGATCTTGGATCATTAATGACTGTTTCCCAAGCAATCTCCTGCATAATTAAAGCTTGAGCTGGCGTAGGAGCGGTCCCTGCAGCTACGGTCAACCCAAGAAGTTCATTTGTTAACCCAACTGGAGATTGTCCAAATAATGTTGCGTAATGTACACATGCCGTTAAGTAGGTTGTCACATCGGTGTTGTGAATTTTCCAAGTCATGCCATCTGTCGGCTCAAAAATATCTATGAAATTGGTAATCCCAGGGAAATTTCCATTCATCACACTATCGGCAAGGGCCTGAGTGGCTGCTGCTACCGGAATAATGCATATTTGGCTTCCGTTCATCGCGGATACTGAATCCGCAACCTGTTCCCATAATAGTCTATTAGAAGCGTTTAACCCTGACCAATTTGCAAATGCTGCAGCTTCTGTACCTCCACCAACAGTGAAATCTGCTTCATTGTGAAATTCCATTAAATAAAATATGGTGTTGGGATTTGCTGCGGTAGCCATGTCATGAAAATTATCCAGCGCTACAAAAGGAGAAAGATTGCAACCCCACATCCAAGCATTTGGATCCATGGCCTCGCTAAATGGAATTAATTCTGTTGTAACTAGAATATCATATTGACCATTTGAATTTCCGGCTGGAATATCAATCCAAGAATCACCTGTTAGAGATGTAGCATGATTTTCCCATTGAGCAGACAAACAAGAACCTCCGATTATTTGATCCCCATATGAATAAGTTGAAATGCCACCATCGGCTGCCATGGCCTCTACCATTGCACCAACAAGGTTCAACTGAGAGAATCCGAAACCGCTATGTCCTACGTAGTAAGTATTGTGTTGGGCTTGTGAAAATGAAGCACAAAGTGCTACAACTAGAATGAGTATGAGTTTTTTCATGGGTGTAATAATTAAGTACACCTCAAGATTACAGCCATCGGCCGTAATAAAATTGTAAAAAAACGACTGAATAACTAAAACGCCAGTTTAGCGCTCTTCTTCGTAGTATAACTTATAAAACTTTCGACCGTTATCGTCCACTCCTTTTTCGATCATATTTCGATTTCCATGAACGTATAAAGAGAAATTCTTATCTAGTTTTAAAACACTTTTAAAGAACTTTGCTTGTTGCTTAACCGCTTGATCTGACAGTTCAAAACCATCTTCCACAGGCTCGCTTCTCTGCTGGAAATTTTGAAAGTTAGCAATCATACCTTCTTCTTTCAATACTGATTTCTCATAATCGTCAACATTAAAAACTTCCGTTTCTTTGAAGTACTGCGCTGACCTATTAAGGAGATCTATTTGATCGGTTTTAGAAACCTCTTGTTCTTCAGGTAACTCCTCCTTAATAAAGGTTCTGGTCATGTTAATCACATCATTTGTAGCTGTGACATTATCGTGACGCGGTTGGATTTTTAAAAATTCATTCTTCCAGTATTCAGTTTCTGCCCGATTAGAATCAATATGCAATACAGTGCTTCTCGTTTCTGTATTCAAAATAAGGCATCCTTTATCCAATTTCCCAGTACCAATGCCTTTCTTCACATTAACTCCACCTTCAACTGCGCTCGTATCTAAAAAACTCTGCTTATTCTCAACTTTGAAAACTCCAATCCCTTCAACCATCGCGCCCTCAATAGAAATAGCATCGAATTCCATTATAAACACATCACCGTTCTTAATATTAGGATGTTTTGAAACATCTCTTAAGTGACGATATACGTCTTTTGACAGTTCTTTAAACGTGATATCTTGACGCTGATAATTCGTAATCAAAGTGTTCAGGACATTCATTTTCAGGTCTACCTGATGAGTAAATTCGTAGGTGCTTCCTAAGTACGCAAAAGGTTTCAAGAAAATCTCTAAAAGAAGACTCTCAGCGCTGGGTCCAAGTTCCGAAATATTCTCAAAAGTGTACTCCACATCACTGATAATGGACTGCGTTTCATCTTGACTGTAATGATGAAACATCATTCTTTCAATCGTTGCTCGCTTAAAGTTGATCATAAGTCAATAATATTGATTCAGACCACTAACCTAAGAAAGAGTTAGAGATTGTTCAATTGAATTTGAATAATTCTGGGAAATCCATCACCTGATTAAATGACAAGAATAGAACCTGTTTCTACTGTTTGATCAATTTTTGGACGAAAGGAGCATCCTCAGTCAAAACGACCAAAATATAGGTACCACTGGCTATGCTACTAATATCGTAGATTACTTGACTACTGTAATCCCAAGATTTCAAAACTTGGCCATTCAAAGAATACAGTTTAACACTAAGAGGCTGACTTTGAGGATGAGTTACTACATCAATTCTAAATGTATTTTCAGCAGGAACTGGATATATTTCAAACCTTGAATCTTCAAGTTCACTAACATCAGTTATTAGGTTTTCTATTTGAATCTCAGACGTAATAGTATCCGAACATCCACCGGTAGTGATTATTAAGGTCACTTCATATATTCCACTCGAAGAGTAAGAGTAAATTGGATTAGCTAATGATGAAAAATCTCCATTCCCAAAATTCCAATAGTACTGGTCAGCTCCTAATGACAAGTCAATGAACATTAAATTTGAATCTGGATTAAATGAAGTGCCACCGATCATAAAATCAGCAACTGGATCAGAAGACCCAACTACAAATGGCTGCATCCAAAAACAAGGAGTTCCGATATTATACACGTCAACAAAATAATGTCCAGGCCCCAAGTTTACGAGGGAATCAGAAACACCAATAGATGTTGTAATGGTGTCGCCAACAGCATTCTTCCAAATAAATTTTTTCATCCCACCGCCACCGGACGCTGAGATTCTTCCGTTCAATTCTCCAGAACAGTATTCATCTTTAACGTTGTAGATAGGATTTGTTGTAATTGAAAGAATAAATCGATTTGAAATAATGCCCGATGATGTAATGTTCAACTCAATTGAAGTCGTGGTATGCAAATTATATTCAATTCCAGTTATTTGGTCTTTTAAATAAACGCAAGGGAAAACGGACAAGCCACCCAGGTCTTGAACTTTTATGGTATAAACTCCATTTTCCGGCAACAAAATTGAAATCGGTATCTCTAAATCTTGATTTAACGGATTAGTGTTAATGGACAATCTTGATGCATCAGAACTAGAAGACATGATATTAACTCCGTCACTCCCGTTAAACAGTTTATATGCATCTTCCATTCCGTCAAACGCTAAACTTGTATTTTCTCTAAAATTAAAAGTAGTCTCATCCGATAAAGTAGAGTCGGAATTAATGATTTTTAATCTAAACACGTTGTTTGCGTAAGTTGTTTTCAAAAAAGGATCAGCCAAATTTGAACTCTTCACTGACTCTCGTGCTGTCAACACTGGACTAGTTGCGTTTGCCTTTACATAAAACCCTTGATGAGAGGCAACATTATTGGTTCCTCCATTGTTTCCTACTCCAGATATATAACTTGCGTAACCAACATTTTGGGTATTCCACACGTAAATTGCGTCATCTATATTAGTTTTAGTCCAGTCAGTCGCATTCCAATCAATTGGGCAAGGATATGGGTTTCCTACTAGGCTCCATCCATCATCGGAATTCGTGCCGTTGGAAAATGAAACAGGCAAAGACACATTCCCCGAGTTTATTGTACCAACTAAATCAATATTAAAGGCTCCGCCTCCAGTTAAGGATTGTCCTGCCCAAGTCCAAAAACCAGTACCTACTGTTAATCCAGTGCCAGTGGCAACGGTTGTAAAACCATTCTCCTTAAGACCTGCTACTGATTCATCGTATCCATAAATCGAAACAAATGAAAAAGAAGGAAAATCTGAACCAACAAATCCGCTTGTTATAAAATTATCATTCCAGTCTCCAATAGTCTGTCCAGCGATAGGACTTGTCAAAAACCTCCAACCAGCATCACCAGCGCCTACGTATCTATTTGCAGTTACATCGCCAGTAATTGTTCCATTTGACAAGTCTAAAATACTAGCAGTCCCATTAATATCAGAGAGTAGTACCAAACCATTGTTAGTAGAAAATGAACCCGATTGCACATCTAAATACGAAACTATGTTAACGGTAGTAATTGAAGTTGTCACTGTCCCATTATCTTCACAAACGATCTGATTGAAAGTCTGCGTTGCGTTCCCATTTATGTCGTGGGGATAATCAGCTCCTGAAAATGTTATGGTCTCGCTGGAATTAACATAGGTACCGTTGTTAGAAAGATCACCAAAAACATTAAGAGTAACATCAGTAGCAAAAGTTAAAGTTCCGTTCAAATCAATATCGCCAACTTTAGAATCAACGTTCACCTCAATTGAATGAGCTGTTAATATAACCGTTCTGTTATTTGAATCTGGAACACACGCGCAATCCCAGGACCCAGTATCATTCCAATCTCCTGATGAAATGCTAATAATCTCAAAAATATATGGCACGCCAAACGTGAACGGTCCATTAACGTCATCATCCCTTGCACTCCAAACTTCCTCACCCCCAATTTCAATTACATTAGAACTCCCACTTCCGTTTCCAGCTAGAATTTCACCTCCAGTATTTATTGTGATACCCGATCCTGCAGGTAAAAACATCTTTTTCCCATTTCCGAAATCCAACGTTCCGTTTACAATTATGAACATGGCAGTAAAACAAGTGTCGTCATATACTACATGTGAACCTACATCAACAACATCTCCAGCCGAAATCTCAATTGTGTCTCCGCAGGCAGGGATATGACCACAACTCCAAATGCCTGAATCCAGAAAGTCACCATCCGTTGTTGTATAGCAATAATTTGCATTGGCCAAGAAGGGAATGAAAAAGAGTAGTAAGAAAAAGTAGATTCTTCCAGGGAAATTATTGAGTCCAAGCGAACCCCAAATCAACTTTGATTTCGGTCTTAATTCTTTATTTACTGTCAAGTGGGTGAATTCCTGACAACTTGGATGATTCATAACTAGGCGAAAAAAGTACCAAGCAAGATCAAAATAATCCTTTGCAAGTGTACAATCAACGTAATATACGCATATATCATTTAATAGGTACGATGGATACAGTAACAATGATTAAAGAATGACGAATACCTATAAAATCAAGACTAATATTCTAATACCAATATTTGAACGATCTGCTTAATTCAAACACATTGTCCTGATTAACTCAAATTCTACTATGAAATCGTGTACCTTTAGAATGACAATTGTCGCACATTACCCTACATACGAGTACCCAAGTATTAAACTGGGATGAAAAATCCCAAATTCTAAGAATCCGTTGTAAGCCACAATGCATGATTGACTTGGACGCTGCCATTGAAAATATTCAGGCAAGAGCATCAGTGCGCGATAAAGTTTCATTGAAACGGCTAAACGTGTTAATTGACCTTCAAAACATACTAGATATATCAAAAGAAGCGAGGGAATATTTAAGCTCTATAGAACAAGAAAAAGTTCAAAACGCCACTGCTTTAGTGCATGGGAAGGGAATTTCATATTTAGTTGCGAAGTTTTTTGAAGACATTAACATTCCCCTTTCCAAAACAAAGCTTTTTGACAATATGAAGGATGCTGAAGATTGGCTTGGGTCACAAAGTTAGTTTCATAAAACCTCCAATAACCTTCAAATATAATCCGATGAATAATTGAATGATGGAATGTTCACCTTCCAACCGTGATACTCTTATTTTTCTACGTAATATTCAACAAGTCAAGAAAATTATACATGAAACTTAAATTACTTCACATATTATTAGCCCTCCTTTGTTGTGGTATAATGAGCTGTGGTAGCGGTTTTCGAAAACAACGATACACGAATTATAGATCTAAAGTTGAAAACTACGAGCATTCTAAAAAAGATCAACGTCAAGCTAAAAATAAACAAGACAATCCATCAGAGTCAGATTCGGTAAAAGTTGAAATTGGAAGTACGGAAGATTTAATTGTAAAAGATAGCGAGCCCAAGGGGTTTCAAGTAAAGAAAATTGATTGGGTGATGGCTTACATGAACATGCTGTTTGGTGTAGCTTCAGCATTTATTTTAATTGGCATAGGCCCTACAATACGGGGTGGATTTTCATTTGATCGGATCTTAGATAAGACTTATGTCAGAAGAGATAGAACCCACAGTATTATCGGAATTATAATCGCCATTGTTGGAATACTCTTGATCCTAACCTTAACGCTTTGATACTATTTCTGCTTTCCATTTAAGTATCTTTATGCCATGCGCCTAGATAAGTTCTTATGGTCTGTTCGGATTTTTAAAACCAGGTCTTTAGCCTCTAAGGAGTGCAATTCGGATCATATTAAAATCAATGACTTGATTTGCAAACCATCTAAAACGGTTCAAGTTGGAGACGAAATATCAGTGCGGATAAAACCGATTTGGAAATCATTCAAAGTTATTGAGATCCCAAAATCTAGAGTAAATGCTAAACTCGTTCCAGATTTAATTATTGAAACCACATCCAAAGAAGATCTTGAACTGCTAACGTCTGTCCAAGAAGTTAACAGAGAAAACAGGTTTCATGGAATCAAAGGAAGACCAACCAAGAAGCAACGGAGGGACTTAGACAAATTTCGTTGATTACCTATGGGATCAAGAAATTCACATCAACATTGGCACTAGCACTGTCTTCTTCCAACAAGGTAAATGGGACGTCAAAGGCCATATTAATATAATCTCCACTTGAAAAATTAAAGTCTCCGTTACTATCGTAAATAGCATTTACATAATAATCACCAGGATGCATATAGTTGAAATTAAAAGTGTTGCTGGCCTGAGCATCAACAAATACGTAACGTGATCTAAAATCTAAATTCCCAGGAATAAAGGTGAATCCAGAAAACAACGGTTGCGTTGTAATTATTACAAGTATTTTCTTTGTCGGATCCACAGACGCGGGACTGGATACGGTAATATTTATATCTGTATTACCGAGGTATGGTTGCTCTGATTCTGGGTATGGATCAATAAGAGGGGAATAGAAAACAGCTTCAGTTAACCCATCAAAGGTTTCTGAAAAATCCTTTTGAACCACTTTAGCAGGAAAACCGAAATGAGCTATAGCTGCCTGGGTGCTAGTACTATCTCTTAGGTTCGCTTGCCAAACCATATGTGTTACGGGCGTGGAAAGAGAATTATATTGATTAGTGTACGTGTGCATAATCAAACTATCTGCTTTAAATGTAACATCAGTGTACACTCGAGTTCCTCCAGAGACAGGATCAACAAACCGGTAAAACGACAATGCCGGGCTCTCTGAAACGCTATCAATTATCATATAGGCATTACGCTCTAATCCTGCGAAACCACCACCATTTCTAAAAGCCATTTTGTATTCACAATTATGCTTTGTAATAAAAAAGCTCATGAATATATCATTCACAGAATCCAACTCATTCTTGGCTGATACTTGAGAAGCAGAATTTGGTCTAAAGTCAACAATCCATTCTGGATAGCTACCTAACGGTGTAGGAGAAGTAACGGGACCATTCCAGATACCAGGTAAGAAATCAAGTATTCCGTAGCCCGTTACACTTGAGCCTGCATTGATTGCTTCAACGCAACCATCACCGCTATTACAAGACTCAGGAGGATCTTCATCTTTTTTACAAGATGACATTACTAGAAACGCTGAAATAAAGAGTAAGAGGAGCTTCGTATTTGACATAGGGTTTAATGATAAAGACAGGTAAATATAAATAGGTTGCACGTTATTTAATAATTAATTCTACGTTGGGAAATAATCTTGGTGCGTTAGGAAATATACTCAAACCCAACTCATAAGAAGATCGTAATATGCATCATAACACTCACACACCTACCTAAAACCGAGAACCTATGAACCACGATACTCCACGTAAAATATTACTTATTGAAGACAACCCTGTAGACGTTAGCTTATTCAAAGAATATTTAGAAAGAACGGAGAAAGTTAAAACTGAACTTACCGTTACCAATCTATTTGCAGATGCGTTAGGCTACTTAGGATTTAACCGATTCGATCTTATTATTTTAGACCTAGGTCTACCTGATGTGATTGGAACAGAAGGAATTGAATATTTGAAAAAGTCAATACCTAATACTCCACTCATTATATTAACTGGTTGCGAAGACCCAGAAGTTGGAATGAACGCGATTCAGCTAGGTGCCCAAGACTACTTAATTAAAGGGAAATTTGACGCTTTTCTTCTAGATAAATCAATCGGATATGCGATTGAAAGACATAAGCTATACCTTGAAATGAAGAACATTAACCTACAGTTAACCAATAACATAAAGCAACTTGAGCTGACTAATAATGCTTTATTGAATAGTCGAGAATCAGTAATTTGCTACAAGAATGAATTGGAAACACTTCGATTAAAATTTGCCAGCTAAGGATTAAGAAAAGTCCATTTTAAATTGCTGCTGATCTGAATCAGTTTGTTTCCAAAATTTCTGAAACAACATTCGCTTGTACGACACTTCGGATAATTGAAAACTGTATAAATCGTACCCACCTTCGGTAAGCCAAGTAACGAAATCATCGATTAAATCTGCTGTTAACTGAGGCATCTTAACTTCTGACTTAAATTGCTCGTGATCCATTTTTGTCAATTCAACTTTTTAAAATCCACCTCATTTGTAATCAAGGGCAAACATCCTTCTTTATGATAAAGTTCCACATTTACCTCTGACCCAAGCGGCAAGTCCAAGGGCCTTAAATTGAATATTAAGTTGGTTGTTTTACAGAACACGTCTGCCCTATGGCCATTAATTAACATATATTTGACACAGAAATCGTCAGCTTCAATTTCACTGCAATTCGATATCCTGAGTTGCTGGTATTTTTTATTGTAATTGCCTTTAAAGGTTGTCTTCACCAAAGGGATATTAGCCTTTTCAAGATACGGCTCTAATGATGTTTCAATAAACGTAGAATCATAACCCAATTTTTTCATCCTTAACCGCATACCTTCTATTTCGTCCATCGTAATGTATTCACCAATTTGGCAAACACCCTGACCGCAAAACATAATAAACGCAATTACAACTATCCATCTCATCACTTTAGTTTTATGTAACTAAAATAACAAGGACCATGCCTTACATGGACAAAGGAGCAACTATGTTACCAACAGTGTCAGTTGCATAATCTAATACATTCGGATTTAGAATCTTAGGTAAACATCCTCCAGAATGGTGAATCTCAATTTCAATTTCGGCAACTTCCCTGTCGCCATAACTAGAGAGGTCGATCTCAATCTGAGAGGCAGCTAACTCGCAAGAAGCATACTCTCCATTCACTAAAATTTTATCTACGCAAAAGCCTATCCCACTTTCGCTAAATGGATTTTGAACAATTACGTTTTTACCGTAGTAATTGCCTTTTAACATCAAAACACTGGGCTTAAAATCAGACTCTTCAACAACTTCTATCTCCTCAGGAATGTCTTTAACCTCTGTCTTAACTTCGTTTGAACACGAAGCGAGCATTAGAATAGGGAGTAGAAAAAAATATACCTTCTTTTTCATATACTGAATATACTAACTTTCCGCTATAGCTAACGGAATGATCACATCCATTGCCCATCTTTCTTTTTATGAACGTCAAACTTTCGTTTTCTAGATATGAAATATCGTACGGATATATTGAATTTATTATAGTCGAATTCCTTACTGTTTTTAAAGAAATTGTATGAAGCCTGCCCATGAAAACCCAAGAGCTTAATGCCTATTGACGGGGCAAATGCTAATTGAGGTTGGTTAAACTTTGTAGCCGCTAACACATTTGCACCGTATGTGAATTTCGTTCTTCCCAACTTAACCCAAGGACCAGCCTTAAAACCTAAAGCATTTGCATTAAATAAATATTCCCCGGTTAGTGAAATCCCAAAAGTTTTAGGTTTTACCAACTTTACTTGTTTCCACTGCTTTTCAAATCCAATTTCAAAACCATTGAATTTGCCCCGCTGAACTCCGATTAGTAACCCAGATTTAGTAGTGTTGATTTTTGGCAATTGCGCATTGCAGTTAAGACCTAGTAATAAAATACAACAGATTATCATACATTTTCTCATAACAATAGTATTAAGTTATTCGAAAACTAAGAGTGGCATATTTAGCTATAAAAACTAATTAATGCTTGCAAATGTTGCGCCAATCATTTGAAATTTTCCAAAAAGACAATTGAATTCATTGCTGATTCCCTTTCATTATAGGATATTCCAGGCGATGAATTTTCTTACAAGAAAACCACTTCCGTTCTACGGTTCATTGCTTTCCCTTTTTCGGAACTATTTGAAGCAACTGGTTTTGATTCACCGTATCCTTTTGCTTTTAATCTTCCTTCGGCTATTCCTTTCTTTATCAAGAACTTCCTTACCGCTTCTGCCCTCTTTTGAGATAATTTTTGATTCGAATCGTCTGCACCAACATCGTCTGTGTGCCCACCGATTTCGACTTTTATTGATTTTTTAAATTTCAAATAACTTACAAGTTCATTTAGCTCTTTTGTAGAGGAACTCTTAAGTTCAGCCGATCCTGTAGAGAAATGAACATTATTCAAAGTGAATGATTTAGGTTCTTCAATCATCACGGTTAACGTGGCTTCAACGAAATCTTCGTTTGCGGCTAACGTTGGAATGGTTATCGAACTATAATCAAGTTCATCTCCTACACTTCTTACTTTAATATCATAAGTCTCACCCTGTGGCAAACTTACCGAGCACTTTCCGTCAGATCCGGTAACCCCCAATATTTCATTCTTACTATCCTGACCAAAAAAAACTATTTGCTCGCCAACCAGCGGTTCTTTTTCATAAGTAGACACTTCCACTTTCATCGGTGCCATTTTTTGACCGTATAACGTGAATAAACCGAACGTTAGAATTAAAGTAAGTAGCATTTTCATTTTCTTGAGTATTAAATTATGGCGATTTAGTTATCCGCTCTATAAAGGGAATTCACTTTATAGAAAAAGATACAACCGCTCTCAATTATTAATGTTAACCCGTCCAAAAAGTAACCCGTCTGTAAAAATTGAATTTAAATCGCCCTCATCTTTACACATCTTTTAATCACTGCAAACCAGCAGATTACAGAGGTAATTACATCCCGATATATTCAACTTTGTGAAATTTTTTAAAATTAAGGGTGGGGTAAAAAAACTACTGGCTGTTCTATTATCAAACCAGATAAAACATGAGATCAGTATTTTTAATTTTCATCATTTCACTTTCTTTTTCCCTCTCATGGGGTCAAGATTTGTCTGAGGATTTTAAAAATTGGTACATCGTTAACTTTAATCTAAGAGTAACAAAAAAGACTACAATTAAAGTAAGTCAACTTAGTTCTTTTGATTCGAAGGGATACAAAATGAAGTTTGGGCAAAGCAGTTTAAGTATTTCAAATAAGCTGTCTAAGTATTGGAAAATTGGTGGAGGTTATTCATTCAGTTTAATAAAAGGAACTTCCTCGTCTTCTGTTTATCACCGAGCTCACACAAACCTTTCACATGGATTTAAGCTAGGAAAATTCAAATTCTCAAACACACTTCAATTTGAAAAGTACTTTCCAAAACTTCAGAAATTTGGGTCAAGGCTGGTGGTTACAAACAAAGTTAGTTACAGAAATAACAAGTGGCCTTTAAAATTATCACCCTACGTGAAAAACCAATTTTACTACTACCAAGGTGGAAAGGAAATTACTTATTGGCTAGACGATTTTGAAATTATGGAAAGCCAAGAATTGGATGAAGAAGAGTCAGAAAACTCCGTTGAGCAATCTCCAAATGGATGGCATAGATACCGAATAACGGGCGGTGTGATAATGAAAATATCCAAACCAATCGCTTTAAGCATCTTCTTCACTAAACAAATAGAATTTAATACAGGCTTATCCCCCTACAGAGAAATAAATGTTCCAAACCAATCAGGCACATCAATAAAACGAAAATTCAATAACTACTCCTTGTTAGGACTTGGCCTAACATACACTTTAAAAACTTACTAGGTAAAAGCACAAGGCAAACCAGGAATCATTAAAACAATAAATTATGAGCAAGCAAGAAAATATTAAAAAAGCGATTATCTGTAAAGGACTAGGAAAGTATACAGTTAGCACTCATTTAAACAAAACATATATCGCGAAGGCAGGAGATGTTGCCATATTTAAAGTTATATCAATTGGTAAGCACAAAGCCATCCAAGGGGATACAGGAAGCAATAGATACATTTTTCCAGGAGACTATATCATGGCTGCCTTCGGAAACCGCTACGCAACCAATCAATTTGAAGGTTATGTTCCTACTGAAGTAATGGACCAATATCAAATCTTGGGACAAGGAGGATGTATAGGTGTTCTAAAAAGTTGTCACGCGAAATTAGAAGATGTTGGTGCAACAGAATTGAAATTAGTTGGATTTGCGACTAACGAGGACAAGCAAGTAATCAATACCCAATATCTGCATGAAGATGAAACTACTTTTAACCCAGACAAACCAAGGGAATATAAAGTAATCCTTTCGGTAGGATCTAGTATGGATAGCGGGAAAACAACTTCTGCAGCTTATTTATGTAGAGGACTTAAAAACGCTGGAAACAAGGTGGCGTTTATTAAACTAACTGGGACCGTTTTTTCAAAAGACAAACGATTTGTAAGAGATTGTGGAGCAGACAAAGCTGTTGATTTTTCAAACCTTGGTTTCCCTTCAACTTACATGTACAACTTAGATCAAGTCTTGAATATCTATGAGGGACTGCTCAATAAAGTCGCCACCATCAATCCGGATTACGTTGTTGTTGAAATAGCGGATGGCTTATTACAACGTGAAACAAACCTATTGCTTCACAACAAAGAATTTCTTTCTACAGTAGATGATATATTGTTGAGCTGCGGAGACAGTCTTGGTGTATTAAGTGGTATCTCTTACTTGACAAAGCTAAACTTCAGGCCATTTGGAATTTCAGGATTATTGAACGCAAGTCCATTGCTTTTGGCTGAAACAAGAATGTCTACTCAGATCCCGGTGCTTAATTTGGAAGATTTAATGTCTAAAAACATAGTTAAGCATTTAAGCAATCAGAACCTTAAGAAAATAAGCGCATAATGCAAAGTCGTTGGTCGCTATTAAAAGTTTTCCTTGGTCAATATTCCTGGCGGATGGTATTGACCCTCATGGTGGCTATGCTATCGAGCATAGCCACCATCCTTGTGCCTCTGAGCATTGGAAAATTTTATTTATTGGTTTTCGACTTCAAAGGTTCAAGATCTGACCTTTTTAACATATTACCAGATTCATTTTTTGACAGTGTCCCCCATTTTCTTTTTTTCTTTTTCGCCCTAGTTTTTATCAAATTAGTCACCAGCTTTTTACAGCGATATCTTATTGGATCGATTGGTGAATTGCTGGTGCATCAAATTAGAAACAAGCTTTTTGCACATCAAATAGGATTGAATCAAAGGATCTATGATGACAAAGGAATTGGAAAATACTTGTTACGCTATAGCGGGGATTTAAAAAGCATCCAGAACTATGTAACCAAAGGCTTAATAGGATTTGCAGTTGATTTAGTATTAATAATTCTCACCCTCTTTGCTTTAGCTGTTATAGATAAATCTTTAGCGATCATTTGTACTATTGCAGTTCCGTTAATGTTAATTCCAATAACGATTCTAAATCGAAAACTGCACGGAAAATCTGTTAAGCGTAGAAATCGAAGGTCTAACCTACTCTCTTTTGTGAACCAACGATTATTTGCAATTGCATCAATAAAAGCATTCAATCGAGAACAGCCTGAACTTGGCAAGTTTCATAAAAGGTCAGACAAACTATTAAGTTCAGGTTTAGAATATCACAAGACTTCGAGTTTGATATTTGTGCTGGTGCCTGCAATGCTTTACATCATGATAGGCGCGGTAATGTTCACGATCTATCACCAAAAAGAAGCAGGATTAATGGTAGATCAGGGTGCATTACTTTCTGCTTTCTTATTGATCGTAACTATGCTTCCAGCGTTTAGAAGATTACTAAGAGTGATGGTTACCTGGAAACTTGGCACCATCTCATTTGAGAAATTATTAAATGTTTTAAATCTTCCAAACGAGTCGTCAGTGGCAGCAGACGATCTCATCTTGGAAGATGCTAGGGTTGAGTTGGAGAACGTTTCGTACGGGTTTGGGAAGGCTCGTTTGTTCTCCAACCTCAATGCTAATTGGGATGGAAATGGAATTCATCTAATAGTTGGAGGAACCGGTTCAGGAAAATCTAGCTTGGCCAAGTTGCTTCTTGGAATTTACCATCCAGATTCAGGTAAAATCCTTGTTGACAAACAGAATATTCAAGATGTAAATGGGAAAAGCTTAAGAAAGCAAGCTACCATCGTTTCTGATGACTTCCCTCTTATTGGAAAGACCGTATTTGAAGCTATTTCTTATAGCCGCAAGAAATCAAAAAGGAAAGGAGCTCAAAAAGTTCTCAACCAAGTTCAAGCAACCTTAAAGGCAGACGTGAAACTTAATTTGGACGATGTTATTGGCGATCGAGGAAGTAACTTATCTAAAGGGCAAGAAAAAATATTACTCCTTACCCGTTCATTACTAACGCAAAAGCCTATTCTAATACTTGACGAACCTTTTGTATCAGTGGAACCTAGAACAAAAGTACATCTTGAATCATTGCTTAAATCCTTAAAGTCAAAACGCACAATCATTCTGCTATTGAATAATGATTTCGTAAGTAATTTAAAATTCGACAGCGTACTAAACCTGGATCATTTTAATGCCAACAAAGCCACAGATCATCAATTTATTAGAAAAGCAGGATAATGAAAAATTATACGATTACGATAATTACAATACTGATTTTTACGATGACTGGAAACGCTCAAAATTTCAGCTTAGCCATACACGGTGGAGCAGGTAGATTATTGGATAAGAACTTCTCTGATTCACGGAAAGCCAAGTACAAAAAGGCCCTGGATTCCGCCTTAACCATCGGATATAACATTTTAGCCGATTCTGGAACTAGTATCGAAGCATGTGAGGCGGCCGTATCTTTCCTAGAGGATTGTCCATTATTCAATGCAGGAAAAGGCGCTGTATTTAATGCGGAAGGATCTCATGAAATGGATGCGGCAATAATGAATGGAGCAAACTTAAATGCCGGATCAGTTACAGGAATTTGCTCAGCAAAAAACCCAATTCAAGTCGCGAGAACCATAATGGACAGTTCAAGTCATGTTATGCTTTCAGGCCTTGGTGCGGAAGAATTCATTAGAAAACAGGAAATACCAATTGCAGATTCTGGATATTTTGACGTGGCCAGGAGAAAAAAGCAGCTAGAAAAGGCCAAAGCTAAATCTGTAATTATGCTAGATCACGACAGAACTGAAATTACTCCCAATGATGAAGAATATAAGTATGGAACTGTAGGAGCCGTGGCAATGGACATTCATGGAGATTTGGCTGCAGCAACCTCCACTGGGGGCATGACGAATAAAGAATACGGTCGCATCGGTGATTCTCCAGTAATTGGAGCTGGCACATACGCCAATAACTTGACCTGCGCAGTATCATGCACTGGACATGGGGAATATTTCATGAGAACATTAGCAGCTTATGATGTTCATGCACTAATGTACTATGGTGGACTGACTGTAGATCGAGCAAGCGCTTATGTTATTGAAAAGAAAATCGCTGCATTAGAAGGACAAGGTGGAATGATTGTGGTTGATAAAAATGGAACAATCGTATTTGCTTTTAATACTGATGGTATGTACCGAGGATCAATAACTCAAGATGGCATTAAAGAAATTAAAATTTTTAAGGTCCAATCAGACTTAGAAAATCTCAAAGTGAATGTGAAAGTAGAATAATTAGAATCTAAGTTTCACCGTTAAGTTTGGAGTGAGACCAAGGAAACTTCGCTCTTCCTCTATGATTTCAGGTATATCATCGTCATTGATGTCCTCTAAATAATAAAACCTATTCCAAACATTATCTTGATCATAAATATTCAATAGCGAGAAGCCAATTGTGCCGTTAAATTTCTTCTCTTTATTGGGAAAGTTATACCAAAGTGAAAAATCTAAACGGTGATAATTTGGTAATCGAGAAGCATTGGTAGACTCATAAGTCAATTCATAATAATCATAAGCTGGATAATAAACGATTCCATTCGCTCTGGTATACGGACTACCCGATTTATAAGTCCATCCAAGAGAAACTTCAAACTGATTTAAATTCAAACTGTGAACCCACCTAAATTGATGTGGCCTATCCAATGAAGAAGGAAAAACAGTTGACTGAAGTTCCGGAAATAAGTGGTTGGTTTTAGTAAGCGAATAGCTCATCCAAGAACTATACCTTCCAAATTTCTTTTTCAGCATCACATCCATCCCCTGAATTTTACCGGTTCCTGTAGCAAATACTAAGTCTTCCGTTATTTCAGTTGCCACCTGGTTAAGTGCAGACAATCCTGCTACGTTCTTCATGTAAAAATCAACATCAATTAACCAGCCCTTTTTTTGGAACATCCCTCCTATTGTAAACTGTCTGCTCTGGAGCACATCAAATTCATCGTTATCAGCTAGTAGCCAAATGCTCTCTGAAACATTAGACACGCTCAAATCCAAATCATTTACAGATCTAAGGGCTTGAGAATAATGCCCGTAAGAAGATTTAAACCAAAAACCTTTACCAATGTTATACTGTAAATTCAGTACAGGATTAACTACAATTGATTCGCTCAAGGTAAAATAGTCTGCTCTTAATTGCGGACGAATGATTAGTTTGTCTTTTACGTTTTTCTCTATAGCTAAATACACTCCATGCACATCAGCATAGGTTTGAAGCGTATCTGCGTACGGTTGCTCATATTTAAATGACTCTTCATATAAAACTTCATTATAATATGAGTTAAGTTGATAGCCAAACTGGACCCTCGAGTTTTTAAACCCATCATAGGTTGTACCGATTTTCAGCTCAATATTGTTCAAGTTATTTGCAATCGAAATACGATCATTAACGGAGTCTTCTACTTGATTAACTGAAAATTGAAATGAGTTTTTCATTTGATAATCTGAATAGCTCAATGATACTTCAGAATTCCAGTTTTCGTTCCATTTTCTATTGTATGTAAAATTAGCACCACCAAATTGGACGTTGTGGTTTTGGATCGTTGACGAACTGTCTTCTTGGTCAAAACCAGTAAAATTGAGACCATCTTTGTTTAAAATTCCACTAACGCTAAAATAATTTTTATCATTTAAGCTCCAAATCAGCTTTCCATTTAAGTCCCAGAACTTCAGTTCCGAGTTAATTTGTAGTTGTAAATCATCATCGTCCTCGCCTGTAGAATTTAGCACATCTTCATTTCTAGAACCATCAAACAACTTTTCGCTATACGAATTGAAAGCTGGCGTATTAATTACATGATTGTAAGAAGTTCTTCCTCCAATTAAAACAGCAAAACGTTTACCTACCGGAGCTTTCAACAGCAAATCTGAATGAGTAAAAGTGGTATTACTAATTGCACTTAGCTTATCCGGAATTGAATCATAAACCTTAATATCTAATAATCCAGAAGTAGCACCAGAAAAATTGGTAGGGATGTAATTCTTATACGTGTTGATTTCTTTAACTGCAGTTGGAATAAAGGAGGTGATGCTTCCAAAATAATGTGCAGCTTGGTAAACTGGAATGCCATCCCAATAGATTAGTCCTTGGTCCTTACTCCCTCCTCTTATATTGAGGCCTGAAGCAGTTTCATTATTAGAATCAAACCCTGGCAACATTTGCACAGAAAGTAAAATGTCTGCTTCCGGTAAACCCGGCAGCACTTCCATTTCATCAGGTCTAAGACTTACATTCGAGATATCACCATTCAGCTGAACAGCCTTGTTTAGGTACTCATGGACTTCAATTTCGAACAAGTTTTGCCAATCTTGTTTCATTTCGACTTTGATGGTATCATCTCCAGATTTCAATAATTCATATTCAACATCCTTATAACCAACGCTACTAAGAATTAATGACGTATCGATTAATTCATCTAAGCTCAAAATCGCCACACCATCCTCATTCGCATATCCACCACGATACGTGCCTTTAATTCTTAATGAAGCGTAAGAAACAGGCATATTATCTTCAGCAGAAGTAACTAGAAAAATCATTTGCTTCTTCCGTCCAACGATATAATAGAAGTTGCCTTTGTTCTTTTTTGCCACCAGATCATGAGGCTTTAACAAACGACTTAGCACCGAGCCCAAAGCCTCATCTTTAGCGGTAATCGAAGTTTTAATTGAAGCTAATTTATCGGTTGAAAATGAAAAATGAAGATCATGTTCTTTGGCAATTTGTTCAATAATCGATTGGATCGATTGATTTTGAACATCAATATTTACTTTTTGAGCATGACAAATGGATGAAAGGAATATTAGCCCAATCACTAGTAAGAATGGGAGGAAATTGAATTTTCTATTCAATAGTTACCGTATTTTTCTCTTTGTCGTAAGTATATTTTATTCCAACAGGACCAAACACCTGTCCTAATGCTATTTCCAGATCATATGCTGGGAATGATATATTTAAATTTTCTACATCTTCAAAATCACCATTAACCTTTAAGTTGTATTGATTCTTGAGTTTAATGATTGCATCACTGAGAGAAGTATTATTTAGCTCAATCAAGTCGACCATCCAAGATGGAGAGGTTCCAACAGTAAATAGCGTATCTCCAACCCTGTCTGAACCAATTCTATATTCTTTTCCGGGAGTTAAAATAATTTCTTTGCCATACGCTTCTACCTTTACCTTACCCGTGTAACAACCAACAACCAAAAGACCTTGATTTTCTAATACATTAAAACTTGTACCTAGAACCGTAACAGTGCCTTTTCCAGCATGTACTTGAAACTCTTCTCCCTTGGTAACATTAAAGAATGCTTCTCCAGTTAATTCAACTGATCTTTTACCACTCCACCAGCCTTCGCTATATGCTATTGAACTTCCTTGATTAACAGCGATTGTTGATCCATCTGGAAGGTCAACTTGATCTTTTACTGAGGCTGATAGCTCAACGATCGGAGCATTTGTTAATTCTAAGAAAATACCAACACTTAGTAACACCACAATACTTGCAGCTGCAGCAAACACCACTGTTCGTTTCAGAGAAATTAATCTGCCTTTGTTTTCTTTCGTGTTGTCTATTTGCCATTTCACCTTTTTCAAGACTGCATCTTGATCAAATGCCGGAGACTCGAAGTCGTCCAAACTACTAGTGATAGACCGAAAATCTGCAAACTCTTCAGAAGCTTCAAACGAACGCAATTCCTCCTCATTGAGGTCTCCGCTCATCCATCGTGCTAAAAAAGTATCGTCTTTTTCCCAGGCTTTCATTTCATTCGTTCTATACATATAACAGGTTGGTCATTAAATACCCCACCCCCGTCATCATTTATTTGGTTTTAGTACTTCTTTTAATTTCAGTAATGCCTTCTGCATTCTTTTCTCAATCGCTTTTTGGCTAACACCTAATGCAACAGCTATCTCGGCATAAGTCATCTTTTCAATGCGATTCATTAGAAATGCTTCACGCTGACCTTCAGGTAAAGAATCAATCGCATTTTCAAGTTGTTCTTTGTATTCCTTCATCTCTAATTGATAGGAAGGATCTTCGTTATTTACGCGAGATGAAACTGAATTTTTATAATTCAAACGTACCTTTTTCTTGTCAACATCATTCAGAAACCTATTGTTGGCGGCCGTAAACAGAAATGATTTTGCTTTCTCTGGTGGAATGTCTTTACACTTTTCCCACATTTTAAAGAACACGTCTTGAACAATGTCTTCTGCTAATTCTAAATTTCCAGATTTATAATAAAGGAAATCGCGAATCGATTTTGAAAGCTTTTTAAATAAGCCATCAAAGGTTGATTCCTCACATACATTATTGAGTTTATTCTCCTCCATTTCTACTGGCACAAATGTAATTGAATTCAGAACTTTTATAGAACTAAAACGACAGAAGTGCCTATTCTTGATTTAAAACTTCACTTACCTCTTATTTATTGGATTAACACTTTAATTTTAAAATGAATCAAAAAAAAAGCCGCTCAACTATTGCTGAACGGCTTATTAATAAATAAGTTTATTTATGGCTTCGTCATAGTAGCAGTACAACTGCCTACAGCGCCTCCAAAAAGAAGATCAGTACTGTCATAGTTAAAAGTTACCGTCATTTCTGTACCAGTTCCATTCATTGTACCAGCTCCATCAAAAACGATATCTCCTGCCGCAGTAGTAATTGTTTGGCTAGGAAATGTTATTGATGATGCATTTATAGTCGCAACAGCCGTTCCGCCAACCAAGTTGAAAAAATTATCAAACATCAACGAATCAGCAGTACTTAATGCTACACCTTCTTGTGCTGCATTCATTGGGAATTCTATTGCTCCACAATCAGAAGTTAAGTCGAAAGCACTAACGTAAGTACCTTGTCCAACAACGATGTTTACAGTTCTTGTAGCCGTTCCTGTTCCATATTCGTTCTCTGCCGAATAAGTAATTGTGTGTGTTCCAGAAGTAGTTGTACTAGACACAGAACCACTAGTGGTTACAGTTGCGCTTGTCCCATCAGGGTTAGCCGCTGTAGCTCCAAGTTCAGTATAAGTTCCGCCTATTTCAATAGACATTGGGTTCGCACCAGTAACTGTAACAGTTGGTGGATTCTTGTCTTTTTTACATCCTACGAACGCAAAGCAAACAACTAATGATAATGTAGTAAGTGTTTTTATAGATTTCATTTCAAGTGTTTTATGGGTACAAAAGTAACTAAACCAATTTTAATTAAAATAATTGTGGAAATTGATTGCTAAATTCCCCTCTGAACACAGTTAAATGAAATTTTACAAAGAGAATTTTCCATACTACGATCGAACCTTTTTATTTATTGGAGGTCAAGAGTCTATGCTTGGAAGAATGATCAATGACTATCCTGGGAAAGACTTTGTGAAAAATGCTGATGACTTCAATGTTGCATTAGTGTTTCTCGCTGCATTCATGCTTAACATAGATGAAGATAGGAACGATAAAGAGTATGCCTTCATCCAAACGTACTTCACTTCAGTGTTTGAAGGAAATAAGCAAATGGGAAAAGACGCAGCGAATTTCGCTGTATACATTCATCGGAAATCGAATTATCTATATGACATGTGCGAGTTACTTAAAAACTACGCGCGTAAACCGGGCAAACTACAGTTAATTGATTTTCTATGTGATCTCGCTTTTTCGGATAATGAATTTCATACGAAAGAACATAAATACATTCAGGTAATCGGGTTTAAGATTGGCTTACAAAAACAAGAGTTCATTACGATTATAAATAGTCATATCTCTAAAAGAGAAAAAAGTCGACCGAAATCAAGCGCTAAGCAAAAAACTAAGACTGGCTCAAGCTCTAGGACGAAAGGAAAATCACAACGGAAGGCAAAACCAGCTTATGTCAGTTCAACCAAGCTAAGTATTGCCTGTAAGATTTTAGGTGTCTCTAAGAATTGCACTAAAGAAGAACTAAAAAAAGCTTACCGGAAATTGGCTCGTCTTCATCACCCAGACAAAGTTGCTTATTTAGGTGAGGCACATACGAAAAAAGCAAGAGTCCGATTTGACGAAATAGCTGACGCTTATTCGTATATAAAGAAGTCCAAAGGTTTTTAATACCGGATCAATCTGTCATCTTTGAATAACAAGCTTTTTCTATCTCGCTAACAAAACAGGTAAGATTCAAATTTAAAGTTGCTATCGAATTTTTAAAATAGCCTTTAGCTATTTTTAGCACTTCTTGGCTAAGCTCCTTTCTAAAAGTCACTTCCCTTCCCTCCATTATCTTCATGTGAATGGAAACAAAAGCATTGTTTGGATGTCCATCACCAAGCAAATAACTATCGTGGCTTATTGCCCTGCTTTTGATGTCTTCAATTGAAAATCGACCGGTGGAGACATAATACTCGTGAATAGCTTTAAAAAGCTCCGAATTGATCTCTTCTTGAACATTGTCACTATGGTCTATGATTATTCTAGGCATTGATTCTAATTTTCGGCAAACATAGAATCGATCTTCGCTTCCATCTCTTTTTTCATTTCGTCTTTTAGTTGAGCCTTGACTTCACCCTTCATCTCCTCAAATTCCTCTTGGACCATATCGTCAGAGAAAACCATTCCTTTTAACGAATCACCTTTCTCTTTAACCATGCTGCTTACCACATCTGGTTTAAGGTAGATAAAGACATTTTCTCCGACAAGCAAGATGACGAGTATCACGATAAAAATATTCTTCATAAATCAAGGGTACAAAAAAAGCCTGCTCCGATTAGTTCGGAACAGGCTTCTTATTAATAGCTTATTGTTGAGGACGAAAGACTAACCTTTTAATTTAGCTTTCATTTCCATGTACTTATCTTCAAGATCAAGTCTACCATAAATCTGCTTTAGGGCAGTCATCGTGTTTCTATCTTCAGCGTTCATACCGTGCGCTTTTTCCAAAACTGGCATTGCGCTATTCATTAAACCTTCAGCTCTTTTGATTTCAGCATCTTGTTCAACAACGTTAGTGATATCCTCTACTTTTTCATAAATCTCAACCGCCTGATTGAAGTAAGAAACTCCTTTTGAATAAATCGCATCGAAGTATTCTGGATCAATTGCAAGTGCCGCATCATAAGCTTTTTCCGCTTGTTCGTATTTCTTAAGGTTATCATAAATAGTTCCTATTGAGAAATGTAATACAGCATTATTTGGCTCCTTAGCGATCACTTTTGCCATACTCGCTTCAGCTTTGTCAAATTGCTCAGAAAGCAAATAACCATTTAATTGTTCTTTGATCAAATCTAGATTTGAAGGATATTTTTCAAGACCAACCGCTAAAGCAGCATTCGCCTCATCGTGCTTTTTCTGCTTATTCAATGCTTGAGACAATAACACATAAGTTAATGCTCCTTGATAGCCAAGCTTAGCACACTTCTCATAGTACATAGCTGCTTCATCATACTTCTCTAATTTCTCACTTGCTAAACCTGCATTGTAAAAAGACAAGGTATCTTTCATATCAATTACTTCGGCCAATTTAGAAGCTCCTGTAAATGCATCATAAGCATCTTCATACTTCTTTTCATTGAACATTTTTACTCCTTCTGAAGCAAATCCCCATCTCATTAGGTTTAGTTTTACTTTCAATGGCTCCCAATAGGCAGTTCCATTGGCATCTGTTTTCTTACAATTAGTTGCAGATTCGAAAATCACATTTTCATATGCTTCTTCATTCGCTTCTACATCAGCCTTAATATCTGCCTCTGATGCCGACATCATGATGTAATTCAAATAAATTAAGCTTCTATAATGCCATAGCTTTGGAATCTCCTTAGTCTTCAACCCTTTAGATGCTTCTTGCTTCGTATGAGCTATATCAATATACTTCTTAGCAGAAAGGATTTTCCCTTTTACTTTTGAGAAGTCCTGAGACTGCATTGCCTGGCCCATCATATTTTGAGCTCCTTTATATGCTTGTGCCGCAGATGACAATTCAAGCTTTTGTGAAAATGCAATTGTTGTCATTAACATCACAACTGCTACAATCAATAGTTTTTTCATTTTTAGTTTTTTTTATCTAATAGCAACAAGTTGCTATCATTAAGACGATGCAAAAATAATATTTAATCCATACTCCGTTATGCAATTACTTTGCCAAGTAGCATAAAAACGTATAAACGGTTGATTGAATTGTATTTACGGTAAGAAGAAAGACTTAAGATAAAATGACAAAAGACCTTTTAAATTGAAAAAAGGTCTTTTGTCTATTATCTAATAATCTTATGTCTAATCCTATTCTTCTTCGTCAGCTCCAGAATTATCAGATCCGCCATCACCTTCTTCAGTGTCAGAAACAATTTCTGCATCTGCTATTGGTGCTATTGGATTTCCTTCTTCGTCTAATAAGATTTCATCTTCGTCATCATCGCTTCGCTCAACTTTAGCTACCGATGCTATCTCATCTTTACCTCTTAAGTTGATCAAACGAACTCCTTGAGTTGCTCTACCCATCGTCCTCATGCTTTCTACATGCATTCTAATGGTGATTCCTGATTTTGTAATGATCATTAAATCATCTTCATCAGATACAACTTTAATGGAACATAGATTTCCGGTCTTCTCCGTTACGCTTAACGTTTTAACACCTTTACCGCCTCTATTCGTAATTCTATAAATTGGCTCTCCATCATCCGGATCATTCAAGTAAGTACGCTTACCGTATCCTTTTTCAGATACAACTAAGATTGTTCTTACTGAATCGTTATCAACGCAAACCATTCCTACTACTTCATCCGTATCTGCAATGTTAATACCTCTAACTCCAGACGCAGTTCTACCCATCGATCGAACTTTGGCTTCGTTGAATCTAATCGCTCTACCAGATTTAACTGCCATTACAATTTCATTTGATCCGTTTGTCAATTTAGCTTCAAGAAGTTCATCACCTTCTCTAATTCCGATCGCGTTAATTCCATTTGTTCTTGGTCTAGAATACGCTTCGATTGCCGTTTTCTTAATCACACCGCGCTTAGTACACATTGTGATATAGAAATTATTAATTCTTTCACCAATCGCTTCAGCTCTTCCTGCATCAACATCCTCTTGAGTTGCATCTCTGAATATATAATCTTCAGACTTAACATCTCCAGTATTGATGTACGCCATCACTTTATCGTCTTGCTCGATATTGATCAAGTTTTGGATCGCTCTACCTTTTGTATTCTTACCACCTTCCGGCACTTCAAATACTCTCATCCAGAAACAACGTCCTTTTTGAGTGAATACTAATAGGTAATTATGGTTGGTTGCAACAAACAAGTGTTCCAAGAAATCTTTATCTCTCGTATTCGTTCCTTTAGATCCAACTCCACCTCTATTTTGAACTTTATATTCTGCTAGAGAAGTTCTTTTGATGTAACCAGCATGTGAAATTGTAATTACTACTTCGTCATCTGGAATCAAATCTTCGATTCGCATCTCATTTGCAGAATACTCAATCTTACATCTTCTTTCGTCACCATACTTTTCTCGAATTTCTTCAAGCTCAGTTTTAATGATGGTCATTCTTCTTCCTTCGTCAGCAAGAATATCTTTTAAATCAGTAATTCTAGCCATCAACTCATCGTACTCTGCTCTTAACTTGTCTTGTTCCAGACCAGTTAAATGTCTAAGTCTCATTTCAACGATAGCTCTAGCTTGAAGATCAGAAAGCTTAAATCGCTCCATTAACTTCTCTCTTGCCTCGTCCGGGTTCTTAGACCCTCTGATCAATGCGATTACTTCATCAATGTTATCTGAAGCAATAATTAATCCTTCTAAAATATGAGCTCTTTCTTCCGCTTTTCTTAATTCGAATTTTGTTCTTCGAATCACAACTTCATGACGGTGCTCCACAAAATGGTGGATCATGTCTTTCAAGTTTAAAGCTTCTGGTCGTCCATGAACCAGTGCAATGTTATTTACAGAAAAAGAAGATTGTAATGCAGTGTATTTGTACAATTTGTTCAATACAACATTTGGAATCGCGTCTCTTTTTAGTTCATACACGATTCTCATTCCATTTCTATCTGACTCATCTCTTAAATCAGAAATACCTTCAATTTTCTTATCGTTAACAAGATCAGCAGTCTTTTTGATCATGTCTGCCTTATTAACTAAGTAAGGAATTTCAGTAACGATAATCGCTTCTCTTCCTTCTCTAATTTCTTCAATTGTAGCTGTTCCTCTAATAACAACTCTACCTCTTCCGGTTTCAAATGCACTAACCACACCTTCATAACCATAGATCGTTCCACCCGTTGGAAAATCAGGAGCAGAAATGTGTTCCATTAATCCAGGAATATCAATCTCTCTGTTATCTATATAAGCAATAGTTCCATTAATTACTTCTGTAAGATTATGTGGAGGCATATTGGTAGCCATACCAACTGCAATTCCAGAAGCTCCGTTACAAAGAAGATTTGGAATTCTAGCAGGTAAAACCGTAGGCTCTTTTAACGAATCATCAAAGTTTGGTTTGAAATCTACTGTCTCTTTGTCAAGGTCTGACAGCATTTCTTCTGCCACCTTCCGTAAACGAGCCTCAGTATACCTCATAGCTGCTGGACTATCTCCATCAACTGATCCAAAGTTACCTTGCCCATCAACCATTGGGTATCGTAATGACCAGTCTTGGGCCATCCTTACCATGGTGTCATAAACTGACGTATCACCGTGTGGGTGGTACTTTCCAAGTACTTCACCAACAATCCTTGCCGACTTCTTATACGCTTTATTTGAGAATACTCCCAGATCCTGCATACCATAAAGTACTCTTCTATGAACTGGTTTTAGTCCATCTCTTACATCTGGTAATGCTCTAGAAACGATAACAGACATCGAATAATCGATGTACGCTGATTTCATTTCTTCTTCAATACTGACGGGAATAATTCTTTCTCCTTCTGCCATTCTTTCCTATTTAGGGTTTTTGCACGCTTTTTGCAGTGGTTTAAAACGCTGCAAAAGCAAGAAATCGAAAGTAGTTAAATACAAGGGGTTTTTACCTTATATATAAGCGGATTTGTTCACAAAATTCGGTTAATAAGTTAACAACTAATTATAGGCCTTTGAAACGACTATTTTTAACTTTGAATTAATGGAAATTGTCACGTACAGTTTCATGTCTTAATTTCTTTGTAACTTAGAAGGAGAGACGATAAACACAGAAGAAGGAGATATATATGGAAGCTAAGTTTTCACCCAGAGTAAAAGATGTAATCACATTTAGTCGAGAAGAAGCATTAAGGCTTGGTCATGACTATATTGGGGTTGAACATCTTTTGTTAGGAATTATTCGAGAAGGAGAAGGAGTTGCCGTTAAAATAATGACGGTAAGTGGTATCGATCTAAAAGAGTTGAGACGAGATGTCGAAAATTCTGTGAAAGCCGCTACAGGAAAAGCTGTGAACCTTGGCAACATCCCTTTAGTTAAACAAGCTGAGAAAGTATTAAAGATTACCTATTTAGAGGCAAAATTATATAAGAGCAACATGATTGGGACAGAGCACTTGTTATTATCCATCTTAAAGGATGAGGATAACATTGCAACTCAATCACTTCAAAAATTTAATTTGAATTACGATAAAGTGAAAGATGAATTAGAACATATGTCTGCAGAGACTTATGAAGATTTTAGAGCAGAATTCCCAAGCTCGGCAGATGATGAAGGTGAAGACGATGGATTCGCTGCGGGTGGTGGAGCAGGTGGTGCCGGTGGAGCAAGAAAATCTGATTCCAAATCAAAAACTCCGGTGCTTGATAATTTTGGAAGAGACTTAACGAAATTTGCCGAAGATGGAAAGTTAGATCCTATCGTAGGTAGAGAAAAGGAAATTGAGCGAGTATCTCAAATCCTTTCTAGAAGAAAAAAGAATAACCCAATTTTAATTGGTGAACCTGGGGTAGGTAAATCTGCAATAGCTGAAGGTTTAGCCCTTCGAATAGTTCAGCGTAAAGTATCGCGGGTTCTATTCAACAAAAGAATTGTGTCTTTAGATTTAGCATCATTAGTTGCTGGAACTAAATACAGAGGACAGTTTGAAGAAAGAATGAAAGCAGTAATGAACGAACTTGAAAAAGATCGAAACATTATTCTATTCATTGATGAAATTCACACCATCATTGGTGCAGGTGGCGCATCTGGATCTTTAGATGCTTCTAACATGTTTAAACCTGCCCTAGCAAGAGGTGAGTTACAAGCAATTGGAGCAACAACATTAGATGAGTACAGACAGTACATCGAAAAAGATGGAGCTTTAGAAAGAAGATTCCAAAAAGTATTGATTGAGCCTACTTCGATTGAAGAGACGGTAGAGATATTGAACAATATTAAAGACAAGTACGAAGATCATCACAGTGTAAACTACACTGATGAAGCAATTGAAGCTTGTGTGAAATTAACATCCAGATATATTCCAGACAGACACCTTCCAGACAAGGCTATTGATGCGTTGGATGAAGTTGGTTCAAGAGTTCATATCACTAACATTAATGTTCCAAAGAACATTATTGAGATTGAAAAGAAAATTGAAGAAGTCAAAGACGAAAAGAATCAAGTGGTAAAATCTCAACGTTATGAGGAAGCTGCAAGATTAAGAGATTCTGAACGAAAATTGGCGGATGAACTAGATTCAGCTAAAAAGAAATGGGAAGAGGAATCTAAGATCCAAAGGGAATTAGTGACTGAAGAGCACGTTGCTGAAGTTGTTTCAATGATGACAGGTATCCCTGTTAACAGAGTTGCTGAAAAAGAAAGTGGAAGACTTGTAAAAATGTCAACCAACTTGAACGGAACTGTAATTGGACAAGATGAAGCGATTAAGAAAGTGGTTAAGGCCATTCAAAGAGGTAGAGCTGGATTAAAAGATCCAAACAAACCAATTGGATCGTTTATATTCTTAGGGCCTACAGGAGTTGGTAAGACTCAGCTTTGTAAGGAGCTTGCAAAATACATGTTCGACTCTGAAGAAGCTCTTATTAGAATTGACATGTCTGAGTACATGGAGAAATTTGCTGTTTCAAGATTAATTGGAGCGCCTCCAGGATACGTTGGATATGAAGAAGGTGGTCAGCTTACAGAAAAAGTAAGAAGACGTCCCTACTCTATTGTTTTATTAGATGAAATCGAAAAAGCACATCCAGATGTTTTCAATCTATTGCTTCAAGCTTTAGATGATGGACAGCTGACGGATAGCCTTGGAAGAAAAGTTGATTTTAGAAACACGATTATTATCATGACTTCTAATATTGGCGCTAGACAACTTCAAGATTTTGGAACAGGTGTTGGTTTCGGAACAAAAGCGAAACAAGATCAAAAAGAAGACGAAACGAAAGCAGTTATACAAAACGCACTTAAAAAGGCATTTGCTCCTGAGTTCCTGAATCGAATTGATGACATGATCCTATTCAACTCTCTTGAACGAGAAGATATTCATAAGATTATCGATATTGAATTAGCGAAGTTGTTCGGTAGAGTTTCTGAGCTTGGGTATAAGATTGAACTTTCTGAGAAAGCAAAGGACTATATTGCTGATAAAGGATTCGATGCTAAGTTTGGAGCTAGACCTCTAAAAAGAGCTATTCAAAAGTATCTTGAAGATCCACTTGCGGAACATATTATCCAAGCTGATCTTAATGAAGGCGATAAACTTAAAGTTGACTTGAATAAGGATTCGGAAATTGAAGTTAAGGTTGTAAAAGCTAAAGCTCCAGCTAAAAACAAACCGAAAACAACTGCCAGTAAGGATGAAGAGTCTAACGATACACCTGAAACTGACGGTGGAGATTCAGAAGATTCTTAAAAACTAGATCACATTTAGTAAAGCGCTGGCTCATTTGAATTAGCGCTTTTTTTATGCCTTTACTTTCTGCTTGCAAGCGAGGTTCGAAATCCGAAGCCTATCGCAAACATCTGATAATTTCCACTGTAATCGGAATTCTGATAACCGCTGAACTCTGGAACACAAATATTAGCTGGGCTAAACTCAGACATGTAAACACTATAAGACAGCGTTAATCCAAAAGACAAATACTCATTGGTAATCAAATAAAATCCAACGTTTGGTCTTAAATGCAAGCCATTTTGAACATGGTATTTACTCCCGGTAGAATCTAAACAAGTTTCACTCGCGGTAAGCATATAGCTATAGCCAACATTCATAGCAAATTCAATGTTTAACTTCTCGGAAGAAGGCACCGTATATCCAACGGTGACAGACGCACCTGGCATTTGCATGGTAGCATTAGTTCTTTCAGGAATCGAAAGATCATCAAAAGTGAAGTAAGTATGTTCAAGCACTACTCCCGCATGAAATCGTTCACCAATCGGGAAATTCAATGACAGGCCTACATCGGAAACTCCGCCCATCAATTTTTTAAATGCGAAATTAGACGTCCCATTTGGTAATTGAAATACTCCTTTAAAAAATGGCTTTGGCTTTTCGCTTCGCTGAGAGAACACCGTAAAAGGCACAATTAGAAAAAGCAATATGGTCAGATTCCTTTTCAAGAAACCACTTTGGCATTATCTATTTTGAAAACTTTAGAAATTTTTTGAAGATCGGTTTTTAACTGATAGAAATAGATTCCATCAGGAATTGACGTGGTATTAAAACTAATAGGATAGTTCCCAGGTATTTTCTCCTCTTCAACTAACACTTCAATGTCATTTTCATCTTTATCAACTATGGAGAACTTTACGTTACAAGCTTCAGTTAACATGAATAAAAATTCAATTTCACCATGAGCCGCTCTATTGTTTACTAATGTATGTAACTCCGCAAATTTGGAATTAGTATGAGAGAACTTACCAGTTGACAAAACTTTTAGTAAATATCGATACCCAATTAGCAATAAATAAAGTGCCGTAAGGATAGATAATCCAGCAAGTACATTGATTAATATTCTATCCCAATCGATCATGCTGCTAAATTAATTCAAATCCTGCTCTTTATGATTTAGATTTTTAAAAATCTTACAAAGAATCTGAATCAATCAGACATTACGGCTTAAAAACGCCATTTCGATTGACTTCGGTAAAAAAACAATATAATTTAGTGACTCATTTTTCGTTTTAAAGTAAAACTCAAGTTTATGTACTACTCCATTTACATTTTGAGCTTCTTAGCCTTATTAAGTTGCGGACAACAATCAGATACGGTTGCTCCATCGATAAATCTCACTTCATCGATTGCGGACGGAGACTCTACCAAAATAACGACTAATGAGTATTGGAAAGATTCTTTAACAGCCGAAGAGTATAGAATCCTGAGAGAACATGGTACCGAATCGGCATTCACCGGAGAGTACTGGGATCATAAAGGCGAAGGAACATATGTTTGCAGAGCTTGTAAACTTCCTTTATTTGAAAGTGATACGAAGTATAAAAGTGGTACGGGCTGGCCAAGTTTTTTTAGACAAATTGGATATAACGTGGAAACTCAACAAGACAATACTTTGGGGATGAGCAGAAATGAAATTCATTGCGCTCGCTGCAAAGGACATTTGGGGCATGTTTTTGACGATGGCCCTGAACCAACAGGACATAGATATTGCGTAAATTCGGCTTCTATTAAGCTGAAAACAAAAGAATGACATTCGAAGGGTTTACTGATCTTTTATCGCACCAACTTACCTTAGAGCTTCCAGGAATACCAGGACAAGCTGAGATGGCGCTATTCAATAGAACATCTGTTGCGCAGCTCAAGAAGCTAAAGAAAACGCCAAAGCAAAGTGCAGTGATGATTCTGTTTTATCCGATTGAAGGAGAACCACATTTTTGCTTAACTCAAAGACCTGTATACAATGGTACTCATTCAGGTCAGATTAGCTTTCCTGGAGGAAAAGCCGAACCACACGATCCAGATTTAAAATCAACCGCATTAAGAGAAACGCATGAAGAAGTTGGCGTTACCCCAAATCTAATTACTGTTTTGGGCCAAGTTACTGAAGTATACATCCCTCCAAGTAATTTTTTAGTCACACCATATGTCGGTTACAGTAATCAGCTACCAGCATTCACTATACAACAAGAAGAAGTTGTAGAAATTTTAAACGTACCTATCTCTACCTTACTTGATCCTTCTATCGTCAAGTCAAAACCTATAAAAATGGGACCAGGTGGAATGAAGATTACCGCACCTTTTTATGACATACAGGACAAGGTTGTTTGGGGAGCAACCGCTGTGATGCTGGCTGAAATCAAGCAAATACTAAGAAGGTTTTAATAAGGTTTAAAATAGACTACTACTCCTCTATTTTGTCCGAAGCTTCTGAAATTCCTGCAGCCTTATCTTCTGCTGCCTTTTCCTCAAACGAATATCTAATGTGTTTTAAACAATGTTTGAAAAACGGAAAGAAATGATCTTCATCCACTAAATTTCCAGGAATTTTAACTTTCACAAGTTGAGTATAGATCGCGTCATTTGCTCCAGTAATGTATAAATCAACACCTTTAATGTGTAGTTCATGAATCGCCTCTTCTAACACAATAAGCCCAGTTTCATCCATAAATGGAACCCTCTTCATATCAATTATCAAAGCTTCATACTTATCGATAGCTCTCATTTGCTCTCTGAATTGATCTGCAAACCCAAAGAACATTGGACCATCCAAAACTTTCACAAACACCCGATCACCCATGGCTTTTGGGATTCGGGGATCTTTAGAGAAATCTTTCAATTCGCCATCTTGATTCATATCATCCATGACATCAGCCATCTTCTTCATGAACGAAACGGTTGCAATTAAAGCACCAACGGCAACTGCATCTAACAATGTATCAAACACGGTAATAACAAGGGTTAGCAACAGGATAAAGGCGTCTACCCTAGGAACTTTAGGTAATAATCGTAATCCTTTTACATCTACGATACCTATTCCTATTGTAAGTAATATACCAGCAAGAACGGCTTTAGGGATGTACATCACATAAGGCCCCATTGTTAGTATCACAATCAGGAGAATCACTCCTTTTGTAATTCCAGAAATATTAGTTCGTCCTCCAGACTTTATGTTTATAACTGTTCCGGTAGTTGATCCTGCTCCTGGAAAGCCACCAAAAAGCGCTGCAATAAAATTACCAAGACCTTGACCAATTAGCTCTCTATTTCCTTTGTGTTTCGTTTTAGTCAGACTGTCTGCAACAACTGATGTAAGAAGCGTGTCAATTGTTCCTAAAGCTGCTAACGTAACAGCAAGTCCAGCGCATGAGGCCATTATACCCCAATCAAAATGCTCAAAAACATCCAATTTTGGAGTTGGTACTTCGCTTTTAAAAGAAGATATAGTTTGAACCGCTGAAAAATCAGCGAAGTAATTCAAGATCAAATATGACGCGGTACCTACAATCAGCGCCATTAAGATAGCCGGTACTTTTTTCGTTATGAATGGAAATAGATAGATGGTCGCTACCGTGATACCACCAAGTAGGAGCGATTCATATTTCAATCCTCTAATTGGCTCCATAATCCCGCTCATAATATTGATCGCTCCTTTAGGAGAATCATAGCCCATCAATGGATATAGTTGAAGTAAAATAATAATTACACCAATTCCGCCCATGAACCCAGAGACTACGGGAAAGGGAATGTATTTTATATACTGGGCAATATTTAAAAACCCAAATATGATTTGAAATAAACCCGTTAAAGCAAATGTAATAACAACGTAAAGCCATGCAGGTCCGGATAAACCAAGTCCATCTAAACCAGGTCCGAAATCAGCAAGAGCAGCAGTCACAACAGTAGCCGCCACAACAGTCATTGGACCAGTAGGATCGGAAATAAGGGTTTTTGTACCACCAACAAACGATGCTACAATCGCTAAAATTGCCGCGGTGTATAATCCATACTTTGGACCTAAACCTGACGCTTCTCCAAATGCTAGTCCAACTGGAATTGCGATAATCGCAGCGGTTAAGCCACCTAATAAGTCTCCCTTTAAATTAGTCTTGTAATTGATCTTGGCCATTTACCTTCTGAATACTGGTTCTATTATTCTAATAATCACTGTATAAGAATCAGCTTTATTAGATACTCCGATTGCTACAGTTGGCTGCTTGGCCATGTCAGCAAATTTCTCTGCTTGAAATTCCCACACCTTGGCATAAATGCTAGCTGAAAACTCTTGACTGAAATCTCTGGACATTTTATAAGAACTAGGAACCTTTGAGTCAACAACAGCTTCAAGTTGCAGACATAAGTTTTTTGCAACATCTTTATCTGAACCACAGTCAAATTTAATTTCTGCTCTATGCGTGTCTTCCTCACCTACAATCAGACTTACCTTCTTGCCATCGCATTCGAGTCCGGCAGAGTTTTTAAATCTTTCTTTTTTTGAATCTTCAAATAATTTAGAAAAATGACCTCCAAAAGCATCAACGAAAGGTTTCATTTTAGCCTTAGCTGCTTCTGCAGCCTCTGCTTTTGCCTTATCCGCATCGTACTGATCAACGGCCTTTTTTAGCGCAGCAGATATATCGGCTAAATTCGCTCCAACTGCCTCTTTCTTAAGGTTTGCACATAGCGAATACAAATTTCTAGTTAACTCTTCAAGAGTGTTACTTTCGGATAGACTAACTTCTGACTTCTTTCCTTTCTTACTGATATAAAGATTCAAGCTTACCAAAGAGCCAGATACTTCAGCAACATCTGAAGAAGCCTCCATTTCGGCCTTCCACGCATCGCCTTCCTTCTTCCACGATTTCTCAGCAAAACCTTTATTGATTGAATTTCCAATAGAACCAACATGTCCCTTTAAATCTTCAACACTTTGCGTTTGTCCAAATGAGAATAAAGCTAGAAAGACAAAAAATATAAGAATACAGTATCTACACATATCTAAAATCTAAACCTCATGAATCCCATACTTAAAGAAAGTGTTGGACCATTCTTTGCAAAGAATGTAATTGCATCCCTAGAAGCTACACCAGCTTCCCAACCACCGTTTCCAGCAATTAGCGTAATTCCGATTGGAATCTGGAAATCATAATTCCCACCAGTAACAAATCCTGCAGAAAGATTCAACCATTTAAGAGGAGTAACATCCGCTCCTAATCCAAACATAGCTCCTTCAAGACTTCCAGGAACTGTATTGGTTGGAAGTAAAAGATCACATCCTAATTCAATTTTATCACTGAACCTAAGACTAGCTCCGGCTCTAACCATTGTTGGCAGGTTTACTTTTTTAGTTGCTAAACCATTCCATTGGAATAATCCATTATCTCCAGCTAAGTCACCTAATTGATTGGCGATGTTGTAATTCTCTAATCCAGCATCATCTGTATTAATTAAAAGTGTGTCTTGCGCTGTATAAACGTTTCCATCCCATGTGATCGCACCGATGTTCGTAACCGCAATTCCAATTTTTAATTTGTTTTTTATAACAGCATTAAAACCTAAATCAAATCCCCACCCCTTTCCTACTGGTTGTGGCAACAAACCGGAAGAAGGACTTGTAATAGCACTCGGATTGTTTAATGCTGCCGATCCGTAATCAATATTGAAAACTGGAGAAGTTGCTGAAAAAGCTGTTAAGGTTTGTCCATCAGACTCTAATTCAAGTAACGCCATCCCATGAAGGAACTTAACGCCAACTCCACCATAAAGCATGAACGTGCTATCTGCACCAAATAATTTTCTTCCATAAGACAAGTTATATTCTCTAGTCCAGCTCATGGAAATTTGAGAACCTTCAAACAGTGTGGAGAAGTTCAACGGAATACTAGCCTGTCCAGAAATCACGTTTAAAGCTGAGTCAGGATCCAAGTTCGCATGATTAGCAATTAGCGTAGTATCATACAATCCAGTAATCGAATCAAAGTCAACATAAGTTAGAACATCGAAATAATCTGATGTTCTTCCTTTAAAAAGTAAATCTGAAGCAGTTGGTCCAAGTTGAGAATAGAACTGGATCCGATCATTCATTCTAAAAGCGATACCCCCTACTTTCTCACTCATAAATGAGAATCCGAATGAACCTAAATCAGCGTTAAACGCTAAACCTGAATTTGCAAAATCCCTTGCAGCGTCTACTTTTTCTGAATAAGTGAAGTTATCTCCTTCACCCCTAATTGTCTCTTTAATACTTTGTCGCAGCTCATCTCTAGTTAACGCTTCCGAATGAATCGAATAAGTCATTTCATTGAAACCCAGTGCAACTTTCTTATCATCAAATTTGTATTCCCAACCTAAGTTTGCTGGGTTGATTCCTACGGCCTGATAATCTGTGGCGAAAGTTGTGGCTCCACCTCTACCAGTTGAGGTAAACGAACTTGCTTCAAACTGAGCATAAGTAGATGTTGCGAATAATGCCGCAATGGCGATTGGTAATATTCTTTTCATATCTATAAGGATTAGCTCCCCTAATTTAACATTAATTGTGTGAATTCTAATTATGAATTAGGAGGAATAAAAAAGTCCTGCGCTGTATATACAGATCGCAGGACTTAAAGCGTTGTAAGTAAATAGATTAACTACTCACTCATAAATTTTTCCATTACTTCGGCAGTAACTCCAGTTTTACTGAATCCACCATCATGAAATAAGTTCTGCATCGTCACGTATTTAGTAAGATCAGAGAACATTGCTAAACAATAATTCGCGCAATCTAAAGAACCTGCATTTCCTAAAGGACTCATTTGTTCTGAAAAGTTTAAGAAAGCATCGAAACCACCAACACCCTGACCTGCAGTAGTCATTACAGGCGATTGAGAAATGGTATTAATTCTCACTTTACTGTCTTTCCCGTAGTGATATCCAAAACTTCTAGCAATCGATTCTAACACAGATTTTGCATCAGCCATATCACCGTAATCTGGAAATATTCGTTGAGCCGCGATATACGTTAATGCTACTACACTACCCCAATCATTAATGGCATCTAATTTCTTAGCAGCTTGGAGCGTTCTGTGCAATGACATTCCTGAAATGTCTAATGTCTTTTTATACCACTCGTGATTTAAATCGGTATAGCCTTTTCCTTTTCTAACATTTGGAGACATTCCAATTGAATGAAGTACAAAATCAACTTTACCTCCAAGAATCTCCTGAGACTTGATAAATAAGTTCTCTAAATCTTCGTTCACAGTAGCATCGGCTGGAACAATTTCGCTGCCAGTTTTTTTAGCTAATTCCTGAATCGCTCCCATTCTCATTGCTACTGGAGCATTGGTAAGAACAAAAGTAGCCCCTTCTTCATGTGCTCTTTCTGCAACCTTCCATGCAATTGACATGTCATTTAACGCGCCAAAAATGATTCCCTTTTTTCCTTCTAATAATCCTGCCATTGTACTCGTTTTTCTAGTGCTTTTCTAAATAAGAACCGCAAAGTTAAAATAATATGAAATGTATGGTTAGTGTTAACAATAATTCTAGCGTTTAGTTTAGAAGTTCCCTTGCATTCTGAACGGCTGCATCGCTTGGATCTTTCCCACTTAACATTTCCGCTATCTCCAATAGCCTCTGATCCTGATTCAACAAAACGATTTTAGTTGTGGTACTATTGTCACTAACTGATTTAAATACTTTAAAGTGCTGTTGCCCCTTACTTGCAATTTGAGGCAAATGAGAAATACATATCAACTGAAGTCCAGATGATATGCGTGCCAACAGATCAGCCATCTTATTTGCAACTTCACCAGACACTCCAGTGTCGATCTCATCAAAAATGATTGTTGGAATTGAAGTGCCTTCGCTTAATATCACTTTTAGGCTTAGCATTATTCGCCCTAGTTCGCCACCTGATGCAGACTTTTCAATTGGCAGAAAACTCCCCCCTTTATTCAACCTTACTAGCGTAGTAATGTCGTCTATGCCAAGTGGCCCTGGATTTTCAGAATCTGACAATTCAAATTTGAAGGTGGCGTGTTCCATTGATAACTGGCCAACTAGCTGCTGTAATTCAACCGCTAAATCATTTGTTGCTTGTCTTCTTTTCACAGAAAGCGCTTCTCCGCACTTGAGCAACTCAACTAACGATTTATCTAATGTCCTTTTTGCCTTTTCAATATCTTGGTCTAACGAGTCTGCTAAGTTTAATTTACTTTCTAACTCGGATTTTAGAATTCCTAATTCTTCCGTAGTGGTTAATTGATGCTTGAACAACAAACGATTCAGGTCGTTTACAGCTTCCGACACTTCTTGGATTCGAGCAGGATCATGTTGCAGGTCATTTGATTTAATTTCAAAGTCACCCGACAAATCTTCCAACTCAAGAATGGTACTATTTAATCGATCTGAAAGTGGTTGAAACTGCTGACTAATGCATGCTAATTTTTCTGCTACTGCTTTAACCTGAGTCAATTTCGACAATATCGCATCGTCTCCAGATAATTCTTCATTCAATTCTACCGACAACCCTTTCAGCTCTTCGGAGTTGCTTAAAAGCTCTAATTCAGACTCTAATTCCTTCAAATTAACGCCTTCGATCTTCACTTCATCTATCTCATTAAACTGAAATTGAATATAATCGTAATCGGATTTTGACTTTTGGTCTGCTTGCTCTAGTTCGTTTAATTGAGACTTTGCTTTTTGCCAAACTTCGAATTGACGCTGATACTTTTCAAGTAAAGGAGCTGTCTTGGCATAGCTATCTACTATGGATAATTGAAACTCACTTTTCTGAATTAATAGCGTTTGATGTTGACTGTGAATATCGATTAGCCTAGAAGTAAGTGTTTTGAGTTGTGCCAGATTAACTGGCGTATCGTTTATAAATGCTCTGGATTTACCAGATTTGTTAATCTCTCTTCGCAGCACCGTTTCTGATTCAAAATCTAAATCATGTGTTGTAAAAAAGTTTGAAAACTTGGAAGAATCAAGCATGAATGAAGCTTCGACAACGCATTTCCGATCTTTATCTCTTAATGCGTTTGTATCTACCCTTTCGCCAAGAACCATTCCCAAAGCACCTAACATTATAGATTTTCCGGAACCTGTTTCCCCGGTAATAGCAGTAAACCCATTTGAAAATGAGAGATCGAGCTCGTCTATGAGCGCGTAATTAGAAACTTTTAGTTGAGTCAGCACGAAACAAAGTTAGCACTATACTTTGAAGAAATATCTACTTGCCTACCTTATTATAACTAGACATATTAACAGCGTTAGTTTCTTTAACTACCGCCTTAAACCTGCTTATTTGGGCTGGTGTAGCCTCTTTAAAGATATTTACCAACTCATCCACTTTGGCAGTGTAGAATAATTGTTGATTAATTGTATTGGCTCTAACTCGATGCACTTTTCGAATCTCTTCAAGAGAAGAAACAATCATGTTAATTCCTTCATCCTTCTTATCATAAACGATATCAAATCCTCTTCTGTGATAATTATACATGCATTTTCTCAGTGGCTTAAAAGCACTTTGCAATACATTTTCAACTAAATGAAATCGATTATTCCGATCAGAGTCAGTTTTCCATCCTTTGGCCGCACTAGTACTTGCATTCGTTACGATCTGTCTTGCCTTAAGAAAGTACTTGGTTCCTCCTTCCAACGCGAACGTATCGTAGTCATAACCTAAAATCATAAAGGCGTAGAAAGCCAATACCGATGTTAAATTGCTTGTATGTCTATCTGGAGTGAAAATTAGGGCCGTGTTCCGAGCATAACTAATGTCGAAATCAACATCTTTATATTTGAATAACGGTGAAAGGTAATTACTGTTAAAAACTGGTCTGGAGCATTGCACCTGAATAGAACCTCTATAGTTCCCAGTGCTTACTTCCTCATCTAAAGTGATTAGTACACTACAATCAATTCGCTCATCATCACTAATTACGTCTTGCCCCCATTTGGTGTTGTTCATGAAGTTTAAAACTTCAGTCTGCAAACTGGCAATGATTTCTGTATTAGCAGAGTTTCCAGTTAATTTAGGAGCTACTACTTGTACTTGACAGTTTAATTCGCTTGCAAATGAAGAGCCGCTAATTAGTAGCGTCAGCGCGATTAATACAGATCTAGAAATGTTTGATAAGTTCATTTATAATGTCTTTTGCAACTTCTTGCTTTGACTTTAACTCAAAGTTAGTCAATTTATTGTCCTTGCCAATGATGGTAATCTTGTTTGAATCATGCTGAAATCCAGCGCCAGGATCATTCAATGAATTGTAAACAATAAAGTCTAAATTCTTCTTTACAATCTTCGCTTTTGCATTATCAATTCCGTTTTCAGTTTCCATTGCAAAACCAACAAGCACTTGATCCTTTTTAGATTCGCCCATTGCTTTTAGAATGTCTTCAGTTCGAACCAGCGGGATTGATAAATCATCATCTGATTTTTTCATTTTCTGATCTGAAACATCAGTTGGCTTGTAATCTGCAACTGCCGCGGCCATCACTACCGCATCTGCACCAGGAAAGCTTTCCATGCATGCGTCATACATTTCATTAGCTGACTCAACCTTAATGCAATTTATAGACGGATGAACTTCCAAATTGGTAGGCCCCGAAACCAATGTTACTTCTGCGCCAAGGTCATATGCTGCCCTTGCAACTGCATATCCCATCTTACCTGAACTTCTATTACTAATAAATCGAACTGGGTCTATGGCTTCAATTGTTGGACCAGCACTAACCAAAATTGATTTCCCTGCTAGAGGCAATCCAATTTTCATGTTAGATTCGATAAAAGAAATGATTTCTTCTGGCTCCGCCAATCTACCTTGTCCGGTTAACCCACTAGCTAATTCACCAACACCTGGCTCAATAATGTGATTTCCTCGAGAAACAAGGATATCCAAATTGTCTTTCGTAGAACCATGCTTAAACATATCAAGATCCATAGCTGGAGCTACATAAACTGGGCATCTGGCAGAAAGATAAACAGCTAATAAAAGAGAGTCCGCTTCTCCATTTGCCATTTTCGATAAAGTATTGGCAGTTGCTGGTGCGACTAGAATTAAGTCCGCCCAGATTCCTACATCTACATGATTATTCCAAACACCTTGATCGTAATCTTTCGCAAAGTCAGTTAGAACTGGCTCTTTAGAAAGCGTACCAAGTGTTAACGGAGTTATAAATTCCTTGGCAGACTCCGTCATTATTACTTTGACCGAAGCACCAGATTTAATTAGTAAACGTATGATGTGTGCAGCCTTATAAGCTGCTATGCTACCCGTAACGCAGAGAACTACATTCTTATCGCGAAGCATTGAATTTATTTATTCTGCTGAATCAGTATCAGGGTTTCTTTGATATACCTGCTCTGCTAAAAATTCCTGCACCGCAATAGCTACTGGTTTAGGAAGTCTTTCGTAAAATCTAGAAATTTCAATTTGCTCTCTATTTTCAAAAATTTCTTCTAAGTTATCAGAAGTAGAAGCAAATTCAGCCAACTTAGAAGTCAACTCTTCTTTCATCCCATCATTGATTTGATTCGCTCTCTTAGAGATCGTTACTAATCCTTCATATAGGTTTCCTAATTGAGATTCAATTTCACTAATGTCTCTAGTGATAGTTGTTTTCTCAGCGACTACATTTTTATAGCTCATAATTACTTCTTTAATTTTAACCGTTCTAACTCTTTAACCGCAGAATTATACATGGTTTCAGCTTCTTTTAATTCGGTGCTTTCCGGAAAAGCGTCTGCAAATTTATGATAAGATTTAATAGTTTCTGCATAACGTTCCTGTTTTTTCTTCTCTACGCTATTTTCAGCAAACTTAAAATTAGACTTTACAATGTAATGTAAGATGTCTTCTTTGAACCTGATATCAGGATAATCTACCAATACGTTCTTCAAAGCGAAAGCTGCGGCCTTGTACTGTTCCATCTGATAATAAAGCTTTGCGCTTTCTACAGCTTTCACTTCCAGCTTCAATCTCATGGTCTTGATAATTGCATTGCAAGTATCTTGTTTATTCGTGTTCGGGTATCTATTCAAAAACAATTGAAGCTCATCAATCGCTTTTGTCGTTTCCGTTTGATCCAATGCAATTTCAGGTGAATTCATTACACTGCACATCGCACCAAGAAACGCACATTCTTCAGCACGTGGGCTTCCAGGATATGTTTTTACAAAACTTTTAAAGTAATATCCTGCAACGTAAAATTCCTGAGCACAATAATTTGTTTGTGAATAGTAGTAAAAAACGTCTTCCCCTTTTGCTGTTAATCGATAAATCGATAGCATTTCTTCAAACAACGGAAGGGCCTTGGTACACTCGCCTTCAGCGTAGTATTCTTTAGCTTTCTCAAACTTATAAGCATAGTCATTGCTTTTAAGCACTTTACTATATTCAGAACATCCTGTGAAAAGGAATGCTGCTAAAAGGATTACAAACAAATTTCGCATTGGCGGCAAAGATAATTGAATTAGTAACATGTACTAACATTGATTTGGAGGTTTCAAACGAAGCATTTTTAATAAAATTATATCCCAAATAATAAGAGCAGGTCGGTTTTAACAATTATTATCAAACATTGATTTCAACGTATTCATTGTGAATAAAATGTTCGTGAGATATACTATTTACCAATAGTTTAGTTTATTTTTGCGGCAAAATTAACCCGTACGTCCTATACAATGGGCGTGTTACATTATTTAATAATGGATATTTTCGAAAGAATAAAGAACAACAGAGGCCCACTTGGAATGCATGCAAAGGCATCGCACGGATACTATATGTTTCCTAAGCTAGAAGGTGACATCAGCAACAAGATGATGTTCAATGGCAAAGAAGTGCTTACTTGGAGTATCAACAACTATTTAGGATTTTCTAATCATCCAGAAGTAAGAAAGGTAGATGCTGACGCTTCTGCTGAATGGGGATTAGGCTACCCTATGGGAGCAAGAATGATGTCTGGGCAAACCGAGAAACATGAAGAGCTTGAGCAATCCTTGGCGGATTTCATGGGTTACGAAGCCGGTTATCTATTGAATTTTGGATACCAAGGGTTTATGTCCATCATCGACTCTTTAGTTAGCAGACATGATGTTATCGTTTATGACGAAGAATGTCACGCTTGCCTATTAGACGGAATGAGAATGCACGTAGGTAAACGATTTATGTTTCCTCACAACGATATAGACGCGTGTAGAAACAGATTAGACAAGGCAAAGAAAATTACTGATGAAACTGGAGGAGGTATCTTAATTATCACCGAAGGAGTTTTTGGAATGTCTGGAGATCAAGGGAAATTGAAAGAAATTGTTGACCTGCGTAAGAATGAAGGATATGATTTCCGTTTATTAGTTGACGATGCGCATGGTTTCGGAACGCTTGGAGAGACTGGTCAAGGTGCTGGTGAAGCCCAAGGTGTGCAAGATGAAATTGATGTGTTAGTAGGAACTTTCGCTAAGTCAATGGCGAGTATTGGAGCATTTGTTTGTTCTACTGCAGACATTGTTGAGTACCTGGCTTACAACATGAGATCTCAAGTATTTGCTAAGTCATTACCTATGCCATTGGTAGTTGGTGGAATTAAGAGGCTAGAAATGCTAAAGGATACAGTTCATAAAGACAAACTGTGGGTGATCGCAAATGCATTACAAAGTGGCTTAAGAGAAGCTGGATTTAACTTGGGGCAAACGAACTCTTGTGTAACTCCTGTAATTCTAAAAGGAACTCTTGGTGAAGCAACGGAAATCACTTATGATCTTCGTGAGCGTTTTGCAATATTCTGCTCTATAGTGACTTACCCAGTTGTACCTAAAGGAATGATTCTGCTTAGGTTGATTCCTACAGCTGTGCATACATTGGAAGATGTTACTTATACAATTGATACTTTTAAGGAAGTGAAATCGAAATTAGAAGCTGGTGAATATCACTCTGAAGAAGTGCTTGACGCAAATATCTCTAAGTAACAGAACTTAACAAACTCTTTGATCGACTTCTTACCTAGTAGGAAGTCGATTTTTTTTGTCTTAACTATTCAACTAAGTGAATCTGATTCACTGCAGTTTTCTTTTCTATCGGGTTTTCATAAGTCTTGAAGTAAAACGCGTAAGCAAGTGTACCTAAAGCCAATAAAACCATCAGTTTTGGAAGCAAAAGCTTAACACCTCTACCCGAATTCTCTTCAACTGATTCTAACGTGTCTAAATTTTCCATTTTGTATGATTCTATTATTAAGTTAAATTAAATAGCTCTTGACGTGCACGGTAATGGGCTAAATGGCCAATTTTTAATGATAAAACCTACCGAATACAAGGATGATGTTTTTCAGCGCAATTTAAAATCAAACATTCTGCCCTATGTCACTCCACCTCAAACACATATGGAGAATTGCAAACACTAACGTTCCGATTATAACCACTGCTTTTACCATTTTCAATCTCTTCTCACTCTTAGCTGCTGTTTTTGAATTTTTCATAATAGGTTGTTTAATAATAGAACCGATGAATCTCTTACCTACCCTACCTTTAACTGACATTCAACCAGTATTCAAGGATGAATCAATCAAAGACTGGGAGGAAACACACTTCCTATTGCGCATAACTAAGTGATAATCCTACCCTACTAATTTGAACTTTCAATGATGGCAACCTCATTCTACATTTATTCTCAAAATCGAAATGATGAAAAAATTAAGCGACAAACTGGTATATATTGGGTTTGGTGTTGTGCTACTTATGGCATTTAGACCCGCAGGAGATCCAGAACCAGATAAAAACACAATTCAAACCATTCCAAATAGCGAAATCCGTGTCACAGGAAGCGCTGACATGCTGGTGCCTCCAGATAAAATATCCGTGGATATATCTTACAGAGAATACTGGCACCCTTTAGACCGTAAAAAGAAATCAACGATATCTGAAATAGAAAGCAAGATAGTGGAAGCGCTTACCGAGGCAGGTGTAGACTCCTCAGAAATCAACATTAACGCAGCCTACGCATGGAAACATAACTGGAATTATTGGCATTATTGGCATGACTATTATCGTCATCTAGTACAGAAAAACCTAACTGTTAACGTTTCTTCCTCTTCTCAATTGAATAAAGTAATTGAAAAGCTAAAGAAGACATCCATCCGTAAAGAAGGCATTGTAAATATTCAATTAAATGGGTCTTCAAATGAAAACCTTCAGGAATATCGTAAAATGGTAAAAGAACGTGCAATTCAAGCAGCACAAGAAAAGGCGGACTACCTTCTTGGAGCTGTTGGAGAAAAAAGAGGCCGACTAATCAGCATCTCTGAATTAGCTGACCCTCAAACTGCCACCACCACTAGACAAACGAATGGATATTATGGCTACCCTTGGCACTATGGCTATGGAGGCTGGGGATCGTCAACAGTAACCACTTCCCCAAATGTATCTATGAGTAATTCATCCGTATCCATGCCTACTGGCGGGAACCATGTTGGAGGGACAAACAAACCTGGCGACCTTAGCATGAAACCAATTAAACTCCGCTACGAAATTGAAGCTGTATTCAAAATTGAGCAATAAAATAGAAGCTTCTGGAGAAATCCAGAAGCTTTATTTAAGCTTTTACACTAAGCTGATATCCGCTAGAATGGAGATTCTCAATAGAAATTGATTGATCTCGACTTAGATGCTTTCTAAGCTTTGTTAGATATACATCCATGCTACGAGTTGTGAAATAATTATCCTCTTTCCATACTTTTTTCAAAGCCACTTCTCGAGGCATTACTTGATTCATGAACTGACATAGTATTTCAAGTAAAGCAGCTTCTTTTGGAGAAAGTTTTACAGGCTCCTCTGAACTGTACGTCAACTCTCTTTTACTAGTTTTAAAGATAAATGAACCTATTTGATAAGACTCACTTTTCTGAAGCTCCACTAAGTCTTGCGTATCTGTCCGCTCCAGAATTACTTTCAATTTTAGTAACAACACCTCTATATCAAAGGGTTTATTCAAGTAATCATCGGCTCCAAGGCTATAGCCCTTAAGCGTATCCTTCTTCTGGTTTCTAGCTGTCAAGAAGATAAATGGAACATCTGGTTTCTTCTCTTTTATCTTTTCAGCTAAAGTAAAACCATCCATGAAAGGCATCATTACATCTAGGATACATAAATCATAGTTGTTTTTACTAAAAGAACTATATCCCTTAGCTCCATCCTTCTCCCAGTCGACCGCATAATCGGACATCTTTAAATAATTCTGAAGCAGCGCACCAAAATTCTCCTCATCTTCAACCAACAATATGCGTTTCTTACTGCCCATCTATTGGTAATTTTATCTGAACTTTCAACCCTTGCTTATCGTTATTCATAAGGGCCACACTTCCTTTATGTTGATCGACCACCTTCTTGACATAGGTCAACCCCAAGCCGTAACCCTTAACTGTATGAACATTACCTGATTCCTGTCGATAGAATTTGTCAAAAGCTAGTTCTTTGGCCTTCTTATTCATCCCTATCCCATTATCAGAAAATGTTAACTGCAGACAATCATCGACTTTTTGAAGATCCACAAAAATTGATAGTTCATGCTCGCTCCGGTATTTAATACTATTATCTAAAAGATTGTTAACCATATTCTCTAAGTGAAAAGGGTCAGCCATAATCATTGATGAATCAACATTAGAGTTGAAATCAAGCTGACCTCCAGACTCTTTTAAAGTCAGTTGAACGTTCGCTATCCCAGACTCAACAACTTCAACGAGATCAATTTCCTGCTTACTCAACCCAAACTCTCCTTTATCCAAAGACGCTATTTCGAGAACCTTTTCAATTTGCGCATTCATTCTGCCCTCCTCATTCTTAATCATGGTAACAAAATGCATTACCTCCTCCTTATTGTTTATCACCTGAGGATGTTTGATTGAGTCTGCAGCTAATGATATAGTTGCTAATGGAGTTTTAAGCTCGTGGGTCATATTATTTACAAAGTCATCTTTAACTTGACTAAGTTTCTTCTGCTTAAATATAAAATAGAGTGAGTAACCGAAGCAAAATAAGATAAGAAGCGTGAACAGCACAGAAAGACCAACCATAGGCTTTACCTCATTCCAGATAAAAGTCCCTTCATTATCCAGCTGCATCACCAAATCAAAATTTGAGTCACCCTCGTCAAAAGGGAAAAGTTTTTTCTCAAAAACAAAATTGGCAGGTACATTTTCAAAGTTGGCGCTTGACAATTCAGAAATGTAGGTTTCTGCCCCGTCATCGTATACGGCAAATTCATAATTTTCCCCAAGTCCTTTGTTTACGAATGCTTCCTTGATGTACCCAGAAAGTTCTTTCAATGGAATTCTATCTTCAACAGCTTTTTCCTCATGAAAATGGTGAAAAAACTTAAACTTCATTTTATCCTCCAGAAACTCAAATTCATGAGAATTAACTTCAGATTCTATTACTTTCATTTTTTGAGCAACCTTTAGCTCTAGATCTTCCAACCCTTTTAAATCTATTATATCTTCTATGTGCTCTAAATTCTTCAATGGCTCTAACTGCTGAATAATTCTAGCCAATTCTACCCTAGTATTACCAACGCTATCCGCAGATGACTGAATTGACACAGTAATATTAGACGAGTCATTAACGGTATAATCATTCGTTATTTTATATTCAAATTTTGCATGATCAGAATCACCAGAAATAACACGAATCTCATGTTCTCCAATGTTTTCAGGAACAAAAGCCACTTTAGCTGGATCTCCAATAACCATTATGTCATCCATTAAAGAATCCGTTCCACCGAAATTAAAGTCTAAGTAAACGTTTGCTTCCCGATCATTAATCTTCTCATTAACATCGTTGAGCGCTTTATTAACACGAACCGTAAATTCGTTTTCTTGTTCGCTAATTGCTTTTGATATCCAAACACCTTGAATAGCAGTTATACCAATAAGGGCTAGTCCCATTAGTATAATAAGCGTATATATCAAACTGTTCTTCACCTTACAAAAGTACGTTACGGATGAATACAAAAATTTCTTTAACGTTTCTTTAACGCTCATTTAGTCTTCTTTAACTCTTCTGAGGCATCGACAACTATACTTTAGCCTCGAACTAAAACACAAGACATGACTAAGAACAAAAAAATTATAATTGGAATTGGCGCTTTAGCGCTTACTGTAGGCTTCTTCGCTTTCACCTTAGAAGGTAAAGGAGATGAAAAAGGTAAAATGAAAAAGTATGAAGTGATTCACCAATCAGGCGGGACCATCACTAAAGCAGATACATTGATTTCAATGTCTTCTGATTTCACGCCAGAGGCATACTTAAAAAGCCTAGGCATCGATGCTAAAGATCCAGAAATTGTAAAAATTCCAAATTTCAATGGCAAAGAAACTTGCCAAGAATTCGTTTTTAAAACAGATAATGGGAACCACACTAGCCACGGAAGCAACGTGCATGTTAAGACCATGAAAGTAATTACCGATCCAGATGATGATCACATTGTGATGAAGGGAGAACCTGGAGAAGTTCATGATTTCAAATTTGTAACAGATGGTGATGAAAAAACCGAGATTATTATTAAATCTGATGACAATGGTAAGACGTTTAAAAAATTCGTGAACGGTGAAGAAGTTGAATTTGATCCAAAGACGGACATGATTGATATTGACTTAGACATGAGCGAACTCTCAGAAGATATTGACGGATTATCTAAAGAGATCGAGATTAAAGTAATCAAGAGTATTAATGGACTTGATTCACTTGGTGATTTTGACCATAAGCACGCGCATGTAATTAAGAAGTTTGAATTTGATCATGACATGGACCTTGAGAACATGTCTGATGAGGACAGAGCTAAATTCGAAAAAGAGATGGAGCAATTCAAAGTTAAAATGGAAGGATTTGATTTCGACATGGATAAACTAGGTGATATGGAAATTAAAATTGACGGTTTATTTGAAAACGATAGCGTATCGGACATTTTACACGAAAAGTTAGGGCCAATGATGGAGCAATTGAGTCTTAAATTAGAAGGGATGGATCTTGAAAGCTTGAAAGAACTTAAAGGATTAGAAGGACTTGATGCCCATGTGATCATGATTAAAGATGAACTAAGTGAGGTTAATGGAGATTCTACATCGAATCACGATATCAATGTTTTTCATACTGGAGGTGACGAAGATTTCACGATTGTTTTGGTAACTGAAAACATCGAGTCAAAAGAAGCGTCTTCAATTGATCAGAAAGAAACGTCAACGATTGATTTAGATGTTTTTCCAAATCCAGCGAAAGAGAACTTCACATTAGCTCTTAAATCTGCGAGCAAAGGCAAAACGAGCGTAGAGATTGTAGATGTAAATGGTAAAGTTGTTTACAAAGACAACTTAGGTAAGATTGCCGAAAACCATAGCGAAAGCATCGATGTATCTTCCTTTGAAAGCGGAATGTATTTTGTGAAAGTTAAGCAAGGAAAATCAACGACTACAAAGAAGTTGATGGTACAATAACCAATAGTTAGGTTAGTGATTAGGAGCCCTGTTCGTTGATTCGAGCAGGGTTTTTTAATTACAATCAACCACTACATCACCGATTTTATTCAAAGAATAAGTCTCCCCCCTTTGAATACCCCTTTGAAAAAGCTGGTTGCAAACAGGCAATTGGCCTCGGTAAAACTTTATAAGCCCATCCGCTTCTTCCTTTAAATTCCTATCCGCAGCTTTGGCTTTTTTGCAATATTCAATCGCCCTAACAAACACCAGCTTACGTATTACCAAATCAGAATGAACTTCAACATCGTTAACCAATTTAGCAACCTTTTTAGCTTTATATAACCAAGATCTTCCGTCATTAGGGAAATTCGCTAACCTCTCTTCCTCCCAGAAATCTCCAAAATAAGTGGCTCCATAATTAATCAGGTCTAGTCTGATAGATCCGCTATCCGGTGCAATTTCATACCCTTTTTTCAAAGACTCATTGGCTTCTTGTTTCTCACCTCTACTAAGTTCATACTTTGATTTGAACCAATAGCCATTAGCGGTTGGGTTTCGCTGGAGAATAATGGTTAAGACTTTTAAGTAAAATGATGCATAGTTTTGATCTGAATAGCAATCTTTCTCATTCATTAAATTCAAAGCCTCTTCAATTAATTGATCGCTTACAGAATCATCATTTATAAACGGCCTATAATACTCAATTATGTCATTACAATCCAACCATTGCAGTCCGGTCTGGTCAAGAATAGACTGAGTTTTTTGATCTGGAAACAATTGCTTCAACCATAAAAATTCTTGAACCGCCCCTTCCCGAGTAATCTTCTTTTGGAGCTTTAAATTCTGAATTGAGTTAAAATAATAGCGTACAGCACTTTTCTTCGACTTTTGTTCTAATCCTGAAATCGAATTTTTCAGGTGAATACGGCTAAGTTCATGATTCTTCTTGTACTTGGCGATAGCTATTCCCAGCAGCTCTTGAAGCTTAAGGTCTGATGTAAACAACTCTAGTCCTTTTTGATAGTTGAAAATAAGTGAATCAGCAAGCACTTTCTTTTTCTCAGCAGAAGCGGTCTTCATTAACTTTTCAATTACCGCTCCTCCATTCGTGATGATTTTTTGATTTTTTGAAATAGTCTCATCACAACTGCTTCCAATCAAACTTTGCCACACCGCATAAGCCCTTTGATAATCTTGAAACCCAAGAGCATCATTGAATATAACATAACGCTGTTCGCAAGAATATTCTTTTTGTGCAGCTAAAGACAGTGGAATAAAAAGGAGAAAATAAAAAATGGTTTTCATAGAATTCGTTTCCATAAAAACATCAACTTTCAATCCAAATCAAGCAGTTTTAAAATGAATTAACCAACGGTCTCAATACAATACTTAACGGCTATTCACAACCTGTTCTTCGCCTAGTATCAAGTAAATGAATGATTTTCCATGCACCATCCAACTTAACCAATTGAAATGCATCTACACCACAATGACTTAGCTCATCCCCAATGTGAAAAGTATAATCAGTCCATACTTGGGCAATCCCTCCATCTATTTGAATAATTGTATTCGAAAGCCCTTCGTTCCAAACCTTATCATGGGGAGTTCCAATTGCGGTTAAAAACTCCACTAAACTTCCAGCGTGCAATTTTTGCGAGCCATCTTTTCCTTTAAAAGAAGAATACATCTTCACGTCATCTCTAAATGAAGCATGAACTTTCGCGCTATCGCTTTCTCTCATGCCATCAAATAAGCTAATTATCACTTGATGCACCTGTGCACTATCTTCTTGAGCGTATCCAAAAGAAACTATAAACAGCAAGACCGAAAGGACTAATGATTTTCTCATGCTCCAATTTAACTGCACCTTTTTAATAATCAAGGGGCTTTTACACCAACGGAACTTGGAATTAGTAAATTTGAGCCATGAGCGATGATGAGGACGGCAGAATAAGGGCCAATATTGAAATAGGATTTGAGGTAGAAGTTGTTCAAAAACACCACCAAAGAAGCGGAGAACTAACGGAAGGAATTGTCAAAAGAATTCTAACCAAATCTCCAAAACATACTCATGGAATTAAAGTTATGCTAGAAACCGGAGAAGTTGGTCGTGTAAAAAAGGTACTCCCAGAATAAATGAAAGTCGCTGTCATTGGTGGAGGTGCAGGAGGTTTCTTTGCGGCAATTGCCGTTAAAGAGAATTATCCATCAGCAGAAGTTGTGATTTATGAAAAATCCAACAAAACATTAGCCAAGGTAAAAGTGTCAGGTGGAGGTAGATGCAACGTCACCAGTGGCATTACTTCAATCAAGGACCTATCGGCTGCTTACCCTAGAGGAAGTAAGTTTTTAAAAAAAGTATTTCCAGAATTCAACACCAAACACACCTTCGAGTGGTTTGAATCAAGAGGAGTTCCACTCGTCACGCAAGATGATATGTGTGTTTTCCCAAAATCTCAAGATTCACAATCTATTATAGATTGCTTTAAGAAAGAAGTACATCGACTAAATATTGAGGTACTGACTGGGCATGCAGTTCAAAAGATCAGTTCAGAAGGCGAACAATTATCACTAAGTCTGAGGGGGGAAGAATCAATTAAAGTTTTTGACAAAGTTATTGTGGCCACTGGTGGATCGCCAAAAGAATCTGGCTTAGACTGGCTGAAAGAGCTGAATCATGAAATCACTCCTCCTGTACCCTCCTTGTTTACATTTAATATGCCGGATGAAAACGTCACAGATTTAATGGGCATTGTGGTTGAACAAACGATAACAACCATCCCCGGAACAAAGCTTAAATCGGACGGGCCACTTCTGATCACACATTGGGGAATGAGCGGACCATCTATTCTTAAATTATCTGCTTTTGGCGCAAGACATTTAGCCAATGAAAAATACGAATTTAAAGTTCAGGTAAACTGGGTTAATCAAATCAATTACAGTGAAGTAAAGAATTCAATAACTAATATATCCATTGATCACAGTAACAAAAACATTACGAACTACAGACCTTTTGCTTTACCCGATCGATTGTGGAATTATCTAATTGAAAGAATGGATTTGTCGCCTCAGAAAAAATGGTCGGAACTAGGAACTAAAGGCATCAATAAAATAGTGAATATACTCACCAATGACATCTACCAGGTTAAAGGCAAAACTACTTTCAAAGAAGAGTTTGTGACATGTGGTGGAGTTAGTTTGGAAAGTATCAACAACCGTACAATGGAAAGTAATACCTGCAAAAACCTATATTTTACGGGCGAAATAATGGATATTGACGGAATTACCGGAGGCTTTAACTTTCAAGCAGCCTGGACCACCGCATTTATTGCAGGGAAACTTAAATAATATGGCAAACCATTCGAATAAAAATAGATCTAAACAGTCAGGAAAAAAACGACCTAATCACGGTGGTAAAAGAAAAGGCGGTCATCAGAGAGGAAGACAAGGCGGAGGCTTCAAGCCTTCAACCTTAGATCCGAACATGTTTGTAAAGAAGGCTGTGCCCGTTGAATTCAAAGAATATCGATCGGATCGATTAATTGCCGATCTCCCGATTAAAAAGCAGTTGATCGACTTGCTATTAAACAAAGGATACGAGCGACCAACAGAGATTCAAGACAAAACTTTAGAGGCTTTGCTAGATGATAGAGACATTCTTGGGATAGCTAAAACCGGAACTGGAAAGACAGGGGCATTCTTAATTCCGATTATAGATAAACTAATAGATCATAACCAAAAGCCCTTTGCTTTAATCGTTCTGCCTACCAGAGAGCTAGCGATTCAAGTAGAAGAAGAGTTTAAAAGCATGACGAAAGGTCTCAACCTCTACAGCGCTTGCTTAATCGGTGGAACGAACATAAACAAAGACATTAAAGTTTTAAATCGACCGTCCAATATAATAATTGCTACGCCAGGACGATTGTTGGATTTAGTGAATCGAAAATGTATTGATTTACGAAAATTCAACACGTTGATTCTTGACGAATTTGATCGCATGCTGGACATGGGGTTTATTCATGACGTTAAGAAGATCCTAAACGGAATGCAACAACGAAAACATACTTTATTGTTTTCTGCAACAATGGACAACAAACAAAAAAACCTTGTAAATGAAATTCTTGATGATCCAATCTCGGTGAAGTTGAGTGATGGAGAAAGTACTGGAGATCATATTGAGCAACAGATCATTAAACTTTCTGGTGACGATGACAAATTCAAAATTCTCTGTGACATGATTAGGCAAGACGATGTTGATAAGGTGCTCGTTTTCGAAGAAACCAAGCATCGAGTCAATAAGCTTTGTACGAAATTGAATAAGGTCGGAATAAAATCAGATCAAATTCAAGGAAACAAAAGCCAAAATGCTCGACAGCGTGCACTAAAGTCATTTAAAAAAGGAAGTATCAAGGTATTGGTAGCAACTGACGTGGCCGCCAGAGGTATAGACGTAGCCGATGTAACACATGTATTCAATTATCAGCTACCATTAAGCTACGACAGCTATATTCACCGAATAGGTAGAACCGGAAGAGCTGGGCGATCTGGTAAAGCCTTTACGTTTGTAGACTAACAGCCAATAAAAAACCCATCAACTACCTAGTAGCGATGGGCTCATAATGACTTTAAGTAAATTACTTAGACTTTCTTCACTCTAACGCAATTCATTCCTTTAGCACCTCTTTCAAGTTCAAAGGTAACAGTATCGTTTTCTTTGATTTCTTCAAGAGTACCACTAATGTGTACGAAGTATTTTTCCTCAGTTCTAGTTTCTTTAATAAAACCATAACCTTTGGAATCATCGAAAAATGCCACTTTTCCTGTTAATGCAGTATCCTCTTCTTCTACATCCTCTTTCTTTGGAATACCAATCTGAATGTCCTCTACATCGATTTCCACTTTTTTAGTATCGTCTGGCGGAGTATCCGTTAAACGTCCATTCTCATCTACATACGCCAACATGTCGTCTAGCCCAGCACCCTTACTAGAGTTAGCTTTTCTATCCGCTTTTTTAAGCGCTTTTTCTTGACGCTTCTTTAAGCGTTTCTTCTCTTTCTCTTTCTTACCGAACGTTTCTTGTGATCTAGCCATTAATCTGTATTGTTTGTGACATTTCGCTACATCTAGGATGTAACTTTCGATGCAAAGATAAAACAATAAATACGAAGTTAATAAGGCGTTTAATTAACTATTAACAATCAACTTTGAATAGAAGCGCTTTAAAATTTAGGACATTCGATTAATCGCTTTAATTTTGGACACTCAATTTAAAGAAAATCGATGGCAGATTTATTCACATGGGCAAACTTAGGAACACTGTTAATGCTGGTTATGCTCCAGATAGTCCTAGGTTTTGATAACCTGTTATACATATCGTTAGAATCAAAGAGAGCTGTAAAGGAAAAGCAAGCTATGGTAAGAACCATAGGAATAAGTATTGCGATTTTATTAAGAGTACTTCTCCTTTTTGCTTTGAAAGCAGTTGAATCGTATTTCCATATTTCCTTATTCAGTATTTCGTTCCCCGGTATTTTTGAAGTCTCGTTAACGGTAGAAAGCCTAATCTACCTAATCGGTGGTATTTTCATTATTTACACAGCCATCAAGGAAATCTGGCATATGATTGCCTATAAAGATGGCAGTGAGAATCCAAAAGGCAAAAAACAGAAAAGTGTAATTCCAATCATTACAATGATTGTAATTATGAATGTTGTGTTTTCTTTTGACTCAATATTAAGTGCTACCGCTCTGTGTGACAATTACACGGTAATGGCAACCGCGATAATAATTGGAGGAATATTAATGATTGTGCTTTCTGGAGCAGTTTCTAAGTTCTTAGAGAAAAACAAACTGTACGAGGTGCTAGGACTATTCATATTGTTAATTGTGGGTATTATGTTATTGACTGATGGTGGGCATTTAGGAGCTATGAAAATAGCTGGAGACGAGGTAACTAAAATGACCAAAACAACATTCTACTTTGTGATCGTAATACTGGTATTAGTAGATATTGTACAAGGAAGATATCAAAAGAACCTACTAAAGAAGCAGCTTGCACTCAAAGAAGCTAGCGAAGAATTAGAAGATACAGAGGAAGCTTAATTAGTCAAAAAACTGATAATAAGCGCATTTTAGATAAGCTCCTTCAGGAAACCCGATTGGATGATCTTTATCGTGTAGGGTCTTTCCTATGACCTCGTAATGCCTGCCCGTTGCCGTCAGTTCTCTTTCACAGATTGCATAGAACTCATCGGCTAAAACTCTTGAAGAACATGATGCTAGAACTAATATTCCGTTTTTGGCAGTACACTTAACTCCCAATTGAGCCAATCGCTTATAAGCAATAAGAGCTCTAGGTTTTTCAGCTTTGCTTTTTGCAAATGACGGAGGGTCAATAATTATTAAGTCAAAATTTCTTTTTTCTTCAATAAACTTCTGAAGTCCTTCAAACGCGTCAGCCTCCAGAACTTCATGCTTACCAGCATGTTCGTTAAGCTTAGCGTTGTCTTTCGCTAATTCCAAAGCTTGCTTACTTATGTCAAGACTTAATACAGATTTAGCACCACCAGCTAACGCATGAACTGAAAACCCTCCTGCGTAACTAAAAACATCTAGTACTCGGTTTCCTGAAGCCAACTCCCCTATTCTTTTTCTATTGTGTCGATGATCTAAGAAAAATCCAGTCTTGTGGCCTTTTATTACGTTAGCAGTAAACCATATACCATGCTCTTTGAACTGAACGTTTTCGTTTTCTAATGTCCCATGAATCACTTGTCCGTCCTTAACACCTAGTTTCTTGCTCGTTTTTTGAGCATTTCTACTTAACCTAAGTATAGCCGTATTGCAGCCACTCTTTGAAATTAATAACTCAGCAATTTCGTTGAAATAGGGAAACCAAATGTGCGTATAGAGCTTAATTACCAAAACGTTATCATAGACATCCGCTATCAACCCCGGAAAACCATCATTTTCACCAGAAATGAATCTATAGCTGTTGGTATCCGTCCTTAATAAAGACCTCCGTAATTTTTTTGCATCATCGATTTTCGCTTTAAACCAATCCGAATCGATTTTTTTTGATTCATGGAACTGAATTAATTTTAATCGAATTGGCGAATCAGGATCATATAGTCCACAGGCTAAAAACTTATTCGTTTTAGAATCGAAAATGATGGCCAAATCGCCTGGCTCACCCTCATGATTCTGTTTTATAATACTATCCTCAAAAACCCAAGGATGAGATTTTTTTGCCATCCTTTCTGCCGCAGGCTTCAATTTGATAGCAATTCTTTTGGTGCTTATAGCTGGGATTATTTTCACGAGTGCAATAATAGTACTATTTGTTCCGATGATTGAAACTCTCTGCTATCTTTATACCAATGTTGCGCTGCTTAATTGTAATATTTCTCATTTTTTCTTCTGCTGCTTTTAACGCTCAAGGCACTTTAATTAGGTATTTGCGTAATGTTGAACCGTCTGTTGATTCCACGTTAAAAGCAAATTTTGACGATTGCTTTATTTCTAAGTATATCTCGATGGAAATTAAAGATTGCCAAATAAGTCATTTAGACGGCCTGTTTATTACGGCAGATCAGAAAGTTGATAGCAGTAAAATATTGGCATATCGGTTTTATTACCGTGTGGATTATGACAAAGAAAGAAGCTTATCCACTCAATTCTCATTGCAAGTAGATCCTAATGGCAAGGCATCTCACATTAGATTCAATGGAACTGCAAAACTATATAAGGATGAAAAGTGTGAGCTTCTGCCTGTAGAAGAAATACTTAAACTTGCTCAAAACAATAAGCTCAAAGGTGAGCCAGAATCATGGACACTTAAGTTTTTCTTAAATGGACGTTGGAATAATAACGATCAGCCGGGAATGTTCGAGTTGCATGTTTTCCGTTATTATGGAGGGAAGGACAATAACAAGAAATTCCAAGGTCACATCTACAACTTATCCACAGGCGCACTGACCTTAAAAACGAAGGGAAAAGTAAATCACCAAGGAGAATAATTATTATTGAATCTCTTCAAACCAGCATTCTCCATTTTTCACCGTAACCCAAGCTTTCCATGAAGTACAATTATCACTGGCATGATATTGATAGGTTCCAATCGGCAAAAGAAACTTAGATAAATTCTCAGAGTAACAGTTTACTCCATCCTGATGGACTGCTTGAATCTCCATCACTTGATCTTCCATTTCCACAGTAATATTTCCGCAGGTTTGCTGACTAGTGACGTAAAAAACGGCAATTCCTTTTTTCTCAGGTGCGCAAGAAGAGATAAATGTTGAGCCAATTAATAATCCTAGTATAGAGATTATTGCAATACTCATTCGGTAGCTTGATTTTCGGTTTAAGGTTAACATATCTTAGGTTTTTATATTGGATTTATTCTTCAACTAATTCTTCGAAATGACAGCTCTCTGATCTAACAGTCAAAGCGCCTTCCCAAGTTTGGCAGTTGTTTTTTGCTGCGTACTTATAAGTGCCTTCAACTAATTGAAATCTTAAAGCGTCTAAATAAGAACAATCTATATATGGGTGGCTGGTAATTATGTGTCCAGATACATCTCCAATGGTTACTTCAATTTCTCCGCATGAATGTTCTTCACTAACGAAAAACACGGCATTTCCTTTTTCTATTTTCTGGCAAGAAGAGAAACAGCACAATGAAATCACAGCTATGCTGATAAGGGTGTAAATAAGTTTCATATCTCTTAGGTTTTAGATTTAATGTAAACTTAGATCATGGTAACCAAGGCACTCGATGGAAATTTTCTACCGTAGTATCTAACTATCCTAGCGTTCGGAAATTTATAACCTCTTCGGATTAATTTTTTAGCTGCAAAAGACTAGGGTAAATTATTTTGAATCTGTTTTATTAAAAACAACTAACGATTATGTTTCGAATTTTCATTTTCACTTTTTTCTTTTTCGTTCAAGGATTGGCTTTTGCCCAGTATCACATGCCTGAAGAAAATGCTTTACACGAAGGTACTTGGCTACAGTGGCCACATAATGTTCTTTACGGCCCTTGGTATCAGGATGATGTTGAACCAACATTTATTGGAATGGTGCGAGCGTTAGAAGCAAATGAAAAGGTCCATATTATTGCGCTTAACGCCACCGAGCAAGCAAGGATTTCAACGGTACTTACTAATGCAGGAGTTTCTTTAACGAATATAGATTTTCAAATCTATACAACAGATGATGTTTGGGTTAGAGATAACGGACCAATATTCGTTTACGACAGCCTAGACAATTTGGTAATTCTTGATTGGGGATTTAACGGCTGGGGAAATGACACACCATTCTCTAATTGTGATGTTATTCCTCAATCAGTATCAAATGCCATCGGCATCCCAAGAATAGACTTAAGCGCAATGGTGCTTGAAGGTGGCGCCATAGAACATGATGGAAATGGAACGATGATGGCCACTCGAACATCCGTTACTCATTCTAGCAGGAATCCCGGATTAACTGAAGCCCAAATTGAAGATTACATGGCGGACTATTTAGGTTTCACGAAGTTCATTTGGCTTGATGGGGTCTATGGGCAGGAAATAACAGATATGCACATTGATGGAGTAATGAAGTTTGCAAACGACTCAACTATTATCACCATGAACAATGCAGATCTGCTGTATTGGGGTTTAACCCAGCCCGATATTGACACACTGTTTGCAGCGACAAACACTTTAGGTGATTCTTATAATTTTATCACAATCCCATTAACGCAAAACGATGTCTCTACTACCATTGGCACGAACTTAGGATACAAAGGCTCCTATGCCAATTATTACATTGCAAATGGCACGGTACTAGTTCCAACTTATAATGACCCCAACGATGCAGTGGCCATTTCCATCATACAGAGTTTATATCCCAACAGAACAGTGGCAGGAATTGATGTAAGAAACATCTACGAATATGGAGGCATGATACACTGCATCACACAACAGCAACCATCATCTACAGAAACAAGTATTGAAGAATTTCATGATACTCGACTTGATTCTAAACATTACCCTTCACCATACATTGACCAAATGACTGTGACTTATCATTTAAAAAAGACAGCTACTTTGACGTTTTCAATTCATGGTGCAAACGGTGACTTAATAGTTGAACAAATATTTGACTCCGTCAAAGAAGGAGAACACAATATTGAAATCAATAGAAAACTTGCACCCGGAATGTATACATACACTCTTAAGTGTAGTACTGGACACTTCAACAGTGAAAAGTTTATTGTAGTTCGCTCATGAAATAATTTCAATTCACAGGTAGGGTAAATCATCTTACGACTGTTTTATAACAAACCAATCAAAATTGTCATGTATAAAATACCAGTATTATTAGTTCTCGGGATTTTAAGTTTCAACCTTTCCATTGCACAATCTATGTACAATCATCGGTCAACGGCTTCACAGCTAGAGCATGCTTTTGAAACTAGTAGAACGGCTCAGGCCGATTTAGGAATCTATTCTGACGCGGAAATTGTAAATAATAAATATCAGATCTATCCAAATCTGGTGTCTTCATTTCTGGAATTAACAACAGGCCATTCAGAGCTGACCAAGATTAAAATTTCAAACTCTTATGGACAAGAAATGCACCAGTCAGTAATTCGAGATAGAGCTTTGATAAATTGTGCTACATGGAAAAAAGGAAATTATCAAATGGAACTAAGACGAAACAACCTGGTTGAAATCAAAAATTTCACAATCAGTTACTAATCTAAAATCCGTGAAATCTAGGCCTTGGTTTAACTGCGAGACTAACAGTGAATAGAATTGCCCTGCCTTGGGATCTACCTTGGGCCTGCTCAACAGTATTAGCAGTGGTAAAAGCTCTCAACATCTGGTTTTGACCCAATAGATCTCTAGCAATTAAACCAAACGCTACTTTTTTATTCTTAGACCAAACCTTAGCTGTTAGGTCTAATTTAAAGTAATTATCACTCTCAAAAAATTGACTTATTCCTTCACCCAAAGCTATAGTACTTAAAAGCTGATTGAATCCTCCAAATACAGAAAAAGTAAAATTATCATCAATCCGGCCTTTTATCTTAGCGCCAATCCCAAGCATCTCAAATTTTCCAAGCATTCCTAAATTCTGATTGTACTCTTGAACTACATTAAAATAATCAGCCATTACATCCACCTGTAAGTTTCTTAGTTTAAGCCGGGCATCAAAAGCAACATCGAGCGTATTGTTCCATGCAGTTTGATAAGAATCATTCAATCTATAACCGTAATTAGTAATTGAATATTGAGGCTTTAACGTTAGTTTGATCTTTTTCCCAATTCTCTGCGTCCATTTCCACGCTACCTGCAACTGATCTGTGTAGATGACATTCGTATAATTCACATTAACATTTCCCGTTGAATCATAATTAACCGAAAGCACAATAGGATTTAATTGACGAATTGCTGAAACCTCCAAATTCATAAATGCTTTGGCCTTCTTTGCATTCTTCTTTAACAGCCTTAAAGCTCTTGGGAAATATTTATTCACGGTTAACTTATGACTGAAGCCATACTCCAAATCCGGATTTCCATTAAATATGTAAGTAGGATTAATCCGATCTTGAAATGGAAGAAGCTGGTAGAATGTTGGTGAAAGAACCCGCCCTACATACATTAGCCTTAATTTTCTAGCCGTTGGAGATTCAAATTTAACCGGTAAAAAATAATTTACATCATCGGATCTTGAAGCTAAATCTTGGATTTTTGAAGTGTCTGAATTTTGCCATGCTGCGGTAGGAGCAATTTTCAATTTCCATCGCTTATAACTTAAAGCGATTTCTGCGGAAGTTTCATTTAATCTCGAACTGGCTAGTTCGTTCATTTCAATTTCTGGAAAGCTCGGGCTTATTGAAGATTGAGATGCTTCACGCAAAAAAGCTGCCGACCTAGTAACGTACTTTGGAGTGAACTCAAGCTTTAATTTGCTTGACTTCTTTAACCAATTTGTAAACTTTAGATTCGCATCAAATGTTCTATAAGTCCTTTCTGCAACTTGCGTAATATCAGTTTGATATTGAAGTTCCTCCATTAGAAAATTATTCTGATCCATTCGCCAATTGAGATTCTCCTTTGTTTTATTGTATTTAATAGTTGTTTGTAAAAGTGGTTTAAACTTTGACCGTCTTCCGGCTAAGCTAATTTTAGGGACTCTTAGCTCATGAATATACTGGGTGGATCTCAAAGCAATTAGGTTATTGGCAAGGGATTGACTTGTATATCCTGTTTCCAAATCTGCATTGGAACTGAGTGAATAATTTGAAGATTCTCTGGTATGATCAATTGCGAACGAATAAGAAACGTCTGGTTTATTTGAAAATCGGCCAATGCCAATTGTTGCTTTAGAAAGTCTATTATATAAAGCCCGTTCGCCAAGAACTAAGTCTTTTTGATTGGCAATCCCATTTTCTTTAAAGCTGAAACGATTAAGCTGATAGTGCACTGAATCGGTAATCCATTTTCCACTTTGCTCAATTCTTATCGAAGTTGAACGACCAGGGCTAAATCCAAACTTTATATTATAGAAATCATTTTTAGTGATTTTGCCTGGTAACAGCAAGTTGGTCTCACCTCTAGCTCCAACAATGTTATTTCTTGGATTAACATTATCAGCTCCGAACATGGAATTATAATTCAAATACTTAGTTGAATAAAGTGAGCCAAAATTACTAACGCCTGCATTCAGCTTTAAGTTCCAGTTTCTTTTTTGAAGTTGCCCTGAAAACCCACCGTTATATCCACCCAAGCCAAAACCGTAATTCTTAAGTTCTGCTTGCAAGCCTCTTCCGTAGAATCTAGATTTCCATTTTTTATCAATCTTAATAGGCTCCTTTGATAAAATCAAAACCGAATCTGATTTAGTAAAAGTAGCTGCACTACCCTTCTGGCCGCTCATCAGAGAGAAAAGTAGAAAGAGAATCAACGAAAAAACGTGCTTAGCCATTAACAATTAGCGTTTCTACAATACTGTACAATAGATAATTAAGAAGGTTCAATTTACAATCAATACTTGCTCCCTTGAATTGCGTAGTTATAGCCTAGTGTATTAATTACTCGCTGAATCTTTGGATCCCACATAATTTTATTCGTATGATTAAAATGAATAAAAACCACTTTTGATTTGAGCGCTGCGGACTCAGGTTCAAGTTCCAATAAAGTCTCGGTTACCAACGGGTGCGGTATCGTTTTTATATTTCTAAAAGGAAGTTCCGAAATCGAATAGAACGTAGCATCGATGAATGCATGATCCACTTCATTAATTTGTTCGGATAATTTAAGATCCCATTTCGTCCATTTATCAATGTCAGGAACGAAAAGATAGTTTTTACCTGAAGTCAGAATTTTGAATCCAGCGGTTTCAGAAAACTCGTCTCTATGTGGAACCTGAATTGAGGTCACGCTAATTCGTTCGTTCAGAACCCGAATACTATCAAAAGACTCCGGAATTAACTCAATGTTTTCTAACTCAACAAGTTGGCTCCATGGTCCATTTGACGATAAAAATGCTTGCATTTTTGGTAATGCATGAACTTTTACATTTTTAGCACCCAGCGCCTCCCTTCCGAGCTCCATTAAACCAGTGTAGTGGCCCATATGGGCATGCGTTAAGAAAATTCCTTCTGGAAGATACGGGTAAGCACCTTTGGTGAGTTCCTTAAATAATTGAAGTTGTTCCACAAAGTCAGGAGTAGCTTCAAACATCCACCACTTTTTCGAGATCGGATCAATCAAGGCTAAAGAAACGACCAACCGTTTTACTGAGTCATTCTGATTGGCGAGATTACAACAATTTCGTTCGCAACCAATGTGCGGAAAACCTCCATCCTGAGCTACCCCAAGAACTAAAACTTTAGGAATCGAATCGGATTGAGCATGTGTCAGGGAAACAAGAAAAAAACAAAATAATATAGGCAGAAATTTTACCACTTAATAGATTGACAATCCATATCAGAAATCCTTAGAAAACGTTCATCTGTCCAATTCCGATTGTTAGTGATAAGATCAATCTTACCTGGTAAAGCAATAGAACTTAGCTTTCCTTTTTTGTTCAACGAAGGCGCATCAAGAATATAGTTAATCTCATAATTTTTGCCTCTATTATAGTCCGTATTAAAAGCTAAATAACATAGGTGCTTACCTACTCTATGCTTCAATACCTCGATACAATACTCTCCTTTTTGCAAGTAATTGAAACTTCCCCCTATTAATCTGCAACCAATTTTAAACTCTTGCATATCCATTAAAGTAGCATTAGCATTCGTCATGCACGAAACGTAACTCTTAAATCCAGCCAAATCTGCAATTAGCCTTTTGTTACCTTCCGCTTCTTTTGGATTAGCTGTAAAATACTTCGACACTTCTTTGTCTAGTGTTCTTAAACCAGCTAAGATCTCTTTACATTTTACCTGATCACCAATTTGATCTTCAAATTGCTCCACATAAGCATCAAAATCCTTACTAAAATTATTTGGACCTCTACCTTCAGTAATACTTACTAAAGTAGAAATACAAATGGCCAATAGAATTAGCGTCAAATATTTATTTCTTGTTTTGATTTGCATGAAGACTTATATAATGGGATACTTTCTAAAACCAATAGTCGTGCCTAAAGTTAAAAAATGAAAACTTATTCTAAAAGAAGAATGATGAATATTAAATAATCTTAGGATGAAACATTCAATTCTGATTATGGATCATATTTATAAGTCCGTTTTGTGTTAAGTAACTAATATAGCGTGACATTAAAAGCTCGTTTTCCATCATTTATCTGAGAATTCATTATAGAAACAGTAAATTGAAGAAGTAAAAATTCCGTTATGAAGTTAATCGCCATATTATTCTGTTCTCTTTCTTTTTCGTTCGCTGTCGCTCAAACCAATATTACTTGGACTAATCCAATTGCGGAGAATGCTGTTCATGTGAACTATGACCCAAATGATTATTCATCAGCCCAACCGATAACAGATCACTATCAGATATTATGCGACTTACAAAATCGAATTTCTGCAGATTCTTTAAAAGATCATTTAGAGCACCTGGTTTCTTTTGGAACTAGAAATACCTATTCTGACACAGTTTCAAATACAACTGGTGTTGGAGCCGCTAGAAGGTGGGCAATGGCCAAATTCAATCAATTCAGTTCAGAAAATGACAATAGATTATTGACTAGCTACCTATCATTTGATCGCATCGGTATGACGTGTGGAGATTTTTATGATTTACGAAATGTAATGGCAGTTCTTCCTGGAAGCGATACCTCCGAAAAATCGATAATTGTAATTGAGGCACATATGGATTCTCGATGCGAAGATGGATGTGACTCAGCCAGTATATGTCCTGGTGCTGAAGATAACGGAAGCGGCACCTCTCTAGTTATTGAACTCGCTCGTACCATGAGCAAATATACGTTTAGAAGAACAATCATGTTCATGTTAACAGTCGGTGAAGAGCAAGGATTGCTAGGTGCAGATGCAATGGCTGATTACTGCGCTAATAATGGAGTATTGATTAAACAAGTTCAAAACAATGATGTTATTGGAGGAATAATTTGTGGAAACACTTCTTCCGCACCTAGCTGTCCGGGTTTAAATCATATCGACAGCACCCAAATTAGATTATTCTCAATTGGAACCACTGGCGCACAGCATAGAAACTTCACAAGAACCATTAAGTTATGGTATGAAGAAACTATGGGAGGAGTTGTGACTGTTCCGACTACTATTTCAATCATGAACCAGGAGGATCGTTCTGGAAGAGGTGGTGATCACCAGCCCTTTAGACAAAGAGGATATAGAAATTGCAGGTTTACCGCGGCAAACGAACACGGAGATGCTGGTGTTGGACCAGGATATATAGATAGGCAGCATACTGGTAATGATATTCTTGGTGTAGACACAGATGCGGATTTAATTATAGATAGTTTCTACGTTGATTTCAACTATTTGAAGCGAAACACAATGATTAATGCAATGAGTGCGGTACTATCAGCGAATGGTCCGGACTACCCTCTTTTTCAATTATTAGATGAACCAACAGGGTTAAGAGTGAAGTTATTGTCTCATTTTAATATGCCTGAATATAGAGTTGCGGTTAGATTACCTGGCAATATAGATTGGGACTTTATTTATAGAACGACTGATACTTCTTTTATTGTACCTGGCCTAGATTCAGCAACAAGTTATGCTATTTCTGTTGCCGCTATAAATAGTAATGGCATCATGGGTAACTTCAGCGGGGAAATTATTCAAAACTCGGATGTAGCTACAGCACCTGGAACACCGGACCCCCTGCCTTATGGGACGCCATGCTCCATTGTTGGAATCGAGGAATCTAGCTCAATTCAATCGCTGGAAATTTCTTTATTGGCTCCTAGACCAAATCCATTTCAAGAAACTACTACAATTTCAGTTTTCAGCGAACTTTCTGAAATAATACAGGGACGGATTGAAATTAGGGATATACAAGGAAGGATCCTTGATGATTTTAATCTCGAACTGAACAAAGGAAACAACCTAGTACCTTACAGCCCATTTCGAATGTCTAATGGAATTTATTTTTGTAATTTATTTGTAGACGGCAAGCTAATCGGGAGCCAAAAGATTATTCGATCTTCTAACTAAAGCCCTCTCAAACTAGCAGAAATAATATTTAGCAATGAAATTCCTCCCTTCAGAACACAAGGACATTAAAACTTTGATTGCTCAGCAAAATCTGGATTTAAATGATTTCTCTTTCGTTAAGCGAAAAGGACGACTTCATATTTATTATAAAAACCAAGAACCGAGTTTTTCATTTTTCAGGACGGTTGAAACGAATCTAGTTGGGAATAGTTTTGAAGAGCATACCTTGTTCAAAATTTCTATTGAAACCGAATTAGGTATTGTAAGAAGCTGGAAGGAAGTGCTTTTAATGATTAATAATTGGCTTACTTCGTTAAGTTAGCGGTAACTCCATCCTAATGTTACACCTTTCATAAGGCGTATCTTTCGGCACTTCGACCTCCACAAATCCAATCTTATGATAAAGCGTAATAGCTGGAGTAAGTTTCCTATTGGAATCTAACATTACCGTCTTCGCTCCATTAGTGCGGCAATATTCTATAGCCGCCAACATCAATTTCAGGCCAATTTTATGTCCTTTAAATTTCTCTGTAACACCCATTTTTGACAACTCGAATACACCGGCTTCTCTAACAATTAATGCAACTACGCCTACTATTTCGCTCCCAACTTGAGCAAACAATATTTGACCTCCAGGTTCTAAAATATACTTCTCAGGATTCTGCAATACTTCTCTATCATAATCTTCGATATAAAAGTGCTCTTCCAGCCATTCGTTATTCAGTTGCTCGAAGTACGACCTGTATTTATCTTCAAATTCAATGATCTTACAATCCATTCAACTAAATTATAAAATTAACTAAACAGATTTAGGAACACGAAAAGACATTATTTAACACGCTGAGCATCAAACGTTTAAAATCAAAATAGCGCGATTTTATGATAATATTTTTCTATCTTGCATCAGCCACTGATAATCCCTAATTATCAAAAAATGAAAACTAACACAACTAGGCTCATTGGAGTCATGCTATTTAATTGTAGCAACTAGAGGCGCTTTACCTACCCATTCTTCAGACTTCAAACACTCTTGTATGAAAGTTTGAATCTGTAACTTATCTACACTTGTAGATGAGAGTTTGGTTTCGTGCGCAATAAATCTTCCCTCCTTTACTGGTTTAACAAAGCCAGGGCGTAAAACCGTCCAATCTAAATTGCTCCGAGCAATTAAGTTTAGCTCCCCATCCTTTGTTTGAACCACTTTAGAGAACATAAGTTTGAAAACAAACCGAAGAAATTTTCTCTTACCGGATAATTTTTCATCTGGAAGAATAATCGATCCTCCAGCCAACGTGATTAATCTTGTCACGCCATTACTTTGCATTGCAGCGATCAAATCACTCATTGCGTTCACATATTCACTTGGATTGTAATTGCCTTTCATTGGAGGTCCGGCACATGAAACAACGGCATCAGCACCTTCCACCAATTTTGCCAAAGCCTTTTTATCGAGGAGGTCTCCCTCAATTACTTGTACAGCATCTGGTAAATTACTTGCCTTTTCAAGGCTTCTTGCAAGCACAGATACTTTGTAATCATTTAATAGAAGTAAATCAACTAACCCCCTCCCCAGGTTACCTGTACCTCCTAAAATCGCAATATGTTTCGATTTATCGATTGATTAATTTATTTGATAATTACTTCAATTCCGTCATGGAAATTGACAGTTACTTTGCTTCAAAGTTGATCGACATTGCAAAGTTCTTAATCTCCTCCTTATAATGAAGCTTTACTTGCTTGCCGTTGTATTTAATATCTTCTTCAGATAAAGTCCCTTCTAAACTAAATTCGTTTCCTTCCGAATCAATAATAGAATAAGTTGATAGCACTGAGAATATCGGATTGTCTGGCACTGTAAACGTTCCTTCGATTGCTGGATATTTGAAGTATTGTTGTTTGAACTCCTCCATGATGACAGAATCCATCTCGGAAATCAACCCAACCAGTCCATATTGTACTACAGGAATAAAATCCACTGAGCAATTCAGACCAAGATAGTCGATAAGCTTGCAGCTATCACCTTCGTCTGTGAATCGAAAACTCATTTCATTTCCATTACTAGAAAGGATTTTGAACGTATGCCCTTTCGGAACTCCAACATCATCAATAGCCTCCACCAAGGTTCCTGAAGCGAACTTGGTCACACCATGCAACTGCTGTCCGTTAATTAGTGACATTTTTAAATCACGAGAATCTATATTAGAACTAATTGCTTCATCCAGATCATTAACTAAGGTATCAATCGTATCATTTTCGGATGTTTCAGGTTCAGTTGAACAAGAAATTAGACAAATTGTAAAAAGAAACAGGAATAAATTTCGCATGGCTACATGTTACCACTGTCCAGATTAAACCCTTCGCCAAGTACTTTAAACGCAGTACGTCTGTTTTTTTGATGAAGGAGTTCTTTCTTTTTCTTGTTGGGCATACTGTTTATATATGCTTCGGTTAACAAGATTTTATTCCCCTCTTGATCTAATACGGCATCTTTATTCTCATCCACAAGGTGCGTAGGTGTGGTTTCACCAAATCCTTTAGAAGTCAATCTTTTAACCGGAAGGCCTTTACTAATCAGATAATCAACACAAGATTTAGCTCTTCTTTTTGACAATCCTAAATTATAAGCATCATTACCTCTATTATCAGTATGTGAATTAATCTGGATAACCAGGTTATTATTCAGCACTAAGAATTCATAAAGCGTATCTAAGATTTCCTTTGATTTTGGTCGTAATTTATGAGAATCAAAATCATATTCAATTCCTTCAATTGCAATCTCACCACCAGGTATTTTTCTTAAAAAGAAATCTTGAGTCAAAACAGTTGTTTGCGTAATGTTCTTAGTTGTTTGACTAGCTGCATCAGCGAAATAACCCTTTTTAGTAGCTTTCATGAAAATTTCCACGTCTTGCTCTAATTCTGATTCGTAGAACCCTGTTTCATCAGTAGTAACGGTAAATGGATCAAAACTATATTCAACATCTCTAATTTCAATACTAGCGTTTGGTATCGGATCTTGAGTTTCATCATCAAATACAAATCCTTCGATTGAGATCTTAATAGGTGCATTTGTAATGTTATAGATATCAAAACAATGCCCTCCTTCGCATGGCTCTCTGTCGCTTGACAACCAACCATACTTTAAAAATTTGTCCCAAATCATGTAGGAGTCATCTTTACTAGAATTGATAGGCTGGCCCATATTTTGAGGATTGCCGTAGTACTGAGCTGCTCTATCGAAAGAACTTTTAAACACGTCTAGCCCACCCATAGATTTATGTCCATTCGAACTAAAGAATAATGTGCTTGTAGTTTCATGAAAGAAAGGTGTTACTTCATCGTATTCAGAATTAATCGGTGTTCCTAAATTTCTAGGTTTCCCAATCGTCCCACCGTATTCGTTGATTCTAATCTTCCAAATGTCCATTCCACCAATTCCACCTGGTCTATCGCTTGAAAAGTATAGCCATTTCCCATCAATGGTAACATATGGGTTAATACTCTTGTACCCATCAATATTAACCGCTGAGTCCAATTTCATTGATTCGAAGAACTTAAGATTAAACATTCTTGCTACATAGATGTGTTTAGCATCTCTATCCGAATCACTCCATTTCGTAAAGAACACAGAATTCCCATTATTAAATGAAGCTGACGCCTCGTGCTTTGAGGAATTTAATGGTCTTCCGAAGTTGTGAGCTTTGCCCCAAGTATCACCTTCAATTCTTTCCGTCCAATACAAATCCAGTAAGTACCTTGAATCTTGCTTGTTTGCGTCAATAACGACTCCTTTGGCTCTTGCCGAAGTAAACAAAAGTTTGTCTTCCGAGCCCCAAAACATGGCAGCAAAAGAAGATGTTCCCTTATTAAATACGCCTGTATCAGACAAGTGAACAGTTACCTCCTTTTTTAAACTTCTAGGATTCAATGCAAAATGACATCCTGAAATATCAAATTGACTTTTCTTTAATAAAACTTCAGATTTACCCTCAGACTTTATATATGAATCATACGCAGTAATCGCTCCTTCGTAATCATCAATATTCATCAGTGCGTTAGCGTAGTAATATTCATCATTAGGGTATGCTCCCACTCCAGCGGTTTCCTTAAAATGATTTGCAGCCATCTTATAATCGAAAGTTTTTCGATAACACATGGCAATTTGATGATTGATATAATCCTTTAATTCAACCGTAAGTGTACTGTCTACTTGATTCGAATCAGTTTTTAATTTTTGATTAGATAAGGTTGTTTCATACGGCAGAACTTTCGTTTCTCTCCAAACCGTATCATCCAGCACTAAATGATAATATTTTAATGCGGAAGCGTAATCGCTCTCTGCGTAATAGTTGTTAGCATTGAACAACCATACCTTCTTAGATTGGCCGTAACTGCTACTTACTACTAGAGCTAAAACCAAAAGAACTAGATATTTATTCAAGTTTCTCATAGTCTTGGACAAATTTTCTCTCCTTTAGATTTAGGCTTCTGCTTCATGTACGTGAACGAAATTTCAAATCCGCCTCTTCCTGTTGAAGCAGGTGATAATGACGAAGTATTAATGTCATATCCTACCTTGGCAATAAAGTTTTCCTTTTTCGCACCAACGTAAAAGACCATGGCATCCTTATTTCTATAAGTTAATCCTGACAGTAAATACAATTCCGATGACTTAAGAAAAATTCCTGCATCTACTGCATAGGTCATCTCATTAAATTCTTTTTGCTGCATCCAAAGCATCTTTGGAATCAAGTAGAATGTTTCAGTAATATTTACTCTTGTTCCAGCATGTAAATACATTCTCATTGGCAACTTATTATCACCTACGAACAAGCTCTCAGTTGGTGTTAATAAATTAAAAGCTGAAAATCCTACAAACGGATTTACAATACTTTGCTGTTTAGCATAGTAATACATTAACCCTGCATTTACTTCCGGCAACATAATAGATTGACCAACAAAATCTTCGCCACTGGCCATACTCGTATTAAATCCACCTCCATTTTGAGTCGTGTACTGATTGTTAAACGAGTGAAGTTGATATTCAACAGACTTTTGAGTTAAACCCAATTGAGTCCCAAATGAAATATTATGATGTTTGTTCACATCTATTGGCGTAGAATATGACAGCGACATTAAACCTTGAAGCGCATTATAATTACCAAATCCTGCTCGGTAATTCATAATCTGACCTCCAAATCCCCATTTTTTATATGGAGCATCCACACTTACCATGGCCGTTGTGTACGGTTTAAAATTAACCGATTTCCATTGAGTTCTATAATGAGTATGTACTCTCCAATCTCCTTCAAACACCCCTGTCATTGCAGGATTAAGAAACATAGGAGCAGCATCATACATTGACAAGTGAAAGTCTTGCGCTTTGGTCTTACCAATGGCAAACAGCAATAAAATCAATATGATTAGCTTACTTATTTTCATTATCTAATTAAAGTAATATTTCCTGCCTGATTCAACTTTTCACTATCAATTTCATAGTCAAAAACAAAGTAATAAACTCCATTTGCACATTTCTGATCCTTCTTATGTGTGCCATTCCATGAAGTTTCACGAGAATCTGAACTAAAAACCTTTTCTCCCCATCTGTTAAACACAGAAAACTCTGTCATAACATAATCACCTGAAGGCATCTCATATATATCATTAACACCATCCCCATTTGGAGAAAATGCTGTTGTAATCGAAATCCCCTTTTGAGCCCAACTTGTCGATGCGCAAAGAATCAATAACGATATGGTCAGAAACTTCATCATCTCATCAACGTTACATCACCTTCTTTAATAATAACTCTTCCACCAGCCATGTTAACCGTGAACGTCCACGTATAAACGCCAAACGGTGCAGGTGCATTATTGTAAGTTCCATCCCAACCAACATTAGCATCGAAGGATTCAAAAACTAACTGACCCCAGTTATTATAGATTTTAAAATCTACCGCTTCAAAAGGACCACCTCTAATAATAAATTCGTCATTGTCTCCACTACCATCAGGGGTAAATGCAGTTGGCAATACAGGAAGAAGTGCTACGTAAAGTGTTTTAGCAATCGTATCCGTACATCCATTGCCATCAGTAACAGTTAACGATACATTGTATGATCCACCATCAGCATAATCATGGACTTCATTTTGATTGTTACCTCCTGATCCATCTCCGAAATTCCAGAACCAAGAAACCACCGGACCATTAGTTGAAAGATCTGTAAAGAAAACATCTTCCAGTGCCAATGCTGGATTTGGTGCCATAGAAAAATCCGCAGTCGGTCCTGGTAATACATTTACGTTTGCTGTAACAGTTCCAACACAACCTAAGTCAGACGTCACTGTTAAAATCACCGGATAAGATCCCGACATTCCAAATGAGTATAAAGGATCTTGATCAATGCTTAAGCCTGCTCCAGAATTAAAGTCCCAATCCCAGGCAACGATTCCTCCAGACGATATAAATGAAGCATCTGTGAATTGTGTTGTCGCTCCAGCACAAGCGTTAGCTGTGTTGAAAATTGCTGTTGGCACTGGATTCACTATTACCGTTTTTGAAACCGTATCGAAACAGCCATTTGTTGATCCAGCAACCAATGTTGCGGTGTAAGTTCCAGATCCAGGATAATTATGCAATGGATTATTAGCTATAGATCCAGTTGCATCACCGAAATCATAAGACCAAGTATTTATCGAGCCATCGGTAGTTGCAGATAAGTCTAAGAAATTAGTATTATCTCCGAAACAAGCTTGATCAACAGAGAAATCAGCTACTGGAGCAGCTTTAAATGTAACAACTAAAGTGTCGTCATCAGCAAAGCAACCAAAGTCAGCGGATGATGTTAAAATCAGGTTCACTCCACCATTGGCAACGTCTAATGCTGATGGAAGATAGAAAGTAGAAAGTAAAGCGCTACTTGGAGAAAAGCTTCCAGTTCCAGTTGAAGTCCAACTGGCACTTAATGCAGTACCTGACAACAATCCAGTTAATTGAACAGGCTCATTTTCACAGAAATCTTGATCCAACCCTGCAACAACTTTAGGAGGAGCAACAAATAACAGTCTAATTGAATCTTGTTCAACTGGGCAAATTCCCCCTGTTGTCTCTAAAATTATATCAAGAAAGCCAGCAGCTGTATCAACCGGACTAATTGTATACGTTGTTGGAATTAAAGTTGGGTTGGCCACTCCACCAGAACCTAACACAGTCCAATTTGAAGAAAAGCCAGTGGTTACGGTTCCATCAAGGTTTATGGTAGTAGCATTTGCACATATAGAATCAACAGTAATTATTGAAACGACTGGTTTATCTAATATCGTAACTGTTAAACTGTCTGAAACAGCTAGACAAGTACCATTGTTAGTTGATGTTAATGTAATCGTTACAGTTCCTGCAGTTGTATCGGCAGAACTAATGTTATAATCTCCATTTAAATCGGTTTGAGAAGGACTAAATGATCCAGAACCAGAACTTGTCCATGTCCCTGTAGTTGACGTCCCTGAAACAGATCCACCTAAATTCACCAAAGCAGTACTTGAACAAACAACTTCATCAGGTCCAGCTACTACAACTGGCGCATCCGTAAAATGGATGACAACAGTATCCTCATCATTCGGACAAGCAAAGAAGCTACCAGCCGATGTAATGTAAAGTTCAACGCTATCCGCAGCCAAATCTGCTGGAGATGGCGTATAGGTTGTATTTAAATCTCCTACATTACCAAAGGCCCCTCCTGTTCCTCCAGACCAGTTAGATCCTGCAGCAAACTGCAACGAACCGGTAATTGGAATTGATCCAACATTATTTTTACAAAATGTATTGTCTCCACCCGCAGTTACTACTGGGGAAGATATAAAGTCAACTTTAATAGTATCACTTACTGGTTCACAGTTTCCAGTGGATGATAATACAAATGTTAAGGTTCCTTGTGCAAAATCGCTTGCAGTTGGAGCATATGTTGAAGACAAGTTTGTTGGTGAAGGAATTGTTCCCGTTCCATTTAATACAGTCCAAATCCCAGTCGTGGCTCCACCAGTAACTGATCCATTTAAATTTATTAACGGCTCGCCATTACATAAAGTAGTGTCATTACCTGCTTCCGTATATACTCTTCTAATAAATGATGACATGTAGTGGTACAGACAACCACCAGTTGCTGATCCATTAATTACCCCCATTGAAAATAAGTCAGTGGAATTGGTTAACAAGTTTGCCGTTCCAACAGGAATTTCAGCAAGCGTAAAACTAATTTGAGCTCCTACCCAAGCTCCACCAGTACCTGGCACTGGGTTAAACATTGGTGCTGTAACTAAAGTTGTACTTCCGTTAAGGGTAAAATTTCCTTCTGCCCCACTAGGACAAAGAATATCTAATAAAAAGCTTACCGTAGTAGATCTTGAAAATGCAACTTGATCAGATCCTGCACAATTTAATGGAGGTAAAATTGCTTCACCCATTTCACAACCGTATCCAGACATGTGCCAAACGTACACCGGCTTTCCTGTATTTATATAGGTCAAGGGTTCAGTAATACTATATTGGTAGGTATCCCCTTGATTTAATGTTGTTGTAGTTGTGGTAAGTCCATTATCTATACTAACTGTTGTGAAGTTCTCTGTTGCAACTATAAATGCAGATTCATTCGAACCAGGATTTAAAAAACCAATATTCACGATGTACTCTTTACCAATGACATCAACAGGAACGATCTGATCTCCCATTAAATCATAACACCCACCACCTAAAGAAGGGTTCACTGAATCATCTGAAACAGTTACAGAAACCGCTTTATCCGAAACCACAACCGTGCCCGATAGATTACTACCCAGTACATTTGTAATTTGCGTCAAGTTTTGACCCGTCCACGATTGTCCCTTTTTAGCTAATAAGACGGAGAAAGTAACGTTGGCAGGATGACCTCCAACAATTGGACATCTTGGAGTTATATATATAATGGTACTATCTTCAGTAGCCACAACATTAAATTGCTGATAGGGTTGAGTAATAACTCCATCCCCATTTCTATCAGAAACCAAGGTTTGGTTATTCCATAGAGTTTGAAACGGAAGAACGAACTCCGTACCCATTCCATTTTGCCCTTTTAACGAATAAGTTTCCGGGTTATTTGAAGCTGGCGGTCTAGTCACTACATCATAAACAACAGTAATCGGGTAATCAGCCTCAATTTTAAATCCAGAATTAAGGACTTGATTCGCTGGTTTACTTTCCAAAGAATCCATGATGTGGGCTATATAATGCGAGAATAAAGTGTTTGCTCCAATATTTACAGTTGTGTCATAAATAGAAGCAGGCTGATAAATCCTTACGGTTGTAGGGTTGGCAAATGTGGCAAAGTGAAAATTAATCGGGTCTCTGTCATCATGATCAGGCGTTACCCAAGGTGCAGCGAACCAGAAGGCAGTATCAACCTGCGCTTTTGCTTCTTTTGCTCCCATTGCAACAAGTGCAATTAAAATGATGATGTATTTTACAAATTTCATAGTGCTTGTTTTAGCAATTCCCCCACTATTCCTCTTTAATTTTGTCGTTATTCCCTTTTAATATACTGTTATTCAATTCTTCATCCTCTTCATCTAGTGTAGGCTTATTAGATGTTGTGATGAAAGAAATCATAATTTCATGAGAACCTGATTGATACGCTCTAATTCCTCCTAAAGAATAATCGAACGCATATCCAATATTCAATCGATCTTTAATTTTCATTCCTAAAGCAAGTCCAATTGCATCTCCTGTTCTATAAGTTAGACCGGCCCAGTATTTTTTATCGTAAGTAGCTTTGAACATGATACTCGCTTGTGGAGGAACTGGTTTTACATACTTAAGCATTAAACTTGGCTGGAAATCAAGCTTCTTTTTCTCTACACTAAAATTGTATCCTCCAATTAACGTGAAGTGTTTAGAAAGACTTTGGTTATATGACGTGAACGATATTGCTTTTCCCAATAAATGCTGCATCGATCCCATCACAAAGAACTTATCTGAGTACAAATGAAATCCTGAAGACAGATCAATCGCGTTAGCAGATAAAATGTTTCCCGTTAAAACATCATCGCCTTCATCAGCAAGTTGAGCATCATATAATCTCACTCTATATTGCATATAGCCTGGCTTCACACCTAAACCTAACTTAATTGTTTCATTCAACTTAACGTGATACGCATAGTTGACATAAAAACCAGTATTCTGAGTTAGTCCTGTTTTATCAGATATTAATGAGACACCATAACCATGCTGTCCTTCATTCTTCACCGAACCATAAAAGTTACCCATTAAAGAAACTGGAGCGTCATCAAATCCTGCCCATTGATTTCTATAAACAAGATTTGCCAAACTCACATCTCTAGATCCAGCAATTGCAGGGTTGTAGTAATAATCATTTAACATGAAATTCGTAAACACATATTGCTGTTGTGCGTTAGACGAAAGTCCAGCCCCAATAAAAATCAATATTACGATTATCCTTCTCACTAATTTCTTGCTGTTAACACTAAAATTGATCCTTTATAAATTTCGGTGTCACTAATTTTAATTACATAGTAATATGTTGACTCTGGAACTGGCTCACCATTATAGGTTCCATCCCAAGGAGAACTATACCCTACTGATTCATAAATCGTTTGTCCCCATCTATTAAAGATTTGGATGGATGCTTCCGGATTTAGTAAATCTATAAAGTCCAGTTTCCATACATCATTCTTTCCATCTCCGTTAGGTGAGATTGCATTTGGAATAAGCGTATTTACTTCAGTGGTTACGGTATTTATTACAATCGTACTACTTGTACTATCCACACAGCCTAAAGCTCCGTAAGCATATTGCGTTATCACATAAGTTCCATTGGTAAAATAGATAACCGAAGGATCTTGATCTGTTGAAGTTGAACCATTGCCTAATTCCCAATCCCAAGAAACGGCATTTGAAGAAGTATCGATAAATGTGAATTCAGCTCCAATGTTCAATCCATTTGAAGTGTTGTAATAAAAACCTGCAACAGGAGAAGGTGGAATTGTTACGATTTGAATAGCAGTATCTGCACATCCATTCTCTGTCTGAACGATTTGAGTAATTACAAAATCTCCATCACCAACGAATAATTGAGTCGGATCTTGAGTAGCTTGTGTTCCTTGACCACCGAAGTCATAGAACCAATAATTTAAAGTGTCGTTTGCAGAATAAGAGCTATCCATAAAATCTAGCACTACATTATTTCCTGTACAAGATGCAGTATAAGTAAAGTGAGCTGTTGGTAATTCAAATACCTCTACTCCAACTATACTAGTATCAGAACATCCAACATCAGTAGTAACAATAAGTTGCACATTCATTGTTCCATCACTTGAGTATAAATGAGATGTATTTTGAAGTGTATCACCAGTTGAATCTCCAAAATCCCAATCCCACGAAACAATCGTTCCAAAACCTGGTAAAGAGAAATCCGTAAAATCATGTACTTCTCCTAAACATACTTCTGTATAGTTGAAGTTGGCAAAAGGAGGCGCAACAAAATCTATTTCAACCTCATCACTTTCCGCTGCACAGTTTCCGTTGTTTGTGGATGTAAGGGTTAGCAGCAAACTTCCAGCAGTTATTTCTGCTCCAGTAGCTGCATAAGTTGCAGTTAATAAACTATCGTTAGGCGTATAGCTTCCAAGACCTCCACTCCAAACTCCAGTGGTGGTTGGGCCAGATACTAAACCAGATAAATCAATACTGGATTCATTCGTACAAGCAATAATGTTTGCTCCAGCATTAACTAAAGGCGCTGCCGTAAATTTCACGATGATACTATCCATTGCACTATTACAAGATCCGTTACTTGTACTTTCTAAATACAACGTTATTATTCCAGCACTCACATCCGCAGGACTAGGCTCATAGATTGTTATCAAACTTAAATTGTCAGGATTAAAAACACCATTTCCAGAGGTTGTCCATTTACCAGTAGTGGTAGCACCGGATACGAGCCCAGATAGATTTAAATTAGGATTGTTCGAGCAAACCGATATTGTATCTACTCCAGCATCAACAAATGGCGCACTAGTGATCGTAATCGTCATTGTATCCGTTTCAAAAGCACATGCTCCGGTATTAGTAGAGGTTAATACTAAAGTTGCAAAACCTGCTGTTGAATCAGCTGTTGAAGGAATATAATCTGCGTTTAACGTATTTGAATTTGGACTAAAAGTTCCACTTCCTAATGTACTCCATGCTCCAGTTATAGCGCCTCCCGTAACCGATCCTGACAATGAAACTACCGCGTTATTTGCACAAACTGTTTGATCTGCTGATGCATTTACAATTGGCCCAGCCTCAACCGTTAATACAATAGTATCTCTGTTCACTGGACAAGGACCAGTAGATGTTAAAATAAGATTAATTGGACTAACAATACTATCCAGCGGACTTGGGACGTAAGTATTTGTAAGAGAATCAGGCGACAAGCTAAATGAACCAAATCCAGTACCTCCCCACGTACCCGTTACGGATCCACCGCCTACAAGCCCGGTTAAGTTTAATGGAACATTCGCACAAATCGTATCATCTAAGCCAGCAGAAACAAAGGGATAAGAATTAAATTCAGATAAGTAGGCATAAGCACTTCCTTGTCCACTTTGCCCAGATAAAAGAGCCATTCCAAATACATCTCCCGAATTAGTTACTTCATTGTAATTGTTCAAAGGGACATCAGCTAATGACAAATAAACAAGACCTACCATGAAATCTCCAGCGGTTCCAGGAACAACATTAAAATCTCCCGCAGTAACAATTGTTGAACTTCCATTCACTTGGAACATTCCTTCAAATCCAGTTCTCGTATATAATAAGAGACCAAGTGAATCACTCGATGACCTTGAAAATGCTTGATTGTACTTACCAGCACAGAATAAATTCGGCACTTGTGCTCCAGCAAGCTCACAACCGTAGCCAGAAGAATGCCAAACATATACGGGCTTAGTGGTATGAATGTAATTGATGTCATCGGTTAAAACATACTCGTATGACTCACTCCAATTAATCAGTGTACTAGTTGTAGTTGAATTATCTATATCTATAAAAGTGGCGTTCTGCGTAGCCAAGATGTATACGCGATCACCCACTGTGTTCCCTTTGTGAATTATAAAATCAGTCCCTGCATATTGCGAAGAACTTATTTGATCTCCCATCGATGAAGAACAACCTACGTTAGATAGTGCCCCGGAAAATAAGGTTACCGCTATTGGCTTATCAGCAGCCACAATTGAACCAGCAAGTGTAGTAGAAGCAGTTACATTAATGTCTCTGGCACTGTAAGTCTCCCCTTTTTGTAATGTTATACTATAGGTTACTCCACTTAAGTGACCAACGATATCAGTTCTTGGGGTTAATAATACTGTCGTATTGTCTTCGCTGGCGATTATATCAATAGAAGAAAAAGTGGCTGGAGCCACTACCGAATTATCCCAATAACTCTGAAATGGAGTATAAAACTCTGTACCTAATCCTTTACTTCCTTTTAAAGAAAACAATTCTTTATTTCCAGCTGCACTTAATTCATAATAAGCTGTTATGTTACTCGTGGATGTAATTTTCAACCCATTATTAGAGGCTACATCAGCACCAGGACTTTCAACACTAGCAAGAAATGGAGTTAAATCAACACTGTCGTTACTATTTACACCTAGATTAACAACGATAGGCGTGAATAAAACATTAGCTGGTTGTGAAATGGTTACTGTTGCCGGAGAAGTATATGAAAGTAATCGTAATTTAATTGGAGTATCTCCTTCAGCGGAAGATATTTCAGGTGCAGCAAACCAGAAGGCAGTATCCTGTTGTCCAAATAGACTGGACCCGGTGGCGAATATGAATACTACAAAAAGCCAAATACGGGGACTCATTGCAGATCTTAATTTAGGCTTGAACACTTTCAGGTTAGTTGTGTTATCAAATAAGTTCAGTCGCAAAAGTACAGCTATTTATTCTAATTTATCGATGCATTTACTCCTTAAGTTGACGAAAGCACTATTTGACAGGATCAAACTTTCTTTCTTTTATTAGGATTAGGCTCCAATACAGTATTTTATGACTCAAATCAAAGACGACTTAAATTCTAAAATGGTTGTATCAATGTCATTGATTTTAACTAACCTGGCAAGGGCTCTTTTCTTAATCTAATTGAATTTATTCCACCTTCTCTTTTCTCGCTCAAGTTGAGATTTAAATTTCGCTGGGGTATTTATTGAAAAACTCAGTTTTTCCGCAGTCTTAGGATGATTAAACTCTATTTGGATCGCGCTTAAAAACAAACCTTTATTCTTTTTTGTTTGATCGGAATAAATTTGATCGCCTAGAATTGGAAATCCGGCTTTCTGGCAATGAATTCTCAATTGATGAGTCCTCCCTGTTCTAGGTTTTAATTCAAGGAATGAAATAAATTCATTTCGAAGCGACTTAACCATTTCTATTTTAGAAAATGACGAATCAGCTTTTTTACCTTCCACTAAATAATTCCATTCACCTGAATCAGGAGTGTTTCCTTTCACCAAAGCTTGGTAAGTCTTTTTAACTTGGTTATTCTCAAACTGTTTGCTGAGATGCATCATGGATTTGATTGTTTTTGCTACAATCATTAACCCGGAAGTTCCTTTATCAAGACGATGAACAGTCCTAGGCCAAGACAGCCCATCAGTTTCCGAAGATTTCGAAATCTTGCCAACGATAACATTCTGTATCGTTTTGTATTCATTGCCACTTACTACAATTCCTGCAGGCTTAACAATTACAGCTAAAAACTCATCCTCGAAAATTATTTCCAACTCCATATCATATGGCTTTGGAGGGTTCTCTTCCAAATCAAATAACTGAATTTTCTCCTTAGGCATTATCCAATGTCCGGTAGAAACAACTTCGTTATTAACTCGTATGGCTCCTGTCTTAATCGCTTTTTTAACTGATTTATTAGAGGGTAACCATGAAGAGAAACATTCCCTGCAATAAATCTCAATCCTTACTTTCTCAGCATCGGAATCGACAGTATGTTCATGGATTAAAAAGATTGGATAAAGGTGAAGCATAAATCGTTTAGAAACAATAATTGTAGGCGTAATATGATAGTTGTACCTTGCGAGCCGAAATTAGAACAATGAAATTCGAAGAATTTGGTTTTGAAGATGGACTTATGGAATCCTTAGGATACATGGGCTTCATTGATGCAACGCCTATCCAGGAACAAGCCATTCCAATTGTAATGGGTGGAGATGACTTGATCGGTTGTGCCCAAACGGGTACCGGTAAAACTGGAGCGTTTTTACTTCCAGTGATCAACGAAGTGATGAAGCAAAAGGCCAAAGGCCAGTCAACTGACAAAACAACCGTACTTGTAGTAGTTCCTACAAGAGAGCTTGCCATTCAAATTGACCAACAAATGGATGGATTCTCTTACACTACCAACGTATCATCTATGGCCTTATATGGTGGTACTGGAGGTGAGGAGTGGACACAAACTAAAAATAGCCTTGAAGACGGTGTTGATGTGTTGGTAGCTACTCCTGGGAAATTAATCTCTCATTTGCAGATGGGTCATGCTGACCTTTCTAGTTTAACCCATTTAATACTAGATGAAGCTGACCGGATGTTGGATATCGGATTTCATGATGACATTATCAGAATCATCTCTTACCTTCCGAAGGAAAGACAGAACTTGATGTTCAGTGCAACAATGCCACCTAAAATCAAGTCTTTCGCAAAGCGTATCCTTACTAATCCGAAGGAGGTTACTATGGCAGTTTCAAAACCAGCAGAAGGAGTTTTGCAAGCAGCATACTTGGTAGAGGATGATTACAAAGTTGCATTAGTGAATGAGCTTTTAACAGATAAAGAAGCTTATAAAAGCGTTATCATTTTTGCATCAACTAAAAAAGACGTGAAAAAGGTTGTTTCTAGTTTTAGAAAGAACAAACTATCAGCTGCCGGAATATCTTCTGACTTGGAACAATCTGAACGTGAAGAAGTATTGAGGAAATTCAAGGCCAAGAAATTTAGAATCCTTGTTGCTACGGATGTTATCAGTAGAGGGATTGATATTAAAGGAATAAACTTGGTCATCAATTACAATGTACCAAAAGCACCTGAAGATTACGTGCACCGTATCGGAAGAACTGCAAGAGCCAATACCACAGGTGTAGCACTAACCTTTGTGAACTACAAAGAAAAATTTGGCTTGAAAAAGATTGAGCAATTAATCGAGAATAAGATTTATACGATGCCTTACCCTAAGAAGGATGATTAGAATTGGAGAGTACAACACTTTACGTGTTGATAGAATATTGGAGCAAGGTGCTTACCTTGAGGATGAGGATAATAGAAGTGTATTACTTCCAAAACGATATGTTCCGCCTGGAACTAAATTGGAAGATAATCTAGAAGTATTTATTTACAATGATTCAGAAGACCGAGTTATAGCTACTACGGACACACCAAAAATATTTCTGGATGATTTTGCGATGCTTAAGGCAGTTAGCAATACGAAGTTTGGAACTTTCATGGACTGGGGCCTAGCTAAAGATCTTCTGATTCCATTTAGAGAGCAAAACAAAGAGTTACAGGAAGATTACTACTACCTCATATTCCTTTATCTAGATGAAGAAACAAACAGATTAGTTGGTTCAAACAAAATATCAAAGTATCTAGACAATAGAGATTTGGAAATTAAAGCTGGCGATGAAGTCGATTTGATTATCTGGAGTAAAACTGATTTAGGTGTTAAAGTAATTATCAATGGTATTCATTTAGGAATGGTGTACCATAACGAAGTATTCACTGATTTAAAAATGGGTGAAAGAAGAAAAGGCTTTGTTAAGTTGATTAGAGACGACAACAAGATTGATGTTAGCCTTCAGAAGATTGGTTATGGTAACATTGAGCCCAATGCTAAATTGATCTTGGAAAAACTACAGGAAAACGAAGGTTTTCTTCCGTTAAATGACAAAAGCGATCCAGCCTTGATTTCTACGATGTTTGGCATGAGTAAAAAGACCTTTAAAAAGTCTATTGGTGCTCTTTACAAGTCAAGAACTATCCAGATTAAGAAAGACGGGATTCATCTCAACTAACTACATTTATTAGTGAGCTTCCCTCCTACTAATCATTATATTTAGTGTGTGAAATTTACTGGTACTCTTCAAAATTTTCATGATTCCATGTGGGGTTTTCACATCCCGATTCCAAATGATGTAGCCAATGTTTTTGTAAAAGAGAAAAAAAACAAACGAGTGGTTTGTGATTTTCAAAACGGAAAACAAATTGTTCATTGTGCGTTGATGCCGGATGGTTTGGGCGGCTGGTTCATTAACATGAATAAAGAACTTCGAAAAAAACTAGGCCTTCATCTACATGACGATGTTGAGATTTCAATGACAGAAGATTCTAGCAAGTACGGAATGCCGATGCCTGAAGAATTTGACGAGTTGTTAAATATGGATCCTGAAGGAAGCGAATTGTTTCATGCATTAACCGCTGGAAAACAACGTACACTAATTCACCTCGTAGGTAAGTATAAGTCAAGCGACACAAGGATAAACAAAGCGCTAATTATCGTTAACTATTTAAAGTACACACAAGGAAATCTAGATTATAAGGAATTGAACCAAGCGTTCAAAGATGGAATTTAAAAGGACGAGCCAAGAATAACACAAACCACTACAATTATTACAAGCATCGTCCCTCCCGCAATCAGTCGATTGGAGTTTTCAAGCTTTCTAACCAGCTTGCGATCTTGCTTTTTTCTTTTCGATTTTGTCATCTTATTAATTCAATCTGCTGAGCAGACTTACTATATAGACGATTCAAATCCTTAAAGGCATGCTTTCAAAGTGAACATATGGGATGAACCAACTAATAATGATGACCGAAACAAGCTAAATCATCATAGTCGGAAACATTAGAACTTGATTTTAGATATTTCATTATGGATTTCATTCACTTCCATTAAGGCAGCGGATCCATACCAAGGTTTTAATTCCATGGCTAAACTTCCAGCTTGAACTGCTGGGTCTGAATTGGTTAATTCTTCTGCTTCAGCCACAGTGGCCACATTGAATACGTATATCCCTCTCAACTCTCCATCATCAAGAAAAGGTCCGGCAACGACTAACTTTCCTTCATCAGCCATTCTTCCAATGTTAGCCATGTGTTGTTGCTGCAATTCAACAGCCTTGATGCTATCCAAATCACGATTTGGTCCTCTAGACAAAAAAGCAATCACGTATTGACGCATTCCATAATCATCTGCCCCATCTTCTTGTGCTCGAATAGAATCAAATCCATTGGCATCTTTCGTATCCACTAAAGATAAGACGCGTTCAACTACTATAATTTCTTGTTTATCATTACCGCTACATGACAGTAATAAGGCGGCTAGTAAAATCGGTATCAAAAATCGCATCCAATAAATTTAAATAATTTAGCGAAGCATGAAAATTATTACTTCTACCGTAACAACACCAATTGGCGACATGACCGCTGGTTCTACTGGTAAAGGAATATGCTTATTGGAATGGAGTAAAGAACGCATTGATCAACATTTCAAGAATGGGGAAATACTTAAACCCGGCATGGACGATCATATTTCCTTGCTTAAAGATGAATTATCGGACTACTTTGATTTAAAAGTAAAATCATTCAGCGTTCCACTTGATTTGATTGGAACCGATTTTCAAAAAACGGTGTGGAATGCATTGTGTCAAATACCATATGGCAGGACTTCAACTTACATGCAGCAAGCTAAATCCATTGGAAACCCCAAGGCCATTAGGGCCATGGCTATCGCTAATGGTAAAAACAAAATCTCGATTATCATTCCATGTCATCGAGTAATCGGCTCTGATGGATCTTTAACTGGATATGGTGGAGGATTAGAAAACAAAAGACTTCTGTTGGAATTAGAAAGCAAACAACTTCATCTTTTTTAATCGTAAGCAGTCAAAATTGCGCGTAAAAATTGACTACTTAAGCTTTTCAAATGGAATAATCAACTTAACTTTCCGCCACTAAATTGGCTCGTCTGAATGTCCGATCAACAATTAACAAGAATAAACAAATTCCTCAGTGAAGCTGGCTTTTGCTCTAGAAGAGAAGCTGATAAGCTAATTGCTGCGAACCGAGTAACACTCAATGGAAAAGTACCAGAAATGGGCACCAAAATCGCACCTGGTGATGAGGTTAGAGTTGATGGGAAGCTTGTGTCTAAATCCAAGGAAAAACCCATCTACCTCGCGTTCAACAAACCAGTAGGCATTGTTTGTACAACGGACACAGGAGTCGAGAAAAACAACATTATAGATTACATTAATTTCCCGAAAAGAATATTTCCTATCGGCAGGCTGGATAAACCAAGTCAAGGATTAATCTTCTTAACGAGCGATGGCGATATTGTAAACAAAATTCTGCGGGCTGGTAATAACCACGAGAAAGAATATGTGGTTAAAGTGGATAAGCGAATTACCAAGCGATTCATTCAAGACATGAGCAAAGGCGTTCCTATTTTAGATACAGTCACTAACAAATGCTTCGTTGAACAATTAAGCAACGATGAATTTAGAATTATCCTAACACAAGGATTAAATAGGCAGATTAGAAGAATGTGCGAGCATTTTGACTACGAGGTTAAGAAACTGAAGCGAATCAGAATAATGAATATTCATTTGGATTTACCAGTTGGTAAATGGAGGCATTTATCTGAAAATGAAATGAGTGAGATTAACCGATTAGTAGCGAAATCGAGTAAAACTACTTCTAAAAACAACTGATTGAGAATTAACTACTTGCCCCTTTTTCTAATCCTAGCGGTACTAGTTGCCTCTTGCAACAACTCCGACAGCATGTTCTCTTCAACAGCGTGGACTGGCGAACTTACTTCAGATGCAGAGCAAATTGATGGGAGTTGGATTAGAACCAATCAATCTGGAATTCACCTAAGAGGAACTCAGTTAATTGAACGCGGTAAATCACTTTCAGGATCTACTTCAGTTAAAATTTGTAAGGATCATAAGCAAACGTTTTCATTTGAATTAACCCAATCTAATTTTCTAGATGAAATCAATGTAAAAGTTTGGAGGTACATTCCAGGCCACTCCTCTACTCTATGCGCATTAAATAAAAATGGACAGTATACTTATGCAATTCCGTCTGGAAAAACTTCAGGAGAATGGGAAGAATTAGTTCTAACCTATAACAACTACGTTAAAACTGTAGAGGACACTATATCCATATTCTGCTTATTTACGGGTGAAGAATCTGACACCGCATGGTTTGATAATTTCTCATGTAGCAATTCGCCTCACGATGCAGCTCCAATACTAACCTATAATAAAGAAGATTTAGTTTCTCTTTACATACCTGACTCTTCATTTCAGAAACTATCAAACAAAAGAGATGAAGCACTAAAAATCGGAGTTCTTCTAAAAGAAAAAGGAGATTTGGTTTCGGCCCAAATAGATACTACTGAGGCTAAGGTAAGACTCAAAGGAGATTGGACAGATCATTTAGAAGGAAATAATTGGTCCTTAAGAATAGAGCCTAAAAATGAATGGAAAGGGATGAGCAAGTTTTCGGTGCAATCACCCGTAGCTAAAAGCATGTTGAATGAATGGGTCTTTAGAAAACTTCTTGAAGCTGAAAATGTCTTAACCCCATACTACGATTTTGTCCCATATCAAATAAATGAAGACCCCGTCACAATCATGGCAATTACCAATCACTTCACGGAGGAATTGTTGGTAAACCAAGGAAGGGAACCGGGCCCCATCCTTAAGTTCAATGAAGATTTGTTGTGGGAGCTACGAGCAAAGCAAAATCCTACAATTTCTGAATATCCGGTGATTGAATCGGCAGAAGTATTGGTCTACTCTAAATCCAAGTACAAAAAAGGAAAAGCTAAAAAACGAGCGTCTAAAGCCAGAGCTCTTTTGTATGCCCATCAGCATAATTTAAAGCCGTTAGACAGCATTTTCAATGTTGATTTATTAGCTAAGTATTTTGCAATTTGCGAATTGGCGGGCGCATCGCATAGCTATTTATGGCACAACACTCGGTACTATTATGATGCTGAAACTAAACGTCTTGAACCGATAGGATTTGACGGGAATGCTAGCTTCAACGGATCCTCCGTTAATATTGATATTTTGAAAAAATTTGAAATCAAATATTTAAGACAGAAACGATTCTTAAACCTCGTATCAAGTGAAACTTTCAAGTCCAAATTCGTTCACTACTTAACTACTTTTAGCGAAGAGAAATACCTGACTAAATTTCTCAACACCAACAAATCTGAAATTGAGCAGCATGAATCCTTGATTCAAAAAGAGTATCAAGGTTATTCATTTCCAGTCTCAGCTATGCTTTACAGAGGAAAGTTAATTCAAGAAAAACTTAGTGAAATGGATTTGTCAAGTTTCCAGAAAAAACATTTGCCTGCTGAATTCGCTACCATTACTTCCTTCCCCAAATTTGAACCAAACATCTCAGGAATAGCTTATTCGAAAAAAAACAAAGGAGATTCCACCACCATTCAAATATTAAACTACCATCATGAAGCTATTCAAATCATTGGTGTAAATAGCTCAGACACCAGTGTTACGCTAAATACGCCAATACTACTTGGTGCTTTTGAATCGCCAAAAAGGCCAACTGTCTACAAGCTTAAAACCAAGTTAAAGGCAAAATCCGTAGTGATCTTATCCAATGATTCATCTTATATAATTGACATTCGAAAGTCGCCACTTCCCAAACCCAAATAACTAGCCATTTCTTCTAAATTTAGTTGAACTAAGTCCAGGCGAATCTTATATCTAACCTAACTTATAGCAAAAGATTCCATAACTTGGCATTAGGATTATTAAACCATCCTCCCTTTAGATATAATGCTGGAATTCATAAGCTACGCTTTTAATAAACTCGTTGAAGTAACAGGATTAGGAGACTTTTCTTTAGAGGATATCTACTTATTTATTGGGGCCGTTCAAATCGTTTTACTGGTAGAGCTAATTACTGTAAAATGGGAAAAATCAGCGCTTCGCAAAATTATCCGATTTGATAAATCCACTCGTACTGATTTGATTTTTTGGCTAACAGAAGTATTCAATGTATTCAATCTAATTGCTTTTATTTTAACATTAGGAGTAGCTTATTATTTAAGTGGATTGATACAGAATTCGTTAGATCTCAAGTTAGGATCTTATGTGACCAACCCTCCTCTACAATTCTTCATTATATATGTAATTAGCGATTTAAACGCTTATTTCAGTCATTGGCTATTCCATGTTATTAGGCCTTTATGGAAGCTTCATGAGTGGCACCATTCTGCAACAGATTTTACCGTTTTGACAAGGTACAGGGGCCACTTCGTGGAAATGTCTTTGAAACGTTTTATAGATGTGATACCTTTTGTTCTACTTGGCGCTTCTATACAAACCTATTTTGCTTTTAAACTATTTAAAGAACTACACGGGCTATTGGTTCATTCAAACATTAGATCGTCTTGGGGATTCGTAGGCAAGTTCATTCTAGTATCACCTGCTGCTCATCGGGTTCATCATTCTATAAAGCCCGAACATTACGGAAAGAACTTTGGAAACACCTTAATAATCTGGGATCGTATCTTTAATACCTATTGTGAATCTGATGATACGGATGTGTTAGGAGTACCGGACAATCCTTATAATTCTAAGGGATTTTTAGCCGATACCTTTATTGGAATGGGGCGTTTTTTTAAAGGAATATTCTCCTCAAAATAAGCCTATCTCAACACCTGAAATTTCGAGTTTCCTATACTTTCTCCAGACCATATCTGAATAGTATATAAGCCCGACTCTAAGCCTTGCAAAGACATTCGATGTCTTTTACTTTGAACTGGCTGGTCGCTAATTATTTTACCATTCAAGTCTCTAATAATTATTTTATCGATAACATCTGCCGATTCAATTACCAGATGATCGGTAGCGGGGTTAGGAAAAATTGAATATTCTAATTTAGAATTCTCAACCAAGCTAGTAACCATTAAACTATCAGAGAAAGAAGAACATCCGTTTGAATCAATGTGCTCTACCATAACCCAAGCAGGTATTGGAGGACCAACATGCACAAAATTTGTATCATTCTCACCTAGAATTGCAGCCCCATCAAGGTACCATTGAATAGAATCTGACGCACCAGTAACAAGATTACCCGTACCTAGGTTAGAAATTACCGGAACAGTGGGTAATGGGTGTTCTACCACAGAATATAACACAGTGTCACTTTTGCAACCATAAGTATTTTCAACCACTAGAAACCCAGACGATGTTGAATCCAAAACAATTGAGCTTGAAGATGTCGCTCCGTCCCAATTGTAATTATCATAAGTACTGTCAGTGGTTAACGATGTTATCTCCCCAAAGCAGAAGGCAGAATCTCCCACCACATTTGGATTTATATTAGTTCCATTCAAAACTGCGAATGCGTCCGTTTTCCCGTATCCCCATCTATTATTAGGAACGGTGCCCGTAAAACCATCTCCAAACGAGGTTGATTTAAGCAGCGTAATAAATTCTTGTTGCGTAATTGTCGGACATTTCTCTAGAAGTAGAGCTCCTATCCCTGCAACACATGGTGAAGAAAATGAAGTTCCAGATCGTTTTAAATGAAATCCGGTTTGCGAAAGTTTCCATGCACTACCTCCTCCTTGAAGCGTAATACTTTTTGCGATTGGATAAGTTCCCAATAACCATCTTCCCGTTGAAGTTACGTCAGGCTTTAGCAGCCCTTGTCTATTTGGACCCGCACTTGAATTCATAGCAATGCTATCAGTTAACTCAGGAGAAGGTTGAAATGCACCGAGATAGTTAATATATCCCGAAGCCTGAACATAATGCCCTGTTGCAACAATATTTGGGTGACATTGAAACCCACTTACTATAGATTGTGCCGAATCAGGCAAATGATAACTAGCCATGGATGGCCAAGTTCCAGACGCTGGAAGCCCTGATCTAATCATATCGGACAACCAAACAACATCAGGACCAATTTCCAGTCCCAACCAAGAGACAGACCATAGATCGTAAGTTCCGGTTCCTGTTGTAACTAAACTAAAATTATAGTCCAATGAATCTACATCAGGAAGATAAATTTGCAAATTATATTGCCCTCCTCTTAACTCAGCGTAAATCTCCACGTCAGCTAGTTTGTTAGATCCATTCATAACAGAATCATAGATTGTTGATCCAACCAATCCGTCTGCGATGATGTTCCTGAAATTTAAATGTCCTGCATGAGCGAAAGTAACGTTGTGATCTGCCCCGATTGAGAAATTCAAGTTTGATAAATCAGCAGTATCCGCCCATAAGTCTATGAAAACTGTATTCCCTCCTGAAGATGTTGTATTGGGTACAAACCAAGTAAAGTTGGTATCTGCCGCAACTTGATGTTTAAGGTGATACGGACCCCAATCTCCTGAATTACCTGCAGCAGCGACAAATAAACGCCCTGGTTTATCATTAATTAAACTGTCTAAAAATAACGCTGTAGCATCAAGTCCATCGTGAGAACCTAAGTAATCTCCATAACTTGCGTTTATCACACACGGCTTATTGTAGACATCTGCCAAATCATAAATGTATTTGAACGCATCGACACTGGCAGTTAAATTAACTCCGCTAAAATCAAGTTTTACAGCAATGATATCTGACTCTGGAGCTAATCCCACATATTTACTACTATGCGAACCATTTCCTGCCATTACTCCTGCCACACCCGAACCATGTCCATCGTTATCATAATGAGTCGTTGTACCCGCATTTACATGTGAACTATCGAATGCCTCACCATATCCAAAAGAAGGAGTTAACGGACCGATCGGTAAAGTCTGATCCCAAATATTCATAATTCTCGTACTCGAATCAGCATTCCTGAAATCCATGTGCTCCATTGCAATTCCAGTATCTATAACACCTGAAAGAACATTTTTACCAGTATACCCTTTAAATAAAGGGCTCTGACCAGCGTGAACTGCGTTTGCATTGTTCTTTATTAGAACAGAATCTCCTAACAACGTTCGTTTTCCCCATTCAAATTCGAATCCTTGGATATAATTTTGCTTCGATAAATGCTTTATGTCTCGGATTTCAACTTCGGCCAAGATCAAATTCTTTACTTGCCCTTTTATTTCCCTTCCTTCTGACTTCAGGTAGTTGCTAATTCTATTTACATCTCCACGAATAAAAATAGAAACAACATCATGATCTTGTTTTTGTTGGACCAACATTTTGGTCTGAAAATTCATGTGACCCTTTTGATCCAGCTGAGAGTAACCGATCAAAGGAAACACCACTAAAAAGATGAGTAAATAGCGCATAATGTGAATTTAACGTTTATTACTGTATTAAGGTTTGATTTTTTATCATAACATATGGCTGTTTCAAACAATACTAGCGGCATAATATGAATGAACAGGTTAATTAGCCACAATATTTGATAGTTGTATCACTATGTTTTTGCTATTTTGTCTAGCCCATGGAAATAGGTCTTTATTTAATTGTAAGTTTTTGTTCAATATTGGGCATCCTGTTCGTGGGCAACTTCCTTCTAGGTCTAATTACAGACACCAAAAAACTACCGTCATTAGGCAACACCTTCTTATCATTTTTCACTGGAATCATTTTCCTCGTATGCCTTACGGCAATAATCAGAACGGGATTTAAATCCATTCTAATAGGGCCATTAATCTTATTTAGCATTAATCTTTTCATCAATCGATCGAAACTTAGATTTCATATTCGACCGTTAAGTATTAACAAGCAACACTTATTGCTAGCAGGTGCTATTATTATAGGGTTTTTCATTATTCAGTTACTCCCAGTTTTAAATTTAGAAACCTTCCAGCTTCAACTTCCTGAAAAGGACATTTTATTCTACGGCAGCCTTTCGAAATCCCTTCAAGCTTACGGAGTAGAAAACAGTTTAGGATATGAAAACCAGCTCAGCAATGTAGGCGGACTAGCTGAACCTTACCATTACTTTCTAGAATGGTTTAACAGCCTCTTCTCTATTGGATCATGGTTAAATAGCACCTACTCATTAATACTCATTTCGTCTCCTATTATATCATGCATAATTGCATTTGGATTTGGAGCAGTTCTGGAAAATTATTTTCCAAGCAAAAAGGCGTTTACGCTTTTAAGCTTGGGATTCTTAGCCCTATTTGTTTCTGGGTGGATTCCGCTACATTGGTTTCAAAGTCAAGAATTTAAAGAGCTTCAAAACCTACAGCTTCTGCCTGTTGAGCATTCTTCAAATCTGAAGGTTCTACCTTATTATCTTTTCATAATCGCATCGATTTACTTTATAATCAAGGATAAGCCGGGCTTAGCTGTTGTTGCCATTTTGAGCCTAATTTTCTTAAATCCATTATTTGCACCGGTAATTATAATATTCTTCATCGGCATCCTGCTTTGGCAGCTTTTCAACAGAAACATACATGGAAAAGTCATTTTAAGGAATTTAATCTTGCTAGTGGTGGCCACCATTACGTTCTTCTCATTTTATGCGCTCTTCGGAAATCCCCTAACCCAAGAGCTTTCATTTCTAGACCACTTAACCGATTCTAATTACATAGCAGATATCTACTATTTAATTTCAACTATTCCACAAGAAACATTAGCGACTTATTCATTTTGGATCTTCATTTTCTTGGTAATGAGATTCGCATTTAAAACGAGAGTAAATAAGACGATCAGGGCAATTAACTTTTGCTCAATCGGGTTTTACTTTATCACATTAGGTGTATGGGTAATGCTTCGATATCTAGGACCAGACACGGACCAACTCGTTACTGTTTTGGGGATTTCAGTATTGAATTTAACAATGGCATTAAACATAATCTATCTCGTCCTAGCCATTCCAAAAAAGTCAATTCGTATTTCGTTCACCCTGGTAAGTTTGGCACTGATCTGCACTTCTTCCATTTCAATTCTTTCCAAACATTCTGGACATCGAAAATCATATTCAAAAGAATTCGTAGAAGAGGCTGCGGAACTAAATAATAAATATGGCAATCCTAACAAATTGGTACTTCTCAATAAATCATCTTATCAGTTAACGATTTCCAATAAGTACCCAATTCTGTCGTCAACTTTATGCGGAGGCTATTTTCATGTCCTTCCTGGTCAAGATAGGATCACAAGCATAGACGCATTAGACATTCCAATATCAAAGGATCTTTCCGCTGATTTTGAAATAAAAATGATTGAGGCTTCCCCCTATTATCAATTCATATCTGAAAATAAGCTGGATGCGAACAGTCCGATGAAGTACGCGCAGCACACTAATTCGAGAATATTGATTTGTGAATCTGAAAACAGAGTTCCAGCATGTTTTACGTTAAATGAACTGGAACGCCTAATCGACAGAAACACTGGAGAAGTAATTCTCGTGTTAAAAGAACCTCCCTATACATTAAGCGAAGAGTAAATCAACATACTTTCGAACATCGGTTAGCTTTAACATAATGCTTTCAATTTGTATGTTAACTGGATTAATTATTCATTGATCGAGCCGGATTGCAATGTATCTTTCCTAGACCTAGATATTACTGAATAACAAAAGACCCCAAATCTAGCTTAACACATGTCCTCAAAAGTTCTAAAATTAACCAACGTCAAAAAACTTGAATTCTACGAAGGCAGAGGCCTCACCACTGAGAACAGTTCTTTTGCAGTTGGTTGGAAAAATGATCACGCTCAAGAAATTAGATTCAAAAAACTATGCGAACTTTTTGAATCTGAACCTGGCTTTTTTTCTATTAATGATTTAGGCTGTGGACTTGGGCATTTTCATGACTACTTAATTTCTAACGACTATCGTAACGTAGGGTATGTCGGTTACGATGTGCTGGACAAAATGATTCTTGAAGCCAAAAAAATTAGTCGGTCAGGAAGGTCAAAATTTGAATTAATAGACGAAGCTCAAGAAATGAAAATGGCAGACTTTACAGTATGTTCTGGAATTTTCAATCTGAAATTTGATCAGCCAGTTGAAGTCTGGAGAAAATATATCGCTGACACTTTAGACGTCATGAACGAAAAAAGTGAAAAGGGTTTTGCTTTTAATGCGCTAACTAGTTATGCAGATGAGGACAGAAAATCGGAAGAATTATTCTATTCAAATCCTTCTCAATTATTTGAGTATTGCTTAAAGAATTTCTCTAAGAATGTATCATTGCTGCATGATTATCACCAGCACGATTTCACCATTTTAGTAAGGAAATAGACTATTATTCTGAAGCTCTAGAAGTTTCTGTATCCCAAATGGTTTCCGTAATTGGCTTACCATCTTTAAAATACTGCTCTGCAAATCTTGATTTTATTCTCTTGTATTCGTGACCCTTTCCATCAATTACAACTACTCGTACAATTGTAACTTGCATTACGTTTCCACGCTTATCTTTTCGTTGATAAACTTTCTCATGAATCCCAGGTCCATACTTTAATGCTAACCCATTTTCTAAGTCTTCAGTGAACTGTGTATCGCTAATGTTATCATTGGCTTCAACTACTTTTCTTCTTTCATCAAAGACATCATCTAACCCTTCTTTCTTTGCGATATCTGCATCGGCTAATTTATCAGTTGTCTTGGTAACTTCATCCACCGTTTTTTGTCTCGGTAAATCTGCATCTCTTAACAAATCTTGATTTTTCGTGTCAAAATCTTCTTTAGCCATATGCTGCTTATAAGTTCGATCAAACCCTTCAGTTTGTTCTTCAGTATCTGTTGCATTTAAAGCATCCTGTGTACGCTCAACCGCATCAACATTCTTTTGTCTTTGAATATCAGCATCCGTAAACTCATCCGCCACTCTAGTTTTATAATTTTCAGTTTCTACATATTGACCATAGGTCTTCTCTGCTCCTTCTACATTGTCTGCAAACGTTGCATCAGCCAATTTATCCTTGTATTCATCATATTTTGGAGTACTCTTCAAACGTGGTTGTTCTAAGGCTATTTCCTCCTCAGTAAGTCTGGTCACTTCATTCTCAATTGCTTCATGTGTTGAGTGAGTTCTATCAACATTCTTCAGGTTTTGGTCTTTATGTAAATCGCGATCTTGCTCTTTATATTTTTCCATTTTATCCACAAACTCTTCTCTTCTACCATCCGCCTCATCAAAGAATGTCGCCACATCCTCTTTATATTGTTCTTGCGCTTCAAATTGAGCATAATCTCTTGTATCATCTTTTTCTTGATGATCTCTATTCCATTCGTCTACTTTAACGTTATCATTCGCATTCACCTCTGCAGTTCGGTCTCTTCGCTCAATGCTCGCTACTTTCTCACCAGTTGCATTTCTTCTGTAATCTTCATTGTCAGCATATTCAGCTTCAGTTCTACTCAGTGCGTCATCCACCTCTTCCGTCTTCCAATCGACTAGTTTATCCTTATACTTCTCGTACTCTTCTGCATTCTTTTCTTTAGACTTCGTTTTATCCTGCGAGTCCTTCGCTTCTCTCTCTACATACTTTCTTGTCTCCTCATAAGTATCAAGCGTTCTATCATTAAACCTCGCTTGATCTGCAGCAGATTTATCCTCTTCTTTGTCGATAAACGCATCAATCTGATCTACTATCGCTTCTCTTGGAATATCTCTAGCTGTTTCTTCATCTGCATATTTTTGCTTAATCTCTTCGTAGTTCTGGAAATTTTCATCGGATAAATTTCTGGAGTTCTCAGACATTTCTTCTTTCATCAATATTTCAGAAGTTTTGTTCTTCTCTAATTCGATATCTCTCCATTGGTCGTGAGTAACTTTGGCATCTGCAAACATCTTGTCCAGATCCCCATCCGTGTAATTTCCGGTAATGTCTTCACCGTAAAATTCACTAGCATTGAATACTTCTACCTTCTTATTTGCTAGGGCTGCTTCTGCTTCAGCATCAGCTTTCGCATTTATAAGTGCTTTAATTATTTCAATTTGTTTCGTTGGACGAACTGAACCAGGCACAATTCCTAACGCAAGATTATAGTCTTTCAATGCGTTTCTATAATCTTCTTCCGCAAACGCAGCATCCGCACGCTTAACTATTTCTTGAAAACTGGAGACCAATTTATCTTTATCCGCTTTATCTCTTAAAATTTTATTGATCTCTCTAATTCGCTGTGGAGGGTAAGTATCGGACGGTTTCATTCCTTCAGCACGCTCATATAAGGATATTGCTTTAGTATAATCTTCACTGTCGAACTTCTTGTCGGCAACCGCTAACAGTTTATTATAAGCAGCTGCTCCATCGTTCATCGCATCCAGCTTAGTTTGGAGCTTTGCTACTTCCTCTGCAGGATAAGTTTCATCACTTTTAATTGCGTTAGCTTCTTTATACAGATTGATTGCTTTTTGGATTTTATCACCGTCTGTAGCAACTCCTCTTGCAGCATCCGCTTGTGCTATTTTCGCATTATACTTAGCCAACAACGCAGATTCAGCCCCAGCAGCAGCTTGTATTGCTTCGATCTTTGCAATTTCAGCAGGCGGATAAGGATCATTTGGCTTCATACCAGTAGCCCTCTTATAAAGACTTAATGCTTTGGTATAATCCTTAGAATCTCTTTTGGTATCTGCAACAGCGATTAATTTATCATAGGCCGCTTTTGCTCCTTCTAGCACAGCCAATCTATCATTCAATTTCTTTACTTCAGCTGCGGGATAGGTTTCATCGCTTTTAATTGCATTTGCTTCTTTGTAAAGCGCAATTGCCGCGTTTAATTTAGGACCATCATTCCCAGCTCCGTCTCTTGCACCATCTGCTTCAGCTATTTTAGCATTATAATCGGCTAAAATCTTTTCTGCTGCCGCATTATTTGCTGCCTGATCATTTTCTGCTTTTATAGCCGCTTCAATAGCTGTAAGTTGATCTTTTGGATATTGCTCATTTCCATATAAACCGAGCGCTGAATTATAAGAAGCTTTGGCATCATCCCATGATTTAGAACCAAATGATCCATTCCCTGCTTCAATAAACGCATCGTACTTAGCACGCTTCTCAGCTTCTGCCGCGTCTTGAGCCAAGGCATCTTTTTCGGCCTTTATAGCTGCCTCTATAGCGGCAAGTTGATCTTTTGGGTATTGTTCATCTCCATATAAACCAAGTGCCGAATTATAAGAAGCCTTTGCCGCATCCCAAGACTTCGATCCAAACGAACCATTACCAGCATCAATAAATGCATCGTATTTCGCTCGTTTAGCAGCTTCTTCTGCGTCATGAGCCAAGGCATCCTTTTCAGCTTTTATAGCTGCTTCGATTAATGCTAACTGATCTTTAGGATATTGCTCATCCTGGTAAAGTCCTAATGCGCTGTTATAAGCTCCTTTCGCTGCATCCCATTGCTTAGAATCGAAAGCTCCATTTCCAGTTCTAACAAACTCATCGAATTTTGCTCTTTTAGCTGCTTCTGCCGCATCTGCAGCTTCCTTATCTTCAAGTTCTTTCAGTTTGGCAGTAATCTCTGCTAACTTTTTAGGCGGATATTCATCCTCTGGATGCATCCCTTCGGCACGTTTAAAAAGTTCTTCAGACTTTGCATAATCCCCTTCCGTAAACTTCTTGTCAGCAACTGCTATTAATTTGTCATAAGCTTTTTGAGCGCTATCTATACCTTCCAGCTTCGACTTCAGCTTTTCTACTTCAGCTGCTGGATAAGTTTCATCGTTCTTAATTGCATTTGCCTCTTTATATAAAGCGATCGCAGAATTAATCGAAGGCCCGTCTGTTGCTTTATCTCTGGCAGCATCTGCTAATGCGATTTTTGCATTATAATCAGCCAAAATTTTGGCGGCAGCATCGGCTTGTGAAGCTGCATCCTGCTCTGCTTTTACCGCAGCATCAATTTTTGCAATTTGATCTTTCGGCTCCTGCTCATCAAAAATGCCCAATGCTTGGGTATATGTTGCTTTAGAGTTTGCCCAATCTTTTCCATCAAATTGACCTTTGGCTTTAGCTAGTAATTGATCGTACTCTGCTCGTTTTGCTTTTTCTGCGGCATCTGCCGTTGCTTGATCTTTTTCTTCTTTAATTTTCGCTTCAATCGCAACAAGCTGATCTTTTGGTTCTTGCTTGTCTAATACTCCTAATGCCTCATTATATGATTTTTTTGCTGCTTCCCAATCCTTAGAATCAAATTGACCTTTTGCCTTGGCCATAATTTGATTGTACTCTTCCAATTTAGCTTGTTCAGCTGCTGCAGCATCATTTGCTTCCTTCTCCTTTTTAATCTCTAAGTCAATTTTTGCAATCTGATTTTTCGGCTCACTTTCATCAAATAAGGCCAATGCTTTATTATAAGTGTCTTTAGCTGCTTGCCAATCTTTAGAGTCGTATTGTCCTTTGGCCTTAGACAGCAATTGATCATAGTCATCCCGCTTAGCCTTTTCTATTGCTGCAGTTGCTTCAGCTTCTTTTTCGGCTGCAATCTTAGTTTCAATATCTGCCAATTTAGAATCGATTGACGGATCAGCTTTAATTGCTTTAGCACCATTGTAAGCTGTTTTTGCTTTTTCCCAATCGTTATTTTTATAGAAATTATCAGCTTGTGAAATCAGCTGATTGTATTCCTCCTCTTTCTTTGCATCTTCCTCTGCAGCTATAAGCTTATCTGCAATTATACCCAACTGACTTTTAGGGTGAGCTTCGTCATACAACTTCAGTGCAGCTTCGTAATCAGCTTTTGCTGAAGTCCATTTTTCTCCACCAAAGGATGCGTCTGCTTTTGTGATTAACGCATCGTATTTATCACGTTTTGCCTTTTCATCTGCAGCCTTATTGAGCTCCACATCAATTTTAGCTATTTGATCATTTGGATGTTTATCGTCTATTAGTTTAATCGCCTCTTGATATTTCGCTTTTGAGGCTTCCCAGTCTTTGGAAGCGAACTTTGCATCAGCATCCTTAATTAATGCATCGTATTTAGCTTTATTAGCAAGAATCCCGTCAATTTCTTTAATCTTAGCTGTTGGCACTTTTTCGCCAGCTTTAATTCCAAGAGCTCCATTGTACTGCCCTTTTGCCTTCGTGTAATCCTTGCTAGCAAAAGACGCATCTGCCTCTTTCATTTTAGCAGCATATGCCGCATCCTTCGCACCAGCTTCTGCTTCTGCTTTTTTCTTGTTGGCTTCAGCAATTTTCTTATCTGGCAATGGATCACCAGCTTTTATTGCCTTAGCATCATTGTACTTTTTAATTCCTTCATCGAATTTATTTGCTGCAACTAACTGGTCTCCAGCGGCAATTGCTGCATTAAACTTGGCAAGCATCTCTTCTTCAGCTTTAAGTTCTTCGATTTTATTTTCTGTATCTGCAATTTTTGGATCAACGTTAGGATCGTCTGGCTTAACTTTTTTCGCAGCCTGAAAATTCGTCAACGCATTCGTGAAGTCACCTTTTGCATAGGCTTTATTAGCCGCTGTCATTAAATCATTAAACTTCTTGTCGTTTGCATCACCAGCAGCTGCCAAGCCTTTAATGAACTTGTCAATTTCATTTGCTCGCTTGGAGATATAACCCATGTCAAAATTCATAGCACCAGTAGCCGGGTCAATACGAACCTTAGCTACGGGAGACTTGGTAACAACCGTATAATCCACACCTGTTTCTTTGGCAATCATATCGGTTCTACATTCTATGGAAGTCTCTTTTTCCATAATGTCCTCTGGGAAGTAACCTTTTTTACCATCTATAAAAATCGACTTGGTAACATATCCAGATTTGGACATGGTAATCGTATAGGTATGTCCATAAGGCATGACTACTTTATCATATTTTCCATTTGATTTTGTAGTGATGGTTTTGAACGTTTTACCGTCTTGCTTGATCGTGAGTGTAACACCTTCTAGTTTTCTTCCAACCTTATCAGTCAGTCCTTTCTTACCGCAACTCAAAGCCATTACCGGCTCTTCTTCTTGCGCATATCCAGCTGGTGCAATTAAAACTACACATAGGAAAACCAATAAAATTTGAAACGCTTTCGCCATACCTTTAATAGGTGTTAACTAACAAATATCGTGAATTTATAAGTATTCATAGCTCATAACGTGCCAAAATCAATAAGTTACAACCAATTGAATATGAATTCACTTTCACAACCCTTTCTACACGTTAAGTTCAAAAAGGTTCAATTATTTCTCAACTTACTAAAAGACAAGTTGTTCGACAGCATAAATAAATTAGTTGGTGTTCACATATTGTTCTAATTGCTAACTTTTTAACGCGATGATTCAAAAAGAAATAAAAACAGCAAAAAAGCTTCAGACAACCCAATTTGTTATACTGTCTAAACCATGAAATGATACCGAGCGGCTACTTTTGAGTCCGCCTAGCAATCCAATAGTAAAATTGTCATGATTTCCTGATATCTAAAATGTTTAGTACCTATAAGTAACACAATCAAATAAATTTGATAATGAAGTTAACATTCACGCTAATAGCCGCTACCCTACTGGCCATATCAGCAAATTCACAAGTCTTAATCAATGAGTACTGTGCAGCCAATAATTCATTGACAGATTTTAGTGGCAAAACGCCGGACTGGGTTGAATTATACAACGCTGGAGGAGCTAATGTAGACCTAACAGGTTATTACTTTAGCGATAAAGCAGGAAACAACTTAAAATACGCCTTCCCTTCGGTAACCATCAATTCAGGGCAAAGAGTGATGATGTACTGCTCTGGGAGAAACATGGTCTCAGGTACTGAATATCATACAAACTTCAAACTTCGACAATCGTATAATTCAGAGAAAATTGTGCTTTCAGACGCAACTGGAACCATAATTGATAGCTTAACAATAATACCATGCCAATATGGACATTCTCGTGGAAGGCAAACTGATGGAGCTGCTACCTGGGAATTATTTACGACTTCAACTCCAAATGCAGCTAATGCAGGATTTGATCCAGAGTATACTGCTAAACCAGTAATGGATCAACCGGCAGGTAATTATGCAGGTAGTGTTAATGTAACAATAACATCCACAGATGCTACTGCAACTGTATACTACACAACAGACGGATCTACCCCTACTACAGCGTCAACTGTTGCTGCTGGACCAATTTCTATCACAAGCACAACCGTAATAAGAGCTAGAGGTTTTAGTGGTACTCCAGGAGTTCCTGCAAGCTTTGTTGAAACCAACACTTACTTTATTGATGAATCACATACGGTGAAAGTTCTTTCCATCGCGGGGGATCAAATGACTGACTTTATTAACGATGTAGCTCCAAGTGCATTTACGGACAATTTCAATGGAAGTATCGAATATTTTGATGAGAGTTTAGTATTAATTGAAGAGGCCACCGGGTTTGCCAATAAGCACGGTAACGATTCATGGGCTTATGCGCAAAGAGGAATTGATTTTTCTATTGAAGACGAATACGGTCAAAATAGCGAGATTCATGATCAAATATTTCGCGCAAAGCCGAGCAGATCAAATTATCAAAAACTTATTATTAAGGCTGCGGCCAATGATAATTATCCGCTAGAACCAGGAGGGTGTCACATGAGAGATGCATTCGTTCACACGCTTTCTGACAAAGGAAAGCTGCTCCTTGACGAAAGATCTTACGAGCCGTGCATCTTGTATGTTGATGGAGCTTACTGGGGAGTTTATGACATTCGTGAAAAAGTGGACGATCATGATTTCATCGATCACTATTTCCAACAAGGACAATATGACATTCAGTTTCTAAAGACTTGGGGACCTACTTGGGCTGAGTACGATGCAGGTGGAACCGCTTTGGCTGATTGGAACACATTCTCTGCTTGGGTTGCCGCAAACGATATGACTATTCCTGCAAATTGGAATACCATGAAGTCTCAATATAAATGGCAATCATTGGTGGACTATGTAGTGCTCAACTCCGTAATTGTATCTGCTGATTGGTTGAACTGGAACACTGCCTGGTGGAGAGGTATGGATCCATTAGGTCAGAAGAAAAAATACCGATACACACTTTGGGATATGGATGCATCCTTTGGACATTACATCAATTATACTGGAGTTCCTGACACCGGACCAACGGCTGATCCATGTAATCCAGAAGCGCTGCCTGATCCAGGTGGTCAAGGGCATATCCCAATCTTGAATAAATTAATGCTGAATGATACGTTTGAGCAATATTACGTTTCTAGATATATTGACTTATTCAATGATATCTTTAATTGCACTGCCATGATTTCTCATTTAGACAGTTTAATTGGATTGATTGATCCTGAAATGGATGCACACTTCGCAAGATGGGGAGGAACCAGAGCAGGTTGGGAAGCAAACGTTCAGGCATGGAGAGATTGGATAAACGCGAGATGTACAGCTTTAGAAGCAGGTATGGTTGGTTGTTATGATTTAACAGGACCTTTCGACATGACTTATGATGTCCAACCACCTGGCTCCGGTGACATAAAGGTAAATTCTATGTGGCTTCCAAGCTACATTTTCAGCGGCCAATATTATGGCAACATAGACATATTGCTCAATGCCCAGGCCAATCCTGGGTTTCAGTTTGCGTATTGGGAGTTTGGCTCCCATGTGCCAACTCCAAGTGTAGATTCGGCTTCAATTAGCTTCCAAGCTACTGCCCCCGATAATGTTATTGCTCACTTCTTCCCGGACGATTCAACATGGACACCTCCGGCTACTTATGAAGGATTCCATGTACCAACGGCATTTTCTCCAGACGGAAATGGACTACATGACAATCTTCAGTATTTTGTTGGATACGATATTGTAAGATTTAAAATGAGCATCTATAATAGATGGGGACAACTTTTATTCGAAACAGAAGAAGCTGGTACTTATTGGGATGGTCAATTTAAAGGAGAAGTTGTTCCAAGTGGAGTGTATACGTACATACTTAGCCTAGAAAAAACTGATGGCGCACAAGAAGCCAGAGGCGGAAACATAACTGTTGTAAAATGAGTTTGACTAATACCGTATTCAAAATAAGCGCGAAGCGTGTATTTGCGAGCTTACTAGTTTTAGTAATTGCCAGCTCTGTGGCAAACGCCCAAGACATTCATTTCGCACAATCGGCACAGGTACCTACCATCATCAATCCCGCTAACGCTGGATTATTTAATGGCTGGGAAAGAATCATTTTAAATCATCGATCTCAGTGGAATTCAGTTTCATCTCCCTACGTTACTACGAATGGTAGCTTGGAAATGAATATTGGAAAACCTGACGTTCCCGGGAAAGCTTACGTAGGATTAGGGCTTAACTTCTACACTGACAAAGCAGGTGACGCGAAATTCGGAACGACTAAAACAAGTTTAAACGTTTCGGCTATCGTACCAATTCAAGATCACCATACCATTGCAGCCGGAATGCAAATCGGAGGTGGACAAAAAAGTGTGAACCTGGATCAATTAACCTGGGCCAGCCAATTTGATGGTTCCAATGGAACTTTCGATAACTCAATTGCAGTAGGTGAACCAACTGGTATAGCCTCTAACTTCTTTTTCGATATGGGAATGGGAGCTGTGTATGAATACAAAAATCACTCAGTAGGATTCGGAGCTGGTGAAATCCTAAGAAGAGGTCATTTTGGTCTCTCCATGTTTCACATCACTAAACCAAAATTGAATTTTGGAGGAAGTGTTGAAAGACTTGATAGAAAGTTTGTTATCCATGGCGATGTCATGGTGAACATTCCTGGATCTAAAATTTCAATAGAACCTAACATGGTTATTTTCAAACAAGGAAAATTTACTGAACAGCTCTATGGAGCCCTGGTTAAGATCGCCCTCAAATCTGGTACTAAATATACAGGGATCTATTCTGAATCATTTTTCTCGATGGGTGCAAAAATGAGAATTGGCGATGCAATAATTCCAGAAGTCTTTCTTGAATTAGATGCTTTTAAAGTCGGCATCTCATACGATATGAACCTTAGTTTTTCTGAAGCGTCTCGGTACATGGGAGGATTTGAAATTTCTTTTCAATGGGCGAACTTACATACTGCTCTTTTCAAAAGAAGAACTTCAAAAGGATTCAAGAAACCAGGCCTTGGTGCTTAATGAGCCAGATCAAGGAGATCATAAGGCGATTCAAGCCAATTTACATTGTTAATAATGTCCTGAACTACGGTAGGCTAGCCAATTCTAAAGAGCTTTACTCAAAATACGGGCTTCGTAAAAGCAAAACTTCTTTAGTTTCAGCCAAGGATTTTGAAGGAATTGAAAGCGAAAAACCTTGGTTAGATCAGTTCGATTCGGCTGATTTGCTACCTGCCCATGATCATTTCAAAACGATGTCCCCTACTCACCAAAAATCACTACTTGATTGGAGCAAAAACGGATATGTGATTTTAGATTCATTTGTTGATGAAAAAGAAGTTGACCAAATCAACAACCACATTGATAGAATGGTTGCAGACAGGTCTGTGGATTTCAAATACGATCATAGTTTGAGAATAATGAATTCTATTAAGACTAATCCTGAGTTAAAAACACTTGCATGTTCTGAAAAATTGGAATCAACATTAGCCATGCTACTTGGGAAAAACGTTTCGAACTTTCAAAGTATTAATTTCCTTAAAGGAAGTGAACAAAAAGCTCATTCTGACAGCATTCACATGACTACATTTCCTTTGGGATATCTAATTGCTGTGTGGATTGCATTAGAAGATATTGAGGAAGATCAAGGTCCATTATTCGTTCATCCAGGCTCTCATCATTTAGACTACGTTCTTTCCAAAGACTTCAACAACGAAGGCAATTACTTATTCTTTAGTAAAAATGCTTACCGAAAATATGAAGCAGCGATTGAAAATATAATTGAAGTCAATAATTTCAAAAGAAAGAAGCTCAAAGCAAAAAAAGGAGACGTCATACTGTGGCATGCCAACATCTTACACGGTGGAACCAAAATTATCGATCCTGATTCTAGTCGTAAAAGTATGGTGCTCCATTATTTAGCAGACGATGTAATAAAATACCATGAAATTACTAACCGACCTGCTATTGAATAGCCTCTATTAGAATATGATGGCTTGAGGAATTATTCCTGCTTTCACGGAATCAATCATGGAGCCACTTGAAGTAAATCTAAAAAGGTCACCGGGTTGAATAAAATCCTCTGCGTCCGTCACATAAATTTCACCTGTAACTGGGTTAACAGCTAGACCGTAGAGCGTATTTCCAAAACCAGAAATCAACGCACTTGAATTTAATGAAGACGCGGAAATAGGTAAATTATAAACGCCATTATTCAAGTAATACAATTCATCTCCTGCCCCATTGATCTCAAGCTGTGAAGGGCTTTCGCCTAGGGTAAAATTAAATGTACTAACAGCCATATTAGTAAAAGGATTGAATTGTACGATTTTGGCAGCCGTAGTTGAAGAGCCTGCGCACAACACCCAAAGCATTTCATTCTGATCAATCACAATCGAAGTTGGAGCCAAACCAATGCTAATTGAATCAATTACCGAATTAGTTGAAGTATCGATTCTCAACAATGAACTGTGATGAGGACGTGTGCCGTACACATTACCGTTGGCGATTTTCATTTCCTCCACCCAACCATCGACCGGAATAACAGACGAAATCGAGTTATTTTCAGTACTAATTACAGATATTGAGGAAGCGTATAAATCAGACACGTAAGCTTTACCTTCTCTAATCGGCAAGACATATCTTGGGCTAGTTAAGCCAGTTATTTCAGCACTTACTTCAAGGGTGCCAGTATCTAATGAAATTAGCTTTCCAGAGTTGTTCACCACTATCAAGTAATCAGAATTCCATCTAACCCCAGACTGCACCACGTCTCCCAGTGAAGTCGAATTTACGCCTGTGAAAACTCCATTCGCCAATAAATATTGATCCGGGCTATAAGCGCTAATTGTGGCGTTTCCCCAACCAAAATTACCTTCATTTAATACCAAGACCTTCTCTCCGCCAAACAAAGGATCTGATTGATATTGCGGCCCAATTTCCTGTTTCTTGCAAGCAGCAAAAAGAAGACAAATCCCTATGACGATATATATTCTCAAAACTTAACCTCCGCCATTATTCTAAAGTTAATACCAGGCATTGGTCTATTCGGCATTACCTGATACTCTTCATTAAATAAGTTATTGATCTTGAAACTTAACTTTATTGATTCTTGTTCAAACCGGTTAAACGATTTACTAAGCAACAAAGAAGAAGGTGCGTAATACGGCATATAACTGGTATTGGCCGCGTCAATAAACACTTTAGACGTAATAGCTTGAGTGAATGTAATAGTCCAGTCTTTATGGAAGTATCTCAATGTGTACTGTACGTTATGCTTAGGTATAAAAATCAGAGACTTGTTTATACCAGCGTCATTTTCAATTGCACTTTCTATCACCTTGTTATTCGTAAACGCATAATTTAACTGTAAGAATCCGCCTCTTTCATTGTCTGCAGAAATTTGACGCCAAACTGAATAAGACATCTCAACTCCTGAATTTCTAACTCGCTTAATATTTTGCGGTTCCCAGAATTGACCATTTGGAGTCCAAATAATCCAATCGCTTATATCTGAGTAAAACCCTGTAATATCTATTGTGTGGTCTCTCGAAAGGCTGCCTCCATCTTCTTGCAATTTATCATTAAACAACCTTAGCTTCAGCCCTACATCTGCAGAATAACCGATTTCCGACTTAAGATTTGGGTTTCCTCCAGGATTCCAATACAAATCATTCAGGCTAGGCATTTTAAAATTCCTGGAGCCGTTCCACTTCAATCTCACTTTGCTTAAAGAGTTCTGAAAAATTCTTTTACTTTTTAAAATTTTCAGATCCTTATAACCTCCTACGGCTGGAAGAATAGGATTTAACTCTCCGTCAATTATTTCAGTTCTCACATTAAAATAACTTCGGCTATTATCCGTCTTACGGCTGACATTCAAATTATTCCCAAGAATATTTCGGTTCATTACATTTTGAAAATTCGGACTGAACGCAGACTCTGAACGAAATGTGAATTGCATTAAACTCGACCAATACTTACCTAACCAAAACTTCGATTCATTTTGAAGGAACAAACTCTTGTTCGAATTATCACTAGATAATCCAATAGTAGGGTTACTATATACTAAACGAGACTTGGTGCCTCCTACTTTCAATTGATTCTTCCATTTTGTTGACTCATATTGATAATCCATAACCCCCATTACAGATTCATCTAATTGTCTTTCTCCTTGACTTTCAACACCTATAATTGCAGAAAGTCCTCGGTTTGCATCAGAAAATAGCACAGATCCCTTTACCTCATGTTTGCCTTTACGCCAACCTATGGTCGAGTTTAATCCAAATTGCTCAAAATCAGAATTTTTCAATTCCTTATGAACAGGGTTTTCCAGTGAGTAATCTTTGTAGCCGTAATTATTAAGACTTTTCGAATGAATCGCGTTAATTGTAAACCCAAGATTTTTACTCCCTAAATCAACTCGTAAAGCAGACTCATCAAAACCGAAGCTTCCATAGCTTTTCCGAAACCAAATATTACTATGCTTTTTCCATCTCAAGGAATTAAGCATTTCAATTGACCCACCAAGGGCACCACTAGAATAGGCCGAGCCTGAACCATAGGTTAGCAGCATGGCATCAAACAAGTTCGCATTCAAAATCGATAGATCGGATTGACCAAGAGCCGAAGAATTAACTGGGATTCCGTTCCAATACACTTGTGTATGACCTGCTCCTGTTCCTCTAATTGATGGTGACGCTAAACCAGTTCCATATTCTTTAACATATACATTTGTTAATGATTTCAATACATCTGCTACCGAAGTCAGTGCATATCGTTTGATTGCTGCATGGCTAAAACCTTCTGTTCTCAGGTTCTCTTTATTCTTATCTAAACGATAACTAGTAACTTTTACCACAATTGGGATAATGCGCACGGGCGTATCCTGATATTGATAAGGTGTTGACTGCGGAGGTCTATAGTCTAGCTCAATTAAAGAAATTGAATCTCTAGAAATGGTTTCCCGATTAACCACCTTTGAAGTGTCAATTAACGTGGTATCCTGCCCTAAGGCCCATCCTGAAATGAAAAAAAGTAAAACGAGAAAGAGCCCCCCTTTCATCTTTTAAATACAAGATGAGATGAAGACTGAGATCTCGTAAACACTTTCACCACGTACTGTCCAGTTGGCAACATTCCTAAATCAACCAATTTATTTCTAGTTTTCATCAATAGTCGTCCTTGAAGATCAAACAATTCAATTCGATCAAAATCTGTTGTTTCGATTTGAATAAACTGAGCAGTGGGATTTGGATAAAGTTTTACCGGATTTTCAATCACTAGGATATCTGTTGAAGGGCTAAAATGTAACACTCCAATAGCATCAAGGTCAAAACCTGAAGAAGGAAATGGAGTTGGAAATGGATCATTAATTGGATTACCAAACTGATCGTAGCTCGCATACAGTGGATTTATAGAGCCCACACAATCGATCAACTTTACATATCGGACATTATTTATATCCAGGCTAGATGCTCCACTAAGCTCTTGTAAATCGAAGGGAGTGCCGAATTGCCCGCGGTACTTTCCAGCAAGGTTGTTTAAATGCGTAGCGTCTGAAAAATCAAACGCACCAATTTGACTGGTGTCAGGAGTTGTTGAAGTAGCTGGAAACCTGAAATAGTTAACTCCATCAGAGCTGACCTCAACAAATGCTAGTTCCAGAAATGAATCGCTAAAGGAATTCTCGAAAACGGCAAAATCAGGACCAGGACCATTATAGATCGAGCCGTCAAAACTAACTACAGCTGAACCTGAATCACCAAGACTTAGAATTAATGGATCGGAAGGACCAGTAGCATCCGCGGCCACACCGAAAGAAACTAAACCTAGACTAGTATCTGCAATGTTTACATAACCTCGCGTGACTTCACAACCAGTCGCCCAAGCCACAATGGCGCTAGAATCTTTAAAGATAGCCGTGGTGCCAACCTGACTGGCAGAAGGTGGGAATGTACCTTGCCCAAAAGCGGGCAAGGTCATTACCATTAATATAATTGTAAGTAACCTCAACTTATTGCTTAATCAGCTTTGAAGTTGAAATTCCATTTTCTTCTCTCATCACTAACTGGTACATACCGTTCGACAAATTAGAAATATCAATAATTGAAGTACCAAAAACCTGGGTAGACTGCACTAAGTGCCAATCTATTGAATAAATCTCAAGTAGGCCGTCTGCGTCTTCAATTTTAATTTGATTAATTGCTGGATTCGGATAAAAACTAAGCTTCGAAATTTCGCTCTCCTCCACTCCTGTTAAATAATCAGCAGAAATATCATCGATGCAAAAGAAAGAAGGAGTATTCATACCAAATGAACCGACATCCGAACTGGACAACACAAAATGCAAGCTATCCAAAAATGAACCTGGTGACATCTGAACCAATTGCCAAGTATCACTTATATAGTCAAGTGAATCATTTGCAAATCGATAATCGGCTAGGTAGACTTCCTGGCTGTCAAGCAGAGTCTCTAAGTAATATCCATAAACCGTCAATTTAAACCAATCTTCTCCATTGGTTCCATCAACAGTTCCTGCTGCATCAAGAGAATCGCCAAATACTTTACCAAAAGTATCACCGTTTAACATAGATTGAGCAGCATATGTAGAAGTCGAAACATAAAATTGGATATCCCCAGCACCTAAAGTCCCGAGACTTCCAGAATTTCCACCAAATAGTCCGAGACCTCCATACGCACTAGCTATTGCATAGTTGTCGCCAACGCCTGCACCGCCACCTGCGAAAGATGAAAATTGATTTCCAGCTGTTAAGACATCAGTCTCATTAGAATAAGCCCAACCGGATGCCCAATATCCACCAAATGATGTATCGTAGACGTTGACAAAATCCCAGTTCAAACAGTTATCTGCAAAACTTCCTGTTAAATCAGAACCATCCCAATGAGATTCGGTGGAAAGTGAAAGACTTTCAAAATCGGTAATGCAAAGTGCTTTTTCTTGCGCTATTCCTGAAAGACCGATAGCAATTGTTAAAATTGATAAGTAAATTTTTTTCATTCTTTTTAAATTAAACGACCAGTTTATTTTTAAGATCGTTGGTTCATAAAAAGAGAGAAAAGACTACGATTAGAACTACAAATGCAGTTCTTTCATCGATGCTTTTATCCCGAAAGCTTGATTTTGCATGTTGGCAGGTCTTCTGGCTCACTTCGCTTGTTGCTTCCTTCCCATCCCTTTTGTTCAGAACAGTGGTATAAACAACATCTTGAAGCTTACAGCTACGGGAATAGCCTAGGATTTGCACCTAGTTCCCTTTTAATCCGCTAGCGTTAACTAACAGAACCAATAAGCGTTGCAAATGTAGTTACATTTTAGGATTTAAACAGCTTGCGCAAAAATTAAAGCCCAAATCCCATGTTTACTAAGCATCTTTCACCCGGCAAATCTGTGCAAATTATGGCTATCGATGGCCCATTTGTCTTAGGCCAATTAATATCCATTTTAAAAATAATTTAAACCATAGCCCTGCCAGTTGGACTTTTGCTTATTTTCGCGCCATGTGTGCCAAAATAATTCCATTTAAAGCAATCCGGCCCGTTAGAGACAAGGCTCACCTTGTGGCTAGCAGACCGCATTACACGTACACAAAACAAATTCTAAATGCCGGATTAATAGAGAATCCATTTAGCTTCTTACACGTTATTAATCCTGAGTTTAAAAAGTCAGATAAGACAAGACCAAACAGTATCGAGCGATTTGAAAAAGTTGAGTCTAAGTTTCAAGAGTTTAAACGAAAAGAAATTTTCATCCAAGATGACCGACCCTGTTTTTACCTGTATAGACAAACTGTTGGAGACCATGCTTTCCTGGGACTCACCGTTGGCGTTAGCATTGATGATTACTTTGAAGGTCATATAAAAGTGCATGAGCAGACCATTACTAGTCGAGAAGAGGTATTCAAAACCTATCTAGACGTATGTGGGTTTAATGCAGAGCCAGTATTGCTAACGCATCGAGAAGATCCGAGCATCATGGAAATTTACCAGAATCAGATGCACGTTCGCCCGGAATATGAGTTTTCTACTCCAGATCAGATTAAGCATGAGGTATGGGTAATTGACGATTCAGCAACCATAGATACTTTGGTTCAGAAATTTAATGGAATAGCTGATGTATATATTGCAGACGGTCATCATCGGTCAGCAAGCTCTGCCCTTTTAGGAAAGCAGAAAAGGGAAAGTAATTCTGACCACAATGGAACAGAAGGATACAATTCATTTATGGCCTTTCTCATCCCTGAAAATCGAGTAAAAATTTATGATTTCAATCGATTGGTTACGGAAATGAATGGGATCCTTCCGGAAAACCTAATTTCTGCACTTTCTGCTAATTTTTCGGTAAAAAAGGCTAAAAGAGACTTCAAACCGACCAAAAAACATGAATTTTCGATGTATTTGGACAAAAAGTGGTATCGCCTTAATTTATTAAACGAGCCGGATTCGGACAACCCGAAAGATCATTTGGACCCTGAATTACTAAGCCAACTAATCTTATCGCCAATCTTTGGAATTACAGATCTTAAAACTGATCCAAAAATAAATTTCCTCAATGGAAAACTTGGAATGAAAGGATTAAGGAAAAAAGTGGATCGTGGAGAAGCAAAAATAGCTTTTGGCCTCTTCCCTGTTTCTGTTCAAGAACTAATGGATGTAGCAGACACTAATAACTCAATGCCTCCGAAAAGCACATACATCGAACCTAAACTCAGAAGCGGGCTCACCATCTACGAAATCTAAGCCAGCACTACCTTTCCTTTCACCCCTTTCTCCTTTCTCCCCTCCCTCCCTTTGGTCGGTGATCGCTGCGCTTTGAGCTCTCCATTCCCTTTTTATTTTGCCCCTTTGGCCCAACTCATGTATCCTTTGAATAATCTCTGCCTTATGAGCATATGAAATTCAAACGCTCAATTCATCTTATCAACATGAAAAATATATTATTAGTTGCTTTCTTAATGTTGGCAATTGCTTCTCACGCTCAAAAAGGACGAACTTATAAATCAATGCGGAGTGCATTAAAAAATCCAGAGCGGGTTTATCATCTGGATCTTGAAGAAGATCGACTTCACAAAATTCCTGATGGAATTGAGAAACTAATCAATCTCGAAATACTAGAAATCGAAGGGAATTACTTAACGGAATTACCAGAGGAACTTTGGACACTAACCAATTTAAAATGGATCGATGCTGACAGAAATAGATTAACTGTTATTCCTGCTGGGATTGGTAAACTAACGAAACTGGAACAATTAGATTTTGACTGGAACAAAATAGAAAGCATTCCGCCTGAAATCGGCAACCTGACTAACCTATACCACTTTGATATTGATCATAATCAGCTCAAAACTCTTCCCAAGGAAATCGGCTTATTGGTCAATCTTGGTGTGTTTCAGCTTAACAATAATCAACTGGAATCTTTACCAACGGAAATCCAAAATCTCACCAGCCTTATTAGCATTCCATTAAACTTCAACAGGCTCAAGTCGCTGCCTGATGGATTTGGAAAACTTAGCAAATTGAGAACATTGTCGCTTCAGCAAAATCAATTAACCAGTATCGCAAAAGACATTGGGGATCTTGCTTCGCTTCGTAGCCTATACCTAGACCATAACAAACTTACATCCCTTCCTGAATCAATAGGTAATCTTGATTCTTTAGTAAGAATCCAGCTGCATAATAACGAACTAACACATCTACCTCAAGGGTTTGGATCGCACCCGATGTGTGCCTCTCTTTCTATTCATCATAATAAATTAAAGGAGATCCCAGAATCCATTGGCGGTTTAACGGCAATCACTTATTTGGATTTACAATTCAACGAATTAAGCACACTGCCTGATGGAATTGGAGGAATGACAAATTTAAAAACACTCGATTTAAGGAATAATAAATTCATAACGCTTCCTGAAGGCATTGGGAATTGTACAGGTTTAGAATCTATAGAATTAAGCAATAATCAATTTGAATCTTTACCAAATGGAATTGGAGGACTTAAGAAAATAAAGAGCCTTAACCTGAACGGTAATAAGCTTACTTCTCTCCCAGATGGAATTGGTGAAATGACCGGACTTGAGGAACTAGTTTTAGATCATAATAAATTAACCTCACTTCCAGAATCTATAGGGAATCTTGAAATCCTTAATACGCTGATTCTAAACGATAATTTGCTCGAATCACTTCCTAACTCGATTGGTTCACTGGCTAACATGAGTCGCTTGTATATTCATAACAACAAGCTAATAACCCTACCTAATTCCATAGGGGCTTTAAAGATCTCCACACTGAATGTATCTAACAACGAGTTGCGACAGTTGCCTGAGACATTGGCTAAAATGGAAAACTTATACCTGATCAATGCCAATTTCAATAAGCTTACCTCGTTACCCAATAATATAGGCGACATCGCTAATCTGACTACGCTTGAATTAGAAGAAAATAAAATTACGTTTTTACCAACTTCAATCGGAAAGCTCACACACCTTAGAACGCTGGAATTGGACTCTAACAAGCTACGCACGCTCCCAAAAGAAATCAAAGGATTAACCAATTTGAGGAAATTAGATTGCGAGAAAAACTTAATTCATCGGGTACCTCGAGAGATTAAATATTTGACAAACCTCACCTATTTGGATTTCGAAAAGAACCGACTAACTCATCTCCCTAGAGAAATCAGAAGTTTGGTGAATGTTCAATTTTTCAGTCTTGGAGGAAACATGCTGGACACTATTCCTAGAGAATTAGCAAAAATGGAAAGCATCGAAAACTTAGGCTTAGAAAACAATCTCCTAACTGTCGCGCCATATGGAATTAAAAAACTTACTCGCTTGGCCACTTTCAACCTTGAAGGTAATCCAATGTCTGATGGTGAGCACAGAAGAGCCGATCGATGGTTAGCCACCAATCGAAGAATCATAGAAAGCATGTGGGTGGAGTACGGAGATTAAGTGTTTGATAAAATTATCGATGCTCTTATTAATTATTGTCATTGTCAAAAACCTATTTAAAAAGAACAAAGGCGGCCCAGAAATAAGGGTCGTATTTCTTTCTCATTAATTCTTGCGTTTTGGCAAAAGCCCCTTCAATCGTTTTTAATTCATTCAAATGAGCATAAAATAAAGTCATAAACTCTTGAGTTTCCTTATCTGGAACTTGCCATAAGCTCATAATTAAATACTCTGCACCGGCCATTTTAAATGATCTCTGAAGGCCATACACCCCCTCGCTGCCCACAATATCTCCTAATCCCGTTTCACATGCAGACAAAACAACTAGCTTAGTTTTTCTTAAATCAAGCTGCATTACTTCCAAGGCAGTTAACACTCCATCATTCTCTCCTAACTCCACATTTGAATTCCATATTTCATTGGCATTTCCAAGAGCTATACCAGAACGAACTAATGGGTTCTTGCTACTAACTAAAGGGGCTCCGATATTTGGTATTTTACTACCTCTAAAAGAAACATCCTCTACCGTTGTTTGTTCTTTAACTATCTCCTCCAAAACCGACTGGTCAGGATAGAAAAACCCATGTGTTGCAACATGAATGAATGATGCCTCCTGCATACTTGAAACTGTAGCAACTTCTGTTGCTGAACTCCCCATAAGCACTACAGGTTTAACATTTTGGCTTTTTAACTGCTCGTGAATTTGATTCACCTCATCTTCACTTCCTTGCAAGAAACCCCACATTTTAAAATTGACTTGTTGATTATAATCAACACCCCCCACCAAAAAGTACTTTTCATTTTTTGTTAAGGCCATGGCAGACTTGGATTCGGTTGAGCCAATGTTTAACAAACAACTTAATTCGTATTGATCAGATAAATAAGCACCTACCTCATTTCTAAGTCCACTTAAAGACACTTTATGTAGCAAACCCGAAGGCGAATATCGAATCTTCTTAATTCCCGCTAAATGATCTTCAATTTGACTCCAGATTAAATTGTACAATCCAGATTCAATCTTCTGGGAACCGCCATAAATTGAATTCACATAATGCCGATCATTTCCTGCATAACCCAAAAGGCTTTGCAATTCTATTTGATTAAATAACCGGACTAACACAGGTTCTTTCATCTCCTTCGTTAGCAAAAGCGCATGGTAAATGATGGAGTCATTGAATTTCTTGACACCTTTCATTTTGAAATGAACAAACTCAACGACACATTCGTCTGAATCCATTTCTTTTTGAAGATCCTTCCAGGTTCGACTTGATCCAAAATTGTCAAAACCGGAACCCAATTTGGAAAGTAAAAGCTTTTCTAGTTTTTCGCAATTATCAGAACATACAACTATACTATCCATGTTAGAAGAAGGATTAGTCTGCATTCCATTCAGCGTTTTATTTATATCAATCCACGAATTATAGATATTTATTAATTCTTTCTGACCACTTTCTAATACCGTTCTGCGCATCTTAGTTGAGGACCGAAGAAGTAATCCTTTATTATTAATCTGCATGTTAAACATCTCACCAACTGCATTTTTAACATGTTTCCCCGCCCCAGCCACAAAAGAATAATAAACTTCGTAATGCGTACGATGTTTTTCAAAGAACAATTGCTGTTGTTTCTCACTTAGAAATTTAAAGTTTCTATTGATTTTTTCCGATACTTCATCAATTGCTTCTTTAAAGCAGATTTTTGCCTTTTCCGGTTTTCCTAGCGCTACTAGACAATTAGCTTTACTAGTTAAAATGGTTTCTTTTTCTATTAAAACTCTTCCAAATACACTCTTCTGCTTCTCTATTAACAAATCATATAACTCAATAGCATCCTGGTATTTCTCCAAATTAAAAAGAATAACACCTAAATGCGTTCCGGTGATGTAAGGTTCAGTAGAATTTTTGGGTAATACAGATGTCTGAATATTTATGGCTTGAGTATATTCATGCAATGCCCCTTCCATATCGCCACGTAAAAACTTCAGTCTTCCCATATTTGCACAGTTGGAAGCAAAGCTAGCGGTGTTTATTCCAAAAGCTTTTTTTAAGTTCGATTTAGCTAACATTAAGAATTTTTCAGCATTAGCTAACTGCCCGTCAAGCAAATAGCAAATACCAATATTGTTTTGTGCAGAAGCTTCTAGATCTTTTCTAAGTCCCTCATTATTAAGAATCTTCTGATACACCAAAATCGATTTTTTGAATCTCCCAAGAAGCCTGTATATATCTGCCTGATTACTTCTGGTTACGTTTAGACTTTTACTTCTAACAGCCGACAAAACTTCAATTGATTTTTGGAAATTTTTCTCTGACTCTTGAAATTCACCAACCCTTCCCAATGCATAGGCATACATCCCAAGGGTTATACCATATACCTCGTCTTTTTCTTGTCCAATTTTTAAATAAAGCTTAAGCTTCTTTTCATATGTGTCTTTAGCCTGCACATATTCGGATGTGCCAACATAGTGAGTGGCCAAATGATCTAACATACTTAAATGAAAAATCGAGCCTCTATCTGCCTCTTTTAACAGGCTTTTTAGTATTACTTCAGCTTCACCATATTGCTGAACTTTATCATAGACCAATGACAAATCAAGCTTAATCTGATTTCGCATAGAAGTCTCAATAGGAAACTTTTCACTAATCTGATAATTTAGTAAAGCAACTTGAAGACTCTTATCAAAATGGCCACAGTCCCTATAAGCCCTACCTAAATTCATGTAATCATATACTAAGCTTGCCCTCTCTGCTCCGTTAAAAAGAGAAGTGTCAATGCTAAACGCTTCAGACAAATACTCAAGCCCTTGACAAACATCTCTGCTATTCCGTAAAAACCTGAATAGCGACTTACAAGATTCCGAATATTGCGCAGGAAACCGGCCTTTAAAGGATTTGAGCAACTCTCGATTCAACATTAAAGCATTATAAAGCGTTTCATTGCTGCTTGTGTGCCTGTATTCATCAAACGCTGAAGAGATTGGATAAAACAATTCGTTTAACAGCTTCTTTTGTCCAAAAAATTCTATAGTCTCAGAATAGTATTTTTTATAATTATCAACTTGATTTACAAATGCAAAAACTATAGCCAAAGAGTTTGCACAGATTGCTTTATTCTGCGACCCCTCTCCTTCTACTTCTTGAAACATTATGTAGGCCCTTTCCAAATAGCCAATAGCGCCATTGTAATTCCCATCATTCATTCGGTTTACTCCTATGTCGTTGAGATAAACTGCAAATGATAATCTATCATTCTTGTAGGCCGAGTCATATGATTTCTCTTCAATAGATTGGTAGCGATTAATTGAATCTGAAATACTTGCACGAGAATAAAAACCAATAACAGCACTTAGGGAACTCAGATAATATTGATTTTGGATTAACTGATGATGTTTATAGACGTTAAAACAACTGTGATAATGGCTCAATGCTTTGGTCTGATTACCAAGACTATCGTAAGCGGCTGCACATAGTATCTCGAATATTGGGACTGCAGTCGTATCATAGGCACCAAGCGTGTCTTTTAAAATTGGTAGGTCCGCTTCCAGCAATCCGGCAGCTAAGGTAAAGTCACCCGCTGTGAAGGCTTCAGATGCTCGAACTAATCTTGAATTTAAATCTTGAGCTACTGAAGTAGAAGCAATAAGTATGCATATAAAAACGGACCAAATTAAACTCTTCACGTGAGTAAATATACAGTGTTCACAATAAATAAAACCGTCCAGCACTGTACTTTTTAAGCCTAAAATACATTCTCAAATCAGCATAACTTATTATATTAACAGCTGTTGAATTGGAATTCATATATCAAAAGTTTTGAAGCTTATTTAAGGTTAGAAAAATCCTTGAGCATCAACTCCATCGATGCTTATACTAGGGATGTGAATAAACTTGCAATGTTCTCCGAAGAGAATGGTATGACATCTCCTCTCAAGGTTACCATGGAGGACATCCAAGGCTTTTTAAAATACATTACCGAACTTGGTTTAGGTGCAAGAACTCAGGCAAGAATACTTTCTGGACTAAAGGCATTTTATAAATTTCTAATCTTAGAAAACGAAATTCAAGTTGACCCAACTGAACTCATCGAATCTCCAAAACTTGGGAGAAAATTACCAGACGTTCTTTCAATTGAAGAAATTGATACCATCCTAAACGGAATAGATCGATCTACTCCCGAAGGTGAGCGAAACAGAGCAATGCTGGAAGTTCTGTACAGTTGTGGTTTAAGGGTTTCTGAATTAATTACACTTCAAATTTCTAACATTTATTTTGCAGAGGGGTTTATAAGAATAACCGGGAAAGGTGATAAGGAACGTTTAGTCCCAATTGGTGGCCAAGCGATAAAACATCTAAATCTGTATTTGAATCAAGTTCGTGTTCATCAACCAATTCAAGCTGAATTTACAGATTTTGCCTTCTTGAATCGGAGAGGAAAAGGTTTGACCAGGGTGATGATATTCACGATCATTAAAAATTTAGTAACCGCTGTGGGAATTGATAAAACAGTTTCTCCTCATACGTTCAGACATTCCTTCGCCACACATTTGGTAGAAGGAGGAGCCGACTTAAGAGCTGTTCAAGAAATGCTTGGACATGAAAGCATTACGACTACGGAGATATATACACATTTAGACCGATCATATTTAAAGCAAACGATTCTCGATTATCATCCGAGGAGTATTGAATAGTTGTTATATTAGACTGATGCTACGCCATTTATTAATTCTCGTTTCTTTTTTCATAGTCGTTTCAGGCTATGGTCAGGTTGTTATAACCACGGATTATGAGAATTTAAATCATTCGATTGCCGATCAGTTAATCATTTATGAAGATTCAACCCATCTAGCAGAAATAGAGGATTTATTGAATGGATATTACAATTATCAAGGCAGGCAATTAGATCATGCTGTAGAGAATTTAAATTTCACCACATCCAGCTGGCACTGCAATTTCATATTAGATAACTCAAAGGGACCAGATCTATTTTTATACTTAGAAGTGGCTCGACCTATAACCAATGAGGTGAACCTGTATGAATATCACAACTCTGGTGAAGCTGTTTCAACATCGAGAACCGGTGATGCAATTCCATTTAATTCTAAAGCGTACTATCATCAAAAAAGCATCATCCCAATTCACATTCGAAAAGGTGAGGTTAAAAATTATTGGCTAGAACTTAAGAGTGATGGGGAAATTATTTCGCTTCCTTTTATTTTATGGGATAAGCGTGAATTTGAAATACGAAATCAAAAAGAACAATTGTACTTAGGAGTCTTCTATGGAATCTTTGTATTTGTATTCCTCATTTACTTGTTCTTCTTTATAATACTTAAAGATAGATCTTTCCTGTTTTATATTATATACGTGGCGTCCTCCGCCCTACTTCAATTTTCGTTGGATGGATTCGTACATGAATTTATATTTAGATCTGGAGGTTATGCAAGCCAGCACTTTGTAATTTTCATCGCAAGTTCCTCAGTTTTATTCGTGGTTTTGTATGCTAAGATTTTCTTGAAATTAAAAGAGCGGAGCAAACGTTTAAATAAAGTTTTCACCATATCGTTAGCCCTCGTTGCATTTGTTGTACTTCTATCCCTTATACCTGGCTTCGCTTATGAGTCGGCATATTACTTGGTCAATGCATTTAGCCTTATTGCGGTGGTCCTGATCTTAGTGGCTATTTTAATATTGAAAAAACAAAAACATCGAATCGATCCATTCTTCGCATTGGGATTTGTGTTTTTAATTGTGAGCGCGGTTATTTTTATTCTTGGCAACTTCAGTATTATAAACCTACCCGGACTTACCCAGAACGCACTTAAGTACGGGACATTAATTGAGATTTTATTCCTTTCTATATCGATGGCAAACAAGTATCGTGAACTTCAAAGAGAAAAGGAATCTGCACAGGCGCTCGTGTTGGAGCAACTTGAAGAGAAGAATGAAATGATGGCGAACCTTAACGTTAAACTTGAAAGTCAAGTCAAGGAGCGAACAAAAGAAATTGAAGGTCAGAAGGAAGAGTTAAAAGAAAAGAATGATGACATTCTTGCAAGCATTCAGTATGCAGAACGAATCCAAAAAGCCGTGCTGCCTAGCATGAAGAAATTTAAAGCACTACTTCCTCAGTCATTTGTGTTGTTCAAACCAAGAGATATAGTTTCTGGTGATTTCTTCTGGATTGAAGAAATATCATCATCAACCAGTAATAAAAAGTTAATCGTGTATGCGGCTGGAGATTGTACAGGCCATGGTGTTCCAGGGGCTTTAGTGCATATTGTTGGACAGAACTTTTTACGCTTAGGGAAATATACCGAAGGTGTTAATAGCCCGGCAGAAGCTCTGGATTTTCTGAATCAAGGAATTCATGAAACGTTTAGCTCGAAATATAAAGATGAAACCATCCGGGACGGAATGGACATTGCTTTGTGTGCAATTGATTTTGAAGATAATATTTTGACATTCTCTGGAGCTAAAAATCCAGTTTGGATTGTTAGAGACAATGAAATCTTAGAATTCAAAGGAGACAAAAAACCAATCGGCTCATATGATGACATAGACGATTCTCCATTTACCAACCAAGAAATAAAATTACAAAAAGAGGATGTAATTTATACGTTCTCAGATGGCTACCCTGATCAATTTGGCGGACCAAAAGGAAAGAAATTTATGTATGGCAAGTTTAAGAGATTGCTTATTGAGATTCACCTAAAAGACATGGATGAGCAGCACGAAATCCTAGATAAGCGATACGCAGAATGGAGGGGCGAACACGAACAAATCGATGACGTAATAGTTATTGGCGTTAGAATTTGAGACCGTTAACCTAATTCCGCTAAAAACTTCATCGTATCAACACCATCGGCATAATCAGAAATACCTGGTTTTTGACTTGCACCATATTTCACCTCATTTTCCGAAACAATGCATTGAATTTGATCGGCATGATCATCGATGTACTTTCTTACCTCTTCTTCGGCTTTGAAAAACTCATAATGCAATACCCCTATTGGCGAATACAATTCTTCATCTTCCTTCAGAATCAAAAATCCATTTTCTAAAAATTTCACTTGATTCAGCAGAAACAAGGTTCTATGATAGTCAAAATTATTAGCGTACTTATTCATGTTTACAACATCACCAAACGAGAACATCCCCTTGAAAAATCGATCCAAATCAAAACCTTCTTCAAAGTAAACCTTAGTTACATTACGACACCCAAGTCCATAGTAATCAAAGATATCTTGACCCAAAAGCTCCAGTTCCTTATGTGATATGCTGTTCTTGACGATGGCCACTGAAGTTCGGTTCTTTCTGATAATGTTCGGGACGTGTTTAAAATAAGCTTCGAAATACCTTGATGTATTATTGCTTCCAGTTGCAATAACAGCATCAAATCCTTCCAGTTTTTGAACAACCTTGATTCTAGCCTCTAACTCAGGACATAAGTTTACTAAAATCTTAATAAGGGCAGGAATTAATTGATCATCATCAGAACTTAACTTTACAAGCGCAATATTATTAGACAGCACAACGCTTACTAAGTCATGCAAACCAACAACCGGTAAATTCCCAGCCATAATAATCCCTACGTTCTTATTTGACTCTGGAAACTGGTATTGCGAAACCCAAGAATTAAGTGCATTTTCTTTTAACTCATTACCCCACGCAGAAAACGATTTTCTCACATTGTCCTCCGTGAACCAGTGGTTTTTATGATGAATCATTCCAATTAATTTTTGAAAATCTCCGAATTCTTCTTCCGTTATGCCTGAAGAGTAGCCTGACCAAGCTTTATTGGATCCAAGATCAAGCATGATTTCCCCTAATTTTGAAAATGCTGATATATAATGAGTTCTCACTAGTTGATTTCTTTAAACGGTTGAGTATATTTGCAAAGCTAAAAGAATAACTAAGCATGGCGATTATAATAACGGATGAATGTATTAATTGCGGGGCCTGTGAACCAGAATGCCCGAACAACGCAATATACGAGGGCGGAGCTGAATGGAAATTTTCAGATGGAACTTCCTTAAAAGGGATGGTAACTGGAACCAATAGTGGGGCAACTGTTGACGCTGATGCCGAGCAGGAGCCTGTTGATATGGATGTATACTACATCACTCCTGATAAGTGCACGGAATGTAAAGGATTCCATGATGAGCCTCAATGTGCGGCTGTTTGTCCAGTTGACTGTTGTATAGACGATGAAGACATCCGTGAAACTGATGAAGAGTTATTAAGAAAGAAAGACTCCCTGCATCTTGTAGACATGGTCTAAGCTGTTATTTTTTAGTTAAGGATGTAACTTTTACACCTTATTTCAGTTTTAAGATCAGATGAAGTATTTCGCAATCATATTATGTGTTTTAATTCCTGGCTACGGATTTTCGTTAGAAGATAAGGTAGTTGACATGGAAGGAATGGAAAACAACATCATCTCTGAGCTTCTAAAAGTTAGAAAAAAGAAGACCTATTCTGACATGTTCAAACAGAACAATTTGGTGAAGCAAGAGCTTCGAAAGGCACTGAAATATGATGAATCCTTTAAATATAGTTTCGACTCATTAGGCCAATATATGGGCACCATGGTTGCCCCAGACAATGCTTTCAGATTATTTAATTGGAATTTCGAAAAGCCAGATGGAAGTCATCTCTACTTCGGTATTATAATGAAATATGATTCGAGAAGAGAGCGTTATATTTTAACAGAGCTTCTAGATAAGTCAGCAATGTATGAGGATAAAGAACCTGAAAAAAAGACCCTTGACAACAGGAAGTGGTTTGGGTGCTTATACTATAAAATTATTCCGATAGAAAAAGGGAACAAGACATACTATACTTTATTAGGTTGGGACGGGAATAGCAAATTGTCTAAGAAAAAGATCATTGAAGTAATGGCGTTTAATGGAAGTAAAATCAAATTCGGATTTCCAATTTTCAAACAGCAAGATAACCAATGGTTTAGGCGAGTTATTTTTGAATACTCTTCTTCTGCTAACATGTCGTTAAAAGAATACACCATTAGAAAAGATGATAAGATGATCGTATTCGATCACCTATCCCCTTCTTCAGGTCCGGTAAAAGGACACCGTGAGCATTATTTCCCTGATGGAAGTTTTGATTCTTATCGATTGGAGAATGGTAAATGGATCTTCAAATTAGATCCTGACGTTAGACTTGATGCTGTACCTAAGAGTGATAAAACAATAAAAGACAAGTATTACCATAAGCCAGAAGAGGCTCATCCCAAAAAATAAGTAAGCGTTATTCAACTGCTTTCTTTCTGAAAGTTAAGTCGGTTTGCTTCATTAATACCTGTATTTCTAAACCTCATTTTGTCGTAGAGAACTATCTCTAAATTAATATGATTTATTTCGTTCAGTTGATATTTTTTTTTGACCTTTGACAACACAAAATCAACACTTAAAAAATGTCAAAAGTTCACAACTTTAGCGCAGGTCCCTGCATCCTTCCACAAGAAGTATTTAAAGAAGCTTCAGAAGCTCTAATCAACTTTGATAACCTTGGTCTATCGGTAATTGAAATTTCTCACAGAAGCCCAAGTTTTGTGGCTGTTATGGAAGAAGCTCGATCGTTAGTTAAAGAACTATTGGAAGTTCCTGAAGGATATTCAGTTCTGTTTTTAGGTGGCGGAGCAAGCACCGGTTTTTTAACTGTTGCATACAACATGATTCGTGAAAACAAACGAGCAGCTTACATTGATACTGGTGCTTGGGCGAATAAAGCCTCTAAAGAGGTAACCTATGTAGGTGAAATGGACATAGTAGGTTCATCAATAGATAAGAACTACTCTTACATCCCAAAAAACATTCAAGCTGGTAGCGAATATGACTACTTGCACTTCACATCAAACAATACTATCTCTGGTACTCAATTTAAAGCAAATCCAGATGTTAACATCCCTTTGGTTTGTGATATGAGTTCTGACATTTTCAGCAAGAAAATAAATGTTGCTGATTTTGACATCATTTATGCAGGAGCACAAAAGAACATGGGTCCTGCTGGAACAACGCTATACATTGTAAAGGATGAGATTCTAGGTAAATCTAGTGTTCAAGTTCCTACCATGTTAGATTTAAACACACATGTGAAGAAAGATTCAATGTTTAACACTCCTCCAGTCTTCCCTGTTTACGCTTCGATGCTAAACTTAAGATGGCTAAAGAAAAATGGCGGTGTTAGCTGGATTGAAAAAATTAATGAACAAAAAGCTACCCTACTCTACAATGAAATTGACTCAAACCCATTATTTGTTGGTCCAAATGCCATAGAAGATAGAAGTAACATGAATGCTACTTTCCTATTAACAAATGAAGAATTGACGGATACCTTCAATTCTATGTGGAACGAAGCGAATATCTCAGGAATTAAAGGTCACCGCTCTGTTGGTGGTTATAGAGCATCTATGTACAATGCTTTGCCTTTAGAAAGTGTACAAACTTTAGTAAACGTAATGCAAGAACTTGCACAAAAACACGGATAATGAAAATTTTAGCAAATGATGGAATCTCAGCTTCAGGAATTGAAAAGTTAGAAGCAAATGGATTTACGGTAGTAACTGAAACAGTTGCGCAAGATGATTTAGAAAGTGTAATTAATTCTGAAGGCTACGCTGCTCTTCTAGTAAGAAGCGCTACTAAGGTTCGTAAAGACTTGATTGACGCTTGTCCAGGAATGAAATTAATTGGCCGTGGTGGTGTTGGTATGGATAATATCGATGTAGAATACGCAAGATCTATTGGTCGAGAGGTAATTAATACACCGGCTGCTTCTTCTCAATCTGTAGCTGAGCTTGTAATGGCTCATCTATTCAGTATTTCAAGAAGTACTTATGATTCAAATCGAAACATGCCTTCTACTGGTGCTTCTGACTTTAAAGCATTAAAGAAAAAGTATGCGAAAGGTGTTGAACTTCGAGGAAAGACAATAGGTATTATCGGATTTGGAAGAATTGGTCAGTCTACAGCCAAGTACGCTTTAGGATGCGGAATGAATGTTATCGCTTATGATCCATTTATGGACGGAGCATCTATTCCTGTTGAAGTTGGTGGACAATCTGTAAATGTTGAAGTAAAAACAGTAGAGTTTGATTCGCTATTAGCAGAATCAGATTATATCTCATTGCACGTTCCAATGCCTGCAGATGGAAATGCCCTTTTGGGAGTAGCAGAATTCAATAAAATGAAAGATGGCGTTAGAATTGTTAATGCAGCAAGAGGTGGTGTTATTGATGAGGACGCATTAATCGCAGCTTGTTCAAACGGTAAAGTTGCAGCTGCAGCATTAGACGTTTTTGTAAACGAACCAACTCCAAGACAGGATGTGCTTTCAGTTTCAAACATAGCTTTAACACCTCATATTGGTGCAGCTACAGGTGAAGCCCAAGATAGAATTGGTACAGAATTAGCAGATAAGATCATTGCTTACTTCTCTACTGTTCCAGCTTAAATAAAATTCATAGAATTCTTATTCTATGCTTAAGCCAACTTCATAGAGGTTGGCTTTTTTTATGAATCAAATCTTCCATTTATTATTAATTTTAAAATTCTAAACAACAGTTAAAAACATTCTTGAACAAGCACGTAAAGTCATATAAAAAGGAAGGCAAAATTGAAGGATCGTATGACGTAATAGTGATAGGTTCAGGAATGAGCGGAATGTCTACAGCGGCTTTCTTAGCTAAAGAAGGTAAGAAAGTACTTGTTCTTGAACGCCATTATGAGCCCGGTGGTTTTACTCATACATTTAAACGAAATAAATATGAATGGGATGTAGGAGTGCACTATGTTGGTGAAGTTCATAAGCCCTACTCCATGGTTTCTAGAGTATTTCGTTACATCAACGATGTTGAAATAAAGTGGGAAGAAATCGGAGAAGTTTATGATAAAATGGTCTTTGGCGACCAGATTTATGAGTTTAAGAAGGGGAAAGAAGAATTTAAAACTAGCCTTAAAAAACAATTTCCTGATCCTGTAGATCAAGCTTCAATAGATGAGTACCTGGTTCAAATGGACTTAGCTCAGAAAAGCAACAACTACTACGTTGCTGAAAAAACGATTCCGGAAAAGAAAAGTAAACGCATCAAACGTAAGCTCAGAAGAAAAGCATTAAGCTTTAATAGGCCTACGCTAGAGGTGATGAACGAGATCACCTCTAACAAGAAGTTAATCGCGGTACTTATCGGGCAATATGGAGACTATGGAACTCAGCCTTCAGAAAGTAGCTTCTTGATGCATTCAATTTTGGCAAATCACTTCTTAAATGGTGGCAGTTACCCAATTGGTGGAAGTAGCGAAATTTTTAATGCCGTTGCTCCTACTATCAACAAAAACGGAGGCGCCATCTATATAAAAGCCGAAGTCTCAGAAATTCTAATTAACGAGCAGAATGAATCACTAGGCGTGAAAATGTCTGATGGTACAGAAGTTAAAGCGAAACAAGTAGTTAGCAGTGCTGGTGTTTTTAACACCTTTAATAGACTAATTCCTAATACCATAGCTGAAAACTTAGGCTTAGACGCGAAGTTGAATAGCATTTCTAGGTCAACTGGACACATGTGCCTATACATTGGACTTCAACACACGGACAAAGAACTTGGAATTGGAAAAGGAAATTATTGGATTTTCCCTGATAACTATGATCATGATGTAAACATTGAAGCATTTAGAGCAGATAGTTCTTCAGATTTCCCCGTTACCTATATTTCGTTTCCATCTTCTAAAGACCCATCGTGGCAAGAAAGATTTCCTGGGACAAGCACCATTGAAGTTATTACCGCTGCGCCTTACGAGTGGTTTGATAAATGGGAAGATGAGCGCTGGATGAAACGTGGTGAAGAATATGAGGCGCTTAAAGAGGACATGTCTCAAAGACTACTTGAAAAACTTTACGAGCGAGAGCCACAGCTGCGAGGCAAGATTGACTTTTATGAATTATCAACTCCATTAAGTACCAAACATTTCTGCAATTACGACCAGGGAGAATTATACGGTGTAGATCATGATGTGGCACGCTTCGATCAAGACTTTTTAAAACCTGAAACTCCCGTGAAAAACCTATTCCTAACCGGACAGGACATTGTAAGTGTTGGAATAGCTGGCGCCCTAGCCAGTGGAATGGTAACCGCCTCAGCAGTAACTGGTAAAACCTTAATGGTAAAAATGTACGGTTCTTGGTGGAAATTTATTAAAAACATGCTTGGCTTCAAAGTCGATTAAGCGTTGCTAGACTATAAAATGCTTAACTTTTGAATTCAAAAAATTCAATTTAACTCCCGAAAAAAATCACATTATGAGCGACTCAACACCCAAAGTAACAGGAATTGGCGGAATCTTCTTTAGATCAAAAGACCCTGAAGCATCCAGAGAATGGTATGGGGAGAACCTAGGTTTGGCTGTAAATCAATACGGGTCCTCATTTGAATTTAGAAATGCAAATAGACCAGAAGAAATCAACTATTTGAGTTGGAGCCCTTTTGCAGAAGACACTAAGTATTTTGATCCATCTGAAAAAGAATTCATGGTCAATTACCGGGTTCAAAACATTGAAGGTTTGGTTGAAAAACTCAAGGACAACGGTGTAACAGTTGTAGATGAAATAGTCACATACGACTATGGGAAATTTGTTCACATCATGGATCCAGAAGGAAATAAAATTGAGCTTTGGGAGCCAATTGATCAAGTTTTCACCGACATGGGTGGTGAAACGACTAAATAGACCATTTAACACGTTCAAGTGAGAAGTAAACTGAAGAAATTCTTAGTTGTTTTTGGTGCAATAATCGTTGTAGTAATCATCATCTGCCAATTTGGGTGGCATTTGAATCGCAATGTATACAACCAAACACCAGTCGGGATCTTGGATCATATCCAGGATAAACAATATCAAGATGAAAATGGTTTGGTGTGGGAATTGCAACCACATAGTAAGAACATCTTTCACCAGCCTGAATCTAGTGTTGCAGCTATCGCTAATCCTTATCCCAACATCAATGATTCACTGCCTTACGATTCAGAAAATTCGAACTTAAAATTTCTCTGTATTCAAGAAAGCGGTAGTTCGTTTGAGGTAATCATTCAACCAGACGGGTCCTTTCTAAATCAAGGAAAGAAAAAAGGAACGTACAACTACTTCCACCCTTCAGGGTTTTGGGGTAACACAATGCATATCATCGTTGACGTTATCCCTCATTTAATTTCTTCAGATTACAATTCAGATCCTGTTTCAGAGTAACTACTCGAGTATTAACAAATATTAGCTTCTTCCACTAGACGTATTATTAAAAAGCACTCGATCTTTATTGCTATAAATTCACCTATGAAATATATTATTATCATCTCTTTCGCATTTATGATCCATCCTTATTATGGACAAAAACAAATTGAAGGAACAAATGCAACCCAAGAGCATACAGTAATTGATGGTGATACGGTAAATTTCCTACACTTTTCTTCAGATTACAAAGTGGCTAAACCTACGCTTCTATTCTTACAAGGCTCATTACCAATTCCGTTAATTATTGAGTTTGGCGATTACAAGCACATAAACACGCCATTTAAAAGAGATTCGTTGCTAAATGATTACAACCTAGTTATCATCTCGATGCCTCACACTCCAGTATTAGTGAAGAACTCAGCGGTAAACGCATCTTATTCTTACATCACAGACGCGGTGAATAAGGATTCTTATGATATTAATTATTTGAAAAACAATGTGTTGGCCAATTATGTAAAACGCACGAAGGCTGTAGTTGATCATCTAGTCACAAAAAAATGGGTTGAATCATCTCAGATACATGTAATTGGACACTCTCAAGGCGCTAAAGTAGCAACCAAGACAGCGGCAAAATTTCCAGAAATCTTTAAATCAGTTTCATTATTAGGCTTTAATCCTGATGGTCGATTTGACCAATTAATTCGTCAAGAACGCAAAAATATGCAGCATGGAATTATTACGTCAACTCAGTATCAAGAGAACATTGAACAACTGTATATACAGCTACAAAAAACTAATAAAACCCCTTTGGACTATGAACAAGGTCATTCCTCTTTACTCAGTTTTTCGATTGACTACAAACCCTTACTCAAGAAACTAACCCCCCCTGTATTCATTGGGTTTGGAACAAATGACATCATCGCGGAAAATTGTGATCTGCTCCCTATCCTATTCATTAATCAGGGCAAAAAGAACTACTTGCTAAAGCCCTACCTCGAGCTAAATCATAACTTTTTCGAGTCTTTACCGAACGGGAAACCAAACTATGAACATGGTGGACATTGGGACGATGTAATCCAAGACATCACTCACTGGATCAGCTCGCTTGATTAGACTTATTTTAAGTTGTCAGAATTGCAATGAGTGTGGTCACCATCAGGCCACACATAAAACAAATAACTAAATACTGCCTTTTGATAACGGCAGGGATCTCAAATTTGTTTTTATTTAGAATCAAGGAAATAAGGCTGAATACCAAAAGTAAAATCATTGGATAAATCAGAAACTCAATTTTCACAAAATACATAATGAAACTGCCTAGCAAACTCACAAACGTAGCTATAGGAAGCCACTTATACGATTTCCATGATTTAAGATGGACAAGGTTAGAAACTAAAAATGTTAAGGCTGAAAATGCGCTTAAATATCCCAAATAAGCAAAATCTTCAGATGGGTCGATGCTTTCAAACACCGTTTGAACAGCAATTAATGGAAAGAAAATAAAAAAGACTGATTCTCCTGTTTTGATGCTCATGATAAAGAAAATCAAGCAAAGAATAGGAACAAATAAGACAATTAGCGGATAAGGTACAACGAAGTCAAAATGCCCATCAAAGACATAGAACAGCCCATAAACAACATAAGTAAGGAAGAAAATGCTTGTTAATTTGGAGTCTTTTTCCACTAGAATTCTTGTTTGACAACAAAGATATCATATCCGCCAGCTCCTGAAGAATTTGAATGACCAAATACAAAAAACGAATCACCGATTTGAATAACCTTCTTGGCTAAATCATCTGCCGGACCACCGAAGAAATATTGATCAAGTGTTACACCTGAGCTGTTGCATAAATTGATCATGATATCTTGTCCACCTGAACCATGGCTTTCCGTTCTGCCTAGAAACAGAATGTTTCCTGAAGACATTTCAAATACATCTTCTCCTCCATCATGATGAGATCCTCCGATGTGATCTTCCCATAATATATTTCCCAATGTATCAGTCTTTCTCAATAACATTTGATGCATAGGATCAATGCTTGAGGAGTGCGCGCAATACAGAAAATTTCCATCTAGAGAATTAATAAACCCTTGGCTTTCCTGATAATTAATATCATAAAAAACCTTAGACCAAAGTGAATCACCAGCTGGATTAACTTTAATTAATTGTAAATCCCGGTCAATGGCGCTATAGTTTCTTGTATGACCATAAATCATAACGTTTCCTGACTCCATCAAAGCAAGCCGAGATCCCCCATCTACATCAGTTTCTCCAAAAGTTTTCTCAGAGATAACTACCCCATTTTGATCCAATAAAGCGAGGTACTGATCTTGTGCAGCTGCTCCAAAACTGGCAGTAACTCCAATGCACATGATATTCCCATTTGGTAATTCTAGTATATCCCAAATGAAATCTTTTGCTGCACCTCCAAATGAAACATTCCAAAGTTCATCTCCGTTTTCATTTAACTTCACCACATAAGCATCTGGAGCACTTCCAGGAACCGATGTTTTCCCATATAATATCAATTGATTTCCAGAAACTACCTTGATACCTGTAGACTCCTCTTTAAGACTAGGAAATCCAAACTGTTTCTTCCAGATTTCTTCACCTGATTGATCAAGTTTGTATAGAAGCATGTCTCCGTTATCAGGCAAAGAATTATCCGTCCAACCAGAAACGTATAAGAATCCATTCAATTCAGCTCCGCCACTGCAATATTCATGATCAGATGTTCCGAAATATTGCTCAAAAGAACCTGACGCCTCATTTGGATCTAACGTTCGGTCCTTTTTACAGCCAATGAATGCAATAAGAAATAATACATAGTAAGGTTTCACTCATGAGTGAACGAGGAAATGTTCAATTTATTATAGTTAATAATACACCCTATCTTTTCGAATCGGCCTTCCTGCTTTTAACAAATTAAACTGAGTTCTAGCAATTATGTACAACCTAGAATCATCTGCCTTTAATCTTCTGACGTCCAAGGGCACCCAAGCGTAATTGTTCTTGTAGGAGGTCATTTGATTAAAGTATTTAAAAAATCGTTGGATTTCTCCTGTTTCCAGTTTATTCAAATACTTGTAGAAATGCGAATAGTCATGCTCGAAGAAATTGAAAAAGGTGTACTTCCCTATCCTTCTATACTCCCAACTGGTTCGAATGTTCGGCATTACATCGATTACTAGAAAACGATAAAACTTCTTTCGAGTTGACAAACTTGAATTCGAAACATTTTTTAATAGTTTGGTACTGGCTTTTGAAAACATTCGATGCGCGGGTTTACCTTTCATTGCGCGCATAAAATTTTCCACTTTTCGATTTAATGAGTCTTGGTCAACCTCTCGACCGTATTTCACTTCATGAGCTGATAAACTTCCAACTTGGAATACCAAAAGAAGCATCAAGAATGATATTGCATTTTTCATAATAATGTAATGCAGTCATTTATAAAAGGTACAGAATGGCCTGAAATGTCTTTTTGAATTGTAAATTTTACTTTTTTATCAACCAATCCAAAACACTGACATACAAGAGCTTAGACTCTTTTTAGTTGTTAAACTTCTGTTAAATTTCACTTGGGAGTGTAACATTTTCCCAGAATTACGTTTATAATACTGTAGCTAGTTTAAAAGCTGGTTATCTGTAAGGTGGGGGGAGCCGTTCTATTCTGAGAAATCAGTGGAACGGCTTCTATTTTTTAGGAACTTTTTTAATGTCCCCAGCTAAAGTCTTTCAAGTAGACATCAAACAAAGAATCTTTAGCCTCTTCTTTTACAAAGAAATCATTGATCTCAATCACTTCTTTAGGCTTGTAATAGCCATCTTCAAATTGATGCGCTACTGCGATTGTACCTATTTGACTATCCCGATATGACATAATCAACTTGTAGTAACCTGAAGGATCCGTTTCTAGATCCAATAACTTTCCTAAAAAATGATCCACGCGCACAGCTTTCTTATCGCCATCCTTTGTAATTACAACCACATTCTTAGAAATTCCACCATTAAACATTAGACTCCGACTTTCACAAATTATCCCTTCTGAATAACCTTTGTTCTTACCTAGTGGAAAAACCCTAAATAAATCCGAGGAACAAAAAAGCATTTGGTAATTGTTGGAATCAGGAGTACAAACTTTCCCTTCCTCTAATAAATTCCAAATGGTATCATTAAAATTCGAAGGAAAATTATTTGGTTCAATTTCTAATCGCTCAACTACGAATACAGAATCTACTTGCTCGATTTCTGGAGTAGGATCTGGATTATTCGGCTCAGGTTCTGTTGAACAAGCAGAGACAAGAATAGTTAAGAATGCTAAAACACTAAGACTTATTTTACTTTTCAATTTGTCTGACTTTTAAAACATTGGCAAGGCAAACAAGTGTTACAGCTACAATCCACACCCAGAAGCCATAAAGTAATACTCCAGTGTCCTCAACTTTAAAGAACCAGTAGATAGCTGAGCTTAAAGCTAATAAAGCCACCACGATGGTTAATGGAAACTTCTCCCCTTTCCTCCAAAATCTAACCAGGAGCCATAAGACCCATACATTGGTTAGAATAGAAAATACATATTCGAAATATTCCGCTCCGTCTTCAACAAAAAATAACATTCCAGCATTTACGCCAAAAGCCATTATTCCATTCAATTCCATGTCATCCGTCAATTGAACAGTTGGCAGAAAAAATGAGACTAAGAACAATACTAGCCCTAAGAAATATCCTATTTTAGAAATCGATTTCATTTATCTGGAAATACGCTCGATGCTTCTTTCATCGAATGATCAAACATAGCATAATCAATTGTGTTTTCAATGTTATTGTCTTTTAAATATAAGAGCAAGTTCTCGGTAGGCATATTACCTGTTAACGCGTCTGCCGCCATCGGACAACCACCATACCCCTTAATGGCAGAATCAAATCTTCTACAACCAGAATCATAGGCCGCAGATACTTTTTCTTGCCACGCATTTGGAGTTGTGTGTAAATGAGCTCCAAATTCTACTTCGGGAAATTCCGGGATTAATTTTTCAAAAAGGAAGGTAATATTCTCTTTGTTCGAAGTGCCAATCGTATCACTAAGAGATAGGATTTTAATATCCAATTCATTCATCAGCTTCTCAGCCCAATGAGCTACAATGTACGGACTCCATTCATCTCCATAGGGATTTCCAAAAGCCATAGAGAAGTATGTAACCATGCGTTTATTGTTTTTAAAACAGATTTCACGAACAGCTGCTAATCGCTTAAAAGATTCAGCAATTGACGAGTTAATGTTACGCTGTTGGAAGGTTTCAGAAATGGAAAAGGGAAAACCGAGGTAATCAATCTCTTCAAAATTACAAGCATCGTTGGCCCCTCTTTCATTTGCTACAATAGCTAATAACTTAGAATCTGAACTATCTAAATTTAACTTACCAAGAACCTCGGCAGTATCTCTAAGCTGAGGAATCGCCTTTGGTGAAACAAAGCTTCCGAAATCTATTGTATCAAAGCCTACTCGCAAAAGCGCATTGATGTAATTTGCTTTTACATCTGCAGGAATGTAATCATGCAATCCTTGCATTGCATCTCTTGGGCATTCAACTATCTTCATTTTAAAACAATCTGATTGTTTAAAAATAACAAAAGTGAGTGACTATTGTTCCTTTATTATAATTTCTACTTTTTCCTTTTCTTCTTCTTTACTTTGGAAGAATCTACTACCGGCACATACTTTATTGGTCTAGCACGTGAAAACATGCGGAAATCGACCGGTTCTTGGCCTAAAATAGGTTGGGCTAAAGAATCAATTAAAGTTATTTTCCTGATTAGGGTAGAATCCTTAATCGTGTCAGATTTAACAATTGAATCTCCTTCTAAATGAAGATCATATAAGTTTACCCCTTTCGGTATTTTAATGTCTGAGCCACTTGTTGCGGCAATTTGAATTATTGTCAATAATAATAAAGCTCCTATGAGCGCAATTCTTCCCATGATAATTTAGTTTTAGTAATGGTTCTTCTTTTTGATTCAATGATTAGTTCAGCTATTAATAAGTTGGCAACAAGACTGAGGTTTACAGACGCCACATATACCTCGATATAGTCGGCAGAGAAATAAAGTAAAGCGATATGAAAAATTCTAAATGTCAGCGCACTTGCAGCTAAGGCATAGATTCTAGTCATCCATTCCGAGTGCTTTTTAACATTTCCGTTTCTAATTTGCTGAATCCCCTTGAGGAGGCAAATGATCATCAGTATTCCTAATAAACTAAAACTCAAAGTGGAGGTTATTCCTCCTTTGGCAAACAGCGAAAGATAAATTCCAGTTGGCACCAAAATAAAAGTATTGTAGGCGAAAACTTTGCCTAGTATTTTATGAATCCCTTTGCCTATTAACTTTTGTATGAACAATACCGGACCAAGTATTAGGCACAATAATCCAGAAGCAACATGGACGTAAAACAATATGAAATAACCTGATGATTTTATCGATACAGGTTTTTCCCCTAGCATACTATACTCAGGATTAAAAGAAAAGTACGGAAGAGCATTTACCACCAGCAACAACGTAAAACCGATGGTTAAAACCCAAAATAATAAACGACCCAAGAATGCCAAGTTCTTCAACATAATTCAATCTAAGTCCTACTAGAATGAAATAAAAGACAGAATTAGTAAAGTAGTCACTTGGCTTAGGTAAATTGAATTTTTACCATATTTGATCCTGATGAGGGTGATCAATTTAATATCAAGTCCAAGAAATATTTCAACGGCTATCATGTATTCGTTTAATAATAGGCCTGATACGAAAGTCATAGATGAACCATTCTATGGGTACTATTTGAATAAGGCGGACAGAACCCACCCGGGCCATGAAGAAATTATTAATTCGATGGAGTGTGATTGGAGCAAGGTCATTGAGAATATTAATTCAACCGCAAAAGAATCACCAGTGCTTTTGGTAAAAAACATGGCACATCACTTATTAGAAGATGACCTTGACTTCCTTAATAATTGGACCAATGTCCTACTCATTAGAGACCCTAAACAATTAATAGCTTCTTTCCATCAGGTTATACCAAACCCTGAAATGGAGGAAGTTGGAATTAAGAAGCAATGGGAGCTTTTCCAACAATCCGAAAGTACAATTGTCTTAGATTCGAATGAGGTTCTCAAGAATCCGAAGAACGTATTGACAAAACTATGTGACAGACTTGAGATTCCATTTTCTGAAGAAATGCTTTCATGGGCTCCCGGAGCGATAGAAGCTGACGGAATTTGGGCTAAACACTGGTATTCTAATGTTCACAAATCATCTGGATTTTCCAGGCAAAAAACGAGTGATAGAGAATTACCAGAGTCATGTAATGACCTGTATCAAGAAGCTCTCCCCTATTATAATGAACTATTTTCAAACGCAATAAAAGCTTAATTATGTTACAAGAATACAATCCGAAAAATGCCGATTTAATGGTTTACGTTAATGGCAAAATGATCCATAGAAATGAAGCGCATGTATCAGTGTTCGATAGCGTAGTTCAAGGAGGAGATGCAGTTTGGGAAGGCTTAAGACTTTATCAGGGTGGCATATTTTGCTTAAGACATCATTACAATAGAATGTATGAATCTGCTAAAGCTTGTGCCTTTACCGATGTGCCTTCATTTGAAACCGTCAAAGATGCGATCAAGCAAACGGTGGATGCCAATGGAATGACCCATGATTCGCATTTGAGACTAACCTTGACAAGAGGTGTGAAGATTACATCTGGAATGGATCCTAGATTAAATCAAGATGGGTCAACGCTAATTGTTTTAGCTGAATGGAAGCCTTTAGTTTATGACAATGAAAACGGTATTAAAGTTATATCATCTAGCATGCGCAGAAACAATCCAGCATTTCTAGATTCCAAAATTCATCACGCCAATTTGTTGAATAATATTTTAGCAAAAATTCAGGCTAATTTTGCAAACGTAGATGCAGCCTTAATGCTAGATAAAGATGGATTTGTAGCAGAACTCAATGACACAAATTTATTTATGGCCAAGGACGGCATTCTTTATACGCCACATGCCGATGCTTGTCTCCACGGAATTACTAGAAGTTTGACTATTGATATTGCTAAAAAAGTTGGAATAGAAATGGTGGAGAAAAATTTATCGTTAACTGACTTTTATAATGCTGATGAGGTCTTCGCGACAGGCACTATGGGAGAACACACCCCAGTATTTGAGATAGATGGGCGCCCAGTAGAAAATGCTTTTGGAAGTTCTTTTAGAAATCAAATTAGCCAGGAATTTCAAAATTTAATTCCGAACTTATGTGAAAAGCTGTAACCAAAAGAAGCTTTGAGGTTTTACTTATGAAAACCAACTCTTATGACCATGAAAGCTCTCTTTATACTACTCTTATTCGCTCCTATAATTCTAATTGCCCAGAAACCAGAACATACAGAACGATATACCTATAAATTAGATGCAAATTCTAAAACACAAAAAGCCTTATTAGAAGATTTTGCATTTGTCAACAAAGGAGAATTCACTTCGGTAGGCAGTGGCTATGGTACTAACGAGAGAGATAGTAACCTCATCACTAATAAAGCTGCGGCAAGAACAGAAATAGACCCGTTTTTTATAAGCAAATTTGAAATTACGGTAAGTAATTATCGGGAGTTTGTAAGGTGGACTAAGAAAAATCAAGGACAGATTTCTACCGGAGATTTGAACAAAAAGAACGACAGTGTATTTATTGTAAACTATTCTTATCAAAGTGAAAATGGAAAAACAATCAAACTGGTGATTAACCCTGACTCAACTACTTGGATGAGAGATTTTGAATACTCTTATAATGGACCGATGGAAAAACTTTATGGATGGCATCCAGCATATGATGAATATCCTGTAGTAGGAGTTTCTTACCACCAAGCTTTAGCTTATTGTAATTGGTACGAAGGCCAATTGGCTGCAAATGGTTTAAAAGGGCTTAAAGTCCGCCTACCAAGTGAGACAGAGTGGGAATTTGCTGCAACTTCCTATAGTGCACTTTATCGAAGAAGAAATTCATTATCCAAAGAGCCTGTGTATCGATCTTCTAGAGGAGCTTATACAGGAAATTTTGGAATGCAACGAGACCAAAATGACATTGTGACTAAAGGTTATATGGATGACGGTGCCTTTCACACAGCAAAAGTTGATGCGTATGAGCAAAACTATTATGGACTTCACAACATGCAGGGTAATGTGTCTGAATGGACTTCATCGGAATACGGTCTAATTGATCCATTCGCTGATTATTCAAATCAAATTTTAGATGGACCATATATTGCTCCGATCACTTCAGATCTGACATTAAAAGAAGCATCTGATATAATTCATAAGTCACGACACTTATACCCTCAGTTAATCGATAAACGAGGAAGTGAATATGGAAATGAAGCTAGAAAAATTGCAAGAATAATATTGCATAATGCGCAAGTGTTAGCTGCGAACAACGACAATAAGATCGTGAAAGGTGGATCCTGGGCTCATCCGTTAGTATATATACTCATAGGATCTTCGCAAGTTATGGCTCCTGAAGAGCAACACTGTTTTACCGGCTTTAGAATTGCTATTTCAGCAAATGAAGAAATGCTCAAGAATTATAAAATAAAAATCAACGAAGATTTAAACGTGGGCAACTAAGCATTAAATTCGCGGATGATCGAATTCAAACTAACCGAAGAGTACATTCAATTAAACAACTTATTAAAGGCTCTAAGTCTCGTTGGGTCAGGTGGCGAAGCAAAATTGCTAATCAAAGAAGGGTTAGTATTGGTCAATGGTGAAGTTGAATTCCAGATTAGGAAAAAACTCAGAGCTGGAGATAAAATCGATTTTGACGAAGAAAAAATTACGATTGTAGCCTAATTAGTATTCCTCTTTAAAATCAAATTCCAATTGAACAGAAATCGGTTCGGGCAGATCTTTTTCGTCTTTATTATCCAGATTTGTAACTGACAACCCTAGAAGACGAACAGACTCTTTCATTTTGTCTTGATAAATCAATTCTTCAACCACCGGAAAGAAAACCTCTTTTTCGTTAAAATATTGATTTAAGGTTTTGCTCCTTGTTTGTTGCTCAAAATCTCTGTATTTAATTTTCAGCGTAATTGTCTTTCCTTTAATTTCAGCTTTGACTAATCTCTTCTCTAGTTCATCTGCTATATCATTAAGCTTCTCTAGCATCAGGATTTCAGAAGCTACATTTTCACTGAAAGTTCTTTCAGCCGCGATAGACTTTCTGGTTCTATTAGGGCTAACTGGAGAATTATGAATCCCTCTTACAATTTTATAAAATTGCTTACCAGACTTGCCGAAATGTTCACTTAAAAACTCCTCTGTATGCTGCTTTAAATCATAACCGTTGAAAATTCCTTTCTTCTTCATTTTTTGAGCAGTCACCTTCCCTACCCCAAAAAACTTATCAATCGGCAACGTTTCTAAAAATGGAACTACCTCATCAGGTTTAATCGTTTTTTGCCCATTTGGTTTATTGATATCAGAGGCAATTTTAGCAACAAATTTATTGATCGATATTCCAGCTGATGCATTCAAACCAGTTTCTTCTTTTATTCGTGCTCTTATCTCTTCTGCAATTAAGCTGGCTGATGGATTATCATGATCGGTAACATCTAAAAACGCCTCATCCAAAGATAACGGTTCAACTAGTTCTGTATACTCCAGAAAAATGGTTCTTATTTGAGCAGATACCTCTTTATACCTCGGAAAATTATGTTTGACAAAAATGAGTTGAGGGCATTTCTTTATGGCTACTTGTGACGACATAGCGCTTCTCACTCCAAACTTACGTGCTTCATAGCTAGCTGCAGCAATCACCCCTCTTTCGCTATTTCCTCCTACTGCTATTGGCTTGCCTCTATACTCTGGATGATCCAATTGTTCTACAGAAGCATAAAATGCATCCATATCAACATGAATTATCTTTCGTTCTTTAAGCTCAGTCACTAAACAAAGATAATCAATCGGTCGCGAGATTATATCGTAACTTTACCTTCTATCATTACCCGAATTATGCGAGCTATAACTGCCACATTAACAATCGTTCTATTTGCTTTTACCATGTCCTTGGGATGTAAATCAAAATCATCAGTAACAAACGAGAATACGATTGTCGCTAGCTCAGATATTACGATTGTTGGAGTTGCCGAAAATGCGAAGTGGGGTGCAATCGTCTTGGGAGAAGATAAAAAAACCTACTACATTGATGGTCTGGACTCTTGGGATGATTCCTACTATAAGAAAAAAGTAAAAGTCTCTGGAAAGCTTTCGAAAACAGAACATAAAGCAGAAGATCTAAAAAACGAAAAAGGTGAACATGTTCAAGGTATGGTTGGAACCCAGTTGATAATTACCGAGGCCAAATGGGAGTTTTTCGAATAATTAAATAGGTTCAATCTCATATCTTTATAAATAAATTTAAAGCCAATCTTAAATGATAAATGTTGCAGAAGCTAAGTCATTAGTAGCACAAAATTGTACTCCTCTACATGGTATTACAATTCCTCTAACTGAAGGATTAGGCTGCATCTTAAAAGAAGATGTCTTATCACCTATCAACATGCCTCCTTTCAATCAATCTGCTATGGATGGATATGCTATTGGTCCATTTAGAGATGGCACAAGCCATGATAATTTCAAATTAGTTGGTGAGGTAAAAGCTGGAGATACGAATATCGTAAGTCTCAAGACAGGTGAAGCTGTTAGAATTTTCACGGGAGGCATGGTTCCAATCAACACAATGGCAGTTATCATGCAGGAAAATACATCTACCCAAGAAGGAGAAGTTCTTATTGAACAAGAAATTAAAGTTGATTCTAATATTCGGCCAGAGGGAGAGCAAATTAAATTAGGAGAAGTTGCGTTGTCAAAAAACACTAGACTAACTCCTGCAGGAATAGGATTTTTGGCAGGCCTAGGGATTTCTGAAGTAAGCGTATTTCAACAACCTAAAGTTGGGATTTTAATTACTGGCTCTGAACTAGTAGAACCTGGTAACAAACTGGCCCCCGGACAAATTTTCGAAAGTAATTCGGTGACATTGGTTGCAGCTCTGAATGAAAGTGGCTACAAGCATGTAAAAATTCTAAAAATCGAAGACGACTTTGATAAGACCAAAGACGCCATTCAGTCTCTGGCTGATGAAGTGGATCTAGTAATGATCTCTGGCGGCATTTCGGTAGGAGACTACGATTTTGTTGGAGAAGCACTGGATAACATTGGAGTTAATTCGATATTTTATAAAATCAAGCAGAAACCAGGAAAGCCTCTATATTTTGGCCAAAGTAAGAACTGTTCATTTTTCGCGCTTCCAGGAAATCCAGCAGCAGCACTCTCCTGTTTCTACCAGTACGTATTACCCGCTATTCGGATAATGTCTGGATTTGAAGTCCCTTTTCTACATCATAGAATGATTCCATTAGTTTCTAGATATAAAAAGAAGGGAAATAGAGCGCAATTCTTAAAAGCAAAGGTTACGAATTACTCTGTCGAAATATTAGATGGGCAAAGTTCAGCTATGCTTCATTCCTTCGCACATGCCAACGCCCAAGTTTTTATTCCAGAAGAAGTAAACGAAGTAATTCCTGGAGAATTAGTTGAAGTTCATTTTCTGCCTTGATTAAAGATCAAAAAATAACGGGATTTATTCTAGCAGGTGGCAAGAGCAGCCGCATGGGAGAAGACAAAGGCTTAATTCAAGTGAATGGCAAAGCAATGATTCAAAACCCTATACAGGTATTGCAGGACATTTGCGATGAAGTAATTATCGTTAGCAATAATTCAACTTACCGGCAATTTGGTTTAAATGTAATTGAGGATGAAGTTAAAGATCAAGGTCCGCTTGCTGGGATTTGCACTGCACTCTCTTACTCTACTACCCAACTAAACATTATCGTTACCTGCGATAGCCCATTCGTAAATAAAGGACTAATCCAACATTTATTAATTGAAAATGAAGCAGATGTAATTTTGCCTATCTACCAAGAAAGGCTTTTTCCTCTCACAGGAATCTACAAGAAGAATGCGCTAGTAGAGTTGAACAAACAACTGATAGCTAAAAACCTAAAAGTTAGAGAGGCGATAAAACCACTTCATGTAAAGCAAATTGAGATTACCAAAGAATCTCCTTTCTACAGCAAAAACTTATTTGTTAATCTAAATTCAAAAAAAGACCTTCAAGAATTAAATTTCAGATCGGATGAAGGCAGTTAATCGTTGATAACAAACACGAACTCTGAATTTACCATGTCAGCATATTCTAATCCAGACTCCTTCATGTCCTCATCAAGTTTATCGTGATGCCATTCAAAAACAATATTGAATGTTTCCTGATTAGATGCCTGAATGGCCTGAAACGCCTTGATAATATCTAGAATAAACTTAGCTGAGGTTGAATTGAAATAATCCAAATTAAACTCGCAAACAGCTTCAACTTTCTTTTTTGAAATGTCTTTTATATACCAGATCAATTTGTCATATTCTTCAATCCATTCTATGATAAATTGAAAAAATTTCTGGGCATTTTCAGGTCTAGATTCTCCTCTGAACTGAAATCTATGTTCGTTATGATCTAATTTAACAAAAGGACTATTATCTTTTTGCTCAGCAGTATATACATTCATGTAATAGGGTTCTGGTGGCTTTATATACCTAAAATATATAAAATTGAATTGAAACACTAATGAATCCAGCCCTCGTTTATTTTAAAACGCTGAATTGATTATCTTCAATTTTCAATGAATCAATAACCAGTTAGTTTTATGACAGTGTTACCAGTATCTTCTTTTCTTAAACGTTCTATTCTTTTCGGGACTATCCTCGCTCTATCTGCCGTTTCTAGCGCTCAAAATTATTATCAAGGCATTGGTGCTCAATTAGATTATGGAAGCTATAATATTCTGTACACAAACTCTTTAGGAACTTTTACTGAGCGGTCTGCTACGATAATCCCTGGAGGTGTTTATAAAGGCACTTATTCAATTACGGATAATGATTTCTTAAATATTGCTGGTTCGATCTATCCCTTTTTAGGCCTAAATGTAAGCTCAAGCACTCAATGGGGTTCTTCTTACTCCATCGGGTTTGAAATTCCATTGGATTTTGAAATATACCTTGGCGATATGGAAGAGGGATGTTTCTTTTTTGGAGCTGGATTTACTTTTGGATTCCTTTCATCAAATTATTTCGGTGGAGGCCCAATAATTGGCCCCCAGGCAGATGTAGGGTTTCAATTCCCTTTAGCCGGAAGAATTACAGGAGTTAGAGTGGCGTGGACTACTGGAATCAATTCTTCTAAAACGGATGATCCGACTATTACGATTTTAAGTGACAAGAAAAACATGCTTTCCGTTGGAGGATATTACTTGTTTTAATGAAACTAGAATATTCCATAAACGATTTAACTGAGAATGATGTGCAAGCTGTTTCTCATTTAAATTCTGAACTAGGCTATCAAACTGAGGCTGATACTATTTCAAAACATTTAGATTTAATTATAGAAAGTAACAGCGATCTAGCCTTTTCAGCAACCATAGACGGAAATATAGTGGCGTATATACATGGGCGCTATCAAACCAGACTCACCTCTACTCTATTCTTTGAAATCTGCGCATTGGTCGTATCAAAGAAAAATAGACGTTCTGGCATCGCTACTGCATTAATTTCACATCTTGAAAATAGAATAGACTCAGTACCTATGCGGGTCAGATGTAAAGTAAATCGAAATGAAGCTCATCAATTCTATGAATCATTAGGATTTAAAGAGTCTAAAGAACAGAAAGTGTTTGTGAAATTGAGCCGCTAATCAGTGGAGCTTAAACCTTGATTCTTCGCCAGAAAGTTCATCATAAACAGTTACTTCTTCTGATGGGTTCGTGTAATAATGTAAACTGACCGTTCTCTCATGATTTGTGTTTACAATTTTATGAATCCCTTGTTCATCATTAATATATGACACATCGCCTTCATTAATTGTTTCGGTAAACTTAATTTCTAAGGGTTTTGCCACATCATCTTTGTAAAAAAGTAATTCCTGTAGCATTCCGGTTACCACATATATCCAGCCTTGACCGGAGGCGTGATCGTGAACCGGAGATTCTTGATCAGGTTCCCAACACATTAACATTAGCTCATAACTATCACCTTTTTCAATTGATATCTTTTGATAAGACTCATCGCTCCATTCACATAAATGCTCAATTTCTTCATATTCAAAATCTATTTGGTGCAGCATTTCAGCTATTCCATCGTAGCCAGCTCCTGAATGAATTAGCTTGAGTAATTGTGGTAATGTTTTGATTTTTGGGATTGTGCTCATGACCAGAATATTTATTTGTTTATAGCTCAATAATACTGCTAATGAAGAACTTAGGCGATGAGCAAGGTTTGCTTTTCAACTGACATTAATCACTTTGTTTACTTACCCTAATCAGCAATATTGATTCTAAATAAATAGATTTTTACTACTAACAACAAGATCAAGACATCACTTAATCTTTAAAACAAAAGAACATGAAGTTTGTAGTTTCAATTTTACTTGTTTTCGCGCTATCGGCAGGAGCAATAGCCCAAACAACCCACAGCACAAGTAGTTTAGTAATCGTTAAGCTTGATGATGCTTCAAGTAATCAATGGAAAACAATTACTAACCAAGTCCACAAACAAAATCAAATGATTTTAGAGTTTTCCTGTGAAAAATCGGATATAGTCGTGATCCGATATTACCATAACTTTCTGCAAAAAGCGGACGTGGAACAAGACATGATCAACAAGATTAAGTTCTGGGGAAAAGTATCTAAATGTAAAGTCATACATGTGGATTTATCCGATGAATCAACCAAATGCTAATGGCAATATTCAGATAACATTCGAACCATGAATAATATTTTAGTAACCACAGATTTCCTAGTCACTAGCAAAAATGCGCTAGAATATGCTAAGACTTTATCAAAGCATATAGGATTAGGCATCACACTTTTCCACGCTTTCAGGACTCCTCCATATGATAAAGATGATACTTCTGCCAAACATCTAGAAGAATCCCTTCGATTAAAAAACGAATTCGAAGCGAAACTAGACGCTATGTCAAATGAAATCAAGCTAGAAACTGGTAATCCTTGTAATTATGTTGTTAAAGAGGGATTTGCTAAGGAAGAAATAGTCTTAATTGCAGATGAGCTGAGGCCCGATTTATTAATTATGGGCACCGAGAATCTTACTCCCATAGATCGGTTTGTTTTTGGCTCTAAAGCTGGGAGAGCCATGAGAGAAGTGAATTGCACGATTATGGTCGTTCCTCAAAACACTGCCTTTAAACCTCCTTCTAAAATCGCATTTGCCGTTGATTTTCATGAAAGTGATCATGATAACACAAAGTTTATCAATCAGCTCGGCAAATCATTTAATTGCGAAACGCATTTAATTCACATTGTTGATTCAGAATCAGATTTTGACTTTGATACGAAACAATTTTTAAGCTTCCGAGAAAAGATCAATAAAGAGATTCCAGGTAATGCTATTCATTTTCATCTGATTGAAGGTCATAATGCCGCGGATGATATTGACGAATACGTAAAACTGAATCAAATCGATTTATTGGCTTTGGCTAAAACCGATAAAACAACTGTTTTCGATCGGCTGTTTGTAAGAAGCTTGACTCAAAAAATTTATTACTTCACTGAAATTCCATTGCTCGTTTTTCAAGCGGAAGATGGGGTAAATGATTTGCTGTAATCAAAAAACAGCTTTCACTTCATAATCCAATTCGGCAAATGAGAACCTATCTCCAGGTTTTTTACCTCGCATCTCCTGATATAAAGGAGCGTGCTGTGAGATACCGAAAATTTCAAGTCCATCTACATCGAATGATTCAATACTTACTGAAGGAAAGAAAGTGCGTTGATCGGTTAAAACAATTGTACCTAAACAAACTCCATTGCCGGAATCAACGGACAGCTCCATTTTATTGAGTAATTCCATCTCTTTAACTGCAAAATCTAACTGATCGGCCAGTTTATCAACTAATTCCATATTAGCCTCATTCAAAGAATTTTCATTCCGATCAAATTGACCTTTGTGCATATTCATTTCACTCCCACGAATTTCCGATATTCTATTCTCAAAATCGTCAATCAGCGCTTGTTGTTTTAATTTTGCCTGAGCAAGTACCTTCTCCTTGTTTTTTAATCTTTGCATAATGTTAAGTAGTTAAAGTTTTCAGCTTATTCCTTATCTAAATAAGAATCGCTGAGTTATGAATTATGAAATTTCACTGTGCAATACTAAGATTGGAAGCGCGGCATGATATAGCATTTCCTTAGTAACGCTCTTGTGAAATAGCTTTTCAAAGAAATTTTTCTGATCGTGCAAAACCGCGACCATATCAGCCGATTCAACTTTTGCAAATTCTTCAACCGCTGAAGCAACGTTTTCACTATTAATTGAATGGACAGAATGTTTAACTCCGGAAAAGCATTTGTAGATAATATCTAAATCCGCTGGGATTTTGTTATCAGTAACATCAGTCACATGAAACAAAAGAATTTCAATATCAAAATGTTCTGAAAGAGAAACTAGCGAAGACACTTTTCCCTGGTTCAAATCAAGATAATCATCAACTGCGAGGACAATTCTTTTAGGCACATTAAATACTGAATTTTCCGGAACGACCAATAAATCGCAAAGAACGTTACTCATTACGGATGCAGTGTTTGAACCAATTAGTACTTTTTTCAAACCACTTGCGCCTTGCGTACCCATTATCACTTGATCAATTTCATTTTCAGTTACAAAATCATCAACGACCGCTGGTAATTCTCCATGAATAAATTCAGACTTGAAATGAAACTTATTTCCTACAAATTGATTGTTAATCTTATCGATAAGTTCCTTAAATGCTTTTTTTGAATCGAGCCCAATGGCATTATTTCTAGACACAAGTACATCATGACCGGTATATGGGATGTTATAGGTGTTGAGTAAAATCACTTCACATTCTTCTTTCCAAAAAAGTGCTAGTCCATAAAGGGCAGCATTATAAGCGTTGTCCGAGAAATCAGTTGGTATCAGTAATTTTTTCATGATTTAGTTTTCGTCTAAAGTACCTCCTGTATATATTAAATACTATGGGGCAAATCACGATGGTTACTGATAAGAATCATTACAACTTGAATGACCCGATAAAGTAATTGACTAGAATAACAAAACCCAGCCTCAATTGCACCAATCAAAGTCCGCAAATTGATGGTGCAAAAGAGAAAATGGGGCTTATACTATCTTACTTGTTAGGTTCTTTCTTAGTCAGGTTCATTGCAAAAGAGACTGAAAAAGTTCTGCCTGGATTTAGCAATGAAAAATACGCCTCACTGTCAGTACTTAATTCATAGGAATCATAAACCTGTGCTATAGATTGATTAAGAATATTGGTTGCTTTTAAACTGATTTTTGTTCTTGCAACCTGTTTTGAAAGTTTGCAGTTCAAACTATGGAAAGGACTAGTAAACACATCCGGCACCAACCCAATTCCTACAACTGTTAAAGTTCTTCCTTTTATATTATAGCTCACATTTGCGTTAAGCCCTTTGTCTTCATTGAAATAATTTATGCCTACGTTCAACATTAAAGGAGCCTGACCAGTCATCTGACGATATCTGCCTATCACTTCGCCTTCTCTAGCATTGGCTAATCTAGAGTCATACTCCGTAGTGGTTATGGCATCTGAGGCTATATTAGATACCATTACTGTATGCATGTCCATTTTAGATTCAACTAAAGTTAAATTAGTATTCAAACTCCAATTCTCTAGCTTAGATGAAATAAAACCAAGATTCTTTCTAGCCTCCAATTCTACACCAGTAACAGATGAATTTCCAGAATTTCTAGGCTTCAAGTTATCTGGCGCAGTTTCAAAAGGAACCATTTCAATATGACCTGTAAACTGCTTTCTAAAAACAGAAAGCGAAACTAGCTCCCCTCGATTCATGAAATATTCCCACCGGAAATCATAATTTATAACATTGGTTTGTTTTAAATCAATATTCCCAATAAACGTACGAGATGAAATTGGATCGAATATTTGAGCAATTGATTTTTCCTTAAAACTCGGGCGAGCAAGGGTATGATTATAGGATGCTCGAAGATTCATTTTTCGACTTGTCGAATCATCACTTTTTAAATCATAAATTAAGTTCACAGAAGGCAGCACATCTACCTCATCTAGCGTTAAAGAATTCTGATATGAAACACTTCCATCGTTATTTTGGCCAGTGTACCACATTTGTCCTTTTTCCAATCTAGCCCCGTAAATAGCTTTAAATTTATTCAAGTGAAGTTCGTTCATTACAAATCCTGCTAATATCATTTGTCTCGCGTTAAAATTATTAACGGGTTCAAAATTCCCAATCACGTACGTTCCAGTCTCTGTTTCCGATGTCCAAATGTGCTCTTCTTGAAACAGCGCATTAGGATCCCCGTTAAAGGTTGTTTGCCCCTTAACTCTAAACTGATAGCTCTGAACTTCAAACTCTCGAAATTTAACTAAGGCGGATCCGCCTGCAAGAATAAAGGATTCATTCCCCTTCACTTTAAAAGGAAATTTTATCGTGAAATTACTGTGATTATTAAGCTCATCTAAATTCCGGAAAAAACGACTTACCCCTGCACCATCGCCAAGTGCCAATAAAGTATCGCCAGTTGTTATTGCAAAAGCTGTCGTTCTAAAATCTGGATCAGAAATATTTGATTTTGTAAAGGCATTGCTAGCTTCTATTTCGAATTTTTTAAAATTAAAACCAGCTTTAAAAGTAGCATTAGAAACCGATCGCTGGGTATAAGTCAGTATGTCCTCAATAAGAATCGCACCTGTCTGGTCGAAGTTTTCTCTTCTTCTCTCTGAAGTTTGACTTAATCCATTTTGCGAATGCAGAAGAATCAAATTGAACTTAGACTTATCGAATTTTAACCCGGCAGAACCTAGAGCACTCCAGATCACATTGTGTTGTGCCAATTTACCAACTCTACTTTCTTGCAACGCTAATTCAGATGCCTCACTAAGCGGATCTTTAGTGTATCTACTATACAAAGCAGTTTCATAAAATTTAATTCCATTTCTGTAGGAAAGCGCTCCATTATATCCTAAAACTGCATCTTTCCCAAATAATTTAACCTCTTGTTTATTTCCACCACTTATCGCAAGATTTGTATTTAATAAGGAACGTGCAGATTGTGCCGCCATATTAGATGAAAATGAAGAAGTATAATTTGTCAATTCAGGCCCAGCAATTGCTTCATCTGGAATTGAAGTGAATTTTCCAAAAGGAAGAGCTCTAGAACCATCATCCATACCAAGCCAGTCTCTTTTTCCTTTCTGATTTGTAATGTAATTTGAATTCAAATGCATTTGCGGATTAAACCCTATACCTGCGGAAATATTAAACGATGCTTTCTCAGGGAAATCTTGAGTTACAATATCAACTAAACCTCCTGTAAAATCACCTGGTAAATCAGGTGAATAAGTTTTATAAACTTTAATATTATTGATAATGTTGGATGGAAAAATATCCAGCTGAATAGAGTTTCGATCTGGATCGAGCCCAGGAATATTTAGACCATTTAAAACGGTTTTCGTATATCGATCACCTAAACCTCGAACAAAAACATACTTACCTCCTTCTATGCTTACACCAGAGATTCTTTTCACTGCTGCTGCCGCATTTACATCTCCAGTTCGCGCAATTTCTTGAGAAGTGGTTCCATTAAAAGTTTTAGAAGAATTTGCTTGTTGAGTTAAAAGCACATTCGCTTTTCCTAGATCTGGATTACCATCAACTACTGGCGGCTCTCCTCCTTCCATCACCATCAGAAAAGAAAACCTCTTTGTTTCTCCTTTCTTAAGAGACAGTTGTTTAATAGTGAAATCCTCGTAAAATGTATATGAGACTATAATATCAACAGCCTTATTAAGAGGTACGGCTAACTTAAAATTACCTTCTTCATCGGTTAACACACCAATGTTGGTTCCATCTATTTTAACTTCGGCCTCCATTAATGGACCTAGCTCATCATAAACTTTACCTTCTAATGTTTGACCATAACCATGGATACAAATCAAACAGCTTAACAAAACGATTATTGCGGACTTACTAATCATGTTTTATATTTTAAAAATGCTCCCAAGTTTCCCTGGGAGCTGATTTATTTATTAATTACAGTTTTCCATTTACGGACGCCCAGGTCCAGAAAAAACCTGATTGATTTGCTCCAACTGTGGCAGCTGAAACAACCGTGGCTCCAGCACTAACTGCAGATTCAGCAGTAGCTTCTAAAGCTCCAGTACACAGATCCACAGACATTGATTTTGTATACACATCTACTTGATCAGTGATCATTGCTGTACCAACTATTTCTGAACCAGTGATAATTAATGTTGGAGATACATCAGTTAAATGAGTGTATGCATCTTCTTTATCTAAACAAGAAGAAGTGTCTGAAAAAGAAGCTCTTATTTTAATAGAATTAGTACTCCAACCTGACCAATATGTATTAGATATTGAGCCCTGAGCTTTTGATTTAAGATCCGCTCCAGAACCATTTCCATTGGTTGTCCAGATAGAACCATTTAACAATTGAAACATTCCACCTGTATTAGTAGATCCTTCCGGCCCGTCAATCTCCAACGCTTCATCTCCGTTATCATTTATCACGATGAAATTAGAGATGGTTCCAGAATAATTTTGATCTATATCGATTCCGTCATCTCCTTGATAAGCAACCAACACATCTGTTAGATTCACGGTTCCACCAAAACATTCAATTCCATCATCTAAATTTGCAACAACTTCAATATTATTTATCGTTGTTCCAGAACCAACTCCTCCAAGGGTCAAACCGTTAATTTCATTTCCATCTCCTATAAGCGCACCACCATGTCTAATCGAGATGTAAGTTAAAGTTCCCGAATTATCAGCAGCATTGCTTCCTCCATATGCTCCATATGTTTCACTAGCAGGAATACCTTCGATTTGTGCTAACACGTCTCCATTCTCAGCAGAGATTGGCGCGTCTCCTAATACAATAAGACCACCCCATTTCTCATTATCATTTTCGTCTAGATTCGATCCTGTGGACTGACCTATAACGATGTCGTCCAAAATTGAAGTGAAAATAATCGGCTGAGTCGCAGTGCCTTGAGCTGTTAACATAGCACCTTTTGAAATAATTAATGCCGAAGCCAAAGATCCGGTTCCGGTTCTTCCTTTAATTATCGTTCCTGCTTCAATGGTTAACGTGGCTCCACTTTCAACAACTACTTTACCTGCTAATTCGTGAACATCAGCTGCTGACCAAGTTTCATTAGAAGAAATAGCTCCTGAATGAACAACATTAGGTGTTTCAACAATGTACTCGCAACAGCAATTCTTTTCTGCTTCAGCATTATAATTTGATGCAGTCGTATCCATGCATCCTTCTGTCTTTCCACAAGAGCCCATTACCCCTGCTATTAAAATCAATAATGTTATTATTTTAATTTGATTTTTCATCTTTGTTTTTTGTTTATCATTTATTTGTTGGTGCAAAAGTGGAACTCAAAGATTATTTAGAGGCGAAGAAATGATTAGCAATTAATCAAGGATTTCTTACCAATTTGTTAAGCCTTGGTAAGAAAAGGTTCACATTGGACTGAATTGCCCCCTAATACGGCTTTTTCTTACCTTTTTTGGTAATAAAACCATAACTGCGAATTCATATTGAATTCACATGAAAAAAGCATATTTGGATCATAATAAAATTCAAAATGGTTGGTCAATTTAAAATACTAATTGCAGATGATGAGGAAGAGCTCGTTGAATTACTTGAGTATAATCTAGTCAAAGAAGGCTATCAAGTTTACAAGGCCTGCAATGGACGTGAAGCGTACGATTTAGCTAGAACGATAAAACCAGATTTAATTCTTTTGGACGTCATGATGCCTGAAATGGATGGAATGGAAACTTGCATTGCAATCAAGTCTGATGAAACTTTAAATGAAACAATAGTCGCCTTTTTAACCGCTAGAGGTGAGGATTATTCCCAAATTGTTGGATTTGACTCTGGCGCTGATGACTATATTAAGAAGCCAATCAAACCAAAAGTTTTAATAAGCAGAGTTAAAGCTTTGTTGAGAAGAAAAGTGAAACAGCCCCATGTTAATGGCCCTGTTCTATCGAAAAACTTAAGAGTGGACCTTGAGAAATACCTGGTTTATTTAAATGGAGAAGAATTCTCACTGCCTAAAAAAGAGTTTGAACTATTGACACTTTTAATATCCCGACCAGAAAAAGTGTTCACCAGAGAATCCATTCTAACTGCCATATGGGGGGATGATGTAATCATCCAAGATCGAACTATTGATGTTCACATTAGAAAACTTAGAGAAAAAATTGGCGATGATTACATCAAAACCATAAATGGTGTAGGCTACAAGATTGTACTTTAATCAAAGTACGATTCAAACTTTCGATCAATATTAGTACCTATTCAATTTATACTTCAGATCCAGTCCGCTTTTAAGGCTAATGGTTTCTGGTCATTTTAGCTTCTTATGTTTCAAAACTAAGGCCTCCATATAAAAGATAAGTTCTTCAGCTATGTTCTTGATATGATCCCCTACTCGCTCTAGTTTTCTTATGATTGAGAATAAGAATAATAACGGTCTAACATTGTCTGTATCCTGAATTATGAAATCTTTAATAATATGGGACGCATTCATATTAATCTCGTTTAAGTCAGCATCCTTTTTATAAACTTTTCTAGCTAACGAAGTGTCCTCATTATTAATGGCGGTGGCTATATCAGTTAACATATCCGAAGTTATATCGAACATCGTACCTACATTCGTTTTCAATATAGCCTCCTCTTTCAAAGGCTTTTTTAGGTCAATTACGTAGTCAGCGATACTGTCTGCATAATCACCAACTCTTTCTAAATCCGAATTAATTTTCATCATGGATATAACAAAACGAAGATCAGTTGCTACAGGTTGAAAAAGCGCACAAATATTTTCACACTCCCTATCAATACTTAGCTCCAAAGCATTCATCCGTTTCTCATTATGAATAATCTCTTGGGCTATGTCTTTGTCAAAATCCAGAAACGCAACTTTCGATTTTTTAACCTGAGATTGAGTAAGTACCAGCATTTCGCCAATTGATTCCTTAAGTTGAGTTAATTCTGCTTCTAAATGTGTCATAATAAGTATTTATCCGAATTTTCCGCTGATGTAATTTTCAGTTCTTTCGTGCTTTGGATTGGTAAAAACTTCTTTTGTTTTACCGTGTTCAATCAATTCCCCCATATAAAAAAATGCGGTGTAATCGCTAATTCTACTGGCCTGTTGCATATTATGCGTAACAATTACAATAGTATATTTTTCCTTTAATTGAAAGATTAACTTTTCGATTTTAGCTGTAGATATTGGATCCAACGCTGAAGTAGGCTCATCCATTAAAATGATTGAAGGTTCAACGGCAAGTGTTCTTGCAATACAAAGTCTTTGTTGCTGTCCGCCTGATAAGGCTAAAGCAGATTTTTTAAGATCATCCTTTACTTCTTCCCAGAGATCTGCTTGTTTCAATGCTACCTCTACCCGATTTGCAATGAACTTTTTGTCTTTTATACCTTGTATTTTAAGGCCGTAAGCCACATTATCAAAAATTGATTTTGGAAATGGATTCGGTTTTTGAAATACCATTCCTACCTCTTTTCGAAGTTCTTCAACATTGACTTTCTTTCCGTAGATCTTTTCTCCGTTCAAACGAATTTCACCTTTCATGGAAAAGGAATCAACATAATCATTCATTCGATTAAACAATCGAAGAAACGTTGATTTGCCACAACCCGAAGGTCCAATAAACGCAGTAACCGAATTTGAAGGCATCTTCATAGAAACACCCTTGATCGCTTGAAAATGACCATAGAACACTTCTATATTACTTGCGGACAGCTTATTTTCAACGCTTTGCTTTGCACTTGGCACTTCATCCATTTGAGTTTGTGGTTCCATTTTTAACGTCATTGTTTCCATAAAACATATTTTACCATTTTACTTTTTTCTGCCATCTATTTCTGAAATAAACAGCAATACCATTCATTACAAACGTTATTACCAATAATAAAATAATCGCTGCCGCTGCATTTGTTGCAAAACCATGTTGCGGTCTGCTCGCCCAGTTAAATATTTGAATCGGCAAAACTGAAAATTCATCCATTGGTGTTTCAGGAGCAAACGGCACATAAGCCAACGCACCAATAACAATTAAAGGAGCAGTTTCTCCAACCGCTCTAGACAACGCTATAATAACCCCGGTAAGAATTCCTCCAAATGAAGCAGGTAATGTTTGATTCCAAATCGTTTGCCATTTAGTGGCACCCATTGCCATTGAAGCATCTTTTATAGAAGACGGTACAGCTCGAATAGACTCACGTGTGGCAACTATTATGATCGGCAGAATCAACAAGGCCAACGTAAAGCTTCCTGCAAGCACACTCGCACCTAGGTCCATTACTCTTACGAATATTTCCAATCCTAATAATCCATATATAATTGACGGCACCCCAGCCAAATTTGAAATATTGATTTCTAACAAATTCGCGAGTCTTGACTTCTTTCCATACTCTTCTAAGTATATGGCCGCAGCTACTCCTATAGGAAATGCTGTAATTGCGGTACAGACAAGTATCCAGACAGTACCCATCATCGAAGTGTATGCTCCGGCTTTTTCCGGTTTTCTAGACGGAAGAGATGTAATAAAATCCCAATCAATTCTAGAAATTCCATCATAGACGATGCTGCCTATAAAAATGGTAAGTAAAAGAAGCCCTATAAATGTGCAACCTAACCCCCAAATCGCGAAAGCCTTGTCCTTCGCTCTGGCTCTATTTTTTCTAGGTTTATTCATACTTCTGTTGATATTTCTTTTTTATCCAGAAGCTGATACTGTTCAAAATAAAAGTGAAAACAAATAAGGTAATACCTGCAGCAAAAATGGTTTTATGCTCAATGGAACCAAACGGAACATCACCTGAACTTACTTGAACAATATATGCTGTTATAGTTTGAACAGGTTCCAACGGATCAAAGGTCAGTCCTGGCATTTGTCCAGCGGCCACGGTAACAATCATGGTTTCACCAATCGCCCTAGAAATGGCCAAAATAACGGAAGAAACAATTCCTGAAGATGCTGCGGGAATCGTTACTTTAAATACAGTTTGCAGTCTTGTTGAACCCATTCCATAAGCCCCTTCTCTTAATGAATTTGGCACTGCATTTAATGCATCCTCACTAAAGGAAGAAATAAAAGGAATAATCATAATACCCATCACAATACCCGCTGACAAGGCATTAAAACCTCCCATTTCTGGGAATATATTTTGTAAAAAAGGAGTGACTACGGTTAAAGCAAAGAATCCATAAACAATAGTAGGAACAGCAGCTAAAAGCTCCAATAATGGTTTTACCGTTCGCCTGAATCTACTAGACGCGTATTCGCTCAGATAAGCAGCGATGGTCAGCCCAATAGGTAAGGCAATTACAATAGCAATTAAGGTGGTCAATAAAGTTCCTGAGAGCAATGGTAAAATTCCAAAGTGCTTTTCAGAAAATAAAGGTGTCCATTCGGTATCTGTTAAGAAGTCTGCAATGGAAACTTCACCAAAGAATCCAATCGCCTCTACCAAAAGGACTAAAACAATTCCTATGGTTACTAAAACCGTCAGAAAACTACTCATGAAAAGCAGTTTCTCAATAATATATTCCTTGGCTTTTCGCATTTAATCAAATGGAGTTGGGAAGAATCCGCCTCCCAACTCCTTAATTATTAGGATCGTTTATCTAATTTATTTTGAAACTGACTCTATCGCAGCTTTATAATCTGCATCAGAAAGAGGTATATAGCCTACTTCTTTAGAAAGCTCCCCAGCATTGTCCAAGAAAAAATTCACAAAGTTCATTACTTCAGGTCGTGACTTTTCATTATTACTCAAATAGATATATAATGGTCTAGCTAAAGGTGTGTAAGTTCCGTTTCCAACCGTTTCCAACGAAGGGTAAATCGGACCTTGACCATTGTCAACTGCGATTAACTTTAGTTGATCTTGATTTTCTGTGAAATAAGCAAGTCCAAAATAACCTAAGGCATTCTTATCTGAAGCAATTCCTTGAACCGCCACATTATAGTCTGAAACTGCGTTATAATCTGATCTACTCGCTCCAGATTCACCTGTAATTTCTTCGGTGAAAAAGTCATAAGTTCCATGAGCCGTATTAGGCCCATATAAGTTAATTTTCTCTGCTGGCCATGTGTCCCGAATGTCGCTCCAATTTACAATGGTACTGTTAGGCTCCCATAAAGATTTTAATTCAGCTGTCGTGATTGTTTCCATCCAAGAATTGTTCTTATTTACTACAATTGCAATTCCATCTAATGCAACCCTTAATTCGGTATATTCAATTTTACCTTCTTTACAAGCAGTGATTTCTTTTTCTTTTATAGCTCTAGATGCATTCGAAATATCACTTTCTCCACGTGCAAACTTCTTAAATCCAGCTCCTGAACCTGACGATCCGATTGTAACCTTCACTTTGGGTTGAACCATTCGGTATTCTTCAGCTACTGCCTCACTTAATGGATAAACAGTACTAGAACCGTCCATCGATATGCTACCTGCTAATGTTGTAATAGTTTCTTCCCCTGAAGATGCGGTAGTTTCACCATTCCCGCATGATGACATCATAAAAGCAATACTTGCAATTACTAATGTTCCAATTTTTATGTTCTTTATTTTCATGACACAAAATTCGGATTTGAATCTTAAGGGTATCTTAAGATGACGTTAACATAACACTATCAAATCCGCTCCCAACGGTCAATTCATAACATTTAGTTAAAACTAAAATAACTGGGAAACAACCTGCATACTTTAATTTTACTTTTGTAATGAGTGAATCAAAAAAGATATTAATTGTTGATGACGAAGAGGATATTATTGAGTTCTTAACGTACAATCTTGAAAATCAAGGATTCATTGTAGAAGCGGCTTTGGATGGTGAAGAAGGTATCCAAAAAGCGAAACAATTTAATCCGGATTTAATTTTATTAGATGTAATGATGCCTAAAATGGATGGGATCGAAGTCTGCCAACAATTAAGGGAGTTCCCACAATTTAAAAACACTATTATCTCTTTTTTAACAGCCCGAGGAGAAGACTATTCCCAGCTGGCTGGCTTCGAAGCTGGTGCCGATGAGTACATTACCAAACCCATTCGACCAAAAGTTCTTGTTGCCCGAGTTAAAGCACTGATGAGACGAGAACATCGAGTAATTAAAAGTGAGGAAAACAACGTTACTACTATCGGAAATATCAAGATCGATCATGAAAAGATGTTAGTATTTAAGGGGGGAAAGGCGGTACAACCAACAAAAAAAGAATTTGATCTATTGGTACTTTTGACTTCTGCGCCAGGGAAAGTTTTTACCAGAGAGCATATTCATAAATCCCTTTGGGGAGGTGACCTTTCTGTTGGAGACCGAACTATGGATGTTCACATCAGAAAGCTAAGAATTCTTATTGGCCAAGAACGAATTATCACTTTAAAAGGAACCGGCTATAAGTTTAATGAGCTTTAAGGCAAAGTAGAAAGCTTAATTCGAGCTAACTACTGTTTGGACATTTCAAAAAAAGAAAGCCGACCTGAAGGTCACGGCTGGGGGAATTCTTTATTTTATGAGATTGATGGGGGTATTATTAGGAAGCTTACTTGGAGCCTGCGGCTGCAAATAACCCATTTCTAAAAAAGAAAGCCGACCTGAAGGTCTCGGCTGGAACTTGCACGTTTTGTGGCAAGGAAAGGATTCAAGAAAGCCGACCTGAAGGTCTCGGCTGGGGGAATTCTTTATTTTATGAGATTGATGGGGATTACGCTCTCTGCGTTCGCGTGATCCTGGGAGAGGGAGTAGACAGATTGCAAAGCCATCATTGCAGAGCAATGTTTTAGCTTTTCTGCTTTTGTGAGCTTTTGAAAGCTAGGCTTTCAGCGCTCTTAAAAGCAGAAAAGCCATTGACTGGAAGTCAATGGCTTTTTATCTGTCGGGGTAGCAGGATTCGAACCTGCGATCTCCTGGTCCCAAACCAGGCGCCTTGACCGGACTGGGCCACACCCCGAAAAATGTGTTTACCGTCTGTTAAGCGGTTGCAAATGTAAACGAAGTTTTTGATTTCACAATAACCTGAGACGATTTATAAGAAAAAAATTAATGCAATTATGAAAATCAGGATGATCACTAAATATTGCCAGATATCGACAAAATAGGGATAGTTCTTTTTTACTTTTTTCTTTAAATCTGACATCCGTTCACTTGAATCGTAAATCTAGCACTTTAACACTAATTAAGATACCTTTAGATAATTCAGAACAACTTTTGGCCTCATTCTTGCGTTTAATTAACAGCCATGAGTCGCCTAGATAAAATATCATTCATCAGAAGTTTCTGGACCTATAAAGAGGTCTACGATCGATTAGAAGATTACCCTGACAATAAACTTGATAATATCATTACGAAAATTATTAAGGAAATTAGAAAACAGGTAAATTTCACGGCCGTAGATCATGTACTCAATTTTCCGATCTACTTAAATTAAGAGATCGATCAATTGAACATTCAAAAGGCCCTTACTAAAGAACATTCTAAACAAACAGTTGTAAAAATTGTCGGGTACATTGGAAATAATCCAAAACGCTTTGCTGAACTAATGGCCGTTTTTTATGGTGATGACTCAAGAATGAGCCAAAGAGCCGCATGGTCGATGAGCGATATCGTCCTAAAAAATCCAGAATTAGTAAGACCTTACGAAAAAGAAATGGTTGATTTCTTGGCTCAGGATAAGCCAGATGGTATACTTAGAAACATCCTCAGAATATTTCAAGACGTAGATTTCAGCGAAGAACATAGCGGCTTAGCGTTTGAAAATGCTTTTAACTTAATGCTCAATCCAAAGTGTGCAGTTGCAATTCGCGCTTTTTCTATTTCAACGGTTGTTAGAATTTGCCAAAAATACCCTGAATTAAAAAATGAAGTCTCCGAAGCGATTGACATCATTATGGAAGATGCTGAAAGACCAGCAATACTAGTAAGATGTAGGAAAGCAAGAAAAGCATTGGCCAAGATGGCTTAACCTTTTTTAACGCTTCTCAAATATTAATATCACCTATCCCCTGTTTATATATTTCAAATGACTGAACATTATATGTGTTTGGTTGGTTAACTTTGCACTACAATACAGAACATGCAACCAATAAAAGGATTTTCGAAACTATCAAAAGAAGCTAAAATTGAGTGGCTTATTAATAGCTATTTCAATGGCGACCACTCGGTAATTGAGCGTTTAAAGACATACTGGCACCAAGACGGGAAAGTTCAGAAGCTTCATGACGAATTTATTGAAAACACGATTTCTAACTTCTATTTACCATTAGGAGTCGCTCCTAACTTTAAAATAAACGACAAGCTTTACTGCGTGCCAATGGCCATTGAAGAAAGTTCAGTTATTGCAGCTTCAGCAAAGTCGGCTTCATTTTGGTTAGAACGAGGTGGATTTAAAGCTACCGTAGTCAATACAAATAAAATTGGTCATGTACATTTTCTCTGGAATGGAGAAAAAACTAATCTAATGAATTGGTTCAATAATCATAAGAACGATTTTATTGAAGGAACGGATGATTTAACAAGTAACATGAGAACAAGAGGTGGAGGCATCTCGAGTCTGGAGTTATTAGATAAAACGGAATTAGACGATAATTACTTTCAGCTTAAAGCTGAATTTGAAACGGTTGACGCCATGGGCGCGAACTTCATAAATTCTTGTTTAGAAGAGTTTGCAAAGATTTTAGAAGATGGTTTAGCTCAATCTGAACTTTCTGAATCTGAAAAGGAAGTCGAAATAATCATGTGCATTCTTTCCAACTTTACGCCTGATTGCTTAGTGAAAGTTGAAGTAAGTTGTCCGGTAGAAGAACTTATTGTTGATCCAAACGTGTCGCCTAAAGAATTTGCTGACAAGTTTTTAAGAGCTATAAAAATTGCAACACTAGAACCTTATCGAGCCACCACTCACAATAAAGGGATCATGAATGGAATCGATGCCGTGATTCTTGCTACGGGAAATGATTTCAGAGCTGTAGAAGCATGTGCTCACACTTATGCAAGTAAAGACGGGCAGTATAAAAGTTTGACCAAAGCAGAAGTAGTGAATGGAATTTTTAAATTCTGGATTGAAATTCCGTTGGCAGTTGGAACAGTTGGAGGTATTACTACCCTTCACCCCACTGTTAAATTCTGTCACGACCTATTAGGAAATCCTGATGCTAAGGAATTGATGATGATTGTAGCAGCCACTGGACTAGCGCAAAATTTTGGAGCGGTTCGATCGCTGGTAACGACTGGAATTCAAAAAGGACATATGAAAATGCACCTGCTGAATATCTTGAACCAATTGGAAGCTACAGAAGAAGAGAAAAGAACGATTCAGAAAAAATTTGAAACACAAGTGGTAAGTCATAAAGCCGTTGTTGATGCTTTTTGTGAACTTCGTGGCATTGAATCTCCGCAACATTCTAGTAATAAATGACATTCCGATCTAACGGTAAATTATTACTTACTTCGGAATACCTGGTGCTCAATGGCGCTAAGGCTTTAGCCCTTCCCTGCAAGTTTGGACAATCACTGGTGGTGGAGGACTCTAATGAATCTAATTTAACTTGGGAGAGCTACGATGTAAATAACAACTGTTGGTTTAATGCTGAATTCAACGTTGCAGCACATCAGGTCATTTCCTCTTCGGACGATTCAATTGCATCGGGACTTTTAAATATTTTAGAGGAAGCTGTTAAGCTTAATTCAGAATTTGATCCATCTAAGCAGAAAATCAAAACCTTCTTAGAGTTTGACCAGAAATGGGGATTAGGAAGTAGCAGTACTTTGAGAATTAATATCGCTCAATGGGCCAATTGCTCACCATACGAATTGCATGAGGCAACAAGCAATGGAAGTGGTTATGACATTGCAGCAGGCTTAAGCGATTCTCCCATCCTTTTTAGTAACTCGGATGGATTTAACAGCGAACCATCCAATTTCAATCCATCTTTTAGTTCTAATTTATTTTTCGTCCATTTAAATCAGAAACAAACTAGCGATACTGAAGTAATCAAATTCAAAGACCTAGTGGCAGATCTTGATCTTGATTATTGCATCGAAGTTATTGAGACGCTAACCAACAAGTTAGTTGAGTCTGCTGATCTTAGTGCGTTTGAAGAAACGATTAAAAAGCATGAGTTGTTTTTGTCCAGTATTTTACAAAGAGAAAGTGTTGCTGAAACGGTATTCTCAGATTATAAATTAGGCGCAATTAAATCGTTAGGTGGTTGGGGCGGAGACTTTATTCTTGCAACTGGAAATAATAGCAATGAAGTAAAACAATATTTTAATAACAAGGGCTACCACACAGTTCTAGATTATTCAGCACTAATACGCTAATTTTGACATTAATGGAATCGGAGTTTACATCAACATCAGATCAATACAGCAACCAATTACAATCAGGGGCTATTACCTATTCAAGTCCTTCTAATATTGCACTAGTTAAATATTGGGGGAAGAAGCCAGTTCAAATTCCGGCAAATCCGAGCATTTCATTTACGCTCAATAATTGTAAAACAACCACTACCCTACTTTTCGAGAAAAGCACTACCACAGCGCAAGTTGAATTTGAAGTTTACGTAGACGACAAGATTGAAGTAAGTTTCAAGCCGAAAATTGAAAAGTTCTTTCAATTAATAAGCGCTTATTTACCTTTTATTTCTAATTATAAGTTTGAAATAAGAACATCGAACACGTTCCCTCACTCTAGCGGTATTGCTTCATCAGCCAGCGGAATGAGCGCCATTGCACTTTGTTTATGTCGATTAGAAAGTCAATTGGATCCTTCAATTTCTGAAGAAGCCATGCTTAAAAAAGCCTCATTTATTTCAAGAATTGGGTCTGGAAGTGCTTGTCGTTCTGTTTATGGTGGATTAGTGGCCTGGGGAGAATCTGATAGCATAGCATCTAGCTCTGATTTCTATGGGGTGGAGTTCAATGAAGTGCATTCCATATTTAAAAATTATCAGGACACCGTCTTATTAGTAGATAAAGGTGAAAAAGTTGTTTCTAGTACGGTTGGGCACGGACTGATGGCAGATCATCCTTATGCTGAAAGAAGATTTGAGCAAGCAAATAGCAATTTAGCCCTTTTAAAGGCCGCTTTAATTGAAGGAAACCTAAGCGTATTTAACGAAATAGTGGAAAGTGAAGCATTGACATTACATGCAATGATGATGACTTCAAGCCCTTATTTCATGCTGTTTAAACCAAACACTGTTGAAATCATACAGAAAGTTTGGAAATTTCGGGAACAAAGCGGACTACATTTGAGTATAACCTTAGACGCAGGTGCTAATGTTCATTTACTTTATCCAGAGGCTGAAAAGGAGGCTATACTACAGTTCATAAATGATGAATTGGTAGGTTTTTGCCAAAATGGACAGTATATTTGTGATAATGTTGGTGCTGGACCTGTCCTGCTAAACGAAGACTATGCTTAAAGAGTCATTATTTTACGGAAAAGTTCTCCTCTTTGGAGAATATGGAATCATTCAAGATTCTATGGGGCTTTCAATTCCTTATGAAAGCTACCGAGGTAGTTTAATCTTTCATTCCGATGATTCTGAAATGGCTGAATGGTCAAACACCGAATTAAAGAAATACTTTGCTCACTTATGTGAATTAGATCAAGCTAATAACCTTCCTTGTAAATTAGACTTGGCTGCTTTTAAAAATGACATCGAAAACGGAATGCTTTTCGACAGCTCTATCCCGAAAGGATACGGTGTAGGAAGTTCTGGAGCACTAGTTGCTTCTGTTTACAGTAGATATTCTATTAAAGGAATTAGCGCAGAAGGTAACGTGGCTAATTCTGATATTCTAAAGCTGAAGATCATATTCGGTGAATTAGAATCTTACTTCCATGGCAAGAGTTCAGGCCTGGATCCTTTGATCTGCTATTTGCACTTACCTATTCTGATTAAAGGAAAGGATGAACTAAACGCGGTTGGAATTCCTGAACAAGGATCTAGTAAAGGCGCGATCTTTCTATTAAATACTGGAAACCCTGGTGAAACTCAGCCAATGGTCAATATCTTTTTAGACAAGCTTAAAGAAGATGGATTTAGAACCATGTTGAAAAAGCAGTTTAAGAAATACAATGACGCTAGTATTGAGGCATTCTTAAATAAAGACAGAAAACCTTTATTCAGTAATATCAAAAAACTTTCTAAAGTTGTTCTTGACAATTTTAAACCAATGATTCCACAGAACTATCAAAAAGTTTGGCAAGACGGAATCGATTCTAACGCTTATTACTTGAAGCTTTGCGGTTCTGGTGGAGGTGGATTCATTCTTGGATTTACTGAAGATATCGATGAAGCGAAAGACAAATTAGCAGATTATCAAGTAGATGTGATCTACAACTTTTAGAGCCATTTTTTACCGGTTATAAATTCTCTCGTTTTTTTTATCTCATAAAGCTTAAATTTGACTGTGTCCAGTCAAAACTCCCTACTAAATAGAAAACAGCGATTCATCGTCTTGAAAGTGATGGCCATGTTGTCTTTAGTACGGTGGTACAATATTCTTTTAGTAAGTGTTGGATTAGGCCTTTCAGCAGTCTTTCTTTTAAACCCTCAGAAGGAATGGTTAGAAACCTTGATGGACTATAAATTACATTTATCCATTGCCTCTCTTTGTTTCTACATCATGGCCGGGTACATTATTAATGCATTTTACGATTTTGAAAAGGACTTGGTCAACAATCCAAAAGGAACCATTTTTAATCGGGTAGTTAGCAAAACGTTCTGCTTGAACACCTATTTCCTATTTAATTTCGTTGGAACAATTTTAGCCATTTTTGTAGGTTGGGAAATCTTACTATTGAATTGTATTCTCTGCTTCGCTCTATGGTTTTATAGTCATAAACTGCGAAAGAAAGTGTTTACGGGAGAGCTAGGCGCATCTTTACTAACAATTGCTCCATTTGTATCACTTAGCGTTTATTACGAGCATACTAACTTGAAAATTATCTTGTACATCGGCTTCTTGTTTGCTTTGACCTTGACTAGGGAGCTGGTTAAAAAGTTAGTTGGGATGAAAGGTGATTTGGTTTATGGAGATCGATCATTGCCGATCGTTATCGGAATTAAGAAAACTAAAATGCTGATTTACGCTTTCATGTTGTTTTCATTGGTTCCAGTCGGAATACTGTTCTCAGAGATAATTGATAGACCAGTTTTTTATTACTTGATCTTCTCCTCTGTTGTAATTCTGACTTCACTAATCATGCTTATTCCAGCTCAGGAAAGAAAGGGATTTAATCGGGTTAATACGATGTATAAAATCATTCTTACCCTATCAGTAATCGCTATAACCCTAGCCTAAATTAATGGTTCCTTGAATCAGGCTCTAACAATCTTAATGGGTAAACTACTCGGATCGCCTGGATCTTAGGCCTCAATGAATCATCTCCGTTTTCTTCTAGTTTAATAAGCTCATCGTAAGTTCGACCAAAAGCGTCAATGGCTAAGTCATTTCTTAGTTTTTTCAAGCCACCTTTAATCTGATCAAGGACTGAAAAATATGCCTCAAACGGAGTGTCATTAGTAGATTCGAAACGAATTACGGCCCTTTTACTGATCAAGTGAAATTCTCCAGTTAACTTATATGCGTTTGCAATACCTGCCCATTCTTTCAAATACTTTTGACATTTTACAAACTGGTCGCTTTCATTAACAGAATCCAATTTAGTCAGTAGTAATTGTAGCTTTTCAGTAGTATCCGAAATTACCTTGTTATCAATAAATATTCGTTGAGGCATCTCTAAACTATTTTCCAAATAAAATCGATTAACAAATCCTTCCACTTTTTCCAATTCAATTTCCGTCCCTTCTACCTTCACAGAATTACTATTCATGGAAATTGACAATATATCCCTTTCTAATACCTCAGGACAGCCATCACAGGGTGGTAGCGCTTGGGGAAGTGTCAATCTTAATCCTAAATCCCTATGGCCTAACATCTTGGCCGTTGATGCCATATTAAATCGATAGAAACAACTATTGATCATGTCTTTTGAATAGGTATTCAAAATGGCATCGATGACGTTTACCACATCAATTTTTCCAGATTTTTGGATTACCTCCATTTCCTTCTCCCATTTTCCCTTTATCTCCATCTGTTCCATCAAAGAAACCGAGTGTAACGCAGCACACTGTTCTTTCGCAATGGCAATTCGGCCTAAATCCGAATCCGATATCTTGAAGTAAGATGGAATATCAACTTTTCCATTTGCCTTAAAACTATTCAAAAGACCAAACATTGATGGATCTGCAGGAGACTGTTCCATGAACCATTGGTTGTACATCGAATCTATTTCAGATGTAACCACTGGCAATGTACCGTGCATACAGGAACAAAACGGGTCCTCACTTTCAGTAGCACATCCCGATTGGAAAATGCCAAAAATCACTATCAAATAAAGAAATATCCCTTTAACTCTCATTGTAAATAACTTGCAGGATTTTCAAATACTCTTTTAGACTAGAACCATGATCCAGTTAGTCTTAAGCCCTCTACAAAACTAGCAAAAGCTTCAGAACCAAATTCACAACCAAAAAAAAGGGTGCTAAAAAAGCACCCTAATAATTTTTTACAGAATAATCTGTTCATTATATTTTTCTAAACTCAACACGTCTATTGTGCTGCCTGTTTTCGGGATTATCAGTACCATTTTTATTGGTGTTAGGAAGTAAAGGTTTCTCTTCTCCAAATCCTTGCGTCTCCAATCGACTGGCCTCAATACCCATTTTCACTAAGATCTCTTTTACTTTCTTAGCTCTACCTTTAGATAAATATAGGTTGTACTTACTAGATCCTTTTGAATCTGTATGTCCTTCAACCCGCATTCTTACCGTCTTATCATTATTCATGTAATCATAGATTAACTGAATATCTGGTCTTGACTTTTCCAGTAGCTTAGTTCGATCGAAGTAGAACTCTAGATTCTTTAATACCAACGTTTTATTGGAATCAAGCACCTCTTTTACTTTTTCTAAAAGCTCATCGAATTTGGTCTTCGGTATTTGGGAAGTAACATCTATGTTAATCAAGTTGATAATATCCGCATCGTGCTCTTGTTGGGCTATAGCAACATCCTCGTCTGAAATAGAGTCTTTCTTGATCGTCAACTTATCTCCTTCTTTTACAATAAGCCTACCCAATGTTTTAAACTTACTTGCATCGTCCACGGTAATCGTCTCTGAAGCAATCATGCCTTGAACATCATAAGTAACCTCATATGTATGTCCTGGCTTCATAATGAACAAAAACTTACCAGTTTTTTTGTTAGGTCGATATTCACCAGACACTTCACCAGTGCTCTCATCGTATACCGTGATGATAATATCCTGGATCACATTACCTCCTGTATCTTTCGCATAACCTTTATAGATGGTAAGCGCCTTCTTTTCAGCAGAAATCATTCCAATGATGTAGATATCCTGTTTACCCATTCCACCATCTCTTAAAGAAGAAAAGTAAGCTCGCTTTCCATCTGAAGTTGGAACAAAAAACACATCATCACCAGTAGTATTTACAGGATAGCCAATATTTTCTGGTGGTCCCCATTCTCCACCCGGATCAAGTTGAGATTGAAAAACATCAAACCCACCCATAGTGGCGTGACCTTGAGATGAGAAGTATAAAGATGTTCCATCTGGATGTAAAAACGGACTTTCTTCATCCCACTCTGTATTAATTGTTGGACCAGCATTTTTCACTTTAGACCAATCACCATTCGGTAATTTTCTAATGAACCAAATATCTCTTCCACCTTCTCCGCCTGGTCTATCAGATACAAATGCAATGGTTTTCCCATCTGCACTTCTATTAGCATGTGTTTCCCAAAACTCTGAATTAATTGCAGACTCTAATGGCTTTGGTTTACTCCAAGTATCACCATCTAAATGTGACTCATATATACTACCGTCATTTTCATCATTCTTATAGATATACATTTCTTGTCCATCCGCAGACAGATACAGACAAGCTTCGTGTTCCTTGGTATTAATATTGGTATGAACTAATACAGGGTCTGACCAATCATCATCCTCGTCTTCTCTATAACTGATATAGATATCCTCAAAGTACTTATCATCATCTCCTTTTTCAGGATTTGGTCCTGTATCTCTTCTTGAGGTAAAAATCATTACCGTTTCATCCGCATTTACAATTGGACGATATTCTGGAAACTCCGTATTCAAGTTATTACTCATCGCTTGAAGCGTCATTTCCGTAGGGTTCGCTTTAAGCGTCATGGCATTCCTAGTGATTCGTATATCTCGCTTCACTCCTTTTAACTCATCCTTATTTGATTCATCCAAGAATTCCTGGTAGGTGAAATATGAATCAAGAGCTTTTGCAAACTGATAATCTGAATGATAAGCTTGCCCCATAAATCGATAACAATCAACTGGCGCCTTTTTCTCTTTATGATTTCCAGTTTCATAAAAAGGCGTTATGTTTTTCTGGACGTTTTCTTCTTCCAAAACAAACTCGTAATATGGAATTGCCCGATACTTTTCGTAAGAAGTATGCAGATAACAATATCCAATCATTGACTTAATGTTGGCGTTTTTATCATCTTTTTTTTCTAATTCGAAAAGAATCGGCAAAGCAGAATAATAATTATCCTCCACCATAAAATCGACAGCCTTGTAGAATTGCTCTTTAAAACTCTGAGCATTCAACATCCCTGAGGCCATCACGATAAGAAATGCAGCAAATAATCTCTTGATCATGTAAAATGTACGTTAAGTTGTTCCATAAGAGCTTTTGGCGCTCTTACTGGTTTTTTATTTTCCTTATTTAAAAAAACTAGTTCCGTACGTGCTTCATTCAATTTTTCTCCTTTTTCATTAAAGGTTTCGTAGTCAAATGAGATACGTACATTGGGTAATATACGAATAAACGTCTGTATGGTTAGGTTTTCATCGTAATAAGCTGGTTTCAAGTACTTTATAGTGTAGTTTGTGACAGGTAACAGATATCCGTCCTCCTCAATCTCCTTATAAGAAATACCTAATGCTCTTAAAGTTTCAACTCTGGCCACTTCAAAATATTGAGCGTAATTACCGTAGTAGCAATAGCCCATTTGATCCGTTTCCGAATATCTTACTCTAATTTTAGTTTCCGTTGTATACACTATATAAACTCTAAAGCTAAATTTACTATTATTGTTTACTATGAATTACAAGCCCATATACCTCGTTTTAACCATTACATTGTTAGCATCTTTGGGCTGCAAACAATATCAAATCTCTGGTAGTGAGCTTACTAACACTAGCTTGGACAGTACTTACGTAGCCGACTCTTCCGCTGAATCATTAATTTCAGTTTATCGGGAAGGCCTGGACAGCGTAATGAATGTTGTTTTAACTCAAGCCCGTAACACCCTTACAAAAGGCTCTCCAGAAGGAACATTGGGAAATCTTTGTTCGGATATAGTTTATGAAACTGCAAATAACTGGATTGAGGCCAATCAACCAACTTATAAGGACAAACTAAATTTTGCATTATTGAACAATGGCGGATTAAGAGCACAGATCGATTCGGGTGATGTAACTACAGGAGATATGTTCAGGCTAATGCCCTTTGAGAACGAGATTGTAATACTAGAATTGTCGGGATATAAAATGACCGAGTTAATTAACTATGTGCAAACAAAATCACTATTATCAGGCAGAAAGGGAGGAGTTCCGATTTCGAAAGAGTTTAAACTTACCGTTGATTCTGTTAAAATCAGTTCTGTGTGCATAGTAAACAACAAAGCGTTTGACAGCAGGCAGAGTTACTTTGTAGCCACCTCAGATTATCTTGCTAACGGTGGGGATAATATGTCATTTTTCACGGATCCAATAAACACAATTAAGACCGGAATAAAGATTCGAGATTCATTTATAGATGGGGTTAGTGAGATGAAATTAATCCAAGGCAAATTAGATAGGAGGATTAGCTATGCACCATAAACGAAGAGATTTTATTAAAACTTTAGGTTTAGGAACGGCTGGAATCCTGTCGTTAAGCTCTTTCGACTTAACGCAGTTGTTAGAAAAAAATGATGTTTTTAAACTAACCATCTTACATACTAATGACATGCATAGTCATATAGATCCATTTCCAAATGACCATAAAAAGTATGCTGGTTTAGGAGGTATGGCGAAAAGAGCCGCATTAATCAAAGCCATGCGTGCAAACAATCCTCACACCCTATTATTGGATTGCGGAGACATTTTTCAGGGAACCCCCTACTTCAACTACTATGGTGGTGAACTAGAATTCAAATTAATGAGCGAAATGGGTTACGACTGTGCAACTATGGGTAATCATGATTTTGATAACGGGCTCGAAGGTTTCAAAAAAATGCTTCCACATGCCTCCTTTCCTTTTGTAACTTCTAACTATGATTTTTCAAACACAATCTTAAAGGACAAAACTCACAAATTCAAAATATTTAATCGCGGACCAATTAAAGTTGGCGTATTTGGAATTGGGATAAAATTGGAAGGATTAGTTAACAAACCTTCTTATGGAGACACTGTTCATTTAGATGAAATTGAAACGGCAAATAAAGTAGCAAAAGAACTAAAAGGTTTGGGATGCGATTTGGTAATCTGCTTGTCCCATATTGGATATAAATATGATTACAAAAAGTTTAGCGATCAAGACCTGGTTAAAGGAACAGAAAACATTGATTTAATACTGGGCGGACATACACACACATTCCTTGATAAACCTGTTGTTCTAGCCAATAAAAATAACGAATCGGTGATCGTGAATCAGGCCGGTTGGGCTGGTCTCGTTTTGGGACAAATAGACTTTATCTTTGATAAAAGTTCAAAGAAGAAACTAGATGACGAAACGAGTTTGTTGCTAAATAAAAACTGTGCCAAAAAAATAATCTGATCCTCTGTAAATTATTTTAAATAATCAAGGGGTAATTCGTTTTTTTTTCAACTTTATTTATTCGTTATTTGTTTCGCTGTAATTAGGAAAGCATAATCACCCATCTCTATCCTAATTAATTGAAGCCAAAGCAAAGATTTAAAAACTATAATTACCGTTAACGCATGAAAAAAAGCCATGAATCTGTATGGACGAATTGTTTGTCCGTCATTAAAGACAACGTAAGTTTACAGAGTTATAAGACATGGTTTGAACCGATAAAACCGGTTAAGATTAAAAATAGCGTTATTACGATTCAGGTACCTTCACAGTTTTTTTACGAATGGTTAGAAGAGCACTACATTGAGTTGCTTAGAAAAACGATTCGTAAAGAAATAGGCCCGGATGCAAAATTGGAGTACAGCATTGTCATGGAAAACAATGCAAAAAGTGCTAACCCTTATACCGTCAAGATTCCTACTACTAATAAAAAAGCATTGAAAAACCCATCGGTATCAATGCCACTTGACGTTAGCAAAAATCCAATTAAGAATCCTTTTATTATTCCGGGACTAAGAAAAGTTAATGTTGATTCCAACCTTAACCCTAATTACTCATTTGAGAACTTAGTTGAAGGAGACTGTAATCGTCTTGCTAGATCTGCCGGTTATGCGGTTGCAAACAAACCAGGAGGAACTGCTTTTAATCCCCTATTAATATATGGAGGTGTTGGACTGGGAAAAACTCATTTAGCACACGCTATAGGAATAGGCATTAAAAATAAATTCCCAAACAAAACTGTTCTTTATGTTTCTTCAGAGAAATTCACTCATCAGTTTATTGATGCGGTAAAGAATAATAACACTAATGATTTTATTCACTTCTATCAGATGATAGATGTGCTATTAATTGATGACGTTCAGTTTTTTGCTGGAAAGGAAAAAACACAGGACGTATTCTTCCATATTTTCAATCACCTACATCAAACAGGCAAGCAACTGGTGTTAACATCAGATAAGCCACCAGTGGAAATGCAGGGAATGGAGCAAAGATTGCTTTCAAGATTTAAGTGGGGACTTTCTGCAGATTTGCAGGTACCGGATCTAGAAACAAGAATAGCTATCCTTCAAAAGAAAATGTATTCTGATGGAATTGATCTTCCTAAAGAAGTGGTTGAATATCTAGCATACAGCATCTCAACAAACATTAGAGAGTTAGAAGGAGCTTTGATTTCTTTGATCGCTCAATCATCTTTAAACAAGAAAGCTATAACGCTAGATCTTGCTAAGCAGATGATCGACAAGTTTGTTAAAAACACTGCTAGAGAAGTTTCAATTGAGTACATCCAGAAAGTGGTTTGCGATTATTTCGACTTACCAATTGAGTTGATGAAATCAAAAACTAGAAAAAGAGAAGTTGTTCAAGCCCGTCAAATTGCAATGTACTTTGCTAAGAAGATGACTAAATCATCTTTGGCAAACATCGGAGCTCATTGCGGAGGAAAAGACCACGCTACAGTGCTTCACGCATGTAGAACGGTTAATAACTTATCTGAAACTGACAAATCGTTTAGAAGCTACCTGGAAGACTTAGACAAAAAACTAAGCATCCAATAAGATCCTTTTTTATTGTATTGTTAAAACCCAATTAGTTTTGCTAATTGGGTTTTTTTCTGACAAAAACTTTCTTTAAACGAAACTTAAACAACCATCATTAAGTATACGTTTGACATTCACCTACCCTATATTAAATGACATCTGAATTATTATCACAAAGCGAACTATTAATTGTTGAGGAAACGACTGGGAAAATCAACTCAATTAATATTGACGGTCTCTATTTGGGCCAAGCATTGAAATCTTTTTTCAATGCAGTCCCAGGTGATGTAGCCAGAAACAAAATCATTCAGATTATTGATCAAAATGGAATTAAAGACGATCAATGGTATGACATAAACCAAGCTCGACTTTTATACTACTACATTGGAATCACTTACGGTCCAGCAACTATTGCGCGTGTTGGGTACGACATTATCAACGCAGCAATTTTTCCAGATTTTATAAACGACCCTACAAGTGCGCTGCAAAGTATTGATGCTGCATACAAAATGAATACTAAGGGTGAGAATCTAGGAGGGATTTCAACTGAGATTATCTCTCATTCGGAAATGAACTTAACATTTACTACTCCCTTCCCTTGCAATTTGGATATTGGAATTATGAAAGGATGCACGGCTAAATACGGCAAGCATGCTACCGTAAAACACATTAGCGAAACTTGTAGAGATAACGGTGACGGAGAATGCCAATATCACGTCAGCTATTAAAAAGTTTATTCTTTTAATCCTGTCACTTCCAAGAAATTCTGATAGATTTCTGTGTTCTCGTATATCCCATTAAACAGGTTTGAACCCGCCCCGAAGGACAGCACTGGAACCATTGTGCTACTATGTCCATCTGTAGCAAATTTAGACACCAAGCTATTGTAATCGTTATAGACTCTTTTATAAGGCCCTTCTTTTCGTTCGCTCACCATCGCAAAACCACCACACTCATGATCGGCAGTAACTACAACTAACGTATTCCCTTGTTTTTCTGCAAAATCCAAAGCTTTCCCTATAGCCTTGTCAAAATCTAAGACTTCTTGAATCAAATATTCACCATTATTAGAATGACCACCCCAATCAATTTGAGATCCTTCTACCATCAAAAAGAACGATTCGCCTTTAGAAGACAAATGATCTATCGCTTTTTGGGTTGCATCCGGTAAAAACTCATCTCTGCCTTGATATTTTGGAGTCATACCATCTGGCGCCATTAAATAGGCTGGCTTCAAATCACCACCTGTCCACTCGGTATATAAAGATGAAGTATCCAAAACAAAACCCTGATCAATCAACGAGTCCCAATAGTTCAACGAATCAAGTCGATCTACAAACCATCTATGTCCACCGCCAGCAAAAAAGTCAACATCACTATAAACTAGCTGTTTTGCGATTTCCTCTTGCATACCTCTATTTTCAACATGCGCGTAAAACGATGCGGGGGTAGCATGTGTAATTGAAGAAGTTGAAACCAATCCAGTGTTCCAACCTAAAACTGAAAGATCCTCAACTATTGTTGGTTTACTTGAGCTATCCAAAGCAACTCCAATTGCTCCATTATAAGTTTTCTCTCCACAAGAAAACGCAGTAGCACCGGCTGCTGAATCAGTTATTTTATGAGATCCAGACCTCGTCTTAGATAATCCTACAATGGGAAACCTTGAGAAATTTGGCTCTGCTTCACCATAAAAATAGGCGGTTGAAAGCTGAGAAAGCCCCATACCATCACCTACTAAAAATATAATATTGAATGGCTTTTCTACTTCCTTTTCAACGCTAGAGATTGCCACGTCTTGCGCTTGATCATCAGAACAGCCTCCGAACAACACTATAATTACCCCAACGAAAATGCTTTTAATAACTCTCATTTAACAAAAGTAGGAGACTAACCCTATTTACGCAATGATTACAGACAAAATATCATAACACGGTGGAAAATGCACTTAATCGACAATTTAATGTCATTCGTCTATAATTTTTAGACTTAGGTGGCTTTTTTGCGTTATAGAATCAATACTAAATACCAAGAGATGATAACGAATACTTTGAATATGACGCGAGCAGAGAGAACGATAGAGACAGATAGATTAATTCTTAGGGAAGTTTCCATGAAAGATGCACAAGCAGCTCTAGCGATGGATAACGAACCATTAGTTCAACAATACATCATTTCCGAACCCAAGTATAATTTGGTTCAAATGAAAAAAATGCTGAAAGAAGTTGTATTAAATGATTACGATAAATACGGATATGGACGATTAGCAATTGAATTGAAAGGCAGTAGAGAATTCATAGGTTATGCTGGATTAAAGTATATCAAAGAATTACAAGCCATAGATCTGGAGGTCAGACTAAAATCAGCTTTTTGGGGCAATGGATACGCTTTAGAAGCATCGTTTCACTGCTTAAAAGATGGCTTTACTCGGTTAAATATTTCCAAAATAGTAGGCAAAGTTTCTCCAGAAAACAAAAACTCAATTGCCATTCTTGAAAATTTAGGAATGAAATATGTCAGCATCATAGATTTTCAAGATCAGCCCTTCTACCTATACTCTATTACCAAAAATGAATGGTTGAAATCAAATCGATTATAAAATATAGAATTGTAACATTAGGCAACAACAATTAAATTTATTTACACTGAGCACTCCTAACTTTTGTATCTTATAGTCTAATAAACTATTTGATTCAAATGAAATTAACGCTCTTCACACTTCTCACATTATTTACAGTCTCGATTTTTGGACAAGAAGTGGTTTCTTCGACCGGAGAATCACATTCTAATAGTGCTGGAAGTATCGACTACACAATTGGTGAGGTCTCAACAGAAACCATCTCTGATGCATCTAATGCCTTAACTCAAGGTCAGCACCAGCCCAAACTTAACATCAACACTATTCCTACAGTTCAAGCATCGTTTGACGTTTCACTATACCCTAATCCGGTGAATTATCAATCAACCTTAACGGTAAGCCAAATCACCGAAGGCCTTAAGTATGACGTTTTTGATGTTGGAGGAAAGGTCTTAATAACTTCTACTATAACCAAGACTGAAACCACAATCGACTTTTCGAAGCTAAGCTCAGGTCAGTATTTTTTAAAACTCACTGACCAAAAAAATGGTCTTTTTAACTCTTTTCAAATTCAAAAATTAAACTAGATGAAACGCACGCTCATTATTCTATTAATCATTGGAGTTGGTATATCCCAACTCAAAGCACAAAGCCCTGACTCGTTTAAATATCAAGCAGTTGTAAGAGATGCGGCTGGGGTTATTCTGACAAATCAATCCATTGGCATGAGAATGACCATCCTGCAAGGCTCTTCATCTGGCTCGATAACTTATCAAGAAACCTTCTCGCCAACTTCGAATACTTACGGATTAGTAAATCTATCAATCGGACAAGGAACTGTTACCTCGGGAACTTTTTCGGCAATCGATTGGTCAGCAGGTCCGTACTTTATCGAAACGGCAATGGACCCATCAGGCGGAACATCATATACGGTTATGGGAGCAAGTCAATTACTTAGCGTGCCTTACGCACTTTACGCTACCGATGTAGAAAATGACAGTGATCAACAAATAATCACATACGACAATACAACGGGTGATTTAACTATTTCTTCTGGGAATACAGTTACACTTCCTTTAACAACAGGCGGAGATAATTGGGGTGCGCAAGTTGCCTCAACTGACGCAACTTTGTCTGGAGATGGATCAAGTTCCGCTCCGCTATCCGTAGTTGGTGATCTCACTGACGATCAGAATTTAACTTTAGCGGCAAACTCATTAAGCATTGACAACGGAAATGCTGTTGACCTATCGGCTTACTTGGACAATACTGACGCACAATCCTTATCTTTTTCGGGAACCAGTCTTTCAATAAGTAACGGCAACACCGTTGACCTATCCTCTTTACAGGATGGAGTAAACGATGCGGATGCAGATCCTACAAATGAGTACAATACGAACTTACTCTTATCGGGAACCACACTAAACTTGATTGATGGTGGCGGCACACTAACTGCCGATCTATCTTCTCTACAAGATGGGGTGAACGATGCGGATGCTGATCCTACCAACGAAATTCAAACCTTGGCAATTGCTGGGAATTTACTTTCAATTAGCGGTGGAAATACAGTCACCATTGCTGGAGGAAACACACTTGACGAAGCCTATGATCAGGGCGGAGCCGGGCTTGGAAGAACTATAAACGTTGATGCAGGCGAAGTAGACATAACTACGGCTACCGCAAGCGGAATAGCTTTAAGAGCGACCAATACGAACACGGGTGTTGGGATTATTACAAATTCAACGAATGCAGCAAATTCATTTTCTGCCCTACAGTCTACTACTAATTCATCGTCAACTATTGCCTCAGCGATAGTTGGAAACACTGATGGTGCAGCTTGGGGAGTTTCTGGTCAAGCTTCAGCAATATCGGGAGCAACTGCGGCAGTATACGGAAGTAATCTTAGAACAGTTGGAGGACATGGTGTTCTTGGAATAGGAGTAAACGGAGTAGTTGGACAAACTAATTATCAAGCAGGGTTTGGTACTTACGGTCAAAATTTTGACTTAACAGCTCCCCTGGGTAACGCAGTTGGTGCGTATGGAATTGGATATGTTGGGGTCTGGGGAGATCAACTTGGAACTGGTGGACCAGCAATTCATGCAAATGGAGAGCTATCTGCTTCAGGGCTTAAAACATTTAAAATTGACCACCCTACCGATCCTGAGAACAAATATTTAAAGCACTTTACAATTGAATCTAATGAGGTTCTTAATATGTACAGAGGGACGGCAACGTTTGATGCAAATGGAGAATCCATTATTGAAATGCCTAGTTATTTTGATGAAATAAACATCAATTTCAGCTATCATTTAACTCCAATAGGATCTTACGCTCCATTATTTGTTAAATCAAAAATGGAAAACAGAAAATTCGTAGTTGCAGGCGGAAACCCTGGTGACGAAGTATCTTGGACCGTATACGCTGAAAGAAACGATCCTTACGTTCAACAAAACCCAGATCGTAAGATTGTTGAGCAGGAAAAAGAAAGCTGGAACAAAGGGAAATATTTAATGCCTGAATTGTACAACCAATCAGCCGATAAGAAAATCGTAAAACCGCTTCAAAAAGTTGAACAAAAAGAATTAAACATCCAGCGATAGAAACATTACTTTTATAGCAAGGAGCCAGTTCATATTAACTTTTAATCCAAATCCGACATCCCTATCGAGACGGAAGAAGAAATATCAGTACTAAAGCGGAAAGCTTTTTACCTAGAGGTAATCAGTTCGTTTGCAACCAATTTACTTTCCGCCAGTTCTAAGGAAGAGATTGTTTGGATAATGGCGAGACATGCAGTTGGAAAGCTCGGTTACGTTGACTGCATCGTCTACTTGCTTGATGAAGAACAGAATCATTTTTATCAAGCAGCTGCTCACGGACCAAAAAACCCTGTGGATTTTGACATCAACAACCCGATCCTTATTAAACATGGCGAAGGAATCGTTGGTAGTGTCGCTGCATCTGGCATAGGGGAAATAGTACATGACACCAGAAACGATGATAGATATCTCTTGGATGATGAGAATAGATTATCAGAAATCACTATTCCTATTGTATCTAATGGCAAAGTCATCGGGATTGTTGATTCTGAACACCCGGAAGCAAATTTCTATTCGAAGGACGACCTGGATGTGTTGAATACTATTGCATCTATGTCATCTGTGAAGTTAGAGGAGGTTAAAATCCAGCAGGAACTATTGGAGCACAAAAGCATGTTGGAAAACATTGTGTTGGAAAAAACTAGGGAACTGCAATCTACTGTATTAGAGCTACAAGAATCAAATGCCGAAATCTCCACTCAAAACAAGGAAAAGGAAATTCTGATCAAGGAAATTCATCACCGAGTTAAAAACAACCTTCAGATTCTTTCTAGCTTAATGAACCTTCAATCGGCTTCTTCAAGCAAAGAATCAGAACAAGAAGTCTTTCAAGATTGCAGAAACAGAATTATTTCGATGTCAACGATCCATGATCATTTGTATACTGGCGGAAGCATGACAGAGATAAACGCGAAACAATACATGGAAGAAGTATTGGATGATTTATTACGCGCGTTTGGAGTTTTACATCATGTACAATTGGATTTCGAAGTAGAAGAACTTCATTTTGACATAGATACTTCTATACCCTTAGGATTGATCTACAATGAGATTATAGTCAACTCCATAAAACATGGCATCAAGAATAAAGAAGGACGCCTAGGAGTATCATTAGTCAAAAACAAGGAGCTGGTTACACTTAAAATTCAAGATTCTGGTGAAGGGTTTGACCTGGAAAAAGAACACACTTCAATGGGAATGGAACTAATCGACACATTAACATCTCAACTGGATGGAAAGATTTCATATCAATGTGACGATAGCGGTACAACATGCACCTTAACATTCCCATTTACAAACTAGTTCTTAGGTTTTAGGGTTGCGCAGCAAGTGTTTTCTCTTTATCGTATCGAACGGTGTAACCAAACTTTAACGTCTTAACGGCTTTAGGCTTCAATTCTACTTCCCAAAGTAGCTCACCAGTATCAACATCTAGCTCCCCTTTTGACGAGTTCAATAAAGTTATTTCAATGTCTTCATTGCTTGTTACAGGTATTTGATCCTTGATGTAAATCTTTAACGTATGTGAATTTGTATTCTTTATCGTTATTTCAAATTCTTCCGTATGCTCAATCATTTTGCTGAACGCAGACTCTTTGCTTTCATCGTTTATCTTTTTACGAACGCAGTATAAGCCATGATCTCTACCTAGCGAAAGCTGCATGGTATCTGAAATTAAGGACGGATCCACCCCGGTCTCCCCTATGTACGTATTGTTCATATAGATGTTGGCGTTGGCCTTTAGCAAATTCAACTCCTCCCAATCTGATATCTTCGTAACCAAGAATGCATTATTATCTTCTTTCGGAACCAAGTAATGGGAAAAATCAGCAGTTACTTTAGCTTCCCTAATTATAACGATGGTTTCATTCGCGTCAGACTTAATATCATACCTTCTTTTGATTTCAAATTTGGTGTTGATATATGACTCACCTACAAACCTATACTCCGGAACAATCTTAGGTGTAAAAACTTCAATTTGTCGAGACCTTAAATCAGGCATCGAAATATTATAACTGATAGGCTTAGCTGAATTTTGATCCAATGTCACATATGTATATTGATTTGTTCCTGCGTCCCAGTTTCCACCTAAGTTGTATGTAAACCCTGCGCTTCCTCCGGTTGCATTTATTGCTACAGACCCATCTGTTGCGCCATTACAAACCTCGTAAGCCGAAGTATTTAACAAAGAGGTATTCCAGGCTTGCTGCATTTGTTTCGACTTCTTCTTCGGCTTTTTGCCATAGTCTTTGACTTGCTTGATGTTTATGTTTTTGGACTTCAGCACTGGCAAGGCACCAGATATGTCATAATTGAAAGTGGACAAACTCAATTTCACATTCGACCAATCCTCATCCGTATCTTGATACACACTAGCCTTATAAGTCAGATCAACATGCTTATTAGCCTTATCCGCTCTTAAGTCATAACCTGGAATCCAGCCTGCATTTGACACTAAATAGTTCAATTCAACTTTAGTGGCCATGTTAGATGGCGCATCAACTGTAATAATTACTTCGTGAATAATTTTAATCGGTTTCAACTTTGGCCCATTCAGTTTATGGTAGTTTCTAAAATCGTTTAATTTGGATTGAATCGTTCCTTCTTTTTTCTTGGCTAAATAAACTTTCCACTGAGATTTCTCGATTCTATTATCAATGTTTACCAATTTAGCACGATAAAAATCCATTGCCGACTTAAGCTCGGGCAGTGTATCTCTAGAATTGTTTGCCATCAAATTACTTTGAAGTAATAGTGACTTTTCATTCACTAGATTCTGATAATTAGCATTGAGACGTTGTACCACAAACTGTTGTCTGTTCAGACTATCAGTATACCTCAATATGTTTTTCAGAACTCCAGAAGGCAATTCCTCGTCAACTATATTATTAGGGTCAGGGTGCACTACTCTATGCTTCACATCCAATATATCCACTGCTCCTGAACTCGAAGCTTGAAGGCTTTTAGGATTGATTAGCGGTGAGACTCCACTGAACACAATTTTAGTTGTGCCCTTTTCAACGGTAACGTCTCCGGCTCTGAACACTTGAGCTCCTTTGAAAAACACGGTAACTTCTTTGATTTTATTTTTAACTACTTTTTCTTCCACCGCAAATGCGAAAAGCGTGGTTATTGATAGAAAAAGAGACAAGGTGACTTTATATAACATGGGTTTATCTTTTGGTTAAATCAAAGTACAGCCATCTTCATAAAAAGTTCAACACCTATTTAGTAAAGTCCTTTTCTGACTTAGTTTACCGCACTGCCGATAACAACACGAAAAGAGAACTATTGAGATTAATCAGTAGTTGGAAATAGATAATCATCAGTAGTCCAATGAAAGTCATTTTCCGAAATCGGAAGAGAACTTAAATCAATTTTATTAAAAAGCAGATCGACTCGTTCGTTATTAAATTTGCCAAACACTTTAAGAAATCCTGGCTCATCTCGAAAACCCATCACCCCTATCTCCTGCTGATTTTCGTACACGCTAATCACATTAATGATGGTATCAACTTGCATTTCGTAATCCGAGAATTTATCGGTCCAGTCTTGAATAATAAAATAGCCCTCTCTGTGGACAAATGCATTTTTCCATTGAACCTGATCGCCAGAAAGCGAGGTAACTTGATAAGCTCCGTGTAAGTACGGTTTCGGACCTAAATCATCGTTAAACGACTTCATTTTAACGTAAGGGAAAAATGCATCCATTATCACAAAAGCGACCAATAAAACCTTCGTTAGTTTATAGAAAATTGATTGGTTGATTACAAATTTAGGCTTCCAAAGCACCGCTGGCTCAACTACTCGATTTCGGATGAAGAAACCAACTAATCTTTTAAAATCAGGAACAATAATTAGAATACACAGCAGAAATAAAAACGTAGATAATAGCTTAACCGAAATATCAAAAGAGAAGTTAATCATCATTACGTTGAACATCACTCCCGCTAGAAGCAAAGCCCCTAAAACCCTTGTTTTTCTTAAGAGTAAAAGACATGCGCACACTAACTCAACCACTCCTGCAAAGACAGTATATTCATACGAACTTCCCATCGCACTCCAAAACAATATGTCTTTAGATGATTGGCCAATCGTTGTAAATAATGTATTCGGTTCTGGAAAAAAGAATTGAAATTTAAAGAGCTTGTTTAGCCCATACTGGAACATTTGAATTACCAGGTAATACCTGGCAATTTGCATGAACCAAAATGTCCACTTTTCAATTTTTATTTTCTCCTTTAATTTCCAAGTCCAAATAATCGCGAAAACCAACCCTATTGAGCAACAAACGAAACAAAGCAAGTACATATTCATCGAATCGGATAAGATTCCAGCTTGGACAGCTGAATTGTTAATTCCAAAAAAAACGCGTCCTAAAAATTCTAAAATGGGCGTAATCAAATTCCCTATGGCTCCAGACAAATCAGGAAGCACCTCAAAAGCCACTGGAAACGAAAAAATAAAAAGGAGGCAAAAAGTGGAAATCCACACATATATAAACTTTCCTACTCGAGGTACTGCTTGCATGCAAGACTGTACAGTTAGATCTAGAAATAAGTTCAATTTAATCTGAACCTAACTAATTCTAGTGTGTACTTATATCTGAATCAACGAAAATAATGATGCAGAAAATAGCTTTAATCGCAATAGGAATGGCTGTCACAGCCTTTTCATATGGTCAAACAAAAAAGATAGCCTTAAAAAGTCATTCTGGAAAAATGGATAGCTATTCAATTACCGAGAATGGAAATCTAGGAGAATATCGTCCTACTCCACGTTTAAATACTAAAACCAAGGTTGATACTGTCTGTAAAAAAGTAATGGTTTACGATAGCGTTTCTACTTACCAGTTTCTTTTAAAGGAAAAGAAAGCTAAAGATGCCGCAGCAAGCAAAGACAAAAAGAAAAAAGGAAAAGACAAAAAGTAGCCTATTTCTTACTTCTGCCGAACCCAGAGAATAATTGACCGAAGAAACTTTTAGGAAAACTATCAAGATCTTCAAAACCTAATTTAATATCTCGTCCGTCTGAAGGGATGTAATTAGTTCTAAAAATATAATCCCAAATGCTCAGGCTAATTCCAAAATTAGCACCGTTCTTTCTTGATTCAGGAAGTACTTCGGCATGGTGCCAAATGTGCATTTTTGGATTGTTTAAAATGTATTTCAACGGCCCATAAGACAAACCGATATTTGCATGGTTCAAATGCCCAATCGCGATTGACACATAATACACGATAAAGGCTTGTTCAGGATTGAAATTGCCAATAAACATCATCATAAGAAACTTCATTGGCGTATAGAATACATTTTCCATCCAATGATACCTCAAGTGAGCCGCAAAGCCCATTTGCTCTACCGAATGATGCACTTTGTGGAACCTCCACAAAAAGCCGAACCGGTGCAATAACACATGAGTAAACCATTGAATAAAATCAACTCCAACGAAAAAGATTAACAATTGAATCGCCCAATGAAGACCACTCATATCAAACAGCGCTAAACTGGAAATGTCACCTCCAATTAGATTCGTAAACCATTGCGCAACTACATTTGAGCAAGCTGCAAAAATTACAATCTTGAAAATGTAAAAGTTGAAGTACATGTAAAATACATCCAACCAAAAGTCCTTTCTAATAATCGGTTGATTCTTTCGCCAAGGAAAAATCACCTCAAGCACCCAAACCACTATCGAAAGCAGCGTTAACATCCAGAAATAATTAACGTATTCTGGTTTAACAGAAAAAGTGATTTCACTTAACGTATAGGAAAAGAAATTCCAAAATGACTCGCTAAATGTCTCCCAATAAGTCTTAGGGACTGCAACTGCACCAGTTTCAATGGCGAGATCGTCTCTGTTACTCCATTCAATCCATGACCCATCATAATTATGAACATTTTTGAAGCCTAGTAATTGAGTTAATGCAAATAAAGTGTGAGATGACCTGGTTCCTGATTGGCAATAAGTAATGACCGTTTTATCTTCTGTAATACCTGCAGCTTCAAACATTCCTCTAAGCGTGCCAGTGCCTTTAAATTTTTCATCAGTATCGTAATTAACAGATTCCGCCCAATCTACAAACACACTTCCTGGAATTCTTCCAGCCCTTGCTGCTTTATCTTTTAACAAGCTTCCTTCGTATTCCTCAATTGTTCGCGTGTCAAGAAGAACCGTATTCGGGTCATCCATGGCAACCAACATCTCGTCAAGATTAATTAATAATGAGTTAGCTGGAACCTCCTCTGGAAAGGTATAAGTCGTTTCTAAAATAGTGTCAGCATTCATCTCGAGTTCATACTGTGCGTCAAACCAACCGGTTATACCTCCATCCAATAACTGCACTTTCGCATGACCATATTCTCTAAGAATAAACCATAGCCTTGCCGAATTAGCCCCACAGCGATTATCGCAAATCACAATATTACTTTCTGAAACAACTCCAAATGTTCCAAGCAAGGTCTCTAACTCAGATTTTTCGATCATCATCCCCTTCACTTCGCAATCGCTGCAAGCATACTTACTTCTCGATGAAATATTAATGGCTCCAGGAATATGACCTTGTTCAAATATTTCTGCGTCTCTGATATCTAAAACAATAAGAGTGGTATCTGAAGTAATTAGTTTATTCAGCGTACCAGCGTTTATAAGACCTTGTTGCGCTTCAAATTGACTAGCAAAGCCAAAAAGAAACAGAAATATGAAAATTAACCTCATTAAACTTGTTATAGACTTCGAAAATACGATTTACACCTTGGTATCAAATAGATATAGAAACATGTTTTAATAATCTGGAATTTAGGAATCAAAGAAAGCTCCCTAATTCATATATTCACCCCATGAAGATTTTAATGGTGTGTTTAGGTAATATTTGCAGATCTCCAATGGCCCACGGCATTATGAGAAATAAATCTGAAATGCTTGGTTTAGACATTGAGGTGGACTCTGCAGGAACCTCTGCATATCATGTTGGCGACCCTCCTGACTCTCGTCAGCAAGCTACGGCCGCCCAAAAACTAATAGAAATTGGTGATCTGAGGGCTCGCCAATTTATTACGAAAGATTATGACGAGTTTGATATAATCTATGCGATGGATCAATCAAATTACGACAATATATTGTCCTTGGCCAGAACGGAAAAAGACGCTAAAAAAGTAAAAATGATCCTTAACGAGAGTACTCCTGGCAAACATTTATCAGTTCCAGACCCATATTACGGAGGTGACTCTGGATTTGAATTAGTTTATAACCTGTTGGATGATGCTTGTTCAGTAATTGCTAAAAAAATTCAAGATGGAACCTATAGGTAAACTGTATTTACTCCCGAACTTACTTGGAGAATCTGATAAGGATTTATCCATAGCACCAGGTGTGAAAGAAGTTGTAAATAAACTAAAGCACTTTATCGTTGAAAATGAAAAAACGGCCCGTAGACATCTAAGAGCTATTGGGTTTGAACAACCATTTGATGACGTGGAACTTTACCCTATAGGCAAGCATAGCGATCCAAGTCACTATAGCTCTTATTTAAAAGCGACTAATTCCGGACAAGATATGGCGGTGTTCTCGGAAGCCGGACTTCCAGGAATTGCAGACCCAGGAGCTGTAATAATAAGAATGGCTCATCAAAGAAATATTAAAGTAGTTCCTCTTACTGGACCTTCTTCGATTATAATGGCACTTATCTCATCAGGAATGAATGGCCAGCAATTTTCATTTCACGGGTATATTCCTAAAGACAAAGGAGATCGAATTAAAAAGCTTCATAACATGGAAAAGGCTGTAAGTAGTTTTGGGTCTCAAATCTTCATGGAGACCCCGTTTAGAAACAATCAGCTTTTGGAGGACATATTGAAACATTGTTCTCACAGCACTCAATTATGCATTGCAACTGATATAACGCTGGAGACGGAGTTTATTCAAACAAGAGCTATAAAGGATTGGAAAAGTGCCAAGCTAGATTTATCGAAAAGGCCTACCGTATTTGTTTTTGGCTAAAGTGGCTCATCAGCATTAGAGACATCAGATGGTTTCTTAATCCGAATATTATATTTTAAAGCTGTAAATGGAGGAACTATACCCCCAGCACTGCCCTTTTCTCCAAAAGCTAGTAAGCTCGGAATAATCACCTCTAATGAGTCGTTGTATAATTTTCCTGAAAGGGCTATTTCCAGGCCACGAACTAACTGCCCCTGCCTTCCGAAGCTAAATTCATCCGGAAAACCATTTCTTTTAGTTGAGTAAAACACATTTCCATTTTCAATGAACTCGCCAGAATAATGGAGCTCAACCAGATCTCCGAATGAAATCATATTTGAACTGTCTAGATCGCTTTCTATTACTGAAATTTGAACACCCATATACTCTACAAAGTCTAAAGGACTTGCCTTTAAATAATCCCCAATTGTAGCTAGTTCTTTCAACTCCATCAGATCATTTTCTCTTTCTCTTTCAGCGATGTACTCATCGTATGACTGAGATTTTATTAAGCGGACATGAATAAATATTTCCTCTTCATTGGCTAAAAACCCTGGCACGTCAGCCTCTAGATAATTTTTAAAGAAGTTCTCAGTTTTAATGGTCACAACCGCACTATCGCCAATTTGCAATTCGCTCAACACTTCTTCATACGTCCCTTCTTCTGCTTCTTGAAGGTGATGAAATTCCATTTTATTAAACTTGAAATCTACAGAGCTGTAAAAAACCGAATCTGATGCTGTTAAATAAGAGGTGTAAAGATTTAAATAGTCTCCTACGGTAGGAATATCTTCAGATTCTTCAAAATCCAACAATTGGTAATTGATCCCGCCAGAAGTCGTGAAAAATTTCGATTTTTCGACACACCCCGATAGCAAGATTATCAATGAAACTAGTATTAGCGCTCTATTCAAGGTCAACTAATTTAATATCGTAAACTACTGCGGTAAGTGGTGGTATTTTAAGGTCATCTCCCAATAAACCATGTGCAAGGTGCTGAGGCAGAATAATTTTAGCTCGATCTCCAATTCGCATATAAGTTATGGCTTCGTGCAATCCATTCTCTACATGATCCATTTCTATTACGAACGATTCTGCAACATCTTTGTCCGAACGATAAACTACCGTATCATTTAAAGGCGCAATCTCAAATTGCACCCATGCAATCTGACCTCTTTTAGCAAGGGAATCAACTTTTAATTCATTGCTATCATAGATCATGTATCGTAATCCAGTTTCGGTGGTAATCATTTCCCAATCATTCTCAGAAACGAATTGATCAATTAAGAACTGCTCATCTTTAGACCATCCCTGAACCATGTCAATTGTATCTTCCGGTTGCCAGACAATTTGATTCGGTTTTTCTTTTACCTCAGCCTCTCCACAGGAGCAAAGTCCAACAAACAACATGAAAATGACTAAATATCTATACATAGCTTGGCACTACTTCTTTAAATTTTGAAATCGCAGCTTGAATACCATCCATTGACATTCCTCCTGCTGCATATTTATGACCTCCACCGTTAAAGTGATCTCTAGCCAACTCATTCACATAAAAATCTCCTTTTGACCTAAATGATATTTTTATCATATCTCCACTTTGTCTAAAAAAGACAGCGATGTTTACACCAGAAATAGACAAAGCTTTATTAACTAACCCTTCTGTATCACCTTTCTTCGCGTTAAACTTAATCAACTCGGATTCTTCGAGGTGTATAACTGCAACGCTGCCATTTTGTAACAGTTCCAATTTTTTTGAAACTGCGTAGCCATTCAACTGCAGCCTGCTTACCGAATTATCATCGAAGAGCGCCTCATGAACTTTAAAATGTTCTAGTCCATTTTTAATCAAACTGGATATAATGTCATGCGTCCTAAAACTAACTGAAGGATACCTTAAAGACCCTGTATCAGTAATTATACCGGTGTAAATTCCAGCTCCAATTGAAGGATCTAACAAATCTAACTTTCCCAACTCATCAATAAAATCATAAATAAGCTGAGCAGTTGAACAACAAGATGCATCATGAAAATTAATTGTAGCAAACCCTGTAGGCTCTTCATGATGATCAATCATCACTTTGGTTACTTCAGACTGATCTATATATGGACCTACTTTACCAGCTCTTCTGGTATCGTTATAATCCAACGAAAATATGATCTCTGCTTCTGAAACAGTCTTTTCCGCAAGTTCTGGATTCTCATCATTCACAATGATCAGTTCGTTTCCCGGAATCCAGGCTAAAAAATCAGGAAATGCGTCAGGCACTATTACCGAGCACTCACAACCTAACTTATTTAAGAATAAACCAAGTGCAGAAGAAGAACCAATAGCATCCCCATCTGGGCTCTTATGGGTTGAGATTACGACTTTAGTTCCTTTTACTAGGGTGTTTCTTAGAAATGTGATTTCAGACGTTGTAAGCATCAATTAATTTTATAAAAAAAGCCCCTCTCTCCATACCGTTCGATTATTCATCAGAATCGGAATGAAGAGAGAGGCTCTAAGCCGTTAATAATTTTGTTATTGACCGAAGCCCATTCTGATGCCTTTTCTGTGCTCTACTAAAAGACCAACACAAGCAACCATAACACCTTCTTCAGATGCAAGACCATCTCCTCCACCAGCGCCTGGCACAATTACTTCAATGTGTAATTTTCGAGTTCTATCAGACATAAAAGAAAAATCTCCGCCATCTTTTTTGCTGTCATAACGAACAGTTTCTTTCATTTCGTAGACTCTTTTCTTTTCAGTTCTAGTAACTGTTTGCATCACAGGATTTTCCAGTTCATCGTAAACTACGTTTCCTTCAGCATCAGTTTTTTCAACTTTTTCTGAAATCGTAACATCCTTCCATCTCGCTTTTTTCATTCGCTCCACTACTCGAATCTGAACCGGTCCTGGCATTGCTTCTTCATCAGCACATGCTGATATTCTATAATCCATGCCTTTATAAGCAATCATAGTAACCTCAGTAGTATCGCCTGTAACGAACGCTCCACTTTTAGATTGACCATTATAGAAATAACCTTCTTTTTTCGCGTTATCGCAAACTCTAACAAACTGGAAACAATCATTCTGACCAAACGATGAAACGCTTGATAAAATTAACATGGCACCTATAGCAACAAATAATTTTCTCATAATACTTTAAATTAACCTGTAATTAAATTTCTTAAGTCAGCTACTTTAGACTTCAAACTATCAAATTGTTCTTTGGAGATAGATAAGTTACCACCACCAGACATCATCATTGTACCGTTTTCGTCTGTAGAAGTTTCATCATCGCCTTCAGAAAATTCAAGTTCTGAAAAGATCATTTCAATATCAGCTAAATCCATCATCACATCTGACACATCAGCATCGTCTTGTTGTTCTGCTAAGAAACCCATTACGGATTCCACAGACAGAGCTTGATTTGCTATTTCTTGAACTACCTGATTGCCTTCTTCGTATTCATCAACCATATTAGTTAATAAGTAAAGACCTTCAATCCAACCTCCAGCAACAATTAATCTAAGAGCAGCTTCTCGTTCGTTCTTTTCTAAATAATCATAAGCCTTATAAAAAGGTTCAGATGTTAAAGAAGAAAGACTTTCTTTATCGCCAGAAGCAACTAATGCACTCAACTTATCTTTAAGATCAGCGTCCATTGCTCCAGTAATATTTAAATCGCTCATTAAATCATCAGCAGCTTTTAGATACTTAACAATATCTGGACCAAACTCAAAATTCGAAGCGTAACCAAGGTCTGCGATGTAAACTCCAAGATTCATTGCCTTAGACTTTTTATCATCGTATTCGCTTGCCTTAGAAGGATCATTCATGTGATCAAAATTGGCAGTTGCACCAATGTTTTCTAATGCCATAAATAAATCAGCCGGTGTAGGAACCTTATATTCCTTATTAGGATCGTAGCTTAATTCATCAGTAATATCATTGACCATATTCGATGCTGTGTCCTCTACTACATCGTTGGTCGGGTCAGTATTTACAACTTCTGTTTCCCCACATGCACTGAACAAGAGAACAGTTGCAACAGTTACAGAAGAAATTACTTTCACTTGGTTTCTTTTCATTTTCCGAGATTTTCTGGTAGACCAAAAATAGGAATATTTTAACGGTGTGCAATCTGTGTAATATTTAATTCCATTCTGAGCAACTAATAAACGTCAATTACTATCTTTGCCGCAAATTAGAAATTAGAAAAAAAATGGCTGGAAACAGAACTTTTACCATGATAAAACCAGATGCGGTTGAAAGTGGAAACATCGGAAATATTATTCAGAAAATAACTGATGCAGGATTTGGAATCGTTGCAATGAAATACACAAAGCTTACAGAAGCTCAAGCGAAAGAATTTTATGAAGTTCACGCTGAACGACCTTTTTATGGTGAGTTAGTTGAATACATGACTTCTGGACCTATTGTTGCGGCTATTCTTGAAAAAGACAATGCAATGGCAGATTTTAGAGCATTGATTGGTGCTACTGATCCAGCTGAAGCTGCAGAAGGAACAATAAGAGCTCTTTATGCAGAATCTAAAGCAAAGAATGCTGTTCACGGATCTGACAGTGATGAGAACGCTCAGATTGAAGGTGATTTTCATTTCGGAGCAAACGAAAGATTTTAATCTTTAACTGAAAAACATTGGCCCTATTAGTCGAAAGATTGATAGGGCTTTTTTGTGCGCTAAATTATTTGAGAACTACATCTTTCAAGTAGTCAATACCAAGGTGACTATTTATGTTCTCAACAATTTGCGATTTCCCATAAGAAAGTTCTTCTCGAAGCGTTGAGCTATTTAGTCGAACATGAATCACTTTCTTAATTACTCGAACTTCTTCAGTCTTCCCGGCTATAACTGGCCCCATTACCACAGCCCAAGCCTCTACCACATCGAGCTCCACCATCTTGTCGCTAAGCTTGTAGACCTTCAACAATCGCTGAATAGCATCTTCTAAAGAACTTGTATTTGAGTCGCGTTTAGCCAATTCCAATCAAATTATATTCAACTTTATGTCTTTTTAAGATCTCGTGAACCCGCTCTTCATTTGTATCCGTGATAAAAACTTGACCAAATTCATTATTAGAGACCAACTCCATTAATTTGGTAATCCGAAGTCGATCCAACTTATCAAAAATATCGTCCAATAACAAGATCGGCAAATATCCTTTGCTTTTTGCCAAGAACGAAAACTGACCCAGCTTTAAAGAGATTAAAAATGATTTCTGCTGACCTTGCGATCCAAATTTCTTCACTGGGTATCCATTAAGTTTAAACACTAGATCATCTTTATGTACTCCAGTGCTCGAATAAGCTATCATTCGATCTTTTGCTCTGGCCGCCATAAGCACATCTTCAAAAGATCCTTCCATAAGCTGAGAGCTATATTCAATCTCCACAGCCTCCTTTGAAGAAGATATAAACGAATAGCGATCATTGAATATTGGGACAAAAACTTCCAAGAACTCTTTGCGCTGATCGTGAATGTATTGGCCATACTTAATCAGAGAATCATCCCAAACTTTCAAATTATCCTCGTTCCAAGTACGTTCTTTTTGGAAATATTTCAAAAGCGCATTTCGCTGTTGCAAGGCCTTATTATAGTTCAGTAGATATTCTAAATACTGTTTATCGAATTGGGCAATTATGCCGTCAATAAATTTTCTCCTTACTTCACTTCCGCCTAAAATTAGTTCAGCATCATTTGGAGAAACCATAACCGAAACAAAATGACCAATGTGATCTGCTAACCGATCGTATTCCTTTTTATTTCGCTTGAATTTCTTTTTCTGCCCTTTTTTAACTCCACAATAAAGCTTCTCAGGGTTGTCTTTCAAGTCATATTCTCCCTCTAAAACAAAGAACTCTTGGTCATATCTTATATTCTGACGGTCGATTGGATTAAAAAAACTTTTACAAAATGATAAATAATATATGGCATCTAATAAATTAGTTTTCCCTACTCCATTATTTCCGACAAAACAGTTAATCCCTTTACCAGCCTCGAATTCAAAAGATTCGTAGTTCTTGTAATTTACAATATGTAAGTTTTTTAGCTCCATTTTAAACGATCACACAAAAGTAAGATGTATTCCAATTGATTGAGGTATTAGAAAAAAATATATTTTTGCATCCCGAACCTAATAAGTATTAGGTACAAATTAAAGACAATGTCTGAAGAAAACATAGAAGAAGAAGTAACTCAAAAAGAAGCAGTAGATCAGGTAGTGGAAGACAATGATGTTGACCAAAAACCTTTACTAGATAAGAATGGAAAAATTCTTGCTGGTGTTCTAGTGGCAGTAATTGTTATCTGGGGTGGATACTGGGGATATCAAAAATTTATTAGTGAGCCTGCTGAATTAGCTGCCCATGATGATTTATGGTACCCGGAAGCAATGCTTCATTTCAATGAAGATTACACAAGCGCTATTCAAGGAGATACTGGTTTAGTATACGATGGTTTTGAAAGTATTATTGGAGACATTGAAGGAACTCAAGCTGGTTTGATCGCTCAATACGATCTTGGAATTGCATATTTAAACAATGGCGACTACGCTTTGGCAAGAGAAACATTAAATGGTGTTGATTTTGGAGATGTAATGGTTACGACTGTTGTAAAAGGTGCTATTGGAGATTCATACATGCAAGAAAATGATGCAAGCAATGCATTAAAGTATTACACGGAAGCAATTGAATATTCTTCTAATTCATTTACGTGTCCTATCTACTTGAAGAAATCAGGTTTCGCGAACGAAATTCTTGGGAACTACAAAGAGGCAGTTGTTTTATACGAACGCATTAAAACTGAATTCCCAATTAGTGATGAAGCTCGTACGATCGATAAGTATATCGTTAAGGCAAAATCTAAAGCTTAATAATGGCTACAGCCGGCAATAACTTATCGGAATACAATAAAGAATTAATCCCGGACGCATCAGCAATGAAGTTCGGGATTGTTGTTTCTGAATGGAACGACAAAATAACCAATGGACTTTTAGAGGGTGCTACTTCTACCCTTTTAGAAAACGGTTGCACGAAAGACAACTTCATAATTGAATATGTACCTGGAACATTTGAACTTTCCTTAGGAGCTCAATTATTATTTGAATCGATGGAGATTGATGCGGTAATCTGTATCGGGAGTGTTATTCAAGGGGAAACAAAACATTTCGACTTTGTTTGTGAAGGTGCAACGTTAGGCATCAAAGATGTAGGACTTAAATACAATAAACCTGCAATTTTCTGTGTCTTAACAGACATGAACGAGAATCAAGCCATTGAAAGATCTGGCGGCAAGCACGGCAATAAAGGGACCGAAGCAGCTGTATCCGCAATTAAAATGGTCGCGCTGAAACAGCGATTATTCCCAAAAAGAGATTCTATGGGGTTTGGGCACGGCAAATAGTAACTGCCATTTTCATCAAAGCTCTCTTCTCGTAATCATTTTCATTTCATTTTAGTAAATTGTCTCCTTAAGAAGGATTCAGTTTCAATTTATCAATGGATAAATTTTGGTTCCAACAACTCACTCAACCTGAAATTATGTTAGTCAGAAAATTAAAATGTCAAACCTGTGGAGCCCCTAAGGTGAATGACGTAGTAACCGGATTTATCTATTGTGATTATTGTGCTCATTTCATGGGGTATGATTTCAAAAAAATGGGAGAGGAAGCGACTGACGTCTTTGACTACACCTACTTTGCGGAACATGGAAAATGGCCAGATAACGTTCAAAAATACATGGACATTGGTCAGCAAATGGGGCCAGCAATGGCTGAAGAAAATGCTGAGGATTTCATCAGGCTATCGGTTGAAATGCACGAATTAGAAATGGATTTATTTCCAGATCGATTTGCTCCGAAAATGAAAATCGCCAACTACCGACAAGACTACATGGCTTTCTTTCAAAAATTCACAGAAGATCGTGTGCATGATGGTTTTTTCGCGAAAAATAAAGTGATTCATGAAAAGCTTACTGCGCTAGCAGCAAACATAACTCAAGTTATGGTGGACCATAAGCCAAATTGGCAATACGATGAGAATTTAGAAGCATATTTTGATTGCGTGAGTGCTTATGGCAAAAAAAGCTCTGAGGAGGCAATGGAGTATCCTTCAATGGCCCTATATCCGGAAAAAGTTGACGCTTCTTATGCTGATTTAATGCAAAAACAAATGATTAATGGGTTCACTACTCTTTTAGATGGGGAAACATTTAAAAAAGTAATGATCTACCTGGGGCTTCAGGATGAATATGAAGATCTAGCCCCTCCTGCTACAGATATTCAAAACTGCGGTGGATGTGGTTCAGACATTAATGTGCCTGAAGGAGCCGAGAAGATGGTCTGTGAATTCTGCGGAAACCTTAATCTGGTGAAATCAGGAAACATTTCCTGTATGAACTGTGGTGGTGAGATGACACCAGATGATGCTCAAGTCAAAAATGAGTGCTCCTATTGTGGGTCTCAGAACAAAATTGTTCAGTTTGGCTAATTAAATTCCTTGTACTGTACTTGATTTAAATCCCAATCAATCACCATGCCTTCTGCGGTCTTAACAGCTCCACCATTACCGTAGAGTTGCTGAACCAGATATAGGCAAGCATCGAAAGATTTGGCGCCTCCTACCGAGGTTATAAATTTCCCATCTCTAACAAATGAAACATCACCATGTACGGTTATTTCTGGGTAATTGGCGCGTAAAGCTTCTTGATCTCCCGGGAAAGTTGTGACTTCTAGGCCATCAACTAATCCAGATTTCACCAATGGAAACGCCCCATCGCAAAGTGACACAACATATGATGCCTTTCCCCCTAGATCTCGAATCATATTTAAAAGAGAATCGTTTTCAAGGGCAGCATCTAAATGATCTTCAGCGGCAGGAATTACAAATACATCAAAATCTGGCAAAGAATCATTTTCATAACTCAGTTCAGGGATCACCGTTAGACCTTCAAAGGTTTTAATGACCAGGTCGTTTTGAGAGATCGTGTGAACATGCATCCCGTTATCACAGCGATACTGTGTATGCTGGAAAATATCCATGGGAGCTGTAAGTTCCGTATTAAACACACCGTCCGACACTAGTATCGCCACGTGTAATTCCTTTTCTGGACACAAATCTTCTAAATCTCCAACCTCTGAAGGAACCGAATTTTGCGTAACTCCAGTTGGTTCTGCACACGCAACTAATAAAAATAGGAGAGCAAAAGAACTAAGCTTCAAGAACTCCATTTATATCGGGCTTAAAATACAATTCACTTTTCATCACTTTCCCATCTTCTCTGTAAATAGGCTTTCCATCAGCATCTAACTTACTCATGTTGCTTCTTTGGATTTCCTCAAAAACTTCAGAGATTTTATGCTGCAACCCATGCTTCAAAATGGTACCACAAAGAATATAAAGTTGATCGCCTAAAGCATCAGCAATTTCAATCATATCACCTTCTTTTGCAGCTTCTAGATACTCTTCGTTCTCTTCATGCATCAATCTATGACGAAGTAAATAGTCTGATTCCGATAATTGTGCTGTTAACGAATAGTTGTTTTCGATACCAAAAGCAGTATGAAAATCTTCAACATGTCCGATTGTTTCCGAAAGGCTCAAGCCCTTAATAGTAGTATCTTCCATAACATTTAATCTTTAAAATAATAAAGATATAATGAATCCTAAAATCGGAACGTTAAATTGGTTAACAATTTTTAACATGAGATGATTACTTTTGAACAATTTTTATAGGCAATTTTAAGGGTTATTAGTAAAAAAATAGACGGAAATGGAGCAAGGAGAATCACCAATCAGACCAACGGAAACGGTTAGCAATGTGGAAGTAGAATCAACAACTTCTGGGGGCGGTGCACCGGACATACACGCATTAAATGCTAAAATTCAACAGGAGAGCGCATTCTTAGATTTGCTCGTTCTTGAAATGAAAAAAGTCATCATTGGGCAAAAGCACATGATTGATAGTTTACTGATCGCCTTATTATCAGACGGTCATATTTTGCTTGAAGGTGTTCCAGGGCTTGCAAAAACACTAGCTATTAACACACTAGCCACGGCCATTGACGGAGAGTTTAGTAGAATTCAATTTACACCTGATTTGCTTCCAGCAGATTTAGTTGGGACGATGATTTACAATCAAAAGAAAGAAGAATTTACCGTTAAAAAAGGACCAATCTTTGCAAACTTCATACTGGCAGATGAAATCAACAGGGCTCCAGCTAAGGTTCAAAGTGCACTTCTTGAAGCGATGCAAGAGCGTCAAATCACTTTAGCGGATGTTACCCACAAATTACCAAAGCCGTTCTTGGTTCTGGCAACTCAGAACCCAATTGAACAAGAAGGAACTTACCCGCTACCAGAAGCACAGGTTGATAGATTTATGTTAAAAGTAGTACTTACCTACCCTACTAAAGAAGAGGAAAAGGTGATAATTCGAAATAACATTTCATCTGGTGGTTTCCCAACAGCCAATAAGATATTAAAGCCAGAACAAATCATTAAGGCTAGAGAATTAGTTAGAGAAATCTACCTAGACGAGAAAATTGAACAGTACATCGTAGACATTGTGCAATGTACCAGAACCCCTGAAGAATATGGCCTAGATAATTTAGGACCGTTGATCGAATTCGGAGGATCTCCGAGAGCAAGCATCAGTTTGGCTATAGCCTCTAAATCATATGCTTTTATGCAAAGAAGGGGTTATGTGATTCCTGAAGATGTTAGAGCTGTATGCCGTGATGTACTTAGACATCGAATTGGACTTTCTTATGAGGCTGAAGCTGAAAATGTAAAAGTCGAAACTATAATCAACACGATCTTAAACCGCATAGACGTACCTTAATTTTAATCTTCGAATGGACGCAAAAGAGTTGCTGAAGAAGGTTAGGTTAATCGAATTAAAGACAAAAGGACTTTCTTCACAGATATTTTCTGGGGAGTACCACTCTGCCTTCAAAGGACGTGGAATGGCTTTTAGCGAGGTGCGCGAATATGCGCCTGGTGATGAGATCAGAACCATAGACTGGAACGTAACTGCGCGCTTCAACCATCCTTATGTTAAGGTGTTTCACGAAGAAAGAGAAATGACAGTCATGCTGATGATTGATATTTCTGGATCGGCAAGTTTTGGGACTAAATCTCAACTTAAGCGTGAGTTAATAGCTGAAATAGCAGCAGTGATTTCATTTTCGGCAATTCAAAACAATGATAAAATTGGTGTGATTCTTTTTGCTGAAAAACCCGAATTATACATCCCACCTAAGAAAGGAAAGAAACACATATTAAGAATCATTCGAGAGCTAATTGAATTTAAACCTGAAACTACAGGAACCAACATCGGAATAACCTTGGATTATTTCAACAACATGGTTAAAAAGCGAAGTATTGCCTTCGTAATTAGCGATTTCCTCGATAATTCCTTCGAAGAAAAACTAAAAATCACTGCTAAAAAACACGACTTGGTTGCCCTACAGATAGCTGATAGTGCCGAATACAAGCTACCTAAAGTTGGATGGATTCAAATAGAAGATTTAGAATCGAATAAACGAAAATGGGTTTATACAAATTCTTCTAGAGTCCGAAAGCGCTACAGCAAACAAGCGCATGAACATGACAAGTACCTAAAAGATGTATTTCGAAAGTCTGGAGTGGATTACGCCAAAATTTCAACTGGAGAATCTTATGTCAAACCATTAATGAACCTATTTGCAAATAGATGATGAAGTGGGCTTACATACTTTTCATCTGCTGTTTACCAATACTTTCTATTGGTCAGACCAGGCTGCATGTAGGCTCTGACAAAGACAGCGCTCAAATTGCCGACCCAATAAACATTCGGATAAAACTGACTTACCCGGCAAGTGTCGGTGAAATTAACTGGCCTAAATTTGATGTGGATAGCGCCATTGGGGGAAACTTTGAAGTTTGGAAAGCCGGTGACGTAGTTAAGAAAAGTGACGTTACCGCTAATAAATCGGAAATTTCTATCTCACAAAAACTCACTGTAGCCACATACAAACAAGGCTTTATACCATTCACTCCTATCGCTATATTAGTGGGTGAAGACACAGTAGAATCAAATGCCTTTTTAATTACGGTTGGTGAGATAAAAGTAGACACTACCCAGGCTTACAATGATATTAAGCCAATTATGAAGGATCCTTTTACGTTTTGGGAATCCGTAAGTATTTGGTTTGGAAAATATTGGTGGCTCGTGGCAATTATAGTGATTGGAATAATAGTCGGACTGTATTTCATATTCAGAAAGCGTAAGCCAAAGTTGACACCGCCTGTTCCAGCTCTCCCAATATACGAGCGATATCAAATTGAGTTGAGTCATATTTTGGAAAAAGAACTTTGGAAAAAAGGAGATGTCAAAGGCCATTATCTCGCCTTAACTGATCTAACAAGATCTTATTTTCATGAAAGATTTGGAGTCTCAACCTTCGAAAAAACAACTTCGGAGATTCTTTCAGATATCAAAAGTCTTCCTTTAGGTGAAACTATAAAACCTTCTGTTTTAGAAACATTTAGAACAAGTGAATTTGTTAAGTTCGCTAAGCAAATTCCATCTTCTTACGAAATTGAAAAACACAATCAGTCGATAAAAGATTTACTTGAAAGTACTCGGCCGAACGAAAGTAAAACGGAGGACCAAGAATGACAATAGGACCTTACAACTTTCTTGACCCTTGGGTATTAATTGGATTAGGAGCAATCCCACTCTATCTGGTTTATTATTTTCTTTTCTCTTCTAAACGAAGAGGGAAAGTAAAGTCTTCAACTTACCATGCTACCCCTACTTCACCATCTTTTTGGCTTCATATTCCGACTTTCCTATACATGGCTGGTTTGTTCTTTTTAATCTTTGCTCTGGCTAGACCCCAAATGGATACAGAGTCAGAAAGCTACATCGAGCAATACGCTGAGGGAATTGACATCATGATCGCCTTTGATGTTTCCGGCTCCATGCTGGCAACCGACTTTAAACCCAACCGACTAGAAGCAAGCAAGGAAGTGGCAAAAGAATTCGTCAAAGGCCGTAAGAATGATCGTATTGGATTAGTGGTATACGAAGGTGAAAGCTTTACCCAGTGTCCGCTAACCACGGATAAAAGCGTACTTCTCAACTTGTTCGATGAAGTAGAAACCGGAATGATTGAAGGCGGAACAGCAATTGGAATGGGACTAGCCACTGCCGTTAACCGACTGAGAGAAAGTGACGCAAGGAGCCGCGTAATTATCCTGCTTACAGACGGGGTAAATACCCACGGAAAAATTCACCCAGTATCGGCAGCAGAAATTGCAAGTGAATTCGGAATTCGTGTTTATACGATTGGAGTTGGAACCAATGGAAAAGCCAGATCACCTGTTGCTTTGGACTTTGCAGGCAATTACATCTATGATTATGTAGATGTAGAAATTGATGAAAAAACCTTAGAGTCTATAGCAGACATAACAGACGGAAGATATTTCAGAGCTACGGATAAGAACTCATTAAGTGAAGTTTACTTAGAGATTGACAAACTAGAAAAAGACAAAATCAATACGGTAGAATACGAAATTGATGTCCCTGAAGAGTTTTATCCATTTGCTTTTCTTGGGCTATTACTATTCATGATTGGACTATTCCTGCAAAAAGTAATATTTAGAACAACTCCATAATGGCGGGCAGTAAAAAATATAGCATAGCAGTCCTTACCTCAGTGGTATTCCTGGCAGAAATAGTGTTTTGGCTCATTACTCTATCTGCTTATTATGCGCTAAGTGCGGATAGTGAATTCAGGCTTGAGAATGAGTCCTCGCTGTACTTTTTTGCAGTAATCCCGGTCGTTATCATATTTTACTACTACTTCTCCATTCGAGGAAACATAAGTATCAAAAGGCTGTCTGACCAGCACTTAAGCGGAAACATTACAAAAGGAGCTTCAAATTGGAGAGTTGGATTGAAATACTTCTTGTTCAGAATGGGTATTGGATTTTTAATCATCGCACTTTGCAACCCTCAATATGGCAAAACAGAAGTAGAAGGTAAATCAGAAGGAATCGAACTAATGATAGCCTTAGACGTCTCTAATTCCATGTTAGCTCGAGATTTATCTGACTCTAGAACTCGACTAGACATTGCCAAACTTGCCATTGAAAGACTAACGAAGAAACTTCACGGAGATAAAATTGGAATCGTAGTCTTTGCTGGTTCTGCATACACACAACTCCCAATTACATCAGATTACAACGCTGCTAAACTCTTCTTATCTGGAGTTAACACCGGAATGATGTCGGCTCAAGGAACTGCCGTTAGCGCAGCCATTGATGAATGTTTGAACGCATTTGATCTAGAAAATGGAACTAACAAAGCCATTATTGTTATATCAGATGGTGAGAATCATGAACAAGGAGCGATTGAATCAGCCAGCTTCGCCAAAGAACAAGGAGTCCAGATCCACACGATTGGAATGGGTACAATTAAGGGGACTCCCATTGAACTTTATAGAGGAGACAGAAAAACTGGAGTTAAAAAAGATCAAGATGGGAATACAGTCATCACCAAATTAAATGAAGATTTCCTGGTGGAGATCAGCAAAATTGGTAAAGGCACGTACACCAGAGCCAACAAGACAAATGTTGGTCTGAATGTACTACTCGATGAATTAAAGAAAATTAACAAAACTGTTTTAAGTAAAGATCGTTTCTTAACATATGAAGATCATTTCCAGTCATATTTGGCAATTGCGATGATTCTTCTGTTGATTTATTTACTGATTCCAATTAACAGTAATCGGAATGTTGAATTAAATTTGTTTTCTGAATGAGAATACTTTTCATCTCCATATTAATTACCACTGTCGCGTTAAGCTACGGACAAGACAAGTCTAGTAAGATATTGTTAGATGAAGGCAATCAGGCGTTTGCTAATCAAAAATATAACGATGCTATTGAAAAATATGAGTCGGCAAAAGGAAGTGCCGGTTACAATAAAGCAGATTATAATAAAGCAAACTCTCTGTATAAGCTAAAGAAATACGAAGAGGCAACCACTGAGTATGAAAGCATGTTAGGGAAGTTTTCATCGAAGAAAGCTAAAGCAGGGGCTTATCACAACTTGGGCAATAGCTATATGGCACAGAAAAAATACAAAGAAGCTGCAGCAGCATTTAAAAACTCATTAAAAAACGATCCTTCTGATGAAAAAACAAGGTACAACCTAGCGTACGCCTTGGAAAAACTGAAAGAGCAAAATCAAGACAATCAAGAAAACAAAGACGATCAGAAAAAGGATCAAGACAAAAAAGACGATCAAAAGAAAGATCAAGAAAACAAGGACGACCAAAAAAAGGACCAAGAAAATAAAGATCAGCAGAAGAAGGATCAGGAAAAGAAAGACCAAGAAAAGAAGGATCAAGAGAATAAAGATCAGCAGAACAAGGATGATCAAAAGAAGGATGAAGGCAACAAAGGAGAAGATCAAAAACCAGGTGAAGGAGAACCAAAACCGGAACCAGGGAAAATATCAAGAGCTCAGGCTCTCCGGGATCTAGATGCAATTAACAATGCTGAAAAGAAAACATTAATGAAGCTTCAAAAGAAAAAAGCGGATCAAAAAGCTAAACCAAACTCAACAGGTAAAGATTGGTAGTGAGAGTTTTCGTTTGCATATTATTAGCACTAGTCTTTAGCACCTCTTATGCTCAAGATCTAAAAGTGAAAGTTGTTTCAACTAGTTTCAGCCCTGAAGTAAACCAACAATTTAAGCTCACTTACAAGCTCGTTCTAGACGGTTCAGGATCAGTTCAAATCTCTGGAAACATTGGGATAAAACAACCTACCTACAAAGACTTCACGATTGTTTCTCAAAAAGCAGGCAGCCCTAGTTTTAATTTCGGAAGCTTCGACATGGAAATGGCACTGCACGAATATGTGGTAGTGTTGAAGCCTAAGAAAAAAGGCACACTCACTGTAGGACCAATGGCGTTTGTTGTTGGCGGTACAGAGTACAAATCCAAATCTGTAACAATCGAAGCAGGCGCTAGCACAAGTGGAAATGTGAAAGCTCCAGCAGCTAACAGCAACCTCTTTGGCAAGATTCATTTGAGCAAATCGAGCATTTTCATTGGTGAGCCTGTAGTTGCAACAATGAAGGTATACTCAAGATACAATAGGCTAAGCATTTCTGATGCAGACTACCCTATGCCTAGTGGATTTTGGAATGAAGAAATCAAAGCAGGATCAAAAGGTTGGCCAGCTAAAACAGAACGAATCAATGGAGTTGCGTACAACGTTTTCACCATAAAGAAAGACCTTCTCTACCCTCAAAAGTCTGGTAAATTAAAACTACCCGCCTTCTCAATTGACTTGGTTGCCAACCGTACTTTCTTCAATTCTGGATCTGAGATCACCATTGAAAGTAACGCCCCAACTATCCAAGTAAACGAAATTGAAAATGCTCCGTCAAACTTTTCAGGACTTGTAGGAACCTTCTCGATGGAAGCTACTATATCTAAAACTGAACTATCGGCTGATGAAGGAATCGATGTGAACATAAAAATTAAAGGGAAAGGAAATCTTCAGCAATTAGATAAGGTTGATTTTGAATTCCCACTTGATTTTGACACTTATGACCCTGAAGTCGACTCGAAATTTAGCAGTTCTACTGCCGGAATATCTGGTCACAAATCTTTTAACTACCTAAGCATTCCGCGATCTGGTGGAGAATTTAAGATTGGGCCAGTCGAAGTTGTATACTTTGATCCTAAACTAAAATCGTTCAAAACATTATCTGGAGAAACCTGGGATGTTAAAGTTGAAAAGACCGGCCAAGAGTCTGGAACTGGCCTATCTACAACTGACCAGCAAAATGTTGAGCTCCTCTCCGAGGGCATTCGACACATCCGATCGGAAACGGAATTATTCAAGCAAGATGAGATGTTTTTCGGGACGACCAAATTTTGGACTTTACTAATCGCCCCATTCATTCTGTTCTTAGGAATAGCATTCGTGTTAAACAGAAGAAAATCAAACCCTAAAGATGAATCCGCTGAGAAGATTAAGAAAGCTGGGAAATCAGCTATTAGCGTGCTTAATTCTGCCCAGGAAGGCCTAGCATCTAATAATCCAAGCAAGTTCAACGAAGCTATGCTTTCTGGCATGTTTGGCTATCTCAACAACAAGCTAGGACTGGACATGGCTCATATGAGCAAATCCAGCATGTTAGATAGTATTTTGGACAAAGGAGGTAAAAAGGAAACAGCTCAACAGTACATAGACATTATCGAAAAGTGCGAAATGGCGAGGTATGCTCCTATGACTGAATCTGGCTCTGCAGAAACCTATGCTAATGGCGTGAAGATTATTGAACAACTAGAAATTGAATTGAATGTATAAACTGTTTTTCATATTTCTAATTACACTTTCTTCAAACCTATTGTTTGGAAGTAGCGAATCTGCATCCGGCAAGTTCAAGAGCGCGAACGCCCTGTACAATGAAGCCAACTATGACTCCTCCTTTGCGATATACGAATCACTAATTGAAGAAGGGAACATGTCTTTTGAACTGTTTTTCAATGCAGGAAACGCTGCCTATCAATTGGATAAAAATGGCAAAACAATTTTATACTTTGAAAAGGCCAAGAAACTGGAACCAGGAAACGAGGACATTCAGCATAACTTGCTTATTGCTCAGAAAAGCTTAATTGATAAAACTACGGTAGAAGGATCCAGCAAAGCATCAGAGCGAATAATGGGAATATTAAGTAGATCACCGAACTATTGGAGTTGGGGCACCGTACTGTTTTGCGTTGTGGCGTTTGCCTTATTCGTCTTGTACAAAGTGAGCTCCACAAGAAGAAATAAGATTATTGGATTCGTTCTAGGGATCGCCTCTCTCCTACTTTGCCTCATTTCTTTGGTGCTGGCAATTGTGCAATCCAACTACATTCAAACTCAAGATAGCGGTGTGATAATGAACCAGTCCGTAACGCTGCTAAACGCACCAACTGAGGATGCTGAAAGCGCATTCATTTTGCACGAAGGCACTAAAGTTGAACTTAAATCAAGCGCCAACGGATGGTTTGAAGTTATTTATTCAGACGGAAAAATTGGATGGGTAAATGAGTCGGACTTTGAACTTATTTAAACAGCGACTTTATTTTCATTCGATACACCACTCCAATCACATTTCCTTTAAAAGGAACCCTAGAAGTTACTGAAGCTTGCCTCATATAGAAGATGGATACCGCATTTCGCTTCATCAACTCTATATCAAACCCAAAGGAGAATCGATATTTAGAAAACGGATTATCATCTGCAAGTGCAAACCAAGCCTCTGTTGCACCGTAGAACTCAATTCCCTCACCCATGTCATAGGTAACTTTAAATTTAGTTCGGTTAGCTAATTCTCCGCCAGCATAATCAAAATCAAGCTGAACCCGATTTCTAAAATCAAAATTAAACCTCCTAAAACTAATGTCAGATCCCAGATCTAAATTGAATCGATGAACCGATGTTGAAGCTTGATCGTATTTAGTTTTAACCGCATAACGGTAATTGAACTTGGGCTTGAAATACTTATGAACTTTATAAGAAACTGCGAAATCAGAAAAGACAGTTTTTAACTGGGTAGAGTTCTCATTGAACCTAATCCCAGGTCCCAAGTAAAATTTAAAATCGTTGTACTTCGTATTCACCTTAAATCTGTGCCAGGTCTCGAAATCATGAAAATCCCTTTGACCAAAACTGGCTAAAGAGATTAATAAAAAAAATATGGTAAATAGGTTTTTCACTTACGGTTTACAATCGTAATTGTACCCAGATCTAACTCTTGATTTTTTTCAGTGATCGAAAACGTTGCTACAACTACTGAATCTGCGCCAATCGGGGTCGTCCATGAATCAGAGTAGGTGAAAATTGTGTAATCACCAGGCCTTAAATATTCTATCTGAAAAGCACCAGTATAACCAGTCTCTAACTTATCATCCACATAAAGATTATCCACGCCATAAGTAAGAAACAGATCTTGATTCTGAGCACCAATTGTATGTAGAAAGCCTGTAATATTATAAACATCTTGCTCTACAACTCCAGTAACAGTTGCCTTACCTCCTACTCCTGCTTCTTTGGCGCAGCCTGATAACAACATCAACATTGGCAGAATAGCTATAAATATATACTTCATAATTTTCACTTTGAGATTAATTGGCGTTACTACAATTTTAACACAATAATTAAACAGGTCTTCAACAAAATACCCTAGCGGTTGTAATTCTATTTAAACAAGAATTCCATCAATCGTTATCCGAATAAGCTCATTTTTTGAATCTTATCGTGTTCAATTACGGTGATTTTCCTTCCCTTCACTTCAATTAATTGTTCCTTTTTCATTTCAGACAGCAACCTGATCACTGATTCTTGAGCAGTACCTACAAAGCCCGAAAGGTCTTCTCTTGATAGGTTAATTGGTTCATCCTGATAAAGGTCGCTTAACTGAAGTAACGCACTGCACAGTCTACTCCGCACAGTTCTTTGAGCCATGTCTGTAAGCGCATCAACTAAGTCAGTTAGATCTTGAGCAATCTCTTTCAACACTCTTTCTCTAAATCCGCTGGATTGATCCATCATCTGCTTAAAGTCCTTTCGATCAATAAAACACATAGAAGTTTCTTCCAAAGTAGTTGCAGAAACCTTTAATGGATTTTCAGTAACTAAAGTTCGAAACCCTAACACATCTCCAGGCTTGACAAACCTTATTATTTGCTCCTTGCCAGATTCTCCATATCTATACACCTTGGCTTTACCAGAAAGAATACAGTAGATTCCTTTCACACTTGTACCTGCCTCTAGAATATCAACACCTGCCGGATAAACTAAACATGAGTTGCAAGATTTTTTATAATCCAGTCCTTCGTTTTCCAGTATATGAAAAATCGGATGCTCTGAGACTTTGCATTGCTCACATGGTCCACTAATAATGTTCTGATCGTCCACATCACGAATATACATAAGGTAAGGATAAGATGAAGGTAATATGAGAAAGATGTTGGCTTAAGCTATTTCCGACTAATATGGTGCGTTAACGGACTTTTATAAATTGTCTTAACTACTTACTGGGCCCGTTCCTTGAACGAGGCTCTGGATTGCTCGTCAGTCCAATGAACTGACGGATTACTTTCTTGAGGGCCGTTCTTCGAACGATGCCGTGGGCTGGTTGTTGCGCCCGTTCGTTGAACGAAGCTCTGGATTGCTCGTCAGTTCAATGAACTGAGGGATTACTTTCTTGAGGGCCGTTCTGCGAACGATGCCTTGGGCTGGTTGTTGCGCCCGTTCTTTGAACGAGGCTCTGGATTGCTCGTCAGTTCAATGAACTGAGCTCGCGATCCCGGAAATTTTGAGCCTTGACCAACAAATCAACCACTGGCTTTCAGCCATTGGTACTTTTTATTTTAAAAATTCGACACATCCTCGAATGATTTCGGGACTGCTGATCGAATTTTTGAAAATAAAAAACCCCTTGAGTAAAACTCAAGGGGTTGATTTGTTGCGGAGAGACAGGGATTCGAACCCTGGCAGCGCTTACACGCTGACAGATTAGCAATCTGCTCCATTACCACTCTGGCACCTCTCCTTTATTGATACCTCATTTGATATCGGGGTGCAAATATACTCAAGGAAACTAGCTTTCAAAACGGTTACTTAAAAAATATAACCTATAAATAAAAAATGCCACTAAAACTGCTTCAAGTGCAACCATTGGTTATTTTTGTAACTAGTACAATCAACGATCGAATCTTCATGCAAAAACTAGTTTACTTAATTCCCTTTTTAATGCTGTGGTCATGCGACCCTGGACAAAATGGAAATGGTAATAATGATCACAGCGACTCGACCAATGTCGTTGACAAAGATTTTGAAATCGTTGCACACATCGCCTCGGAGCCAGACGGGCTACATCCTTTCAACAACGTTTCACTTAACATGATATACGTTTTCGAAAGTATTCACAGAAGACTGTTCCGTGTTGATTTAGAATCTTTAAAACTAATTCCAGATGTAGCAAGCGAAATGCCAGAACAAATCGATTCTGTTAATTTCAAATACTCTTTAAGAACGGAGCCAAAATGGGATGATGGAACGAATCTTTCTTCTGAAGATGTTAGATTCACAATGCTCGTTGCTATGTGTCCACTAACCAATAATGCGCAGAAAAGAATGATGCTGTCTGACATAGTTGATTCTCTCGACATCATTGACGACAAGTCTTTAAATTACAAAACGAACTACCCGTACGCTGGTGCCAACCACATCTGGAACGATATTCCAATTATCTCGAAACAATTTTACGATCCAAACGGAATACTGGCAGGACTTAGATTTTCAAATTTTAAAAACCCAAATCATGAATATTCTGCAGAAGTCAAGGAGTGGTTTTTATCATTTAACTCCAGAAAGTACAGTCATAATCCCGAATTCATTAATGGCTTAGGCGCATATAAACTAACGGATTGGGAAGAAGATCAATACTTAACGATCAAAAGAAAAGAAAACTGGTGGGGTGCAAACTCCACAAACATGTATGATCAGGCAAATCCAGCGACAATACATTACAAGGTTATTACCGATGAGCAGACTACAAATACAGCAATTTTAAATAATGAAATTGATGTGGCTTTTGCCTTAAGCAGTGTTGAAGCACATGATTTACTTGAAAATGAAAAGTTCAATGAGAACTATCACTTTCAAAACGTAGACATCTTCGGAATGACTTTCATGGCCATTAACTCAAGACCAGGTCCAACAACTGGTAATCCGGTCTTAGCAGAAACTGAAGTAAGACAAGCGATGAGCTTAGCCACTCCTTACGATGAAATTATTGAATCCATTTACAACATGGGATCGAGGCAAGTTTCAATCGTTTGCAAGCAACGTCCGTACTATCATCATGAGCTAGAATTACCAATGTTAGACCTTGAGAAGGCCGAATCAATCCTAAACCAAGCAGGATGGGAAGATTTAAACGGTGATGGTATTCGAGAAAAAATGCTAAACGGAAAGCAAACTAATCTGGAGTTTGAATTGGGATACATTGACAACCCAAGCTTTAAAACAATGGTAGATCTAATTGCTCAATCGTACTTGCAAGTTGGTATCAAAGCAAACCTGAAAGCCACTGATGCTGGAAGTATGTTCCCTATGTTATTCGCTCAAAAATTTGATGCATTTGTTACTAGCCTTGTTCCAGATGGCGGGTTTGAAGACTTATCTCAAATCCTTCACACTTCTGCTTGGGAGCAAAAGCAATTCAATTTCACCGGATTTGGAAATGCGGAAACAGACAGCATCCTAGAGAAAATCAACACAACTTTCGATTTAAACGAAAGACATGACTTATTTAGACTGTTGCAAGAGCACTTCAATAAGCAGAATACATTTATTATGCTTTACGGAGTTCAAAGAAAAATAGCAATCAGTAAAAAATTCAATAATTTGAAATGTTTCGCAGAGAAACCTTCAATTTTATTACATACAATCGAAAAATCAGCAGATAATTAGCCAATTATTGATACTTTGAGCTATGCTCAAATTTGTTGCAAAAAGACTTCTTCGTTTTATCCCAGTCTTATTCTGTATTACATTTCTTGGCTTCATACTTACATCAGTAATGCCTGGAGATCCTGTTGAGCAAATTTTAATTGCTCGTTACGGAGTTGGAATGAACAATTCTGTATTAAACTCAGATAAGATCAAATCGGATCTAAGAAATGAAATGGGTCTGGACCAACCTATTTTCTATTTCTCATTTAACGCTTACAATCAAAGCGACACCCTATATAAGGTACCTAATCCATACCTCCGGAATGCGATGTCACGTCTCACGGACCAATACGGTTGCTGGATAGAGATTCAAGATTATTTCAATACCATTAATATATCCATTGAGACAAACCCAGCTATTATAAATGAACTTAAAACGCTCTTAACAGAATACAAAAAGGAAGGCATTCAAGCAGTAATTGAGCAGATCAAGCTTAAATCTGAAGCTGTTGGTTTAGCGATTGGAACTAAGTTTCAAGCAATACAAACAGCACAGTCCTCATTTGGCAACTATGTCCCTACTCTCGATGTTCACGGGTCTGGAAACCAGTACCACCAATGGCTATTTGGAAATGGAGAAAATAGAAAAGGCATAATCAGAGGGGACTTTGGAACCTCTTTTAAAACAGGAGAACCAGTAAGCGACTTTGTCTGGAAGAAAATCGGGTATTCTTTGGAGCTTATATTATTCGCGATGATCTTGGCCTTTGCCATAGCCATTCCGACTGGAATGAGACTATCGAGGGTTAGATCTAAGCGAGCTAAAAACCTGCTATCTATTCCAATCTATTTACTTTATTCCATCCCAGGATATCTCGGAGCGACACTTTTAATATTCTTCTTCGCCAACGATCAAGCCTTGCATTGGTTTCCAGAGAGTGGTTTATACCCTATTGGATACCATGCTGATGATCATTCCTATTTCGAAAACTTGATGACAGGCCTGCCGTACATGATCCTTCCAATGATTACGTTTGGATACAGCGCCTTTTCGTTCATTTCTAAACTTTCGAAAAACCTAAGTCACGAAGAATTGCAGAACGATTATGTAAAAACAGCTTTTTCCAAAGGACTTTCTAGCGGACAAGTTCAAAGAAAGCACGTTCTAAAAAATATTCTGGTTCCGCTTATTACTTTATTCACTCAAATACTGCCCGCAGCAGTTGGCGGAACCTTGGTAGTTGAATTAATATTTCAATATCCAGGACTTGGAAAAACTGTTTACGATGCAGCACTCACCTCAAACTATCCAGTGATAATTGCCGTCTTTACAATTACTGGCGTTTTCACCTTATCGGCCTACTTTATCGCTGACTTACTCTATGCTTTAGTTAACCCTAAACTCAGACAGAAGAAATGAGAAAAGGGTTTAAAAATATTAAAACCGCCATCCGAAAGCGAGGTATTAAGTGGGAAGTTCGGATCTTACTTTTGTTTCTCATCGTTTCTTTCCTTGCTCCTGTTATCACTAATAACAAGCCAATTTACTGCACGATTAAAGGAGAAACACATTATCCGGCAATTGCAGAATTGTTCGGCTCTACAAGCGCGACCAATATTGATGGCAAACTACTCACCTCTAATTCAGATTGGAATAAACTAGTATATGAATCGGTTCTTTGGGCCCCATTAAAAAATGGCCCTCAGTTTAACGACAAAGCAAACAAAGATTTTCAATCGCCTTTATCATCCAGTGTTGACGAGAACAAAGTGTCAGTTGGATTTCGCAAACAGCACCTGCTAGGAACCAACAGACAAGGAAATGATGTGTTCTCAAATCTACTGGGAGGAATTAAGTACAGCCTTATCATTGGAGTATGCGCAGTATTAATAGCTTCTTTAATTGGAATTTTCTTAGGTGCTATATCTGGATATTATTTGAACCGGTTTGAAATGGGCCGAGTCCAAGCTGTTGGAATTGGCTTGGCAATAATTCCAGCCTGGTTTTATGGATTTTCAGTAAGAAGCTACAGCATAGCTGATTGTTTCGAATCAAGCCCATTAATCGGAACAATGCAACTGCTGCTCTCTTTAATCATTGGAATAGCAGTGGTCATTGTGTTAGGCTGGATTGGCAAAAAACTCGATAAGAAATTTAAAACAAAACCGTTCTACCTGAACATTGACGGACTCATTACTGGATTAACAGAGGTGTTTTCATCTGTACCACGGATTATACTTATCGTTACGATTGCGGCTATATCTGGCGGAAAGAGCACCTTAGTACTTATCCTTATCCTCGGATTAACCAGCTGGCCAGCGTTTGCCAGAATTACACGTGCTGAAGTGATGAGACTAAAACAAAAACCATATGTAGACTCTGCAATTGTTTTAGGAGTGCCAGACCGGAAAATAATAAGTGTACATATTTTGAAAAATGCTTTACCAACGCTAGTTGTAGGAATAGCATTTGGTATTGGAAGCGTTATTTTAGTTGAATCTGCTTTGTCATTTCTTAATATTGGAGTCCCTGATAACACCCCAACACTAGGAGCAATTCTAAGAAGCGGACGCGAACACATTCAAGCTTGGTGGCTAATTGTTTTTCCAGGTCTTGCGATCTTTTTACTCATTTATTTGTTTAACAGAATAGGCGATAAAATAGCCGAACGTGCAAACACATAAACCAACCCTCAAATTCTTTCAAATCCGAGTGGATTTAGCTACATTCGTGGGCAAATTTTCCAATAATCATTATGAACGAAGTATATATAGTATCGGCAGCTAGAACCCCAATGGGTAGTTTTGGAGGCGCACTCTCAACAGTACCTGCAACAAAATTAGGCTCAGCAGCAATCAAAGGAGCAATTAGCAAAGCAGGAATCGAACCATCTGCAATAGATGAAGTATTCATGGGTAATGTATTGCAAGCGAACCTTGGTCAAGCACCAGCAAGACAGGCAGCTATATTCGCAGGACTATCAGAGGATGTACCATGTACTACTATTAATAAAGTTTGTGCTTCAGGAATGAAGTCTATCGCATTAGGTGCGCAATCGATAATGACAGGTCAAAATGATGTAGTTGTTGTTGGCGGAATGGAAAACATGAGTGCTGTGCCTCACTATTTCATGGCAAGAAATTCAATTAAACTTGGTAACGGTAAAATGATTGACGGAATGGTCAATGATGGTCTTACTGATGTTTATAACAAAGTACACATGGGAGTATGCGCTGAAAAATGTGCTACTGAACATGAATTCTCAAGAGAAGATCAAGACAATTTCGCAATTGAATCATACAATAGAGCTGCATCCGCTTGGGACCAAGGAAAATTCAATGACGAAATAATACCAGTTGAAGTTCCACAGCGAAGAGGTGACGCTATCGTGGTTTCAGAAGACGAAGAGTACAGTAATGTCAAAATGGAAAAAATTCCTCAGCTGAGACCAGTTTTTGACAAAGAAGGAACAGTTACTGCTGCAAACGCATCTACTCTGAACGATGGAGCAAGTGCACTTGTTCTTATGAGTAAATCTAAAGCAGATGAATTAGGAGTTACTCCGATCGCTAAGATTAGAGGATTTGCTGATGCTGCACATGCTCCAGAATGGTTTACTACTGCTCCTTCTAAAGCAGTACCAAAAGCTCTTGCAAATGCAGGACTGGATATTGGTGACATTGATTATTGGGAATTAAACCAAGCATTTTCTGTGGTTGGATTAGCGAACACTAAAATTTTAGGATTAGACCCTGCCAAAGTTGACGTTAATGGTGGAGCTGTTGCATTAGGACATCCGCTAGGAAGCTCTGGATCTAGAATTATCGTAACGTTGATTAACGTACTAAAGCAAAATGACGGAAAGCTAGGAGCTGCCGGAATTTGCAATGGTGGTGGAGGCGCTTCTGCTATGGTTATCGAAAACATATAAAATTTAATTGGTATCAATTAATAGAAAAGGGCGGTCGTTGTGACTGCCCTTTTTTATTTTTACTACAATGATCATCATTACATACACCACCGAATACAGGTCTGTTGGAGATAAATTCCAACGGGTTGCTGAAACTATGGCTAAAGACCTAAAAGTAAAGGGTGATGTGAAATGTATAAAGATTGAAAGCAAACGAGATTTAAAGGAAATCTTTTTCAATCTGGAGAAAGCGAATCAAACAATCGCTGAGTTTCACTTTGTTGGTCACTCTGGTATGTATGGACCAATGTTCGGAACCGAAAGCTACCCGGAGCAGTTTAGCCCACATGAATGGCGAAACCTATCAATACCGTTCACGGAGGAAAGTAAAGCCTACTTCCATTGCTGCAGATCGGCTCGATGGTTTGCTAACTTTTTTGCCCAAACATTTAGCGTAGAAACTTTTGGCTTTTACTGGTACACAACATTTAGTAAAAGCCCAGTTAAATTCAGAAAAGAATGGAAAAGTGAAGGCAACCTATACTGCTTTGGATGTAAAGGACGAAAATCACACGGCCTAGTTGGAAGCTTGAAGAAGTACACCGGTTTTCAGCATGCTGAAAAAATGAAATCCTTTACAGTGGACCAAACTGAAGATCGAACTTACAATCGGGTAGCAAAGCTTTATGATGCAGTTTTCCAAGACATCAAAGTAAGAGAAGATGAATGGGCATGGTTTAGTAAAAACCTAAAGCTTGAATCTTCACAAACAGTATTAGATATAGGGTGTGGAAATGGGGCCTTACTTAAGGAATTCGCCCCAAAGGTGCAAAACGGATATGGGGTGGATCTATCTGAAAGCTTGCTAGCGTTTGCAAACAAAATGCATGAATCTAATGGCCATATTTCTTTTCATCAAATTGACAGTCCAAAATTACCCTTTGAAGATCACTCAATAGATGTAGCTACTTCACTTTTATCATTTCGATACTTAGATTGGGATCCATTAATGGCCGAACTGAAACGAGTTCTAAAGCCTAATGGACGATTCTTAATCATAGACATGGTAGCTGTTCCAGCCTCTCCTGTAGAATACTTCAAACTATTAGGGTCAAAACGAAAGCATTATAAGCACCGAAAAAAATATCCTGAATACTATACTGCATTAACTGAATTGGTTGCTGATCCTCATTGGAAAGAAATGCTGCAATACAACCCAATTCGATCTGAGCACGAAATGAAATGGTATCTAGAAAGTAGGTTCCCTGGTCAAAAAGTTGAAACTATCAATATTGGCTATCACTCAAGAGTAGTGGCTTTTGATACTGGCGACATTAGCAAGATCAACAAACTAGAACTCACCTATCCTTAATGGAAAAATTAGGTATTCTAGATTGGGGCATTGGTGGACTTGGATTGTATCAATCACTTAAGGCCAAAGGCGAACTATCCATCGCCTACTTTTCAGATGCCGGCTACACTCCTTATGGGAAAGTTGATCGCGCTGTTCTTAGACAAAGAGTTCACGCTTGTATTGAATTTCTAAAACAGCAAGATTGCACATTAGTTGCGATTGCATGTAATTCCGCGGGATCCACAATTATGGATCTTGAACACCCCAACATCGTGAAGTCTGGAATAGAGTTGATTAAAACGTCCAACTTCAAGAGCGTTGGAGTTATTGGCGGAATAGGAACAGTAGAGTCAGAACTCTATTTATGCGACTCCAGTAAAATGATAACTCAGAATGTTGCTCAAAAGATGTCCGCACATATTGAAGCCGGGACTCAACATTCTGAAACCGCACAAAAGGACCTCAGAGACATACTCAAGCCATTAAACCAGGTTGATGCGCTTTTATTAGCATGCACCCACTACCCTGCTATCAGAGATCTTATTTCCAACATTCTAAATAACAACTGCCATATAATGGATCCATCGATACATTTGGCTACAAACCTCCTTAGCGTCCATCAATTTTCAAAAGGGTCAGATCATATTTTCACTACTGGAAATGTAAATCAAATGAAAAATGCAGCTAAATTGGCGTTTAACGTGGAATTGAAATCCATCAACAAAGCAGAGTTGTAGCGCAAGAAATACAAGGAATTAATGGAATACGGAATTTGTAACTTAGGGATCATCCCAGCCAGGGCTGAAGACAACGACAAAGCAGAAATCGTTACCCACGTCTTATTTGGGGAGCATTTCACGGTGCTTGAACAAAAAGAAAAATGGCTCAAAATCAAACTTCAACATGATTCTTATGAGGCATGGATTTGCCAAAAACAATGGATGGAAATTACACATGTGGATTATGACTTCTACTCCATTAACGATTTCCCGATAGTTGGAAATAAATGGGCAACGGTTACCAATAATGAAACAGGTGAAGAAATTCCAGTTTCGTATGGAGCAATCCTTCCTTCTCATGGTGGAAAAGGAAATTTCAAATTGAGAAATCAGTCTTTCACCTATACAGGAGATTTAGCATCTTTCGATAAGGCCGACTTAACGAAATATGCCAAATCACTCTTAAACACCCCATACCTATGGGGAGGACGAGGCTCATTCGGAATTGATTGTTCAGGTTTTTCTCAATTAATCTTTAGATTGATTGGCGTAAAATTACCAAGAGACGCATACCAGCAAGCTGAGATTGGTGAGACCGTTCAATTTGTAGATCTAGTCCAAACGGGAGATTTAGTATTTTTTGATAATGCAGAAGGCGGTATAAACCATGTTGGGATTGTATTGGAGAAAGGAAAAATCATACATGCTTCTGGCCGAATTAGAATTGACAAATTAGATCATCAAGGAATATTTGCCGAGGATTCAAATTCTTACACACACAATCTAAGGATCATTAAAAGGATCTTTTAACTGAAATTTTGTCATTTCAGAGCTTGAAAATCAAGTCGGAACTGCCATTACGTCTGCTTTGCAGCGGTTTTTGTGACTTGGATTAAAATTTGAGGACGTCATTACGTACCTAAGAAAACATTCAAAATGGATTTAAGTAAGTTCACAATAAAATCTCAACAAGCATTGCAAGAAGCTCATCAGTTAGCACTGGTTTCAGAGCATCTGGCTGTAGAAAACTCTCACATCTTAAAGGCAATTCTAACGACTGATAAAAATGTAATACCATTTATCCTCAAGAAAATAGGTGCGAACCCAGTTATTATGGAGCAGGCACTGGATCAGATAATAGCATCTTATCCAAAAGTTCAAGGAAGTGACATTAACGTAAGTAGGAATGGTGGAACTACGTTACAGCATGCCATTGCATTCTCTAGAGGTATGAAAGATGAATTTGTTTCGCTTGAACACATCATCTATGGAATGCTAAAAAGCAGTGGAAACACAGTACAACTTTTAAAAGATAATGGTGCAAATCTTGACAATATCAAATTAGCTATTGAAGAACTTAGAAAAGGAGAAAGGGTAACAAGTCAAGACCAAGAAAGCACGTACAATGCCTTAAACAAATATGCCAACAACCTTAACCAAATGGCGGCTGATGGCAAGCTAGACCCAGTAATTGGAAGAGACGATGAAATTAGAAGAGTCCTTCAGATACTTTCTCGAAGAACGAAAAACAATCCAATACTTATAGGTGAACCAGGAGTTGGTAAAACAGCAATTGCCGAAGGCATCGCCCACCGAATTATCAATGGAGATATCCCTGAAAATCTTCAGAACAAAACACTTTTCTCATTGGATATGGGATCACTAATAGCTGGTGCCAAATTTAAAGGTGAGTTCGAAGAACGACTTAAAGCTGTCATTAAAGAAGTTACCAACAGCGATGGAGAAATCGTTTTATTCATTGATGAAATCCACACCTTAGTTGGAGCCGGTGGTGGCCAAGGGGCTATGGATGCTGCTAACATATTAAAACCTGCCCTAGCCAGAGGTGAACTCAGAGCTGTTGGAGCAACTACGCTGGATGAGTACCAAAAATATTTTGAAAAAGACAAAGCCTTAGAGCGAAGGTTTCAAAAGGTATTAGTGGATGAACCAGATCAGGAAGATGCAATTTCTATACTAAGAGGCATCAAGGAAAAGTACGAGACTCATCATAAGGTAATGATTAAGGATGAGGCTATAATAGCGGCAGTGGAACTCTCCCAGAGGTATATTACCGAACGTTTTCTTCCAGACAAGGCAATTGACCTTATTGATGAAGCCGCTTCAAAGCTTAGGATGGAGATCAATTCTAAGCCAGAAGAACTGGATGAGATTGAAAGAAGGATCATGCAACTTGAAATTGAGCGTGAAGCAATCAAACGAGAAAATGATGAACTGAAGCTTAAATCGATCGCCAAAGAGCTATCCGAATTAAACGAAGAAAGAACTGAATTCAGAGCTCGTTGGGAATCAGAAAGAGACGTAATCGAAGCAATTCAGAATGCAAAGCAAGAAATTGAAGACTTGAAATACGAAGCGGATTCTGCAGAGCGAGATGGCAACTATGAGCTGGTGGCAGAGATTAGATATGGAAGAATCAAAGAATCTGAAGAATTAATTGAGGAAAGCAAGGCTAAACTATCTGAATTACAGACGGGTGAGAAATTAGTAAAGGAAGAGGTTGACGCTGAAGAAATCGCAGATGTCGTATCTAAATGGACCGGGATTCCGATGTCTAAAATGATCGAAAGCGACAAGCAGAAACTACTCCGACTTGAAGAAGAATTGACCAAACGTGTGGTTGGTCAAGAAGAAGGGATCATCGCGGTGGCAGATGCAGTAAGAAGAAGCAGAGCTGGCTTACAAGACAACAAAAAGCCTATTGGGTCTTTTATATTCCTGGGAACCACTGGCGTTGGAAAAACGGAACTTGCAAAAGCGCTATCTGAGTTTCTTTTTGACGATGAGCGCTCAATGACAAGAATTGACATGAGCGAATACCAAGAACGACATGCAGTTTCAAGATTGGTAGGCGCACCTCCTGGCTATGTAGGCTATGATGAAGGTGGACAATTAACCGAAGCAGTCAGAAGAAGACCGTACTCAGTAATTCTCTTGGATGAAATCGAGAAAGCTCATCCTGACGTATTCAACATCCTATTGCAGGTCTTAGATGATGGTAGGCTAACAGACAGTAAAGGGAGAACGGTTAATTTTAAAAACACCATTATCATCATGACATCCAACATTGGAGCTCAGATTATCCAAGAAGGATATGATAACATGGATGAAGACAATCGCGCTGAAGTAATGGCAAAAACTAAAAACGCTGTTTACGAGCAACTAAAACATTCAGTTCGCCCTGAGTTCCTTAATAGGATTGACGAGACGATTATGTTCAACCCTTTAAGTAGAGAAGACATTAAGGCAATTGTTCGAATACAATTGGGGCAACTTCAAAATCGCTTAGCCGAAAACAAGTTAAAAATATCAGCTTCAGAAGATGCGATTGATTGGTTGGCTCAGTTAGGTTATGATCCTCAGTATGGAGCAAGACCGGTAAGGAGGGTAATGCAGAAAAAAGTGCTGAACGAGCTGTCAAAACAGATGCTTGCTGGAAAAGTAGACACCTCTCAAACTATCGTATTAGATGTATTTGAGAATGATATTGTTTTTAGAAAAGCAATTAACGAAGAGGAAGTGATTGCATAATCTTCAGCAAATCAATTACTTGTTAATTAAAAGTTTAATGCGCATTTGACATTTTTTGTATCTTGAAGTATCAACCCTCCAAGATGAACAAAGCCAAGTATTTCCTAATTTTTACAGGCCCGCTAATTGGCGTATTCTCGTTACTGTGGACAGGATTTTGGCCATGGGCTCTACCCTTCTATGCTTACTTCATAATTCCGGTGTTGGAGTTTGTCATTCCAAAAGATGAAGTCAACTTTAGCTCTAAAGAAGAAGAATCAGCGAAGAAGGACAAGTTTTACGACTTGATCTTATACAGCCTTCCTTTTGTTCAGTATGGCATGCTAGCGCTATTTCTGTATGGATTTGCAACACAAGATCTAGCATGGCATGAAGTAATAGGCAGAATCATAACTTTCGGAATCGCCTGTGTGACTCTTGGAATTAATGTTGGACACGAATTAGGACATCGTAAAAAGCCATTAGAGCGCATATTCGCGAAGTCTCTGCTTCTTTCTTCTCAATACATGCATTTTATAATTGAACACAACAGAGGCCACCACAAGAACGTTGCAACCCCTTTAGATCCAGCATCAGCTAGAAAAGGTGAAGTGCTTTACTTCTTTTGGTACCGCTCAATAACCAAGAGCTATCTGTCTGCATGGAATTTAGAATCCACTCGATTAAAGTCTAAAAACATAGCGTTTTGGTCTTATCAGAATGAAATGCTGCAGTTTGCTGTCCTTCAACTAGCCTTAACCTCATCGATTTTAATCTTATTCAATTGGCAGATTACTGCCTATTATTTAATCGCTGCATTTTTTGGAATATTATTCTTCGAAACCGTTAATTACCTTGAACATTACGGATTAAGAAGATTCAAATCGGATTCTGGAAACTACGAACGGGTACTCCCAATTCATTCTTGGAATTCGAACCATGTAGTTGGCCGAGCCATTTTATTTGAAGTAACTAGACACTCAGACCATCATTTCTTGGCAAGTAGAAAGTATCAGATTTTAAGAAATTTTGAGGAAGCACCCCAACTACCCGCGGGATACCCAGTGATGATTCTTTGCGCTTTAGTCCCTCCTCTTTGGTTTAATATCATGCATAAACACATGGCGAAAATTAAAAAGGAAAGAATTCAAATCGGCAAACCAATTTCTAGCATCCCCTAGCATTAAAGGAGGTTTTTATTTATTTTCACCGCTTAACATTTAAGCATGAAGACTCTTTTCCTGATCCGTCACGACTATACAGAATCGGCTGGAGCCAACCAAAGAGATTTCGAACGAGGATTAACTGATTTTGGACTAAAACATTCGCCAACCATCGGAACCGAGCTAAAGTCAGAAAATGACATTCCTGACTTGATCATTAGCAGCGAAGCGAGACGAGCGAAAGAAACAGCGACAGCTATTCACAAGGAGCTATCTCTACATCCGAACCAACTTATATTTAGCGATAAGCTATACCTGTCATCACCTAAAGTCATCAATAAACTTGTTTTAGAAATTGAAGACAGCATCAACAAACTCGCTATTGTTTGTCACAACCCCGGAATCAGTGTCTACAATCATATGCTGACAGACAAGGCAATTCAGATGGAACCAGGCAGTATCTCAAAAATAGAAGTCGACATCAGCTCTTGGCAAGAAGTCTTTCAAGGGCAAGGTAATCTAGTTTACCACAAAGTTTAGTGTGAATATTTAATTCCCACAAAAACAATCTATCGTAAATCAAAAGTGCCCAACCTAAGCTGAGCACTTGATATTAAATCACTCATAAGGCCAATTACCACCACGGACCTTACATTGCGATTTTACTTACCTATTTACTATGCCACGAAACGAATTAAACCATATATAATCCTGACTAATTATGTAGGGATTAAGACACATCACCATCTAATCGAAATCGGATTGAAATAATGTGTAAATTGTAAAAAGGCGGAACTATCATATAGGTTTAACTTGAAACGAAAGGCCAAATTTCGACTCTTGAAAACGACTAGAATTGTATAAAAACGACAATGTTTTGATCTTTCAACAATTGGTTATTTTTTGATTTTTCTTACCTAAATTTGAACAAAGCCACTACATCAAAATGCTCAATTTAATTAAACGTATTCCTGATCAGAATCTCAATAATGAAGTTGAATCATTTTATATTTTAGAAAATAACTCTTCATTAAACTTACCTACTGAAGCTTACCGAAATCACCCACAAGGCACTGTAGACATTATGTTTGCAATTGAAGGTGGGATCTATTTCACATCTAAAAAGGATCAAGAAGTTAGCTTGGATCGAATTTTCATGATTGCCCAGCAAGAAGGAATGTTCGACATCTCTTTCAAACCAAACTCGCGAATTATAGGAGTTGTATTGTATCCAGAATGCTTTAGGAAACTATTTAACTTTCCAATAGCTGAGATTAGTAATAATGGAGAACGTCTTTACGACTTTCTAGGTTCAACCTACAGAGATTGCTACGAAAAACTAGCAGAAGCAAAGGACGATGAACACATTTTCAAATTAATGAGTGACTTGTTTCAATCTGAACTTACAAATGGAGACCAATTTGAATCTCATTTCGACAAAATGGTTGCCCATATTAGAAAAACCAATGGGAACGTGAGCATAGAGAGCATTGCTAACATGTCTAATTTATCAATTAGAACATTGCAACGTAAAATGAATACTCATGTTGGAATTAGCGCCAAAAGCTACTCCAATGTGGTTAGGTTCAGACATGCAGTCACTTTAATTAGAAACCACCCTGAAATGAACTGGCAAGACATTTTATTTATTTGCGGGTATTTCGATCAGGCTCATTTCATTAAAGAGTTCAGGAAATACACTGGTAATAGCCCAAGCCAATTTGTTAAAACTGACCATCCATTGGCAAAGTTTTTCGTTGACAATCCGCCCGATCTCAGCGAATAACTTACTTATCAGCAAGCTCGTATCGAAGGGCTGAATGATTCCAATTGACCTTGGCACCTTTCTCCAATAGTAAAGCCTTATGTGTTTCTACCCACCCATTCGTTTCACCTGAGCTCACCCTTCCTGGGTACGCAGCACGATTTTCATAGACATCCATCTCTTCTTTATCCCATTGATTGAGCTTATCTAAAATCTTTCGGATTTCGGAAGTAAGCAAATCTGATTTAGTCCAACTATATGGAATTTCTTTAGACGTCACTTTACCTCGCCACACTTCGAGTTCTTTGGTTTCTGCATCTTGGATTATTTCAAAGTCAACAGTCAAATTACCTGCAAGTGAATCTTGGGGCACCAACCAATTCTCAGTTTGAAAGTCAATTAAAAAAACTGAATCTGAATGAGGCTTAATGTAGTATGTAGATGGAAAATTTACTGTCCAATCCCTAACTCCTTTTTTGAATGTGAATTGAGAGATTTGAGATTTCAACTTAAATGAAAAATTATAGTAACCCCATGAATTCCATGACTCCCACAATCTAATCGTATCATCAGAAACGTTCATTAGTTTAAGCTCGACAAAGGTCCCTTTCGTATCAACAATCTCTACACCTAGACCATCAACAATCATTGTCTCTTCCTCTTCTTCCGCCAACTGAGAAGTAAACTTTTCCGGAGTTATTGTGGTCTCTGTTTGGCAAGAACAAATTAAAATCAAAGCAAGGGTGGCGTAGAATACTCTCATTATATTTTTTATTGATATGAACAATAATACAGCCAAACTTAAAAGAAGTTCAAATTAACTTGTAAAGAACCTGTTAAAACTGTCGCAGACAGCACCATTGCTATTTAAATTTAATCAATGTTTAACACTTGGACAATTACATTTTTACTCGCTTTTTCATTTATTAACTCATCGATTTTAGCCCAAAATCAATTTTACGCTTGCTCATTGCCAGATACGATCTACGTTGAAATTGAGAAAACCGACAGACCAAACAACAGTCATGATTACTACCAGGCAAACTATGGCATCACCTTACATTGTGAATTACCAATTGGAGATACTTTGTTGATAAGGAGAATCATGGCACATCGAGCAAACACCGTTTGCGGCAGTCAGCACACCAAAGTACTTGGCGGTGAAGAACTGTACATTCCGATCACTACCAGATTACACCATCAACCATTTACCAAGCTTAGCTTCGTAATAGAGACGGATCGTGGAAACTTCAACTTCAAAGCGTTACCGAAATATATTGAGCCCTGAATCGTTATAGTTATATTTGTAAAACATAATCTGACGCCAATCAATCGTGGTTATGTATTAAATCGTGCGCATCATATTCATACTTCTGATTTTCGTTCCAGCTATTTGCCCCGGGCAAGTTTATGATGGAATTTGTGCGGGAGGAAGCCAAGACGAAATAGGCTACGATTTCATCTATCATCCCGAGGGCACTTTTACATTACTTACCTCTTCCCGAAGCGTAGCTGCCGAGAGCGAAGACATTGCACTTTTCAACATTTCCACTAATAAAGATTTTCAATGGCTCAAGGTATACGGAACAGGAAATCATGAGTATCCTTATTCAATTATAAATACATCTGATGGAGGATATCTTATATCCGGAAGTAGATGGGATGCTGGGTACAGCCGAATGAATGCCTACCTGCTAAAGCTGGACTCTGAATTTCAGGTAGAATGGGAAAACTACTATGGCGGAGGTCATCGAGACGAAGGTTTTTCTGTTATAGAATGTGCAACGGGTGGTTATGTTTTAGCCGGGATGACAAAATCAAAAGAGGAAAGCGAATTAGGCGATTTCTACTTGGTAAAAGTGGATGAAAACGGAGCTCAATTATGGGACCGTGCATTTGGCTTACTAAACTCTAAAGACTATTTATTTGATGTGATTGAAACGCAATTGGGAGATTTTGTTGCGGTTGGAGTTGAAGATGGGCATTATCATTAAAGCACCTTCGAATTCGCTACTTCCCACTCTAGCTCTTGCATCATCAAGTATGACGCAAATGGGGTTTTGCAGTGGAAAAAGAATTACGGAGGTCCAGAAAACTGTTGGTACAAAGAGGTTGTTGAAACCAATGATGGAAGTTTATACGCGATTGGCTCCAGTCAAAACAACAGCAATGGCAGTTTTGATATCACATTAACAAAGTTCAACAGTGCCGGTGACTCTTTATGGAACCGAAACTATGGAGGTGCACAATACGATTATGGAAAATCGTTAATTATTTCAAATGACAACTACCTTTATTTAGCAGGCGCTGAGTGCAACGATACGATCAATTTCACAACCGACATTAGCGTAATTAAAACAGACACAAGTGGCGTAATAGTTTGGCAAAAAACATTTGGCGGGGATCAGTCTGAATTGTCTTATAAAATAAAAGAGATTCCCAACGGAACAGCCATTCTAGGGTCAACAAAAAGTTACGGCAATGGAGAATCGGATGCTTATCTGATTGAACTAGATACACTAGGAAACATTCTTCATACCGATGAAGACTTACCCATCACTGATCTTACTATTTCGATTTACCCCAACCCCTCTCCAAGTGGATTCAATATCATTATTAAAACTGATTTAATTTGCGATGACATTACCGCAACATTTATGGATGAAAGTGGACGGCTTCTTGCCAAGCGAAGTTTTCGAACGAATGACTTTAATTATTTGAATACAGACAATTGGGCTGCCGGAGTTTACATATACCAGTTACAATCCGGATGTTTTGAGTCCAGAATTGGAAAACTTATTGTGCGGTAAGTAGCGAGTCTAATTCCTGAAACTCCCAATCCATCTGCTGATTTATTAGATCATGTCTAAAAACCAAAATACTATCGGGAATTTTTGACTGGTACAAAGCCGGATCGTGCGTAAACTTTGAATTACCGATTCCAGAAGAAAAAAAGTGAATCGAATCTGAAGTTTCTTGATGAAACCCCTTTAAGTTAGTTGCACCAGCATCCCCTAGAATGCAGTACACGTTAATCCCTCTACCTCTAACGTCCTTAAGCATTTCGTATATGGTATTCTCATAATATGAATCAGCAGAATCGCAATTCGCTCCCCAATGAATAAAATTAGAATGGCTGTAGGTAGAAGATGGAGGCAAATCAGGCACTCGAGTCCATAAACCAGCATGGTGAAACACAAACAAATGCTTACTATCAGTAATGGTATCACAGATCGTTTTTAACATCTCGTATTGCGAATTAAGCTCTTCACACAAAGTGGGATTTAGCATTGAATTCAGACATACACTAACAGCACCATTGGCAGAATAGGAATTGTACGTCTCACGCTCACAGTAAGATCTATACCACTGCATATTTCCGTTACGTACATCATGATTACCTAAAGCATACTGTGTTGTTGGTTTACTTAAATCGAAAACACTGTCGATATGTTCAACCGTGCTTTTTTCTAGAAATGCTTCTGAACATACATCTCCTCCTAACCAGACTCTAGAATATTTACTTCTATCTAGTTGAATCACTCTAGGATCAATACGAGGACCAGTTTTCTGGCCATGATAGATGTGACCTAAAAAAACATAGCAAAGCGTATCTGAATTTGATTCAACCTTAATCTCTTCAGGTGCTATTTCCATATCGCTTAATGAATAAAGCAAAATCAAAACAGATAAACTAAGTACACCTAGCAATTTCATAATTCGAATATACGGGTTATAAAGGTGCTTAACGCCAATGAAAATAAATTGCTGTATTCAGCTTGTATCAACCCGATATTATTACCTTTAAACACGCACCCTACTCGGTAATTTCAGTTGAAAGCAACAAGAATTAAAATGAAGAATACTTTACTCAATAGAAAACTTCAATTTTCCATTTGAAACAGAAACTTGTTGCAGTTTCAGGAAATCACCAATAAATACTTAACAATGAACGATAACATTAAATTTATGAGAGAAGCAATCCGCATCTCTCAGGAAAACGTTGACTCTGGAAGAGGAGGCCCTTTTGGAGCTGTAGTGGTTAAGAACGGAGAAATTATTGCAAGCGGAGGAAACGAAGTAACTAGTAGTAATGATCCAACCGCACATGCTGAAGTTGTCGCAATAAGAAAAGCATGCGAGGTTCTAGGAAGTTTTCAATTGGATGACTGCGAAATCTATTGTAGCTGTGAACCGTGCCCAATGTGCTTAGGCGCCATTTACTGGGCCAGGCCAGCAAAAATATATTTTGCCAACACGAAAAAGGATGCTGCTGAAATAAACTTCGATGACGACTTCATTTATAAAGAAATAGAAATCCCTTCTGATAGAAGATCGCTTCCAACAGTACAACTTTTAAGGGATGAGGCGCTAGTGGTGTTTAAGAAATGGAGCGAAAGCACCATTAAAACCGAATACTAATGACAACATTCATTTTAAATAATGAAAAGGTATCTACGGATTTACCTTCAGGCTCACTCATACTCGATTACATTCGCTATCGGAAATCATTAAAAGGAACTAAAATAGGATGTAGAGAAGGAGATTGTGGAGCATGCTCAGTTTTAGTAGGTAAACTTACTCCTGATGGAATGATGTACGAGCAGATTACTTCATGCCTCACTCCTCTCGGAAATATTGCTAACAATCATGTAGTAACGATAGAAGGGCTTAACATGGATAACCTAAGCCCAGTGCAGGAACACATGATAAATGAGTCTGGTACTCAATGTGGATTTTGTACAGTTGGATTTGTCGTTTCGTTAACCAGCTTTTGCCTTGCGAATCAAAACCCAACGTATGATCAAGCAATTGCATCTATCGATGGTAATATCTGCCGGTGCACAGGATATAAATCGATTGAAAGAGCCGCAAGGAAAATCACATCCGATCTTGCTAACAAGAAGACGAGCGACACCATTAATTGGCTAATAGCGAATAAATACATCCCAGAATACTTCAACAAAATACCAGAGCGAATTGAAGCTTTAGCAACAACGACTAATAATGAGTCGGGACAGATAGTTGGTGGCGGAACAGACCTATACGTTCAAAAACATGGAGACCTAATCGACCTACAACTCAAACACATCAACAAATCAGAAGAATTAAAATTTATTCAAATTGAAAATGGCAAAGTAATTATTGGAGGCGGAACCACGGTAAGCGAATTCGCTGAAGATGACGAAATAAAAAAGATATTTCCAAACCTCCAGTCACACATCAAATTGGTTTCATCCACTTTAATTCGGAATATCTCTACGTTTGCTGGCAACTTTGTAAACGCCTCTCCAATTGGGGATTTTACCATATTTTTTATCGCGTTAAATGCAAGTATTGAAATTGGGAAAGGTGAGTCAAAAAGAGAGCTACTTCTTAAAGACCTCTACAAAGGCTACAAAGATCTTGCGATGGCAAAAGGAGAAATCATCAATTCTTTGTCTTTCCCAATACCTGAATCAGAAACTAAATTCAACTTGGAAAAAGTGAGCAAAAGGATTCACCTTGACATAGCATCGGTAAATTCAGCCTTATCTATCTCCCTTTCTGACAACATCATTAAGGGCCTTACGGCATCCGCTGGTGGCGTTGGACCAACTCCCATGAAATTGGAACAGACCAGTTCATTCCTTTTAGGGAAACAACTTTCTGCTGAAAATCTCAAGCAAGCTAATGATGTTTTACAAAAAGAAATTAGTCCAATAAGTGATGTTAGAGGAACCGAACAATATAAACGACTTCTATTGCGGCAATTGTTTTACGCACATTTCTTAAAGCTATATCCAAACGAAATTAAACTGGAGGACTTAACATGAAAAATATTGATTCCATAGGTCATGTTAGTGGGAAATCGATCTATTTAGACGACATTCCAACCCAGGAAAGAACTTTGTATGGAGTAGTATTTGATTCTCCTGAAGCACATGGAAACATCCTTACTATTGACTACACTAAAGCCGAAAAATATCCAGGCGTTCAACAAATCATCACTTACAAAGACATTCCCGGAGAAAATCAGATAGGCGGTATCTTTCCGGATGAACCTCTTTTTGCTGAGAACGAAGTCCATTTTCAAGGAATGCCAATCGCATTAATACTTGCTGACTCTGAAGACATTGGTTTTGCCGCAAGAAAATTAATTGAAGTTTCAATAGAGAAGAAAGAAGTAATCGTTGACCCTAGAGAAGCGCAACAAAAAGGTCAACTAATATTTCCACCGCGAACATTTAATCTTGGCGCTGCATCTGAACAGTGGGAAAATTGCGCTCATGTTTTTGAAGGGAAGGCAGATACTGAAGGGCAGGAACACCTATACATTGAAACGCAAGGCGCATACGCAATACCTATGGAGAATGGGAACATAAAAATCTCCTCCTCAACTCAAGGCCCAACTGCTGTGCAAAGAGCCGCGGCTAAAGTGCTAGCTGTTGGAATGAACAATTTAGAAATAGATGTACTGCGTCTAGGAGGCGGATTTGGAGGCAAAGAAGATCAAGCCACACCTTGGGCAATCATGGCAGCTCTGGGAGCTCAAATAACAAGAAGACCAATCAAAGTTATTCTTCACCGAATGGACGACATGCGTATGACCGGTAAACGGCATCCATATAGTTCAGATTATAAAATAGGATTAGACGAGAACCATAAGATTGTTGCCTACGAAGTTTGTTTCTATCAAAATGCTGGAGCAGCTGCAGACCTCTCTCCAGCGGTAATGGAAAGAACATTGTTCCATGCTACCAACTCCTACTTCGTCCCAAATGTTACCGCAACAGCATACAGCTGCAAAACAAACCTACCACCAAATACCGCATTCAGAGGCTTTGGTGGACCCCAAGGGATGTTTGTTATTGAGTCTGCCATTGCACATGCTGCAGAATCATTAAATATTCCAGCTTCAGTTATCCAAAAGAAAAACTTATTGATTGATGGAGACGAATTTCCTTATGGACAAGTCGCAACGGGAGTTGGCTTAACTGATATTTGGAATAATCTTGAGTCGAAATTTGAGCTTAATAAAGTAGAAGAAAGAGTTCGCGAATTCAATTCAGTAAACAAAAACAGTAAAAAAGGCATTGCCTTAATGCCAATATCTTTTGGGATCTCGTTCACAAAGACTCCGATGAATCAAGCCCGAGCTCTGGTTCACGTGTATAGCGATGGAACTGTAGGAATAAGCACTGGAGCCGTAGAAATGGGCCAGGGCGTAAATACTAAAATGCTTCAAATAGCCGCTGATGCATTCTCCCTTGACCCTGGAAAAATAAAATTAGAATCGACCAATACTACAAGAGTTGCTAACACCTCTCCTACTGCAGCATCTGCAACCGCAGACTTAAACGGAAAAGCGCTGGAACTTGCCTGTGGACCATTGATTCAAAGACTTCAGGAAATAGCTAAAAATCACCTCCCAAATTCTCAAGGTGAAATAACCTTTCAGAACGAGCGCGTTATGCAAGACGGTAAAGATTCAGGGTTGAGCTGGACAGAATTAGTAGACATTGCATTTTTAGAACGAGTTTGTTTAACTGAAAATGGGCATTACGCTACCCCAATTATCAATTTTGACAAAGTAAAAGAAAAGGGCCATCCGTTCGCGTATCACGTGTATGGCCTAGCCTTAACCGAAGTAACTGTTGATTGCATTAGAGGGACGTATCATTTTGATTCAGTAAAGATTGTCCATGATTTTGGAAAGTCAATGAATTTAGCAGTCGACATGGGCCAAATTGAAGGAGGACTAGTTCAGGGAATTGGATGGATGACCATGGAAGAATTGAAGTATGACGATCAAGGAAAACTAAGATCGAACTCACTTTCAACTTATAAAGTGCCAGATATCTATTCAGTTCCGGCAGAAATTTTGGTTGAAGCATTCGAAACCGAAGGTACTGACATGGCAATTAAAAAATCTAAAGCAGTTGGAGAACCGCCTTTGATGTACGGACTTGGAGCTTATTTTGCGATCAACAATGCCGTGAAAGCCTTCAACCCTAACTTCAAAGCTACATACGATGCCCCTTTTACTCATGAGAAAGTACTAATAGGACTCTATAGTTAATGGCGTTAGCGTACAAACTACCAAACATCCTTAAAGGGGGAATCATTTATGCTGCTGGGGACACTATAGCAACATTAATATCCTATGATTTCTCTTTAGTTCGACTAATTGGAATCTTTGTAATTGGAGCAACTATTTACGCCTTTGAAATTCCAAATTATTTTAAGTGGATCGACAAAAAGATTGAAGCTACAGGCAGTTTTGGTAACGCGTTGAAAAGAGCCAGTCTGGCGATGATCTATTTTAATCCATTGTGGATTTCTCGCCACATGCTGTTCATCCTTTTATTGACAGAAGATTATGATGGCATTGGAGTTGGCTTGCTGGAAAAAGGTCTACTTTCCTTTTTATTCAGTATTCCTTTTTCTTTAGTTGCGAATTACTTAATCCAAAACAAGTTCAGCTTAAAGCATCGTTTCATTGCAAGCGCAGTATTTTCAGGATTAATGGCAATCTATTACTCACTTAGTAATACTTGGTTTGCGTAAATGAGCTTCTGGAATTTATTACATACTGAATTAGAAAAAGGGAGCGCAATTGCACTTATGTATGTGCATGAAAGCAAAGGCAGCAGTCCTGGACGACAAGGCTTCAAAATGTTTGTGAGTGAATCCGGATTAATTCACGGCTCTATCGGTGGAGGCGTGATGGAGTTTAATCATGTAGAGCTGTGCAAGGACAAATTAAAAGAAGGAAAATTTGATCCATTTGAAAAAAAATTAATCCATCAGTCAAATATCCCACAAAACCAATCAGGGTTAATATGCTCAGGTGAGCAAACGGTTGGGTTTTATTATCTAGATGAAACTTCAGTTCCTGAACTATTAAAACTGGCGGATCAAACCAACATTTCAAACACCATCCTGTCGCTGACCGATTTAGGCTTAACTTCAGATAGCCCTGAGAACGGTCGATCCAAGCGCATCAACTATTCCCCAAACGGAAATGAATGGAAATTGGAAGAATCGTTTGGACAAACCAATCAACTACTGATAATGGGCGCTGGCCATGTTGGACTAGCCCTATCTACATTAGGACATCAGTTGGGTTTTGACGTTCATATTTACGACAACCGAGAAGGGCTCAATACAGTTCCAGACCCTGAAATTGCCACATTCCATTTACTTGAAAGCTATGGAGACCTGCGTTCACAGCTTGAATCTGGACCAAATAAATATGTGGTAATCATGTCATACGGCTTTAATACCGATCTCGAAATTCTCGGTGAATTAATTATCAAAGACTTTAAGTACTTAGGCTTGATGGGTAGTTCAGAAAAAGTTAGGCGATTATCTAAGTCGATGCTTGGTGCGGGATTTGAACAGTCACAGCTTGGTCAAGTCCAAGCCCCTATTGGAGTTCAAATTGGAAGTAAAACTCCGATGGAAATTGCCGTCAGCATCATGGCTGAAATAATTAAAATCAAGAACAATTGACTACTAATTTTGAATTAGCATTAAATAATTAACTTAGGCTACAACTACCATCCACCACTGAAGAAATTACTCGCCATAATATTTCTATTCATGTCCATCTGCGGGCATTCTCAAACTAACTTTGACAGTCTATGGGGCGTCTGGAATGAACAAGCTTCTTCAGATTCGGCAAAAATGGGCGCCATACATGAAATCGCATGGAACATGGCGTTTATGGACCCCGATTCCGCTTTTAAAATAGCTGAAGTCCAGGAGAAATGGGCCAAAAGTATAGATTGGTCTATAATAGTGTCTGATGCTTTAAATACCAAAGGGGCCACTTGGTATGTTAGAGGAGATTATGAAAAAGCTCTTTCGTACTGGGAAGAATGTTTAGCCGTTAGAGTGAAGTTAAATGACAAGCCATCAATGGCAGCATCATATAACAACATGTCCAATCTCTGCACGGCATTAGGTAAATACGAAGAATCAATTGACTACCTCAACAAATGCATCGTCATTGACCAAGAACTCGACAACGAAGCTGGAATGGCCGACTCTTACAACAATTTGGGAATTATTTATTGGAAACAAGGCTTAATCACACAAGCAATTGATCACATACTTAATAGTATCCAGATAAAGGAACGCCTTAAAAACCATCGAGGATTAGCAGATAGCTACACCAACTTAGGTGGCGTATATCAAGAAGTAGGGAATTATGAAAAATCGCTACACTACCATAACGAAGCTTTAAAGCATTGTGAAATTGTGGACGATGAAAGAACATTAGCGACCACTTATAGTAATATAGGAGTTGCTTATGAGGAGATGGGACAACCCGAAAAAGCAAAAAAACAACATATTAAAGCGCTTGCAATTAGAGAAAGAATGGGTGATCTCTGGGGAATCGCTAACTGCTACAACAACTTATCTGTTGTTTCCGATGATGAAGAAGATTGGGATCAGGTAATTGAATACAACCTCAAAAGTCTTGAAATAAAAGAACAGCTAGAAGACAAAGAAGGAACAGCTAAATCCTATGCAAACTTAGGCAATGTATGTTTTGAGCAAAAAACCTACAAAAAGGGAATAAACTACTGCCTGAAAGGTCTGGAAATTGCCACAGAAATCAATGTTCTTGAGGAAAGAAAGTTGTGTTTTGAATGTCTTTACAAAAACTATAAAGCGCTAGGCCAAAAAGCAAAGGCATTTGATTATTTTGAAAAGTATATTTCTGCCAGAGACTCGCTATACGATGAAGATGCAGTGGAGCAAATATCACAGAGAGAAGCTCAATTCCTATATGCTAAGAAAACTGCTGAAGATAGCGTAACTCATTTACTAGAAACTGAAAAGCAACTAGCCATACAAGAGAAGGATAAAGCTGAAAGTGACGCCAGAGAATCTAAGCAAATCATGATTAGCATAAGCGCTGCAATCGGATTAATCTTATTTGCCATATTCTCAATTTTCATGTACAACCGATTCAAGGTCACGAAGAAGCAAAAGACTATTATCGAAGGGCAGAAACAAGAAGTGGAAATGCAGAAAATGCTGGTTGAAGAAAAGAATAATGAAGTAAGAGATTCAATCAATTACGCAAAACGATTACAGGATGCAATTTTACCAACCATAGATATGGTTAAGGCCGAATTCCCTGACTCATTTGTTCTTTACCGTCCAAAAGATATTGTTGCTGGAGACTTCTATTGGATGGAAACCGTTGGTAGTAAAACCTTTATCGCTGTTGCCGACTGTACAGGCCATGGTGTCCCAGGAGCGTTAGTAAGTGTTGTTTGTTCTAACGCACTAAATCGATCAGTATTAGAGTACGATTTAATGGATGCGGGAAAAATACTAGACAAAACACGTGAACTGGTAGTTGAACGTTTTGGAAAAGGGACTGATGACTCTGCCACAAATGATAACATCAAAGACGGAATGGATATCGCACTATGCGTAATTGATAAGTCTGACTCAGGAATGAACGTAGAATTTGCAGGAGCTCATAACCCGCTATGGATTCTTCGATCGGGTATTGAAGACCTCGAAATAATTAAAGCGGACAAACAACCCGTGGGTGCATTCTCTCTAGCCAAACCATTTACTTCAACCAAAGTAAGTCTTCAGAAAGATGATGTATTCTTTATGTTTTCTGATGGATATGTAGATCAGTTCGGAGGAGTTAAAAGCAAGAAATATAAAAGCTCTCGATTCAGAGCCTTTTTGAGCGAAATAAGAAATGAACCTTGCGAAAAAATGAATGCGTTGCTAAACAGTGAATTTGAAAACTGGAAGGCTGATTTGGAGCAGCTTGACGATGTTTGCGTAATTGGAATTAGGGTATGATTATATTTTGCACTTTCTGTAGTAAAGAAAAATCCTCGGACCAAGGAGATATAGCAGCAATCGCACGCTACGAAAGTGATCGAATCAAGAATGTTTATAATGCAGCAGAAGCAATTGGCTATGAATTCAGAATCTTATCTGGCAAATTCGGGCTAGTTGGGCCACTTGATGAAATCCCATACTACGATCACTTATTGAATAGTTCAGAAGTTAATAATCATGCTAAAAAAGTTTCGTTTGATCTGGTGGAACTTCAAGTAGATGAAGTAATCTTTTTTACCGACAAACCTGAAACCGACCCTAATCTGGAGAACTATATAGAATGTATGCAGATTGCGGTTTACAAAGCAGACGTAAAACTAAAAATCATCTACCTCCCCTAGTCAACCAACTATTTGGACGATTTTAACTTTGATTGAAAATCCTTTTCAAATTTCGCCACTTTCGGATGAATTACGAATTGACAGTACGGCTGTTCACCATTTAATTCATAATAATCATCGTGATAATCATCCACTGGAAAGAAATTTGTCCATGCGGTTACTTCCGTTACGATTGGGTTATTAAATTTCCCGGAAGCATCCAATTGCGCCATGTACTTCTCAGCAACTTCTTTTTGATTTTCATTATGATAGAAAACAGCTGAACGATAATGATGACCAACATCATTCCCCTGTCTATTCAGGGTTGTTGGATCATGCACTGACCAAAACACTTCAAGAATTTCTTCTACAGAAATTACGTCTGTGTTAAATTCTAATTGAACTACTTCGGCATGTTCAGTATTTCCTGCACATACTTCTCGGTAGCTAGGATTGATAACAACCCCTCCACTAAACCCAGACTTCACCGACTGAACACCTTCTAATCGCTCAAAGATTGCTTCTGTACACCAAAAACAACCCGAACCCAACGTGATTACCTCTATATTATTTGAAACGCTCATACAGGACTTATTATGCCATTACTAATCCGCTTTCTGCAAGAACACCGTATAGTTTATCAGAAACTTCCTTGCTGACAGGAACCAATGGCATTCGAACGTGATTATGGCAAACATTCATATAACGAAGTACTTCTTTAATTCCAGCTGGATTTCCATCTACAAAAAGCCAATGGATTAAATCTAGTAAACGATAATGATGTGTTCTGGCTTCCGCCATATTTCCTTCTAAAGCAAGGTGAACCATTTTCGAATACTCATCAGGAAACGCATTTCCAACCACTGAGATTAGACCATCTGCCCCACAACCAAGCATCGCTAGCGTTAAAGCGTCATCTCCACTCAACACATCAAATCCTTCAGGCTTGTTATTAATGATATTCATTACTTGTTCTAGATCTCCCGAAGCCTCTTTAACAGCAACTATATTTGAAAAATCCTCAGCGCATCTCACCGTAGTTTCTGCAGTAACATTCGATCCTGTTCTACTTGGAACGTTATAAACGATGATCTCTTTATCGGTTGCATTACTAACCGCTTTATAGTGCTGGTAGATACCTTCTTGAGTTGGCTTATTGTAAGCTGGACTAACCGATAGAATTCCATCCACCCCTTTTAAGTCCGTTTCTGCAAGGGTCTCACATATAACTCTAGTATCGTTTCCACCAATCCCTAAAACGATTGGCAGTTTCCCTGCATTAATTTCTTGTATAAATTCTAAGGACGCCTTTTTCTCCTCTTTGGTTAAAGTCACTGATTCACCAGTTGTACCTTGAACTACCAGGTAATCTGTGCCTCCATTGATCTGAAGTTCAACCAAACGTTGAAGACCAGCAAAATCCACATTACCATTTTCACTGAAAGGCGTTACCATTGCAACTCCCAAACCTTTAAAACTTCCCATTATCTAGAATTTTACACAAAAGTAAACTAGTGTCATAACATATCCATAAAATGATTAGAATTTATCAACTACCGATGGTTGAGTTAGGAAATATTCAAAATCTAAATTCACCATAGGAACAGCAATACTACTCCTCCAATTCTTTAAGGTTCTTCAAAAGCTCTTCTGCCGATTCTAATTTTTCAGTAACATATTTTTTCCCAGCTCTTCTGTACTCACTTAACGCTAATCCAAGATAATGCTCGGAGGCTTTTGTCGCAGTTTTCTTTGGAAGTATTCCTTCCTCCTTCATAACGTCTTTACTCAACTCATTTCCAAAATGGTAAAACATGTCAGCCATCTCTATATTATAATTAATACCAGTTCTTTTGGATTGCCCAACTTTAGTAGCTTCTGCAAAATGCATCTGAAACACCTTCTCTTTCACTTTTAGTTGGATCACTCCTTGGGTTAAAATAGAATCTTTTATTAGCAAGTACTCCATTCTTGCTATCCTCAGATGTAAACTTAATATCGAATCCGACACTGTTTTCTTCATGTCATTCACATATTCTCGTACCAACTTGCTTGGAATAACAGCAGATTTTAAAAACTCATAGGATGAAGTCTGAAATTCCACGCACTCTTTCAACTTCCCTATTTTCTCACTTCCGTTTGGAAGATTTTCTAATTTCAGATTCAAGTTTTCCGCATGAAAATAATCTCGCAATCCGGCAGCCAGCTTATTTCTTTCATTAAAACTGAATGCATGACTCCCTGATGAATACTCCTGTAAAACGATGTGATGTTTTCTCCACACATTAATGGAATCGTTATAATCAATAGGTTTAGAGCCCTTTCCCATTACCTGTCTTATTTTCTCTGAAGGATATTTGAAAACTTTCAAGGAAACTGGCTGTTCCAACAGCTGCCACATTGGATCTTCAGGAAGGTGAGTAATTACAAACTCTTCTGGGTCGGTTGTGAACCAATGATCATTTACCTTTCTCTCGAACTTTTTAAAATGAAATCCAGACCTAATGAAACCACTACCCCAGGTAACATCCACCAACTTCCATTTCCCGTTGATCTTTACCACATTCCATGCGTGTAGCCCCATATCTTCACTGGTCAACTTTCCGTTCACTTTAGTATAGCCAGAAACATAATTACAGTCAAACCCTACCGATTCACACATATTTAAAAACAGATAAGCATAACCTGCGCAGACAGCTTTCTCTTTTTCAATAACATCTTTAGGTAAAAAGTTGCTTTTCTTCCCTTTCTTAAAGGATCGGTAATCATATTCAATTCGATTGCAAATCCATAAATAGATGGCTAGAATTTTGTCCTCTTCTGTTTCTTTTCCAACTACGAGACATTTGGCAATCTCAGCAGAAGTGCCGCTGCATGCAGAAAGCGCATCAGCTGAACCACTTGCCTGAGCACTAACGAGATTGGTCGTAAATGTCAAAACTACTAGAAAGGCAATTAACAGAGAGTTGGTCAAGTGATTTAGTGAATGATAAATAATACTGTTCGCTACTACAAGCTAATAAATCTAGCTTAGACTTTGATCATACCGATATACTTATCGATCAATTCCATGTAATGATTCAAATCATCATTTTCTATAGCGATCAACAAATCGTAATACGGCTCGTTGGATTTAGCATACTTGCCCACTTTAAACTTAGCCTTTGATTTCTCCAGAACAAACCGAAGAGGGACGCAATCATAATCCGTAAAATCAATCAGCAAATCAAATGGTTTTTCTACGAAACTATCTACTGCTTTTGAATTGGGTTTTCCGAACCAGTTTAATTCCTTTTTCACAAAGTAGTCAGCCTCTAATCCATGGCTAACATAGGGAGGAGCAACTTTCTCATCGGAATAGCCAAGTGCTATCATATGCCGCTGCCCATATTTCTTTTTTACTTCTCTGATGTACCATTTAACATGCTTGAGCGAACGCTCATCATCTATCTTGTAGATGATGCCAATATTCTTAGCAGTATCCCAATTGCAGGCCTGAATTTTGCGGCTACCTTTTCCTTGTTTCTTAAGGAAATGTTTACCCGCTTTAATTCTCATATCGTCTACAACACCCATCTACTCAATCATTTTCAGATATTCTTGTTCTGTAATAAGCTTTACACCTAATTTCTCTGCCTTCTCCAACTTACTAGGCCCCATCTTATCTCCAGCCACTAGGAAATCCGTTTTTCCGGAAACAGAGCTGGCTAATTTACCACCATTTATTTCAATTGATTTTTTCAAATCGTTTCGAGAAATATCATGAAACACACCAGATACTACCATCACTAATCCAGAAAGTTTATCAGATGCTCCTTCTATAACCTCCTCCACAAGAATAAAGTTCAACCCATGATCTCTCAACCGCTGTAATACGTTCAGATTATATTCTACCGTAAAAAACTCGATTACTGATTCAGCAATTCGTTCGCCAATTTCATCAACTGCCTCTAGTTCTTCGGCAGTGGCAACCATAATAGCGTCAATATTTTTAAAGTACTTCGCTAATTTCTTCGCTACCGTCTCTCCTACATACCTTATACCAAGGGCAAAAAGCACAGTCTCAAAAGGAATGGCCTTTGACGCCTGCACTCCTTCAATTAAATTATCTGCCGACTTTTCAGCCATCCGCTCCAAGGGAAGAACCTGTTCTTTTGTTAAATCGTAGAGATCTGCAATATTTTCAATCAAACCTTCTTCATGCAGCTGAATTACCGTTTCTGCACCCAGACCATCAATGTCCATTGCTTTACGAGAAATGAAATGCTCAATCCTACCCGTAACCTGAGGTGCACAACCATACTCATTTGGACAGTAATGATGTGCCTCGCCCTCTTTCCTTACCAATTCCGTCTCACATTCCGGGCAATTCGTTGCATACACTGTAGCAACTGCAGAACTTGGTCTTTTTGCAAGATCAACCCCTACCACTTTTGGAATAATTTCACCGCCTTTTTCAACAAATACCTGATCTCCAATTCGTAAATCCAACTTCTCAATCTGATCTGCATTGTGCAATGAAGCTCTTTTCACAATGGTACCCGCAAGCAATATTGGCGCCAGATTCGCTACAGGAGTTATGGCTCCAGTTCGCCCTACCTGATAAGTTATTGACTCAAGTTCTGTAGATAATTGCTCCGCTTTAAATTTATAGGCAATGGCCCAACGTGGTGATTTAGCAGTATATCCTAACTCTTCTTGTTTATCGTAATTATTGACTTTTATAACAATACCATCGATTTCAAAAGGAAGGTGGTGCCTTTCTTGATCCCATAGATCTATGAACTCCATGATTCCCTCTATTGTTTGAGTTCGCTTTATCATGTTAAGTTGCTCTTGAGGTACTTTAAAGCCCCAACTAGCTGCAGCCGTCAAACCCTCGAAATGAGACGGGAACGGCAATCCATCACCATGTAAAGAATATAGAAAACAATCCAAACCTCTTTCTGCTACAATCGAAGAGTCTTGGAGTTTAAGAGTCCCTGATGCTGTATTTCTAGGATTCATGTATTCAGGCTCTTCTGATGCCCTTCGCCTAGCATTTAGCGCCTCAAAGTTCTTAAGCGGAAAGTAAATCTCTCCTCTAATTTCAAATTCTTCTGGGAAATCTCCCTGAAGCAACAATGGAACCGTTTTGATTGTCCGAACATTTGCCGTTACATCCTCTCCTTTAGACCCATCGCCTCTGGTAACAGCCCTCACTAACTTCCCGTTTTGATACGTTAATCCGATCGCACAGCCATCATACTTTAATTCACAGACGTATTCAATGTCAGACTCGACCTGCTTTTTAGCCCTTACTTCAAATTCGGCTATCTCTTCTTTAGAGTAACTGTTACTTAAGGATAGCATTGGATATTTATGCGGGATCGTTTCGAATTTCTTTGTGATATCTCCCCCAACGCGCTTTGTTGGCGAATTTGGGTCGGCTAATTCCGGAAACTTCTCTTCTAATTCTTGAAGCTCCTTTAGGAGCATATCAAAGTCGTAGTCGGAAATAGTTGGACTACTAGAAACATAATAATTATAATTATGCTGGTTTAATTGAGCTGTTAATTCTTCAATCTTTTGCTTGTTCCCATCCATCGTCAATCGGCTTTTTAAACGCAAGTTTATAAATCACTCCAAACATAATCTTAGCTTGAAAAATAAGCACAGGACCACCGAAGGCCCTTCTAGCATTAGCATCTGGTGTAAGCAATCCGCGATACCCTGCACCAGCTCCAATTGCAAACCATCTAAATATTTTGAAGTTGGCTACCCCGGAAATTTCAAACATTTTAACTCGTCCTTCAAAATATTCCGTATATCCCGCACCAGTTGTATCTCGATACAAGTAGGAAGCATTGACAGTGGCAGTTCCTAAATGCAGAGGGGTACTTAACGTCAACCTTTTATTAGTAAACCAAATTGGTTCGTAAAACAGACTACTATATCCAAAATTATAGCGTGTTGTATCTGTTGCTGTTGGATAATCTGTTTCTGACAAGTTCACTCCACCCCTGACGATTGGTTGTTTAAGGAAGTAAAGCCCAAGACCAAACTTATGTTTCTTATTTAGGGTTGTTCCAATCTTAAGTCCTGCCAGACCTGCTCGCTCTCCTAGCACCCATGACGTTCTTGCATCGAAAGCAAATAAAAACTTCCATTGATTTTTCTTTACCACTGTATCCGAAACAGGTTCAGCCACAGTGGTGGAGTCTAACTGTGCATTTGCATTCAGGCAAATCAACAATCCAATCGCTATAATTACAAACCTATACATGCGCGGCAACAATCCGATCTTTTCCACTCAAATCTTTAATTATTCTAATATCCTTAAAATTTCTGATTTTCAAACAGTCCATTACCTCTAATCCATACTTCTCATTAATCTCGAAGTACAATTTTCCTGCTTCGTTCAGATGCTTTAAGGCGAAATCTGCGATGTGCTCATAAAAAATAATAGGCTCTTCGTTACCCACAAACAAGGCTAAACTAGGCTCAAAGTCCAGAACGTTTGAATTCATCTCTGATTTTTCCGTCTCTAGAACATAAGGCGGATTACTTACCACAACATCAAATTTCTGCGGTAATTCTGACCAATTTAAAATGTCCATTTCAATCATTTCGATATTGACTGAATTTTGTTTCGCATTTAAACCAACCACCTTCAACGCATTGGAATCAACATCTATAGCATAACAATTGCTCTCTCGATTATTGAGTGCATAAGAAATTGAAATACAACCAGATCCAGAACCTATATCAACTAAAGATTCATTTGATTTGTTTTCGTTGAGAATTAAATCCACCAGCTCTTCCGTTTCCGGACGCGGTATTAAAACGTGCTCGTTAACCTTAAAATTGAGCCCATAAAACTCGGTTTCTCCTAAAACATATTGCAAAGGCCTGCCCAGTTCTAACTCTTTTAAAACCGATCGGAATTTTAATAATTCAGATTCTGACAATGTTTGCTTTGAATTGATTCTTCTATCGATAGTGTTATAACCAGTAAGCTGCATGAACAACACTTTTAACATTGCCTCCACCTCTCGCTCTGGATATAATGAAGCCAAACCTTGCTTCATATATTCTTCGATCGCTCCTAATGAATTTTCCTTTACAAACACTTTGCAAAGATAACATCAAAAAGACCCCAGTGAAAGCATAATTTGTAAATTCGCAAACTGATGTCAAATCACGATAAATATATGCACAGATGCCTTGAACTTGCTTCAATGGGATTGAGAGATGCAATGCCTAATCCAGGTGTCGGAGCTGTTATCGTGGTAAACGATGAAATTATTGGGGAAGGCTTCACACAGCCATATGGCGGCAATCACGCTGAAGTTGAAGCAGTAAACAATGTTAAAGACGAATCACTTTTCTCAAAATCAACCCTCTACGTGTCTCTTGAGCCATGCGCACACTATGGGAAAACTCCACCTTGCGCAAATCTTATTGTAGAAAAAGGCATAAAGCAGGTTGTGATAGGATGTAAAGATCCGTTTCAAAAAGTTGACGGAAAAGGCATCGAACACTTAGAAAAAAATGGAGTTTCAATTACGTTTGGCATTCTAGAAGAGGAATGCCTAGCGCTCAATAAGAGATTTTTCACATTCCATCTCAAAAACAGACCGTACATCACGTTGAAATGGGCTCAAACCAAAGACGGCTTTATCGATAAAGACCGAAACACTGATAAAATTGGCATCAATTGGATCACCCATAAAGACACCAAGGCGATTACACATTCATGGAGAGCCAAGGAAAACTCCATAATAGTTGGCACCAATACAGCCATCAACGACAACCCTAGCCTGACGGTCAGAGCGGTAAACGGCACTAACCCAATTCGAATTGTTATTGATCGAAAAGGAACTCTCAAAGAAGACTTAGCCTTATTTAATGGAGATTCAGAGACACTTGTACTGGCAGAATCGGCTTCAACCTCTAAACCAAATTCCGAAACAATTGAAATTGACTTTAACAATTTCGTTCAATCCTTCAATCGAGCCATGGTTGCTAAAAATATCATATCCGTAATGGTTGAAGGAGGAGCTAAACTTCTCCAAACCTTTATTGATTCTGAAAATTGGGACGAAGCTAGAATACTAACCGGAAACGCGATCTTTGAAAAAGGACTCAATGCACCAGACATCAGTAGCAAAGGTAATCCTAGGCTCGAAAAAACAGAGCATGCAAACAACGATTTGATCCAGTTTTACTATGCTTGATATTCTTTACACCGTCCTAATCTTCTCTGGACTCATGGTTGGGTTCAAGCTTTTTGCGCGGTTTGGCGTAGACAATCTACAGGCGATCTCGGTGAACTATCTAGTTGCTGGAGTCTGCGGAATTATTGCCATGGATGGCAAATTTAGTTTGGTAGAGGCTGCAACTTCCTCCTACTTCTTACCAGGTATTGCCATAGGGGTTTTGTTTGCGATTGTCTTTAATGCCGTGGCATTTGGAACCCAAAAAATTGGAATTAGCATCACTTCAGTGGCCAATAAAATCTCTTTAGTGATTCCAGTCCTAGGGGGAATTTTAATCTTCAGCGAAGATTCTGACTTTCTAATATTCACAGGGATTGGATTGGCTCTTGTTGCGATTTATCTATCTACCGTCTCTAAAGGAAAATTGAATTTTGAAAAAAAATATCTCTGGATTTTACTGTTTATATTCTTAACCCAAGGAGCGGCTGATCTTATTTTCTTAATAGCCAAATACAAATGGGTAAGCAGCGAGGACAGCGCTTCCTACTTTGCAATCATATTCCTCGCCTCCGGAATACTTGGATTAATTGCTGTATTAATTAAGGTGATCAGGGGAAAGACCAAAGTGAAATTCAAGAACATTCTTTGGGGCGTAATCATCGGTATACCCAATTACTTCACACTCCATTTCTTTTTTAGCGCATTAAAAAATGCACCTTTGGAAAGCTCTCAAATCTACCCTTTAGTTAATATGGGGGTTATCGTATTCCTGGCAATAATTGGTGTTGTTTTATTCAAAGAAAAACTATCCAAAACAAACTGGATCGGGATATGCCTTGCCATTATAGCGATTGGGCTAATCGCTTTTTCAAAAAATATATTCGCTCTTTTTGGATAATCTGAAAGACACATATCTCACAATTGAGAAGAACTCAAAAGCAAGTTTCAAAGAAAAGGGCAGTAAGTTCATATGCCTTGCATACTCTGTAGAATCAGAAGAAAGAGTAAAAGAAATCATCAAGGAATTAAGAACTGAATACTATGATGCTGGACACCATTGCTACGGTTTTAGAATAGGTTCTGATTACAAAACTTATCGATTCTCAGATGACGGAGAACCAAGTGGCACTGCAGGCAAACCAATATATGGCCAAATACAATCGCTAGAATTAACGAACGTATTAGTAGTTGTGATCCGTTATTTTGGCGGAACCAAACTCGGAGTCCCAGGCCTGATTAAAGCTTATAAAACAGGGGCGATTGAGGCTTTAGAAGCAAATACAATCGTTGAAAAACAAATTTCTTCTGTATGTGAGGTCAAGTTTGAATATTCGAAAATGAACGAGATAATGCGAGTTATAAAAGAATATGATTTAAAAATCTTGAAGCAAGACTTTCAAACCTCCTGTTTACTGAAATTTGAGGTTAGACTTTCCAAAGTTGAAGAAGTAACGAACAAACTAGTAGGATTACAGTTCGAGCCGAATTACCTTCGCCAATCTTAACCCTACAGATCTCAACTCAATAGATGGATTTATTAAAAGAAATGTGCGCCATTCAAGCCCCAGCAGGAAACGAAGTCAAAATGAAAGACTTCATTCTTGATTATTTTGAACGCAACAAAGATTCATTTAAAGTAAAGCCAGAGATCATTTCAGGACCAATGTTCCAAGATTGCGTAATGGTTAAGTTTGGAAAACCAAGAACCGCAATTTTCGCTCACATGGATTCAATAGGATTCACTGTCAGATACGACAAGCAATTGATTAAAATTGGAGGACCTAGAACAATCGAGGGGACTGAACTTGTAGGCGAAGACTCCAATGGCCCTATTGAAACGGAACTTCTGGTGATCGAAGATGAGAATGGACGGAAATCGCTTGAATATGTTTCAGATCGAATCCTCGACAGAGGCACTGAGCTCGTGTTTAAGCCAAACTGGAGGGAGGATGAAGAGTTTGTTCAGTGTTGCTACATGGACAATCGCCTAGGGATTTATAATGCCTTAAAAGTAGCCGAAACACTAGAAGACGGAGTTATTTGCTTTTCTTGCTGGGAAGAAACAGGAGGCGGAACTGTAGGCTATTTAGCCAAATATCTATTTGAAGAACTTGGAGTGCAGCAAGCCCTGATTTCAGACATCACTTGGAAAACCGAAGGAGTTCATCATGGAGACGGTGTTGCAATTTCTGTAAGAGACAGTGGCATTCCAAGGAGATCATATATTAATAAAATCATCGCTTTAGCGAAAGAATCCAACATCAAATATCAGCTTGAAGTGGAGTCTGCTGGCGGCAGTGATGGGAACGCGCTTCAAAAAAGCCCCTACCCTTTTGATTGGTGCTTTATTGGAGCTCCAGAAGATCATGTCCATAGCGCAGATGAGAAAGTACACAAAGATGATATCGATTCAATGATCGCCATGTACAACCATCTAATGGCGAACCTTTAATTAACCAGGCTCTACCTTTCCTTATTTTTCTCGCTGGTCATTGCTTTTCATGCTTAACTTGTAGGTGCTAACACAAACCATATGCATAAAGTAATTACACCTCTTTTAGTTTGCCTCTTATTTTCTCCTACCGGATTAAGCCAGAGCCAGAACATCATTTTACTTGACAACTGGGACAACGACACACTGCCTCTAGACCCTTATAACTCTACGTTCAATGAATGCTGGGGATTTGAATACAACGGTCAAGAATACGCAGTAATGGGCTCAACGGTTGGAACGCACATTTTTAAAATTACTGCAACCGACCAGCTTGAAGAAATTCAATTTTTACCAGGAAATATTGATTGGGCCATTCACAGAGATTACCATGACTATAACAATATTCTATATGGAGTTTCCGATGAAGAGCCTGGCTTAGACATTATGGACATGAGCACTCTCCCCGACTCACTGACCAGAACCAGAGATACAGTGCAGTTTAACAATACACACAATATATTCATCGACTCAGCAACGGCAACCATGTATTGTTGTGATGCAAGCATGACCGACATATTTACAATAGCTGGACCAGATTCATTGATCCCTAAAGCCCCTTACGGCCTTCCAAGCTTTGATTATGTTCATGACATCTACGCGAGAAGAGATACATTATTTATGAATTCTTCTTTCTATGGCTTATGCTATATTGACATGGGAGCCGTTTCTCCAGTGATTAACTCTTTTCAATTCTATCCAGACAAAGGATACAACCATTCTGGGTGGCTTAGTGATGATGGATTGGTATATGTTTTTGCCGATGAAACAGCAGGGAAATCTGTAAAAGTTTGTGATGCTTCGGACTGGTCAGACCTTCAGGTTACCGCTCAAATAATGCCGAGCACTTTTGACAGCACGATGGCTCATAACCTGATGATTAAAGACAGTCTCCTTTTTATCTCCTACTACTATGATGGCCTTCAGGTTTATGACATAAGCGATATCTACAATCCAATTCGAGTTGCCTACTATGACACTTACCAAGGTGCCGATAGCACCGTTTTTGAAGGTGCCTGGGGAGTTTATTGCTACCTCCCATCTGGCAGAATACTTGTTTCAGATCGTCACAACGGCCTATTCTTGTTTGACATGGATATTCCTTCATCAATTACGGAACCCAGCTCTCAAGACTTAAAAATCGAAACGCACGCGAATAAGTTTGTATTGAATTTCAATAATTACGATGAGAAATTGATTCGAGTATTTAGCCAATCAGGACAGTTGATATTCGAAGAAACAACGACTGACCAGTCCTACAATTTAGACAACTCAAGCTGGGCATCTGGAACATACATTTATCAGATAACAGGAGATCAATTTGGAGTGAACGGAAAGTTAGTTAAGGCTGATCGTTAAATTCTAAATCACCTTCAATTAACGGTTCTTCACCATGCTGCACTGAGAGCTCCACCTTGTCAAACAGACGCATTGGACTTTTCCACTTATAGACTTTAGCAAAGAGTAGATACATTAAAACCAAAGCTGCGGTAGAAATATACATCCAGCTTGCACCTGCCGCAGGTTCAGATAGGTCTGTAATCAAGGTGTCTGTTTGTGCCGTACCCCAACTACTTGACACCACCGCTATTCCGAAAAAATTGGTTGCCCAATGAAATCCAATCGCGAGTTCCAAGCCGTTATCCATTGTGGTTATGATGGCCATGAACAGACCAAACCCGATGTAAAAGATCATTGAGCTCCACCCTATCACGTCCACTTCAGGATTCATCGAATGCAATAAACCAAAACCAATAGAAGTCAGCAATATAGCTACCCACTTGTACCGCAGCAGCACACCTATAGACTGCATCAGATACCCTCTAAACACAATCTCTTCGCAGCTGGTTTGAAAAGGAAGCACGAGAACAGCCATGATCAAAACGTACCAAAACGTCTCCGGATTAAATGACCATTCAAAAAGCTCGGGAGATAATAAATACCCCAACAAAAGGAATCCACCGTGAAACACGGATGTACTTAAAAATGAGAAAAGGATTTTTCTATAATTCACCTTCCCCACCGATATCAGGGATTTAAATTTTCGTTTATGCGCGGTTTTGACAAAAACCCAGAGCGCAAATAATCCGAGAACAAAGGTCAAGAGCATCAAGAACATGAATAAATTTCCGCCTAGAAACTCAGCCAACATAGCAGTATCTCCCATCTCTTGCATTTGCGATGCGCTGGGCCCTTTCATTACAATGGCGATACCCATTGGAAGCATCCCCACAAATTGCCAACCGATGAAAAACACAACAACCCCGACTAAATAGAGCCACCATTTCTTTCTTGCATCAAATGCTTGCTTGTAATACATATTCTTACTGCTTTAGAGTATAATAATACGGAATTGATGAACGCAATTAGTAATGCTGAAACGGATTCTTACATTCTTCAGATAATTTATGGAATCGTTAGATTTAAGCACCTCTTAATAAACGAACAATGAAATATCTTTTGCTAATCACAGTCATCATCTTAAATATCCCGCTGATTGGGCAGGTAGAGCTCAAACGTTCAAATTCTTACCCTGCTAAAGCTCACAACTTAAAGCAATATGGAGTAGAAATAAGGGAGGCTTACTGGGAAGGAGACACTTATCACATTAGCCTTTGGGCGAATGTACTAGACAATGAAGAGCACAAACAGGAGGTAAAGTTCTCCGGTGCCGAACTGGATGTTTGCTTCAAAGTAAATACACTTCATGGAGATTACGCATATGCCAAAGCAATCGTTAAGCGATTTGATTACGAGATTACGGGAATCGATAAAAAGGATTTTAAACTAAGGTTTAACGGGCAACGACAAGGTAGTTTTCCAAACTATAAAACAAAAAATGTTGCGCCTCCGATCATAGTTGCTCCTGCCCCGGAACCGCCTCCACCTCCTATTGAGCCTGAGATAGAAGTGGAAGAAGAAATTTTTGTATTTGTGGAGACACCTGCTCTTTTCGCAACCGCAACTGACCTAAACAACAGCAATTCGTTAATGATGAAATTTGTAATGGACAACATCAAATACCCACAAATGGCTCTTGAGATGGAAATCCAGGGTAAAGTCTATTTAAGTTTCGTTGTTGAAAAAGATGGATCTATCACGAACATTAAAATTCTAAGAACTCCACATAAAATTCTCAGTAAAGAAGCGATTAGAGTAGTTAAGCGATTTCCGAAGTACCAAGCCGGGACTCAAAGAGGTAGAAAAGTGAGGAGTCAACAAACCATTCCCATCATCTTTAAAATTAATCGCTAGAACTTTTTTTCGTAAAGAGAAAACACTAATTCACACTTCATGAATTGCTTGTGCGTTGGGTACATCTCAAGAAAATCAATTTCCTTCTCCAACTTATAACCGATTGATTCGTACCACTTTTTTAGAAATACTTTCTCTTCATGCACCCAGTGTTTTGGAGTAAGAAGTTCCAACCTCATGGCTTGATCCCCTTGACTTAAAGAGATGTCCGTAACGTAATTAACTAGACGCTTCCCAACTCCTTTTTTTCGATGATCTGGATGACAAACCAACATAGAAAAACAAGACGTATTGGGCTCATCCGACTTCAGTAAAACACAACCTATTATTCCTTCCGATTCTTCGAGCAAATAAAGCCATTCATTGCCTGTATATTCATCATATTGCTCATCGTTGATTCGATAATAGCCATCGCTCCAAAACTCGGCTTCTGAAGTAGAATAAACCTCATTTACCATCTCCATCAATACTTCTCGATCCTTTTCCTCGGCCAATCTAATGCTCATGAGTCAAAGTTAATTTCTTGATTCTAATATCTGCATGACATCTGTCAGTTTATAATTTTTGGCTTGCAATAAAATCAAGTAGTGAAAGAGCAAATCTGCGCTTTCATTCAAAAACAATTTATCGTTTTCATCTTTTGCTTCGATAATTACCTCAACAGCCTCTTCCCCTACTTTTTGAGCTACTTTATTAATTCCCGATTTTAAAAGTGACGACACATAGGACTCATCAGAATCATTCTCTTTTCTATCCTGAATAATTGACTCCAGCTTATTTATGAATCCAAAATCGGATTTATTTGAATCATTCCAACATGTATCAGAACCAGTGTGACATACTGGTCCAGCCGGTCTAACCTTAACTAAAAGCGTGTCGTCATCACAGTCTGAACAAATCGAAACTAATGAGAGTGTGTTTCCACTCTCCTCTCCTTTAGTCCATAGCCTCTGCCTAGAACGCGAGTAAAAAGTTACCAGACCTGTTTCATTTGTCACTTTAAGACTTTCTTCATTCATATAGCCAAGCATTAAAACAACATTGGTTTCTGAATCTTGAATTATAGCTGGAACTAGTCCAGTATTCACATCGTAATTAACTTTCATCTTATTGATATTCCTTGTTTACTTAAATATTTCTTTAAATCTGGGACTTCTATTTCTTCAAAGTGAAACACACTTGCTGCCAAAGCTGCATCCGCATTCCCCAGGATAAAAGCATCCTTAAAATCTTCTTTACTTCCAGCCCCACCCGATGCAATTACTGGAATATTAATCTCCTGACACATCCGGTTTAATGCTTCGTTGGCAAATCCATTTTTAGTCCCGTCATTGTTCATCGAGGTAAATAATATCTCTCCTGCACCAAGTCGCTCAGCTTCTACAACCCAATCAAATAAATCCCAGTCGGTACGCTCTCTGCCGCCTTTTAAAAAGACATTCCAAGACCCCTCAACTTCTTTCGCGTCCACCGCCACCACTATACACTGCGACCCAAACTTAGCTGCCAACTCTCCAATTAATTCAGGATTCTTAACTGCTGCAGAATTAATCGAAACCTTATCGGCTCCAGCCCTCAAAATAGCAGATACATCTTCAACAGAAGAAATTCCACCGCCAACAGTAAATGGTATATCTATTTTTTCAGCAACATTATTTACTAATTCTAATATCGTTTTTCGCTTTTCAACGGTAGCCGTAATATCTAAAAACGCAAGCTCATCCGCACCTCCTTGAGCGTACTTAACTGCCAACTCAACTGGATCACCGGCTTCTCGGAGCCCAACAAAGTTGACTCCTTTCACTGTTCTTCCATCTTTAACATCAAGGCAGGGTATGATTCTTTTTGCTAGCATGACAACATGTAATTTTCAAGATCTTTTAAAGAAATGTTCCCTTCGTAAAACGCTTTCCCAACAATAGCCCCATAAAGGCCAATCTCATCCAATTTATTTAACTCTTCGAGACTTACGACACCTCCTGAAGCGATCAATTTCAAACCTGAATTCTCTTTGAGAATACGTGCATACAATTCATGTGAGGCACCCGCTAACATCCCGTCTTTATCAATATCGGTGCTTATACAGTACTCAACACCCTTCCCTACATAATCAGTTATAAAATCGAAGATATTCTTGGTCGACTCTTCGATCCATCCTGAAATAGCGATTTTTTCATTTTTAGCATCAGCCCCTAAAATAATTCGATCCGAACCATACTCAGATAGCCAAGACCCAAAAAGTGCCGGATCTTTAACCGCCACACTCCCTCCAGTAACTTGTTGAGCACCACAATCAAAGGCAATTTGAAGATCATCGTTAGACTTCAAGCCTCCGCCAAAGTCAATTTGTAGATTCGTTTTGTTCGCAATGAGTTCCAGAATTTTCCAATTCACAATCTTTTTAGACTTTGCACCATCTAGATCTACTAAGTGAAGTTTCGAAACTCCAGCAGCCTCAAATTTCTTTGCAACTTCCAGCGGTTTTTCATTGTACACTTTTTTAGTATTATAATCTCCTTTTGACAATCGAACGCACTTCCCTTCGATTATATCTATGGCTGGTATTACTTGTATCATAATTTGTAATGTTAAAATCTGCCCAGTCGCAGTTATGCAATTTTTAAAAAATTCTCAATGATTGAAGCTCCTTTTTGCCCGCTTTTTTCTGGGTGAAATTGACAGGCGTAAAAGTTGTCCTTACGCAAAGCAGCACTGAATTCTTCAATATAGTCGCAAGTAGCAATGGTATAACCAGACTTAGGAACATAATAGCTGTGAACAAAATACATGTGTTCGTTCTCCATCCCTTCCAGAAGTTCAGTCTTAACCGATTTAATAGTATTCCAACCTATTTGCGGCACTTTCAACACAGGCTCGAACTTCAAAACTTTGTCTTCAAAAATCCCCAAACCCGAAGTATCCCCTTCTTCAGTTGAGGCACACATCAATTGCATACCCAAACAAATCCCTAAAACAGGCTGAGTCAACTCTTTAATCACTTGATCTAACCTCTTAGACTTTATATTTACCATTGCAGCTGAAGCCTCACCAACACCCGGGAAAACAACCCGCTCAGCCCCAAGAATGACTTCTGAATCATCTGAAACAACTGCCTCCACTCCCAATCGCTTTAAGGCATACTTAACCGATTGAACATTTCCTGCTCCGTAATCTATAATCGCCACTCTCATTATAACATCCCTTTAGTTGACGGTAAAACCATATTGCTTAAATCTCTTTTCTTGGCCATTTTTATAGCACGAGCAAGTGCTTTGAAGATTGCTTCAATCTTGTGGTGTTCATTGATTCCTTCAGCTTTGATATTCAGATTACATAAAGCCGCATCACTTAAGGACTTAAAGAAGTGAAAGAACATCTCAGTAGGCATGTCTCCTACCTTTTCACGCTTGAACTCTACCTCCCATTCAATCCAGTTTCTTCCACCAAAATCCAAAGCAACCTGTGCTAAACAATCATCCATAGGTAAGCAATAGCCATATCGCTCTATGCCTAACTTATCTCCAAGTGCTTTTTTCAAAGCCTCTCCAAGTGCAATTGCGGTATCCTCTATGGTGTGGTGCTCATCAACCTCAAGATCTCCTTTCGTATATATTTCCAAATCTATAGAACCGTGTTTAGCAATCTGCTCCAACATGTGATCGAAAAACTTCAAACCTGTATCAATATTGGCTTTTCCAGATCCATCCAAATCAACTTTCACACGAATTTCAGTCTCATTCGTTTGCCTTTCCACCAATGATGTTCTGTTTTCAAGACGTAAAAACTCATAAATTTCATTCCAATCTGTTGAAACCAATGCAATCGAAGATTCTATTTCACTTGAAGAAAATTCCACCTCACTTGAACCCGGATCAAATCCTTTATCCATAAAGATCCCTTTCGACCCCAAATTTTTAGCCAATTCCATATCGGTCATTCGATCTCCAATTACGAACGAATTTGCCAAATCGTAGTCCCCACTAAAGTATTTATTCAACAAACCAGTCCTTGGTTTTCTAGTCTCTGCACCGTCCTTTGCAAACGTTTTATCAATGAACACTTCATCGAATCGAACACCTTCATTCTCAAACGCCTGAAGCATCTTATTCTGAGCAGGCCAAAACGATTCCTCAGGATAATCATCGGTTCCTAACCCATCCTGATTAGTCACTATAACCAATTCATAATCAAACTCCAAAGATATCCTACCTAAACCTTTAAATACAGATGGGTAAAACGCTAATTTCTCCAAACTATCTACTTGATAATCACTCTTTGGCTCCAAAATAATTGTGCCATCTCGATCTATAAAAAGTACTTTTTTCATCTCTATTTTAATTTCGATTCATACTCATTTAACTGTTCTAAAAATTCAATATTCTCCTCCATTGTTCCAACTGAAACTCTGAGACAATTTCGACAACCTTGCATGTTCGTTCGGTTTCTTACAACCACTCCTTTTTGAATTAGAAACTCATACAGTCGATCCGCATCTTTCACTTTAAAAAGAATGAAATTCGCATCAGATGGATAAACCCGCTCAACCAGGCTTAAATTAGCAAGTGCAAGCACTAACGTTTCCTTTTGAGCTAAAACTGCCTTCACCCAACTCATCTTTTGACCAACATTGCTCAATGCTTCCTTCGCAATCTTTTGCGAGAGCACATTCACATTATAAGGTGGCTTAATTTTATTTAGTATTTCAACAACTTCTTTGGAGGCATACCCAAGCCCAATCCTAACTCCGGCAAGACCCCAAGCCTTTGATAAGGTCTGCAACACGACCAAATTTGGATACTTTTCAAGTAAAGAAGATGCGGATTCCACAGCGCTAAAGTCTATATAGGCTTCATCTACCACAACTAAACCAGCAAACCCTTTGAGCAACTCTTCAATTTGCGAAAGCTTAAAAGCATTGCCTGTTGGATTGTTAGGGCTGCACAGGAACACCAGCTTAGATTTACTTGTTGATTTCTCGATCACTTGCGAAACCTTCAACTCAAACTCAGAGCCTAAGGGCACTTCAACCAGTTTAACATCATTAATCTTTGCCGAGACTTCATACATACCGTAAGTTGGAGGCAAGATCATTACTTCATCTTTCCCAGGCTCACAAAAAGCTCTGAACAATAGGTCAATTACCTCATCGCTTCCGTTTCCAACAAATATATTCTCAACAGGAACGCCTTTAACTTCACCCAGTTTTGCTTTAAGCTCAATTTGCACCGGATCTGGATACCTGTTTAAACCAGTATTAAACGGACTTTCGTTCGCATCTAGAAACACTTTTGCCTCTCCTTGAAATTCATCTCTAGCTGACGAATATGCTTGCAAACTTTTCACGTTATTTCTGACGATATTGTCTAATTCAAATTTCATCCTTTTTCTAATCTAATTGTTACCGCATTTTTGTGCGCATCTAAACATTCAGCTTCAGCCATTATTTCGATCGCAGGACCGATATTTTCCAAGCCTATTTTGCTAATTTTTTGATAGGTTATCTTCTTTACGAAACTATCAACAGAGACACCACTGTAAGATTTGGCGTACCCATTTGTTGGAAGAGTGTGATTGGTTCCGGAGGCATAATCGCCTGCACTTTCTGGCGTGTAATTACCTAGAAAAACACTTCCAGCATTCACAACCTCATCTAGAAACAATTCCTCTTGCTCCGAAACAACGATAAGGTGTTCAGGAGCATATTCATTTACCATTTTTATTGCAGTTCTTTCTTCACCTACCAAAAAAGCCTTCGAATTAGATAAAGCGGCCATACAAGTGACTTTTCTGACCAATGAACTCAATTGATACCCTAGTGATATTATCGTTTTTTCTAACAATTCTAAACTAGTTGTTATAAATATAACCTGACTATCTGCTCCGTGCTCTGCTTGGGCTAATAAATCAGCAGCAATGAAGTCTGAATCAGCCGAATCATCGGCAAAAACAAGCACTTCCGAGGGCCCAGCTGGCATGTCAATTGCAACTCCATATTTTTGAGCAAACTGCTTAGCAGAAGTTACATATTGATTTCCTGGTCCGAATATTTTATTGACACTAGGAATCGATTTTGTGCCAAATGTTAAAGCGGCTATTGCCTGAATTCCTCCAACTTTAAAAACCTGAGAAATCCCGACCAGTTTTGCCGCATATAAAATCGCTGGATTGACCTTTCCATTTTGATCAGGAGGAGCGCATAAAATTACGTTCTTACAAGCCGCAATTTTAGCCGGAATCCCCAACATTAAAACGGTGCTAAACAATGGGGCAGTTCCTCCCGGAATGTATAAACCGACATTTTCAATTCCAACTGACTTTCTCCAACAAGAAACCCCTTTCATTGTCTCAACCCTATCTTCTTCTATATTTTGACTTTTGTGAAAGCTTTCAATATTTCTGGCAGCTAACTGAATTGCGGCTTTTAATTCATCAGACAATGAATCGGCTGCTTCATTTAATTCAGACTCGCTAACAGCGATTGAATCCAAATCAACTTTATCGAATTTGTTGGTGTAAGCCTTTAAAGCCTCATCCCCTTGCGCTTCAACCGCATCAAACACTTCCTGAACTATTGAATCCAGATTTTTTGCATCCAATGCAGGACGTTTTAAAAGTTCTGCCCAAGACTCCTCTTCAGGAAATTTAACTACCTCTATCATACCACCATTTTTTCAATAGGAACAATTAGGATGCCTTCTGCTCCTGCCACCTGCAGGCGATCAATCACATCCCAAAACTCATTTTCATTGATCACAGAGTGCATGGAGCTCCAACCTTCCCTTGCTAAAGGCAGAATAGTTGGACTTTTCATACCTGGCAACAACTGAGTGATCGCTTCAATCTTTTCGTTTGGAGCATTAAGCAATATGTACTTATTATTCTTAGACGCTAGCACAGCTTTTATTCTGAATACTAGTTTATCAAGAAGCTTAGCCCGCTCTTGATCTAGTTCTTTATTTGCGATAAGAATTGCCTCAGAGGTCATAATTTGTTCTACTTCCATTAAGCCGTTTTTGAACAACGTACTTCCTGAGCTAACGATATCACAAACCCCATCAGCCAAGCCAATGTTAGGAGCTATTTCAACCGACCCTGAAATGACGTGAACGCTAGCATTAATTCTATTTTCTTTAAAATAAGCTTCAGTCGTTTTTGGATAAGAAGTTGCAATTTTCTTCCCTTCGAACCATGACAGTCCTGAATATTCAGCAGATTTTGGAATGGCCAAGGATACTTTGCATTTAGAAAAGCCAAGCGGTAAAATCCTTGAGTTTCCGTTTCCTTTCTCCACCAATAAATTCTCGCCTACAATGGCAATATCAGCTACACCGTCTAGCACGTATTTTGGAATATCGGAATTGCGCAGGTAGAGAACTTCCAACGGGAAATTTCGAGCACTTGCCTTTAATTGATCCTTTCCATTATCTATGGAAATCCCACACTCCTTTAAAAGTTGGATAGAATCTTGATTTAATCTGCCTTTTTTCTGAATGGCAATTTTCAACTTGTTCATTTGTTTTGTTTTCTTATCCTTCAGAAAAACCAAAACAGCGAACATAAAAAAAGCCTTCTCGATTTCTCGGAAGGCTTTAATGTTAATGTCTTATTTGCAACATAGCATCATCTGCTCACCGATTGGTAAGTATTAAATGATGCTGATGATTTAAATTTCTTGTCATTGCTCTACAAATATATGCTGGAAAATAAATAGTATCCAAATTTCTATTCAGATTTATTCTCGAAACCGTTTTCTTTTTCCTGCTTAAGTTTGATTCTTTCTCGATAAATATATCGCTCCTGTGCCGATTCGTAAGGCCTGTAGATGTAGTAAACAAATCCATCTACAATTTTTATGTCTTCAACAAATTTGTAATAAAGTTTAAAAGCCAAAGACGTTAAACCTGTTTGAGTATTCACTTTTTTAAGATGATAATGCCCTTGCCTCATGAACAAACCATAGATCTCTTCATTGGATTCATCCGCAATAAGAGGCTGCTCCCATTTGGAAGGTTTAGTCAGTTTATGATAGTAAATGGGAATCGAATCGACCTTTTCGTTGCTCGAATTAAACTTAAACATGAGGTCTTGATAATGGTCAAAGATTAAAACAGTATCACCTTTAACGAATAACGGAGCGTAAGGAACTTTATAATACAAACTGTGCGTAAAGTACTTGGCACCCATCCAAATCTCTTTATCTATCCCTGTAGCCATCTCCTGCTTATTTGCCCAAACCTTCTCAGGGCCCTTTGCATATTTATATTCGGCTCTGTACAACTCCATGATTAATTCATCCACCACATGGTGCATTTTAAATGGCACCGTGTCTCCAAACTTCTGTGCGTAGTACTCGTAAGCCGGATAAAGCTGATTCGTGTTGGAATAATAATACTGCCCTTCTAGCGTATCTAAAATCAACCAATTGTTCTTATAAAAAGGCTCCAACTCAACAGGGCTCAACGCGACAACATCATTTCTAAAAGAACACAAAAACACTTTCTCTTTACAAATCACGTATATGCGATCTCGGTAATCTTTAAATAACCTTTGGGCACTTCCAGGAATTGGAAACCGTGATAATATGGAATCTCCGACAGATAGAATTATTTCCGATCCTCTTCTTAATGTTTTCTCAAAAGCCAGTAAAACATACCGATCTTGATCAAACTCGAAATCGTGGACCCCAATTGAAGGGAATCCTACCATGGTATCTGGCGGCCTTTCATGAAATACTGTTGCGCCCTTTAATTCTTCAAACGGAAGTTTTACGTTCAGATACAACGTATCACCAACTAGCCGTCTCATTTCCTTTTTTGTCAACTTAACAACAATGTCTTGGTACCAGGCAGAATGAAAAAGTATACCGTCCTTAGGATCTTCTTCATATTTAAAATGAAAGATGAAGTTTCCGGAAGCATCCGAATGGTCAAAATGTGAAGGATTCTTAATTTCCTGGATTCTAATCCTAGCTGGGATAACATCACCGATCTCATCGGTAATCTTTCCCTTAATCACGATATTCTTTTGAGAATACATCGTGATAGGCAGCAACAAGAGTATGACTAGTAATTTTTTCACAGGAGGTTTTAATATAGATGTATTAACAAAAACAATTCCATATCATAAACTATGTGAACTAGCATTCGGTTATCCTAATGATAAAAAGGAAGGAAATTAGATACGAACGGTCCAGTCAAACGGATCTTCAATTCTGCCGTTTTTCAAATCATCCATATACTGATATACTTTATTTGAAAACTCTCGATCCTCAACAGACGGAAGAACGTAATCTGTTCCTCGATAGTTAATAGATGCAATTTGAGCAATGGTAGCGGCTGTTCCAGCGCCAAAGACATCTTTCAATGTTTTATTCTCCATCGCTTCAACAATCTCAGCAACAGTAACACGTCTGGCCTCAACGGTAAGTCCCCATTTTTCCGCAACCTTAGTAACACTATCTCTTGTTATACCAGAAAGAATCGTATCACTTGACTTTGGAGTAATCAACTTATCTCCTATTACAAAACAAACATTCATCGTACCTGACTCTTCAATGTACTTGTGCTCTACAGCATCTGTCCAAATCAGTTGTCTAAAACCTTCTTCTTGCGCTTTCTTTGCTGGATATAACGATCCACCATAATTCCCAGCTGCTTTGGCTGCACCAACTCCACCAGGAGCCGCTCTACTGAATTCCTCTTCGATCTTAACATTGAGAGGCTCTGTATAATACTGATTAACCGGACAAGTGAAAATGATAAACGCATACGTGTCTGAAGGTCTAATACCTACATACTCGTCAATGGCAATCATAAAAGGTCTTATATAAAGAGAAGAACCCGCTTTTTGTGGTACCCACTCTCTATCAATATCTATAAGCTTAGTTAAACCATCCATAAATAGATCAACGGGGATCTCAGGCATGCACATTCGCTCTGCAGACAGATTCAACCGAGCTGCATTGTCTTGTGGTCTAAATAACAAAACCTCATTCTCTTTATTACGATAAGCTTTCATCCCTTCGAATACAGCCTGACCATAATGCAGAACAGACATAGCAGGAGTCATGGAAAGTGCTCTATATCCTTCTATTCTAGCTTGTCCCCATTTACCATCTCGGTATTCCATGATAAACATGTGATCTGAAAAGACTCTTCCAAAAGGTAAATTTTCGAAATCTACTTCTGGTAATCTACTGTTCTCTACTTGCTTAATTTCGATATCGATGGTTTCTGCTATCATTCCTTTGTTGTAGTATTAATGTTATGCTTCCTCGCTAAGGGTCGCGAATATAGCGAAAACAGGGCGAAATTCCTACCCTTTTTAGTTATCTCCAATCACTCATTGTTTTAAACAATAGGACCACTACTATGTTCATTATTCCGATATTCGATTTCAATGCTACCCGAGGAAGTACTTCAAAAATATTGGGGACATAAATCTTTCCGACCTCTTCAGAAGGAAATTATTGAGTCTGCGCTTGCGAATAAAGACACGCTTGCTCTTCTACCAACTGGTGGCGGTAAATCAGTGTGTTTTCAAATTCCTGCTTTAATCAAAGAAGGGATCACCTTGGTTATATCACCTTTAATAGCACTAATGAAGGATCAGGTAGAGTCTTTAAAATCTAAAGGAATTGAGGCAGAAGCCCTTTATTCTGGGATGCATTACAATACCATTGATCGAATATTAGACAATGCTATTTACGGCAAACTAAAGATGCTTTATATCTCTCCTGAGCGGCTAAAAACAGCAATGTTCCAAGAGCGTTTGAAGAAAATGAATGTCTCTTTAATCGCTGTGGATGAAGCACACTGTATTTCTCAATGGGGCTATGACTTTAGACCCAATTATTTAAAGATCTCAGAACTAAGAGAAAATTTAGGAGTTAACGTTCCATTCTTGGCCCTTACCGCTACAGCAACTCCAGAAGTTGCCGAAGACATCCAAGTACAACTAAATTTTAATGCACCTAACTTAATGCAAAAGAGTTTTGAGCGATCTAACTTGGCTTACAAGATTGAATTCACTGAAGCCAAAAGAGATCGGCTTTTGAATTATTTATCTCAAAACTCAGGAAGCGGTGTCATTTACTTAAGAAGTAGATTGAGGACTAAAGAATTCTCCGATTTCCTTAATCAAAATGGAATTTCAGCGAGCTTTTATCATGCTGGACTTTCCTCTGAAGAACGCAGCAAAAGACAAGATGATTGGATAAATAATGAAACCCGTATCATCTGTTCTACCAATGCATTTGGAATGGGAATCGATAAACCAGATGTTCGTTCAGTAATTCATCTTGACTTACCAGATAACCTAGAAGCATACTTTCAGGAAGCTGGAAGAGCAGGAAGAGATGAACTGAGTGCAGAAGCGATTTCATTCCTTCACCAAAGTGATGTAATTAGCTTAAAAGAAAGAGTTGAAGCAGCCTTCCCACCAATAAATATGGTGCGCGAAGTATATCAAGGAATCTGCAATAAACTGCAATTAGCAATAGGTTCTGGCTTAGAAGAAACGTTTGGAATTAACCTATTCGAACTGGCAGAGCATGTATCGCTAAAATTAAATGTGGTGTATAGCGCCATGAAAATATTGGAATTAAACAATTACATCGCTCTCTCTGAATCAATGTTTTCTCCTTCTACTTTGAGAATTAAGATGAGTCATGAAGAACTTCTCAGCTTCTCAGAAAACAATGTCAATTACAAAGAACTCTTACATCTAATTCTAAGAAACTATAATCGAATAACTGAAGGAGATATTAAAGTTCAAGAAGCCTTTTTATCAAAATCGCTGAAAATTAGTCGATTGGAACTAGAGAAAAAACTCGCGTTCCTTGACAAGCTAGAGGTGTTAACCTACAAGAAACAATCAAAGAATCCTCAAATTACTTTTACTACCCCAAGGATGGACATAGACAGTCTCTACTTTGAACCTGGGACCTATGTGAACAGAAAAAAGCGTGCCCATGATAAAATGGAGGCTATTATCAAGTTTGCCACGAAGGATAGCGGGTGTAGAAGTTCAGAACTGTTAACTTACTTTGGTGAAACAGAAACTAAGCGTTGCGGTGTTTGCGATCTGTGCCTTAACGATATTAACGTGAGCCTTTCTAGTGATTTTGACACGGCAAAAAAGGAGGTGAAAGCAATCGTTAAAAATGAACCTATTTCATTGAAAGATTTACAAGTAAAAGTAAATGATGGAGAAAATCCAGAATTTGTCATTAACGTGGTACAATGGTTGCTTGATAATAAACAACTGCGTTTAGATCAACTCAATAGATTATGTCTCGAATAATAATCTTCATGCTAATATTGATTCCTGCTGGCCTTTATGCGCAGGAGGTGACAGCTGTTATAAAAAAAGCAGACCAATTTCAATTAGAGGGGAATTTAGAACAGGCCCGATACTACCTGTCAATAGCACATAGCTTAGATACAAGCAACCAGTACAAAATCAATGAGAAAATCTTCCACATAGACAGTACACTTTTATTTAAAAGCGAATTCAAAGTCGAAATTGGCAAAATGAAAAATGGTGATTCTTGCTTTTTCGCAGGAGCGTTTGAATCTGCTTTAGGCTGGTACGGCAGCGCTTCCGGAATGGCTTTTCATTATGTAGATTACCGTAGCAGCCAAATACTCTCAAAAAATCCGAAGCTAAAATCGAAATGGATGATTCTTTTGACGAAGAGGATGAACAAAATAATCCCGGCAGACTCAACCTTGGTAGATACCAGCGAAGATTCTTTAGTAAATCCAATAATATATCAATGGAGGTCGGCAGACAGCGTTTCGTATTTAAACAAGTTAAACTCGCTAGTGGCGGACAAAGATTGGCCGTTAGCCCTGCACCATGTGCACAAGCATGTTTTAAAATATGGCTTCCGATCCCAATTCCAAGCTGACGTTAATAGACTTCATTCACTTCGAATGAAACAACTAAAATCTCAAGAAAGGTCGTTCAGGTTAAAGGCCGAACAAATTGGCAATTTAGAATCTGCAGACAATGTTGACATTGCGAAAATTCGAGTAATTCTTGCCAAGATTAATCCGGAAGAGATTGAAGACGATAAACTTAGAAAGCGATTTATCAAATTAAAGAAAAAGTATAAATCAAGTTAAAAGTGACTACCTACCTTTTAACGTATAGCTCAAGCCCTTTTGGCTTTTTCCACGCGTAATTCAGCGTCTTGTTGATATAAGACTCAGGTCTTTTTAACGGGAAGAACGCAGCTGAATTTGGACAATTCAAGCCCCATTTATTTGATTGAGACATTTCACCAGTAATAATCAATACAGTGAAGTGGTTATCTCCTTCAGCATCAACACACACCACCGGAAATCCTCTATCAGCCAATGATTGAGCATCATCTAAAGTCTTTTGATCGTTTGCATCACCTAAAAATTCCCAATAAGGACTGTCTACGATTGCAATGAACAAATCATCATAATCTAAATAACCACCTTCATCTTTTTCAAAATCGGAGATTCCATTGTATTTACAAATAGCTTCAGCCGTAAAATGCTTGCAAGCTTTTCTTTCTTTGGACCCTTCTTTACATGCTTCAAACTCCGTCAGCAACTCTTCAATTGCTACTTTATTCTTGGTCTGTTCTTCTATCCCAGCACATTGAGTAAACAAAGCGGCTACCGCTATAAAAAATACGATTCGTTTCATAGACGTAAACTTAAGAAAGATTCAAATAGAACCAGTGAATTTGAGTAATATTGCAGCGATGATTGACAAATTCATACAACTCAAGCCAACGAAGGAAAAATCTTTACAACGATTTCATCCATGGGTGTTTTCTGGCGCAATTAAAACGCATAGTAACGGTATCCAAGAAGGAGATGTAGTTACAGTGTTAAATAATAAAGAGCGAATCTTAGGGAAAGCGCACTACTCTCTTGGCTCAATCGCAGCACGAATGCTAACATTTGCATTCGAAAATATCGATCAAGATTTTTGGAATTCTAGAATTACGGCAGCGTATCAAGTAAGAAAAAACCTCGGGTTTATAGATAAGGATGATACTGACATCTTCAGACTCGTTCATGCGGAAGGAGATCATCTTCCTGGCCTAGTAGTAGATTTCTATAATGGAACCGCTATTCTGCAATGTCATAGCATCGGGATGCATAAATCAGCAAAAATGATTTGTGATGCGCTACTGAACTGCACCAACGGATTGGTTAAATCGATTTACGACAAGAGTGCAGAGACCCTACCTAGAGAGTACTCGTCAACAATTGAAAACGGTTATGTCCATGGAGAAGACGTTGCAAAGCTAGAAGGACAAGAATATGGCAATCACTTTTTCGTGAATTGGATCACCGGTCAAAAAACTGGATTTTTCATTGACCAGCGGGAGAACAGAAAGTTAATTGGAGATTATTCTAAAGGTAAAAAAGTACTAAATACTTTCTGTTATTCTGGAGGATTCTCAATTTTCGCCTTAACAGCTGGTGCGAGTCAAGTAGACTCTTTAGACAGTTCTCAAAAAGCGATGGATTTAGTAGACGAAAACGTTGCCTATTATCCAGAGCATGTCAGCAGACACAAGTCAATAAAAGCTGATGCTATGGAGTTCATTAAAAATTTAGATGATGATTATGACATCATCATATTAGATCCGCCTGCTTTTGCAAAGCACAGAGACGCTCGTCATAAAGCAGTGCAAGGATATAAAAGATTAAATGCTAGAGCCATCGAACAGATAAAGCCAGGTGGAATTATATTCACTTTCTCTTGTAGTCAAGTCGTGGATAAGGAATTGTTTAGACATACCATTGCGGCTGCCGCTATCTCTGCGAAACGTAAAATAAGAATCTTGCATCAGCTGCATCAACCAGCGGATCATCCTATCAATATGTTTCATCCGGAGAGTGAGTATTTAAAAGGACTAGTAATTCAAGTAGATTAATGAGTAAGCTGAGAGTAGTTTTCATGGGGACGCCAGACTTTGCAGTTACCATTCTAGATGGTTTGCTCAAACACGGTGTTAACGTAGTTGGAGTAATCACCTCACCTGATCGACCATCAGGAAGAGGGCAAAAGATCAATCAGTCTGCGGTTAAAAAGTATTCGGATGCGCATGATTTAACCACTTTGCAACCAGTTAATTTAAAAGACGAAATCTTTCAATCCGAATTGCGAGCTTTAAATGCTGATTTACAAATCATCGTTGCATTTAGAATGCTGCCTGAATCAGTATGGAACATGCCTCCAAAAGGTTCAGTAAACCTGCATGCATCACTTTTACCCCAATATCGTGGAGCGGCTCCAATTAACTGGGCCATACTCAATGGAGAAAAGAAGTCGGGTGTTACCACGTTTTTCCTCCAGCATCAAATTGATACAGGGGATGTTATTTTCCAAGAAGAAGTGAATATTTCAGATACCATGACGGCAGGAGAATTGCATGATGAGTTAATGCATATTGGATCAAGTCTAATTAATAAGACCTACGATGCAATAGAAAAAGGTGACGTACCTTCTACTCCACAAGTTGAAATGAATGCGGGCGAATTAAAGAATGCTCCGAAAATATTTAAACCTGATTGCGAAATTAATTGGAACGATTCTATTGATTCGATTTTTAATCTAGTTCGTGGAATGAATCCATTTCCAACAGCATGGACGAATCTTGTAGATGAATCAGGAACTTCTTTAACCTTAAAGATATTTGGTGCGGATAAAGTAAAAGAAGAGCATAAGCAGGCAATCGGGTCAATTAAAACTGACGGAAAATCATTCCTATATATATATGGTCTCAATGGATACTTATCAATTAAGGTCTTACAACTCCAGGGAAAAAGGAGAATGGACCTTGAGGATTACCTCAGAGGATCGAAAATTAATGATGGATGGAAAGTAAGCTGATTATAATATACATTGCCTTAATAAGTCTATTGTCAACTACCAGCTTTGCACAAACAAACGCGATGAAGGATGTTAAGCCTGACTCTACGAACTTTGAAAATATCCATGTTAAAAAACTAAGTACCGATAGTTTATCTACTTCTTTCGCGATCTGGATTAAGTTAAAGGTTAAAATGCATAAGCATGTAGATCATACAGAACATGTCTATGTTTTGGAGGGAAAAGGTAGTATGACGGTTGGTTCGGAAGTCATTCCTATTAAAAAAGGTGATTTAGTAACAATCCCCAAGGACACTTGGCATGGCGTTGATGTAACCTCAAAGAAGGTTTTAAAGGTCATTTCGGTACAATCTCCACAGTTTTTAGGAGTTGATCGGGTGTTTAAAAGTGTTGAAAATCCCTAAAACCCTTGTAAATAGGGGCTTTCAGAGGGGTCGTTATTAACAAACCCCCGTATTTATTAACAAAATGGGGGTATTTACCCCTGAACCCCTTGACTGGCTTGGTTTTAAATATATATTTGTTCAAGTACAAACGAATTAAATATTCATTAACTAATAAAAACAAATAAAATGAACAAAGCTGAATTAATCGAAGGAATGGCTGGAGCTTCAGGACTTTCTAAAGCAGACGCTAAAAGAGCACTAGATGCATTTTGTGAAACAACTACAAAAGCACTTAAAAAAGGTGATAGAATTTCTCTAGTAGGATTCGGATCTTTCTCAGTATCTAAAAGAGCTGCAAGAAAAGGAAGAAACCCACAAACTGGAAAAGAAATCCAAATCGCTGCAAAGAACGTAATCAGATTCAAAGCTGGTGCAGATCTTTCTAAGAAAGTAAACTAAGAATACTTAGTTATTAAGGAACCCTTTCGCCTCAGGTGAAAGGGTTTTTTTATACCCTAGAATTAATGAGACAGGACTTATACGATTACATGTTTGACTTTCTAACTGAAGAAAGGAAAGAGCGATTTACAACTATTGCTGGAAATCGAACAAGGCATGTCACGGTGGTGCTTGAAGATTTATTTCAATCTCATAACGCAAGCGCGGTTCTAAGGTCTTGTGATTGTTTTGGAATTCAAGATGTTCACATCATAGAAAACCGAAATGAGTACACATTAAACAAAGACATTGATATGGGAAGCACGAAGTGGCTTCACCTTCACAAATATTCTGAAAAAGAAAATAATACGCTTGATTGTATAAACCACCTTAAAAGCAAGGGATATAAAGTTTATGCCACCACGCCTCACACAGAAATGAATACCGTTTCTGATATTCCATTGGACGATAAAGTAGCTTTAATGTTTGGTACGGAATTAACCGGATTGACGGATGAGGCATTAGAAGCTGCAGATGGACAAGTAGTAATTCCAATGTACGGCTTCATGGAAAGTTTCAACATTTCTGTATCTGCTGCGCTTTGTTTATCGGAAATTGCCAACAGACTCAGAAAGGAACACATCAATTTTGAATTAAGCGAGGCAGAAAAAATGGAATTGATTTATGAATGGACCATGAAAACGGTTAAAACTTCCTTTAAAATCAAAGATCGATTTCTCCAAGAAAACCCAGATAACAAAAACAATCTTTGATAAGTCTGTGATTTTTCTAATTTAGTGGAAGAATAACAATAAGAATTAAAAAATATTATGGGTAAAGGAGACAAGAAGACCAAGAAAGGAAAGAGATCAATGGGAACCTACGGGGTAACCAGAAAGAGAAAAGCTGCAGCGAGCGTAGCTCCTGCCAAAAAGAAGAAAGCGGCTCCTAAGAAGGCTGCTCCTAAGAAAGCTGCAGCGAAAAAAGCTACACCAGCAGCAGAGAAAAAAGCTGCACCAGCAAAGAAAGCGGCAGCTAAAAAGCCAGCAGCTAAGAAAGCAGCAGCTACTGAAGAAGAATAAAATGAAATTTTATAAAGGAAATGCGCTTGACATCAAGCGCATTTTTTTTTGCTTAATATTTTACCACAAGTTGTTTTCTTGCATAAACACTTCAAACTTTTCAGATTCTTTATAAAACACATAAGAATCTACTTTTCCATTTTTCGTTTTATACAATGTTAAATAGGACTTCGGGAATGAATAGTTATTAAACAAGCCCAAAGAATCGTATTGGCAAATTTGAAACAAATCACCTTCAAATCGCTTTTCGCAAGGAAAATCCGAAATGATCGTCAGCTTTTCTGATTTCAATTTTTCCTTGGATTCATCAAATGATGTAAAATGAGAATCAATACAGAGTTCACAGATTTTCTCAGTGGTAAACAGATAAAAATGCTCCTCATCCCCTATTTCTGACTGCAAAGCCTCGTTTAAGTAAGCCTGGAACTTAGTCGTTACACTCGGATTTTCTGATTCACTTTTCACCTCGCTATGCGAGCAACCAATCACCACAATCAGAACAATAACTATATATACTATTCGTATTCCCATGAGATCAATTCAAATTGTGACTTACCTGGATCTTCTTTATCAAAAGACCTAAAATCTCTAATTAATAAGCCTTCAGGAAAAACGAACACTCCATTCACACTAAAGTCTTTAGCTGTAAATTCAAGTTCTTCTGCTAACCGGAACTGGCTATCATATACTCCTAAAATCCATTTTTCATGAGGGCTAATTTTGCCTTCCTCGTTAATTACTTCTACTAAATAAGTCCTATAATACAGATTTCGGTAAGGATCATAAATCGTTTCAACGTAACGAGGATGCATCAACACATGTTCTTTAACGGCCATTATATCAAGGGATAGCCCCTTCAAACTTTTGACCGAATTACTTTTTGAGCATTTAAGCTCCTTTCGATTTATCAATCCGGCTTTAGAATATATGTCAATCGAATCTGAATAAGGATAATGAACTATCAAACTATCGCCTTTCAAACAATAAGAAGAAGAATTGAAATACATGTTTTCATCATAGTAAACTTGCGGAAGTACAGCAATCTCTTCTTTCAATTCTAGTTTAGCTTCTGAAGCTCCAAAACAACCGATGGTAGTATAGTTATTTGGCACTTGATCTCTTTTTTCAGCTGCTTCAAAATGCTGATATATTGGAAGAATTAAATTCCCGTTGCAGTTAACAATTTCGTGTCGTTTACTACTTAACAAGCCGACACTTTTAAAAACGCCTTCATCTTCTCTATCGTTTACAAAACCATTGTGAAATGCTTCCACTGAAACTAAGTCCAAAGACATTTTATAAATCGAATCGGATACTGGCGAGCCTATCCAAATGTGGTTCATTGCAACGCAATATCCCATAACCTCTCCAGGCATGAATCCCACTCTTCGTTGAATTTCAGGAGTTATTTGGAGCGTATCTGCTACACCTTTACCATCCAATAATATAATCTCACTATCTCGATTTAAAAAATAGATATAGTCTTTACCTCCAATGATGGTCTGTCCTAATTCTTGTCCAAACTCACCAGGGACTACATCCCATATATTACATTCGAAGGCCGTTCCATTGTAAACAGCTTTTAATTTCAGACTGCTTACATCAGATTCTGAACAACTTGCCAATCCAATGAATAGAACCAGCATTAGCCAAGATAAAAAAGAAGATGCGAAATTATTGATGTTAAAAATTCTAGCCATTATGACCGTCATCAGAATCCTCAACAACCGGAACAGTTATTACCGCTCTATTAAAAAGACTTAATCCTGTATTGCAAAAATGTTGCGGTTTTACCGCTACATACCATAGCTCACCATCTACATCCGCATTTTTAAATTTAAGCTGTCCTTTTTCAAGCTTTTTTTGGATCCGCTTAATTGACTCTGCTGGAATCAATTCGAAAACATCTGCATGATGATTTGACTTAAAAAAACTGGCTTGAGTATTATTCTCAATCGCATTATCCAGGGCCGCTAATTTTATTTTGATTGCGTCTTTTACAACAACATCGCAAACACAATTACCTCCTGTATTGAAACAAAATGGTCTCGGCTCAGTGTTCCCTGGAATTCCTTGGTCATCAAAACCAAGCTGACGCATAACAGTGATCGCCTTAGTTTCATCTGCTTCGAAACTAGACTCAAAACTTTGCTTGAGTTCGTCTGTTTCTTGTTTGCCACATGATACAATGGTTGCAACAATTAAAGTCGCGAATAAAATCGATTTTAATATATTTTTCAAAATGGTTGGTTTACGGAATTGTAATGTGGAGCATGAATATAATATCAAAAATTGCAATGATCAACAACTGTTGATAACATTCATATTACAGGAATTAAAAAAGGCGTCCTGAATAATCAGAACGCCTTTCTTGTAACCTAAAACCTAAGAGCTAATTTTCATTAGACAATTGCTAAATCTCTTTAGCGATACTAATATAAAAACTTAGATCGATATTTCCTAGTCAGATCTATTGCCCTTAATAACTTTAATAAATCTTTATTAGTTAAATATTCAGTGTCAATAGTTTTATCCAAAGTGCCAACAAGCCGCTTAACTTGGGCATTTAACGGGACATTTGAATAAACTTTATCTCTTAATGAATGCACCACCTTGAGTAATTGAAACCCATTAAATAATTGAAACATTCCTTGCCAATACTTTTCTTCACTGCTTGAATTTTTCTGAATTCTTAAGGCAGATTCTTTAAAATCTTCTCCAAAAATTTCACGTATCTCTTCTGGCCAGACATCTGGATTAGAACTTCTTAGTGCGTCAATCAGCGGTTTTAGGAATACAAAGGTGGACCATGAATAGGTTAAATATTCGTTCGTGTTTTCATCCAAATATTGTTGGATCGCTTTGCCCGTTCCAAAAGGAACCCGGTCAGATGTTCTTGAGCTTGGATACACAGTAGTTGTAGTAAGTTCTTTAAAGCTTCCAAGTTGGATGATCTTTTGCAAGAAATAGAAATCTTCCCCAGCTTTTCTTTTGTTCATTCCTCCTACTTTAATGTATCCCTCACAAGAAACTGCCATGCTTGATCCGACAGTGAAATGAGCATAAGGAACATTGATATAGTTTTGAGCTAGGTTATAATACCTCAAGAATAATTCATAATCTATGATGGCATTGTTTATTGATTCATTTTCACCTTCCACACCATGCTCAAAGTATACGTTGCAACCATAGAGACCGCCTTCAAAACATTGTTCTAATTCAATCAGGTAATTTGCTTGAACTAAACTATCTGCATCTAAACAGGCAATTGTTCCATTTCTATTTAAATCGGCATAGCGAATGATCGCTTCATCCATTCCAATCTTCCTTGCTAATCCAACTCCTGCATGTTTTTTAGGTAGCTGCAACGCTTTCAATGCTCTTAAATCATACCAGCATTTACTTTGAAAAGTTTCTATGGTTTCTAAAGACTTTTGATTTTGTTCGAAAATAGAACCTGACTCATGTTCTCCTTGGTTTACCACTACAATTACTTCTACTTGACAAGAAGGTCGTTCACACTCATTTAAAGATTGGAGCGTTGAAGCTAAATCGGGTTCGTTATAGCATGGAATGACAACAATTAAATTAACAGCATTAGACAGCCTAGATTCTAACTGCCTTCCTTGAAAAAGAAACTTCTTAAAATAAGATTGAAAATCAATTACAGCCATCAGGGGGCCAATCGCTTAATGTTCCAATTATTTTCCGTTTTACTATACACAAAACGATCGTGTAGTCTACTGCTTCTTCCCTGCCAAAACTCTACATAATCTGGAATAATCTCATACCCACCCCAATGAGGAGGCCTTGGCACATCCTTACCTTCGTATTCGCGTTCGAACATAGCGACTCTTTCATCTAGATATGCTCGGTCTACAATCTCCTTACTTTGTTCGGAAGCCCATGCGCCTATTTGACTTTTTCTAGGACGGTTATTAAAGTAAGCATCTGAAACTTCTTCGCTCACTTTCACTATAGTCCCTTCCAAATTTATTTGACGCTCTAATTCCTTCCAGAAAAAATTCACAGAAACATGATTATTCTCAAGCGATTCAGTTCCTTTTCTGCTGTAATAGTTTGTGAAAAATATTAATCCTCGATCTGAGATTCCTCTCATGTAAACGATTCGAGATGAAACGCGTTCGTTTAATCCAAGTGTACCTAGTACAAACGTATTATACTCGCTAACTTTTTGTTCTTGAGCAATTTTAACCCAATCCTCAAACAACTGTTGAGGATCATTTGGAAGAATGTCTTTGGTTAATTTCCCTTTACTAAAATCAAATCGCTGTTCCATACCAATCAGTTTACGTTATCAAATATCTTAATTATTCTTTCAATATTATTACTTTGTCATCGAATAATAAGTGAAATGAAATTATCTCTTGAACTCGCATATACAACCCCACCTGAATGGGCAATTCAGGCGGTTACTGATCTGGATTACTTTTTACAAGATCATGCGGATTGTGAACGAAAAGCGAGCTCAATGGCCATGAGCTTTATTGCAAAATGTCCGGATAAAGTTGAAATCATTCCCGAGCTCATTGAAACTGCAATTGAAGAGTTAGAGCATTTTCAGCAGGTATATGATATTCTTCAAAAAAGAGGTCAACAGCTAAGGGCCCAAATGCCCAAAGACGAGTATGTTCATCAATTAATTTCACTTTGTCGTTCTGGCCGGGATGAACGCCTGATGGATCGACTTTTACTGGCTAGCATCATAGAATGTAGAGGTGCTGAGCGATTTAAATTAATATCGGAAGCACTAGAAGACAGTGAGTTAAAGGATTTTTATAAAAAATTGTGGATTTCGGAGGCCAAACACGGTCACATTTTTGTGAAATTTGCGTTAAACTATTGGGACCAAGATACCGTGTATAAACGCCTGCACGAATTGAATAACCAAGAAGGCGAAATTTGTAGTAAATTAGAATGGACCTGTAGATTACATTAATGTTAGATTTTAGTAACATAAATAAATTAGATCCTGAAAAGGGAAGAATCTTAATAAGTGAACCGTTTCTTGAAGATGAATACTTCAGAAGGTCTGTGATATTACTCTGTGAGTATAATGAAGAAGGAGCCTTCGGATTTATCCTGAACAACATGATGAAAATTGAGTTGAACGAATTAATTGAAGGACTAGACATTGAAGGGTTCAATATTAGTCTTGGTGGCCCTGTTCAGACCAGTAATCTTTATTTCATCCACTCATCCCCAGAGCTTCTTCCAGGAAGTATCGAAATTATTGAAGGTTTGTACATGGGTGGAGAATTCGACACGCTGAAAGAGCATATTGCAGCTGGTACAATTGTTTCAGACCAAATTAGATTCTTCTTAGGCTATTCAGGTTGGTCACCAAATCAACTACAAGGCGAAATGGAAGAAAATGCTTGGTTCGTCTCCAAAGTTAATGCCGCACAGGTAATGGCAGGAAATGAAAAAGGGTTTTGGAATGAAGTACTTTCTAAAATGGGAGGTAAATTCGGAATGATCTCTAAGTTTCCGGATAATCCTGAGTTGAATTAGCATCTTCAATTAAACTCGAATCGTCAGTTTCTTTTACTTTAAACACGGACTCGTTAACCAATTCGACTAGTTTCTTTGCAGTCTCGTAATAATACCTTTTGGTTTTATAGCTACCAACCCACTGAATTCCTTTTATTGAATTAGTGAAAAATATTTCTTCTGCGGCCAACAAGTTTTGTGGAGTTAAGGCACATTCGTAAACTTTAATATTATTCTCTATCGCTAAATTGATCAAGTGCATTCGAAACGTACCTCCAACACAACCATCTTCAATAGTTGGCGTGTACAATACACCGTTCGTGACAATAAATACATTGGATGACGTAGCTTCAATAATGTTGTGCGTTTCATTTAACAAGAGTACATCGTCTAAACCGTTTTCACGTGCCATAACACATGCAACAATATACAACAGCGAATTACATGTCTTATAGGGAGACAGTGGATTCAGTTGCTTCTTCATATCGTCATAAATGTCTACGGATAATCCATTTTCATTTAATTGGAAATAATTATGCTCGATCTTGTTTAATTCAATCAAGTATTTACCCGACATAGTTGACGGCATGAAATTCCCGTTGCCACCTCTATAGATTACCAATCGGGCGCATGCTCCTTCCTGCACATCATTGTGCGCAACCAGCTCAAGAATTAGCTCTTCTAATCGCTCCAAGGTAAGCGATAGTGGCATTTGAATCTTTAAGATCTTTAAACCAGATGAAATCCTTTTAAAATGATTCTCGAGATTGAATATTTTCCCATCAATTATACGGATAGACTCAAACAATCCATCACCGTACCTGAAAGATCGGTTGGAGGCATTTAAATATTGAGAATCCGCATCAAGAAACTCACCGTCAAGGCACACTTTAGCCATTTTCTTGGTTAATTGAAGTATGATTAAAGTAACGCAATTCTATCGTTTCTATTCCTACCTAGAAACCAATAGTTTTAAACAATCTATAAAATCAAGCGAAGACCCCACTAATCTGATCGATCAGCTCTGGGAAGGTTTCTAGCCTCAATACACAGATAAAAATGATTCCGAAAATAGCTCCAGCAATATGTGCATCATGGGCAATATTGCCCTTGCCTTTTTTACTCATGTAGATTTCATAAGCTAAATAAAGCGGACCGAAAATAATGGACGGAATTCCTATTGGAATAAAAAAGATGAAAATGTCGTTGAATGGGTGAAGAACTATAGATGCAAAAAGTACTGCTGATACGGCACCAGAAGCTCCCACAGCCAAATAATTTGGATTATCTGAATGCTTATAAAAAGCCGGTAAAGTAGCCACTAAAATTCCTACGATGTACAGTGTTAAGAACCACAACTGCCCCATCTCACCAAAGAACATTTCAAAATTTCCTTCTAACCCTTCATCGTAATACTCTGGTCCAGTTTTTTGAAATCCAAAAGAAAAAAGAACAAACATGTTAAAAATCAAATGCATATAATCTCCATGAACAAAGCCATGAGTTAATGCATTGTACCATTTATTATGATGCTTGCAAGTGTAAGGCGAAAACGTCAGTTTATATTTCAACTCACGGTTATTAAACGCAATCAAGGAAACAATAACCGTTATTCCGATTATTATGTATGTAACTGGGATAGGTATCACTCTTTGATCGGAGTTACTTTTATGTCTTTTTCAATGTGCGATTGGAATGAACTTTTATCTAGAATCTCAAGACTCTCAATAATTTCTTCATATCCGAAGCATCCAACAAACACTTCGTATTTACCAGGAGGTAAAATCATTACGTATCTCATGTTATCAAGGTTGGGAATATAATCCCCATAGATATCACCAGTCTCCTCATCGGTAACAGATATAATCGCATCCTCAAATTTAGGCCCTGTCGTTTTAGCACTAATCTTTCCAGTGATAACTGTATACTCTGGCTCCACTTCTCTAAACGTAACTCTGTAGATGTCTAAATCTCCAAAACCACCATCTCTCAATGCCGAGATATATCCAAATCTACCAGACTTAGAAACTCGAAAGTTCATGTTATCTTCTGGTGTATTAATTGGATAACCAATGTTTCTTACTCCACCGAATTTGTTTTTCACTTGATTCCAATCTGCTCTGAAAATGTCATAGCCTCCCATACTCGTGTGACCTCTACTAGAAAAGTAAAGGACTTTACCATTTGGCGAGATATTTGGGAAATCTTCATCAAACTTAGTATTGATTGTTGGTCCCAAGTTCTGAGCCTGACTCCATTTTCCATTTGGTAATTTCTGACACATGTAAATGTCAATACCTCCGTATCCTCCAGGACGATCACTTGCAAAGTAAATCTTGTTACCACTAGAACTAAATGAGGCGGCAATTTCTGTGTACTTTGAGTTGATTGTTTTTGGAAACTGGGATGGAGCATCTACTCGTTGCTCAACAATTCTACTTTCGAATAAAGCTGATCCTTTTATGTAATTCTCCTTGTATAAAATCACTTTATCACCTTCTGCATTTAAACCTACTACTTCTTCATTTTCCTCTTTCGAGTTGATGTTGAAATTGATCAGCTTGGCTGTTTCAAATTCTCCATCCTTCACAGAAGACAAGTAAATATTAGATAAATACTGTCCAGAAGGTAATTGCTCGCTTTCCTCTTCTCTTTTAGAATTATAGATGATAAAAGACTCATCCGTTGGAATAAAAGGATAATAATCTGGGTAAACCGAATTGACTTTTTTACCTAAATTTTCAAACGATACATTAACCGGAAACTTCATTAATTCCTTTGCGTTTTCGCAGTATTCGATCTGCTTATTGACGTCTGCTAAATTTGGATTATTTGATTTCGCAACTTCCTTAAACTTTCGGTAAGCTTTAACAGCATCGTCAAACTGATATGCATAGTGATAAGCTCTACCTAATAAATACTGTGCATTTTCACTCGCCTTCGCATCCTTTACAGAATGCTCAAAGTAAGGTGCAGCAGCTGACTTATCAATGTTTGTATTGATGTAACAAACACCAATCATGTAAGCGTATTCAGCCGTTTTATCAACTTCGTACAACTCTAGTAATTCTTCTAAAGCTCCTTCATAATTTCCAATGGAAAATCTGGCAAGTGCCTCTTTTTTATCCTGTCCGTTAGCCGCTAAAACAGCAAGTGAGAGAATCGCAAATAGTATTTTTTTCATATCAATTCAAAAAATCAGGGCACGAAGGTACGAAATCAGTAGATTAATCTCATGTCTATAGCAGATAATCTCGATTAATCAATCTGCCCAGTGAAGCCTTCCAATTACGAAGATCATGCCAAATGAAATTGTGCTGGCTTATAAAAAAAGTTAATTGTTAATATCTTGAATGAGAACGAGGAGTTAACAGCTTATTCAGAATTATATTTGCCCAAAATGGCCAAGAAAGATTCATTTATTAAACAATACAGAAGCAACAAAAAAGAAGTTGGGGCCATCGCTCCTAGTTCTAAGTTTTTGTGTAATAGAATGATGGCCCCGATAAACTTTCATAGAGCTGATGTCATCGTTGAGCTAGGTCCCGGTACCGGTGTGTTTACAAAAGAAATCATCAACAGAATGAAACCTTCTTCAAGACTATTGGTTTTTGAAACGAATGAAAAGTTTTACCAAAAATTAAAAGAAGAAATTAACGATGATCGGGTTACGATTTATAATGAGTCGGCAGAATTAGTTGCGGAGAAGATTAGTGAATCATCGTTAAATGAAGCCGATGTTGTTGTCTCTTCTCTTCCCTACACAGTGTTTCCTATTCGGCTTAAAGTAAACATCTTGAATGCTTGTTTAAAAGCCATGGCAAAAGATGCAATCTATGTGCAATTCCAATACTCTTTAAATGCGCATAAATTATTAAAGAAAAAATTCAGGAAAGTCACCTTAGATTTTACTCCTATAAACATGCCTCCTGCCGTTGTTTATAGGTGTTGGAAATAATTGTCGATTAATTAATTTGACCCTGCAATTTTCTATTTCATCTAAAGAATTCCAATCCGCTTTGATCCATTCATTAAGTAACTTACCTTCGCCCGCTTAAGCGACACGATTAGAGGATGGTAGAACTAATAAGACGGCAGGCTAAAACCGCAAAAAATGATATTCTTTCTGGACTTACAGTAGCTCTGGCACTGGTTCCAGAAGCAGTTGCGTTTGCATTTGTGGCCGGAATTGATCCAATTGTTGGGCTTTACGGTGCGTTCATGATGGGAATTATCACTTCTATCTTTGGAGGAAGACCAGGAATGATTTCTGGTGCTACCGGGGCGATGGCTGTGGTTATGGTTGGTCTAATTAGTGAGGGAAATCTAAGAGGTGAAGAGCTTGGGTTAGCTGACGGAGGATTAATCTTCCTTTTCATAACGCTTCTGCTGGTTGGCGTAATTCAGATGGCCGCAGGATTCTTTAAACTTGGGAAATTTGTAAGACTAATTCCACATCCTGTGATGATGGGTTTTGTTAACGGTCTGGCAATTGTGATTTTCATTTCTCAATTGGGGATGTTCAAAGAAGCGCAGCCTGATGCTTATGGAAATCCTTCTAAAGTTGCCGAATCAGGAGAGATGGCTTATCATGTTCACGACAATTTAGTATACCCGAGTTCTGGCATTGAAAGTCAATTTGAAATTAAAGACAATCAGCTTATATCGATTGCTGGTGATTCTGTTGCCTATGAAATTCACGGTGAACAAGTTTTTGATGCTGCATCTCATAAACTCTCTTTTAATTATGAAGAAGGGCAATTATTCAAACTTGGTAAAACCGAAATAAACAAAAACTACCTAGTAGGTATGGAGTTGTGGGTAATGTTGGGCTTAGTTGCGCTAACCATGGGGATCATGTATGGCCTTCCGAAGCTGACCAAAAAAGTACCGGCCGCGTTAACTGCGATTGCCGTTGTAGCTTGCATTACGATATTCGGAGGAGCCTTCTTTGCTGACGTTAGTAGCGTTGGTGACTTTATTAAAGAAGGTGGGGGTGTAAATGGACTGAAAGGTGATTTACCAAGCTTCCAAACACAAATATTTAATGCAAAGGTCTGGAGCTTTGATACGCTTTGGATGATACTTCCTTATGCATTGATTCTAGCTGCCATTGGACTGATCGAGTCATTAATGACGTTGTCTTTAATTGATGAGATGACGGAAACCAAAGGAAATCCAAACCGAGAATGTGTTGCTCAAGGATCAGCAAATTTTATCAACGGCTTGTTTGGTGGAATGGGCGGATGCGCAATGATTGGGCAGTCTATCATTAACATCAACTCTGGTGGTAGAGGAAGATTATCTGGAGCTGTAGCCGCTATTGCACTGCTCTGCTTCATCTTATTTGCCGCGCCTTTAATTGAGCAAATTCCTATTGCCGCATTGGTTGGGGTAATGTTCATGGTTGTTATTGGAACGTTTGCATGGAGTAGCTTTAGAATCCTTCATAAAATTCCACTAACAGACGCTTTTGTGTTAATCCTTGTATCAACGGTAACGGTCTTCTTCGATCTTGCCATTGCGGTGCTTGCTGGTGTAATTGTATCAGCGCTAGTGTTCTCATGGAACAATGCCTCTAGGATTAGAGCGCGAAAATCAACAAATTCGGATGGAACAAAAGTTTACCAAATTTGGGGACCATTATTTTTTGGATCCATTCAAGCATTTAACCAGAAATTTGATGTTAGTAATGACCCCGAGGAAGTGGAAATTGACTTTATTGAATCTAAAGTGACAGATCATTCTGGAGTTGAGGCCTTAAGCAATATCGTGGATAAATATGAAGACGCTGGTAAAAAAGTAACCCTCAAACATTTAAGTGCAGATTGCAAGAAGCTACTTATTAAAAGAAATGTGAAATTTGACAAGATTATTGAAACTGCCATCGATGATCCAAGATACTATGTTGTTTCTGACGTAGAAGAACCGGTAAAATAACAACTCACCAAATCCGTTTTAAAATCAGTATTTACTCAATGCTACGAATTAGTAGCTACAACTCCGTATATTTAAAGAATGCCTAAAAAAGACGAATGGTTAAACAATGAGCTCGCCCATCTTGAAAAGAAGGGTGAAAAAGTTTTTGTTACCAAGCTAAAATCCAATAAGGATAAAAGTGTAATGGCCGTTCAGTTGTTTTTTGAAAACTTAGGGAAAGAAGCTAAAGAAACCCAAGTGGCTTCCAAAATCATGGTCAGGTACATGAGAGATGGAGAAATCTCTAAAGACGAGGAAAAGGAACTTAAATCGCAATTAGCCGATATTTTCAAAGCGGTTGGACTAGGAATTCCTTTTGTTTTAATTCCTGGCGCTTCATTGATCCTTCCGTTATTGGTTAAAATTGCTCAGAAAAGAGGCATACAATTACTGCCTACTGCTTTTACTGAGAACAAACTTAAAGACAAAGTTAAAGCTGCGGAAGATGCCAAGAAATTAAATGAGTCAAACGAATCGAATTCTTAGAACTAAGGGTTATAGTTATTAAAAGATTGTAAATCAAGTATATTTGCTCCCTAACCAACCCATTATTATCAAATGAAAAAGTTTTTAAAAGTAGTTCTAGTAATAGTCATTATTCTGATTGGAGGATTTTTTATAACCGGTATTTTTGCGCCTGGAGACTTCCATGTTGAAAGAACAATCACTATAAACAAAGATAAATCCACAGTATATAATTACCTCAAAAACCTTGAAAACCAACAGGACTATGGATACTGGCAACAAATTGACCCTAACGCAAAGTACACGCTAGCTGGCACCGATGGAACGGTAGGCGCTATTGTAAGTTGGGTTTCAGATCATGACTCTGTAGGAGTAGGTGAACAAGAAATCATTAAGTTGACAGAAGGCGAACGAATTGATCTAGCATTAAGGTTTAAAAAACCAGATGAAATGAATAGCACCGCTTTTTTCACAACAACTGGAGACGAAACAACCACGAACGTTGCTTGGGGTATTGATTTCGAAGTGCCCTACCCTTTTAACACATTTATGCTTATGGCAGACATGGATGGTATGTTAGGCCCTCAATTGGATTACGGACTAAAGCATGCCAAAGATATTCTTGAAAAAGAATAATTCTGATTCAATTCATTAAAAAAGGGATTGCCGTGCAATCCCTTTTTTATTATCACTTTTTGTGATCGGCATCAACAAACATTCCGTACTTTTCGAACTGATTTAAATTTGCTTTAGAACGCAATCATGGGAGAGACGAATATAAATAAAGACGAGAAAGAGAAAAACCAAAACATTAAGATCATCAAGAACGTCTTGATAATCATGGTGATACCGGTTATTTTCTATGTCTTGTATCTACTTCCTTTTATATTCGTGCCCCTCTTTAGTGCCGTTTTCCTTGCAATTCTTTTTACACCCTTAATGCGGTGGTTCAAAAGGAAAAAGGTTCATAAGATTATTGCTCTTGGGGCCGTCATTCTCATTATACTTTCTTTTTTCAAAATTGGCAGTGAGCTGGTTGGCCTATCCAGTAGGGAGATTATGGCATCAGATACTGATTTGCTTTTGGAGAAGATGGAAACTAAGTTACTAGACGTTATTGAATACAGTCAGAGTACTTTTGGATTCCAGGCTGACTCTACTAAATCTGACCTTGCGCTTGTATCAGATTCCATTGGAAACAATCAAATCGCAGCGGATACTTCTGGCTTTTTTAGCCAAGAAAAAATTCATAACCTGTTTCAAAGCAATCAAGATCCAGGAGTCTTGCTCGGCTACTTTGGTGGGACTTTAAATGTTATACAAAAGTTCATTACACAAGTCTTAATGATGTTCTTCTTCCTACTACTCTTCCTTTCTGGTTCTGTAGATATGGAGCGTCTTATGAATTCTACGGTTGTGCGGCAACGATCCGTTTCGATAAAAGCAATGTTGAAAATTGAAAAGAGCATTGTCAAATTTATTAAGGTGAAGTTTATGCTAAGTGCAGCAACTGGTATAGGATTTACGATCGCCTGTTATGCAATGGGTGTTAGTTTCCCAATTTTCTGGGGATTATTTGCGTTTGCGATCAACTTTGTTCAAATGGTAGGCTCCGTAATTGCCGTTATACTTTGTGGTCTTTTTGCATTGGCGGAAATAGACAGTACGGGATCTTTAATGGTATTCTGGCTAGTGATTACTGGTGTAGAGGTATTATTTGGTGGAATTCTAGAGCCTATTTTCATGGGTAAAACCTTTAAGATAAATACAGTAACAGTTTTGGTTATGCTGATGCTGTGGGGTTATATCTGGGGTATTCCAGGACTTATCATGTCAATTCCTATAACTGTGATTATCAAAATCATATTGGAACAGAATCCAAAAACAGCTGGAATTGCCAAGGTCTTAAGTTGACAGACCTAAGTCAAATTCGTTTATCAATTCTTTATTTATAGGCCTTCAGCCTTTCTCATTTCTATTTTTAATTTCTTTTTTGAACGTTTTTGAACGTTTTTAAAAATTGACTGTACAGTGTTTCAAATCGACTTAAAACCCACGATATGAAATCAACTAACAACGCATCTACCAAAATCACAAAACACATTAAAATTGCAGAACCGTGCCATGAAAACTGGAACGAAATGACTCCCGATGCTAAAGGGAGACATTGTGATGCATGTGATAAAGTTGTAGTAGATTTTACAGATCATTCTAAAGAAGAAATCGTAGACCATCTTGAAAAAGCCGAAGGTAAAACCTGTGGTCGATTCAAGTCAACGCAAATTCATAAGCCAGTAGTAAGTACTCCTACCCTTACAAAAATTGCTGCTTCAATTATGGCTGTAGTTGGAAGTCAAGTCGGGTTAAATGCCCAAGAAGAAATTCAATGGATGGGTGAAGCAGTTGCCGCACCTGTACCGACACAAATTCAGGCTGGAAATACAGCTCCAATGATATTAAAAGGCCAAGTTAAAAACGCGCTAGGAACGGGAGTGGCAAACGCAAAAGTTGCTGTCCACAGTGGCACTCACTTACTTAAGTCTGTTTTAACAAATAGCGAAGGTCAATATCATATAGATCTTAACGAAGGAACCGTAATCGCTAATAAAATTAGCGTAATCGTACATGCTTCTGGTTATGAGATGAAATCAATTGAAGAATTACCATTATCTAAAAATGAATCAACTTTAAACCTTACGATGACCCAAAAGGTAGAAAGAATGATAATGGGTAAAGTTGCTTGCACTACTCCAATCGTTGAAGAACCTGTTCAAGTAATCGAAGAAATTCATTTAAAAGGAGATGTACAACTAGTAGATCCAGAACCTATCGTTAATCCAGAACCAATTATTGAAGAAGAGCAATATTGGGAAGAAATGGGTGACGTTATGATAGAGGAAGAAGTTGAAGTATTAAAAGGAGTTCAAGAAATGCTTCCTGAACCAGATTCTATAGTTGAAAACACGATCGTTAATACTAATCCAGCAATTTATTTCTTGGGAGGCCCCATGCTAGTTGAAGAGGAAATAACTCCTCTTAATGAAGATGTACTTTCAATTGACGAAGAAATAGAAGCTGGTCCTATTCATGGGTATATTCAGATGATTGAGGAAGGAATTACACCGGTTGTGAAAGAAGTTGATTTAACCAAAATGCCAATAACAGTAAATCCAGTTCCTTTAAACGCACTTGGAACTGAAACTGTAAATGGAAGATTCGAAGTTAAATCTCCATTAATCAATGATATGCCGGAACCAACCAATCCAAATTCTAGCCAAGAAAGCGAGCAATCCGCAATTGAAACATCTTCAGGATTAGAAAGCAACGATGACATTGAAATAACCCTATACCCTAACCCTACAACAGATTTTGTTAATGTTAGGTTAGATGTAAAAGGTGAGTATAACTATACTGTTCAAGATATTCTTGGAAAGGTCATCTACAAAGGATTCTTCACGGGAAATAGAATTGAATTTAGCTTCAGAGAACAGCGTTCAGGCGTTTACATCATTAATGTAACGAATGGACAAGGAATGAATCAAACTAAAAAGGTAGTACTCGAAAGATAAAGCAACTGAAATATGAATCGTTGCTACCTAAAGTGACGATTCAATTTTCAATACGCCTAGTTCATTATTTTCGTTTGATGATTGATTGATTCTTTATGAACGATTTTAAGCAGTCTGTCAACAAATTCCTCACTCATACCAAGTTTCGTTGCTAACTGTTTCCGATTACCTAAAATTTCGTCCCAACGATCTACTTGTAAAATCGTAACACCTTTAGATCGTTTTTCTTCAGCAATCTCTTCTATAACATTGAACCTTGCAGCCATTTTTTCCATGATCTCCTCATCCAATAAGTCAATTTGCTCTCGCAGTTTTTCCAATTTCGATTTAAACTCAGGATCATCAATGTCCTTCTGCCTTATTACCAATTGATCTACAATTGTTTTAAAAGTTTCTGGGGTGATTTGTTGCTTGGCATCGCTTAACGCGTCATCCGGACTAACATGACTTTCAATCATCAAGCCGTCCATGTCTAAATCAAGTGCCTTTTGAGAGATTAAAGAGATCAAGTCTCTACTTCCTCCGATATGACTTGGGTCGCAAAAAATTGGAATGTCTGGTAATGCTCTCTTTAATTCGATTGGAATATCCCATTTTGGAACGTTTCTAAACGGGGACTTACCAAATTCTGAAAACCCTCGGTGAATAGCTCCTAATTTTGAAATTCCCACATTGTTCATTCGCTCGAAGGCTCCAATCCACAATTCTAAATCAGGATTAATCGGGTTTTTTATAAGCACAGGAACGTCAACGCCTTTTAGGGCATTGGCAATTTCTTGAACGGAAAATGGGTTTACAGTGGTTCTTGCTCCGATCCAAAGAATGTCTATACCTGCTTTTAACGCAGCTTCCACATGATGCTCATTAGCTACTTCCGTAGTACATGGAATCCCTGTTTCAATTGAAGCTTTTTTCAACCAACTTAAACCTTCCTCTCCTACCCCTTCAAATGAATTAGGTCTCGTTCTAGGTTTCCAAATTCCTGCTCTCAGAATATTTACATGTCCGGATTTTGCAAGCTGCACGCACGTTTCCATTACTTGCTCTTCTGTTTCAGCACTACAAGGCCCACTTATAATAATAGGTCTGTCTGTGTTTCCCAGCCATTCACTTATTAGAGTTATGTCCATAAATATTGCATCTCTTTATAGTATAACAAAAATAACCAATACAAGTTCTCGTTATAGTATCTCGTCACATTCTTTAATCAATGAAAATAATTATTCTAGTCGCATCTAGTTTCCTAACTGCAGTGGGCTTTTCACAAGTAACTGTTAAAGATAGCACGCTACAATATGAGATTCAATTACCAAGTAAATGGCATGTTTCTAATGTAGATATCGGAGAATTAACCATGACCTCGCCTGCTGAAAACATTTTAGACGCGTTTATTGAAAGTATAAACGTGTCTGTTATCCCCAAAGGGATTTCGCTTGAAGAACACAACGAACAACATATAAAATCCGCCTATAAAGATGACATTGGTTTTAGAGGCTTCCGACTAATTGGATACAAACTGACCACGATTAATGGCAAACGAGCCACAATTAACCAAGAGCGTTTTCATGACGGATCTAGAATGCTGGATATATTTTTGGTTACTATTGAAGGGAAATATTTCTTCTACCAAATCGTATGCGCCTCAATTTCAGGACGTTTTCCAGAGCATAAATCGAATTTCGAGCGGGTCATAAACACGTTTAAGATTGACGAATCTAAATTTGACCAAGCAACGGTTAACACAGTTGCAAAGAGACTTGGTATTCCGTTAAATGATATTCCGAAAGTCCCTGAACGGCCCGATAATTGATATCTTTGTTCTCGAATTCAATTCATCAAATAGCCGAATGAGAATCTATATCTTACTTATTGCCTTTTCAGTTTCCTTTGCGAGTTTTGCTCAAAACAAAACAGAATCAGTTTTATTGAAAGCTAATTGGGATATTGGCGAAACATTTGATTTTGAGGTAACCCGCATTAAAAAGAACTGGACCGCAGATTCTGTTTCGGTAGACTCCATAACTTATAAAGCTACTCTGGCAGTCAGAGATACTTTTGCCGGATATTATGATCTTGTTTGGAGTTCTGATCATTTGTGTTTCAATCAATACGGGATTCCTCCAGGTTTATTTAATAAGCTGAATAAATCAACAGCATTTGACGTTCATTATACCACTGATTATTCCGGTGCATTTGTAGGAGTTCAAAACTGGGAAGCAATAGGAACTAAACTTCATGACGAGTTCGAAGCAACTATAGCTGCCGTCACAAGGGATTCAACTGAAGCTAGACTAGAGGTAAATCGGTTAATGGCACCTTTTCTTGAAGTAATTAATACTAAACATGGCATTGAAGAAATGTACTTGGGTGAACTTCAATATTTTCACTTCCCTTACGGTGCTAAATTTCAATTAGGAGATTCGCTAAAGTACGATCAAGATATTCCGAATTTTTTAGGAGGAACTCCAATCAAGGGTAAGACTCGTGTATACTTAGATAAGATCGATGAATCGAATTGCACAATTATTAGCGAAATGACATTAGATCCAGTGCAAGTAAAGGGAATGGTAATCAATTTATTAAGAAGCTTGAACTACAATGAAGAAAAAATGACCAGCGCAATGGCCTCTTCTAAGATCTTAATCGAGGACGAAAACCACTTGGAATACAATCATAAAAAAGGAATTCCGAATTACATTAAAGCCCAGCGAACCACGGAAATTAATTTGGCTTCGGCTCAAAACAGAAGAATAGACATTACAGAGATAAGACTTATCACGAAGTAAGCTACTTGAGCTCGTAAACATTCTTCTTTTTAGTTTTTTGAGCCAGCTTCCCAGACTTTGCGTGCCAATAAAACACTTGCTTTTCTTCTACTGTTGAGCCACAAACGCTACCCCAGATTCCATGCTTCCATTCTAGGGTTCCGTCTTTCCTCCAAAGTTGTTCTTGAACGTAGAACTTACATTTCTTATTAAAGTTAGTGTCTCCAGCTTTAGCATTACAACCTTTCCCCCAATGCTTAAATCGAACATCGTATTTTACAGTGTCCTTTCCATAGTACACTTTACTATACTGCCATTCTTTAAGGATACTTAACGTATCAAAACCTGTAAAATCTGAATATTTATCTATTTGCTGCGCATTAATTGAATAACACGACAAAACGAAACATATGAGTAGTAGACACCTCAACTAGAACAAGGTAGTTTGACCTTCATCATCGTTGTCAGTATCTTGAATTGGACCTTTCTTTTTAGTGCTCGGCTTCTCTGCAGGAGCAACATCATCACCATCAAAAGTAAAAGTAACCGAATCTTCATTTTCAGTTGAACCAACTACTTGACTATCTTCCTTCGATTCCTTCTTCTTAGGTTTTGCAGCTACTTTCTTAGGTTTAGATTCTTTAACTGGAACTTCAGCCGGAGCTTCAACTTTAGAAGGTTCTACATCACCGCTTACCTCTTTCTCTTCAGAAATGACTTCTTCCCCTGTAGATTCTTCAACTATTTCTGCATCTGCTACAACAGGTTCCGCAACTTCTGGAACTGGCCAATCTTCTCCCTCTAGAACTGGCATTAGCTCTACGTCCTTAACTTTCAGTTTGGTTAACTGATTACCCTGAGCTTTTAATCCTTTTACTTCGATAAAATCATTTACATTTTCAACTTTATCAGGTAAATGCTTCGTGGCTTTAAGGTGTTTGTTATAAATAACTTTGATTCGAGGAAGATAATCCGTTGTTACTACGATCATTTCGTTCCCTTCACCTTCAGGTACAAATTCTACCTTCTTGGTGGATGTTTCAGCTAAGAATCTTTTGACATAATAAATTTCTTTGCTTGCATCCCAGTATACAGAAGCAATCGGTCTATCTGGATGCCATTTTTCAATGTGCACCAATTCTTCATCAAACTTCATCGACAATTCGAAACCAGTCAGTCGATAATAGCCACCTTTATAAATGGTCAAAATCTTGTCCTCACCTCTAAATTCTCCTAATAAGACTCCTCTTTGCTGATCATTCAAACGCTGTACAACCTCGTCCCACCAAACTTTTCGAGCTGCAAGTGTTGATCCACCAACTTCCTTCTGAATGACTTTTGAGATTAAATCTTTAGTTGCTCGATTCCCCTTTGAAGCTCTTCCTTTGATCATCAACTCACTAAAATCAATGTCAAATTTGACTTTTTTCAAATGCGGTCTTGGTCTCAAATTGACCGTCACCACTTCTTTACGCCCATTCAGATTACAGGAGAAGTAATGCACTTTAGACCCTTTTGCACCATTGGTTAAATCGTATTCTTTATCCCTGGTAATTGAGTTAACAAAGAACCTTTTCATGTAAGATGATCCACCTTTACCATCTTGGTAGATCATATGATAAATAGTTCGCTTGTCACCTTTCTTCCAAACCGCAACATGCACTATTCCTTTACCAAGAAACTTCTTATCAGTGATTTTGGTAACAATTAGCTTTCCTGTATCAAATATTACAATTACATCATCGATCTCAGAACAGTCCTCAATAAACTCATCCTTTTTCAATGACCAACCTATAAATCCTTCAGCCTTATTGACATAAAGCTTTTTATTAGAGACAATCACTTTGGATTTGGAAACATTATCGAACGTCTTCAATTCTGTTTTTCGATCTCGGCCTTCTCCAAATTTATCTTTAAGGTCTTTAAAATATTGAATTGCAAAATCAACCAGATTATCCAGGTTCTTTTGCACTTCTACTAGATTGTCTTCAATTCTTTGAATTAACTCGTCCGCTTTGAATGAATCAAACTTAGAGATCCTTTTTATTCTGATTTCAGTTAAACGAGTAATGTCTTCGATGGTAAGGTCTCTTAATAATTGGACCATTCCTTTCGCCTTACTTTTTCTACCTGGAGTGCTAATATACTTATGCATCCCAGTATCAATAGCCTCAACTACCGCTTCCCAAGTTTCTGACTCTTCTATATCTCGATAGATTCTATTCTCAATAAAGATGCGCTCTAATGAAGCGAAATGCCATTGTTCTTGAAGTTCTGCTTTTCGAATCTCCAATTCCAACTTTAAGAGATCTAAAGTTCTTTGCGTGTTTGCTCTTAAAATCTCGGTTACGCCCATAAATACTGGACGATCATCAATAATCACACAGGCATTAGGAGATATTGAAATCTCACAATCTGTAAATGCGAACAACGCATCGATCATCTTGTCTGGAGAAACTCCTGGCGGTAAATGAATTACGATTTCAGCAGTAGCCGCTGTATTATCTTCAATTTTCTTAACCTTAATTTTCCCTTTATCGTTTGCCTTAATAATAGAGGCAATCAAGCTATCGGTAGTAGTTGCGTAAGGAATTTCGGTAATTGCTAAGGTCTTTTTATCAATTTTACCAAGCTTCGCTCTAACTCTTACTTTACCACCTCTTAATCCATCATTATAATTAGATACATCAGCTGTTCCACCGTTAGGGAAATCCGGAATTACTTTCGGCTTTTTACCTCTAAGAACATCGATCGAGCCGTCAATTAATTCATTAAAATTGTGAGGTAACATTTTACATGCTAAACCAACTGCAATCCCTTCGGTTCCTTGCGCCAGTAGCAATGGGAACTTAATTGGAAGATGTTCTGGCTCTTTATTTCTACCATCGTAAGAAGCAAGCCAATCGGTTGTCTTGGCGTTAAACGAAGTATGTAAAGCAAACTTAGTAAGTCTTGCTTCAATATATCTTGGTGCCGCAGCACGATCTCCAGTTAATGTATTTCCCCAGTTTCCTTGGGTATCGATGATGATATCTTTCTGGCCAATTTGAACCATGGCATCTCCAATAGACTGATCACCGTGAGGGTGATACTTCATGGTATTTCCGATCACGTTCGCTACTTTATTGTACCTCCCGTCATCTAATTCTTTCATGGAATGGAGAATTCTTCGTTGCACAGGTTTTAACCCATCATGAAGCGCAGGCACTGCTCTTTCTAGAATAACGTACGATGCGTAATCTAGAAACCAGTCCTCATACATGCCGGATAAAGGAATAATCTTCTCACCGTCTTCGCCTTCATCTCCATCGTCTGAACCATTATCTAAATCTGCTCCTTCATCAGAAGGAACTCCATTATCATTAGATTCTGACTCTGCGCCAGAAGATGATGAGTCATCCTTTGACCCGTCATTTTCATTCGATTGATCAGCGTTATCGTTATTCTCGTCTATCGGCTCTTCTTTTTCCTCTGCCATTTTCCTCTTTACTCTTCTCGTTAAAAATTAGTGTTCCTAATTCTTAATCTTTTATTCTGCTGTTGATTCCTCAACTTCAGGTAAACTACTTTCTCCTGAGACTACTTTCTTCTCATTTTCGTCCTCTTCTATTTCCGGTTCAACCCGTAAATTATCGATGATAAATTCCTGTCGGTTAGGCGTATTTTTGCCCATATAGAACTCTAGTAATTTCTCAATGCTCGTGTTTTGACCAATTAGTACCGGCTCTAACCTCATATTCTCTCCAATGAAATTCGCAAACTCATCGGGAGAAATCTCTCCTAATCCCTTAAATCGAGTTATTTCTGGGTTCTTACCTAATGAAGCCAATGCGTCAAGTCTTTCTTCTTCTGAATAACAATACCTCGTCTCTTTCTTATTCCTTACCCTGAATAAAGGTGTTTGCAGAATAAATACATGTCCTTTACGAACTAAATCCGGAAAGAATTGGAGGAAGAAAGTCATCAGTAATAGTCGAATATGCATCCCATCAACATCGGCATCAGTTGCGATCACGACTTTATTATATCGTAAGTTTTCTAAATCATCTTCGATGTTCAGAGCAGCTTGCACCAAATTAAATTCTTCGTTCTCGTAGACTACTTTTTTAGTTAAACCATAAGAATTCAAAGGCTTACCTCTTAAACTAAATACAGCCTGTGTAGCTACATCTCTACATTTGGTTATAGATCCACTTGCAGAATCTCCCTCTGTAATGAATATAGTAGTGTCTTCTCTTCGTTCGCTTTTCTGATCGTTATAATGAACTTTACAATCTCTTAATTTCTTGTTGTGAAGATTAGCTTTTTTCGCTCTATCTCTAGCTAGCTTTCTAATTCCCGAAAGTTCTTTTCGTTCCTTTTCAGCTTGCTTGATTTTCTTTTCGAGAATATCTACAACGTCTGGATTCTTGTGTAAAAAGTTGTCAAGCTTTATTTTCAAGAAATCGTTAATAAACGCTCTCATTGATTTTCCACCTGGCTCAATTTCTAACGAACCTAATTTGGTTTTTGTTTGAGATTCGAAAACCGGCTCCATTACTTTAACAGCAACTGCAGCTACGATACTCTGTCTAATGTCTACTGGCTCGTATTTACCAAAGAAATCCTTTATCACTTTCGCTAGCGACTCTCTGAATGCTGATTGGTGCGTTCCACCTTGCGTAGTGTGTTGTCCGTTTACAAAAGAAGAATAATCTTCCCCATAAGATCGAACGTGGGTAAATGCCACTTCAATGTCTTCGCCTTCCAAATGAATTACAGGATAAAGCGGATCGCCATCCATATTATCTTCTAGAAGATCTTTCAATCCATTCTTAGAATAGAAGTATTTACTATTTAAATGAATCGTTAATCCTCGATTCAGGTAACAGTAATTCATAAACAGCTTTTCGAGATACGGCTGTCTGTATTGAAAATTCTTAAAAACCGTTGCATCTGGAGAAAATTTCACCATGGTGCCATTGGCCTCTTCCGTTTTGGCAATTTTATTGTCAGCAATCACCTCACCTCTTGCAAATTCTGCGTGCTTGTACTCACCTTCACGATACGCTTCAACCACAAACTTGTCGGACAAAGCATTAACCGCTTTAGTACCAACTCCATTCAGACCTACGGATTTCTTAAAAGCTTTTGAATCGTATTTTCCACCAGTATTCATTTTAGAAACGGCATCTACTACCTTACCTAATGGAATTCCTCTTCCCCAGTCTCGAATGGAAACCGAACCATCTTTTAATTTGACAACGATTTTCTTACCGTGCCCCATTACAAATTCATCGATACAGTTATCGACAATTTCCTTCACTAAAATATAGATACCATCATCGGCAGCAGACCCATCACCAAGCTTCCCAATGTACATTCCAGGACGCATTCTGATGTGTTCTTTCCAATCTAAGGACCTAATATTATCCTCGGTATACTTCACTTTTTCAGCCATTGTAATAAAAGTATATAAATTGGTCTACTTCCCTTGATAATCAAGGCCTTTGTTATCAACAAGCGAACGTGAAATGTGAATTCCGTACCTTTAGAAGGTGAAAATCGCACTCATTTTAATCGTTTTATTCGGATTCTCTCCCTATTGGGGACAGAACCACATTGATCCTAGAGCCATTGAAGTGGGAGACTCGATAGTTAAAGCTTCTTATGGTGAATGCATGTTCAACGAGCTAATTCACCTAGATCCTGAACAGTCAAACCAAGATGAAAACGGAACTTTTCTTTACTATAATTTGGTCGACTCCCTGTCTTACGACCTGAATTCTTATCCAATTTTTTTTAATCTAGATTCTTTATTAATCACTGATAAAAATGGAAGCAGCACGAGCTACGGTCTACTTGAACAAATGCTTAAAACATGTAGTTTTTATAGTTTAGATAGCGCGACAACAAGAACCCCAGTGCCAAGAAAGAAAAACTCGTATGCGGCTTATTTTTGGGATAATTCAATGACTGACTCAATTTTTGGGGTACCTACCATCAGCATCTCATTTTTAAAAAGGAAGAACATCCTTTTCAAACCAAAAGTTTACACAACTTTCACTTATGATGCACGCAGCGGTGCTTTCATAAAAACATATGATTCTAAAACTAAATGGAAATGGCGGAGAAAAAGCCCGAGAAATGTGACCTTTTAAACATTAAATAAGAAGTGCATTATGTCGCCATCTTCAACCACATATCCTTTCCCTTCAACACCCATTTTACCAGCACCTTTTACCGCTTGTTCAGATCCTAATTCAACGAAGTCATCGTACTTCATTACTTCTGCTCTAATGAATCCTTTTTCGAAATCTGTATGGATAACTCCTGCCGCTTGAGGCGCTGTTGCGCCTACGTTTACGGTCCAAGCTCTAACTTCTTTCACTCCTGCTGTAAAGTAAGTTTGAAGGTTTAATAATTTGTATGCCGATTGGATTAACTTGCTTACTCCTGGTTCTTCTAATCCAAGATCTTCTAGGAACATTTGACGCTCTTCATACGACTCTAATTCTGAAATATCTGCCTCAATTCCAGCACCTAAAATCAGCACTTCAGCGTTCTCATTTGCTACAGCAGCTGACAATGCATCTACATGAGCATTACCACTTTTAACTGAGCTCTCATCAACATTACATAAATACAATACCGGCTTAGAAGTCAACAACTGTAAGTCGCTGAGAAGAAGCCAATCATCTTTATCAATAGCCGCGCTTCTTGCTGATTCACCGCCTTCTAAATGAGCTTTTAATAAGGTATACAACTCATGAAGTTTAGACGCTTCCTTGTCCCCTGACTTCGCTTTTCTTTGAATGCCACTTAACCTGCTTTCAATGGTCTCCAAATCCTTCAATTGAAGCTCCATATCAATAACCTCTTTATCTCTCACCGGATCAACAGAACCATCAACATGCACAATGTTTCCGTCTTCAAAACATCTAACCACATGAATAATCGCATCTACTTCTCGAATATTGGCTAAGAATTGATTCCCAAGACCTTCTCCTTTATGAGCACCTTTAACTAAACCAGCAATGTCTACAATTTCAATTGTAGTTGGCATTACTTTCTCAGGGCTTACGAGGCTTTCTAGTTTCTCTAGACGAGAATCAGGAACCGTAATAGTTCCAACGTTAGGTTCTATCGTACAAAACGGGAAGTTTGCCGATTGAGCCTTTGCATTTGAAAGACAATTAAATAAAGTTGATTTACCAACATTAGGTAACCCCACAATTCCGCACTTTAAAGCCATATTCTAAATTTGAAGTGCAAAGATAGTAAGAAGGAGAAAGTATTAAGTCAAAAGGGGAAAGATGTTTTCTTGAAAATGAAAAAAGCCTCTTAACCAGCTTTAAAACTGACTAAGAGGCTTCAACTCTTTTGATTATATCTAATGTCTAATCTTGGAAGATCGTAAGGTGTCCAGTATCTGCCGTACCGTCATTATAATTGACTACTACAAAGTAAACTCCTTCTTCAACAAACTTTCCATTGTTCTGGTTCGTTCCATCCCAATCGTTCTGATAATTTGAATTCTGATACATCACTTTACCCCATCTGTTGTAAATGATAACCTCCGTATTTGGCCATCTGTAAAGCCCGTCTAATATAAATAGTCCATTTGAACCATTTCCTCCAGGCGACATTACATTTGGCACTATTACCTCACAAGGATCAGTCGTGATGTCTGACGATACGTTCACTGTGTTACAGAATCCGACAACATCAACTGAATAAACTCCAGCAGTTGTTACTTCAATATCTGGCGAAACTGCTCCAGTACTCCATAAATATGACACGGTAGGATCACCGTTATCCGTCACATCTAATATTTGAGAATCTCCTTCACAGAAAAAATGATCCGATAAACTAGGATTCACATCAGGGATATAAAAGACCGCTAGAGAATTGGAAAGTCCACACTGTATATCCGTAAACGTATATATGTACAATCCAGGTTCATCTACATCGAAAGTTGGATTTATATCGGTGTTACTAGGAGAGAATGTTGTTGTACCTGGTCCTACATCAGTCCAAGTTCCACCTTCCGGAGCGTAAGTTCCAGTTACTTGAAACTGATTATTACAAGTTGAATCTCCAGGCGTCAAAATTGGCCCATCTAGCACGTGCACTATAATTGTTGTGTCATACGTACATCCAAAATTATCTGTTACTTCAAACGTATATGGTGAGTCTCCAGAAACTGTTGGTATAACGACAATTGCCGTATCACCTGTACCAGCAACAATTGAAGGATCTGGTAGCCATTGCTCCGACTGAATAAGCGGAACATAGATTTCACTGTATGGATTAAGCGCAGGATCAAAGAATAATCCCCATTCGAATAAGTATCCGTTATCCGCACCAATATTATCTGTAATGGTAATGATCCAATCACCATCAACAGGACAACCAATAAAGCCAGTCCAAGGATCTACTGGAGTAAAAGTACCTGGAGTTAAAATGTTATTCGGCACACTAATCGTTGCGGGAATGTAATTCCCAGCTAAGTTTTCTGCAGTCATTGTTCCCCAAACAGCTGTACTCGACCAACAATAATCCATTCCTACTCCTGGTGTTAAAGATCCATCATCCAAGGCATCTCCTAAAAACGTATTCCCTGGTCCGGCACCGCCAAAACCATCCATTAATGTCAGAGAAGTACCTGTAGGGCAAGTCAACGTAATGTCTAAATCTCCAATGTAAGAATGCTCAATGTTAATACAAATCTGATCCAAATCTGTAGCCGATCCAATCGTGATTGGTCCAAACCCAGACATGGTAAGTGTATCTACGTGTGATACTCCCGAACCATCTGGCAAGAAAGTTAATCCTGCAAATGACCCACCTAACTGGAAGCTAGATGGTGTTCCATCAACACCAGCAGTATCTGTTGCAGTAACTCCACCAATTAAATTGGCAGCAGCCCCTAAACAAATAGTATCAGGCACTGCTTCACAAGTAGCAAAACTTGGCACCGTAGACACTCTAACTTTAGAAATAATTTGTTCTGCAACCAATATCGGATCGGTAACTTTCATTTGTACAAGGAAACCTGCTCTGGTTGGTGGAGTGAACCATACCGTATCTCCTATTGCACTCGTTCCATCTGAAAAATCCCATTCTACGATATAACCAGAGATCTGATCGTATCCCGTTCCAGTTACACTTACGTCATAAGGAAATACAGGAGTCGCCACAAACATTATAGAATCTCCAAAACAAACATCAACATAACCTGTATCCGCAGGAGACATGTCGCTTCCTCCAGCTGTATTACCATTGATATATCCAACCATATGAGGCTCAAAAGGCTGTGGTAAGTTTCCACAACTTACTGCGCCATCCCATCCAGTTGAATTCCCTGAAGCATCTGATATAAATTGAAAAGTCAAACATCCACTTGGGTTAGACCAGCTAGCTGTTGCGGTAAATCCTAGTGGGTGTGTATTAGAATTGTACGCTCCAATCAATGGCGATGCAACAGTTGGACCATCATAAACATATAATGTATCTGTGCTATCAACACTCCAAGTCATACCACTTCCAATAGCAAACGTACTTGAAACTTTACTTCCTAGTGCTAAATCTGGACAAACCGTTATGTCAAAATTTTCATTGTCACCGTAGTTTGCCGCACTCCCTCCTGAATCAAAAAAGTTGGTAGGAGTTCCTGGATCTAGCTGATAAACATTACAATCCATAGGAGATGTAGCGTCAAAATCTGCATCCGTGATTAAAATCGGTGGACTCTGTGCAAACATCGTAAAAGATGAAAACACAAAAAGGGTGACAGCTATATAATGTGGAAATTTAAATCTCATATTTATTTTGTCTTAGCTGCTTCTGTTTTTATATGGCCAATGCTTCTAACAACTAGAAGTTTGTCTTGACCCTTAATTTTGTAGTATAAATATCTATTCTCTTCAGGTTCTAGTCCTAATTCAAAAATGTTGATGTTATTCAAATCAGCGATTTCGACTTCTCCTCTAACCTCTTTTGACAGGGCTTTTCCGCCAGCATTTGCGATGTAATAGCCATGTGTTAAACACTGATGAACGAATGTGTACTGCTCCGGATTATTAGCTTTCATATCAACCAACTCTTCGGCTGTATACTTTACAAGTAAACGCGAATCTGCGCTTTGAGCAAAGGACATATTAGCTGTTAACGCTACGATACAAAGGATAATTACTACTCTCATTCTTGGTGTTTTTATAATGTTAATTATTTGGCAAAATTACGATTTTTTGTTGAATTTCCGTCCGTAAATCACCGTCAAATAGGATTTCTAATTATACAATTTTCTTAAAGTTGTTAACATCAGAATAAGTCGCAGACTGGGAAAAGTTACTTTTGAGCAAAACTTATTTCAATGGCCGATTACAAACAATTAGAAGACCTGTGTTCACAGGTAAGACGTGACATCGTGAGAATGGTTGCAGCAGTTAGTTCTGGTCATCCTGGTGGATCATTAGGATGCGTAGAATATTTTGTTGCATTGTATCAAGAAATCATGAATCATGACACTGATTTCAAGATGGATGGAAAAGGTGAAGATTTGTTTTTCTTATCCAACGGTCATATATCCCCAGTCTTCTACAGTGTTTTGTCTAGATCTGGGTATTTTCCGGTTGACGAATTAAATACATTTAGAAAGATAAACACTCGACTTCAAGGTCACCCAACAACTCATGAAGGGTTGCCAGGAGTTAGAATTGCCAGTGGATCTTTAGGTCAAGGATTATCTGTGGCGCTTGGTGCGGCAGAAACTAAAAAATTAAATGGCGATGATTCAATCGTCTATACCCTTCATGGTGACGGAGAGCTTCAAGAAGGCCAGATTTGGGAAGCTGCGATGTATGCTGCAGGGAATAAAATCGATAATATTATTTCTACCGTTGACTATAATGGCAAGCAAATTGATGGTGCACTAGATGACGTCTTACCTTTAGGTGACTTAAAAGCTAAATGGGAAGCGTTTGGATGGACCACTTTCGAAGTAGAAGATGGAAACAACATTGCTCAAGTTATAGATGGCTTGCAAAAAGCAAAATCATTAACGGGTCAAGGTAAGCCAGTTATGATCTTGATGAGAACGGAAATGGGTAATGGTGTTGACTACATGATGGGAACCCATAAATGGCACGGAAATGCTCCAAATGCAGAACAATTAGAAACAGCTTTAAACCAACTTGAAGAAACTTTAGGCGATTATTAGCATTATAATAGTAAAGCTTCAAGATGGTTAGGTATATATTTTTCATATTATTTATTTTTCAAATAGCTGGTTTAGCAGCTCAAGACGAGCCTAAACAACCAGGTAAAACAAGGGTTCTGTTTATTTTTGACGGATCCAATAGTATGAATGCTCAGTGGCAAAGTAGCAGCAAAATCAAAGTTGCTAAAGCGCTAATGAAAAAAACCTTAGACAGTTTAAAAGGGTTTGATAATGTTGAATTGGCCTTAAGGATGTACGGCCATCAATATAAAATCTACCCGGGTCAGCAGAATTGTGAAGACACCAAACTTGAAGTTCCTTTTGCTCCTGGAGATGCTAACATTGAGAAAATCAAAACTCGAATTAGAAGTTTGACCCCCCAAGGAACTACTCCTATTGCAAAAAGTCTTGAATACTCTGCAAACGATTTCCCTCCTTGTGATGACTGTAGGAATGTTATCGTTTTAATTACCGATGGAATTGAAGCTTGCGATGGTGATCCGTGTGCTGTAGCCCGTGCACTTAGATCTAAGGGCATCATTCTAAAGCCATTTGTAATTGGAATTGGAATCGATCCGAACAAATTGCTGTCATTGGCCTGTATTGGAAAATACTACGATGCTACTTCTGAAGCCACTTTTGAGAGTGCTTTAAGAGTTGTTATAAGTGAAGCCTTAAACAATACAACTGCTCAAGTAAATCTAAACAATGCAAAAGGCGATCCTAAAGAAACGGATTCACCGATGATTTTTTACGATCAAAAAACGGGTAGACCGATGTACAATTTTTTACATACGTTGAACACCAAGCAAAACCCTGATACATTAAGCCTCGATCCTTTATCTACGTATCGATTAGAAGTATATACGATCCCGAGAATTGTAAAAGAAAACATTCACCTTCAGGCGGGAATGCATAACACGATTGAGTTAGATGCAGCACAAGGATTTTTGGATGTTAAAGTGAATGGATCTAATTCCAGGTATCCAGGAATAAAGGTTCTAATCAAAGATGTTGAGACCAAAGAAATTATTCATGTGCAAGAAATAAATAGCACTGAAAAATTACTCACAGGTAAGTATGATCTTGAAATCCTAACCCTTCCAAGAATCAAAATGGAAGATGTTACGATACGTCAAGGGAAGATTAACCAAATCGAAATTCGTCAGCCAGGAAACTTAACAATTCGTTATCCGGGTGAAGGAAGCGGTTGTATCTACAAACTAGATGGTGATCAACAAAACTGGGTTTGCCCATTGAATACAATTGATCGATCTCAGCAGGTATTATTACAGCCAGGTAAATACAAATTGGTTTATCGCTCTAATCGATCAACTAGAGCCGCCTATACAGTGGTTAAAGACTTTAGAATTGCATCAGGACTTATAACAGACTTAAATTTATTACATCAATGAAAAACTTTGAAGTACTAGGAACAAAAGACACCAGATCTGGATTTGGTGACGGACTTCTTGAATTAGGAAAGACAAATGAAAATGTAGTGGCGCTTTGTGCGGATCTTACCGGATCTTTAAAAATGAATGCGTTTGAAGATACGTTTCCAGATCGATTTTTTCAAATCGGAATAGCAGAAGCAAACATGATTGGAATGGCCGCTGGTATGACCATTGGTGGAAAAATTCCATTCACAGGAACTTTTGCAAATTTCGCAACGGGAAGAGTTTACGACCAGATCAGACAGTCTGTAGCCTATTCAGGAAAAAACGTTAAAATATGTGCTTCGCATGCTGGTCTTACTTTAGGTGAAGATGGAGCAACGCACCAGATTCTAGAAGACATTGGATTGATGAAAATGCTTCCAGGAATGACGGTAATCAACACTTGTGATTACAATCAAACTAAAGCAGCTACAATGGCTATTGCGGATCATAACGGACCTGTTTACCTGAGGTTTGGACGTCCAAAAGTGCCAATTTTTATTCCGGAAGATCAAGAGTTTATTATTGGGAAGGCTTTGATGCTTAGTGAAGGTACTGATGTATCTATTTTTGCTACCGGTCATATGGTATGGAAAGCTATTGAAGCAGGACATGCGTTAGCGGAAAAAGGAATCTCTGCTGAAGTAATAAATATTCATACGATTAAACCTTTGGACGAAAAGGCAGTCTTAGAATCAGTTGCAAAGACAAAATGTGCCGTGACTTGTGAAGAACATCAAATTGCTGGTGGACTTGGAGAGTCAATTGCTCAGGTATTAGCTAGAAACACACCAGCACCGATTGAGTTCGTTGCGGTTAATGATTCTTTTGGTGAAAGCGGAACACCAGATCAGTTAATGACGAAGTACGGATTAGATACGGTAAACATTGTTGCTGCTGCTGAAAAAGTAGTTGCTAGAGTGCAAAAAGAACTGGTATAAGTTTTCATTTTGCCTTAGCATGATTAAATTAGGCTGATAGGCAAGCATGACTGACCAAGAATTACTGAAGCTATTTAAGGAGGGTGACAACCCAAATTATGCTTTTAACTTAATTGTTAGAAAGTATCAGGAACGCCTATATTGGATGATCAAAAGAATTGTAAATGATCATGACGATACCGATGATGTACTTCAAAACGTGTTTATAAAAGCTTGGAAAGCTCTGCCAAAGTTTAGAGCGGATGCAAACCTTTATACTTGGCTTTATCGAATTGCAACGAACGAATCAATCACCTTTATTAATAAAAGGAAAAAAGATTTATTCACTTCAGTAGACGATCCGTCAATTCAGCTCGAAGAAAAAAGCAATTTAAACGATCCTTCAGGAGAGGAAATTCTGGAAAAACTAGAATTAGCAATAGCTACTTTACCCGAAAAACAAAGAATCGTATTTCAATTAAAATATTTTGAAGAAAAGAAATACAATGAAATCTCTACTATACTTGACACGTCCGTAGGGGCTTTAAAGGCTTCTTACCATCATGCAGTAAAAAAAATTGAACTTTACTTAACCCAAGATTAAACCTTTTGACTTTTTATTAGTCATATGTACATATGAGTGAAATTGAAGATAACATATCAGATGAAGAATTAGCAAACAACGCACCGTTGTTGTTTGGTATTGATAAGTCTACTTTGCAAAAAGGTAAAGGCGGATTATCTGCGCCTGATGATTACTTCGATACACTTTCTTCAAGAATTCAAGATAAAATTCAAGCAGAAACGCCTGTTCAGGCTGAAGCTTCTTTAATCGCTAGAATTTTCAAACGAAAGATCATTTGGGCCATTCCAATTATGGCTGGAATCGTCACTACAATTTTCATCTATAATCAGCCTGACAAAACCGCTGAATTAGCAGATGTACCAGACTCTTATGCGGAAATTGAATTTGATAATCTTGATGGAATGCACGTTGATGAATTGGTTGAAGAATTTTCAACATTCACACTAGAAGACGAGGATTTAAATCTATTAGCTGAAGAAGGTGAAAATAGCCTTTTGGCTTCTTTAGACACCGATACTGAGTTTGAGGACTTTTTTGACTCAGACAATGATGATTTTTGGGATGAGGGTTCGGCTCAACCAGAAGAAAATTTTACCAAAGACGATCTTCAAATGATAGAAGATTATTTTTCAGATGAATCAACTGAATTTGATTTTGATGTATTAACAGAACAAAACGAAAATGATGAGAGCAATTAAATATATAGGAATCCTTTGTCTGTGCATGATTGCATTGCAGTCGATTGGACAAACTCCGCCAAGTAAGAAAGAGCAAAAGGAGGCACGTAGAATTGCATTTTTAACTCAAAAACTGGAATTAACTCCAAAGGAGGCGGAAGTGTTCTGGCCTGTTTATAGAGAATACAAAAAAGCTCAAGTTACATTACGTAAAACATCGAAGCCAAGCAAAAAAGGTAAGGTTGCGGAGATGACCGATACAGAGATGGAAAAGTTGTTAGATGACATGATCGTCTATAAGCAAAAGGAACTTGACTTGAAGAAAAAGTATCACTTGAAGTTCAAATCAATTCTTCCAATTAAAAAAGTAGCTAAACTGTACCATGCTGAAGAGCAGTTTAACAAACAGAAACGAGCAGCACCTGGAACACCTGCAGGACAAAAGAAACGTCCAGGAGGGCCACCGCCAAAACAATAATTTAGCGCATTTTTAACCCTATCCTTAAAATCCTTATTTTAGTTCTATGAAGTACTTCGGAGCTTTTATTTTGACCGTTTTAATTAGCTTAAATTCAATTGGGCAATCAGCGGATAAGGGTAAGTTATTTTTAGATCTAGACGGAGGGCTTGCGGGCTACTCTGTTAATTCGAATGCTAGTCACACTGGTTCTGGTGCTGGACTTGCAACCATCTTAAATTTTGGTGTTGGTTACAACATCCAAAAAAACATGAATTTTGGAATAGAGTTCAATTCTCATCAGTTTCTAGTTGATTCGGTAAGGGAGGACAATTCTATTAATTCAGCGGTTACCGGAATGTTTTCATTTAGGTTTCAATATCATTTAATTAATAAAGAAAAATTCAATTTATACGTGGGTTCCAAGATTGGATGGGCCGCTTTTGAAATTGTAGCAGAGGATACATCTGGTACTGTTGGAGCACTAGCATTAGGTGGCACAGTTGCTGGTTTAAACGTAGGAATCCGTAAATATTTTGGGAATTTCGGACTAAGAATGGAGCTTGGATTTCAGCAGATTCCAATGTCGGGCACATCATTTTATGTGGACAATGTTGAACGAACCTATTACAACAACTGGTTGAAAGTTGAAGACTATAAAGCTAGATTCATTGGCGCTTATCTTACAGCTGGAATTTCATTAAAGCTTGGCAAAGGCAAAAAGAAAGACGAGCCTAAAGAATGACTGATTCAACAAAGTTGAGTAAAAGTCTTGCGCGCACTACCCCATTTCCAATTGGATTAGAAATTAGTTCGGCTCAAGGAAGCTACCTCACTGATATTCACGGAAACAAATTTTTGGACCTTACTTCTGGAATCGCTGTGAGCTCATTGGGACACGGACATCCATCGGTTGTTACCGCTATTAAAAACCAGGTAGATCAGCATCTTCACGTGATGGTTTATGGAGAATTTATTCAAGATCAGCAAACAGCATTTGCGGAGAAACTAGTTTCACTTCTACCCGATTCTCTCAACCAAGTATACTTTGTGAATTCTGGAACCGAAGCAAATGAAGGAGCCTTGAAATTGGCCAAAAGGTACACAGGAAGAAAAGAAATTGTATCATTTCATAAAAGCTACCATGGATCAACACATGGCTCATTATCAGTCAGCGGCAATCAGTCTAAGAAAGATCCATTTGAACCATTACTTCCAGGCATAAAATTTATCGACTTTAATAATATTGATCAGTTAACCGCAATCAATAGCGAAACAGCCTGTGTCATCATGGAAACAATCCAAGGCGATGCTGGAGTTCGGATTCCAACGATAGAATTCATGAAAGCCTTGAGAGCCAGATGCTCTGAAGTTGGAGCATTGTTAATTCTAGATGAAATTCAGACGGGAGTCGGGCGAACAGGAAAGCTCTTCGCATTCGAGCATTATGGTATTGTTCCAGATATCTTGACTGCAGGTAAAGCATTAGGGGCCGGAATGCCAATAGGCGCCTTTATTTCTTCTCAACTAATCATGGAATCCTTATCAGATAATCCAATGCTGGGGCACATTACCACATTTGGTGGTCACCCAGTTGTCTGCGCTTCAGGATTAGCCGGAATAAACGTTCTGGAAAAAGAAAACATAATTGCTAATGTTGAAAGCAAAGGTGAGCTCTTTGAACAACTGCTTCAACATCCAAACGTAAAAGAAATACGTAGGTCTGGACTGCTATTCGCAATTGAATTGGCCGACCCAGATCAAGTACAAAAAGTGGTGAATTACTGCCAAGAAAATGGAGTTCTCAGTTTCTGGTTTCTCTCCTGCCCTGAAAGTTTTAGAATTGCTCCACCGTTGAATATTGCAGAAGAAGATATTCGATTCGGTTGCAGGGTAATCTACCAAGCCTTAGATTTGATTTAACCCACTTTCTCCTTTAAAATTTAAGCTTTGTTCTTCGTTCTAAGCGTTTGATGAAAGCTTGAGCTCATGGCCCATTCGTTCTTTCTTGGTTTGTAAATAGCTTGCGTTATGGATATTACATTCAACCTCCAAAGCCACATTATCAACTATTTCTAAACCATACCCTACCAAGCCAGTTCGCTTTTTCGGATTGTTGCTCATCAATTTCATTCTGGTAATGCCTAAATCTCTTAGAATTTGAGCACCTACCCCATAATCTCTTGCATCTGGTTTAAATCCAAGCTTTACGTTAGCATCCAATGTATCAAATCCTTCTTCCTGAAGTTTATAAGCCTTTAGCTTATTTACAAGACCAATTCCACGACCTTCTTGGTTCATGTATAGAATTGCACCTTTACCTTCAGCTTCAATGATTTTCATTGCTGATGCCAATTGATCTCCACAATCACATCTTAGTGAGCCTAAAATATCTCCTGTAAAGCAAGATGAATGTACTCTTACCAATACTGGTTCATCTGCTTCCCACTCTCCTTTAATCAATGCTAAATGTTCTTCACCTGTGGTTGTTTGACGGTAAGCAGCTAACCTAAAGTCACCGTGCTTGGTTGGCATATCAACTTCCACAACTTTCTCAATTAAAGATTCATGTTGCATTCTGTACGCAATTAAATCTTCAATGGAAACCAACTTCATGTCGAATTTCTTTGCAATCTCATATAGCTCAGGCAATCGAGCCATTGATCCATCTTCATTCATGATTTCAACAATCAATCCTGCTGGTTCAAACCCTGCCAGTTTTGCAAGATCTACTGCAGCTTCCGTATGACCTGCTCTTCTCAACACTCCACCTTTTTTCGCACGTAACGGGAAAATATGACCTGGTTTACCAAGCTCATTAGGTTTTGTGTTCGGATCTATTAATGCTTTTACAGTTTTATCACGATCATGTGCGGAAATACCAGTAGTACATCCTTGTCCAACTAAATCAACTGAAACCGTAAAAGGAGTAGCGTAATGAGAATTATTCGCTTGTACCATTAAATCTAACCCAAGCTCATCGCATCTCTCCTCAATCAAAGGAGTACAGATTAAACCTCTTCCATGTGTTGCCATGAAATTGATAATTTCTGGAGTTACATTTGCCGCAGCCGTAAGGAAGTCTCCCTCATTCTCTCTATTCTCGTCATCAACAACAATAATTACCTTACCGTTCTTAATATCTTCTATCGCTTCCTCAATTGTATTGAGTTTAATTCCCTCAGTCATCTTTGTCAATTTAACTTGTAAAAGTTATTGCATAACAAAGTTAAGACAAAAGGGTTCATTTTCTAGCATTAATTAGATTAGAAAGTAATTCTGTAGCTGAATGCCAGCTAAAGTTCGACCTAACATAATTTCCAGCTTCTTCCGCCATCATGTTCGCCATGTTTTCATCTTCCAATAATCGAAGTATATAATTGGCCAGATCATTTTCTGAATTGCCCACTAGAATATTTTTCTCATGCGTTGCTTTGAGCGCGTCATTTGCCAAAGGCGTAGTAACAGCCGGTATGTTCATTGCCATAGCCTCCAATAGCTTATTCTGAAGTCCGGTACCAATTCTCATTGGCGCTATAAAAACTTTTGCACTTGCATACGCATCTCGTATATCATCCATCCACCCAGACACTTCCACATTTTCGGATGCCAAAGCAGTTACGGCAGGGGCGGGATTAACTCCAGCAATCAACAACTTGAAACTTGGATTTTTCTTAACTAGTAATGGAAGGATATCGTTTACCAAATACACAGCACCATTGACATTGGGAGGGTAATTCATATTTCCAGTAAAGACTAAATCATATTTCTTTTCTGCATCTTGCTGCGGCTTGAAGAACTCAAAATCAACTCCGTTAGGCACTACAACAATGCTATTCCGTTCCGAATGATAAATCAAGGACCGATCTTGTTCCGAAATAATGGTTTTGTTCTCGAAATAGTCAAATATTAAGTTTTCATACTTCAACAATCGAGATGCTTCCGCTTTAACAAATGGTTTCGAAAAAAAGGAGGCGTCTTTCGCTCTTCGATCCATCCCTTTTGAAAGCGCATCCATGTAATCAATGGTTTTAGGGACATTATGGATATTCTTTACGTACTCAGATGTTCGAATTAGCTGGCAGTATATATGTTCAGGCTGAAACGCCTCAATAATTGATTTAATCTTTTTGCCTGCTGAACGTTGGTAAAAATAATGGACTTGATAGGGTTTAGAACTGAATAACGCGGTGATTAGGTTAAAGTAGATCTTAATCTTACTGAGTTTAACTACTTCAAAATCGAACTCATTTTTAAGATGAGTAATTACACTTTGTTCTACCCCAAGATCGTCTAACGCGATTACTTTTAAATCGTGAGTTTTAGCTAACTCCTTAATCTGATGGTAGGCCCTTAACTTATCCCCTTTATCCAAAGGATAAGGCACTCTTGGAAGTAACACAACTACTTTCATCATCGAAGAAGAACTTCATCATAAAACTGAACTAATCGCTCAGTTAATACCGTGTTACTATACTCTTGTTCTACGAGTTTTCGTCCATTTTCTTGGATTCGATATCGAAGTTCAATATCTGTACTTAGTGCTTCAACAGCGGCAACAAATTCTTCTTTTGTATCAGCTATCATAATGTTCTCACCGTGCGCAACATTAATGCCCTCCGCACCTACAGTTGTTGAGATAACCGCCTTTTTCATCGCCATCCCTTCAATAATTTTAACGCGCATTCCTCCTGCCGAAAACAAAGGAACAATCATTATAGGAAATTGATCCATAAACGTGAGCGCATCAATCACTTCTCCGTGATTATGAATTCCTTTATCTAAGGAGTCAGAAAACCATTTCGGCATTTTTCTTCCTGCCAAATGTAAATTCACATCCTTGAGATTTGGATAAACCTCTTCTGCAAACCACATGACTCCTTCCACATTTGGCTTCCAATCCATTGCCCCAATATGAAAAATACAGTCTTCATTAATCTGCGATAAATTGGTTGGTCTGTAGTTTTCTACGTCAATTCCAAAAGGAATCGTTTTCAACGGTTTTTCACATCCGAATGAAGCATACTTATCAGTATCTGACTTGCTAATTGCAGCTATTCCGTCAACATCAGCAATTACATCAATCTCGTATTGTTTCAGCTGTTTTGCCAGGTAATTTAAGTAGACTTTCTTGGCTCGATTCCCCGTGGATTCAGCTGATCGCTGCCAAATCATGAATTCTAAGTTATGCGATCTTAATATTATTTTTGCTTTTGAAAATCTTCTAATCGTTGAGATATACGGAGCCATAAACAGGCTTTCCAAATGTAGAATATCAAACTTCTCTCGTTTGAGAATATCCATCAACTTCCGATCAAAGTCTGTGCTAAAAAACCGGCTAATGTTGTAATTATCCGAAGTGACAAGACTAGAAAAAGCATCAACGATATTCACCTTGGTCTCTACATAAACCGCTTCAAACTTTGTTTTCCGAATGTAATTAGGATCATAGTTTGCTTCAACGAATGGGTGCTTATGCGTGCAAATGGATAAAATCCTGACATCATGAGAAGCTTCCAATAAACCTTGCGTGATGTTATTCATCGCGATGCATCCACCGTCAACGGCTGGTAAAGGTGGCTTATTGCAAAGTTGTAAAATTTTCATGCCTCGTTCAGTGTACTTCTTTTCTTGAAAATCCTTTTGTAAAAATCCCAACTAAATATACTAGAATCCCTATTCGCCTTGAAAGTAAAAAATATTCCGATTGGTGCGAGTATAAAAGAGCTTAACCACATCCCAAAAAATGCACTTAAGTCCTCAGATTTCGCATACTCCTCACCAAACTTAGTGAGCAAATAGTAAAATAAGAAGAGTATAATTGTTATCAAAACAGGCATTCCTAGCCCACCCTTCTTAACTATAGCGCCCAACGGAGCACCAATAAAAAATAGAATTATACAAGCGATTGAAAGCGTGAATTTTCGGTGGTAAAAAATATCAATCCGATTTAAATCTTTCAATTTCCCTTCTACATATGAAGATTTACGATGAATAAAAGTTTGTTGACTCTGAGTTCGGTCTTTGGCAGTTTTAATAATTCGTTTCTTCTCCATGTCCGTGAGATTGACAAGGAAAAAATCGGATTTACTGGTTACGACTACCGAAGAGTCTCTACTTAAATTGTTTTGCGAATGAATGAATTTCCCAATCGCTTCATAGGTTTCAGGCAGTTCCTGAATAATGGAATCTTTGGTGACCATCAACTGACCGGCACTCATCCACTCTAGACTTTGGGCCCACGAGTTTTCATCGGTACGGTCAAATTGCAAAGACGATAAATCGACATTTAGCTGACTGGTTTCAAAATCAATCTTCCAAAAAGGAAATCTCATTTTCTCGAAACGCTCCGGATTTAGTTCTTCCGTTATTTGACCATTTTTGAGAATAAGGGCTAACGACTGGTTGTTGTTGTTTTTAATAAAACCATTCTCGGCTCTAATATCACGGTGATAGTCTCTAATATCATTTCGGTAATTATAACGCTGTGTATTTCCTTCTATGTTCCCTGTTCGATCAAATATTAAAACGTCAAATAGTTCTCCAGTTTCCTTGTCTTTTTTCGTAGCTCGAATTCCAAAATGGTCAATCTCATTGGAGAATTTACCTTCCGAAATCATTAAGGTTGATTTTGCCTGATAGATATCAGTTAGCAAAGCTTTCATTTTAAAGTTGGCGGTTGGCCAAAGGGTGTTGGAAAAGTAGAAAGCGAATCCAGCGATGAGAATCATCACGAAAATTAAGGGTCTAGAAACTCTTAGAAAAGATGCCCCACTGGCTTTTAAAGCCGTTAACTCTACATTCTCTGCCAAGTTACCGTAAGTCATGGTAGAAGACAGCAGAATGGATAATGGTAAGGCCATGGGAACTACATTGGCGCTTGCGTAGAATAGTAATTCAGCAATTACGTACCATTCTAATCCTTTGCCTAACAAATCCTCAAGGTAAAGCCAAAAGAATTGCATGTCGAGGATAAAAACCAGCAAGCAAAATGAAAGTAGGAATGGTCCGATAAAAGACCTGAACATTAACCAGTTAAGCTTCCACATGAGTTAAACGATAAGAACTTTCATGCTTTTAAAGATTAGCAATTAGTTAAGGTATAACTGAAAACGGTAAAATTGAGATTAAAGTATTTATCCTCCAACTACTCCTTTTAAGGCAGCAATTTGGCTATCCCAAAGCAAAGTAGATTCATCTACTTCATCTTCTTCCATGAAGTCTGTAATAATCAAAGCAACTTGCTTTGTCATTGGATCAATTTGAATTGTGAATTCGAAATAATACTCTTCGTCTTCATCTTCATCATCTTCCCATTGAAAACGAATCGAATTATTCTTCTTTGTATTAACCATTCTGGCATTTTCTTCACTTCCATCCCAAAAGAAAGTGTAAAGGCCATCTCGACTAATGTTTACATCATCACAAAACCACTCAGACAAACCACCAGGCGTGCTTAGGAGGTTAAACAAAATGTTTGGAGATGTATTTAATAAGTATTCTATTTCTTGTTTTATTCTAGCCATTTTGTAGGATAATGTTTAATGGTAACCAAGGCTGACAAGATAGCAAAAAATCTACGCGAAATAGGGAGGTAATAAATAAAGTTTAAAATAACTTCCTTCCGTTTAAATTTATGCATTTCTCATTGCATTAAATCAACGCTAAAAGTTGAGAATTGTTCTGTTGCGGGAATTAATTATCTGCCCAGGAAATGCGTTTGTAACATGTACCATCTGCATACGTTTCTAGATAGATGGTTCCTATAGGGACTTTACTAAGCTTTCTTCCCAATAAGTCAAAATAACCAACAAATATCTGATCTTTCGGAGTTCTTAGCACATTATCTTCTAATTCCATAGAAATACAATCAGTGGCTAGATCTTCTACATAATAAGGTTTTGATCCTAAAATTCCGATCCCCTGATCAACCCACACCATGTAAACGCCTGTATCTCCTACCGTGATACTTTGGGTAGATTCACCGGTAGACCATAAATAGTAATTGTAGGACGAAGGGGCGGTTAAGGTTAATGCAACTCCGTCATTGCTACATGTAATTTCCGGCTGGCTTAAATGCAAATCGAATTCTGTAAAAAAGGCTCGATAAGTAACAACAGTGTCGGAAAAGAAGAAATCAGCGGCAAGGTTTTGGTTCGAGTCTACTAAACTTATAGAAGGTTCCGGTCTTCGACTATTACCCCAGCCAACAATCTGATACCCATTATCTAACATTCTATAACTGCCCAAAGAGTGGCAGTTCAAAGGCCAAGAATACCCATATTCACTTACCTTGAGCACCGTAGAATCATTGTGATTTAAACTATACTCTACCCCCCTGCTTCCATTGGACATTCCAAACTGATTATCAAATAAAGCGATGTTCCCATTAGGTAATCTTCTTGCATCATGTTGCCCATAAAATCCACTATCATTTAAAAATGTGAATTCATTATAATCTCCCCCTAACCTCCATAAAACGGCTCCAGAACTATGATCTATCTTATAAATGGCATTAGCGGTTCTCATTGAAACGATCAGGTTCCCATCAGTATCTAGCTCTACCGAGTTACCATGGGCAAAATCAAAACTGGCTGAATTATATGGGTAACCATCCACAAAAATATCAGCTGGAATATGGTCCAATGCGCTCCACTTCAGCACTAAATTATGATTTGAATCAAATTCCCAAATAATGAAATCGTGAACATTTGTGCTCGCTGACCCAGGGTTCCCATCAATAATAAAAGCCGACAAATCTAGAATCGTGTCTGCACCTCCAATAAAACAATAGTTCCCGTTGGGGAAAATTTGAAACTCATGTATATCCCCATAATTATTTGGAGCATAAATAGAATCAATAATGGTGAAAGAACTGTCCATGACGAAGTGATGGATAACAGATCCTTGTCTTTTTGTAAACGAATAAACCTTATGGTCCAGATGATATTTGAAGTCAAAGAACTTCCTTGATCCTCCAGTAGCCCAAACCAAATAACCATCTTGATCTATAAGCATCATCGATTTTGAAATTGTATTACCTCCATTATGAAGATAGGGCGCGCATAAATAATACGAACCTAAATCCGTTGTGTCGTATCGTTGAAATTCGTATTGGGAAAATGAAACAGGAACTGGCCGGTTAAAATTCTGCCCAAAACTTGAAGAAGCGCTCGAACATAGAATTAAGATGCACGCCAAAACATGAATTCTATAAGACTTTAGTTCTGAGATGAATTTTCGCATAAGGTTTGGAATAAAGATAGTACCTCCTGAGGTAACGAAGGGTATTAGCTTTATTTCTTGTTGGCGTGACGTTCTATTTCTGCTTGAAACTGTAGTTTGAGTTTTTTTTCATTTTTCCGATTGACAAACCAATGAAATGGGGATTTTATATCATGCAATCCATATGTGGTGCTATTTATCAGTATATCCTGTCTATCAAAGAGAACTACGATTTGCTGTCCCCAATCCAATGACGCAATACTCCAAGAAGGTTTGAGAATAGCCATTTTTTGATTATGTCGAAGAATTTCCCAACCTAGTTTTTCTGACAATGTCAAAATACTATTTCTATTTTGTTTTTTCAAGCCGCCTTGGATTCGTTTAAGTTTATTCAAGTTAATGGTCGAATAAAAAAGTAGACTACCGATAACAATTGAGACAATAAAAAACATGGAAGACCCAACTATGTACAATCCATCATTTTTTATTTGATCAACAAAGAGTACCGTGGATATAATTGGAAATGGAAAAATAATCATGACGGATGTGAGAAAGTCCAGAACAGTTTCAACTAACCACGTTTTTCTGATTAGTTTATTCCTCTCTATAGAGATTTCAGTATCGATTTTATCATGTCTCACTAATGTTTCCTATATGCACGCCAACGTTAGGTCTAAAGCTAGTGATAAAAAACCGTAGGTCTTTTTGAATGGGCTTTAGACAATGTTGTGTAGCGTTTTCAATTGATTTGAAATATTGAAAACCCTGTCGTTAGTTTAGCCGCAGCTT